>Ga0210397_10000020_pt1 | contig 193706 bp, 163 predicted proteins | sample IncBWH2OmetaG_FD_160126 | JGI IMG/M metagenome (GOLD analysis project Ga0210397, IMG submission 160126) | Forest soil microbial communities from Barre Woods Harvard Forest LTER site, Petersham, Massachusetts, United States - Inc-BW-H-2-O ... | reverse complement strand
GGATCGCCAACCAATACATGAGCATCTATGCCAGCCTGCGTCTCGACATCCGCAAGGACCGCATTGAGATCAAGCACGTAGAGAAGAAGGTTGAGCAAATTGAGGAGCAGATAGAAGAGAGCAAGGTAGCTTGATTCCAAGACCACTTGTCCCGCGCTGCTAACATCGCTACCGCCGCTGCGTCGAACCATTCAGGTCTGAGGCCATGCCCGAATACTCCCTCCAAATCAATGGCAAACTGCGTACGGTTACCGCAGAGCCTGATACACCTTTACTCTGGATCCTGCGGGACGAACTGAACCTTACCGGCACAAAATATGGTTGCGGCGTGGGAGTGTGTGGCGCATGCACGGTCCATGAAAATGGCAATGCGGTGCGTGCCTGCCAGATTGCTGTCTACGCGGCGGCGAACAAAAATTACATAACCATTGAAGGGCTTTCTGCTGCTGGCGGACATCCATGCCAGGCAGCATGGATAGAAGAAGACGTGGCGCAATGTGGTTTCTGCCAGCCAGGCATGATCATGGAGGCCGCGGCGCTTCTTCATCAGTATCCAAAACTATCCGAAGCCGAGATCGATCAAGTCATGTCACAGCATGTCTGCCGCTGTGGCACCTATCAGCGCATTCGCAAGGCGATTCACCATGCTGCGAACCTGACGCCCAAAAAGGCCGCGAAATGACCATCACGCGCAGAGCGTTTCTCCGAGATAGCAGCCGGGCCATGATCGGCCTGACGCTGGCATTTCATTTTGATGGCAGTGTGACAATCGCTAAGACCAGCACACAGGAATTTGCTCCAAACGCCTTCATACGCATCGGCACGGACAATGTTGTTAGGCTCTGGGCTATCCGCTCAGAAATGGGACAAGGCGTGCGCACGCTTCTTCCCATGGTGCTGGCGGACGAAATGGAAGCCGACTGGGAGAAAGTAGTCATCACGCAGGCGCGGATGGAACCGCGCTTTAAAGGCATTCGTCTGCGAACCAGTGGTAGCGGCAGCGCGGTGGGGACTTGGACGCCGCTGCGCAAAGCCGCCGCTACGGCGCGCGAGATGCTTATCAGTGCGGCCGCCAATCAGTGGCAAGTTAAATCTGAGACTTGCCGCGCGCAGCAAAGCACCGTGATCCACGTTCCTACCGGGCGCAAATTTACTTACGGACAACTTGCTGCCGCCGCATCAACTTTGCCCGTTCCAGCAAAGCCCCGTCTCAAGAACGCAAACGAATTTCACCTGGTCGGCAAGCCTGTAAAGCGACTGGACGGCAAAAGCATTGTTACTGGCAGCGCCGTTTATGGCCTTGATGTAAAGCTGCCTGGAATGTTGTATGCAACGGTCGTGCGCTGTCCTTATCTCGGTGGCAAGCTCATCTCCTGCGATCCAGCGCCAGCGCTGAAAGTTGTCGGCGTGAAGAGCATAGTTCCCGTTCACACAGGTTTTTCCGGTGGTGTTGCTGTGATTGCCACCAATACCTGGGCCGCAATCAAAGGACGCAACGCCCTACAGCCGGTCTGGGACAAAGGCCCCAATGCAAGCTTCGACTCCGACCAATTCATGCGTGAGTTGGAACAATCATTGTCAAAGCCGGGATTTCCTGTTCGTCGCGTTGGCGATGCACCAACCGCATTGGCAGAGTCACCGAGAAAGCTGGAAGCCATCTACGAATATCCCTATCAAGCCCATGCGCCGCTTGAAACCATGAACTGCACTGCGAGCGTGCAGGCAGGATCATGCGAAATATGGGTGCCAACGCAGGCTCCTGAGGCAGCGCAACAAGAAGCCGCCAAATTGCTGGGAGTACCCGCTGACTCCATACAGATCAACGTAACCATGCTCGGTGGCGGATTTGGCCGGCGATTGCAGGTGGATTATGTACTGGAAGCTGTGGAAATTTCCAAAGCGATTGGCAAGCCGGTCCAGGTTATGTGGACGCGCGACGATGACATGAAGCACGGCTTCTTTCAGGCCCCCAAGATTGAGCACATTCAGGTTGGACTTGATGCTCAAGGCAAGCCGGTTGCATGGCTGCATAAATCGTGCGGGCCAGACCTTTCTGTGCTCGGCCTGCCCACGGAGCAAGACCGCAAGAATCCAAATTTTTATAGCGACGACGGCATGCCCTGGGGACTCTTTGATAATCCCTATAATTTCCCCCATCAAACCGGTGACTTTGTTCCTGTGCAGTCACCTGTTCCCACCGGCCCATGGCGCGCTGTTATGTATCCCTCAACAGTATTTGCGCGCGAATCATTTCTCGATGAAATTGCGCACACATCCAAACTTGATCCGATTCAACTCAGGCTGCAATTGCTCGCGCCCGGTGACGTGCTGGATCTGAAGGTGCAAAAAGTCGATCGTGCACGCTTGATCGCTGTGCTTCGGCTGGTGGCAGCAAAATCAAAATGGCCAGTACCTCCCAGAGAAGAGGCAGGGCGGCTCTGGGGAGATGGCATTGCATGCAACGTCTATAGCGATGACTGCTATCTCGCACAAGTAGCCGAGGTTTCAGTGAGCAAAGAGCTTGCCGATATCAGGGTGCACCGCATCATCTCAGTTGTAGACTGCGGATTAGCGTTGAATCCGCTGGGCATTGAAGGACAAACGGAGAGTGCGATTGCCTGGGGCCTGTCTGCCGCGTTGGGTGGCAAGATCAACTTTAAAAATGCACAAGGTCAGGAACACAGCTATGCCGACTTCAAGGTGCTGCGGATTGACCAGGCGCCACACGTTGAAACCTATCTTTTGCAGGGCTCAGATACTCCGGGTGGCTTCGGCGAAACCGCCGTGCCCACAGTAGCGCCGGCGATCGCCAATGCAATCTTTGCTGCGACGGGAAAACGAATGCGACGATTACCAATGACTCCTGAGAAGTTGCAGAACGCTTAGCACCTCAGGCCCAGACCCCTCGGTTCAATGGAGACCCCAATGCAATTGAAATCCAACTCACTCCGATTATTTGTGATGGCCATCTTGATCGGAATTTTATTTGTAGCCGCGCCAATGTCGGCGCAGACGGAACGAAAAGTAACCAAATTGGCGGATGGAGTGTATGCAATTGAACATCAGGGTGGGCCTTATCCAAGCGGCAACACTACGGTGATCATCGGCGAAAGACAGGTCTTTGTGGTGGATAGCTGCTTCCTGCCGTCGGCGGCGCGCGAAGACATTGCCCAAATTCGCCAATGGACTGACAAGCCAGTGAGCTATCTGCTCAACACACATTTTCACAACGACCACAATAACGGGAACAAAACCTATCTCGACGCGTTCCCATCGCTGGCTATCATCGCCCAGGAAGAGACCAAAAAAGATATGGACCTCATCCAACCGGGCAACATTGAGCGCATGCCGGGCCAACTTGAGGCGACGATTGCCGCTCTCAAGCAGGGCAAGCTTCAAAGTGGCCGGGCATTATCCGAAGACGAGAAAAAACAAGTACAGGATCTTTTACCCGGTCTGGAAAAGCGGGAGGCAGAATTCAAGACAATGGTTTATCAGTCTCCCACTCTGGTCTTTACCGATAAACTTGACATCGATATTGGAAACCGCGAGGTGCAAGTCAGGCATCTTGGGCGCGGCAATACCCCAGGAGACACGATTGTGTATCTGCCCAGGGAGAAAATACTGATTGCCGGCGACCTGCTGGTCCATCCCATTCCCTACACCTATGATGGCTACCCTGCGGAATGGGTCCAGACACTCCAGAACATGGCCCAATTAGACACGGAAACGATCGTTCCTGGACATGGGCCGGTTTTGCATGGCAAAGACTATCTCTATCTGGTTAGTGACCTGATGAAAAGCGCTGTGGACCAAGTGCGTGCGCGGATTCGGCAGATAGGCCATCCCGGATTTCACTCGGTGGACGAGGTGAAAGGATCGGTAGACTTGACGCCATTCCGCGCAAAATTCGCCCGCGACGATAAAAATCTACAGGCAGAGTTTGACGACATGAGCGATCATCTGGTGAAAATCGTTTACAGCGAAGCAGCTCAACGTTAGGCACCTCTTCAATCTCGAGCGTAGCGAGAGATCCCTATCGCCAAGAAACTTGGCGACCGAGTGTAATTTATTTCTTTATCGCAATCAGTGAATTTTCATTGCTGTAGGGATCCCTCACTTCGTGAGGGATTTTAAAAAAACAAAAGATCACGGCAATGTCTTCGCGATCTCCGGCCCATCGTCGGATGCCGCCTGTTTTGCCGGCTGTGGTTGAAGATGAAATCTGGTGAGCCCTTCCTTCAAAACTTCAAACGCCTCTTCCGGCGTATCCACCATTGTGAATGCATTCACGTCTTCCGGAGAGATCGTTCCTGCATCGGCCAGTGCTTCAAGGTTCAGCACGCGGTTCCAATAATCCTTGCCGTAAACAATCACAAGGATTTTCTTGGCGAGCTTGTGAGTCTGGGCCAGCGTAAGGATTTCAAAAAATTCATCGAGCGTGCCGAATCCTCCCGGAAACACAACGAGCGCTTTCGCCAGATAAGCAAACCAGTACTTCCGCATGAAGAAATAGTGGAACTCAAAGTTAAGCTCGGGCGTGATGTACTGGTTGGGATACTGCTCAAAAGGCAAACGGATATTTAATCCAATGGTCTTTCCACCGGCTTCATGCGCGCCGCGGTTAGCGGCTTCCATAATGCCGGGGCCACCACCTGAGGTCACCACAAAACGGCGGCGCTTGCCGGGCAGCGTCATCGTCCACTCGGTAAGCATGTGCGCTAGTTTGCGCGCCTCTTCGTAATAGCGTGCCATCTCCACGCCGGCGTGAGCGCGTTTGAGCGCTGCCTGCAGTGAGTCACCGTCTTTGCCGCCGGGCTGCTCTTGTGGCGAAGCCGGTTTGGCGGAGCCGGGTTTTTCCAGGATAGTCAATGCGTTCTGCGCATCAGGCAGGCTGGCAAATCTGGCAGAGCCAAAAAAAACGACTGTATCTTGTATCTTCTCTCGCCTGAAGCGGGAAAGAGGTTCGGCGTACTCCGAAAGGATGCGAAGTATCCGGCCATCTGGGCTGTTGAGAAAATCAGGGTTGAGATAGGCCAGTGGAGCAGGAAGGAGCTCTGGCTCATCCGGATCAGAATTATGATTGCCTTTATTACCGTTTGCCATACGTTCTTAAGAAACTTTAGTGTTCACGCCGGTCGCGATACCGAACTGCCTCTACCACGCCCAGCCATATATCCAGCAATCCCAGTCCGGAAACAGCTCCGCGCACAAAACCCTGCTGCAGCAGATGTTGCAGCGCAGGCCATTGCAGTAGAAGACCGTCACTGAACCAATAACGCGTCCAGGGCAGTACGATCAGCACCAACCCTAATTCGATGCAGAATAAAACATACACCACGATAAAAACACGCTGTAGCCATACCGGCATTTCCTCAGGATGGTCCGTAACTGGATCAGGCGAGGGCGGGCGGTTTTCGAGATTCGTGGAGGTTAGCGTCAATGGATTTTACGAATGATAATTTGGCTATTAGAAGATTTTACGACTTTAGAGCCTTAATGCGACTGGCCACGTCGCGAAAATCTATATTTGAACCGTACACTTCCATAAAATTGGCCAAAGCAGATTTTTTGTCTCCAGAGGCTTCATAAGCTGTAGCCAGATCATAATAAATGGCGCAGCGGCTTCCTGTATCCAATCCCTGCAATTGCAGCGCTTTCTGGTACCAGCGCACCGCCGCTTCAGGAGCGCCTTTATCCACCAGGCACTGTGCCAGCCAGGTGAAAGCCTGGATGGGCTGCGAAAATTCAGCGCCACGGTCTACGGCATGACAAACTTTTTGCAACTCGCCAATGGCCTCATCCAGCAGGCCCATCTCTTTAAAGGCGATACCCAGATTGTAATGTGTCTCGGGATCTTCCTGCGGTTCGGCTGCTTCTTCTGTTTCTTCCTGCAATTCAGAAAGAATATCGCTCAGCACGTTGGTTGATTCGGCATCCTGCATGTCGCCATTGCGACGCCCAGCTGCAGCAACGGGAGCAGATTTTGCCGCGACAGGCGCAGGTTCCTGTTTTTTGGCAGTCTGCTTGGGAGCAAAGTCAGCCAACTCAGTTTGCTCCAGGTCGAGTACAAAATCGTTAAGAATATCTTCGGTGGATTGCCGTTTGGCTGAGGCAGTTGGCTGCAGCAGATCTGTCTTAGACGGTTTTGTTTTGGACGGCTCCGGAATATCCAGAACATCCTCAAATCCCATCACAGGCGCAGATGATGAGGCCACTTGCGGCTGCTTCTTCTCAGAAGGAGGTGGTGGAGCGGGCTCGCTAACAATCGGATCTTCTATTTCAACCGGAGCAGCTTCTTCCATCATGACCGGCATGGCGGCGTCAGCAGGGGTAGTCGGTAGTTTTGCCTTTGCTTGTCCAGCTGAAACTGTGGCGATCAGTTCAGTTATCTCCGGAGCATCGGGCACAAGCTCAGTCAGATCAAGGATGGCTGCCTTGGCCGGTTCCCACATCTCCTGCGAGATATAGAACTGGATCTCCTGGAGCTTCTCTTCCTTCTTAGCGGACACATCAGCTTCAGGAGCTTTGGCTACAGGAACTGGCTCTGACTTAGTTGCCGCTGGCTCGTGCTTCTCTTCGTGGTAGGACTGGAGTTCAACAGCCGGCGCTGAAGATTCTGCCGGCTCAACTTCAATCATCTCCTCCCATTCGTTCGAGATGTCAATCTCATGTTCAACCAACAATGGATCAGCTTTAATCTCGACTGCCTTTGTCTCAGCTACTGGTTCAATCGCAACCGGTTCGATCTCAATCTCTGTCATCGCCACAGGTTCAATGACGGGTTCAGCTGGTGCAGCACTCGGCTCTGGCTCCGTGACGAACTCTTCAGGTGTATCAAACGAGAATTCCTTCACTGAAGACTCGCCTGCAATTTCAACGGGAGGAGTCGATTCAACAACTGGTTCCGGCGGAGCTACAGCTGCCTGTAGCGGCTCTGCAGGCGTGGGGGGCCATGTAGGCCTGGTCGATTGCGGCGGCGCAGGTTGAACAACAGGAATTGCCTGCGATGCCGGAGCACGCAGTTCAAACTTCTTCGCGGCTTCAAGATACTTTGCTGCTTCAGAAGGATGGCCAAGTTCTTCGTAGATTTTGCTGAGGTTGTGATACATGCGCGCGGCATCCGCATAGCGCTCTGCCCGTGCATACAAACTGGCCAGACGCTGATTCAGGTTCACGTCCTGCGGAGCCAGGGGCAGGGCTGCTTCGAGCGGTGGAATCGCCTTTGCCGGAACGTTATATGAGACGTAAAGCTCAGCATCCGTCAGAGCAGATTCAATCGCCTTTTCTGTGGGCGGATCATAGTTTTGCTGAACGGTTGGAGCGGTCTCATCCAGCTCCTCCACCATGAAGGCCTGCTGCGCTTCTTCCGGCGTCAGGATACGCGTGGCTGAATCTTCCCCAAGCTTCGCCAGCATCTGCTTGTAATTCTGGGAATGGAGCGCATTCTCCGGCTCCATCACGCTCAGCTTCTGATAAAGATCGCGGGCCTCGGCAAAGTTGCCTTTCTGCGCCGCAGCATTGGCCTGCAACTCAATCATCTCCGCGTTTTGAGCGTGGTCACCCGCCTGATTGGTCACGCGGTTCAGGATCGCCATTGCCGCGGGATTGTCCTTCACGCGGTTGGTGAGCGGAGCGATTGCTTCCTGCAGGGCAGCTGGATTGCCGCCGAACAACCTCTCGGCGTGCCGCTCATATAAACGCAGCGCAGCTTCTTCATGATTGTTGGTTACATACCACTGCGCCAGCGTATTTACACCGGTTGCGTCATTGTGTTTAGCCAGAAGCTTTTCGGCTACATCTTCAACCCCCTGCGCGCTGCCGGTGTGGAGCTTGGCACGCAGCAAGGCGCGCAGACCATCTGGGCGTGAATCAAGATCAGTGACCCGCTCAAGGTACTGCACCGCAACCTGGCTGTCTCCTGCATCCACGGCTATTAAACCGCGGAGCATTAATGCACCGGTATTGTTGGGATCGAGCGAAAGAACTTTTTCCAGGGCTTCTTCGGCGGCAGCGTAAGAGCCACGCGCATACAGAGATTCGGCAGCGGTGTAATAAATATTGCGCGCCTCATCCTTTTTGCCCAGTTTGTTATAAAGGTCAGCAAGCTTCGCCTGTGTATGGGCATTTTCCGGATCGAGCTCAAGAATTTTCTGAAAGATACGCGCCGCATGCTGGTTGTCGCCGGACTTCAGCAGATGATCAGCCACCTGCATGTAGTGCACACGCGCATCATTGAAGAGCCCTTGCTGCCCATAAAGCTCGGCCAGCTTCGTGATGTTCTCAATGTTGTGCGGAGCCAGCTTGGTGAGCTTTTTGTAAATCGCAATGGCTTTGACGGCAAAACCATTTTGCGCGTATTGGTCGCCCACTTTTTTGAAGTAGTAGGTGGCCTGCTCATTGCTTCCGACCCGCGCATAAAGATCACCAATGGTATTCAGGACCGTCAGGTCTTTGGGGTCTTCCTTGGTGATTTTTTCATATTCGGCAATCGCGTTCTGCAGCTTCCCCTGCTGGACGAACTTCTCCGCCTGCGCCAATACCTTTGCTTTGTTGAAACCAAACCCGAGTGCCATAAATAGAAACTAAAAGAGCAGCCTTTCCAAAGTGCCGTGGGAAACTGCAAACGAGTGCAATTGGGGTTAAAGTACCACAGAAAAACGGCGAAACCCAAGCCACAGGGGGTAATCGTTAGTGCATACCGGCTATTTACCTTAAGGGTTCCGGCAATCCGGTCAGTATCAGGCTGGCGTTCAATACCGCTCTTCCCTGTTAGCGATATTGGGCCCTGCTACGGAACTCTTTGACCATCAATTCCAGAAAATTCTCATCATCTGCCGGGCGAGATTCAGCTGGAACGTTCAACCTTGTACTAATCATATCAGCAATACGCTTGCTATTCGCCATTCGCACGTCCATGGGAAGATCAAGCCGCCGGGCGAGAAAAGCCTCGATCAACTCTGCCTCCTGCAAGGTTAGTCCAGCCGCTTGATGCAGGACAAATTCAGTTTTTGTGGGTGTGTTGAAAAAGATGCTCGATTCACGATCTGAGCTTTCATGCACCACGATGGTTCCAGCCACGTAATCGCCCAGCCGGCGATTTTTAGCGTTTAAGAGCATGGTAATCACGCCTACCCCGTAAAATCCCGGCAGGAAATCAACAATCCGGATCAGATTGCGCGTAATTGCTTCAAACGCATTGATCGGCCGGCCGGAATCCTTAATGACCCGTATTCCCGCCCATCGCTTGCCGGGAGTTTGGCCTTTCCACACCGCTTCAAAGATTGCGTAATAGCCCCAATTGATACAAAACACAATCATACCCACGATTGCTGTCCACCAGATTGAACCGCTCTTATTCAACAAACCTGTACTGAATAACAAAAAGCTCAGGAAGAGCAAAATCAGGTAGCCGATGATCTCGATCACGATGTCAAGAAATGCCGCCATAAACCGGCTACCGACGCCGGCCAGTGTGAATTCCAGATGTACCTGTTCCGGAGTATCGATGGTAAGCTTGTCAGTCGCCACGATGATCTCCACGTATTGGCTGGAAAAACGTCAAAGTCATTGGAAACGCCTGGAACAACTCCTGAACCAGGTGCAGGATAACGGTTTGCGGACCCTGACCCGGCTGGAGCTGCAGGAGTTGGGCTTGCTTTATCGCCAGGCAGCCGCCGATCTTTCCACCCTGCGTGAAGATACTACCGGAAAATCCTATGCCCGCTCTTTGAATCTTCTACTCTCCCGCGCACACAATATCATCTATGCTGGGGAAAAATCGAGCGCCCGCGGCATTCTGCATTTCTATAGGTACACCTATCCGCAGATTTTCCGTCACAATCTAAGGCTTATCACTGTCGCTCTTTTGATCTTCGCGGTGGGAGGGGTGGCAGGCATGTTGCTGGCATTAACACGTCCAGACTACATGCGTCTCTTTCTCTCTCCTCACATGATGGAGACGATTGAACACCACAAAATGTGGACCGATTCAGTCAACAGCGTGGCTCCAGCGGCTTCCAGCGGCATTATGACGAACAACATCTCAGTCTGTTTTACCGCTTTTGCCTGGGGAATCACGGCTGGCATTGGAACTGTATTCTCAATGTTCTTTAATGGCTTGTTGATCGGCGTAGTAGGGGCCGCGTGCTGGCTTAACAACATGAGTCTGTCTCTCTGGAGTTTTGTGGCGCCTCATGGAGTGCTGGAGCTGCCAGCCATTTTTATCGCTGGCGCCGCGGGGCTTCGCCTGGCCCATGGCATACTTTTTCCAGGCTTGCTCACACGGAAGGATTCGCTGGTAAAAGCTGGTGGGGAGGCCGTTCGCCTGCTCATGGGAATTGTGCCCATGCTGATCGTTGCAGGTTCAATCGAAGGATTCATCTCCCCCTCAGCGTTGCCATGGCAATGGAAATTCACTCTTGCCGGGGCGATCGGAGTCATCTTCTACAGTTATCTATTTTTCTGCGCCAAAGGTGGAGAGGCAGAAGTTCCAGGGCGAAGCAATGCCGGCTGAAAAATGAGCATTAAACAAGTGATAGGATTTCGACTAAACCTTTGAATTGTTTTTGCCACGACATTTAATTTGCCACGACATTAAGAAAACACGCCAATGCAAAGCAAAAACCATCTGACACGGCGCACTTTTTTATCGTTTCTGCTTGCCGCGCCCACTCTCTTGAAGGCAGCCATTGGAAAGCAGACAAAACGGTCGGCTGCATCAAAGGTCCGTCACTATTACATCGCGGCCGAAGAGGTGATGTGGGATTACGCACCCACAGGACGCGACCTGCTCGACGGTACGCCGATTCCTCCTCTTTATGCCGGCCATACCCGTTGGGAAAAGACACGCTTCATCGAATACACGGATGAGAACTTCAATGTGGTCAAGCCGCAGCCTTTGTGGCTGGGTATTCTTGGACCCGTAATCCGGGGTGAAGTAGGCGACACGATCAAAGTCCACTTCCTGAACCGATCAAAACTCGCGCACAACCTTCATCCGCATGGTCTTCGTTACGATAAGGACAGTGAGGGCGCGCACTACCTCCCGCAGCGCCGGGGTGCAATTGTTCCTCCGGGAAATAGCTGGGTCTACACATGGCACGCAGATCAAGAGAGCGGCCCCAGCCCGGAGGATGGCGACTCGGTTGTGTGGTGGTATCACCCGCATGTGGAGGAAGGCCTGGAGACCAATCGCGGGCTGCTTGGTCCCATCATTATTACTCGCGCTGGGCATGCTCACCCGGACGCAACCCCGAAAGACGTTGATCAGGAGTTCGTTGCGGCCTTCATGATCTTTGATGAAATGCAAACGAAGGAAGCCGGCCTGATGCATGCGATCAACGGATTGATTTTCGGCAACCTGCAAGGGCTGGTTATGCGCGATGGCCAGCGCGTTCGCTGGCACCTTATGGCCATGGGCAATGAACGCGATTTGCACACGCCGCATTGGCACGGCAAAACGGTTCGTCTGAGAAAGCACAGGACTGATGTAATAGAACTGTTGCCGGCCAGCATGGTCAGCGTGGATATGCTGGCCGACAATCCTGGTACATGGCTGTTTCACTGCCAGGTTTCTGATCACATGGAGGCGGGCATGATGACGACTTATACGATTCGTCCGCGTCCGCGTCCCTGCCCGCTTGAATTTCTGGACGGCGACTTCTGGCAAAAACGCAATGGCAAGTTCCACCTGACCGTAAAGAACCGAGGAAGAAAAACCATCCGCTCGTTCCGGCTTGCCTCAGAGGCTTTTACTATTCCTGGTTATGTTTATCCAGTCCCATTCCAGGCGGCCTCCGACAAAGAGCTTGCTCCGGGGGCCGAAATCTCGTTCGAGCGTGACGACTGGTTGTATAAGAGTGAAGCTATCCAGGGATGGATTTTCTATCCGGCAAGCATCACATTTGCCGACAACACCAAGTGGGAGCCCCGCGAACAAGGAGAGTGTTTCACCACGTTCTGGCGCGATAAAGAGCACCCTCCGATGCCCATGAAGCCAATCACGCAATATGACACTGGCGAGATGGATCCGGACTGAGCTTTAACCTATCCAGCCGTTGACTCGGACTACTGTGCTGCGAAACTGCAAACACCATTGCGCAGTTGGGTTGGCGGAGTTGGAGGCACAGCCCAGGGCCCACTACTGGTGAAATCAAAAAATTCCGTCATATCCGGCATAGAGGCGTCACGCGCAGTGAGCGCGGGTACCCCGAACCGTGTTTCAATCAATTTCAAGAACGCGGTGTAGTCCATTGGCGTGTGCGAAACAAAGTTCTTCTTGGAAAAGGGCGAAATGACCATGTTGGGGACCCGAACACCTGTCATGGTGAAATCACCCGCCACGTCTTTGCCCGGAGTCAAGTCCTGGGGCGGAATTCCATCTGGGTTGGGTACCGCGACAGGGGGCTCGTGATCAAAAGCTCCGCCTCCTTCGTCAAAAGAAAACAGGAAAATAGAATCTTTCCAGGAAGTACTGGTCAGGAGCGGATTAATGATTGAAGCTACCTGGGCTGCGCCTGCTTGTACATTGATGGGGCTGGCGGCGCCCACGGCAGGATTAATGTTGCTGGTGTGCTCATCTAGCCCGCTGAAATAGCCGGCTTCAATAAATGACACGGACGGCAAAGTTCCTGCCTGGAGATCACTAAAATATTCTGAGAGCGGCACCACCTTCGCTTGCACTCCGGGCTGATTGTAGTAAGTAAAGAACGATAGATAAGTCTTAAAGCTTCGGCTGAAGTCAGTTACGTATATCTTCCAGGAGATGCCCGCGTCATCAAGTTCCCCCCAAATCGTTTTGGATGTGAGAAGACGTGACGGGATATGAGCAAAGCCTTGTGACGTGGCGCCGTGTAAAAACAGACGGTTGGGAGTTGTATTGCTAGGCAATGGGGAATGGAAGTTGTCACCCATGCCAAAATTAGCAGCCATGAAATAGTAGTAGTTGAGCTGTGTTTGATCAAAGAAACCCATGGCCCTGCGCCCAGTCTGATCAGCCAGAAAAATACCATGGGTGGCAAAGGCCGTACCTTCATCAAAAGCCACCGCCGCAAACCCATCCATGGGCGCATCCGTCGGTGAAGCGGCCGCAGGGTTCGCATGGTTGACCTGCAGGTGATGCTCTTCCCAGTCCGGGCTCAGATTCTCAGTGCAAACGGAACCGAAGCGGAATGGCGTAATGTTTCCAGCCCCGTCGTGGTTTACAAATCCAGGTGCACCGCTCAAATCACGGATCAGCCCGTCGCTGCTGTTGATCGGAATCGGCGGGTTGCTCTGCTGGCGGAAAGCCGTCATATTGCCAAAATATGAGTCAAAGGAACGGTTTTCCTGCACCATGATAATAATGTGGTTCACGCTGCTCTGTAGAGTTGGAGTAGGAGTTGGGGTGGGAGCAGAGGCTACGGGGGTTGGCGTAGGTGTTGCGGCGCCACCGGTCAGGCCCACACCTGCACACCCAGTGAGAACTGAAAGAACAAGGAAAGCAAAGAAACAAACGCAAAGTATCTTTTTGCAAAAGATCATAGGCTACGCCCCAGGGGGAAGCATTGGTTGCCGCTCTCTACTTACCGGGCCCGTTAGAGCAGCAACTCTCTCAGTGCTCAGATGGCATTGCCTTAGGAAATGTTGGCTGCTGGATTTACTTAGCGTGACATCCTGAGCAGGTGTTCTGACATCGAAGATTTTTAGCTGCTCTCAATTTCGTGTTTTTAACGCGAAATCGGGAGCGCCATACCTTTGGATCTGGGGAAATGCTGAATGAGAATTGCGGTCGTGGGGTCTGGTTATGTAGGTCTTGTAGCTGGCGCATGTTTTGCCGAATTAGGTCATGATGTTCTTTTAGTCGATAACGATGAACGCAAACTGGCTGAACTTCATCGCGGCGAATGCCCAATCCATGAGAAATTCCTTCCCGAACTGCTGGAACGCCATCGCGGCAAGCGCCTAGGTTTCACTGGCGATCTTACTGAAGCAGTACGCCACAGTGAAATCATTTTCATCGCTGTTGGCACTCCCCCTAAAGATGATGGTGATGCCGACCTTTCTTATGTCGAATCCGTAGCGCAGGGCATTGCCTGTGCTATCGACGGCTATAAGGTTGTCGTCGAAAAAAGCACCGTTCCTGTCTATACCAACAGCTGGGTGCGCAAGATTATGCTGCTGAATGGCGCGCCGGCCGAGTTGTTTGACGTTGTCTCAAACCCGGAATTCCTGAGAGAAGGAACTGCGGTAGCTGACTTCCTTTATCCCGACCGGATCGTGGTGGGAGCTGACACAGAACGCAGTGCTGAAATGCTCGCAAGAGCTTATCAACCCCTCACGGATGGCAGCTATTACAAACAGCCTGATGCCATTCCAGGCCCGGTTACGGGACCTTTTGAAGCCAATCTCATTCGTACCAGCGCCAAGAGCGCAGAATTGATCAAGCATGCTTCCAACGCTTTTCTGGCCATGAAAATCTCCTTTATTAATGCCGTGGCCAGCGTTTGTGAGGCCGTGGGCGCTGATGTGGAACAAGTGCGTGAAGGAATCGGGACGGATTCCCGTATTGGACGGCGTTTTCTCTCTCCGGGAGTCGGATACGGTGGTTCCTGCTTTCCGAAGGATTTACTGGCTTTCCGCTCCGTCGCGCGGGAGAACGGCTGCCACTTTGGACTGCTGGATGAAACCGTGAGAGTAAACGAAGAGCAGCGGAACCGCTTTATGCGGAAGGTCCGGAAAGCCTTGTGGACCCTTAAAGGCAAAAAACTGGGTGTTCTGGGACTAGCCTTCAAGAACGGAACTGACGATCTGAGAGAGTCGCCGGCCGTCTCCATCATCAAGTCATTATTGAAAGAAGGTTGCTGTATTACGGCTTATGATCCGGCAGCGATGGGGCGTGCTGCTGAAGAGTTTGGCCCCAACACGCCCGTGAAATTTGCCGAAAGCTCATATGAAGCATTAGACGGAGCTGACGCCTGTCTGGTGTTGACCGAATGGGAAGACTTTGCCGCCCTGGATCTCAACCGGGTAAAGCAGCTTTTGCGGTATCCCATCGTGGTAGATGGCCGAAACCTGTTCAAACCAGCAAAGATGGAAGCCGCCGGCCTGAACTATTACAGCGTTGGACGCCCGGATGTTGTGGGTGATCGTCCCAAGGCCGCGTTCAAGGACGAGCTCAAGCAGAAAGCTGCCAACAACGAAGCCGCATGACTGAGATAACGCAAAACAACATTGCAACATCTCATGTTCCGAATGTGTAAGAAGACAGGCAATCTCAGAAAAGAGTCAGAGTAGACCGCTTCTGGAGTCCGATTCATGCTTTCCGTGGTAGTGCCCATTTATAACGAAGAAGAGAATATCGTTGCCTTTCATGCCGCAGTTAAAACGGTAATGGGCAATCTGCCGGAATCCTGGGAAGTTATCTATGTGAATGATGGCAGCAGAGACAAATCTCTCTCGCTGCTGCTGGACATTCAACGTCGTGATCCACATGTGAGCGTGGTGGAATTCTCTCGCAATTTTGGCCATCAGGCCGCTTTGACCGCCGGCCTGCAGGTGGCGCGCGGAGATGCCGTCATGCTGATGGATGGTGATTTTCAGGACCCGCCGGAAGTGCTGCCGAGAATGGTCCAAGCCTGGAAAACCGGGGCGAAGGTTGTAATTGCAGAGCGCTCCAGCCGTGCAGAGAAGGGTTTGCGCGGAAAGATGTTTCCTCTGTTTTATAAGGTCATGGGCCTGATCTCGGATTTTCCCATCCCTCTGAACGCCGGAATCTTTGGCCTGCTGGATCGTCAGGCGGCTGACGCCATCATTAATCTTCAGGAAGGCAATCGTTATCTGCCTGGCCTGAGGGCCTGGGTTGGATTTCCAACAGCTATTGTCTATTACGAGAGGGCAGACCGCGCCGCCGGCGAACCGAAACAAACCTTCCTGAAGCTCTTTAAATACGCCATGGACGCCATTTTCAGCTTCAGCTATAAGCCACTTCGGCTAGGCATGGCTCTGGGGGGACTGGTACTGGCATTCAGCTTCTTATTGTCCCTGGTAGCGGTGGGAAATACCGTCTTTCATCTCAAGTTTTTTGGCATTATCCCCGGGGCTGGCCATATCGGCACTCTGCTGGCGATCCTATTTCTGGGAAGCATTCAACTCATCTGTATGGGATTGTTGGGCGAATATATTGGGCGAGTTTACGATGAAGTGAGGCGCCGTCCGCTCTATCTGATCCATAAGCTGCATCGAACTGAAGCTGAAACCGCGCGGCAATACAGATCCGAGAAAATTCTGACTTCGGTCGAAGATTCAGTCGCATAGTTAGACCGCTTTAATCCTGTGCTGCTGAATTTCTAAGTAATTTTCGGTACTTTTGTACCTAGTCCTGCCTTCTTCTTGATGCCCTCTAGCCTGATTTTTCGCGGCTGAAACTCATTTTCCTCACTCTAGTACCTGCTTAAGGCTCAAATCCTATTCAATTAAGAACTCTCCTGATACATCCAGAGTAGATGCCACCGTAACCTCTGCTGCGTCGAGAAAAAGCCATTAGCTCTAAAGGAGTAGCGCAGTGAAGAACGCTATACGTTTACTAATTACAACCCTGACTCTGGCCACCGCCTCGTTTGCGGGAGTCTCGGTTACATCACCAACAACCGGAGCCACTTCAGGTTCCCCAGTCCACTTCGTCGCCTCAGCAACATCTACGCACCCCGTAACAGCAATGAGAATCTATGTGGACAACGTAAGCGTATTTCTTGTTTCAGCAGGCAGCCTGAATACGTCACTGGCCGTGGCGGCAGGCAAGCATAACGTAGTGATTCAAGCGTGGGATTCAACGGGAGCCGTTATCAAGGCCGCCCCCATCGCCCTGACAGTAACTGGCACGACTTCTGCTCCTCCACCGCCAACTGGTGGCACATTACCCTCTCCACCCTCTACCGCAGCAACAAAAAGCAATATTCAGCAGATGGCAGCGTGGGATAGCTGCACTGTTTGCGCCGGCGCCGGAGCCAATGGACCGGTGGCGACTTACTCAATGGTTGAAGGTCAGGCATCGCCTTCTCTCACAGGCAGCTCCGCAAAGTTCAGCATTAGTGGAACCAAGCCATACTCTGACGCTCTCTGGTGGAAGCAGCTTGGCGCCGTGGATAGCTCCACCAACCTCAAGTACGACGTTTACTTCTACATCACCAATCCAGGCGTGGCCCAGGCATTGGAATTTGACAATAACCAATCGAACGGCGCTCACAAATTCATCTATGGCACCCAGTGCAACATCAAGGCCGGACATTGGGACGTCTGGGGCAATGCTTCCGGCAACTGGCTTTCGACCGGCATCGCCTGCTCAGCTCCCACAGCGTTTGTCTGGCACCATCTGACCTGGGAATTTCAGCGCACTGCCACTAACGTAGTCTTCGTCGGTTTCACTTACGACGGCGTCACTCACTACGTAAACCGCAGCTATCCTGCACGGGGATCTTCCGTCCATGAATTGAACGTAGCCTTCCAGATGGACGGCGATTCGGCAATGCACGCTTATTCAACCTGGCTCGATAAAGTAAGTCTGACTTACTGGTAGTGCTAAGAAACCATCTGCTCGGTTGGATCGATTCCACCGAAGATGGCTGCCAGATTTAGCACGATATGAAAAACAAAGGGGAGCGGCGTTTAGCCGCTCCTTTTTGTTTTTGGAACTAAGAAAAGGCCCTAATCACCTAGTAGTTCGCGATTTTGGGTTTCTCGCCATCGAGGTCGAAAACGGTTGAAGCAGAGTAGATGCGCCGGTAATGTCTAACTTCGTCGCGGCAAATCGCGGCTGAAAATAACAAACACCCCCTGGAGTTAAAGCAGTAATGGTAAAAAACACGACCAAAACCTTGATCGTTCTCGTGACCGCAATTTTCGTCCTTTCCGCCGCTTCGATTCGCTCTTCCGCCCAAACCGTTAAGTCCCAGATCCAGAGAATGGCTGGCTGGCAAAGCTGTGACGCTTGTGCTGGCAAAAACGGTAACGGTCCCCGGGCAACCGTCAGTACTGCAGCAGGCATTGCCAGCCCGTCTGCCAGCGGAAGTTCCAGAGTGTTCTACCTGGCCAGCAGCGCGCCCTACGCGAGCGCCCTGTGGTGGAAACAGCTCGGCGCCGTCAACACTGCAACTAATTTGAAATATGACTTGGATTTCTACATCAAAGCTCCCCAGAACGCACAGGCCCTTGAATTCGACAATAACCAGGCGAATGGCAAGATGAGATGGATTTTCGGTACCCAGTGCAACATCGCTGCAAAGCATTGGGATGTCTGGGGCAATGTACAGGGTAACTGGCTCTCCACCGGTATTCCCTGCACCATGCCAGCCGCGTTCAAGTGGCACCACTTGACCTGGCAGTTCAAGCGCACCGCAACCACGCTGACCTACGTCTCCTTCACCCTGGATGGCGTAACTCACTATGTGAACCGCACCTACACCGGCAGGAAGTCGGGTGTGAACGAGCTGAACGTAGCTTTCCAGATGGACAACAAGGCCAACCACGCCGCCTATAACACCTGGCTGGATAACGTAAAACTCACGTATTGGTAAAAAGACAGTCCCCCCTCGTTGGCTCCACTCCCGGGTTTCAAGCCCGGGAGTTTTTAATTTGTTGGCCTAAAATATAATTCCCTTTTTATTCGCCATATGGTAGAAATGTATATTGCTTTCATGCATTTTTGAAGTTGAACAGCACAAAATCAGGCAAAACGTCTCTAGTTCCGCAGACATGCCGCATGGAGAATGAACAATGATTGATGAAAGACAGGAAAAAGCGAAGGCGATTGACCTCACCCTTTCGCAGATAGAAAAGCAGTTCGGCAAGGGCTCCATCATGCGCCTGGGGAGCAAAGAGGCGATCGTCCCTATAGCCATTATCTCCACCGGCTCCATTTCGTTTGACGCCGCTCTGGGAGTAGGCGGCTTCCCTCGCGGACGCGTAGTTGAGATCTTTGGCCCTGAATCCAGCGGCAAAACAACAGTTGCGCTTCAGGTGATTGCGGAAGCCCAGAAGACCGGCGGCATGGCTGCCTTTGTTGACGCCGAACATGCTCTTGATCCCATTTACGCCAAAAAGCTGGGCGTGGACGTGGACAACCTGCTTGTGTCCCAGCCCGATTACGGTGAGCAGGCCCTGGAAATTGCCGAAGCGCTGGTACGCTCCAACGCCATCGATGTTCTAGTGGTGGACTCCGTGGCCGCACTGGTTCCCAAAGCTGAGTTGGAAGGCGAAATGGGCGACAGCCACATGGGCTTGCAGGCGCGTCTGATGTCCCAGGCTCTGCGCAAGCTGACAGGTATTGTCTCCAAATCGCGGACCTGCTTGATCTTCATCAACCAGATTCGCGAAAAAATCGGGGTGATGTTCGGCAATCCTGAAACCACCACCGGTGGGCGCGCCCTCAAGTTTTATTCTTCCGTGCGCGTCGATATACGCCGCATCGGCGCCCTGAAAGATGGCGACCAAGTTGTAGGCAATCGAACCAAGATCAAGGTGGTCAAAAACAAGACCGCTGCGCCTTTCCGCGAGGCCGAATTTGACATTATGTACGGCGAAGGCATCTCCCGCGAGGGCGACTTGCTTGATATCGGCGTTGACAAGGAGATCATTGAAAAATCTGGCGCCTGGTTTAGCTATAAAGGCGAGCGGATTGGCCAGGGCAGGGAAAACGTAAAGACCTTCCTGAGAGAGAACAAAGACTTGACCGCCAAACTTGAAGCTGAAATACGGCGCGAGCTGGGCTTGAGGACGCTGGCACTTGAACCGCCCGCCGCAACGCCAGAACAGAAGCAGGCAGCGGCAGCGGCAAAGATGGCGGCTACAAAAAGATAAAAGACGCATAGATTTGAAGCGTGGCCATTCTTTTAACTAAAGGATGGCCCACTTTTTTAGCCTGGTAGGCACATATATGATCTGCAAATGAAGAAGCTGGTTATCCGCATGCTGCTGGTAATTGCTGCACTTTATCTTGGATTCGCACTGTTTGCCTATTTCCTTTCAGACAGCATAATCTTCCTGCCTCATCCTTCTTCTTATAAGGACACATCGGAAATCCTGAAGATCGCCACCGCCAGCGGAAAGGAAATTTCCGCAATTTACCTTCCCAATCCTGCAGCCCAATTTACCATTCTCGTAAGCCACGGCAACGCAGAAGATCTGGGCGACGACCGCTACTGGCTGGAAGATCTACGGCGCAGCGGCTTCAGCATCTTTGCCTATGACTATGAAGGATATGGCACAAGCGAAGGCAAGCCCGGCGAAATGGCGGCTTACCAAGATGAAGCGGCCGCTTACGATTATCTGGCAATTAACCTGAAAACATCGCCTGATCGGATCATCATTTTCGGACGGTCTGTGGGAACAGGCCCGGCAACGTACATAGCGGCACGTAGGCCCTCGGCCGGAGTGATACTGCAGAGTCCTTTTGTCTCAGCTTTCCGCGTTTTGACAAAAATTCCCCTGCTGCCATTTGATAAGTTCTCCAATTACCGAAATATTCGGCATATTCATAGCCCCGTCCTCATCATGCATAGCCATGGGGATTCAGTGATCTCCTTCTGGCATGGACAAAAGATGTTTGATCTGGCCAATGAACCCAAGAAATCATTTTGGGCAAAAAACGCTGACCACAATGAAATGGACTTAGTTCCCGGCTATTTCGCAGCGATTCAGGCTTTTGCCACAACACTGGAAAACCCGCAGACACACCAATTGCCTTCTATACCGAAGCCCGAAATACCCGGTCTTAAGCATTAGCTGTTCGATGAAGTGCTTCTACTCCCGTATTGTCTAATTCAAAAACAGCTTATATAGTCTGTCTTTTCTTAGGAGATCTTATGCAATTATCCTTCGGGAAGTATCGGGCTGTTCTTCTTGCTTTGCTGGTAGCATCTCATGCCTATTCGCAAACTCCACAGCAGCAGGAAAAAACCTATCAGTCGAAGAGCATTCTCCGGGCTACAACGCGGCTTGTGGTGGTAGACGCCGTAGTTTTAGATGATAAAGGCCAGCCAATTACCGATCTCAAAGCCGATGATTTTACGGTGATGGAAGATGGGGTACCACAGAAAATCAGCGATTTCAGCTTCCACCATCCCATGGCAACCAGCGCTCCCGTACGGCAGATGGCGGCGAACATCATCAGCAATGGGCCGCAGTTTTCCTCGAACAGCTGCCTCAACATAATCTTGCTCGATGCCATTAATACGGATTTTTCCAGCCATGCATACGCACAAGATATGTTAGTTAAGTACCTGGAAACCAATCCCTCCATACAGCCTACGGCAGTTTTTGCGCTCGAAGGCAAGCTCACTATGCTGCATGATTTCACCACTGACACCAAAGCCTTGCGCGATGTAGTAGCGCACTTCCAATTCCAGGGACCAACTCACATACCCGATGTTTATGCGGCTGCCTCTCCATTTCAGCGAAGCGGGTCTTTTCAAATCAGCGCCCGGGGACGGCAGCTGACCGCGCAGTCCATGCTCTTTTTGGCGCGTTCGCTTGCAGGTTACCCAGGACGTAAGAATCTAATCTGGCTCTCTGAAGGATTTCCCATCAATTTGTTTCCCGAAGTCGGCGGAGCAGGAGGGCTTATGAGCTTTGAAGATTACTCCCCTCTCGCTGAACGCATTGCAGACGAACTGATGAATGCTCAGGTTGCTCTTTATCCGATTGACGCGGCAGGAGTCTCTATTAACGATCGTTTCCCGGCTCATACAGCCATGGAAAGCATGTCTGAACGGACAGGAGGCAAAACTTTCTTCAACAGGAACGACATCGATATGGGAATTCGCACCAGCATCGACGATGGCGCAACTTACTACACGCTTGAGTACTATCCTCAGAACCGTGTCTGGGACAGGAAGTTTCGCAACATTGAACTCAAGGTGGACCGGCCTAACACAAAGCTTGGTTACAGGCGCGGCTATTTTGCCATAAGGCCGAGTCTTGATGGCACTGAAGCTGCGGAAACTGGATTCAGTCGTGCTCTTGACCGCGACGCACCAACCTCTACCGCAATAATTTTTCAGGCTGGAGTGGTCCTACCCAAGGCCCCGAATGACAAAGTTGTAGTCAATTTTGGAATTGATCCCCATGATCTTTCATTCACAAGTGAAAGCGATGATCAGCATCACGCCAGCGTGAGTTGCGTGGTTTGGGCCTATGCTTCAAAGGGTGATCCGGTCCGCAGTGAAGGTGAATCAAATGCCACGGTGAAGGAAGCTGTGTACCAGCAAATCATGCATAGTTACTTCCCATGTCAAAGAAGCATTGCTTTAAAACGAGGCCATTACATCTTAAGGCTTGGCGTTCTTGATAACACGACTAACTTGATTGGGACCTCAACTACTCAGATTGATATTCCCTGATGCGCCTTTGGATTTCTGCGCGGAAGCTAACTGGGCAACAGATCCGCCACGCCAGAGGAGGCTGGCTTTGAAGCCACTCACAATATTTTGCGAACTTGTCAGAATGGACGAAACTATCAATTATTCGGGACAGCAACGCAAGTTAACTTACCTTAACAAATATCTATTCTGAACCCTTGTCAGTAAAGCTACAATGGTGATCAACTTCGGGGGTAGCGCACAAAACTTTTTGCGCAAGGAGCTTTTCCCGTATGTTCTTGCCTTTGCAATGGCGTACACTAGCTTTATTCTCGGCGCTGCTTTCTAGCTACGGGAGCCACTTATCCATAGCCTCTGCCCAACAAACATCAACAACAAATTCTTCTCAAACACCTACCCTGCGAGCAAACACGCGCATGGTTGTAGTAGATGTGGTAGCCACAGACAGCAAGGGCCAACCCACGCCTGATCTAAAAGCAGAAGATTTTACGGTGTTTGAAGACGGCAAGCCTCAGACAATCAGCGCATTTAATTATGAACGTACAGGCAGCAACGTCACGGTAAGCACCCAGGTACAACTGCCCCCTTCCGTTGTCACGAATGCTCCAAAGTTTCAGTCCAATGCTCGTGACATTATTCTCTTTGATTCGATTAATGGAGAGTTCTCCGAACAGGCCTATGCCCGCGAACAGCTTCTGAAATTCCTGAATGGCACAGAGCTTACCCGTCCGGTAGTTGTTTTTGCCCTGGAGAGCCGACTCAAGCTCTTACATGATTTCACCACAGACAATAAATCGCTGGGCCAGGCAGTAGCGAAATACCGGCCTCCAGCCCAACAGATGAGCGTTGAAACCACCGAATCAAGGGCATCAGCTTTTGCCACTTTGGGCGACTACCACACCAGTGAAGTGAATATTGAGACAACGCTCAATCAGTTGAATGCGCTGGCGAAAGTTCTGGCTGGCTACCCAGGCCGAAAGAATCTTATCTGGCTTTCGGAAAGCTTTCCCTTGACTCTGTTTCCTGAAGCAATGAATCTTCCGATGAACGGGCAGTCCACGAGCATGGGGAAATTTGCTGTGGATGGCGAATCTGCTCAGAGGCTGGCGATTTCAGGCGATCTGGCCCGCATCCCTAACAAGAGCTATGCCGCACTGGTCAAGAAAGTTTCTGACGTTTTGATGGCCGCTCAAGTTGCGGTCTATCCGGTTGATTCAGCTACAGTCACCAAAAACGACCATCTTGCTTCTCAACACACGATGGACAACATGGCGGAACGCACGGGAGGACGATCATTCAAGAACAGTAATGATCTTGTCACTGAGCTTCATTCAGGCATTGAAGACGGCGCCACTTACTACACCCTGAGCTACTATCCTGACAATAAAAACTGGGACGGGCAGTTCCGCGTGATTCAAATTAAAGGCAGCCATGCCGACCTCAAGCTCCGATACCGAGAAGGCTATTACGCGCTGGATCCAGAAAAGGTAAACAAAGAGGCAGCTAATGCAACGGGAGAAAACTTCAGCCGTTCACTGCAATTGGATTCGCCGGAAGCCACGGGCGTTATTTTTCAGGCACAGATATTGCCGCCTGCGGGAAACAACAAGAAGGTGCTCGTGACTCTTCACGTAGATCCGCAGACCATCACTTTCGATCACAAAACCGGTGATGAAGAATATGCCAAGCTCAGTTGTTCGGTCTGGGCCTACAGCAACAGCAAAGGAAAGCCGGAGATGTTCAACGGAACGGTAACCGCAAACCTTAAACCCAAGGACTATCAGCAAATGATGCAGCAGCATTTTCTGCCTTGCAACCAGGAGCTGGACTTGAAACCCGGAAACTACACTTTGCGCCTGGGAATACTGGACCGGACAAGCAACAAATTCGGCACGGCGACTTACTCTCTTACCGTTCAGTAAGCCCCAGCATCAGGATACATACATCTAAATTGTATGCAGGGGACACCGTGAGTGGCCTTCGCCCTGAATCACGATGTAGCGACTCTCACCGGAGTTTTTTTATGTCTAAGTATCTACGATTTTTTACACTGTTACTGTTTTTATCGATCATCCTGCAAAGTGGCATAGCACAAACGGCATCAGAACAAACTGCACAACCTCCTACATTGCGAACCAATACGCAGATGGTTGTGGTGGATGTTGTGGCTACAGACAGGAAAGGCCAGTCTGTGCCCAATCTTACTGCAGACGATTTTATTGTTTTAGAAGATGGCAAACCCCAAAAGGTCGCTAACTTCACTCTTGAACGCGCCACGGGTAAGGCTGTGATCAAGCCTGTGGCTCAGCTGCCTCCCACAGTCATTACGAATGCGCCAAGATTTTCCTCTGGCAGCCTGAGCGTAATCCTTTTTGATGGCATCAATGGAGATTCTGTTGAACATGCTTATGCCAGAAACGAGCTGCTCAAATTTCTAAATGCCAATGAACTGGCGCGCCCTGTTGCCATTTTTGCTATGCAGGACCAATTGAAATTGCTCTCTGATTTCACCACTGACAGCAAGGCCCTTGCCGCAATCGTTGCAAAATACAGAGCTCCGGTAAAAGCAGCAACAGCAGAAACGTTTCAGTCCAGAGAATCTCCTTTTACTACCCTGGGCGCATTCAATACCACCAACAAAGGGATCGAGGATTCCCTCATACAGTTGAACCAGTTGGCAAAGATCCTTGCCGGCTATCCTGGACGCAAGAATCTGATATGGCTGTCTGAGAGTTTCCCTCTGACCCTGTTTCCTGAAGGGATGCGGGCAACAAATATGAGCGGTCCGGATCTTCATAGCAATGAGTCGGCGGGCGGACCGACCGCCGGGGTCTCACAAATGGAGATGATGCTCACACAATCGCCCATTAAAAATTATGCTGCTCTTGTAAAAAAAGTAGCGGATGCCTTAATGACCGCGCAGGTGGCAGTTTATCCGGTAGATGCAGGCGCGCTCAACAAAGACGATCACCTTGCAGCCCAGGATACGATGGATGAGATGGCTGAAGATACAGGCGGCGAAGCGTTTAAAAACAGTAACGACCTTGCCTTAAGCCTCAAAACAAGCATTGAAGATGGGGCGACTTATTACACTCTCAGCTACTACCCCGAAAACAAGAACTGGGATGGGCGCTTTCGTACGATCCGTATCAAGAGCAATCAGGAAAAAATAAATTTGCATTACCGCCAAGGCTACTATGCGGTGAACCCGGAAAAACTAATGAAAGAAGACACTGACGCTGCTGGCGAAAATTTCAGCCGCGCGCTGCAACTTAGTGTCCCTGATTCCACGTCGATCATATTTCAGGCACAGGTGAAATCTCCCTCCGATAAAAACGGGAAGATACTGGTGACTTTCCATATTGACCCGCAGACCATCGCCTTTGAACACAAAAATGGCGACGAAGAATATGCCAAATTGAACTGCACGGTCTGGGCCTATGGCAAAAACAGGGAAAAACCAGACATGTTCAACGGAACGGTGACAGCGAACCTCAAACCAAAAGACTATCAGCAAATGATGCAGCAGCATTTTTTGCCATGTACGCAGGAATTAGACCTGAAGCCTGGGACCTACACTTTACGTTTGGGTGTGCTTGACCGTGCTGCAAGCAGGATTGGTACCGCAAGTTACGTTGTGACCGTGCAGTAATTCTTCAAGAAATCTTCCAGCGATCAATAAAAACCGGAGCCTTACGGCCCCGGTTTTTTCGTGCTCAATAGGATTGAAAACGTTTACTGAACGTTCAGTGCAACGTCGTCAATCACGAATGAGGTTTGCAGGCTTGTGTCTTCCTTGCCTGTGAATTTGATCTGAACGGTCTGACCCTTGATCGAGGTGAGGCTGATGGGCAGTGAACGCTGAATGTAACCGGCAGCCTTGTTCAGGTTAGAGAATGTACCCAGCGTCTGCAGCACAGTGCCCGAGGTGTTGAGCACCTGCACCGTCAGCGTGTCAAACGCCGTGGTGGTGGTGGTCTCCGCCGTATCAATGTGCAGGAAGAACGTCAGGGTTGCGGTGGTGGCCGTGGACGGAATCGTCACGGTCTGAGTAGCGGTATCAGTGTGCGTGGTACCGTAGCCATCCAGCCATGCGTCTTTCGTCCCGCTATGCGGTGGCTCAGCGGTAGAAGTATTGAGCACGCCTGCAGTCAGGGTCCATGGTGGGGCTGTGGTGCTGCCAGTTTCAAAGCCGCCGTTCACAATCAGGTTCGACGCAGCGCCTGAACTTACTGTCAGAGCGATGGTGGTCGAGTGGCTCAGCGTTCCTGAAACACCCGTCACGGTCACAGTTGCGGTTCCAGTTGTTGCCGTGCTGCTTGCCGTGAAGGTGAGAACGCTGGTTGAGGTAGCCGGGTTGGTGCCGAAGGCGGCAGTTACGCCCGAAGGCAGACCAGAGGCTGACAGAGTCACGCTGCCGGTGAATCCACCTGAAGGAGTAACTGTGATCGTGCTGGTTCCAGTTCCACCCTGCGTTACGGAAACGCTGGCAGGCGAAGCCGAGAGTGAGAAGTTCGGCGCTGCTGCCGCGGTTATCGTAAGGCTGACAGTGGTGGTGTGTGTAAGCGTGCCAGAAGTTCCAGTGATGGTTACAGTCGCGGTGCCAGTTGTAGCTGTGGTGCTGGCCGTGAATGTAACAACGCTGGTCGAAGTCGCTGGGTTCGTTCCGAACGCCGCTGTTACGCCTGCGGGCAATCCAGAGGCAGAGAGGGTCACGCTGCCGGTGAAGCCATTCAGGTCACTTACGGAGACAGTGCTGGTTCCGGTTGAACCTTGCGTCACTGAGAGGCTGGCAGGAGAAGCTGACAGGCTGAAGTCTGCCGCTGCTGCGCCGCCGGCGAGGGCGTTGATCAGGTTCTGGCCGTTGGGGCTACCCCAACCAGTTACCAGGTCATAGCCGCTCACAGCATTGAATGATTTACCCTGTGCGTTTCTGTTGTTGCCGCTGGTGATGTCATGGAAATCGCTGGTGAAACTGGTGCTCTTTCCAATCGCGTAGATTGCAGGGTTGATGAAACCAACCGTGCCGTGACCAGCCGCAACCGACTGCTGGTTGACCAGGGCAATGAAAGCCGCCCAGCGCGGAGAAGCATAGCTCGTGCCGCCGGTCTGCTCATTGCAGGATCCGTTGCTGCAAGCAATGTTGTCAAAGTTACCTTCAGCAGCTACGTCTGGAATGTTGCGGATCGTGGTTGAACCGCCGTTGGCTGTGCTGGCAACACCTGACTGATAGCTGGGAATCGCGAACTTATCATCTGCGGGGCCGCCGCCGCTGTCTGGCCATGCGGTTTCAGAAGCCCATGGGCCACCGGCACCAGTCGTCGTCAGATCAGTTGCACCCACAGCGATTGCGAAAACATCTTCCGCCGGGAAGCTGGAATCTGTAGTGTTCGATCCGGTATAGGCGCCTGAGTCTCCAGAGGCCACAAAGAAGCTCTGACCTTGTGCCTGATATTCCTGGAAGATTGGGTTGTTCTGCGTGATGTCGTCAGGGCTCCATCCCCAAGAGCAGCTGATTGACTTGGAGATATTGTCCGTAGCGATTCTGTTGAACATATCAACATCACCCACGCCGATAGCGGTGGTGCCGGGTGCAATATAAACGCGGACCGAAGCCAGGCCGGGCGCCATGCCGATTGCCTGCGCAACGTCAAGCGCCTGTTCGCCATCGTCGCCATCTGAGCCAGCGGAAGCGCCGTCAATCAGTACATTGGTGACAGGAACGTTAATCGCTGTGCCGCCCATATCGCTCACGACATCCGCCATGTTGTAACCATCAAACTCCACCATGGCTACGGACTGACCTGCGCCAGTAAGGGTTGTGTTCCCGGCATAGGCTGCGCGCATATCAGAAGGACGGAAAGCGCCGCCAGGGCCAGATCCGACATTTGGATGAATGGCATTTGCCTGTTCGGCAGCCGGCAATCTCTTCAAATGGGATTTCGGTCTGGAAAAATCATTTAGACCGCCAATGTGGTGGATCGGAACGTTGAGGGCCAGAGAAGGTTCGCGATCCGTAGAAAAGAAGGTGCGGTTTTCCGTTGGATGCTGGTAAGTCCGCATCGATACGTGGAAAGCCTTTTCAACTTGTGCAACTGAACCTTCAATGTCAATGACCAGCCTGTTTGCATGCGTGCCCGTTACAGTAAGACCGTTGGCTGCGGCAAAATCAATTACAGCCTGATGGTCCGCTTCAGTTGGTCCAAACTGTTCCGTGAACTGCTGCACGCTCAAAAAGTTGTGATAGTCAGGGCTGGACGGATCGTAAATCCGGCTCAGCAAATCTGTTAGCTCGCTCTGATTGCGGAGCGGCAACATGATTGCGAGTTTCATGCGCTGAGTAGAAGGCAATACACCCACCGGGATAGCCTGCCCGCTAGTGACCGCGGAACGCACATGATTGTGCAATACCTGGAGTCCTTGTTGCCCTCCAACTGGATTAATTGGTTGTACAACTTGCGCCTGAGCGCTGACAACCAGAAATGTGAATGCAACCAACGTCATGAACAGATAACGTAGGGACGAACGAACCATAGATTCTCCTTCAGCTTGTATACGGTTGGATGTTTGGGGCTACAAAGACCGTAGGTGTCTGAGGTCAGCTAAGATAGACACCAAGGCTTGCTAAAGTGAAAAGGGAATCTTGAGACCGGAAAACTCAAGAATGGGACCGCGGAACAAACGGCTACCCAAACGAAAATACGCGAACTTGCATACCCACCAAAACCAGAACTGCACGTTAGTATGCTGGGACGGATTCACTACGACCAGAGATAGTATTTGTTTTCTAAAATGAACCTGCGGCGCAAAAATCAGCTCGCCTTAGGCCGCCTAATCCACTGCTTCCAGCATCTGGGCCAGTTCTTCCCACTCGCCCATCGCACGCTCAAGATCAGCCTTTGCATTGTTCAATAAATCGGTCTGGCGCTGGGTTTCTTCCACGCTCACGAAATTCTGAAGAGCAGTTTCTGCGCCGCCAATCGCGGCTTCAAAGCGCGCAATCTCTTCTTCCACTTCCTGCAGGCGTTCTTTCATCTGCTTTAACTTAATCGGATTAAGACGTTTTTGTTTTGCTTCGGGTTCACTTGGTTTGGCTGCATCGTTGTGATTTGTAGCGGTTGAATGAATTGCAGTGACAGGTTTGGCTGCCGCGCCAGACGACTCATCGGGTTCTGCAGCCTTCCCTTCTTTGCGGAGAAGATAGTCTTCATAATTGCCGGGAAAGACCTCGACATGCCCATCGCCAATTTCAAAGACGCGTGTTGCCAGTTTGTCAATGAAATAGCGATCATGCGAAACGAGGACGACAGTCCCGGTAAATTTTTGTAACGAGTCCAGCAACACATCTTTTGCGCGCAGATCAAGATGGTTCGTCGGCTCATCGAGCAGCAAAAAGTTTGACGGATGCAGCAGCATGCGCGCCAGCGCATAACGATTACGTTCTCCACCGGAGAGAACGCCGATTGTCTTGAAGACATCATCTTCGGAAAAAAGAAAGCAGCCCAGCAGGCTGCGCAGTTCGGTCTGGGTCGAACGCGGCGCGGCTTCGAACAGATCGTCGAGCATGCGGGCTTGCGGGTCTAAAGCCTTGTACTGGTCCTGGGCAAAATAATCGACATTGGCGTTGTGGCCAAGGCGAAGCTCGCCCTCAGTGGACTGCTCCGATCCAGCAAGAAGCTTGATCAGCGTCGATTTGCCGGCGCCGTTCACGCCGACCAGAGCAATACGATCACCGCGCTCAATAACAAAGTTCGCTTTGGAAAAAACACGCTTCGCCCCATAACTCTTACCCAGGTCTTTTGCTTCTGCCACAATGCGCCCGCTGGGCTGAGGTTGCGGGAAAGAAAAATGAATGGCTTTTTCCTCCGGCGGAACCTCAATCTTCTCCATCCGCTCTAGTTCTTTGATCCGGCTCTGTACCTGCTTGGCCTTGGTCGCCTGATAACGAAAGCGATTGATGAAAGCCTCAAGCTGATCGATTTTCTCTTTCTGGTTGCGATAGGCGGCCTCAAGCTGCGTGCGGCGCTCTGCTTTCTGCGCCAGGTACTTCTCGTAATTACCGGTATAAAAGAAGACCTGCTTGTTCCATATCTCAGCCGTCTTTTTTACCGTGACGTCAAGAAAATATCGGTCGTGTGAGATCAACACATACGCATGCGGATAATCGGCCAGATATTGCTCCAGCCAGTTGCGCGTCTCCAGATCAAGATGGTTTGTGGGTTCGTCCAGCAGAAGCAGGTTTGGTTTTTGCAGCAGCAGTTTGGCCAGTGCCAGGCGCATTTGCCATCCGCCGGAAAACTCTTCCGTTTTGCGCTCCCAGTCTTCTTTCTTGAAGCCCAGGCCATTCAGTACCGACCCAACCTCAGCTTCAATGGCGTATCCATTGCGGGCCTGTATCTCAGCCTGAATACGATGGAAGCGCTCCGCAATCTGCGTATATTCGGTACTGGAGTGGTCCACATCGGCCATACGATGCGCCAGTTCTTCCTGCTCACGCTGCATCTGATGCACACGCTCAAAAACGGAAAGACACTCGGCGAAAACGGATCGTCCTGAAAGTGAAAGCCCATCCTGTGGCAGATAACCGCATTCGATGCCGCGCTGCTGAGTAATGGCCCCGTAATCAAGGGATTCCATTCCGGCCAGGACTTTCAGCAGCGTGGTTTTGCCGGTCCCATTGCCGCCCACCAGGCCAACGCGATCATGGGGAGTGATCAGCCAGTCCAGTTCTTGAAAAAGGATCTTGGGGCCAAAACGTTTACCTGCTGCCGTGAGCTGAATCATTCTCTTCTATCTAACCACAGCAGGGCAGATGCTCACCATAGACCTCTCAACTGTGGCGTGATTTAAACAGTAGGATGGATTCGTGTGAGAAAGCACACCCGAAAGTGAGATTCGCACTTTCTTGATTTCAATATACGCGGAAAGCTACTTCGACATTCAGCTCTATTGTGACCGGTTCACCGTTACGAGTGGCGGGATGGAAAGTCCAACCCATAATAGTAGCTTGCGACTTTTCATCCAATCCCAGCCCCAGAGGTTTAACCACTCTTGTATTGATGACTTTTCCTTCCTTATCAATCATCACCTTGATGGTGGCATTACCCTGCAGGCTCTCATAGCGCGCGATTTCCGAATAATCCGGCTCAGGAGTATGAATGGATTTAGGGGGCTTAACATCGCCTCCGAGGTGAAATACTGGTTCGCCTGTATCCATCTTTGAAGAATCGCCCACAGCGTTCGGGGCGTCATTTTTGCTTTCCTCGTCAGTAAGGTTTTGCCAATAGAATTCTCTGTCTACCGGTTGCGATGGATCGTATTTAAGATGACGGGCCAAACAGTCCCGCCAGAAAACGGAAACTGACTCTACAAGTTCAGCATTGCTCAACACAAATATTTTGCCCAGCACTAAACGGGCTTCGTCTTCTGCTTGAATTGGATGGCTCAGCTTCATCTCAATGTCTACGGCAGGCTGAAATGGTGGCGGCATACGGTTATTCTTGATCTTCGTATACTTCACAACCGTTAATCTGCCGTCCTGAAACCCAAAGAACATTCTCTGGCCTTTGATCATTAGGCTTTCAGGAGCTAATGCGATATTATCGATTAAAATTCCACTGCACGCCGTCCATGGACACTCATTTCCGTGCGCTTGTACCTTTCCATCCGCATCATATTGCTGCAAGCTGCCATCGCTGGGATAGCGAAGAATCAGGACTTTTCCTTCGAATTGCTTGAGCATGCTCTGCGCTTCCTGGGCAGAGCATAAAAGTGTGCTAAGGATGCAAATTAGTAGAACACTGATTTGTCTAGTCATAGCTTTTGGAAAAATAGATTAACTTACTTTGCCTATCTGAGCTATAAATATTTGGCTGGAGCGACGAGACAATAGCATGGCTGTGAAAAAGAAAAAAATCAGTAATTCCGTCTTGGGTACATTTGCTCTCTATGAGAAGCTTATTGCGACTCATCCAGAGATCGAGCGCAAAGGTGACGCCAATCCTTACACATCTTTGAACGGCAATATGTTCACGCTGCTGCATCAGTCACAGTCATTGGCTATTCGCCTGCCAGAAGATGAGCGGGGGAAATTCCTAAAGAAATATAAGTCACATCTGTTTGAGGCTTATGGCGCAGTAATGAAGGAATATGTGGCCGTACCTGACAGCTTGCTGAAAAATACCAAAGAGCTGGCCAAGTATCTGGAACTCAGTTACTCATACGCGAAAACTCTAAAACCGAAGGCGACTAAAAAGAAGAAGAGCTAGCTGAAGAGTCTGCGAATTGGAAGCATTTAACGCAGCGCGTCAATCAATAAAGGTTGAAAGCGACTTCCACGGTCATCTCCACTGGGACAGGTTCGTCATTCAGAGTTGCTGGCTCAAAACGCCAGGTCTTCAAAATGTCCATGGCATTTTGGTCCAACCCATAACCCAATGCTCTTTTCAATTTAACCCTGCTGATTTTGCCAGTCTTATCTACTCGTATCATCAAAATCACAATACCCTGAAATCTCGCCCGGCGGGCCGCTTCTGAAAATTGCGGCTCAGGAGTATAAGTTGCTCTGGGCGCCTTCACATTGTCCTTCATGGCATGGAAAATCTGCTCTGTGGCGATGTCAACATCGGCACGCCGCAATTCGGGCTGAGCATCCTCAATATTGTCGCTCTTGAGAAAGACTTTGCCCAATATGGCTTGCGCTTCATTCACTGAGGTCAGAGGATGATCCAGGTTGATATCTACTTTTACAGACTTTTCCATGCTGACCAGGGCTCGCCTGCCTTGTTTGTCGACGCCAACCCCTATTCTGCGACCTTGAAAACGCAGCGCTTTGGAAGAAAGGGACACCTTTTCTACATAGATCCCGCCATACAGGCGCCATGCACCTGTAGGTGGTGGATTTAATGACTGACCATTGGAATCAAACCGCTGGGCGCCTGGTGTAAGCGCAGAACGAATTGCGATTACTTTCTTCTTGTATTGCTGATTCAGCTCGTCTTTCACACTGTCAGCATTAACGGTTATGGCGCACAAGCAAAAAATGAGGAGAACAAGGCTGGATCTTAGTTTCATAAGAAGGTGAGGTATAGTAAATCAGCTTACGCGAAGTTTAATCTATGGAAGTAGTGTGGCCAATGTTTTTTTCGTAAACATCCGGATCATGAAGTTCCATCCATCTCTCTGGCTTTCTGATCGGCGTAAAACCATAGCTGGCATAGAGAGCGTGCGCATCTCGTGTAGCCAGTATCCATCGCCGCAATCCCTGGAGATCAGGATGCTCAAGAATGCACTCCATCAGCCATTTGGAAAGTCCCCGGCCACGATACGAGGGAAGAATAAAGACATCCGCAAGGTAAGCAAACGTTGCGCAGTCGGTGATAACGCGGGCAAATCCAATTTGCTGCGAACTGAAGTAAATGCCAAAGCAGATGGAATTCTCAATTGATCGCTGCACAATGGCCAGGGGAATTCCCTTGGCCCAATAGGAATTTGTCAAAAATTCATGCACCATCTCCACCTGAAGGCGGGCAGGATCGGTGCTGACTTCAAAATCTGCCTTGGTCCATACGTGATGCATCAGATTTTCCTGGCCGTGCGGACTGCATCTTCATTTTCGCTTTCCAGGGCCATGATTTTTTCCACTCGGCGCTCATGCCGTCCGCCGGCGAAAGAAGTTGCCAGCCATTTGTCCACGACGCGCAGCGCTTCATCAGGGCTGAGAATGCGCGCTCCCAGTGCCAGCACGTTGGCATTATTGTGCTCACGGCTCATCTGCGCTTCATATTCAGAACTGACATTGGCCGCGCGGATGCCATCGATTTTGTTGGCGGAGATCGCCATGCCAATACCGCTGCCGCACACCAGGATGCCCAGGTCCGCACGATGCTCACTTACGTCGTGCGCCACAGCGCGAGCATAGTCCGGGTAATCAACGGAGTCCGGCGACGAAGTACCTTCATCGCGAACGGTAATGCCCTGCTGTTGTAAATGTTGTTTGATTTTGTCTTTTAGTTCGAAACCGGCGTGGTCGGCGCCCATGGCGATTTTCATGCGCTCATTTTAATCAGCCGGACGGGCGAAGTCAGCAGAAATGGAAAAAGGCCGGGATGATAGAACCCGGCCTGAAAATCTGAGGAATCGATTCAAAGGCGCAAAAACATATCGCCTGCGATATTTTTAGTGGTGGTGATTGGCGAACTCGATTCCTTCCTGAGTGTGATGAATGGCGTCATCCGTGGCCTTGATGGCCGCCGCGCGATGTCCGCCTTTATCCGCCTCTGCCTGCTCAAGCTCAGCTCTCGCTGCCTTCAAATGCTCAATCGCAGCGCGCATATGCGGCTGCTCCTCAACCACCGGAGCTGCCATGCTGATTGGCGCGGCAAACGCGCCTAACATAACTACAAGTGCCAGGGCCTTAAGAATATTTTTCATTTCATTCCTTTCTCTCGGTGAACTGCTGCGTAGAAAATTAGCTTGCTCATCGTCAGGGTGTCAATTCAAAAGCCGGGCAAATGTACTCAAATTACAAACACATAGAACATGCACTAACGGGTATCAATTAGGGCATTTCCCGGCTTGTGCCTGCCTTGCGTTCGTCAGATAATTGCGTGAGCCTTCCCCGAAAATCTTCCAGAGGTGATTATGGCCACACGGCCTACGCAAGAACCGGAAATTGACCTGACGGGCGATACACGAGGCGCAGCGCAGGCCTATAAGTACATTATTTTCGAAGTGGTCGACTCCATCGCGCGGCTCTCGCTCAACCACGCTCCGCATAATGTGCTCACAGTGCCAATGATGAAAGAGATGGCGGAAGCCATTGAAAGCCTCAACGGCCGTGCCGACGTGAAAGCCATTCTGCTGCAATCGGTGCAACAGGCATTCTCCGCCGGTATCTCGCTGGAAGATTCTCGCCCCGATCGAGTGTTCCAGACCCTGGATGCATTCACCCGCGTGTTCCAGGCCATGGTGGATATCTCAAAGCCCGTGGTTGTTGTGGTGAATGGCCCAGCCATTGGAGCAGGATCAGAGCTGGTTGGCTTTGCGGATGTGGTGCTGGCAACGCCCAAAGCCAAATTCGCTCAGCCTGAAGTAAAGCTTGGCGTCTTTCCGCCATTCGCTGCGGTGATGCTGCCGCAGCTCATTGGAACCAAGAAAACTTACGAATTGATTCTTACCGGCGAAGCGCTCTCTGCTGAGGAAGCATTGAACTTCGGCTTTGTGAACAAAGTGGTGCCGGAAGCCGAGTTGCAGAAACATGTGGAAGCACTGATCGCACGCATTTCTGAATTCAGCGGCCCGGTGCTGGAAGTGACCAAGCGAGTCATCAGCAATTCGGTCGGACGTCCGCTGAAAGAAGCCATGAAGACCTCACAAGACCTTTACCTCAACGAACTAATGAGCCTGGAAGACGTGCAGGAAGGCTTGCGCGCTGTAATCGAAAAACGCAAGCCTGTCTGGAAAAACAAATAGTTATAGGTGCTTCGTCAGAAAACGCAGAATGTGGTACGCATCCAGATATTTGAACGGGGCTTCGCCTGTTGTGTAGTGTCCGCAAGGCAGCACAACCGTTTTCAGATCAGCGCCGTATTTCCGGAAACCAGCTGCGGCCTCGCGCGAGAGCTCCGGTAAAAACGTCAGATCATAACGCGCATAGATCATCAGATTTTTCTTGGGATAGCGCGCAAACTTATCAAAGTAAGCCATTGGGCTCACGGCGCGCCACGACTGCCTCAAACTTTCCAACGTGATGCCATCGCGTTCCAGCCCCTCACGCACATGCCGTGTAGATTGGCCCGTCCAGACCACGTCCGCCATATACGTGGATGCGTGATTGAATACGTTTACTTTCACGCGCGAATCGTGCGCCGCCGCCAGAAACGCATAACAGGATCCCAGGCTCGTACCAACCAGACCAATGTGATCTTTCCCCTGCGAAATGAGCCAGTCAATGCTGGAACGTACATCCACCACCGCCTGGCGCGCAGCGTCCAGCGTGCGGCAGATATTGGGAGAGACGGCGTAATCAGAGCGGGCGATTTCCTGTGGCCGGCGAATGTCATGATAAGGCTTGCTCAAGCGCAGCATGGAGATGCCGAAGCGGTTCATCATCGGTCCCAGCGCGTTGTAAGCAATTCCATTGGCGTTCCAGTGCGGCAGCACAATCACTGCGCGGTTTCCTTCTGCGGCAAACCACCGCGCATTTACCTGATCATTTTCTGGATAGGGCGTAGGCGCGGCCGAGGTAAAGCGCAGAAAAGTCCCGTCGCCTTTAGGAACTTTGTCACTGGCGTTGCTGCCTGTAGGGAAGAGTTCGATCTTGCGCGTCTCCAGGCGGAAATCCTGTGGCGGCGTGTAAGCGAAAAACTCATCGCTGTTTGCAACAATCTGGTCATTCAACTCGTGGAGATAGCGTTCAAAACCTTCTTCAGAATTGGGGAAATCTCCATTCACCAGGGGCCAGCGACGCGCCCATTCCATCCCCCATTCCAGCGGACGCACCACGCGATTTGTATCCCGTGTGGTAAGACGCGTCTCCCATGCGTACATCCATTTTCTATAAAGACTAGCCATCAATGATTATGAATCTTGCCGTTTTCGTCTATGAATTTGCTGCTCTCAATTTTAAATGATCGAGAGTACTTTTCTGATGCTTGACTGCAATGTGTTGGAAAAAATCCCGTACACTGATTGCGAGCGGGCATTCCGGAGCGCGAAGGCTTGATTCCGACAAAACTTGATCGCATAGCGCATGAGGTTGGCGGTGAGCTGCGCGGCAGCACAGCATCCGCCGCCATTGACCGCGTCTGCACGGACTCACGCGGCGCTTCTCCGGGCGCGCTGTTTATTGCCCTGCAAGGGCAGCAAACCGATGGCCACCGCTTTTTGGCAGATGCATTCCACAACGGCGCCACAGCGGCACTCGTTTCTCAGGATCGCCTGGCCAGTCTCTCTTTGGATCCTGCATGGCCGTTGATTGTTGTGCCTGATCCTTTGCGGGCCATTCAGGCACTGGCACGGTGGCATCGCCATGAATATTTTGAGCGCGTATTGGCAATTACCGGCAGCAACGGCAAAACCATCGTGAAAGATGCACTGAAGAGCTTGCTCGCCAATCGCCAGGTGTTAGCCTCACCCGGAAGCTATAACAGCCAGCTCGGATTGCCACTGGCGGTGCTCTCCGCGGAGAAGCGTGAGGCGCTGGCGATTCTTGAAGTTGGCATCTCTGCTCCAGGAGAAATGGCTTCTCTGGAAGAGATTGCTCGACCGGACTACGGAATTCTCACCAATATCGGATTGGCACACTTTGCTGCGTTCGGTAGCAGAGAAGCTATTGCGCGAGAAAAAATGAAGCTGTTTGGGCGCATTCCAGACAGCGGCTGGCTTCTGTTGCCGGCAAACGAGCCAACGCTGGAAGGTCCTGCTAAAAACATTCGCTGCCCAATTCACTATGTGGGCGCCGCAAATGAGCTCTCCCTTAAGTCAATTTCACTCAGCGAAGATGGCCAGCTGATTGAACTGTCGGCTTCCGGGCAAGAAACTCATAGTGTGCGCGTAAAGACCCGATCTCCAGAGATTGTCCAAGACCTGCACATTGCAGCAGCTGCCGCACATCTCTTAGGCGTTTCGATGGAAGAGATTGCTACGGCTCTCGAAAACTACGTTCCAGCCTCCACTCGCATGGAGGTCTGGGCGTCGCCGCAGGGTATTCGCATTATTAATGACGGCTACAGCTCTGATCCCATTTCGGTGCACGCAGCGTTGCGCTCCGTCACGCTGAGCGCTTCGCGCAACGGCAGAAAGATGTTTGCTTTTGCCGGTATGCGCGAGTTGGGCACTAGCTCTGATCGTGAACATCACCAGGTGGGCGCGCAGACCGGCGAGTGCGGATTCAGCCATTTGTTTCTTGTCGGCAGCGATCCGGAGCTTGCAGCCACCGCTGCCGGATACAAATCAGTGCAACCTACCGGCAATATCATCAAGGTTAAAACCGCCGACGAACTGAAAGACCATCTGCTGCCGCTCTTGCGCCCTGGGGATACTGTCCTCTTCAAAGGACCACGCAATGCCGGCATGGTAAAGGCCGTGCGTGATCTCTCCGGCGCCATCGCGCAGCGCAGCTTGTGGGTGAATCTTGCCGCGATTGAAGGAAACATAGCGCGCTTCCGCAGACATTGCGGCAGTTCGGTGCATATTGTTGCCATGCTGAAGGCATTGGCTTACGGAACAGAATTAGTACAGCTTGGCTCATGGATGTCACAGCTTGGTATTCACCATATTGGCGTCTCGTCCGCCAATGAGGGCGTAACGGTGCGCAAGACCGGCGCTGACCAGGACATTCTGGTTTTTCTCTCTGAGCGCGAAGACGTGGACAATCTTCTGAATTATCGGCTTACGCCAGTGCTTTATTCGGCAGAGCTGATTGATGCATTTATCGCGGCGCTGGCAGGAAGTGGACGCACACTCGATGTCCATCTAAAGGTTGATACGGGCATGCATCGCGTAGGCGTGCCGCCGAAAACTGCGTTGGCTTTGGCTCAACGCATCCGTGCCAGCGGAGTGATGCGGCTTACGGGCATTTGCACGCACTTTGCTTCCGCAGAAGATCCAGAGTCAGACGACTTCACGCGGCAGCAGATCGCGGCCTTTGATCAGGTTGTTGCCCAGCTCAAGGCAAACGGTTTTGATCAGCTAAGAATTCACGCCGCCAACACAGCTGGAACCATGCGCTTTCCGCAGGCGCACTACAACATGGTGCGCATTGGCCTTGGGCTCTACGGAATTTATCCTTCTGAGGCTTCACGGCAGGTCATGGATCTGGAACTGGCCGTGGGCGTGACCAGCCGCATCACCAGCATTCAGGAATTTTCTGCCGGAGACACGCTCGGTTATAACCGCACATTCACGGCCCAGCGTCTCACCAAAGTTGGCATTGTGCCGTTCGGCTATGACGACGGAATGCCATGGAAACTCTCCGGCACAGGACAAGTCCTGGTCGAAGGACGTGTTGCTCCCATTGTAGGCCGCATCAGCATGGACCAGATGCAAGTTGATCTTACTGACATTCCCGATGCAAGCATTGGCGCTGAAGTGCTGCTCTATGGAACACATAATGGATACACATTGCGACCTGAGCTGGTTTCGCAACTTGCAGGAACCATTCCTTATGAACTCTTAACGCGACTGGGAGAGAGAGTGCACCGGATATATATTGAGCCGTGATGCGAAGCTGGTGCAGTGCGAAAAGTTACAATCCACTTTTCCACCTCCGTCCACAAAGATTGTTTTGATATTCACAGTTTTGTCACTGAAATCCCGCCTCAGTTCCAATTCAAGTCTTGCGACCACACAATCCATGCTTGATAGTTTCAATACTCAAGTGTGAATGTTCTTGACGGCAGTCAGGTTCAGGTTCAGCGAACCTACAGCGCATTCAAGAGTGCCCTGGAGTTTAATCTGCGTAGGCTTTATTGCTGGCTGGCAGTCAAGCCCTATTTCATCTTCTTTGGAAGATGAGCGTGAGAGAAACGTACCAGACTGCTGAAGCTGTGCGGCAACACACAGCCAAGAAACATCCACCCCAACAAGCCCGGTCTGTTATGGCTGGTAACAGACCGGGTTTAATTTTTGCTAATATTAGGGTAGGTTTCGCTGGTTTTTCTCTGGCTAATACCGGCTATTCTAGACTGGCGAATGATGCCGAATTGAGACGTTGATGGCAACGACTGAACACATTCTTGATCGCGGCTTGCCCTCCAGTGTTGAAGCCGAACGCGCCATTCTGGGCGCAATCCTTCTGGATAACTCTTCTTATCCTCAGGCCGCAGAGCATCTTCGGGCAGAAGATTTCTCTCTCGATTCGCATCGCCGCATTTATTTGCGCATGATGGAGTTGGCCGAAACTGGCCGGGCAGTAGACTTCGTTACGCTTACTGAACAACTGGGACAGCACAAAGAGATAGAGTCAGTGGGCGGAGTTGCTTACGTAACGTCACTCACAGACGGCCTACCGCGTGTAAAAAATATTGAACAGTACGTCAGGATTGTAAAAGACAAGGCGCTGCTGCGCGGATTGATTCACGCCGCCACCAGCGCGATCCAGCAGGCATACGAGCAGGAAGCTCCGGCAGAAGAGATTATCGACTCGGCGGAGTCGGCGATTTTTAAAGTTGCAGAGCAGCGTATTGGCCAGGGATTCATGGGGATTCCGGAGATCGTAAAGCTCTCCTTTGGATCGATTGACAAACTGTATGAGCAAGGCCAGCGCATCACGGGGCTGGAAACACACTTTGAAGATCTGGACAGCATGACCAGCGGCCTGCAGAAATCAGACCTTGTCATCATCGCCGCGCGCCCATCGATGGGAAAAACAGCTTTTGCCATCAACATTGCTGAAAATGCGGCGGTGCGTGACAACAAAGTGGTTGGCGTCTTCTCGCTGGAAATGTCGCGCGAGTCTCTGCTGCTGCGCCTGTTGTGCTCACAGGCGATGGTGGATTCACACAAATTGCGTACAGGGTTTCTGGGCCGTGACGATTACAACAAATTGGTGACCGGACTGGCCGCACTGGCCGAGGCGCCGATTTTTATTGATGACACGCCCGGCATTTCCATGTCTGAAATGCGGGCGAAGTGCAGGCGCTTGCAGCAGGCCCAGGGACGACTTGATCTGATTATCGTGGACTATCTGCAGCTTGTTGCCGGCGCACCAGCCGGGGGCAAGCGATATGAAAATCGTACTCAGGAAGTCTCTGCGATCTCACGCGGCCTGAAGGGCCTGGCCAAAGAGATGCGCTGCCCGGTGATTGCCCTCTCGCAGTTGAGCCGCGCTCCGGAAAGCCGGACCGGCAATAACCGCCCGCAGCTGGCCGACCTGCGTGAATCAGGCGCAATTGAGCAGGACGCCGATGTGGTGGCATTTATTTTCCGCGAGGAAGTCTACAAACCTGACGATCCTGATCTTGAAGGCAAAGCAGAGTTGATCATCGCCAAGCAGCGCAACGGCCCGACCGGCGTAGTCAAGCTGGCTTTCATCAAGCGCTCAACGCGGTTTGAAAATCTGGCCAGTGAGAGCGGTGGCGGAGAGTACTAGGTAGTAGTGTAAGGTGACGTCATTTCATTTACTTGATGAATGCACTCGCATACCGCAGACCAATAGATTTCAAAAAAAATTCTGCACGCTCTCTCTCAAAATTTAAAAAAATCATATTTACGCCCGAAGACAGGCCTATTGCCTACATCTACTCTGGATTTTTCCAGCCTCTCGGGATTTATTTGCATATACTAGTTGGTAACTATTGAATCACGACGTTTTGATGCTTTGCGCTGCCACCGCTTCGCATAACTTCTGAAGATCGAAAAAGGGTTTTAATGCATTTAAGCACGGATCTTGCCAGCGATAGCGACCTGCTGGATCGCGTTATGGATGGTGGCATCGTAGTGGAAGTATGGGACCAGCTTGGGCTGGCAGCCATTGACATCAAGGAAATGCACGTATCGATTGCGGCGCTGCAGATTTTCGGCACAGGAACGGGTCCGGCGTTTCGCGCCGGATATTTTGTAAAGAAGAGATCTTCTTAAAACAAACGTGAACTGAAGAAGCGGGCGACAAACTTCCCGGACACGTTCTGTGCTGAGAGCTGAGCCAACCAACTCTGATATTTCTTACCTATAACGCTTTCATGCTCGATCAGAGATTTCCAAACGAAATTACTTTGGCGTTTCACTCTGCTGGGCATCGCGCAATGCCAATGGCATTAGCAGCATGTCCGGTGTGCGTAAGATCCGCCGCTGCTGCGAGATATTGGCAGGCGTACAGGTCGTCATGCCTTTAGGAACCGGAGCTTGCCCGTCCAGCTTCTCAAAGAAATAACTGCGGATGGTGTAGCACATGTTCTGTAAATCCTGTTGCTGATCCGCAGGCGCGTTTAAATAGGCGGCAGAAGATTGGGCCTGGGTTGGATTGTGGACAAAAGTGACGGGATTTTTCTGCGGTGCAGCTATTGCAAAAAGAAAAAGAATACCGAGAGGCCACATAGGGGAGTCCTCCTGAGCGGAATTATAGTGCAGTTGGCGTAAAGAGGAGCAAAATTCAATGGAAAAGCGGCTATTTGAAGGCCGTTCAAAAATGGGAAAGCAGCTTTGCACTCTATGATTTGCAACTTATTATCCGCAGGCGTACGCTTATTGGGCACAGGCGCAAAATGGTCAGGAAAGATTGATTGTCTGAATTATGTCAACCAACCGCACAATGCCCGTAGCTAAGGCGCCTCTATTTGAGTAAAAGAAGGATCGCATGAAGAATATCTATGTAGGTAATCTGGATTTTAAAGTGACTGAAGATGAACTCCGGCAGGCTTTCTCAGCTTACGGGCAGGTCGACAATGTGACGCTTTTGAAAGATCGCGATACCGGGCAGCCACGCGGCTTTGGTTTTGTGGAGATGGCCAATGACGAAGAAGCAGAAAAAGCCATCAACGGGATGAACGGATATCAACTGGGTTCGCGCGCGCTGAGCGTGAATGAAGCACGTCCTAAAACCGGCGGCGGTGGTGGCGGCGGCTTTAATCGCGGCGGTGGTGGCGGCGGCTTTGGTCGCGGCGGCGGTGGCGGATTCGGCCGTGGCGGCGGTGGTGGTGGCCGTGGCGGAAATCGCGGTGGTGGTGGCGGTGGCCGCGGCGGAAGATACTAGCAATCTTGAAAACAAAAAACGACGCAGGGTCAACCTGCGTCGTTTCAATTTCAAGCGCTAGACTCCAAAGAATGAGTTACACAAACTCAACGGCAGGCTTGTGCGGAATAATGCCGGCCCGATATCCCATGTCCAGCAGTTTTTCTACCGCAACCTTCCCATCTTCGCCGTAATCCAACGTGCGCTGATTCACATACATGCCGACAAAACGATCAGCCATTTGCGTATCCAGATCGCGCGCAAACTGCATAGCGTAAGCCAGCGCCGGCTCTCGATGATCGAGCGCAAATTGAATACTGTCTCGCAGCGCCTGTGTCACCTGCGCCATCAACTCCGGACCAAGGTCGCGACGAATAGCATTCCCGCCTAACGGCAGCGGCAAGCCTGTAAGCTCGTGCCACCACTTTCCCAGATCCAGAATGCGATTAAGCCCTGACCGTTCATACGTGAGCTGGCCTTCATGAATGATCAGCCCAGCTTCATATTTCCCAGCGAGCACTTCCGGAATGATCCGGTCAAATGGGACCACCGCAGTCTCAATTTTTGGCGCAAACAGTTTCAGCGCCAGATAAGCCGTCGTCATGGTGCCGGGCACGGCAACCTTCATGCGCTTGAGCTCGTCCAGGCTCATCATACGCGGCGCAACCACCATGGGACCGTATTGCTCACCAACGCTGCCGCCGCATGCCATGAGCGCGTATTTATCCTGCACGTAAGGATACGCATGGAACGAAATCGCGCTCACATCGTAAAAGCCTTCCATCGCCTTGCGATTCAGGGTTTCAATGTCCGTCAACGTGTGCGTGAACTTGAGGCCGGGGACACGAACCTTGTTCGTGGCCAGGGCATAAAACATAAAAGCGTCGTCAGAGTCTGGGCTATGTGCGACGGTAATTTCACGGACAGCGGCTGAAACAGAAGAAGATGACATAAGTGAATCCTACAATACTTCAGACTTGAATAAGGGCAGTAAAGAGAATTGCCGTGTTAAAAGTTGAACTTAAATTTCCTGGGAAGAATTGCCGGAATAGCTTAATACGCTTACGTCTTTTCCACCGGCTCCTGCTCTGGCTCAGCTTCAAACGTTGGTGTGGGCGGAGTCACATGCGGACGCCCCAGATGCCAGCGCAATCGCCATAGCAGCGCTCCCACGGCGGCAATAATGGCCGCTATGGAAAGAGCCAATAAAACATATAGGACCTTCATGAGCATTTGCCGCTAGCATACCAGAGCTGCTGCAAGAATGGCTGCCGGAAAAGCTCTTAGACGCCTACCGGGAAAGGCTTAGTATGCGACTGCGAAGCCCCCGTTTTGCGCTCAAACCGGCCCTGCAGCAACGACATCAGGCCCGTGTACCAATACCCCAGCACAAACAGCATCAGGAATGGGATCGTCCAGTAATTCTCACTGCTGAAGGCGTAAACACACATGGCCACGAAGTATGTTCCTACAAGCAATTCCAGCCAGGGCACAATCCCCAGACGGCGACGGTACTTCTGTCCCATGGCCTTGTCTGCTTTTGACTGCACACGATATTTCGGTGTGCGCTTGAACGACGATTTGATCCCGAAGAGCGCTTCCATCACAGCGCGCGTGTTAGTTAGCGTAAGACCAATTCCCAGCGCCATAAGAAATGGCAAAAAGAGAAACGTACGTGGCCAGCGCCGCGGAAAAAGCTCTTTCTGCGAAACCAGATAAAAGCTGGAGATAGAAAACGTCGATGCCAGAAACAGCGGCAGATCAATCACCAGCATCTGGAACCAGCCCCCGAATGACCGGATAATCATGGCCGGCATGAGCAGCGTGGAGAGCACAATCATCAGCGGATAGCTCAGGTTCGCGCTGAGATGATAAAACGCCTCCACCTTGATGCGGAATGGAACATCACTCTTGAAAACTTTGGGCAGTATCTTCTTGCCTGTCTGGATCAGGCCTTTGGCCCAGCGTGCCTGCTGGGTCTTGAACGCCGTCATCTCAATCGGTAGCTCGGCCGGGCACTCAACGTCCTGCAGGTATTTAAACTTCCAGCCTTTCAACTGTGAGCGATAAGAAAGATCGGTATCTTCCGTCAGCGTGTCATGCTCCCAGCCGCCGGCATCGGCAATGGCCTGGCGCCGCCACATGCCTGCCGTGCCGTTGAAATTGAAAAAGACCTGGCTGCGTGAACGGCCGCCATGCTCAAGGACGAAATGTCCGTCGAGCAGGATTGCCTCAACCTCAGTAAGAAATGAGTAATTGCGATTCAGGTGCGTCCATCGTGTCTGCACCATGCCAATCCCCGGATCGGCAAAGTGATGGACAACACGCATCAACCAGTCTTCTGGCACCACAAAGTCAGCGTCAAAAATGGCGACCAGCTCACCCTTTGCCGTATTCAGGCCATTTTGCAGCGCGCCTGCTTTAAAGCCTTCACGATTGGTGCGATGAATATAGGTAATCGGATGTCCCAGCGCGGCATACCGGTCAACCACGGCCTGCGCCACAGCTACGGTTTCGTCCGTTGAGTCGTCCAGCACCTGAATATCGAGCTTATCTTTGGGGTAATCGATTTTGCAGATGGAATCAACCAGACGATCGATCACATACTGTTCGTTGAAGATCGGGAGCTGAATGGTTACGCGAGGAAGCTCGGCGAATTTTGAAATCGGCTCCGTCGTGCGGTTCTTGCGATTGCGGTAGTACATGTAAACCAGCACATATCGATGAATACCGTAGCCGGCAAGAATGATCATGACAACGAAATAGGGAATGAGAAGGGCCAGGTCAAAACCGTTTGGGGTGTAGAGCCCTTTGAAGGTTTTATCCAGGAACTGGCTCTTAAAATAATGGACCAACCCCTTCTGCGAATTGGCAAAGAGCAACAGCGCAAAACTGCTACAGATGTTCAACTAGAGACTCCCAGACAACTCATGCTCAAGAGATAAATTTTAACCTATTCTGGCGTGAATTCCGGTTTCTTCACGCGGCCTTTTCATCTGCTACCGGCCGGTCAAGAAATTTTTCATCGGGCAGTAATATTCCGGTTGACCGTGCAGTCCCTGTGACTGGTTGCCATCCTGTGGCCGAACTCGCGTCGCTGCTGCGATCATTCAAACCCGCGGCGCCAGGCCGAAGGATCTGCTCCGCCCCGGTTACAGGTACATCAAACTCTCGAAAAGCTGGGCTGCGCCTCCGCTGTGCGGCCATACTTGTCCTCTGCTTCAACCACAACAATTTCGATGCTAATTGCAACTCCCAGCACAGCCTTCCGGCCGTTTTGTTATCAATTCTGCCGTCGATAATCGCCTGTGTCACCGCCGCAAGCGTCACCTGAATCGCATGTAAATCCGCGGAAACATCGCCCACACCATCAGTAATTCGGCTCCGTTTTCCGCACTTCCAGGAAAGCATGGGATGCATTCGCATCCGCTGTGCCGCCTCTTCTAGAACCGCTTCCCGCTCACGTGCGCGGCGCTGCTGCGTCGCATTCTGTCGCGCATGCGTATAACAGATATGCGCACCTTGTTCCGCTGGCGCCTTGCACTGCTCCCCATTCCTGCGCAATACCTGGCATCGCCTGTAATAAGCGTACCGCAACTCCATCCGGCTCGGTTTGGACTCAATCATTTCCAATCACTTACCTCAGTTACCAAATAAAATCCTCAGATAGACCCGGTGGGGGTACCCCCACCCCTACCCTTCAACTATGATTCCACAGGACTTAGCCTAAATCATCCCCAGAGATCCCCGCTAAACTGCCTTGAAATTCACTTCAAATCGCGCCAAACCTGCATCCCCAAGGAGTCCTTTACCTCATCCCGATGATCCCCAAGGCCTACTCAGATTTTTGTCCGCACAGGAGGGGGCCACTTGTTCTGTAATAAAAGGAATTTGGCGGTACAGCACACGTGCAGAGGTAGAGAATCTCGCCTTAATTTACCTTTTGTTCGCTTACAAAGCAACGGCGAAATTGGCCAGTGAACTGTTTCCCACTATGAGTTCTATGGCGCTCATTGAGGGAACATCGCGTTCCCGCCCACTTCCATATGGCGTGTAGTCGGGGAAAGGCAGGCGGCTGAAAGATGCGCGGGACTCAATCCTGGGCCGGGATCTTAGCCTTATCCAATGGTCGTCCAAAACACAGCACGTATCCATTGTTATCGATGATTTCAAAGGCACGGAGCCCATCATGCGTGTTGGTGAGTTCCTGGTGCATGGGAACCTGCCTGCCGACAAACTCCTGGTACAGCGAATCGGGATCGTCGGTATAGATGTAAGCGTCCCATCGGGCCCATTCGTGGCGGGAATGATTTGGCTGTGGATGGACTTCGGGCGTGATCGCCTTGAAGTTCAGCATGATCTGATCGCGTCCCATGAAAACCCAATAGTCGTTGATGTCGCCATTGCCTCCGCCCTTGTACCAAACATCGAACCTCAGTTTGGATTGGTAGAACGCAATCGTAGCTTCCAGGTCGTCGACGATGAAAAACGGCGTAACACTTTTCAACATGGCGGTAGTTCCGTGAACCGGATAGCCAACCTCCATAGCCTACTGCGGTTATTCGCGCTAAACACGAATCTCAATTCAAAAACAACTGCCGGTATAGAGTATCTCTCCGCTTCGGAACAAATCCTGCATCGCGGATCATCCGCCGAAGCTCTTCTTCTGTCGTGCAATTGGCAACACCAGCCGAGCGCACCACGTTTTCTTCCAGCATCACGGAACCAACATCATTGCCGCCAAATCGCAGTCCCAGTTGGCAGACCTTCAATCCCTGCGTCACCCAGCTTGATTGCACATTCTTGATGTTCGAAAGATAGAGCCGCGCAATCGCCAGCACTTTCAAGTACTCAACTGCCGTGGCTTCTTCCCAGTGGCGTCCACCCAGCGCAGTGTTGCCGGGCTGAAAGCTCCAAGGGATAAACGCGGTGAACCCGCCGGTCTCTTCCTGCAGGTCATAGACGCGCTGGAAATGATTGATGCGATGCTCAAACGTTTCGCCCACGCCAAACATCATCGTGGCCGTGGTACGCATGCCCAGCTTATGGGCCGTGCGGTGCACATTGAGCCAATCATCGGTCAGGCATTTCAGACGGGCAATTTTATAGCGGACCTCATCATCCAGAATCTCCGCACCACCGCCGGGAATGGAATCCAGCCCCGCCGCGCGCAGCCGCTTGATCGTCTCTTCAATCGACAATCCGCTGACATCGGCAAAGTGAATAATCTCTGACGCGGAAAAACAATGCAGGTGAATCTGCGGAAAACGCTGCTTAATGCCGCTGAGCATCTGCTCATACCAGTCAATCTTCAAGTCCGGATGCAGCCCGCCCTGCATGAGCACGCCAGTGCCGCCCATGTCCACCGTTTCCTGAATCTTCTGGTAAATCGTATCCATGTCCAGCACGTAGCCTTTGGCGCGGCCCGGTCCCTTGATAGGCGCGTAAAAAGCGCAAAACGTGCAATATTCCGTGCAGAAATTCGTGTAATTGATGTTGCGATCGATGATGTACGTGGCCACGCCTTCCGGATGCAGCTTCTGCCGCAGAGCATTTGCTTCCATGCCAAGGCCAATCAGATCGTCTGAGCGGAACAGGTCAAGCGCTTGTTGTTTAGTCAGGGACATGTCTGTGCTTGATTTTAATGCAAAACCAGCCGTGGATGAAGCTGGGGCCGCAGCCGCCCTCGGCTGCGCACGAATCAGCAGATTAGTTTTCTTGCTTTTTCAGATGTCCAGATTTCCAGATTTCCTCACGCCGTCCTGGTCCTTGGCCCGTGCGAATCTGGAATGACCGGTTTGCCGCTCCGCTTTCTTCTCCATACCCAGAAGCCTGCCGCAATGGCGCCGACAATCGCCAGGCCAAGCAGCGTCCAGAATGCCGTCCTATAATAACGATGGAAGGCATGGAAGATCTGGTGGCTATAGATCGATCCCACCCACGCCAGCAGCCCATAGCGGATGGCCCGCGCCGAGCCCACCGCGATAAAGAAATTCCTCTTTGAGTACTTCATGGCGCCAGCAACCAGCAAAAACGGAGAGAATGGTACTGGTGGCGGCAACATGGCTGGCACAAACAGGCTCCAAAAGCCAAACCGGTTGAAAATCTTTTGAATGCGGTCTGCCTGCTTCTTGCTGAGCTTCTTTTCCAGCGTGCCCTCGCCGCCCTTGGCCCCCAGGGCATACGTTGCGTAGCCGCCAACCATCCCGCCAATCGTCGCCATGCACGCGTAATAGGGCCACCAGGCTTTCTGATGTGCTGAAAGGATGATCGTGAGCGCGTCCATGCTGCCTGGCAGCGGGACCACGGAGTTGTCGGCAAATCCAAGCAGGATGAGACCCAGGCCGCCCAGGCGTTCCAGCCACTTCCACCACGCACTCACTAAAAGCAGGGTAATCACAGACACTTGGATGCCAAATTTCCGTCAGAGCAGCGCTTCAGAGTTGTAAAGCGCGTAAAGAGCTTGTTAACGAGGAGTTGCAAAGTTTGGCTGCTCCATAAATTCCAGCTTCGGCTCACTCGCAAAAACTCCGCACTCCACCCCATACCGGTAATAGAGCCGCAAACCTTCCAGGTTCTCTGCGTCTAAAGAGTAATCCACGTTTTCCGTCAGATAATCAGAAATGATCTTGGTCGATAAGTTGAGTTTAGGGGCCCAGGCCGAAGCGATTTCAGGAATGTGCTGCAGTCCGTTATCACGCGACTGCTGAAATATCTGAGCTATGTTGGGCTCTGCTTCACGGCCTTTCAGCGCTGCTTTACGAATGGCCCAGAAAGCAAACACAAACGACCGGCCAGTCCAGCGCCGCCACTCCTCCGCCATGTCATAGACAAAATAGCCTGTGGGATGGGCTTGCAACGCCGGATCGCCAATCAACAGCGCAGCATCATGCCATTGCAGCATCTCTTTGAGCGCTGGTTTCTGCCGGGAAAATCCGGGATCAACGCCGACAAACTTTCGCAGATAAATTTCCACCAGCGCAGCGGAAGTGCGGGAAGAATCGTCAGTAGCAACGCTGCGGATCTTATCCAGCGGCACCTTGCTCACCAGCAAAATCGACCGCACCTTATTCTTGCAGGCGATCGCCACATCGGGAACAATCACCAGATCGGGAATTGTGGTATAAGCCGCAACCGGGATAATGCCGATATCCGCCGTGCCTTCTCTCAGTTGCTCAGCGCAACGCGAAGGCACTGTATAGCTAATGTCAAAATGCTGGCGAAGCCGCTCGGCGGACTCTCCGTTTTCAAAATCCCACATGAGCGGAGCGGTGTTTAGGAAGCTGATAGCGGAGATACGGAGCTGCGGCATGTATCCTTATTCTAACAAGGTGCTTTACAAACGGCAGGATCGGTTATTAAGTAACTTTGTTCAATAATTTAGGGTAATAGCACCCCCTTAAGAAACGTCATCCCGAACTCCGTCAATGAGTCCGCGATTTCATCAGCGGACGAATAGGAGTGAGGGACCTTGTGCTTGCATGGACAAATTCTCATATGTCTATCTGATGGGCAGCGCCTCACGCCGTGCGCTTTATACGGGTGTTACAGCGGACCTTCACAAGCGTGTGTGGGAGCACAAGAACAATCTTGGTGGGCATTTCACGAGTCAATATAAATGCTATCGTTTGCTTTACTTTGAACAATTCACCAATGTGGAGACGGCGATCATTCGAGAAAAAGAAATTAAAGGCTGGCGCAGAGAGAAAAAAAACAAACTTGTCGGATCAACGAATCCGAAATGGAAGGATCTGGCATCCGATTGGTATGCTGAGAAGCTATTAAAAGATGGGACTTCGGTTGATTTCAGGAAATAAAGCACAAGGTCCCTCAGGGCTACTCGTCTGCTGAAGAAAGCGCGGACTCGCTTACGCCCTTCGGGATGACGAAACTGTGGTTGTTGTAATCCAGCAATCTCCCAAAATATCCTCAGGGGTTGACAGCCCTTTAAATATCCGTGTAAAGTCCGCCAAGTTTACTGATTCAACGCAAAACTCCTTATGGCTACCGCACAAGCAGCAACTTCCAACGCAATTTACTGGCTGGCGCTCTCACTCACGCCGGGCCTTGGCCCAACTCGTGGACGCAAGCTGGTGGAGCGCTTTGGCAACATTCAGGATATTTTTCATGCCTCGCTCACTGAACTGGAAGCAGAGAACCTGCAAGCCCAGTCAGTCCAGCACATCGCCCTGGGAAAATCTCTGGAATTGGCGAATGACGAAGTCGCAAAAGCCGTAGCCGCTGGCGCCCAGATATTTTGCCGCGATGACGCAAGCTGGCCGCAACGCCTGAGTGAAATTTACGATCCGCCGCTGGTTCTGTTTGTACGCGGAAATGCACAAGCACTCTCTCGCCCTGGCATTGCGATTGTTGGCACGCGTCATCCCACGCCCTATGGAATCGGTATGGCTGAGCGATTGAGCAATGATCTTGCCGCCCATGGCCTGGTTATTTTCAGCGGCATGGCTCGCGGCGTTGATACAGCCGGACATCGCGGGGCCCTGAAAGCCAGAGGAAAAACTGTTGCCGTGTTTGGTACCGGTGTGGACGTGATTTACCCACGTGAAAATAAAAAAATCGCCGAAGGAATTCTGGAATGTGAAGGAGCTTTGATCAGCGAGTTCCCGCTTGGCACATTTGCCGCCCCGCAGAATTTTCCGATTCGTAATCGCATCATTAGCGGACTCTCTTTAGGCGTGCTGGTAGTGGAAGCTGGCGAGTACAGCGGCACTCGCATCACGGCCCGTTGTGCTCTGGAACAGAGCCGCGAAATCTTTGCCGTCCCTGGTAATGTGATCTCCCGCAACTCCTGGGGGCCAAATACCCTGATCAAGCAGGGAGCCAAGCTAACTGCAACATGGGAAGACGTTTGGGAGGAATTGCCGGCTGCCGTAAAACACCTGCTTGAATCCGAGCGCGGCCCTGCTGCATCAGAGGAAAGGCCGAAGGAAGCGAACCTCTTTGACGAACAGGTTTCTCCCCGCGAGAGAAAAGTCCTGTCAATTCTGAAGCAGGACAGCATGACTCACATCGATGAAATCATTGAGCGGCTGGAACCGGAAGTATCGTCATCAGAGGTGTTTGCGGCCCTCTTTGAGCTGGAGCTGAATGGAAAAATCAAACAGCTTCCAGGTAAAAATTTCGTCAAGGCATTTTGAGGCAGTGACCCTCCGGTCATTGGCGAACCATGCCATTTCGTGTTAGCTTCAACTTGAATTCAAGAGAAAAGAGTTACGTTGGCAAAATCACTCGTCATTGTCGAATCGCCCGCCAAGGCGAAGACCATCAATAAATATCTTGGCAAGAATTTCGAGGTCGAAGCCTCGCTCGGTCATATTAAAGATCTGCCCAAGAGCCAGCTGGGTGTCGACCTGGAAGGCGACTTCTCTACCGAATACGTCGTCATTCCGGGAAAAGAAAAAGTTGTAGCCAAGCTCAAGAAGATGGCCAGGGGCGCAAGCGCCATCTATCTGGCGCCTGACCCGGATCGCGAAGGCGAAGCTATTGCCGCGCATCTGGAAGAAGAGCTCTCTGAAAACGGTGGCAAGAAGAAAAAGAAGGATGCCACGCCGTTTCATCGCGTGACCTTCAATGAGATCACCAAAAAAGCCGTCCTTGAGGCCTTCGAGCATCCGCGCGATATTGACCGCAATCTCGTCGACGCGCAGCAGACCCGCCGTGTGCTCGACCGCATTGTGGGTTATCAGGTTTCTCCGCTTCTCTGGGACAAAGTCCGCCGCGGCCTTTCCGCCGGACGCGTCCAGACTGTAGCGCTGCGCCTGATCGTGGAACGTGAGCGCGAAATCAAGGCGTTCGACAAGAAAGAATATTGGACGATTGACGCGGATCTCTCCGCCGGCAAGCCGCACTTCACCGCGCGCTTTGTTGGCCGTGGTGATGAAAAAACTGAAGTTCCGAACGAGGAAGAATCCAAAAAGATCACTGAGGCGCTGGAAAAAGCGCAGTGGTCTGTCCGCAACATTGAAAAAAAGGAGCGCCGCCGGAGTGCCGCTCCACCATTCACGACCAGCAAACTGCAGCAGGATGGATCGCGCAAACTTCGTTTCAGTGTGAAACGCGTCATGATGATTGCGCAGCGTTTGTATGAAGGCATCGATCTGGGCGATGAGGGCTCAGTCGGCCTCATTACTTATATGCGTACGGATTCCGTGCGCGTATCGAATGACGCACTGACCGAAGTGCGGCAGGCAATTGATTCGACTTACGGCAAGGAATTTCTGCCGGAAAAACCGAATGAGTACAAGTCCAAGAAGGCCGCGCAGGAAGCGCACGAAGCCATTCGCCCGACTTCGGTCGCGCGTCATCCTGATGAGATTAAGAAATATCTGCAGGAAGACGAATACAAAGTTTACAAATTGATCTGGCAGCGTTTTGTCGCATCGCAGATGATGCCCGCTGTCTTTGACCAGACTAGCGTGGATATTGAAGCCAAGAGCGCTTCAGAATCATTCACCTTCCGCGTGACCGGTTCAGTACTGAAGTTTGAAGGCTTCCTGAAAGTTTACGAAGAATCCAAAGACTCCAAAGACGAAGAAGATGAGGAGCTTAAGCACAAGCTGCCTGCGCTGGAAGTTGGCCAGGTGCTTACACTGCGCGAGTTGAAGCCAGAGCAGCACTTCACTGAGCCGCCTCCTCGATTCAATGAAGCGTCGTTGGTAAAGGAACTGGAAGAGCGCGGCATAGGCCGGCCTTCTACCTACTCGACGATCATTTCCACAATTGTGGAGCGTCAGTACGTGCAGAAGCTTGGTGGCAAGTTCATTCCTACGGAAACCGGGCTGGTTGTAACCGATCTTCTGGTAAAGAACTTTGAAGAGATCTTTGATCCTGCTTACACTGCACGCCTGGAAGAAGAGCTGGACGAGATTGAAGAAGGCAAGGAAAAGTGGACTGACGCGCTGGGCAGTTTCTATAAAAAGTTTGAGAAGGACCTCCGCTACGCTGAAAAGCACATGGAAAACCTGAAGCGGATGGAAAAGCCCACCGACGAAAAGTGCGAACGGTGCGGCTCACCGCTGGTGCTCAAGTGGGGCAAGCACGGCTCTTTCTATGCCTGCAGCTCCTATAAAAAGGATGATCCGGAAAGCTGCACGTTTACCAAGGAAAATCCCATCAACCTGCCGGATCTTGACGGGGCTGAGATGCCGGAAACCGGCCAGGACGAGTACTGTGAGAACTGCGGGCGAGTGATGGTCCTGAAGCGTGGGCGTTTCGGGACGTTTATGGCATGCACTGGTTATCCGGATTGCAAGACCACGCGCCGGCTCGATCAGGGCAAGCGTGTGCCCGACGTCCCGCTGGAAGAGCTTTGCCCCAAGTGCAATCGCAACCTGGTGCTGCGCCACGGACGTTATGGCGAGTTCATTTCGTGCAGCGGCTATCCCGACTGCAAATACATCAAGCAGAATTTCATCGGTGTGAAATGCCCGCAGTGTGCGGATGGCGAACTGGTCGAAAAGAAAGCGCGCCGCCGCGGCAACACATTCTATGGATGCTCAAATTATCCCAACTGCGAGTTCACTTCGGCATACAAGCCAGTAGCTGAAAAGTGTCCGGAATGCGACAGCCCATACCTGTTGGAAAAACATTTGAAATCCGGCTCTATTCTGATGTGCCCGAACAACAACAAGAAATCGGCAGAGGAAGATGAGCCCAAGCCAAAAAGAAAGTCTCGCGGCAAGAAGGGCGCACCCGCAGTAGAAGCTGCTCCGGCGGCAGTGGCCGTAAAGTGTGACTATTCGCGCTCTATCCCAACCCCGGACTGGATCATTCAACAACAGCAGCAGGCTGCCGAGCAGCGCGAAGCCGGCTAGCGATTCGTTCACGAATCGCGTGCTTTTAAGCAGACGTTCATCGCGCAAGCGATGGATTTTCGGTAGTGGTGCAGTTGCACCACTACCGGATTTTCCATCCAGTAGCCATCCCTTCGCCTGCAGCATAAAATGATGTGCGGAGGAATTATGGCGAAAGCAAAAGCAGAAGAAGCACAGTTGATCCTTCAGATGTACGATCTGCGCCGCGAAGCAGTTATGCGCACAGCAAGAAAATATGTTGTGTCTGAAATGTGGCCGCAGAATTATGATGAGTTCAAAACAATTATCAACGGCTATGGCACTGAGCCCAATGCATGCTTTCGCCAGGTGATGACCTACTGGAATATGGCTGCTGCTATGGTCCTGCGCGGCGCCGTGAGTGAACAACTCTTCTCTGACAGCAATACAGAACCATATTTCCTGTGGGCCAAATTCGGTCAGTACGCGGAGCAGGCCCGCAAAGACCAGATTGATCCGGAATTTCTTTCTCATCTGGACAAGCTCATGTCCAAGCCAAATTCCAGGAAGCGCGTGAAAGCATTGAGGGAGCGCATTGCAGCCAGAGCTAAGCATGCATCGGCCGCCAAAGCTGGTAATTAAAGATGTTTCAGCTGGACCAATTCGTCGCTAATTGTCGCGGGGCCTTGAAAGAAGGCATGCCGTAGAAGGCGATGCAGGAAGCTGTGGCTCGAGCGGTTTCCAATCCTAGCGAAGTTTTGCAAGCCCTCGATGAGCCGAAAAAAGCAGAGATGCAGACGCTCTATCGCTCAGACGATCTCACCATCCTCAACGTAATCTGGGCTCCCTGGATGAACCTGCTCCCGCACAATCACCAGATGTGGGCCATCATCGGGCTCTATACCGGACGCGAGGACAATATCTTCTGGCGGCGTTCTCCGGGCAACAAAGGCATGGTGGAAGCCGCGGGAGCGCGAGCATTACGGGAAAAAGACGCTGAGCCGCTGGGCCGCGATATCATCCATTCCGTCAGCAATCCCATTCCAAGACTCACTGGCGCATTGCACGTTTATGGCGGAGACTTTTTTGCCGCGCATCGCAGTGAGTGGGACGCGGAAACTCTTCTGGAGCAGGAGTGTAGCGGAGCCAAGATGGCTCAACGATTCGAAGAAGCAAATGCCCTGCTGAAAGCTACACAAAGCTAAGAGATATATTCCCTGATGTAAGGGTCCTGCACTTTTCCCAATTCGTGCGCATTCCCTTCAAACACTGCTTTGCCTTCGCGCAGGATCATAAAACTGGTGCTGATGTCGCGTGAGGGCATGCCGTCAGACGATTTCATGTGCTTGGTAGTGGGATCATAATAATGGCTGGCCAGCGTAAAGCCATCCTGCAGACGATGGCTCACTAGAAGCGCGCTGGTTTTATAGACATCGCGCTGCTTCATGATCAGCTCAATAATAGTGGTTGAAGTGATCGGGTCCAGGCCGCCTGTTGGCGAATCATACAAAATCACTTCTGGCTGCGTGATAATGGCCCGTGCAATGCCAACGCGCCGGCGCATTCCTCCTGAAAGCTCTGCTGGAAACCTGTCAATAGCATCTTCCAGTTCCACAAAGCTCAGCGCCTCGCGCACGCGTTTGTCTACTTCAGCCTCCGGCAGGTGCTCTTCCATCAACCGAAAAGCCACATTGTCCCTGACGTTCAAGGAATCAAAAAGCGCGCTCTCCTGAAAAACCATGCCTACCTTGCTGCGCAGATCAAACATCTCTTCCTCTGACATGGTCGTAATGTCATGCCCAAGTACGTAGATCTGTCCCTGATCTGGCTTCAGCAATCCAAGGCAGAGCTTCAGGATTGTGCTCTTGCCTGAACCAGCCACTCCCAGCACTATCTTGGTTTCACCACGGCGAAGCTCGAAAGATACATTGTCGAGCACCTGGATATCTTCAAAGCCGATAGAAACATTTTCAAAGATGATCGCCTTGTGAATTGTGTCCGGCGATTTCTGCTCCAGCGGCGGTGAGATCGTGTTATCGAGCGGCATTTTGATCAGCTTAGGGTGATAAAGAGTTGTGTAAGGACAGCGTCGACAAACAGAATCAGCACTGACGCCACAACCACAGCCTGTGTGGTTGAGCGGCCCACGCCCTGCGTTCCGCCCGTGGTGCTCATTCCGTAATAACAACCAACCGTGGCGATAATAAAACCAAACACCAGCGGTTTTACCAGGCCGGTGATCACGTCATTGTATTTCAGTATCTGATAAGCGCTGTTCCAATACTGCGTGCTGTCCAGTCCAAGCATGGAAAAAGAGATAATCCAGCCGCCCACCAGGCCCACAAGGTCGGAAATGATGGTAAGAAAAAACATCATAAAGACCGTGGCGATCACCCGCGGCGTCACCAGCTTTTTATAAGGATCCGTGCCCAGCGCGCGCATGGCGTCAATCTGCTCTGTCACCTTCATGGAGCCAAGTTCGCTGGCCATGCCGGATGAGTTGCGGCCTGCTACCATCAAGCTGGTAAGCACAGGCCCGAGCTCACGCACCATGGAAAAGGAAACCAGGCGTCCGGTAAGCGATAAAGAACCAAACTGCTGCAAAGTTTTGGAAGTATTGAGTGCCAGCACAATGCCGGTAAACATACCGGTCAAAATCACGATCGGCAGAGAGCCAACACCGATTAAGTCGGCTTGCTGGATGGTATCCGCCATGTAGAACGGTTTGCGGAAGGCATTACCTAGCGCACGGAGCGAAAGGAACGTATAGTCCTGCACCGCCAGGATGTTGCGTTTCGCGAATTCAAACGGGGAGATGAGTTCCATCCAAAAGGCCAATATAGCAGACTACGATTTTACGCGCGGGAATTCTTCCACATGAAACTCGCCTTTGCGTCCGAAATAGATGACTTTTCTACCGGCGAGAAACGCCCAGTATCCAATCACACCGGCTGCGGCGGAGCGTTTCATGAATTCAGGATAACGGATCGTATCGCTTTGCGCATCGCGGATGGCGGCTGCCACTGCGGAAGCGTTGAATTGCTCAGCAATTGGCAATATCGGTAGCACCATTTTTTCCACGTGGGTTTTACCATCCGCCATATAGAACGTTTCTTCGCCCGTGGCGAGATCACAAAAATAGGACTCCACATCCACTTCAAGCAGCCTGCGCACCACTTCAGGGAAAACCAGTTTGCCTGCCTGCGACTCCGCCAAAATCTGGTGCATCACACTTGTGTCCATTGCTTCTGCCTCTTAATAAAGGATGGATTGTCCCTGCGGAAGATGTCCATTACAATCTCAGCCCAAATGAGCATATCTTCACCATCCACCGAACCGCCTTTATCGGCCAGAAAGATCATGCACAGCATTCTCTTGTCGAAAGGGCGCATGGAGGCGCTTACAGATGGCATTTTCGCCATCGCCATGACCTTGCTGGTGCTTGAACTGAAAGTTCCTGACCTGCCAAAATCCATCGGGCCTGCCGAATTACTCCACAAGATCGGCGAGGAAGGCCCGGCCTTTATGAGTTTTATTATTTCATTTCTTTATTGTGGGCTGCTCTGGATCATGCACCATATGGCCATGCACTTTATCCGTAATCTGCAAATGAGCCTGGTATGGCTGAATGTGCTGTTCCTCATGTCAATCTCCGTCATGCCTTTTTCCTGTGGCCTGCTGGGACACTTTCCGCGCAACAGGGCGGCCGAGGAAATCTATTTTGGCAATATGTTTGTTGCAGCCGCCTTGATCGCAGTGCAATGGCTGATTGCGAAAAAGAAGAAGCTCATCACAGAAAATGAGCCGATGGCAAGCAGGCTGATGGGGCAGCAGATCATGTTTTTTCCCATCGCAATTGGTGCCGGGATCGCTGGGGCTTACTTCAATCTTACCGCAGGCTTTTATTCCATGACGATCACCTTGCTTGCCCTGCGTATCTGGCAGAGAAAGTGGTTCCGCAGGCAATCAATCAATTAATCTCTAGAACCTTTGCGCCGGATTTCGATATTGAGCCGCTTGATTTTCTGATTCAGCGTGGAGAGCGGAATATGGAAGCGCTCGGCCGCGTCGGTCTGGTTCCAATTGCATTTTTCCAGCATGTTTACGATCAGACGGCGCTCACAATCTTCAACAATTTCGAACAAGGAAGCATCCGGACGGTGTTCAAACATCTTGCCGTCAGATCCACGACCGACAATGTGATCAGGGATAAGCTCAATGCCGACGGCATGGCTGTTGCAGAGGACCACGGCACGTTCGATTACGTTCTCCAGCTCGCGCACATTTCCGGGCCAGCCATAATCCATGAGAGGGCGGAGTGCCTCAGGCGAGATGCTTACGACTGACTTGCCGTTTTCGCGCGAGAATTTCTCCAGGAAGCTTTCTACCAGTAGCGGAATATCTTCACTGCGGGCGCGCAGCGGCGGCAGATCAACAGTGATGACATTCAAACGATAGAAAAGATCTTCGCGGAACTTGCCTTCACGCACAAGGAGATGGAGATCGATATTCGTGGCGGCGATCACGCGGACATCGACCTGCAATTCGTGAATGCCACCCAGATGCATGAACTTGCGATCCTGCAGCACGCGCAGAATTTTCGCCTGGGTTTCCAGACTCATGGTTCCAATTTCATCGAGGAATAAAGTGCCTGTGTCCGCGATCTCAAAGAGGCCTTTCTTCGAAGCGACCGCGCTCGTGAAAGCGCCTTTCACGTGGCCAAACAGCGTGGATTCCAGCAAATCTGCGGGCATGGAGCCGGTATTGACAGGAACAAATGGATTGTTCTTGCGCGGAGAATTCGCGTGAATCGCCTTGGCAATGAGCTCTTTGCCCGTGCCGCTTTCGCCTTGAATCAACACAGTAGAGCGGCTGGGCGCAACCTGTCCGACCAGATCAAATATCTTGAGCATTGAATCGGATTTTCCAACGATATGCTCGAAACTGTAACGCTGTTTCAGGGCGCGCTTCAGTTGCTGGTTTTCTTCTTCAACGCGGCGGCGGGAAATTGACGCGCGCACATCCGCCAGAAGTTTTTCGTTGTCCCAAGGCTTCTGGATAAAGTTGGTTGCACCCTGCTGCATGGCGCGGACAGCATTATCAAGAGTGCCATAGGCAGTGATCATGATGACGGCAAGCTGCGAATCGCGCGAGCGGATATCAGACAGAACTTCCAATCCATTCCGGTCAGGCAAGGCAAAGTCGAGCAGCACGAGGTCGAAGGCTCGTTCGCTCAGGCGCGTCAGTCCATCTTCTCCTGTCTCCGCCGATTCAACGCTGTACCCTTCAAACTCCAGAAGTGTTTCCAGCGATTCGCGAATAGCCGCTTCATCGTCGATGATCAGGATAGAACCGCCACTTACGGCGTTGGTCCGGGGGTGGGATAAGACCGCAGCTTCAGACATTGACTGCCTTTCTCATTGGAAATTCAAGTTGGAACTTCGTTCCCTGGCCAGGTTTGGAGTCCACGCGGATCTTGCCGGCATGCTCCTGAATAATTCCGTAGGTGACTGACAAGCCCAGGCCCGTGCCCCGCGACTGGCCTTCACGCGGGGCGGTCTTGGTGGTGAAAAACGGATCGTAAATTTTGTTGATATGCTCCGGTGCAATACCGGCGCCACTATCGCTGATATCAACCTGTACGGCATCACCATTGGACGTGCTGATATGCAGTGTGCCGCCCTTGCCCGCCATGGCATCTTTGGCGTTCAGGAAAAGGTTCAGAAACACCTGCTGCAACTTACCTGCATTGCCATGAATCAGGGGCAAACCTGTATAGAGTTGTGTTTCCACTTTCACGTGCGAGGTCTTCAGCTGGTGCTCCAGCAGCGTGAGCGTTTCCGTGATGATCTTGTTGAGATCAATGGCGCTGAACTCTGTGGCGCTGGTGCGCGAGAAATTCAAGAGGCCGTTGACGATCTCTGAAGCGCGGAAAGTCTGGCGCGTAATCTTCTCTAGCAGCGGAGCCAGTTTGGCGTCGCCGCTGATCTGCTTGGTGACCATCTGCGCATAGCTGGAGATCACAGCCAATGGGGTATTTACTTCGTGCGCAACGCCCGCGGCCAGCAAGCCGATGGAAGAAAGCTTTTCTGCCTGGCTCAATTGTGATTCCAACTCCATACGCTCGGTAATGTCGTCCACGATGATCAGGCGGCCAATCACGTTGAACTTGCGCGTTACCAGCGGAGCAATGGCGACGTTGGCAATGCGCGTGTCGCCTACGCGCGTCTGCAGGCGGAACTTGTACAAGTTATGAATGCCGGGATTCTGCCGCACGCGGTAAAACTCTTCCATAAATGACGATGGGAAGATTTCACTCAGCCGTTCGCCCAGCACCTGCGAGCGTGGCATGGCATACATCACTTCCATCTGCGAGTTCCACGACTCAATCCGGTCTTCCAGGTCAACTGCAAGAACACCCACGCTGATGGATTCGACGATATTTTCGTTGAAGTCCTTGAGCCGCTCGTATTCGCTGACTTTCTGTTCAAGTGATGCGTAGAGCCGCGCATTCTGGATGGCAATGCCCATATAGCCGGCAAGCGTTTCCAGCAATTCAACGTCTTCACTGGAGAGGAACTCTCCAGACATCGTCTTACCCAGCCCCATGACGGCGATGGTGCGGTTCTGCACCGTGCATGGGATGTAATAGTTCAGGTTCAGCTTGGCAATGGTCTCGCGCGCTGTGGCACTTTCACGGAGCGTTTTGCGCGTATTGTCAAAAAAGATATGGCCGGCGTAGTGCTCCGGACGCTCAACCACCAGGAAATTGAGGTCGAGCGATCCGTTGTAACTGATGCCAAACGATTTCTCCATCACAAACTCATGAGCTTCAGCGTCAGTGGCAAGAAAGATGGCAATGCGATCAACCAGCAGTGTGCGTGAAAGGCGGTCAATCACAGAACTCAACATGGCGCTGAGGTCGGTCTCGGAGCTCAGTTCACGTCCGAACTCGATCAGCGTGAGGCGGTAGTCATAGCGCTTGCGATAGAAAAAGCGGTCAACCCTGACCTGGATCCAATTCTTGAGCGGCTCAAAAATCAGCGCGGTAATGATGATTACCACGATCAAGCCAAAAGTTCCCGTTCCCGGGTATTTCGTAGTGATTGAACCGGCCAGTCCGGCGATGCCGGTAAAATACGCACCCACAATTGCAGCCGTTGCCAATGTGTAAGCGACGCCGCGTTTGAAAACCAGGTCCACATCCATCAGCCGGTAACGGACAATCGCGTAGCCCCAGGTAACGGGCAGAAACACGAGAGACAGCACCGAGATGATCTTCATGGTGGCCGTGGGGAGCGCGCCAAAGATGTACGGCAAGACATAGAAAACCGTGTATGGCCCAATGGCTAGGACGGTTCCGCGGGAGATCCACTTGAGTTGCTGCTGCTGCAGCGGAGTGCCCGCCTGTTTGTACCTGCGCCGCAAAATAACAGCTGCGGCTGCAAAATAAAGCGTCTGGTAGACCATCTGCACGCGGTCCAGGTCCCAGCGCAGTGATTCCGTAAACTCAAAGTAGGAGATGGCGCCCAACTGCATCATGAGCAGAACCACTCCCGGCACGTAAGCCAGCAATATGGTCAGTGGGTGCTTAGCAAGTAATTTCCGCGGCTTGGGAAAAGTCAACGCAAAGTGCAGGAACAACGCTGGCTGCAATAGCGATGCAACTATGCTGGACCAATAGATCGCCTGATCAAAAGCATTCAGTTTACCTGTGTAATGGAATGAATACAGGATGAACGAAACCAGGCAGAAAAGGTAAAAATGCGTCGATTTTGGGGCCGTCCAGCGGCGGAAGAGAACATACAAGCCGATGGCCAGATAAATTAACGCAATGAGCCTCTCGCCAAGATTTAAAGAATTGTCTTCTGGTACCGCGATGACCGGACCAATCTCAACATTTACTCCCTGCCGGTTTAAAAGGTACGTTGCGCGGGAATAGACTCCGCTGCGATAAAGATATTTTTCAAACTCGGAAATGTTCTTGATTGTTCTATCAGCGGGAAGACCGTTGACCCGGAGCAGATGGTCACCCACCTTGATACCGGCTTTATCGCCAGGCCCATTGGGAACAATTGCCTTGGCTGAAAGCGAACCTGCATCTTCCTTCCACCAGATTCCATCACTCGGTTTTACAAACTGAAGCTCTTTTTGCCAGTTAATAATGGCAAAAACCACCGTGGCTGCCGTGAACAACGCCAAGGCGATGGCTGAAAACCGGACTAATGAATCCTTCCGCATCCGTTTGCTTCCAACAATACGTTCCCTAGCCCGTCGTTCATGAGCGGACTGGTCAACCTCGGATTGAAGCAAGTGAGATGCCATGTATTACCGGTTCGGATTGTGATTAAATATATTATTTACTTATGCTTACAAAATTATAGAGATCGGCTGGAACAAAAGCTACTGAAATCAGTATTTGCATGTGGTTTTTTGTATTGGCGGCTGTGGGCTGCTTTTTAGTCGGTAAGGTTGAATTTGTGCTTTAAAAAATTGCGGGACCTCTTGGAATAGCCCCGCAATTCTAAGTGACAGAGGCGAATTAACATTTATTTGGAGATATCTATACAGTAACTGGTTGTCTTAAAAACCAGTGGATAGCTACAAGTAGCCGATATGTCAAAAACCGGGACAGAACGCCCAGCGAGTACCGCCGAAGAAGAAATTTGCTTTCAGCAAATCGGTCATGGGCCGCCCCTGCTACTTTTGCACGGGTTGCTGGGCGGATCTTTTTGCTGGCGCTTTAACCTTCAAGCCTTTTCCCGGCGCCATACAGTTTTCGCGTTGGATTTCCCCGGCTTAGGCAAACACGTTGCATCCCGTCAGCTGGATTGCAGCATGGACGCGCAAGCAGACCGGTTAGTTTCTCTGCTCGAAAAGCTGGAATTGCCATCCGTGGATGTAATTGCCCCTTCCTGGGGCGGCGCTATCGCCATTTTTCTAGCTGCTCGCAGCAAGCTCGTTCGTTCCCTGGTGTTGGTAGCGCCGGTGAATCCATGGTCAGACTTTGGCTCGGGGCGGATCCAATTTCTGCGCGGACGGGTTGGCGGCGCAATGCTGCACCTGATGATGCCTCTGTCGCGCCCTGTTCATTCCATTGCCATGCAACGAATGTATGGTGATCCACTGCGCGTTCCGGAAGGCACGGTAGAAGGTTATTCGTCACAGATTCTACTCCCGGGGAGGACACACAATGTTTTAAGCAGCCTCCGTTGCTGGGACAAGGACATCGCGGCGCTTCGCACAGCAATTCCTCAAGTCAAGGCACGATCCTTATTGGTTTGGGGAACGCGTGACGGAGCTGTGGATATCCGATCGGCGGAGTTCCTGAAACAAGCTCTCCAGGACTGTGAATTAGCTGTGATTGAAGGTGCTGGGCATCTGCCTTTTGAGGAGACACCAGAGACATTCAACAAACTTGTGCTGGAGTTTCTGGAAAGACATGTCGAAGAAGGCTCCATAGAAGCCACTGTAAAAGACAGGCTATGACAATGCAGCTTCAACCCTGATAGCAACATTACCTTAGGCACTTTAGGCACATTTCAGAATTTTTCTGGCTGTGCCACACTAGGCATAAAGAATGCGCGAGTATCTGAAATCAATGTGGGAAAGCATTGACCGGGAAGCATGGCAGCGATTTTTTATGGCTGTTGCCGGACTCGGATTGGCGTTTGCCGCCGCAGTGTTTTCGTCCGTGGCAAGAGAGCGTGGCAACACTGTGGCCACGGCCATTTTTGCGCTTTCAGCATTGTTCCTGGCGCTGGTCGTCGGCCTGCTGACAGTACCCTTTCTAACGCGGCGCGTCGTCGCGGCCCGCATGAAAGACGCTTTCCATTACGAACTCACGCGCGAAGGCATTGCTTATCTCGGTGTAATACTGGTCATCGCGATTGCAGCACTGAACACCGCCAACAACCTGCTGTTTATCGTTCTGGCAGCGATGCTGGCAGCAATCGTCGTTTCAGGCATTGCTTCTGCGGCGGTGCTGCGCCGGCTGGAGTTGGATGTAATCTTACCCAGGAATGCCTTCGCCACTAAACCCGTGCAGGTACGCGTGAACCTTACCAATCCGCGGCTATGGATGCCGGCTTTTTCCGTGAAGGTCTTCAGCCCGGCCGACAAAAAGAAAAAGCGGGTTGGATGGGAGTTGAGCAAGACGGAGTTCATCTTCCCTAAGCGGAAACGTTGGCTGCGTTTGCCCGATTACATTTTCCGCAAAAAAGCTCCTGTCGCTACGCCGGAAAAGATTCTGACCAAGCCGGTGTACTTTACCTTCGTGGCGCCAAGGAGCACCGTAGGCACAGAAGTTGATGTAGCATTTCCCCGTCGCGGACACTACACGCAGGATGGCTTCAGCGTCGCTACGCGTTTCCCATTTTCATTCATGATCAAGAGCCGGAAAGTGGCGCTTGATCGCGACTTACTGGTCTATCCAGCACTACTTGAGTCGGATGATTTTCTTGATGTCCTGCCGATGATTACCGGTGAGTTTGTCTCTTTTGTGCGTGGACGTGGCATTGAGCTCTATCGCATCCGCGAGCACACGCCGCAGGATCCGGGACGGTTTGTGGACTGGAAAGCCACGGCCAAGACTGGAGCCCTGAAGGTACGCGAATTTACGCGCGAAGATGAACGGCGTCTGCGTCTGGTTTTTGATAATCCGGTGCCTGGCGCTGTTTCACAGGCACAGTATGAGCATGCAGTCTCCATGGCGGCGTCACTGGCAGTGCACTTCAACAGCGAAAATATTGATCTCTCATATGCCGGCTCTTGTTACGATGGCGGCCTGCACTTGCCAGATTTCCTCCGTTATCTGGCGACCATCCAGCCAGACAATCGCGATCCACATTTTCTGGACGCGCTCCCGGTCTCACAAGACTACAACGTGATTATCAGCGCCCGCCCACGTGGGAGCCTCCCCAGCGCGCTATGGTTCACTTCCTACGTTATTTATATGTAATTCTCACCACCGATTTTCACTGATAAACATTGATCGAATTCTCATTGCTTGATTTGTGTCAATCAGTGTTGATCAGTGGTAAAAAAAGATCTATTCATCCCGCAACGCCACCATGGGTTCAACCTTCATCGCGCGGCGAGCCGGAATATAACAAGCTGACAGCGCAACCAGTGATAGCACTACCACCACGCACGCAAAAGTCAGCGGATCTTTGGCGGTAACCCCAAAGAGCAGGCTGCTCATAAAGCGTGTGAGCGCTAACGCGCCAACTACTCCCACAATCACGCCGGCGCCAGTGAGTTTACTGCCATGTCCCATCACTAAACGTAGGACATGCATGTGCTGGGCACCCAGGGCCATTCTGATGCCGATCTCGCGCGTTCGCTGCGTTACCAGATAAGCAAGCACACTGTAGAGCCCAATCGCAGCCAGTATTAGAGCCAGCGCGGCAAAGCTGCCGAGAAGATAGGTCTGCATGCCAGTAGATTGCGTAACTGCGGCAATCACTTCATCCATGGAGCGGACATCAAAGACAGCCAGAGAGGAATCAAGCGCTTTCAGTTGATTGCGCAATGGCGTAATGATGCTGGAAGGCGAGTTGCTGGTCTTCACCACCACCATCCCGCCAAAAGATGAATCGAAGACTGCTGAAATCGGATAATAGGCTTCTGGCATTGGCTTGCTGGCAATTGTGTCAAAGACATTCACGTTGCCAACCACGCCAATGATACGAACTGGAAGGCTTCCACCTGACTTGAAGACCTTTCCCACAGCATCTTGATGCGGCCAATAAGTCTCTGCAAAAGCGCGGTTAATGATGGCAACAAAATACAGATCGGGCGGAGTGGTTTTGAGATTGGGGTTCTGTTTAAAAAGCTCATCCAATTTCAAATTCACTTCGTTCACATGGTCTATGTCTGCTAGCGAAAAATTCTGGCCATGCAGAAATGGAATCCCAAAGACGCGGAAATAATCCGGCGTGATGTAGTTGTTCTCTACCAGTTGGTTGAGATGAGCAGGATCTTTATCGCCATCGACTGTGATGTAACCGTTGTTGCCGCCCTCCATCGGAATCTCAGTCGACATCGCAGCGGCTTCAATGCCAGGGGTGTGTTGAACCTTCTCCAGATAGCGGTCAACAAAGTCGCGGCGGGAAACCGGAGTCTGATATTTCTGCTTGGGCAGAATAATGGACATGGTCATCACATTTTGTGACTGGACGCCTGTGTCGGCGTTACGCATTTTGCTGAAGCTGCGCAGCAACAAGCCTGCGCCTGCCAACAGGGCGAGCGATGCACCTATTTCAACCACGACCAGAGCATCGCGCAGCAAGCGCTGCCAGCCCAGCGGACTCACCACTGCCTGAGCGCTTGCCTTCAACTCTTCACCCAGGTCTGCGCCAGAAGCCTGAAGCGCTGGAGCAAGTCCAAACAAAATTCCAACTACCATGCTGACCAATACTGTGTACGCAAGGACGGTCAAATCAACTTCCACGGCATTTACTCGCGGGATGGGCAGCGCCTTTGTGGAGCGAATCAAAACTACTGACCACCAGGCCCCGGCAAGCCCAAGGGCTGCGCCCATCAAAGAGAGCAATACGCTTTCCGTGAGCAGTTGGCGAACCACGCGCACACGGCTGGCGCCCAACACCGCGCGCAGAGCAATTTCGCGCTGGCGCCGCGTGGAGCGCGCCAGCAGAAGATTGGCAACGTTCACGCAGGCAACAAGCAGAACTGCTGCCACGGCGATCAGCAACACCAGCAATTGCGGCCGGGATGATCCCGTGATCTGCTCTTTCAGGGGAACAACAATGGCGTCTACACCTTCATTGTTGTCAGGATATTGTTTTGCCAGCCTCTTGCAGATAGTCAGCAGATCAGCTCGTGCAGCTTCAATACTGCTGCCGGCTTTCACCCGGCCAATCGCCCGATAACTGTGGGAGCCGCGCCGGCCCAGATTTTTCTCTGACATGTCCATCGGCGTCCAGACATCACTGTTCGTGGGAAAGTTGAGCCAATCCGGCATTACGCCGATGACTTCATGCTCTTCGTTATTGAGCTCAATTTTCTTCCCGATTACATCGGCGCGCCCGCCGAAGTATTTCTTCCAGAAACGGTTCGTCAGAATAACGACGTGGTCTTTTCCTTCCTGATCTTCCCCGGCAACGAATGTGCGTCCCATGGCCGCATTTACGCCCAGTACGCTAAAAAAATTTGCCTGCGTTTTGATGGCTGTAACCGGCTGCGCTTCACCCATCCCGCTGGCATTCAATGCCTGCGGCCAGGTATAGAGCGCAGTACCTTCCATGGTCGTGTTCTGCCGCTGCCATTCCAGATAATCAGGCCCTGTGAGCGGATAATTTCCCGGAGCAGCCTCAGTCTCCCAGAGTTGAACAAGCTTGTCAGGATCTTTGAACGGCAATGACCGCAACAGCACGGCGTTAATCACGGAAAAGATGGCCGTGTTGGCCCCGATGCCAAGCGCCAGCGTGAGCACCGCAACAAAGGTAAAACCAGGACTCTTGCGTAGTGTCCGCATCCCATAGCGGACATCCTGCATGAGGGTCTCAAAGAAGGAAATTCCGGCTTTCTGTTCCATACATCTCCTATACGAGCAGGGATCTGATTGGAGCGCAAAGATTTGGACTGAAACGCCCTGCTTTTGGTTAGTAAAGCAGAGCATTTATTTGATAAATGCAAACCAGGCAGCAAGCCCATACAGCTCAATAAGATTGGTAAAGGCGAGAGTGATTCCTTTTATGTCGCAGGCAGAGTTGTTCTAAAATTACTTCACTGTGAAAAACGATAATCTTCCGACAGGATCTCGATGGCTCCGTCATGGCATTCTCCTCTCTCTGCTTGTTGCCGCCGTCATTTCAATCCTTGGCATTGTTTTCGATCACATTCTGGTAAAGGAAGGCATGCCGAGACTTGACATGATGATCATCAGTAACGTTCTGACCGGTGTGTTTGCGGGTGGGCTTTTTTTGCAGCTGGCAAGAGAAGAGAAGGCCGGCCGGGAGCTGGTGCAGTCCAGGATGAACACGATTGCAGAGCTCAATCACCACATCCGCAATGCCCTGCAGGTCATTAAATTTCTGGGCGGACAACAGCGCTCCGGCCTGGATGCAATGCAGCTTCAACTCATCAACGATTCAGTGAATCGGATCGAATGGGCCTTGCGTGAGGTCCTGCCTCGATATCCGCTGGATTCCATGAACACAGCAAAGTCAGAATCGAATACGAGCACAATTGGCCCTGCCGCGTAGGTCTTAAGCCCAGCCGGAATCAAAGAAATTTGTGGATTGTAAGGACTACTCGCAAATCTCAACGCAGTTGCGCCCACGATGTTTTGCGCGATAGAGGGCAGCGTCGGCACGGCCAATCATTTCGTCTCTGTCCAGTCGGCAGTCCGCGGAGGTAAGTGCAGCCCCCATACTCACAGTAACGTGCAACTCCAGATTTCCAACCCGAATTGGCTCCGATGAAATCGCTTCACGCAATCTTTCTGCGCACATGGCCATCGTTTCAGGATTACAGTTGCATAAAAGAACCAGGAATTCTTCTCCGCCATAACGGCCGGCCCAGTCATAGCTGCGCATGCCGCCAGTCAGTCTCCGGCTGATCTCCTGCAATACGGCATCACCAGTCAGGTGGCCGTGATTGTCATTGATTGATTTAAAGTGGTCCACGTCAAGCATCAGCACGCCGGCATAATCTCCGCTGCGCTTCCCGCGCGCGATTTCACGGTCCATGAAATTAAGGATCGCTTCGCGGTTCCACAAGCCGGTCAACCTGTCATGCAGGGCTTCAAACCGGAGCTCTTCTTCCTTTTTCAGCAGTTCATTCTGCAGGCTAAGGATGCGGCTGCCCACTCGAAGCCGGGAGCGAAGTTCATTTGCATCAAAAGGTTTGGTCAGATAATCGTCGGCGCCGGCGTCCAGGGCTTCAACCAGATCTTGCTTATCATCGCGAGCAGTCAACAAAATGATGTATGGATAGTGGTTGCTTTTGCGTTCGCGAATCCTGCGGCATAGTTCTACCCCGGAGATCCCCGGCATCATCCAATCAAGGATGATCAGGCTTGGCGCATTCTCTTTTTGCAGTTCATGCCAGGCGTAGAGGCCGTCTTTGGCCGAGATGACATTCAATTGCCATTTGCGCAGATGGGATTCGAGTACAGTGCGCGAAATGGCGTCGTCATCAGCAACCAGGACAGAGTCCAGGCGGATAAATTCACCTTGGGGGGCCGTTATAGGTTCCATGGGGTCCGAAATTAAATTCATAAATCCTGGCAAATTCTATCTGCACTGAGCACAAAACATAGAGGCAAAGTCTGTTCTTAGTCACAATATCGTCAAAAGAGCCTACAGACTTAAATTCTTCAAATCTATAAGGTTTAACTCCGAGGAATAAAAGTCCCCCTATCCGAATTGCCCGCCACACATTAAAGACCCGACCGCCAATAGCCGATTCCGTCTGTAGGGACTCCTGCGTTTACCGGGATTCCTTCTGCAAGAGGAAAGAAGAATGGCCAATCAACCTAAGTTGGGTATCTGGCGGCCCTGCATCTGGGGTTTGCGAACGCTCTCAGTCCTTGTGCTGGTCACCTGCTCCCACGCCCAGGACCAGACAGATTTAACCCAGTTGAGTCCCGAACAACTCTCCCGGATTGAAGTGACCTCTGCGTCTAAAAAAGAGCAGAAGCTAGGCGACACAGCCGCGGCAGTCTATGTCATCACCCAGCAGGACATTCGCGATTCCGCGGCAACAAACATTCCTGAACTCCTGCAGATGGTACCGGGGCTAGATGTGGCCCGAATCAGCGGCAGCCGCTGGGCCATCTCATCGCGCGGCTTCAATGGTTTCTTTCAGGATTCACTGCTTGTCCTGATTGATGGGCGAAGCGTATTCGATCCCCTGTTTGCTGGTGTCATGTGGGATGAACAGGACATTCCGTTGGAAAATATCGAACGGATCGAAATTATTCGTGGTCCAGGCGCGGTTCTCTGGGGATCCAATGCGAGCAACGGAATCATTAATATCATTACGAAGCGCGCGCAGGATACACAAGGCACTCTGGTCTCCAGCCAGATGGGCGATCAGACGCGCAGTGCCGGCACCGCACAAATCGGAGATAAGCTGGGCAAGGGCACAAGCTATCGGGTTTATTCGAAATACTACGACGATGGACCGGCAGGAACTCTGGACGGCGAGCTGGCGCACGATTCTTCTCGATTCTTGAGTGGCGGATTCCGCCTGGACTCTAACCTCTCATCGCAGAGCACTCTCATGCTCGAAGGTCAGGGTTTTAACGGCGCAAGCGGAGTGGATACGATTGGCGTCTCTTACCTGCCGCCCTTTGCTCCTGAATATGTGGACCATGTGAGCCAGCAGGGAGAAAACATCATGGTGCGCCTGGTCCATCAATCTCTCGATAGCTCGGTCACCACGCTGCAAACTTCCTTTTCCCACGTAAATCATCCGGAAACAGGTCTGGATGTAACAGGAAATGTCGCCATTATGACGCTGCAGCACGAGCATCCTTTGGGAGATCATCAGAGCCTGGTTGCGGGCGTGGAATATGACTTTAAGAAGGCGATGACATCATCGCCGGGAAACATCGTGTGGTGGCAACCCGGTGACCCTACAACAAAAATAGCCAGCGCTTTTGTCCAGGATGAGATTCTGTTTTTTCATGGAGATGTCCGCCTTACCGCCGGCCTGGGAGTGGAAAACAGTAACGTCAGCGGATTTGACGCGCACCCGAATCTGCGCGCGCTCTGGAAGATTACCCACATGCATACGGTGTGGGCCGCGTTCTCCAATGCCAGCATGATTCCTGGTCCGGATGATACAGACCTCCATGTGAACTTGGCAGCTTTTCCCGGAGCATCCGGAACGCAAGTGCTGCGACTGGTCGGCAATCCTAACCTTGATCCTGAATACCTTCGCGGCTTTGAAGTGGGGTATCGCTTTCAGCCAGACAAAAAACTCTCGCTCGATCTTGCCACCTTTTTGAACCGTTACACCAAGATGATAGAACCTGAAATCGGGCAGCCATTCTTTGAGGATGGCCCTCCCTCGCGGCTGGTGCTACCCATGATTAATGAAAATGACGTCAGGGGAAATACCATGGGTGGAGAACTCGCCGCCAAGTGGTCTCCAATGCCAATGGTGCATTTCGCTCTGGCTTACTCGTTTATTGAGATGAAAATGAGCCAGGCGGTCAACACCTTTGGCGATCCGGCTGCTGAGCTGGCTGACCTGACGCCGCGGCACAAGCTCACTGTGAATTCTTCCACAAATTTGACTCATAACATTTCCTTCTCCCAACAGGTTTCATTTGTTGATCGCAGAGTTGCGCAGGACCTTCCGGGATACACAACAGCTGATACGGCGTTGGCATGGAAACCTTCACGGCCGTGGGAATTAAAAACAGGTGTTCTCAACCTGTTCGATAAAAAACATATTGAATTCATAGATTCACAGGCGGGCGAGTCATCCATGATTGGCCGCTCAGTCTATGGCAAAGCAACCTGGCGGTTCTAGCTTAGGAGATGTTCTTGACCACGGGGTCTCACAAAATTATAGGGCTGACTATCGCCGCGCTTCTCTTTCTGGCGCTGGCGGCGCCGTCATTTGGCGCGCAGTCAGTCTCTGAGGACCAGGTGAAGGCCGCTTATCTGTTCAACTTTGCCAAGTTTATTGAATGGCCGCCAGAAGCTTTTTCCGCGGCAAACGCACCCATGAATTTCTGCACTCTGGGCCACAGCCCAGTGGTCGATGAGATTGATGCCTCCGTTCGCGGTAAAAACATCGGCGATCACACGATCGCAGTCAAACACCTGCATAGCGTGGAAGAGATGAAAGATTGCCAGTTGATCTTCGTGGCTTCGGTCGCCAACAAACAGCAGCAAAAGCTTATTCAGGCAGCCAAGGGAACACCCGTGTTGCTTGTAGCGGAAATTCCCGGCTTCAGCCGTGCTGGAGGAACCATTAATTTCATCATGGAGGACGGAAGGCTCCTCTTTGAAATTAACCTGCAGGCCGCTGCCAGCGCGCATTTGAAGATCAGCTCCAAGCTGCTGACCATGGCCCGCATTACTTCGCAGGACGAGGTGAAACAGGGCCAATGAGAAAAGCGCGCTCCGAACCCTCGATCAAACGGAAACTGGTTTTTATCATCATGCTGATCACCACGGCCGCGCTGGTGCTCAGTTGTGGCGCCCTGGCCATGAATGAGGTCCGCTCCATTCGGGAAAACATGGTGAAGGACAACACCATTCTGGCTGATCTCATTGCGTTGAACAGCACCGCGGCGTTGTCATTTAACAACACAAAAGATGCTCAAGAAACACTGGATTCTTTTCGCGCTGAGCCCCACATTATTGCCGCATGTATTTACAATAAAGATGGCCTGCCCCTGGCCAGTTATTTGCGTTCCGGCGTCAACCAGCGGATTGTTCCCGCCAAAGCGCCGGCTTTAAACACCGAATTTATTAACGGCACTTTACACGTGGTCCGCCCCGTTCAACTGAACGGTGAAATCATCGGCTATGTGCTGCTCATACACGAGCTCAATGAGATATATGAAGGACTGTTGCGCTATGCGGTAGTCGCCACCGTGGTATTGGCGTTTGCTTTAGCCCTTGCCTTTTTTCTTGCCTCACGACTGCAGACCGTCATTTCGTATCCCATTCTGGCCTTGGCGCAACGAACAAAGTCCATCCGGCGGACCTCTGAATATTTTTTAGGTGCTCTTCCACGTGGCTACAAAGAAATAGGACTTCTGATTGAAGGCTTTGATGAGATGTTGCGCGCCATTGCTCAGCGCGACGGTGAACTGAAAGATCACTACGAACACCTGGAAGACGAGGTTGCAGCACGAACCATTGAGTTGCGTGCTGCCATGGAACAATTGGAGCGTTCGAAGGCTTCAGCCGAGGCAGCCAGCCGGGCCAAGAGTGAATTCCTGGCCAACATGAGTCATGAAATCCGCACGCCGATGAATGGCATTATGGGAATGACGGAGCTGGCCCTTGATAGCGACCTCAGTCCGCAGCAGCGCGATTACCTGACCGTGGTGAAATCATCCGCTGAGGGCCTGCTCTCGATCATCAATGACATTCTCGACTTCTCCAAGATCGAAGCTGGCAAGATGTCATTGGACAGCCACTCTTTCTGTCTTCAAACTGTAATCTCAGAAACCATGAAAACAGTTGCCCTTCGCGCGCACCAAAAGGGCCTGGAACTGGCGTTCGAAGTGGAACCGGAAGTCCCGGAAAACATGATGGGAGACAGCGGACGCGTGCGCCAGGTGCTGTTCAACCTGCTGGGCAATGCCATCAAATTCACCCATCAAGGCGAGGTAATTCTCACCGTTCGCAAAGAAACGGAGATTGAAAATGGCATGAGGCTCCATTTCTCCGTTCGGGACACAGGAGTTGGCATTGCCTCTGACAAGCTTTCGCGAATCTTTGGCGCCTTCGAACAAGAAGATAATTCCACTACCCGGCAATACGGGGGCACCGGACTGGGGCTGACTATTTCCACGCGCCTGGTGGAGATGATGAACGGCCGCATTTGGGTGGAAAGTGAACCGGGCAAAGGTTCCACCTTCAGCTTCACCGCCCAATTTGGCGTCTCAACCGAACCGGCAAACCAGATGACCGGCCTCAATTTTGACGAGTTGCGTGGCATGAGAGTGCTGGTGGTGGATGACAACTTCACCAATCGCCGAATCCTACAACAAATGCTCTTGCGATGGGAGATGCAGGCGGATATTGCTGAAAGCGGCGTTGCAGCCATAACCAAGCTTTATGAGGCAATGGACAAAGGTCAACCTTATCCGTTGGTTATCAGCGACCGTCACATGCCCCAGATGGATGGATTCATGTTCCTGGAGAAGATCAAGGCCGATCCCAGGTTTGCCTTCACGGTCATGATGCTGACCTCGGGTGACCAGCCGGAAGACTCACGCCGGTGCCGCGAATTGGGGATCACGGAATATGCAATCAAGCCGGTGGCGCCGCAAGAACTGCTCAGGTTGATTTTGAAGGCTCTGGGAAAAATCTCTAAACCGGAAAAGCCAGCCGTATCGACAGCTCAAACCATACCTGCGCCTGCAACCTCGGCTCCGCTGCGCATTCTTCTGGCGGAAGACAACATCTTCAATCAGAAAGTTGCGTTGGGCATGATTCGGCGGATGGGTCACGACCTCGTGGTGGCGAATAACGGGCTGGAAGCAGTGGAACTTTATTCCAGATACGAATTTGATCTGGTCCTCACCGATATACAGATGCCTGAGATGGATGGCTTCCGCGCAACCGAACTGATCCGCGCGCAGCAGGCGCAGTCTGGCAAGAAAGTCCCTATCATTGCCATGACGGCTCATTCCATGACCGGGGACCGCGAGAAATGCCTGGCAGGTGGAATGGACGACTACATCGCCAAGCCAATTGGCCGCAAAGACCTGGATGCTGTGATCGCACGCAACGTGAAGCCATACATACGACATGCGGCTCAGACACCGGTTCCTGCTGAAACTTCTCTTTTAGCTATCCCAGACAGTGCCGCCAACACTGAAAAACACATAGAGATTTAAGGCAGCTGGCCTGAGAGGCAGAGGCCAAATCCCTCCATTTTCCCGCCCTAACTGCTCCTTCTAAAGGCTTTGCCACTCTGCATTTTCTCGCAACTTCAAGCAGGGTATCGTCATCTAACACCTTGACAGTAAGTGACTCACATATCATAATCAAAACATTGTAATGCGGTATGCACTGATTTTGAAGCACTTATAAGCAGGGAGGCTTGGAAAGTCATGGGCAAGATTATAGGAATTGATCTCGGAACCACGAATTCGGTGGTTGCCGTGATGGAAGGTGGCGAGCCAAAGGTGATCGCCAATGAAGAAGGTGGCCGCACTACTCCATCAGTAGTTGGTTTCACCAAATCCGGAGAACGGCTGGTAGGCCAGGTCGCCAAGCGGCAGGCCATCACCAATCCGGAAAATACGGTTTACTCAATCAAGCGGTTTATGGGACGCCGTTATGACGAAGTGAATGAAGAAATGAAGATGGTCCCATACAAAGTCGTCCGTCAGGGCGACCACGTGGCCGTTGTGGCCCAAGGACAGGAATACACCCCGCCGCAGGTTTCGGCCATGATTTTGCAAAAGCTGAAGAAGGCAGCGGAAGACTACCTCGGCCAGTCCGTCACGGAGGCCGTGATCACCGTTCCCGCGTACTTTAATGACGCGCAGCGCCAGGCGACCAAAGATGCCGGCAAGATCGCCGGTTTGGACGTAAAGCGTATCGTCAACGAGCCCACAGCGGCTGCGTTGGCCTACGGCCTGGACAAGAAGAAGGAAGAGACAATTGCGGTTTACGACTTCGGCGGCGGAACTTTCGATATTTCCATCTTGGAAGTCGGCGAAGGCGTGATTGAAGTGAAGTCGACCAATGGTGATACCCATCTGGGCGGCGACAATATTGATCAGCGCATTGTGGACTGGCTCGTGGAAGAGTTCAAGAAGGACGAAGGACTCGATCTCCGTGCCAAAGGAAATGAAATGGCGTTGCAGCGTCTGCGTGACGCGGCGGAAAAAGCCAAGATCGAACTTTCCACCACCATGGAAAGCGAGATCAATCTGCCATTTATCACGGCGGATGCAAGTGGCCCAAAGCACCTGGTCAAGAAGCTGACGCGGACCAAGCTGGAGCAGATGGTGGACGACATCATTCAGCGTTCAGTGGCGCCATGCAAACAGGCAATGAAAGACGCCGGCGTTGATGCCAGCAAGATCGACGAAGTAGTTCTGGTCGGCGGACAGACGCGTATGCCTCGCATCCAGCAGCTGGTAAAAGAGCTATTTGGCAAAGAGCCGCATAAGGGCGTAAACCCTGATGAGGTTGTGGCGATTGGCGCAGCAGTCCAGGCGGGCGTGCTGGCAGGCGATGTAAAAGATCTGCTCCTGCTCGACGTGACGCCGTTGACTTTGGCCATTGAAACTCTGGGCGGCGTGGCAACGCAGATGATTCCGCGTAACACGACCATCCCGACCAAGAAGACAGAGACCTTCTCCACGGCGGCAGACAGCCAGCCATCGGTAGAAGTTCACGTGTTGCAGGGTGAGCGTCCGCTGGCCAAGGACAACCGCACTCTGGGTAAGTTCCACCTGACCGGACTTCCTCCGGCTCCGCGTGGCGTGCCCCAGATTGAGGTGACCTTTGATATCGACGCCAACGGAATCCTGAACGTGACCGCAAAAGATAAGGCCACGAACAAGGAGCAGAAAATCCAGATCACCTCGTCTTCGGGTCTGAGCAAGGAAGAAGTGGATCGCATGGCCAAGGAAGCTGAAGCCCACGCTTCAGAAGACAAGGCAAAGCGCGAGGAGATTGAGGCCCGCAACCAGCTTGATGGCATGGTCTATCAGGTTGAAAAGACCTTGAAAGAGCATGGCGACAAGATCTCTGGCGACGAAAAAGGGCAGGTGGAATCGGCGGTTGCCGATGCCAAGAAGGCCCTGGAAGGCACTGACGCCGCGGCCATGAATTCAGCCCGCGAGAAGCTTACCCAGGCTTCGCACAAGCTGGCCGAGGTCATGTACAAGCAAACTCCGTCGCCGGAAGGCGCAGCCGGCGCTGGTCCGCAGGCTGAATCTTCACCGGATAGTGGCCAGAAGAAAGATGAAGGCGTGATCGATGCTGAGTACGTAGATGTGGAGGACAAGAAATAAAGTTCCTCGCAGTCTGATTGGCATAGTGAAGGCGGCGCAAGCCGCCTTCAAGCCTATGAAGGAGACACGGTGAAAAGATATTTAGTAGTTAAAGTGGCAGAAAGTTGGAGTCAGGTGGTGAACTGGATAGCCATGCCCGGTCTTTATACTCTGGAAGCAGCGCAGCAGTTCGTATCAAATGCAACAGCCGACGAGCCCGAAGCAAAGTTTTTGATTCAGGAAGTGGGCGCGGCGTAACCAGAAAGAGAAGAGCAGCAACAAACTTACCGCGGATTTTCGCGAATGAACGCGGATCAAATATAAAAGTGTCAAGCCACGAATCGGCCAGATCAATTACCAATTTTGGCAATTTCGGCGATCTTGGCAATTTGGAGATTCAATGCGATACAACCGACGTCGTGGCTTGCGAATGTTTGCCGTCGCAGCCCTGGTACCAATGATGGCGCTGGCACAGGCACAAAAGTCGGCTGCCCAACCGCAAGACGCAACAGGTCAGCAGGTCACACAGCTGGTTCGCGACTTCCTGTCCAATGTTCCGAAAAATGATCCCAAAGTTTTTCAGGAGTTTTTCGCCGACGACGTGATTTACACGCGAGCCACTGGCGTTACTGTGACCAAGGCCGACATCCTGAAAAATATCGATGTCCGGGCCACAAATACGCCAGAAGCCACGTTTGAGGCCGATGATTTCACCGTGCACACCTATGGTGATATGGCGATCGTAAACTTCAGGCTGGTCGGTCACAATGTGGAGAAGGACAAACCCATCACCTATTTTCGAAACACAGGAACGTTTTTAAAGCGAAACGGCAAATGGCAGGCTGTGGCCTGGCAGGCGACGAAGGTGCCGGAAGCAAAATAAGTTTAGGATCTAGTACGCAATGGCAACAACCCAACAAAAGGATTATTACGGCGCACTGGGCGTGAAGAAGTCCGCCTCGTCGGAGGAGATCCGCAAGGCCTTCAGGAAACTTGCGCGCAAATATCATCCTGACGTAAATCCCAATGACAAAAAGGCAGAAGAAAAGTTCAAGGAAATTTCTGAAGCAAATGATGTTCTAAGCGATCCCAAGAAGCGCAAGATTTACGATCAGCTCGGCTTCTATTCTGACAACATTGACCCCGCAGCGGCAGAAGCCTATGCACGCGGCGGAGGTTTTGGCGCAGGTGGTTTTGGTGAGGCGGGCAACAATAGAACCCGCAGTGCCGGAGCGCAGGGATTCGACTTCAACGGGTTTGATTTCTCTGACATGGGCGCCGCCGGCGGCCAACAAAATGCCGGTGGCTTCCGTGATATTTTTTCCAGCATCTTTGGTGGACGCGGCGGCACAGGCGGCAGCCCGATCGATAATTCTCCGGAGCGCGGCTCCGATCTTGAGTACCAAGTCAACGTCGGTTTCTGGGATGCGATCCGCGGCACAGTCATGCGCCTGAACGTTACGCGGCTGGACACATGCGGCAACTGCCACGGCACAGGCGCCGTTGGAACACCCAGTACCTGCCCGCAATGCCACGGTAGCGGACAGATTACGCAATCCGGTGGCGGCATGAAGTTTAATGTGACTTGTCCGCGCTGCCATGGCTCAGGCAAAGTACAGCCTGAGTGCCCAGTATGTCATGGCGAAACCGTGGTGGAGCGCACAGACCCGCTTGAGGTCCGCGTAAAAGCGGGCACGCGTGATGGCCAGCGCATCCGCCTTGCCGGCAAAGGCAATGCAGGAACGCACGGCGGACAGGCAGGCGATCTCTACATTATTATTCGCGTCGGCGAGCATCCTGTGTTCCGCCGCGAAGGCGATGACATTTATGTAACTGTGCCTGTGGCGGCATGGGAATCAGCGCTAGGTGCAAAGATTGAGGTGCCGACCATCGACGGGCGATCACAGCTGAAGATTCCGCCGGGAACTCAGAGCGGACAAAAGCTGCGTCTGCGGGAGAAAGGCGTGCCTTCCGCCACACGCGAAGACAAGCGCGGCGATGAAATCGTGGAAATTAAGATCATGGTCCCTGAAGCCCATGATTTGAAGGCGCGCGAACTGTGGCAGGAATTGCAAAAGCTCCATGCGGATGATCCCCGGGCAGAGTTGTGGGCGAAAGTGTGATTCTGAAAACAAACCGCGTGCATCCGAAAGGTGATACCAAAAAGGTTGTCGAGTCAAAAAGATGCTAGATACGATCGGCAGCATAGCGAGCATTATTGGACTCCTATTGACAGTCTGGGCGGTAGTTGAGGCATCGGGCGCTCGAAAAGCGGCTCAGCAAGCCAGAGAAGCTGTGCGATTGGGTAGTGCAGCTGATGAGTTTAGACAACTTGACAGGCTAGCTTCGGAGTTCCTCGGATATGTTGAGAACAGTCAAACAGAAGCAGCAGCACTGCGCGCACGTGATTTGGTCACTGGTATTCTAGCTGCGAAGGAGCGCTGGCGTAGGTTTTTGACGAACGAACGAGTTGCCAAACTCGAAGAGGCATCGATACAGGTTGGTGTTATATCTCGATCTTTGCTTGCTAGGAAGAACCGACCAACCGGGGCTGAGCAAATGAGACTACTGAAATTTAGTCATGAAATTATACGAATCATCGCTGAAGAGACCGGGACCATGATCTCAGAAAGTGAGACAAGAAACGATGGCAATTGAAAGAGAGTACCTTGACGTCGCCGAAAAACTCCGTGAGCGCACAGAAGAAGGAAAGGTAAACTGGCGAGATACGTTCGATCAAAACACATTCGTAACTACGCTAGAAAGATACTCCTTTGAAATCAGAAAATTGCGGAATGCGTATAGCTTAATAATGAAGGATTTAGGTGAAATTGAGTTATTTGAGTTAGATGCAGTTCAACCTGATCCAGAAACATCACCGGAGAATGACCGGGTGCACATACTTTTGGAAAATTTGTACTCGTGGGCAAGACGCATTGCCCTAAATGTTGACGACAAAGTATCTGATATAAAGAACTTCCTAGATAAGTTATAAAATGACGGCAAAACGAAAATCCAAAGGCGCTTACATGATTTCTTCCGTGGCGGAGATGTATGGCATACATCCGCAGACGCTGCGCCTATATGAGCGTGAAGGGCTGCTCAAGCCGTCGCGCACGGAAGGCAACACACGTCTCTACACGGAAGAAGATTTACAGCGGCTGGAATTTATCCTGAACCTGGCGCGTGACCTTGGCGTGAACATTGCCGGCATTGCCATTATTCTGCAGATGCGCGAGCGAATGGAAGAGATGAACCGCAAGATGCAGGACTTTGTCCAGTTTGTTCAGGAAGAGGTAGCGTTTCGCGCCAGCCATGCACAGGCTGATCCCAGCAAAGGCGCCATCATCCCTCTGCGCAAAACAACGATTGATATGCCCACAAGAGACAGACGCAAATAAGGGCCTAAGAGATCGGATTTATAAACAATCCATAAAGCAAAAAGCCAGCCATCACAGGCCGGCTTTTTACAGCTAATGATTACCAGATGCGATTTAAGTTCCGGTCAGATCGTGTCCATGTACTGAAACAATCGGTGTACGTTGCTCACTGGAGCTTTGTGGCGTGTCAGGCACATCCTGCTCCATGAACTGTCCTGGTACGGCAGCTGCCATGGCGCGCTGTTTTTGTGGATATACGCGCATACGTTGCCTGATCCTGCGCTCAACGTCAGCCCATTCCTCGCGGGCACGTTCCATCCCACGCCGAATGCTTGTCACACTTTTCTCTTCCGCTTTACGGAGATTGTCTACCAAACGCATAAATAAAACTCTCCTCTTTTTCTTACTGGTGCATTTTTATGCACCTTACCCCTGCATATGTGATGCTGACAATATTGCATCGGAAACTGCTGGCCAGAGCTGGATTTCTTCTCCTAACCCTCTTAGTCAGAAAGAACATGGGAAAAAGCATGCACAAGTGCAACGTAAGTCATGCACTTCTGTCATGCCGAATAACGAACGAATTATTGTGCAGGATTCTGCTTGGCCAGCCAATCGAGAAAGAGCTGCTCAATTGGCTTATCTTTGGATCGGATCACATGGCGCATGGTGTGGCCGGTGGCCAGGTGGCAGAGTTCCTCTGCCGTATTTTTGATGTGATCACCTGCGCGCTCGAGCGCGTTTGCCATGGAGAGCACGTGCAGGCTCTCAGGACCTTTCAGGCCCTCAATATTGTCTGTATGACGGACCACAATCAGGTTGCGCAGCCGGTCGATTTCAGAGTCAGTGCGCAGAACGTGAATAGCTTCTTCAATGTTGCGTGCCCCAAAGGCGCGGACCATGGTAGAAAGCATATTTTCCAGCAGGCAGCCCATCCTGGTGAGCTGCTCAACATCGTCCATGTCAATGCGGTTGCGCACAATGGCAGAGCGCTCGGCAAAGCTGGCGATGAGATCGCCAATGCGCTCCAGGTCAAGCATCAGCTTCATGCAGGCCAGCAACTCGCGCGCTTGCGGCGGCGTGACCTGGGTAATTACGGTGGAAAGTTCTTCATCCATTTCACGATCCATGCTGTCCAGCCGCTCTTCGCATTTGCGAACAGCCAGCAACGCGAGATGTGAACCGTTAATCAATCCGTCAATGGCATGGGCTACCTCGTCCTTGGCCACGGAAAAGGCGCGCATCGTGAGATCTACCAGATGGGATTGAGCTGAAGATTCAGAAGGAAGAAGAACTGCGTGGAAACTCATGGCTGTTGTTACCTTGTCTGCCGCGCTTTCACGTCCGGAAGAGCGGCGGCGTTTTGCTGCGTCCGCCATCTTCCTGAGTTATAGAACACGATTGTGAAAAGAGCATTAAAAGGCGGTGAATCCTGAAGAAAACGGTAATTGTGAGCTGCGCAATTAACAGGCCACGGATTGCCGCTTCTCTTCATGGTTTGTGCTTTCCAGAAAAGTCACCAGGTTCTCTGCCAGATGGGTTGTATGGTCGGCAATCTGCTCCAGGCAGCGCGATGCAAATACCAAATGCAGCTTTTGTTCATCAGAGTCAAACGGATTTCGGCCATTGAGACCACGCAAAACATAGTCGCGGTATGCATCCACAGAAGTTCCACCTGCTGCGGCATTGCGCGCCAGAATAAGATCCAGCTTAGTCAGTGAACGCAATGTCTGCCGGCAAAGATGCGATACAGCTATCGCCAGTGGTTGCAAGCTGGAAAAATCCTCGTGATCCTGGTGCCTGCCGACTTCAGAAACCTTGCGGCCAAGATTTGCCGCAAGCTTGCCCAGGCGCGCGAGGTCTTTGCTGATGTTAACCAGAGAAGTAATCCGCTGCGTGTCAGAAGCGGATAGCTCGCCTTTTTCCAGCGCTGACATGATTACCTGGTCAATTGAGAACTCAAGTTCCTGCACGGCTACTGCGCTTTCCATGACGCCTGCAACAACATGCGAGCTGGTATGCAGCAACCCGGCAATTGCCTGGTTTACGGCTTCATCCACCTTCAAGCCCATGTTTACGATGAGACTATTGATTTTATTTTCAGTCACTTGCGCCTTAACTGCTTGGCTGGACATAAAACACCCTTTTTATGTTTGTTATCTAGTTAGACGGAACTTATACGCGCCGGTTAACGACGAATAAAAGTTTTAAAAATGGCCAGTTCCTTGAGGGGGTGCCACTCATGAGATGAGGAGCGCTGAAATGAAGATTCACTTTTTAGGTGTTTCAAACCTATATCCGGCTCCACGGACTGTCCGTAGATACCTGGGATGTTCGGGATCCACTTCAATCTTAGAGCGCAGCTTCCTTACGTAAACATCCACAGAACGCGGACTTACAAATGTGGTTTCACGCCATACTGCGTCAAGTATCTGATCACGCGTAAAGACGCGGCCAGCATGCTGGGCAAGATAGTGCAAAAGCCGGAACTCAGTCGCGGTTGCGGTGGTAATCGCTCCGCGAACCGTAAGAGTCATCGCCATGGCATCGATTTCCAGATCGCCAGCACGAATAACGCTGGGAGCCAACGGGGCTTCGCAACGACGCAACACAGCCTTTACACGCGCTACGAGTTCACGCGGACTAAATGGCTTGGTGATGTAATCGTCGGCGCCCGTTTCCAATCCACGGATGCGGTCAGCTTCACTGGTGCGTGCCGTGAGAAAGACAACAGGAATTCCGCCTAAAGCTTGCCCTGATTGCCGAATCTGCCGACAAAGTTCAATGCCATCTCCACCCGGCACCATAATATCGAGCAGCATGAGCGATGGGCGCTCTTTCAGCGCATCAGACAGCACACTATGAGTGCTGGAATAGCTGCGGACACGATATCCCGCCACTTCAAGATGGTGGCGCACCAGACGTGCAATGTCCACGTCATCTTCGACAACAAAGATTTTTTGTTTGTCATTCAGTATAGGTTCGACCACAGCTTTTTCCTGTGTAGGCCGATCCCCTGCTGGCATGGTTCTGTTGAGCGCACCCATGGGAGAGAGCTTACATAGAAAATGTTAAAGGAAGATAAAAAGCGAAAAGAAGAAAGCAGGCACCCGAATTCACGAAATTTTAACAATACAAAAACATAAGTTACATATGGCTCACCTAAGTTTTCTGCCTGAGGAGTTCCAGGTTTTTTAATCTCCCAACCCACTCCAGAACCCCCAGAGGAGAACTAATGACAGTGCAAGCTTTCGCTCGAAAAGCGGTGTCCTTACTTGCGATCTACGCAATGATCCTAGGAACCACCACTCCCACGTTCGCAAAAGACGGAAACGATAACCGCAACAACGGCGCCCCTACTGCTACTCCCATCAAACACCTGGTTATCATCTTTCAGGAAAACGTTTCGTTCGATCACTATTTTGGAACCTATCCAAATGCGCAGAATACGACTCCTGGAGAGCCTGTATTCAATGCCCGTAAAGACACGCCAACCGTTAACGGATACTCTCCGCTGCTCTTGCTCAAGAACCCAAACTTGAATCCGATCAACGGCATCAGCGCAACCAATCCTTTCCGTTTGGCCCGCTCGCAGGCGCTTACATCGAGCCAGAACCACAATTACGGTCCTGAGCAGGCTGCTTATGACAAGGGTGTGATGGATATCTATCCAAAGACCACGGGAGCCGCCGGTCCGCCACCCTCCGCGCCGCCGGCAATTGTCGATACCACTGGTTTGGTGATGGGCTTCTATGATGGCAACACTGTAACCGCCTATTGGAACTATGCCCAGAACTTTGCAATGAGCGACAACTCTTTCAGTACAGGTTTTGGTCCATCCACTCCGGGTGCATTGAACTTGATTTCAGGCCAGACCAACGGCGTGATTCAGACGATCAATGGAACGGGCAACCAGACTCCTGGCGGCGCCGGCTCACTCACCATGATTGGTGACGCTGATCCTATTGGCGATGCCTGCTCCGGTCCCACAAAGAACCAGGGAACTATGGGCGGACAGAATATTGGCAACCTTCTCAATGCTGCTGGCGTAACCTGGGGATTCTTCTCCGGCGGATTTGACCTGACGATCACCAACTCGAATGGCACAACTGGCTGCAAACGGAGCGCGACCGGCGTAACCGGCGTTACTGCTGCTGATTACGTTCCGCACCACCAGCCATTCCAGTACTATGCTTCTACAGCAAATCCGGCCCACACACGGCCGTCTTCCATCGCTGAGATCGGCCACAACGGTCCAGCCAATCACCAGTATGACCTGCATGATTTCTTTGACGCACTCTCTGCCGGCAATCTTCCTTCCGTGAGCTACATCAAGGCGATCGCAGCGCAGGACGGCCATCCAGGCAACTCTGATCCTCTGGATGAGCAGATCCATGTGGTCAACGTGATCAACGCTCTGCAGCAGTCCAAAGACTGGGATAGCACAGCCGTGGTGATTCTGTATGACGACTCAGACGGTTGGTATGATCACCAGCTCAGCCCAATCCTGAACCAGTCCACGAGCCCGGCTGACCTGCTCACCGGTCCCGGCACTTGCGGCGATGGATCAACTGCGCTGCCTGGCATCACGATCAACGGCGTAGCGAACCCACATGCACAAGGCCGCTGCGGTTATGGTCCGCGTCAGCCACTCATCGTCGTTTCGCCCTGGGCGCGTGAAAACTTTGTTGATCACTCCATCACGGACCAGTCCTCAACGTTGCGCTTCATTGAAGACAACTGGCTGAACAAGGCGCGTATCAGCAATGGATCTTACGATGAATTCGCCAACTCTCTCTCGCAGATGTTCAATTTTGACAATGAGCGTGATGGCGACCGTCGCTTCCTGATCCTGGATCCAAACCTGGGCACAGTTCTTTCCGGCGGATTGGGAAACCAGGGACCGGGCAACAATAACGGACACTAAAACTCGAAAAGCTATTGGTTCTTTACAACTGAAAACCGATAGTTGGTAATACAATTCAGGGCATGCAAGACGTAAAGTTTTGCATGCCCTTTTCGTACTTTGTGCAAAGCAATATCTTGAGGGGAACTTAACGAGTGTCCGTCACGCGGCGAACTTTTCTTGAACAACTTGGAATTTTTACAGCGGCCATCTTCATGCCGCAAACACATCACCATCAGTCACACCCTTCACCCCGGCAAATCAATGCCAACAGCCTCACACCTTTTGTTGATCCGCTGCCAATACTTGAAGTTGCTCAGCCCAGCGGAACGCGACCGAGTCCGGAAAATTCAGCCGTCAAACTGCCTTATTACCGGATGGTAATGCATGAATTTGAAAGCAAAGTACATCGTGACCTGAAACCGACGCGCATGTGGGGCTTTGGCAATACCTCACCCGGCCCAACTCTGGAGACACGCAGTGGGCAGGGCTTTCTGGTGGAATGGGTGAATCAGCTTCCGACAAAACATTTTCTGCCGATTGACCACAATATTCACGGCGCTGAAGCAGACAAGCCTGACGTGCGAGCTGTAGTGCATCTGCATGGCGCCAAAGTGCCACCAAAAAGTGATGGCTATCCTGAGGATTGGTTTGTGCCGGGAAAATCTGCGTCGTGCCACTATCCCAACAATCAGGAAGCAGCGATGCTCTGGTATCACGACCACACGCTGGGTATCAATCGTCTGAATGTATATGCGGGCCTGATGGGCGCATGCATCGTCCGCGACGATTTTGAAGATATGCTGAACCTGCCGAAGAGCAAGCATGAAATCCCGCTGATCCTTTATGACCGCTCCTTCGATTCCGACGGCCAGTTCAGCTATGAGGTTTCTCCCGACCCCAAAGCTCCCTGGGTTCCGGAAATGTTTGCCGATGGGTTCATGGTCAATGGCAAGCTGTTTCCCTTTCTCGACGTGGAAGCGTGCAAATACCGCTTCCGCCTGTTGAACGCCGCTAATGGACGATTCTTCAACTTGTCACTTTCCAACGGACTGATGTTTCAGCAAATCGGCAGCGACCAAGGCTTGCTCGCTGCGCCGGTCAACATCAAAAAAATAATTATTGCTCCTGGTGAACGCGTTGACCTGATTATCGATTTTTCCGCCAGCCGAGGGCAAAAGATTGTTTTACAAACTGACACATATCCTGTAATGCAATTTCGCGTTGCATCCATGGCTACACATGACACAAGTATGGTTCCCGCAATCTTGCGCCCAGTGGCAAAGCTCGCGGAATCATCGGCCGTGCAGAATCGAGTCCTGGGACTGATTGAATGGGATGAGCCTCACGGCAATCCCATGATTGTTTTGCTGGATGGCAAGCACTGGAGCATGCCGGTGTCAGAGAAGCCGAAATTAAATTCGGTTGAGGTATGGAACTTGGTCAACATGACGGATGATTCCCATCCCATTCATCTGCATCTGGTGCGGTTTCAGGTTTTGGAACGCAGAAGCTTTGACATGTATGTCTTCCAGAATGAAAACAAAGTTGTTTATACCGGTCCTCCAGTTCCACCTGAACCTGGGGAAACCGGCTGGAAAGATACAGTTCCTGCGCATGCGGGAATGGTGACCAGGATCATCGCTAAGTTTGAAGGTTATCCCGGACGCTACGTTTGGCACTGCCACATTCTGGAGCATGAAGACAATGAGATGATGCGGCCATTCGATGTTGAACCGTAGCTGAAACTTACTGTTGCTTTTTAGATTTATTCGGTTTTGCCGGCGCTGACTCGCCAACATCATCGGGCTGCGCAAGCAGCTTGAACTCTACTTCGCGCGCTCGCTGATTCACGCTTTTATCAGCATTCTCTGTGAATTCTTTAAGCGTGCCGCGAAGCACATAATAGCCATCATCAGCCTTGGTTTTGCCCGGACCACGGTCAAATTTGCCCTTAAATTCGTACCACATGCTGTGCAAAGGATGAGTGGTGAATGAAACGGCATGGTCCTGAATATCAGCTTTGGAAAAGAACTGATCGAGAAAGACGCCGTGGTCACTGTCTGATTCGCCCGTGTGCGAGATATATCCGGTAACAGCATTCTTCTCCAGGTTAATCTGGACGAACTCGCCTTCCTTCAGAAAGCTGTACATTCCAGAGATGTCTTCCGCCGCATGCGGAACAATTGCAGGGCTTTCTTCCTGCGAAGACTTGTTCTGCCCGCGCGTCGACAGGCCTCCCTGGGAGTGGCAGATCGCCGCGATAGTGACGAAGGTCAGGAAACTAAAGATTGTTTTCTTGGCAAGTAAAGGCTGAGTCATATGAATAATACAAAGATATAATCGTTGTACTCAGCTGGAAGTCAAGTTTTAATGCGCTCAGGGGAACAAACCGTTGTAGACAAACCAGTTACAGTTGATGCTCATAGCCTTCATTTGCTGATTGAGCCGGAACCGTGGCTGCGAATATTCCTGCGCAATCTCACCGATTTGTTCCGGGCCGCACCCGCAAAAGCATGGATTACTGCCCGCCCCGCCGAATACTGGCAAGATGCCCTGGTAAATCGTCCGGTGGCTTGGGGCGCACTTCGGCAGTCGATTCTGGCCCACATTCTGGCTTTTTTGCTTTTGTATATGTTTCATCTGGCCTTTATCAGGCAGCCTCGGATTGTACCCGGAGGCCCTCAGACCTCAACCGTGCTGCACTATGAGCTCTCCGATTACCTGCCGCCAGTGAATACTGAGGCCAGACCCGAACCACCAAAACGCAGACGGCCACAGAAGGCTGATCCAGAATATGCACCGCAAGAAATTGTTGTGCTGAACGATAAACACCAGAGCACCAGGCAAACAATCGTCCAGCCCAGTCCCGTATTTTTGAAGCAGGACATTCCCCTGCCCAACCTGATTGCTTCAACGGTAGTTCCGGGAGCACCAACGGCGACGAATCATCCAATACCAGTGCTTCCAATAGATACGCCGCAAATCGCTCCACCAGCGCAATCCATCGCGCAGAGTAATCTGCGTCCGCTGCTGTTTCCTTCCGCAGCACGTCCGGAAGTCGTCGCTCCCGCAGAGAAAATAACAAGCAGACGGATGCTGCAATCTTTACCACTAGAGAGTGCAGTTGTAGTTCCGCCAGCGGCAGATACACTTGCGCGAAAAGCTGACAGCCTCAAAATCCCTTTGCAATCGCCTCCACAAGTCGCCTCGCCGACGGAATCAGCAGCAAATCGTCCATTGCAGTCAATGCAGCTCCCTTTGGATACTCCGCAGGTTGCACCCCCAGCTTCGGCAGCTACCAGCCGGAACTTGAGCAATCTCGGATTGCCCCTGCAGCAAGCCGCTGCCGCGCCACCGGTCCAGCCAATGACCACCGGAAGTGCGACGCGCGAAAAAGAGATAGGCCAGATGCTCGTGCTCAACGCACGCCCCATCGCACCCAGCGGCCCGTTGACGGTTCCTGAAGGCAATCGGCCGGGAGAGTTCACCGCCAGTCCATCAGGACACACCGGCGCCACCGCGCAGCCAGAAATTAAGGAGGGCAGCAGCAGTTCATCCGCTAATATCTATGTTTCCGCGCCGCCAACCAAGATCACGGGCAATGTGATCGCTTCTGCAGCGCCACCGCCAGCCCACCCTCTCACGCCTAACCGCACAGACCAGCCGCGTGACCGCATTGACACTCAGGTATTCGGTACGCGCAGGAATTATTCCATGCGGCTGAGCATGCCTAATCTCACATCATCCACCGGAAGCTGGAGCATCAAATTCGCAGAGTTAAATTCCATAGGCCATGGTGAATCTGACCTCAGCGCGCCAGAAGCAATCAAGAAAGTTGATCCTGCCTATCCACAGGATTTGGTTCATGATCGCGTGCAGGGGACAGTGGTGCTCTACGCCGTGATTCATGCCGACGGCACAGTCGGCGATGTCCGCGTGCTGGAAGGAGTGGATGAGCGGCTGAATGAAAATGCCCGCAAGGCGCTCTCACAGTGGAAATTTCGCCCTGGCACAAAAGATGGCGTGCCAGTAGATGTTGAGGCGGTGGTGCGTGTCCCGTTTAAAGTACAACGAAGTGAATTTTAACTAGCGGACTGCGGCGAGGTTCGCCACGCTCTCAATGGCGTGATAAATCTTGGCATGCGTGCATACTTCGTAATAATGATGATTGGTAATCTGCTTCAGTGAGAAATCGCGTGCATCTACGTGGGCAATATGGCCTTCGCGAATAATAATGCGATGGAAAGATCCCTGGCCCAGGGGAACAACGCCTGAATAAACGCGTACCGCGGTCTTTTGCCAGAGCATAGGCACCTGAAGATCAAAAGCCTGCAGGGAAATTTCATTGCGTAGCTTCTGGAATGCGGCTTCATTAATGTGAATACCACCAATGTTGTAACGCAGCAAAAATTCTTCAGGACTGCCGCCCGTGTCTTCATCTTCAACGGCTTTAAACGAAAACACATTGAACAGTAGATCGCGATTGTCCAGCAGCCTTCGCACGCCCTTGCTGCACGATGAAAGGCGGTCACTTTCATTAAGCGCACTAGAAATCATGATGGGCTTGTTACCGTCCATGAGGTACATAGGTGCGGAATCCTGGTAAGAAATTCCAATGCCCAGTTCCAGATTTGGAAGGCCTGCCGCCAATGATCGCTCATTGTAAGCCGTTACCACCTGGATCATCTCTTTGGCCAGAACGCAGGTTTGTGCTACGCCAAGCGCAGGCTCGCCTTCGCGCTCAAAGAGCGCCAGAATCAGCGCATCGCCTTCAATGAAAACTTTCTTTGCGTCATATTTCGGCAGCAGTTTGTTAATGGGATCATAAAAATTCAAGCTGAAATAGGACGCTGGGTTCAGCCCTTTTTCCAGCAGCGTGCGTGTAAGCGTGGTGGATTCACGAATATCAGCTTTAAGTATGACGTGATGAATTACTCTTTCTTCTACCGGCTTCTGTTCTTCCGCGAGAAGAAATTCATAGAGCGTGTTGTTGATGGAAGAAAGTTCACGAAAGCGTTCATTGGCCAGGACATTCACGCTGTCCATAGCCTCAAAAACAACTTCCATGCGGCGCAGATCGCGGTGATACCGCGTGAAATCGGCAAAAAACCGGCCAGCTATCTTGGACTTCTCTGCCGGCTTGCAACCTTCAACTTTTTTTACCGCTACATGCAATCCCGCAGGCGAAAGTTTTCCATGTTCTTCCAAAAGCGTTTCCACACGGCGGCGTTCTTCGCGGGAGATCAGCGCATTCTTGAGCTGTTGCGGATTGATAGGCGGCGAATACTGCGCCAGCAACGGGACTGTCTCATACGACGCAATCACGTGATCCATCACGTTTTCCCGTTCTAGCGACTCTGTCCAGGCATTGAGCAGTGCTTTCTGCGCTTTTCCTTTGGAAGTTGCATCGGTGGGAGTGCCACCGGCCATGATTTCATGGGCATTTTCCGGGACATTTAACAGTGCGTTAACTCGCGAATCCGTTGCGTCTGGCACCACACCCAACGATTTTAGATATTGGACGGCTATCTCCCGCATCAACTCAAAGCGATCACGGTCACGATCGTAATTCCCAAGCATGACGTAGTGCTCAGCATTCAGAAGATTGTCCTGCCCGTCTTCACTGAACGTAAGGCGGTTGAGAAACAATTCGTAGACCGCGGCAACACTGTCACCAAACAGAGACCGCCTGGTTTTTCCCAGAGTTTCTTTTTCGGCCTCACGGAGAATGACAAACAAATCCTGGCCTGCCTTGCGCAGAATGGTCTTCTTGTTGATCTGGAAACCGGCAAGCCGTTCGCGGATTTCCAGCGTGCGGGTGGTACCTGACTGGCGCGGGCCTTCATAAAATTTTACCCGTGCGCGACAACGCTCCAGCACCTGTCCGTATTGATCGAGTAATTCCGTGCGCTGAAACTTGAGGATTGCCAGCCGGAAAAGCAGATCGAGTGATACATTGCCTTCCGCCTTGGCGCGATTCAGTGAGATAACGTGCAACTCAGTAAGCAGACGTTTGAATTCAGCGGGATCGAACTGCCGAGGCGCCTGAGGTTTCGCCCTCGCTGCAATGTGATTTACGCGTTCTTCTACAACCAGCTCTTCAACGTTTCCGTGTTTCACCACAAGCTTGAAAATGTGCTGCCGGGCAATATCAGAAAATCTGGGGCTGAGAAATACATCGTGGCGAAGATTGTCGATGCCGGTGACCAGATTTTCCAGAACAAGCGAGGGTTCATCGCTGGTCAATTCAAGCTGACGGGCGTGTTCGGGCAAACTACCGCGTTGAAGAAACGAAAACGACATTTCGGCCGGCTGTAAGTGAGGGGGAAGCCTGGATTGTATCCCAGTTTCAGGCTTCCCTCACGTTACTATTGGCACCTGCAAAGCGGCTTATCAGGCTCAATTTACTGGCTTTACATTGAGCCTTTACGGGCTTTTTCAAACTCATCTCCCGGCTGCCAGCCTGCCAGATCAGGCTGATTGGCGACCTGCCAGCCCAGAGCCAGTCCGAACTTGGCCATTTTGGCGTCGCCGCTAAAATCCATGTCTGCACGGTATTCATCAGAAGGCTGATGATAGTGCTTGGCGACGTAATCCTTTTCCTGCTCCTCGCCCCACGCCAGATCATGGCCTTTGAATAGCGCCCCTTCATCTACACTGAAAGCAGGGACGCCTACGCGCGCCATGCTGAAGTGATCAGAACGGTAATAATGCCCGGCTTCAGGATGATCATCGGGCTGAATCGCCAGATCAAACTCTTTGGCAATCTTCTCAACCAGCGGATAAACGGTTGTCCGCTCCGCTCCCGATACCACGACTTGCTGCGGCTCGCCCAGCGGCGCAAGAGCGTCATAGTTTAAGTCGAGAGAGATATTTTTTGCCGGCAGCGGCGGATGCTCACCCAGATATTTTGATCCCAGTAAGCCTTGCTCTTCTGCAGTAACCGCAGCAAAGATTACCGACCTTTTGGGCTTCTCGCCGGCCGTTGCGAAAGCGCGGGCCATCTCAAGCAGAATGCCGCATCCTGTGGCATTGTCTACGGCGCCGTTATAAATCTTGTCCCCTTGTTCGTCAGGATGAATTCCCAAATGGTCGTAGTGAGCCGAGTAAAGAATGGCCTGCTTAGCCAGTTGCGGATCAGAGCCATTTACTTTGCCCACAACATTGCGGGAAGCAAATCGACGCACCTTGCTCACGATTGTCTCTTTTACTCGAACCGGCAATTCTACGGGTTTGAACTCGCGAGAATTGGCGTCCTGCATCATTTTGTCCAGGTCCATTCCGGCGCTCTGTGCCAGCTTGCGCGCGACCTCTAACTGGATCCAGCCTGCCGACTTCAATTTAGGGTCGGTCTCATCCTGCAACAGCGATGTTTCCCCGCCCCATGAGTTACGCACCACTTCCCAGCCGTAGCTGGCCATCTCAGTTTTGTGGATCAGCACCACGCCAGCTGCGCCACGACGCGCAGCTTCTTCATATTTGTAAGTCCAGCGGCCGTAGTAAGTGAGGGCCTTGCCCTTGAAGAAATTAGGATCATCAGAAGGCGGCTCATTTACCAGCATGAGCAGCATCTTGCCTTTTACGTCCGTTCCCTTGTAATCATCCCAGTTGTATTCCGGCGCATGAATTCCATAGCCTACCCAGACCAGAGGCGCTTCGATCACTGACTTTGCTGAATGCGTCTGATCGGTTGCGACATAATCATCCGCAAATTTCAACACCACCGGCGCGCCTGACTTTGGCACAAAAGAAAACTGCGTCTGTTTGGAATCAGTGGTAACGCCAAAGAAGTGAATATTCTGGAAGTAGGTGCCTGCTTCCCCCGCTGGAGCAAGGCCATAGCTCTTGAACTGAGCAGCGATCCAGTCAGCGGCCATGTCTCCGCCCTTCTGGCCTGTGCCGCGGCCTTCCAGTTTGTCGTCTGCCAGATACTTCACGCTGGCGCGAATTTTTTCCGGGTCAATGGCGTTCATGGCTTTTTGCGCGCCTGCAGGCAGGTCAGATTGCGCTTGCGCCATGCCCAGAGCTGCGATGGTAATCAACAGGATTGTGATTCTTCTCATTGGTTTCCTTTTTAGGATGAAATGGGGTTTACTTTGGTCTTCTTTTTCCGCGACCGCGGATTAATTCTTCGCTTCTCAACCCGGCTTGAACTCCGAGACCTTTTCATTTGGCAGAAAAACCTGCGCCGGCGTTTCATTCGCGACCAGGGCAAGCCGGCGATTCAACTGCTCAACGTCCGCCTTTGACCAGCTCACAGTTGCAAAATCAATGCCACCTTCGGCGGAGATAAGGAAGGTAGTGGGCACATTGGTCAAGCCATAAGCGTTGGACACTGGATATTTTCCTACCGGATCGAGCAGGACGGGGAACGTGACTCCGAACTTCCGGCTAAATGCCTGGGTGTCTGCGGCATTGTCCTGCGAGATGCCCACGAACGTAAACTTGCCGCTATTTCCGTATGCTTTGAAGATGCGATCCAAAAATGGAAGCGCCATCTGGCATACCGGACAACTTACCTTATAAAAGACAGCAACCACCGGCCCTTTGGTTCGAGCTTCTTTGAGTGAAAATTTTTGGCCAGTAAGCAATTGCAGTTCGATCTCCGGCGCCTGTACGCCAGCTTCCAATGCAGGCATTTCCTACCTCCAACTTATTTCTTATTGTAGATAACTCTGATGCGGGAAGGAAATTCCTGCGAAACTCTATGTTTCTCGCGCGATTTCAGCGCAAGCTGGCAACGCAGGGCCCTTTATGATTGTCAGGGAGGTCATTGCGGGGATTCCCCCGCTCATCACGATTATCAAAGAAACAGTTTTGCGATTTCAGCGCCGGCGGACCGAAATCAACGGATAATTCATTCGCGACCTGGTTATCCTGATAAACATTGTTAGTATTTGGGCCCGCGTTCGGACTGGAAGAGTTTTTGAATGCTGTTGCGTGAATACCGGAACCGTCAGCCAGGATTTTATTTCCGGCGATTAAGGCTCCTGTAACATTGCCGCCAAACACAAAGCCAATGGCGCCGGTATTACCGATCTGCACTGTATTGTTCAGAAATTTGAAATCTGCATATGTTCCTCCGCCGCCCACCACGAAACCATACAGCCGGGGATGAATGATCCTATTGTTTTCAATTCTCACATCGTGATTGAGCAGGCTATCGATGTTAAATCCGTAGTCCGTATTGATGGCGGTATTGTCATGAAAAACAGTCTCGCCCAGCATCCATCCACCATAGCCGATCTGATAGCCTTCCACCACGTTATTTCTGACTTCCGCAGTAGCGTTGGCAACAGCAATGGTAGTGCAAACTCCCTCTCCGTACGATCGTGTTACAGAAACATTCTCAATCATGTTTCCATGGCTCTGGGTTGGATTCGTTGCATTTACAGAGACAATCGCGACAGGAAACGCCTCCCACCGGATGCCGAGCTGTCCGATTTCAACTCCCAGGCGAACCACATTTACATCATGGATCCAGTTTCCTCCGCCGTCTGATCGTAAGTGGATCGCCTCCAGACCAACTGCTCTCAGCCCCTGCTCTCTTGATCGGGATTTCAGGTCAGGATAGTTGCCATCAATAGTCAAATCGGATATTTCAACACCGGAAGCTTCATCAGAATTGGTACTGAATATCACGTTCGTGCCGGTATTCTCCGGCATATTGTAAGGATTCTGTGCGCCGGTAATCCTTAAATAGTCAGCCAGTCTTACCCTGGTTTTATCCTTACCGGCCCCGTGGATTCTCCATCCTTTGCCGATCGTGAAACCCGCCGGGTTCGTATGTGGAATATCGATGACGTAATCGTAGTTGCCGAGAGTCGAGAAGGAGCCTGGGCCAAGGCAGACGATTAGGTTCTCAGTCTTTGCTACGGATTTCTGCGGATTTTTTGGATCACTGCATCCTTCACTGTAGCAGCGGAGAATGGTGTCAAACGCAGCGACATTGCTGCCATCGCGTGGATCATCAGCAGATTTGCCTGATCCATCAAGTCCGTTCGCAAGCGCGATATATACACGACTTGCTCCGCTTGGAATTGGCGCGTGAGCATTGCAGTCAGTAGAAGGAAAAACCGCATCGCCTGGCCAGACCGGATTTAAGCCAGTACTAACCTTGGAACAAAATGCACAAAAAGACAGCATTATTATCACAATCAGGAAGCAAGAAGCCAATTTACTCATTCGCTACATGCCTGATAATTTTGCGCGCGAGTCCAGTTAGCGGCAGCCGATTTAAGGAACGCATAGCAATCCAGCGGCCCTTCTCAACTGATGTAAGGTTTGCCGCATATACAAGAACTGTGTAATCAGTCACAGTAATAGAATGTTTCAGCCTCATCAGGGGCTGAATCGCCTTGCCGCTACTGAATGCCGGCAATTCCCACATGCCCGGCATGAGTGAGTTAGCGTTGTCACGTTGTTGCAGCAGCACACGGCCATTTTTCAGGCAAAGAGAATATTTCAAAACTGCCTTTTTGCGGATTTCCTTTGCCTGCTTCGCGCCTGCGCCGCGAGTAGCACAGCAATCAATTACCGGGCACCCAATGCACAGCGGATTTCCCGGCACGCAGACGACTGCGCCGAGCTCCATCATTGCCTGATTGAAATCACCGGGAGATTCTGTGGCCAGCAGCAATGCAGCGGCCTGCCAATATTGCTCTTCGCTCAAGTCTCTGCCTGTGAGGCGATGCAGTACGCGTTTTACGTTGCCATCCACGACGGGCACTTTTTCGCTAAAGGCAATACTGGCAACCGCGTTGGCGGTATAGCGGCCAATGCCTGGTAGATCTCGCAGAGCTTCTGCTGTGCGGGGAAATTCGGATGCCTTGGTTATTTCTTTAGCCGCAGCATGTAGATTGCGCGCGCGGCGGTAATATCCCAGTCCGCTCCAAGCTGCCAGGACAGTTTGCTCTCGCGCGCGGGCCAGCGCTTGTACCGTTGGAAATTGATTGATGAACTTTTTGTAACGATCTTCCACCACAACCACACGAGTCTGCTGCAGCATGATCTCTGAAACCAGAATTTTGTATGGATCGCCCTCACCCCGCCAGGGCAATTTGCGCTGGTTCTGCCGGTACCAATTCAGCAGAAGCCGGCGAAAATGACCTGCATTCGGATGATTCATATTGACAGCTGTCTGGCCCATGTTGATCAGAATTGTAGCGGAGAAATGTTTTGGTTATCGATTTTTAGTGGCTGAGCGATGGCGAATTTGAACTTTGGATCGGCGTCATGGATGTGGCGGAAAGAATCCAGCCTTTTTTCAACTGCTGCCAGACAGAAACCACTCGCAATCCCGCCTGTTGTCCTTCAGGCAACTTATCGCCCTGAAGCTGAACGATGTAAGTTACCTTCATATCAGGCCCCTCTGGATGCACCTCAAGTTCTCCCAGGGAATATTCCTTGGGGGCCGCGCTTTTCCATTGTTGAGCCCAGCCATCGCGATCAAAGAGCTGGCCGCTCGAATTTACTCCGACAAAAGTAGCTGAGAGATGGCTCTCAAAGTTTGCCCAGTCCTTGTCCTGAATCGCCTTCCACATCAGACGTTCTGTTTGCTCCGCGCCAGTGGAGTTCTGCCATGTAGGGTGCTTTGGCTCGCCAGCACAGCCGGTCAAACAAAAGATAACCATAAAGGACACGAAGGAACACCAAGGAAGGAGGGCTTGCGATCTTGCCGTGCCAGAACTTTGCATGATGATTAGAACCTGAAAAATAAGAATAACAAAAAAGGCACAAAGCTTAACTTTGTGCCTTTCGTGTCCTTTGTGGTTCCGAAGCTCGGATTAGTCGCCGAAAACTTCTTCTTTTTCTTCCTTGCTTGCCTTTGGAGCAACTGGAGCGATGGCGCCAAGGGGAACAAATCCACCCTGCGGCTTGGGCTCTTTCAGAATGTGCTCGCGATAGAGAGCTTCCATGCGGGCATCGTCCGCGCTCTTCTTGAGCTTTTCATCGCGGGCGCGCAGCTTTTCCTCGCGGGCGGTCTTGGCAATGCCAAGCTCGTCCAGCGTGGTATTGCGGCCTGCGTGCACGTGGTCATCATTCAGCTTGAGTTTGTGCGCAGCTTCATTCATGCCCACGGCCTTGCCGCCGGCAAAAATCTCATGACGACCGTGCTCTTCATACCACTTGGTAAGCGTGGCGGTCATATGCATCTTCTCAATGATGTTGCGCCAGCCCACGCCCGTGTTATAGGCGCAGAAGCTGATTTCACCTTCCTGCGTGGCATATGGAATGATGCACTGCTCAGTGCGGCGGAAGTCATAGTTATAGAGGTCCTGGAACCACATGCCTGCGATGAACAGGAAGTTCCAGCGATCTGTACGGCGCTTCTTGATGTCTTCAATGGTGCGATCACCATCCACTTTTCCGTACTTTGTGTCAGCTTTCTTGGTAGCGCCGAAAGTCTTATCGAACTTCTTGAGCAGATCCACCAGCTTGAAGTGCTTAGGGGCTTTGAAAGGATCGTAGTTCTTGGCTAACGCCAGAGCCATGCCGACGACCGAAAGGAAACGGCCGCGGCCTGCATCATTTACTTTGGCCACGTCCTGCGCGATGCGGTCGCCATTCAGGAACGCTGTGACCGGAACGGCTTCTTTCGTTTCTTTGTCGATCATCACGGCCATGCCTACGCCGCAATTCGGGTGGCAGCCGCAGCTCAACTGTCCCCAATCTGCTGTGGGGCCATGGATCAGGTCTGCCCAATCAGAGAAGGTGGACATGAATGAAATCGGGAACCAGTCACGCTTTGGCTCGCCCAGCCCGGTCTGGTTCTTAACGTCGTGCGCCAGATGGCTCAGCGTGTAGCGCTGTGCCTGGCGGCGATCGTCAGTAATCTCTTCGTCGCGACCAGTAAATGAAACCGGCTGGAAACTCAGGAAGCTGATAGTCTTGGGATTATCCAGCGCGAACTGGATAATGCGCCCAACCTGCTCATTGTTGATGCCATTGATGATCGTGGTGACGGGAACGATATCGACGCCGTTCTCATGCAGGTTGTGGATGGCGCGCAGCTTCACGTCAAACAGGTTGCCGACCTGGCGGTGTGAGTTAGCAGCGTTGCCGATACCGTCAAACTGCAGGTAAGCATAGCGCAGACCAGCTTCAGCAGCCTGGCGGCAGAACTCAGGTGACTTGGCGAATTCAATGCCGTTCGTTGCAGCCTGCACTGAGTTGTAACCAACCTGGCGGGCGTAACGCACTGCGTCAAGGAAGTATGGTGAGAGCGTAGGCTCGCCACCGGAAAACTGGACTGACATCTGGCGACGCGGCTTGATGGAGATTGCGTTATCGAGCATCGTCTTGATCTCGTCCCAGGTGAGCTCATGCACAAAGCCAACCTGGTTTGCGTCCATAAAGCAGGGATCGCACATCATGTTGCAGCGATTGGTCAGGTCGATGGTAAGGACCGATCCGCGGCCGTGTTTTACTGTGCTGGTTCCGTGATTGTGGAGCTTTTCATCATTATGGGCGCGAATATCGCGGCCGGGGAAGACTTCTTCCAGGTGTTTGAAGAACTCAACGTCAACAGCCATTACGTCTTCAAAGTGGCCGTGGATGGGGCAATCTTTCACCATCATGATCTTGCCATCGCGCTCGATGATGGTGGCTTTGATCTCGCCCGCTTTTTCATTGAGCAGAATTTCGTGCGGCAATTTGCCATCGACAATCTGCTGGCGGATTTCAGGAACGCACTTGGGACAGAGTGAATCAGTGGAGCGGGGCCAGCCTAGCGGAGGCTTGGTCTTTTCCCACGACTTCAGCAAAGGCTTGTCTGACCAGTTCGGCGTAAACGATGGCCGCTGGTTGATGCGGTTGGCTCTCTCAAAAACGGCCCAGGCGCCTTTGGCTGCGTAAGTCAGGACTTTCTCTGCATACTTTACCGGCTTGTGCATGTGGTTGTGGTTCTCCTTGCGCCGCATCGGGCGCCCTCTTCCAAGCTATGACACTGAAAACAATAATGGATATTGATTCATTATTATATTAATCACCTAATCCCGCTCTTTTTAACAAGGTTTCCCTGAATGGGTGTAATTTATGGTTCAGCGGTAATCTCCCGCATTAAACGGTTGGTTAAAAACAGGCCCTAAGTCATTGGTTTTAAAGCCTTATACTCTTAGTCGTCGACTTTAGACAGCTAGATTTTTAATCGAACTTCCTGACATCCAATTGCGTAGATTTTCTTATGCTGAAGTTGTCTCCTGAAAATGCCATTGCGTATCTATGGATCGCCTTCATTCTGGTCTGGGGATTTGGCGCGCTCAGGTCAAAAAGCAGCGTGAAAAAGCAATCATCTATTTCACGCCTGGAGCAGAGTGTGCCAGTGATTGCCTCATTTCTTCTGCTTTTTGATCGCGGCTTATGGCCACATTGGCTGCGCATGCGCTTCTTCTCGGAAACCGATAGCATGCTGGCCTGGACAGGAGTTTTGCTTACAGCGCTCGGCATCGGGTTTGCTATCTGGGCGCGGACATGGATTGGCGCGAACTGGAGTGGAACTATCACCATCAAAGACCGGCATGAGTTGATTCAGGGCGGTCCATATCGACTTGTTCGACATCCTATTTATTCAGGAATGTTGCTGGCATATCTGGGCATGGTGCTGGTAAGCGGAGAAATTCGTGGCCTTCTCGGTTTTCCTCTGCTGGTGCTGGGTTTCGGTCTGAAGCTCCGTATGGAAGAGACCTTCATGCTCCAACAGTTTGGCAGTGCTTACGTGGACTATAAGCATCGCGTAAAAGCTGTGGTCCCGTTTCTGATCTGATTTTCCTGCCCGCATAAAACAACAATCTCTGAATGCTAAAATCTCTGTTACGGAGTTTGGAAGATGGAGCCAGTCCGCACCGGTTTGCGCCAGATCATGCAGGACTTGCTGCGTGCCCGTCCGGCAGAAGAAGCTGTGCTCCTGGCGTGGCCGCTGGTATGCGGAAAAGAGGTAGCTGCGCGGACAAAGGCAGTGAGTTTTAGCGAAGGCCTATTGCTGATAGAGGTGCAAGACACGGCCTGGCGCAATCAGCTCCAGTCATTTACCGGCAGATATGTGAGTGGTTATGAAAGCTTGCTGGGGCCGGTGGTGAAGAGCGTTCGGCTTGAGGTGCAGCGGTCAACGGGCAGCAATCAGCAGTCAGCCAAACCAAGTGCTTCATAACATAATTCACAATTTATGCAGTTCAGACTGAGTTGTGTGCTCGTGCTGAATGCTAATTACTGAGTACTAATTGGTCCCACATGAGAGTCACTGAAAAAGACGTGTCGTACGTTGCCGATCTGGCCAACCTGGAGCTCACGGAACAGGAACGCCAGCGCATGCTCAAAGATCTGAACTCAATTCTGGATTACATTGACCGGCTCAATGAGCTCGATACAAATAATGTTCCACCGATGGCGCAAATCTCAGGCTTGGCTACCAATGAAAACGGAGCTGCTCCACTTCGAGACGATGTGCTGAGTCTATGCTTGCCGCATACCGATGCGATGAAAAATGCTCCTGAAACAGACGGTGAGTTCTTTAAAGTACCGAAGGTGATTGAGAAGTAGCAGAAAGTCAGTAATTAGTTATTAGCCAATGCCTGCGATCCATGCAGTTTTGCATTTGCAGTAGAAAAACATGGACTTAAAAAATCTCACCATCGAATCAGCCCGCACAGCCATCGCAGAAAAACGCATCGCGCCTTCCGCGCTGGTGGAAGATTTTTACAAGAAGATCAAGGCGGATGATCCGGAGATTCACGCTTTCCTCACACTTTGTGAAGATCGCGCATTTGCGCAAGCAAATCACATTGAAGATTTGATTAGCAAAGGCAATCCGCTGCCGCCACTGGCCGGTGTTCCCGTGGGAATTAAAGATGTAATGGTCACGAAAGGTACGCGAACCACTGCGGGTTCAAAGATCCTGGAACATTTTATTCCTCCTTATGACTCCACGGCAGTGGCAAAGCTGGAAGCGGCAGGAGCCATTGTTCTGGGCAAGCTGAACTGTGATGAGTTTGCCATGGGCTCATCGAACGAGAATTCCGCCTATGGCCCAGTGCACAATCCCCGTGATAAATCGCGTGTGCCCGGCGGCTCCAGCGGAGGATCGGCTGCAGCAGTTGCAGCGGGAACAGCTGTGGCAACTCTGGGTTCTGATACGGGCGGCTCTATTCGCCAGCCAGCTTCTTTTTGTGGCGTGGTTGGGCTCATGCCGACCTACGGGCGCGTTTCGCGGTATGGCTTGATCGCATTTGCCTCATCGCTCGATCACATTGGCCCGCTGACAAAAACGGTGAAAGATGCCGCCATTTTGTTAGGGGTAATTGCAGGGCACGATCCCATGGATTCCACTTCCGCGAACATGCCGGTTCCCGACTATGTAGCCGATTTGTCCAAACCGGTTCGGGGGCTGAAAGTTGGTATTCCTAAAGAATATTTCGCGGAGGGCCTGGATGCTCAGGTCCGCACCGCGATTGAAGCCGGCATCGCCAACCTTGCTTCCGCGGGTTGCGAGATTATACCTATCTCTTTGCCGCACACAGCCTATGCGATTCCAACTTATTACGTCATCGCAACGGCAGAGGCTTCAGCAAACCTGGCTCGTTATGACGGTGTTCGCTATGGCTATCGCAGTAAAAGCGCGCGAACGCTCTCTGAAATGTATCGTAAAAGCCGCGACGAAGGATTTGGCGCCGAGGTCAAACGCCGCATTATGCTTGGTACGTATGCATTGAGCTCGGGCTACTACGATGCTTACTATCTAAAAGCGCAGCGGGTGCGCACCCTGCTCACGCGCGACTTTGAACAGGCTTTCCAGAAAGTTGACGCCATTGTTACTCCCACTGCCCCTACACCGGCTTTCAGGCTAGGCGAAAAAGCCGATGATCCTCTGTCCATGTACCTGGCGGACATCTATACGGTCACTGCCGATCTGGCCGGTGTCCCGGGGATCAGTGTGCCTTGCGGTACGACCCAAGCTGGCTTGCCTATTGGTTTGCAGATTCTGGGCAGACACTTTGACGAAAGTACTGTACTGAGAGTGGCTGCCGCTGTGGAACAGTGTTAACCACAAAGGACACGAAGGAAAGAGCCAATATCCCGGAAAATGCAGTAACTTAAACCTTTAAGAGTAGGCATTTTCCTTCTCAAAGCTCAAATTAAGGATATCTCCAATCTGGGTATATTTTTCCTTTGTGCTCCTTGGTGCCCTTCGTGGTTAATTCCCTAACCGCTTCCCTCAATTCCGGTCTAAGTTATTCGAATGGAAGTCAATGATGCAGCAGTAGTGGCGCAGGTACTGGCTGGCGACAGGGATGCTTTCCGCGTCCTGGTGGAGCGCCATTCCCGCAGCATCTTTCGCGTGGTGTACCGGATGACCGGCAGCCAACAGGATTCTGAAGAGCTTGTGCAGGAAACATTCCTGCGGGCCTACAAGAGCCTGGAACGCTTTGAGCTCAGGGCCAACTTCAGCACATGGCTCTACCGGATTGCCGTCAACCGCACCCTCGACTTCCTGACTGCGAGAAAAACGCAAATGCAAACAAAAGATACATATCAGATCACCGATCAGCCTGACCCCGAGGAGGGCAACCAGATTCAGCTACCTTCATCGGCGCCGGGGCCTGACCGTTTGCTGATCAGCGCAGAGATGAAGCGCAAGATTGCCGGAGCTCTGGAATTGCTAACGCCGGCTGAGCGCGTGGCTTTCACCATGCGACACATGGAAGGCCGGTCAATTGAAGAGATCAGCCAGGCTCTGGACTTGAAGATCAGCGCAGCAAAGAACAGCGTGTTTCGCGCCGTGCAAAAGTTGCGGCAGGAGCTGGAGCCCTATTCAAGCCGTGGGCCATCGCGTTCTGAGCGCCTGGGCGGGAGTGCAGTGAGATGAATCACTTGAGCGAAGAACAAATCGTATTGCATTTTTACGGGGACGCCGAGAACGCTCCCGAAGTGGAGCGCCACCTTGCCGCCTGCACTGAATGTCGCACTGAATTTTCCCGTGTGCAGCTGATGCTGAAGCAGATTGAGCCGACTGAAGTCCCCGAGCCCGCACCAGTGTTTGAAGAAAAGATGTGGCTCAACCTGCGCGACCGCCTACCGGAAAAGGGCAGCTTTCTAAAAAGACTTTTTGGTGCACAGCAGAAATGGGCACTCGCCGGAGTAATGGCGCTTCTGTTGGTGGGAGCATTTCTAGCCGGACGTTTCTGGCCGCATACTCAGCAGACAAATATTGTTGGGCAATCAGCACAGCCTGACCAGTCCAACCCGCAGCGCATTGTGCTGGTGGCGGTGGGCGATCATCTGGAGCGCTCACAGATGCTCCTGGTGGAAATAATGCATAACAACGACACGGACAAGGTCGACTTTTCAGCAGAGCAACAACTCGCCCGCGAGCTGCTGGATGACAACCATCTCTATCGACAGAGTTCATTGAAGGCTGGTGATCCGCAGGTAACACACGTGCTCGACCAGCTTGGCCGGGTGCTGACTGAGATTGCGAATGGCCCTTCGGAAGTCTCGGCCAATGATCTGCAGCAGGTACGCCACACGATCCAGTCAGAAGGGCTCTTGTTCAAAGTTCGCGTGATGGAGTCTGAAGTGAATTCCAAAGCCCGCCAGCCGGAGCAGAAGTCCGGCGGCAAGAGCAATCAAAGGATATAAAAATGAAACACAAACTATTATTCATACTTTTATTTTTCATCTGCGCTGTTTTTTCCGTACGGGCAGCGTATGCGACCACGCAGGAAGTGCCTTCAGCATCGTTTGTTGACCAGCAACCTGCAGAGAAGGCCAATTCTCATGAAGATGAAGCCTATTCCGACGCCAAAGAAAACCTGGATAACGGCGACTATGACGAGGCCATCAAGGGCTTTGATGAGGTGGTAAAGATTCATGGTCGCAAGGCTGACGGCGCGCTCTACTGGAAAGCCTATGCACTGAATAAAGCCGGCAATAAAGCCCAGGCTCTCACAATGATCGGGGAGCTGCGCAAGAACTATCCCAAGAGCACATGGCTCCGGGATGCGGGCGCATTAGAGCAGGAAGTTCGTGGCGGCGCGGTAAATCCTGAGAATATTTCGGATGAAGAGTTGAAGCTGCTCGCCATCCAGAGCCTGATGAATTCTGAGCCGGACAAGGCTGTTCCCCTTCTGGAAAAGATTATCCAGGGCAACTATTCGCCGAAGTTGAAGGACAGAGCACTGTTTGTGCTTTCGCAGAACAATTCGGACAAAGCCCAGCAGATCCTCATGGGCGTCGCGAAGATGACCAACCAGCCAGATATGCAGAAGCGTGCCATCCGCTATATCGGAATGAACGGAAATTCACATAATCGCGCCGTGCTGAAGGAAATTTATAACTCTTCCACGGACATAGGCGTTAAGAAGACTGTTTTTCAAGCCTGGTTGATGTGCGGCTGCAAAGAGGATGTGGCTTCACTGGCCCGTACAGAGAAAAATCCCGAATTGCGCAAGGAAGCCATTCGCTATCTGGGCATGATGGGCGGCCGTGCCGAGCTTCTGGATTTTTATAAGAATTCACCAGATGTCGAAACGCGCGAAGAGGCAGTAGGCGCGATGCTGATGTGCGGATGCGCCCATGAACTCTCAGAGATCGCACAGACAGAAAAAGACCCGCGTGTACTGGACAAAGCCATTAACACGCTGGGCCTTGTGGGCGGCGATGAAAGCCTGACCACCCTGACACGCTTGTATGGCACGCAGACCGATCTCTCACTCAAGAAGAAAGTGATCAATGCATTGTTCCTGCACGGAGCCGGCAAGGAGATGGTGGTCCTCGCAAAGAAGGAAACCAATCCGGAGATGAAGCGCGAGCTGATCCAGAAAATGTCATTGATGAACTCTCCGGAAATCACTGAGTACATGATGGAAATCCTGAACAAATAAGGAGGCGCCATGAAAATGCTATCGAAAATGCCTGCTGTTCTGCTGCTGATTGCCTGTGCCTCTATTGCGATAGCGCAGAAGCCTAGAATTGCCAACGCAAAAGTGCAGGAGCTTTCCGCTGGCGCTGGATTGAAAGCAACTGTCGATGGGCTGATGCAAAAGCAGACATCGCCGTTCTGGATTGGCTATCGCATTCCCACGGCAGCCAAAGAACGCACCATGTGCTGCTTTGATTCGGTTGATCAGTTCAAGAATTCAGCGGGATGCTGCGGCGGCTGCCGGATGGAATCTGAGAAGGGTGGCTCGTTCAACGGAACCGTTTCCAACTGCTCTCCGCCTGAGCCAGTGCCATATGCATTTATTTTTTTGCGGGCAGAGGAAAAGCAGATCACTAAACTCCGCGTCTATAGCGCTGACTGTGCTCTTGATTTTGCCAACCTGCCGCTTTACTGGCTGGAAGATGTAAAGCCTGAGCAAAGCGTAGATATGCTTGCCGGGATGGCATTGTCTGAAAGCGATGGTGAGACTTCTCACAAAAAAGATCCGGAACGCAGCGCTGTGATGGCCATTGCGCTGCATGATACGCCTGCGGCCGATGCGGCCCTGGAGAAGATGATCCAGCCGAACCAGCGCATTTCACTGCGCGAAGATGTGGCCTTCTGGCTTGGTGTGGAGCGCGGCAAAAAGGGCCTGCAGCTCCTGCGCAAATACATCAAGGAAGATTCTGATGACCGTGTTCGGGAAAAAGGCACGTTCGCGTTTTCCCAGAGCAAAGAACCGGAAGCCGTGAAAGACCTGATTGATATGGCGCGCCATGATCAGAGCCCGCACGTCCGCAGCCAGGCAATTTTCTGGCTGGCGCAAATTGGCGGCAAGAAGGAAGCAGCGCAGATTACCGATGCTATTGAGAATGATCCTGAAACCGAAGTAAAGAAAAAAGCTGTTTTTGCTCTAAGCCAGATGCACGATGCTGATGCCATCCCGAGGTTAATCACACTGGCCAAAACCAATAGGAATGCCGCAGTCAGGAAACAAGCAATCTTCTGGCTGGGACAGAGCGGCGATCCCAGGGCGCTGGATTTTCTGGAAGAGATTGTAATGAAGTAGAGTTCGTTAACCATAAAGGACACGAATGGACACAAAGAGAAAATTTACAAAAGTCCTTTGTGATACTTCGTGTCCTTTGTGGTTTTGATCTTTTTACTGAGGCAAAAAAGTGCGCGTCAGATAGTCGCTCAGGCTCATGGTGATCATAATCAGGAGCCAGAAGAAGCCGGCAGAGATGGTGATCTTGGTGAGCTTGCTGCTGTAGCGGACATGCATGAAAAAGAGGATAACAAGCGTCGCCTTGGTGCAGGCGATGGTCAAAGCCACCACGGGATTGAAGATTCCCATGTCCCAAAATGCGGCTCTATACGTAAGCACTGTCCCAACGACGAGACATGCCAGGATGATGGCATAAAGTTTGGGAGTAGGATGGCCGTGTTCTGACATATCTCTTATGTTTCCCCTAAGTCCTTGTCCGGCTGATTAAATACAGCAGCGGGAAAAGATAAATCCAGACGATATCGACAAAGTGCCAGTACAAGCCGCCCAACTCAACCGGCGTGTAATATTGCGGACCAAACTCTCCTTTATAAGCCCGCCAGAGCAGCCATGAGAGCAGGCCGAAACCAATGACCATGTGAAATGCGTGCAGGCCAGTCATGGCAAAGTAGAAAGAGAAGAAGATTTCTGTTTGTTTAGCGGTTTGCACTGCAGAAACTTTAGGAACTTTAGGATCGCGTTCCCGGATTTCGTCTGCGATGTTTCCCAGCTTGGGATCAGTTGCGCTGCATCCGCCCCAGGCATTAAAGCCCTTGCCGATGATATGGCCGGGGATATGGCATTCGTCCCATTTGTCGTGATATTCCTTGGCTTTTACTCCGAGAAAGGCGGCGCCCAGAACCATGGTGCCGATCAAAAACCAGACTTGGGCTTTACGAAAACCCTTTTGTGCGGCCCACACTGCCATGGCCATGGTGAAGCTGCTACCGATCAAAACCAGTGTGTTGGTAAAGCCCCAGCCGACGCTGATGCTGGTGCTGCCGGCAACGAAGGCGTCATAGTACTTAATGCGATAGATCAGGTAGGCGGTAAACAGTCCGCCGAACATCATGATTTCCGTGAGGAGGAAGACCCACATGCCAAACGTGGAGGCATCCTGCTGCTGCTCCATGCTGTCAAACTGCTGCGCCAGCGCCGGATGATGTTCGGTGGTGGTTGTCTGGCTAGTGGACAACGGGAACCTCCTCATCTTCGCCGTATGCGTACGGATCTTTTGTGACTACCGGAATATGGTGGAAATTATGCGTCGGCGGCGGCGAGGTGGTTTCCCACTCCAGACCAGTTGCCTGCCACGGATTGTCGCCGGCAACTTCGCCATATTTCAAAGACCACAGGAAATAGAACAGCGGCAGAATAAAGCCGACAGCCAACACGGATGCTCCGGCGCTGGAAAGAACGTTGAGCACCTGGAATTCCGGCGGATATGCCCAGTAGCGGCGCGGCATGCCCATGTAACCAAGGATGAATTGCGGGAAGAACGTCAGGTTGAATCCGATGAAGGTAATTAGTGCTGCCAGCTTGGCAGGCGCTTCCGGATACATCCTTCCTGTCATCTTGGGCCACCAGAAATGCAGACCTCCAAGATAGGCAGTGACCATGCCTCCGACCATCACGTAATGGAAGTGGGCAACGACGAAATAGGTGTCGTGGATATGGATATCGAGTCCCAACGCAGCCAGGAATAGACCGGTCAGTCCGCCAATGGTAAAGAGGCCGATAAACGCCATGGCATAGAGCATGGGCGTATCCATTTTGACTGAGCCTTTGTACATAGTGGCGGTCCAGTTAAAGACCTTCACGGCGGAAGGTATGGCCACCGCGTAACTCAGCAGAGAGAAAACCAGTGCGGAATAAACCGAGATGCCGGCGACAAACATGTGGTGCGCCCACACAACGAAGCCAAACACGGCGATAGCAATGCTGGAGAAGGCGATGAAGGAGTATCCAAACACGCGCTTACGCGAGAAGCAGGTGACGATCTCACTGATTACGCCCATGCCGGGCAGAATCATGATGTAAACCGCTGGGTGCGAATAGAACCAGAACATGTGCTGGAAGAGCACAGGGTCGCCGCCCAGTTTGGGATCAAAGATTCCGATGTGGAAGCCGCGTTCCAGAGCCAGTAGGATCAATGTGATGGCAATCACGGGCGTCCCGAGAATCATGATCAGACTGGCTGCATAGTTAGCCCAGACAAAGAGTGGCAGGCGTCCCCAGGTCATGCCGGGAGCGCGCATGCGATGCACGGTGACGATGAAATTTAATCCGGTAAAGATCGAGGAAAATCCTACGATCAAAATACCAACAGCCATTACGATGACCGGGCTCTTCACATAACCGGATGAGAGAGGCGCATAGAAGGTCCAGCCAGTGTCCACGCCGCCGTTGAGCAAGGTGATCAGGGAGAAAGTTGCGCCGCCAATATACAGATACCAGCTCAACAGGTTGATCTTGGGGAAGGCCAGATCTTTGGTACCGATCATGATCGGTATCAGGAAATTGCCGATGACAGCCGGGACAGATGGAATCAGGAAAAAGAAAATCATGTTCACGCCGTGCATCGTGAACAGGCGATTGTACGTATCTGCCTGGAACAACTCGCCGTTGGGCGTGAGAAGATGCAGGCGGATCAGCCCGGCAAAGAGGCCGCCAATAAAGAAGAAGACCGTGATTGAGAACAGATACAAAATCGCAATCCGCTTATGGTCTTTCGTCAGCAGCCACGATCTGATTCCGTAATTGTCGTTTAGGTAATGCTTTTCCGGCATTACCGGCTTATCGATACTCATGGTTTCTTCCCAGGATTTGCAGGCCTCGTTCCCTGCGGGGTTTGTTGCTGTTGCGGTTGCTGCTCATTCTGTTGCTGAATGTTCGGCACTTCACTGTCGCGGATTTCCGTCGGTGAGGTGCGATTATTTAGCGGATTTGCCTGTTGCGGCGATAGATGCTTGAGGTACTCAGTGATGGCGATGATTTCATCCTCGCTCACGACGCCGCGGAAAGTTGGCATGATGGACTGGAAGCCCGAGACCACCTTGGCGTTCGGTTCCAGAATGGATTCGCGGATGTAATTATCGTCTGCCAGCACCACACGATTATCAGTTAGCCGAATCGGCCGGCCATAGACACCTTCCAGGTTCGGCCCACGCGCACCTGAATCCGGGCGGTGGCATGTGGTGCAGCCATACTGCTGGAATGCCTTTTCACCCAGTGACGCCAGCGAGCCTTCTGCCTTACCGCTAGCCAGCCATGTACTGTAATCTTCTGGCGTCATTGCGACCACTTCACCCACCATGCCTGAATGCTTGGTGCCGCAATATTGCGAACAGAAAAGATGGTAGGTTCCAGGAACAGTGGCTTTGAACCAAGTAAAGACGTAACGGTTAGGCAGGACGTCTTGCTTCACGCGGAATGCAGGCACAAAGAAGCTGTGAATTACATCCTGGGAAATCAGCGTGACCTTCACATCGCGACCGATGGGAACATGCAGAGCATTGATCTCTCTTTGACCGCTGGGATGCTGGAACTTCCACATCCACTGCTTGCCAACGCCATAAATTTCCAGCGGATTCACCGGCGGACGTTCCATGTGGTAGTAGATGACCGCGCCCCAGACGAAAATGACCATGGAGATACCGAGCGGAATCACCGTCCAGACGATCTCCAGCAGAGTGGAGCCGTGAATCTGTTCCGCCTTGCGCTCCGGCGTTCTTCTGTATTTGACTGCGAAGAAGAGAATCAGAATGGCGATGAGCAGAGAGAAAAATGTGGTGATCAACACCAGGAACAGGTAGAGTGCGTCCACCTGCCCCGCCATGCTTGAGGCCTGCTCCGGAAAAATGGGAAAGTTCAGTTGCATTTATTCGGCTGTCCTGGTTATGCCACCCTTGCGGGCATGCGAATCCCTGCGAAACATAATCACCATAAATCCACCCAGCGCAAAAATAGTTGCGAGGGCGCTCAACCGCAAGACGTTGAAGATTGCCGCGCCGTATTTACCCTGCCTTACATCGTAGTGGTAGCAATAGAGAATGACCTGGTCGGCCAGGTTTCCAATCTTGCCTTTTGACGCTTCAATCAATCCCAACTGGATGTCGCGCGGCGGGTACTCAATTCCGTAATAGTACTGCGCCAACCGGCCCGCCGGAGTCAGAAGCATGATTCCACTCGCATGAGCGTATTGCTGGATCGCCGGGTCCCACGCATAGCGAAAACCAACGGCCTGCGCAAGCGCATCAATCTGGTCTTTTTTGCCCGTCAGGAAATGCCAGCCCTGGTCCGCGCCCGCACGCCGATATCTTTGAAGATATTTCTTCTTGGCGGCCGCGGCATCCTGCGGCGTGTCACGAGGATCAATGCTTACCGTGACAACATTGAATTCGCGGCCAATATTGAAGCGGACAATCCCGTTCATCGCCCCGGTAAAGCCATTCAAGACCTCTGTGCATAACATGGGGCACTGGTAATAAACCATGATCAGGATGACAGGCTTCGCACCGAAGTATTGCTGCAACTGAACGGCGTTGCCGTTCTCATCGTTGAAAGTAAGGTCTAACGGGATCTGTTGATTCAACCGCTGGTCAAGTCCGACCTGATCGAGAATGGAAGGCTTCTGGTTGGCAATGGTATCGCCCGGCTGAAGCTTAGGCGCCGCTTGGGCCAAACCTGAAATCGCTGTGCCGATCGCCAACAACATGGCAATCAGTCCATTCCGAATTGTACTGCTGTACTTCACTTCTTCACTCCTGTTGCCGGAGCCTGTCCCGGCTGCACTGCGGCGCTGGAAGCTCCTGTTGGATAAGCAGCGCTGGGTGCCCCTACGTTGGAAGGCTGAAATGGCCCGCTTACCTGCGGGAGCCCGCGCTGCGAAAGAAGATCCATGGCATGAGTGATAGGAATATGAATGGTTCCGTCTGAGCTCTTGCCTGTGCTGTTCAGCCATTGCTGCTCAGCACCCAGGAAGTTCGTCATATCGTGCGCATCGTCATACTGCAAGCGCGGAGAAGTATCTTTAAAGGTCCGGCGCAGATGTTCTTCCATCTTGCCGCGGCCATACCAATCCGGCGGGGGTTTTATGTCCCCCTCGCTTGAAGGAATAACCTTACCCAAACCTTCTTTCGGAGCTTCACGCTCATTCTGCACTTGCTGCTCCATGGGCGTGAGCCTGGCCTCATGATTCTTCTCCCAGTTCTCCAAAATGTGAATCATGGCGATCATGAGCACAAAGGCCAAAAAAGCCGAAATGACCAGGAACACGCCGGACCAGACGATACCTTTAATACTTATATCGCCTTCTTCGTGGCCCTCTTTTACGTGTCCGCCGGATTGAGTTTCAAATTTATCCATGTTTCGCTTCCAGCATCTCAACAAATCCAGGATCATTCACCGGCATAAGCGAACGCTTGCTCAGCCGCAAACAGAAGAAGAACAGCCAGATTCCGCCCATCGCGATGGGGCAGACGACATACATGGCTGCATCCAGCAAGTGGAAATTATTCAAACCCGCCTGCGTTCCAGGATAAAAATTCGGCGCCGTCAGCCAGAACAGGTCAACCAGGCGCATGAACAATACCAGGAAACAGATCGTCACAATGCGCGTCTTACTGCGCTTGGTATTGCGGGAAAGCAACAGGGCAAACGGAAGCACAAAGTGGACGAAGATCAGCAGCGTTCCAAAATATTGCCAGCCGTGGTACAGGCGCATCAGGTACCAGCGAATTTCAGAGAGCATGTTGCCGGACCAGATGATCAGCCACTGAGAAAATGAGAGATACGCCCACAGAACGACGAAAGCAAACATCAGCTTGCCGAAGTCATGTAGAAAGTCGACTTTGAAGATTCTTGAGACAGGCTCTACGTTCGAAAGGCGCACAAAGAGCCAGATCGTGAAACAAAACGTAGTTAGAACCTGGCCGACCATGAAGAGCATGCCCCAGACCGTAGACCACCATTGTGGATAGAGTGACATGGTCCAGTCAATGGAGGCGAAGGTAATGGTCAATCCATAAAACACAATGCCAAAGCCGCTGAGATTCTGGATGGTCACGAACTGCGCAGGCGTTGTGGTTCCAGCCTCTTCTCTCTCCGACCAGCGCAAGAGCCTCCAGAACAACAATCCCCATCCGGCAAAATAGATCACTCCACGCACCAGCCAAAACGGTTGGTTCAGGTAGTAGTGGATCTTGTCTACCCCTAGCGTGGCTGCGACCTTTGGATCGGTCCAGGTAAAAATGTCTTTCATGCCGACGGCGATCGGTATCCAGAACAGGAACATGAGCCAGAGATTGCTGGCAGCCGCTTCCCATACCCGCCGCCCCAGCCTACCCCAGTTGCCCCCGCTCACATATTGCAGCATGAGCAACACCAGCGAACCGGTGGTAAGACCGAGCCAGAACATGAAAGAAAAGAGCCAGGAACGCAGGAATAGCGCCCATTGATGCATGCCCAATGTAAGAGCGATCGCAACGACGCCGAAGAGGATGCCGACGATCAATGAGCGCGAACGTATCCGGTCAATAAAGGCCGGGGGAGCAAAATCTTTTGGCGCAATGCGAGCTACGGTATGACTCATCGCTTCACACCTTTCTCGGGCGGCGCCGGCGCTTTGATCGAGGTATCTGGAATCTGAATTTCATTTTCCCCTGGTTGATTCAACTTGTCGCGATCAGACTGAGCAACATCGGAATCAGCAGCATTCTGGCTGAGTTGCAGGGCACGAATATAAACCGCGATAGCCCAGCGGTCCGCAGGCTTGATCTGTGCCGCATAGTCCGGCATGCCGCCAAAGCCATTGCTGATCACATCATAGAACCAGCCCAACGGAGCGTTCCTGAGCCTCTGCACGTGGAAAGATGGCGGACGTTTATAACCGCGCTGCACCACCATGCCGTCGCCATCGCCAACCATGGAATGACATGGAGTGCAATAAATGTTGTAGCGTTGCTGACCACGGGCCAAAAGCTCCGCACGGCCTTGCTGGCTGCTGATATCGCCCAGCTGGGTTGGGATTTCATTTCCGTAAATGTTGCCGTGCCGGCCGCTCAGGTAATAGCTGCCGGGATCGAGCTGCTCGCGGTCAATGTTCTTGTCATCCAGCTGCGGAACAGTTCCCGGGACTGGATACCGCGCCGATCTGCGGTCGGTATAAAACTCACTCGAACGAAGCGGAACAAATTTGGGCTGATTATGCATGTCCTGGCGGCAGCCGCCGAGAACAACCATACCCGTCGCGATCAGCAGCATGCAGGTAATGCGGATTTGTGCCGGACGATTAATACGGCACCTCCGTGACAACTTCCGGCTTAAAACTTTCCAAAAGCTTGCGGGTGTCCACCACGTTAAAGCGCGGGTCCTGCGCTTCAATGCACAGGAAGAAACGATCGCGACTGGCGCGCACAAAATTCGGAGAGTTGAATACTGGGTGATAAGGCTGCGGCAGGCCATTCAAGGCCAGCATGCCGAAGACCGCCGAAAGCGACGCCCCCAGAATGGCACACTCAAAGGTAACAGGAATAAATGACGGCCAGGAGTGGAAAGGCTTGCCGCCTACGTTGAGCGGGTAGGCCATGGTGGAAACCCAGAACTGGAGCGAGTATCCGCCAATCATGCCAAGCATGGCGCCGATCAAGACAATCAGCGAGACGCGATTATGATGCGCGCCAATCGCCTCCGCCGCTTCTTCAATCGGGTATGGCGTATAGGTGTCCATCTTGCGGTAGCCGGCGTCGTAAGCGCCTTTGGCGGCATGGACCAGTTCCGTGGGCGTTTCAAATTCCGCCATCAATCCGTAAATAGGTGCAGCAGTTGCAGTCATTATTCTTTCACCTTCGCCTGCGGAACCAGTGTCCGCATTTCAAAGATGGAGATAGCCGGCATGAGCCGGATGAAGATAAAGAACAACAGCGTAAAGAAGCCCCAAGTACCGACAAAGATCATCATGTCCCACTTGGTGAACCAGTACATACCCCATGAGCTGGGGATGAAGTCACGCTGGAGGCTCATTACCACAATCACAAAACGCTCAAGCCACATGCCCGTATTCACAATAATCGAAACCACAAAGAGCATCCACGGGGTGGAGCGCACCTTATTGAACCAGAGTGATTGTGGTAAGAGGATGTTACAGAGAATCAGCATGAAGTAGTAAAACGAGTACGGGCCATGCAGGCGGTTGTCCACCATGGCCAGTTCATACTTATCCTGGCTATACCAGCCAAAAAACATCTCCATGGCGTAGGAATAGGCAACAATCATGCCGGTAGCGAGCATGACCTTGGCGGCGTTTTGCAGATGCCGCAAAGTAATGAAATCCTGCATGCCATAAAGATAGCGGAACGGAATGGCAAGCATCAGCACCATGGCAAAGCCAGAATAGATTGCGCCCGCAACAAAGTACGGCGGGAAGAACGTTGTGTGCCATCCAGGAATAATGGACGAGGCAAAATCCAGGCTCACTACGCTATGCACCGAGAGAACCAACGGTGTGCATAGCCCCGCCAGCAACATGTAAGCCGTTTCGTAGCGGTTCCAGTGTTTTGCCGAGCCGCGCCAGCCCATAGCCAGCATGCCATAGATGCGGCGCACAACCAGCGTTTTAGCTGAATCGCGGAGCGAAGCAAAATCCGGAATCAGGCCAATTCCCCAGAAGAGGAACGATGCCGTGAAATATGTCGATACGGCAAACACGTCCCAGATGAGCGGACTGCGGAACTGCGGCCATACACCCATGGTAAGAGGAATCGGAAAGAGCCAGTAAGCCGCCAACCAGGGACGCCCCGTGTGAATCAGCGGAAAGAGTCCGGCCTGCATGACGGCAAAGATCGTCATGGCTTCAGCAAAGCGGTTAATCGAGGTACGCCAGGTCTGCTTAAAGAGCAACAAAATAGCGGAGATCAATGTGCCGGCGTGGCCAATACCGATCCACCAGACAAAGTTGACGATGGCAAAGCCCCATCCGATGGGGATGGTGATGCCCCAGATGCCAGTGCCCTTAACAAGCAGGTAACCCACAGCCGTTTGCAGCATGCCAAAGAGGCCAGCAGCCACAAATACAATCAGAACCCAAAAGATCGGCGTGTGCTTGGTGAGCACAATGCCGGCAATGCGATCTGTGACCGTGCCAAAAGTCTGGCCAGGGCCGATAATCGGCGGCCTTACACCTTTAGGCGGAAGTATGTCTGGTGCAGCCATTCTTTTATGCCTTCTCCGTGCCAGACGCTAGTTTGGGGTTGGGGTTTCGCACCGCGGCCACATAAGTGGTACGCGGGCGGGTATTCAATTCCGCCAACAGTTGGTAATTGCGCGGACCAGCCTTGATCTTTGCCACAGCGCTGCTGGGATTATTGATATCGCCGAAGGTAATTGCTTCCGTCGGGCAGACCTGCTGGCAGGCCGTCTTGATTTCGCCGTCCTTGATTTCGCGATCTTCTTTTTCTGAGGCGATACGGGCCTGCGTAATGCGCTGAACACAGTAAGTGCATTTTTCCATCACGCCGCGGCTGCGGACAGTCACGTCAGGATTGCGGCCAAGCTTAAGGCTTGGCGTATCGTAATCCGCGAACAGGAAGAAGTTGAAGCGACGAACCTTGTATGGACAGTTGTTGGAGCAGTAGCGAGTGCCTACGCAGCGGTTGTAAACCATGTCATTCAAGCCTTCGGTTGAATGAGTGGTAGCTCCTACCGGACAGACCGGCTCGCAGGGCGCGTTCTCACACTGCATACAGGGCACCGGCTGAAAATAAACATTAGGATTGGCCGGACTGCCTTCATAGTAGGCGTCAATGCGAATCCACTGCATCTCACGGCCACGCTGTACCTGCTCTTTGCCAACAACTGAAATATTGTTTTCCGATTGGCAGGCCACCGCACAAGCCTGGCAGCCAACACAGGAATTCAAGTCGATCGACATGCCCCAGGCATATTTCCGGTAAAAATCATCTGATTTCCTGAAATCAGGATAGAGAGATTCCGGATGCTCGGGCGTATCCTGCGGCTGCTCTTCTGGATGCTCGTGAGCAAAGTTCTTGTTGGCAAGAAATTCTTCCAGCGTCGCGACGACTTTAACCGGCTCGCGATTATCCATGCTGAAATGGCCTTGCGTGACGGCGATATTCCAGAATGTCTCCAAGACCTTGATATTGACGCCAGAGCCCAGATATTGCGCCGTGCTTGGACGAACCTTGTACGCGTCATAACCATAGCCCGAGCCGACGCGTCCTGTTTTCTTCTGGCCGTAACCCACAAATAATGTAATCGCATTATCCGGATGGCCAGGCTGCGCCCAGTACGGAACCTCAATCTTCCTGCCCTGAAATTCAACTTCAAGCCGTCTCTGCGCGTCAGACTGGTGATCATTCTGATCGCTGAGCTGATCGAGTTTCCAAGCAGTCGCCATTGCCGGGCTGATCATGGCGATGTTGTCCCAGGTGTTGCGACTCAACGGCTTCGGCGTCTCCTGCAGCCAGGCATTATTCACAAAGCTGCCGTCGTAGATCATGGGATCAGGACGGAACGAAACCTCAACACCATTCACGCTAGAGGCAGCAGGCAATGATCCTAGCTTAGCGGAAAGCGGCCTTGCCGGCGAGGCACTGTTGGCGACGAAACCATCATGAACAGAGGTACGCCACCACGTCTCGAAATCAGCCGTTGGGTGCTGCGACTTCCAATATGTCTGCACGACTTCATAGGAAGAGAGGCCGGCCTGATCGGTAAAGATGGCCAGCAATTCGTGCGCGCTCTTGCCTTCATACAGCGGCAAGATCATCGGCTGGATTACGCTCGCCGTGCCGTCATAAGCCCGCGCATCGCTCCAGGCTTCCAGATAGTGTGCTTCTGGAATATGCCAGTGCATGAAGTCGGTCGTGTCATTTTTGTAATCTGAAAGCTGGATGCGCAGCTTGACTTTATCGAGCGCGCCAGCAAAGTCCAGATCAACAGGAGCGTTGAATACCGGATTGCCGCCGATAACTACCAGCGTCTCAACTTTGCCGGCATTCATATCCGCAATCAACTCGCGGATCGATTGGCCATGCTCAACCGGATCGATTTCAACTGGATCAATATAAGTTACCGTCTGACCTACATTGCCCAGTGCGCCATTGATTGCCTGCGCCAGAGCATAAACCGCTGGAGACTGGAATTCGCCCGGCACAACAAGGGATTTACCCTTGTGCTCCATCAAGTCAGCCGCTACAACATCGACCCAGACCTGCTGCTGTCCACTGAGTTGACCTGCCGCTCCGGCGGAAACCCCAACTTTTGCCGCGATAGCACGGGCAACGTTTTCGACTTCAGAGGGGCGCAACACCAGGCGATGGTCGGCCTTTGCGCCGGTCGTCGTGGGAGAGCTCTCGGCGGCATAGAGACGATTCATCTCGTCGCCCTTGTCTAGCTTGCGGCCACGCATGAAATCACGCGAGTAGCGAACGAACCCCGGGAAGGTCGCGCTGGAGAGGAAATCCGCATCCAGAGCAACCACGACCGCAGCCGATTCAAACTTGTAGACAGGATCGTAATAGCCGCCAAAAGCCAGCTTTGATCCAGCACGCATATTGTCGCGATTGACGGGACTCCAGCGATGCCACTTGGCCTGCGGGAATGCTTGCTGGACGGCCTTCATCTGCCAGCCAAACGTCGGCGAACTGGTCGCCTCTGTGAGGAAGCGCAACCCAGCACCCTGCAGCGCCTTGCGCGCGCGGACTTCAGCCTGGAATGCCAACTCAAAACTACCCCAAGTGCTGCCCTCCCCCATATGCGTAACGGTGGCGGAGCGGTCAGGATCATAAAGATTCAGGATCGACGCCTGGGCAAATACGTCCGTGGCACCCATGCTGGCGGCGTGCAACGGATTGCCTTCAATCTTAGTCGGACGATATTCATGCGTCTCAACCAACAAAGGCAGAGCATGACCATGGAATGGCATGGCCGTGGCATAAAAGATCGGTTTGCCCGGAATCAACTGCTCCGGCTGCCTAACGTAAGGAAGGATTTGCTCCAGTGGCTGGCGTGTACATCCGGCAAGGCCAGCAAGCGCCATGGAAGCGCCCGCGAGCTTTAGAAAATTGCGGCGCGTGACCGGATCAACCCACTCTGAGGCCTGACGCGGAAATTCACGCTCCAGCAGATCGCCAAACGCCTCCTGGTCTGCCAGTTCTTCCAAAGTACGCCAGTACTTTGGCCCTTTGGCCTCCGCGAGTTTTTTGCGCACCGCCTCCAGCTCCAGGCTGGCCGGCTTGATCTCGTTCGCGGAAATCAGATTGGGACTTGAATCGCTTTTGTTAGACATTCGCTTCCATATTTTCCACTTTTATCTTTTATCTTTTATCTGTGACAAGTGGAGCAACTGGTTATATCCTGCGTCGTGCGCAGGTGGTACTTATCCCGTAAAACGCTGCCGAGCGCCAATTGGCTCTTATAAGGCGTTCCATCAACCTCAACCGGATGCTCCTCGGTCGGCTGCTGGTATTTCATGTTGAAAACCTGGTCTTTCGGACGAATAAACTTCTCCGGCTGGCGATGGCAATCCAGACACCACTCCATCTGCAAAGTATTCTCTGCATACATTAATGGCATCTCATCCACCTGGCCATGGCAACTGAAACAACCTATGCCTTTTGCGATGTGGATACTGTGATTGAAGTAAACAAAGTCAGGCAAGTCATGCACACGCACCCACTTTAATGATTCGCCGCTACTGAAGCTGAAACGAACGGGCGCAAGCATGGAATCATTGGTCCAGATCTGCGCGTGGCAATTCATGCACGTCTTGGTGGGAGGTATGCCGGCAAAGCCGGAATCTTCAACCGAAGTGTGGCAGTAACGGCAATCCAGGCCAACGCCCCCAACGTGATGCTGATGACTGAATGGAATCGGCTGTTCCGGCGCAATATGCTGGCCGGTGACATAAGGCGAGCGCTGAAACTGCATCAATGCGGCGCCTACCGCCGATAGCAAAAGAACTATGCCGAGAATGCTGGCCCGCGCCAGAGTATTCGCACTACGGTGAAAGATCTGTGCCATTGGTATAAGGACTCTTCCTGAAAAATTACCGGAGCACCAGACTCGAATGCGTTCCAGAAATCTGCAGGAACTCGTTGCGGCCAGAGCCGCTCACGAAAACGGATGATTATAAACAAAGTGCGCGAGTTTCAGCTACCCTCTGAACCTGAAATTGAAAAATATTTTTGGAGAAATATTTCCCAACTAGTTTCCTGAAAAGAAATCAAGTTGCTTTTGGAGAGTAAACTCACGCTATAAGCTGCTCGCATTCGAAAAACAAAAATCCCAGAAATTTTTCGCAATAAAAATTGAGAGCTGGAGAAATTGCTGCGGTGGCGCTCGATTCAAATCTGCTGCGGAGTTCGGCCGTTGAAGATATTCCCGCTCACAGTGATGTCATAGACTGAAGCGGTGTTGCTATACGTGACAAATTCTTTCTGCCCCAATAAACCATGGCAGCAGCTCACGTGCGCAGATTTGTGAATTTTTAGCTTTCCTCACGGGCACCAATTTGGAACGGATTATCATCTCACTTGCGGGCATTGTGTTCTTTCAGCTGGGCCGGGCTAATCTCCAATGAACCGCTTTATCTGTATCCACGCACACTTCTATCAACCACCACGCGAAAACCCATGGCTGGAAGCGGTTGAGCGGCAGGATTCAGCCTATCCTTACCACGACTGGAATGAGCGCATCACTGCTGAATGCTACGCGCCCAATGGCGCTTCACGCATTCTGGATGATCGCGACTATATTCGCCGGATCGTCAATAACTACGGACGTATCAGCTATAACTTCGGACCTACTCTGCTTTCCTGGCTCGAAGAAAATTCGCCAGAGACGTATGAACGTATTCTGGATTCCGACCGGCAAAGCCAACAGCACTTTTCCGGGCACGGCAGCGCCATAGCGCAGGGATACAACCATATAATTCTGCCGCTGGCCAATGAACGCGATAAACTCACACAGACAATCTGGGGCATACGCGATTTTGAGCGCCGCTTTGGACGTTTTCCGGAAGGCATGTGGCTTCCGGAGGCTGCCGTCGATGTGGCAACGCTGGAAACTTTGGCCGGCCAGGGAATCAAATTTACGGTCCTTGCGCCGAACCAGGCAGGACGCGTCCGCAAAATCGGTGGACGCAGCTGGAAGGACGTGAGTGGTGGCCGTATCGATCCCACCCGTGCTTATCTGGCCAAACTGCCTTCGGGAAAAAAGATCAGCCTCTTTTTTTATGATGGACCCATTTCCCAGGGCGTCGCTTTCGAAAAACTTCTAAACAGCGGAGAACAGTTCTGCGGTCGCTTGAAGAGTGGCTTTTCTGACAAGCGCGACTGGACGCAGTTGATGCACATTGCTACTGATGGCGAGACCTATGGCCATCATCACAAGCATGGCGACATGGCATTGGCTTATGCGCTGGATTGCATCGACTCCGACCCGAGCATTGACTTGACCAATTATGGCGAGTTCCTGGAAAAGTTTCCGCCAACTCATGAAGTACAGATCATTGAAAACAGCTCATGGAGCTGTGCGCATGGCGTGGAGCGCTGGCGTGGCGATTGCGGCTGCAACTCTGGCCGCGCAGGATGGAACCAATCATGGCGCGGGCCATTGCGTTCAGCGCTGGACCATCTTCGCGATCAAGCGGCTGAACTGTTTGAGCAGAAGGCAGGAAAAATCTTGCGCGATCCGTGGGCGGCGCGCAATGACTATATTGATGTTGTCCTTGACCGTTCCGCGGAGTCGCTCTGGCTGTTTTTTGAGAAACACTCGCGCCATAACCTGACGGCGGAAGAAACCACGGCAGCGCTCAAGCTTCTGGAAATGCAGCGCCATGCCATGCTCATGTACACCAGCTGCGGCTGGTTTTTTGATGAACTGAGCGGCATTGAAACCGCGCAGGTGATTCAATATGCCGGACGCGTGATTCAACTTGCAGGTGAAACCGGCAGCATTGATCTGGAGCCTGAATTTCTCGAGCGCATGGCGCGGGCCAAGAGCAACATTCCTGAGTTAGGCAACGGAGCCGACATTTACCATCGCTGGGTCAAACCCGGGTTTATTGATCTGCCTAAAGTGGGCGCGCACTATGCCATCAGCTCAATGTTCAATGGCGACCATGTAGTTCCGCAGTATTGCTACGACATCGAGACGATCGATAACTTCCACACTGATTCCGGAATGGCAAAACTTTCCCTGGGACGCATCCACATCACCTCCCGCATTACACGTGAGTCACGCGAACTGGTTTTTGCCGCCATCTATCTGGGCGAACAAGACCTGCAAGCAGGTGTGCGAGAGTTGCGCGAGGATGAAGATTACGCTGCGCTGGTATCGCAGAGTACGGCCGCATTTTCCAGCGGGGATATGGGTGAAGCCGTGCGATTGCTCGATGAGCAGTTCGATGGCATGCCTTACTCGCTGAAATCTCTTTTCAAGGACGAGCAAAAGCGCATCCTGGATCTGGTGCTTTCCCGCACGTTGCAGGATGCCGAAAGCAGCTATCACCAGATTTACGAAAAACACGGTTCGCTGCTCAGGTTCCTGAAAGAGATGAACCAGCCGGTCCCGGAAGTGCTGCGGTTTACTGCCGAATTTGTCCTCAATAATGACCTGAAGCACACATTTGAAAACGATCCCGTGGATTTTGTGCGGATTGCCATGTTGATGGAGATGGTGAAACGAGAAGGCGTGCAGGTGGATAATGTGGGACTGAGCTATGCCGCCAGCAACAGCCTGACTCGCATAATGCAACGCCTGCATGAGAAGCCGCAGGACACGGAAACCCTGGAGCGCGCAAACGTGCTCACCAGCCTATTTCCCATGACAGGTTTTTCCGTGGACTCCTGGAATGCCCAGAACCTCTATTACTCGCTTCTCAGCGATTATTTTCCTGAAGTTGCGCGCAAACACGATCCTGAATCACGGGCATGGCAGGAACGGTTTCTTGAGTTGGGTGAAAAACTACAGATCAGCGTGCCGCAGCTTGAACCGCAGGTAGAGTTGCAGATGGCAGGCTGATTCGTTGTTTTTCCAGGGGCTAAAGCCCCAATAAAATTTCAGATCTTTCCGGCACGACTAAAGTCTCGTCAAAATATTTACAAAAACATTTATGTACAAATAATTTATGCTCAGCCAGCACCCTTTATCTGCGTGTTTCTGTATAAATCTGCGGCGAATGAGTTTCTCCTTTCTGCGCTGCGTTCTCTTTGATCGCCATCCGTAAAACCTCAGCAATGTGCAACGCCTTGCGACCGGTAAGCCCCTCAATCTGCTGATAGCAGCTGAAGCCATCTGTGATGATGAGAGTGTCTTTTGCGGCGTTGCGAATGGCAGGCAGCAAAACACGCTCTGCAATTGTGACTGAGACATCATATTTATCCGCCTCAAAGCCAAAGGAACCAGCCATACCGCAGCAGCCAGAATCGAGAATCTGATAATCAAGGCCTGAACGCTTGAGCAGCTCAGCTTCGGAGTCGAATTTGAGAATGGACTTGTGATGGCAATGTCCATGGACTAACGCCTTGCGGTTGAGCTGCGGCGGATGATAGTCAGCTTTGTTAATCAGAAACTCGCTGAACAAAAACGTCTGCGCCTTCAACTTCTGCGCATCCTGATTGTCCTTCCCAAGCAAGTTAACCATTTCGTCACGAAAAACGGAGATACAGCTTGGCTCCAGGCCGATGATGGGGGTTCCCGCAGCGATATCGGCGCGCAAGGCAGCGAGCGTATGCTTCAGCGTTGCCCTGGCTTCGTCGAGCATACCGAAGTCATATAAAGGACGGCCACAGCAGAGTGATGTATCAGGAATCTTGATTTGATAACCGGCATGCTCCAGAACTTCTACCGCGGCCTTGGCGATCTCTGGATTGAAGTTGTTGCTGAAAGTATCCGGCCACAAAATGACTTTTGGATAGCTGATGTTGCGCAGCGAGCGCCGACGGAACCAGTCAGTGAATAAAGAGTTGGCAAATCGGGGCATGCGGCGCTTTTGTGAAATGCCGCCGGCAAACTTCATGAGATTGGAAATTCCCGGTGTGGCGCCAAGAATGTTCAACAGCCACGGCGCCACGCGCGCCAATTTGGCCCAGCGGGAAATCAAGCCCATGGCATAAGCCGCACGCGGACGCTGACGGTCCTCATAATAATGAGCCAGAAATTCGGCTTTGTAGGTTGCCATATCGACCTGAATGGGGCATTCACTTTTGCAGGCCTTACACGCCAGACAGAGATCAAGCGCATCTTTTACGTATTCATTTTTCCAGCCTTTTTCCAGCGGCTCACCACGGAGCATTTCAAACAGCAGCCGTGCTCGTCCCCGCGTGGAGTGCTTTTCCTCCCTGGTGGCCATGTAACTAGGGCACATGGTGCCTCCGCTATCCTTGCGGCATTTACTTACACCCACGCAGCGCAGAGTGGTTTCAGGAAAATGGCCGTGATCGTCAGGAAAGGTGAAATACGTTTTTACTGGCGATGGTCGATAGGTAACGCCGAGGCGAAGATTTTCGTCGAGCGCATTAGCGTCAATCTTCTTCCCGGGATTCATCTTCCAGCCGGGGTCCCAGATTCGCTTGAACTCGCGGAAAGCCTCAATCAATTCAGGGCCGTACATTTTGCCGAGAAGTTCGCCGCGCGCCTGACCGTCACCATGTTCGCCGGAGAGCGAGCCGCCGAGTTCAACAACGAAGTCCGCCGCCTCTTCAATAAAGGCGCGAAAATCCTTGATGCCTTTTTCCGTGACCAGATCAAAGTTGATGCGCATGTGAACGCAGGCATCGCCAAAGTGTCCGTAAAGCGCGCAGTGATAGCCATACTTCGCCAGCAAGCGATGCAGCCCACGCAGATATGTGCCCAACTTTTCCGGCGAGACTGCCGCGTCTTCCCATCCTTCCCACGCTTCCGGCTCACCGGGCACTTGTGACGTGGCGCCGAGGCCGGATTCACGCGCCTTCCACACCATGAGCGTTTCCTGCTCGTCGATGAAGAGCTTCATGTTGGGCGGATCGGGCTGCTGGCTCATACGGTCCATGAGCGCGCGGGCTTTGGCGTTGGATTCTTCTTTAGTCTCACCGCCAAATTCGCACAGCAGCCAGCCTTTACCCGGCGGCAGCATGGCGATGCTCTTAGGATGAAGACCCTTTTTATTCATATTGTCGATGAGCACATCGTCCATGCCTTCAAGACCCAGCATTTCTGATTTCAAGACTTCAGGAACGCTATCCGCGGCGGCATAAACATCTTTGAAGCCCATCACAACGGTGGTGCGTTTCTTAGGCCAATCGACGAGACGCACTTTTGCGCCCAGGATCATCACGCATGTGCCTTCAGCGCCGACCAATGCTTTGGCGACATTGAATCCGCGGTCAGGAAGAAGTTCGTCAAGGCTGTAACCGGAAACACGGCGGGGAATTTTGGGATAGCGCGCATTGATCAGCTCGGCATATTGATTGCGCAAGTCGCGAAGGCGCGAGTAGATTTCACCACGACGCCCCCCAGAGCTGACGATCTGCTGCAGCTCAGCTTCTGATGTCTCGCTGACGCGCATGCGCTCACCGTCATAAGTAAGGATGTCGAGCTCAATGACGTTGTCGACGGTGCGGCCAGCCATCACGGAGTGGACGCCGCAGGAGTTGTTGCCGATCATTCCGCCAAGATTGCAATACTCATGCGTGGAAGGATCTGGGCCGAAGGTGAGATTGTGTTCATTGGCGGCGTTGCGCAGATGGTCAAGCACGCAGCCAGGCTGCACCCAGGCATACTTTTCCTGCGGATTGAGTTCGACGATCTTGTTCAGGTACTTGGAGAAATCTACGATCACCGCAACGTTGCAGGATTGTCCGCAGAGGCTTGTGCCGCCGCCGCGCGGGAGAAGAGGCGCCTGATATTTGCGCGCGATGGCAACGATCTGAATAACTTCATCAATTGTTTTGGGAATCACAACGCCGATAGGAACCTGACGGTAGTTCGATCCATCCACGGCATAAAGAGCGCGGGTGCCATCATCGAAACGGACCTCACCTGTGATGGCGGAGCGCAACTCAGCAGCTAGCGCGTCAGCGGCAGCGCGCGGAAATTCCGGAATGGGGATTCGATTCGAACGTAACTCAGCAAGATCAGATTGGGCCACCGCGCACCTCAGGGGTCAGAGCAAATACGTTGCTGAGTAAATTTTAGTCCATCTTGCAGCACGAGACCGGCTGATATTTCTGCCGCATATAATGGTTGCGTTCATGCACATCAATTCAACGCAATCTTCATCGAGCCTGCTTGCAAATTCTTCACGGCGAAATCAATTTTTCATCTTTCTGATTGTGCTCACGTGGGCCGTGATTTATCTGGGCAGCCTGTTCACGCCACCTCTGATGGATGATGCCGATACTGTCCACGCTGAAGCTGCGCGTGAGATGGTGGAACATGGTGACTGGGTCACGCTGAAGATTAATGATGGCTTTCGTTATCTGGAAAAAGCTCCACTCATGTACTGGTGCGTGGCGGCCAGTTACAAGATTTTTGGCGTGCATGACTGGTCGACTCGATTGCCAATTGCTCTGAGCATGCTGGCGTTGCTGCTGGTGGTCTATCGCATAGGCCGCGGATTCTATGGCGATGAAGGCGGCTTATACGCTGCATTAGCGCTCGGCACAGGGTTTGGACCATTTATCTATACCCGCTTTCTCATTCCAGAAATGCTGGTTGGGCTGTGGCTGGCGCTTGGCTTTGATTTCTTTCTTTCGGCGCTGGAGCAGATAGATGCTGGAGAAAAACCGTCGCGCTGGCTGTGCTGGGGTATTGCCGCCACGATGGCACTCAACGTCCTGACCAAAGGTTTGATTGGTTTGGTATTTCCGATTGGCACAATTTTTCTTTATCTCCTGCTGACCGGAAATTTGAAGCATCTGCTGAAGCTGCGCTTGTTCTCAAGCTTACTGGTCTTTCTGGCGATCGCGGCTCCCTGGCATTTGCTGGCCGGATTTCGCAATCCGGCACAAGGTGAAGCGCAAGGATTTTTCTGGTTTTACTTTGTGAATGAACATTTTCTGCGCTACTTGAAGAAGCGATTTCCCGCGGACTATGACACCGTACCTACCTGGCTCTTCTGGGGACTGATGCTGATCTGGCTGATGCCGTGGACTGCCTTCATTGTGCAAGCAGTGCGGCGAGTGCCGGCAAAACTGGCAGCCTTCCGCAGCGGATTGAGCATGCAACAACGCGCAACATTGCTTTTCTTTTTGTGGCCCATGGTGATCCTGGTTTTCTTCAGCTTCTCCAGCCGTCAGGAATATTACGTTTTACCTGGCTTACCGGGAATGGCCTTGCTCCTCGGTGGATGGCTGGCGCAGGAGACTGCTTCATCGCTCGATAGTCGTGAACGTCGCAGCGGCAGAATTTCTTCACTGGTCTTAATGATCATTGGCATCGTCATTTGTATTGTGTGCACCGCGTTGGCATGGCAGGCACAAGCTCCGCCGGCAAATTACGATATCGCTGAGCTGCTGAAGCAAAATCCGCAGGACTATGCGCTCTCTTTCGGACATTTCCTTGATCTCACGCCGCAAGCCATGGGCGCATTCAAGATTCCGTTGCTGATGACCGGCTTTGCCTTCGCCATTGGCACAATCCTGAACTTCATCTTGCGGAAGACGAACCGCACTTTTTCAGCCAACATCGCGCTCACGATCATGACAGTGGTTCTGCTGCTGGCGGCGCATCAAGGACTGGTGCTGTTCTCCCCGGTGCTCTCTTCCAAAGTTCTGGCACAGAAAATTGAAGACAACTGGAAACCCGGCGCGATCATTGAAGACAATGGCGACTATGAAGCTGCCTCAAGCGTGAATTACTACACGCGCCACCAGATCCGCATTCTGAACGGGCGCTGCAACAACATCTGGTATGGATCAAAATTTCCTGACGCGCCGCCGATCTTTGACGATGATGCTGCCTTTGAAGAGCTCTGGCGCAGCAACCAGACTGTTTTTCTTCTGACCGATTCCAAGGCGAGTTCAGCGATTCAACTCACTGATGAATGTCCGCAGAGAGAGCATTTGCCGGCCGTAGTACTGAATGAAGGCGGTTGTCTGCTGGCAAAGTGGGGCGGTAAGCTGGTGCTTACGAATGAGCCGAAACCTTGTCCTGGTCAGACTTGGCCGCGTTGATATATTCCGGCTCGCTTGGATGAGCAGGAGTAATTTTTCCCTGCTTCAACACAAACACTTCTCCGCGCCAGTGGACTTTATTGTCGGCAAAGCTCGCAAACCAGACCCAGAACGCAATCAGATCGCGCACCGGCAGGAGCCATAATGATCGCCACAATGCGCGATCCTGGACAACACCAATACCAACCTTGATGGCAACAGCGGCGCGTAGCGCAGCAGCCACAACCAGCGTCGTCCAGGACCACCAGCTGAGCGGCGCCAGCAATACGGCGATCATCGCCCAGGGCAGGCCGAAAGTCAGCAGCAAGCCAACGTAACCCAGGCGGCGCGAATCACGCGTGCTGCGCGCCCAGCGCATCTGGTGATCAAAAAATCCGCGGAAGCTGTAAGCCGGCAGATGCGTTTCCACCACAACATCGGCCAGCACCACTTCGTATCCGGCTTTGGCGATGCGGAAGCCGAGCTCAAAATCGTCCGCAAGATAATTCACCAGCGGCTGCAATCCGCCGATGGCATCCAGCGCCGTGCGTGACATGGCGAGCGTGGAACCAAGAGCAAAGTGAATTCCATTTTCAATCTGGCGCGCCACCAGAACGCCGGCAATAAAGTCTGTGCTTATGCCGATGGATTCAAGCTTCGAGCCAAGAGTATCTGCAGCAATGCCGCGATAAGGGCAGGTCACCATGCCAACTTTTGCGTCGGCAAAGGGCGCCATCACGCGGCGCAGGTAATCCGGGCTCACGAAAATGTCGCTATCGTTAATCAGCAAATGGTCGTACCTGGCCGCCGCCATCATTTGCACTAGATTGCTGACCTTGCGATTGTTGCCCAGCACCTCAGGGCATACCAGCAGACGAATCTTGCAACCAGGAAATTCCTTGATCAGCCTGTGCACGGCTTCAGCGGCGGGATCGTCCGGCTCACTTACGCCAAAGATAATTTCGTATTCCGGATAGTCCTGTATGCAGTGGCTGCGGAAGCTTTCATACATCTGCGGATCAACACCGCGCAGCGGCTTCAAGATGCTTACAGGAGGAGTAACTTTCAAGCCAAGCCGGCGGCTGGTCTGCTGAAAGCTATGGGCGCTCCAGAGGCAGAGCAGATAAAACCCCATGCCGCATAATGCGAACAAAACCGCCAACAGGCTTGGAACGAGAAACGTCACTTGTAAGCTAACTGACTTTCTTTTCTGGCGAACTTGATCTTAATATTACTTTACGATTCGCCCATTGGATGCAGGAAGTGTCTTTAAGGTGACAATATCTTCACTGCCGATGCCCTTAACTGCCCATCCGCCAATGGCTTCACTCTCTTATAGATGTAGATCGTGCTTGAGTCGTCACCATGCAGGGAATCGAAACCGGCACAAATCCATCCTATAATATGAGCTGTGGATATCGAGCCGGATGGTCGCTGTTCCGGCTGCGGACGCTGGGAATTCCCAGGCTGCGCGGCTGGAAGAGAGGAAAGTCCGAACTCCATAGAGCAGTGTGCCGGATAACGTCCGGGAAGGCTGGTTCAAGCCAGCTTGACGGAAAGTGCCACAGAGAACATACCGCCTCAGGCGCAAGCCTGCGGTAAGGGTGAAAAGGTGCGGTAAGAGCGCACCGCCTGGGCAGTAATGCACAGGGCATGGCAAACCCCACACGGAGCAAGACCAAATAGGGAAGGAATTCTGGATAGCAATATCCAGAATGCGTGCCTGCTCGGCGCGCCAGGGCGAGAGATCCTTCGACTCCACGGAGTCTCAGGATTTCGGCTGCAGGCTTGAACGCCCGCAGAACGCCTCAACTTCCGGGTAGGTCGCTTGAGCCGTTCAGTAATGACCGGCCTAGAGGAATGACCGTCAGCGATGGCAACATCGCTACAAAATTCGGCTTATAGGCTTGATATCTTCTGCGGCCCTCATGTTGTGAAAGCAATGTGAGGGCTTTCAGTTTTCTGCCCGCACCATTGGCCGCCCCTCCCTACCCCCGCGAGGATGTTAAGATTGGACTGCCGTTGAGGGAAGCACCCAAGAATCACATCTGAACTGAGTGGCGCTTACAGGTAAAAAGCTTGGGCATTGTGGCACAACTAGCCCGCGCAATTATTGTTGCCGTAGCGGCGCTGTTTCCCATCGTAAATCCGCTGGGGAGCGCGCTCATCTTCCTGACCCTGACTGGCGGCTATTCTTCTGACATACGCCGGAAGCTGGTCGTACGGGTTGCCGTGAACAGTTTCATTCTGCTGGTGATTTCAATTTTTATCGGCAGCCATGTTCTGCACTTCTTTGGCGTATCGATTCCGGTGGTACAGGTGGCCGGCGGCCTGATTGTTTCCGTTACCGGCTGGAACCTGCTGGCCCAGGGCGATGCTGAGCTAAAGCCGCAGATCATTGATCCCGCCGCTGCGACACAACAGGCGTTCTATCCCCTAACCCTGCCCATCACCGTAGGTCCGGGCTCAATCTCAGTTGCAATTACACTCGGCGCAAATACGGCATACACCGCTCCGGAATGGCCGCTGTTGATCGCGGCCTTGGTGGGGCCGTTTATTGTGGCGCTCAGCGTATATATCTCTTATCGCTCGGCGGAACGGCTGGAGAGAATTCTCGGCAAGGTTGGCCTGGGCGTGTTTCTTCGCTTGTCTGCCTTCATTGTGGTTTGCATTGGAGTGCAGATCACCTGGAACGGTGTCGCTGCGCTGATTCACGGCCTGTGACTATCGGGTGGTCAAACCTTAAGCACGCCCCGGAACCCGCGGGCGGCATAGTAAGATTCCGCGCCGTTGTGATAGACGAAAACGGTGTTGAAGCGGCGATCGCAAAACAGAGCGCCGCCAAGCTTCCTGATCTCTGGAGGCGTATTTACCCAGCTTGAAGTTTTTGTGTCGAACTCTCCCAGCTTCTGCAGCTCGCGATATTGTTCTTCCGTCAGAAGATCAATGCCCATGGCGGTTGCCAGCTCAAGAGCGCTGTTGGCTGGCTTATTTTCTTTCCTTGACGCCAGCGCTTCATCGTCATAGCAGGCGCTTCTGCGGGCTTTCGGACTTTCCGGCGAGCAGTCGTAAAAAATATATTCGCCTGTCTCCTTATCGTGACCCACTACGTCTGGTTCGCCGCCGGTGCTTTCCATTTGCTGCAGTGACCACAGCTTGTCCGCATTTGCTTCCAGCTTTGCCTGTACCTTGTCCCATGCAATGCCTTTGTGGCGGTGCATGTTTTTCTCAAAGCGAGTTTTCAAAGTGCCGAGAATTTCCTGACGTTGATTTTTTGTAAGCGTCGGTTTTGACATAGTCTTCATGCTGGGAATTCAGGCAAACCATGGTACTTCACCGGATGGCGTTCATTACAGCGCTTCGATCAGAATCACAAAAACGCCTATGAATTGCCTTGTAAGTTTCTTGGATGATGGTTACTGGATCGCGCGCGGGCTCGCGTCGTCGCAAATCAGGAATTCTGGGTAAACCTGGCCAGAAGCAACAGTAACCAGAAAAACCAAAAGATCCAGCGCCAGGGAGAGACTTTGCGTTTGATCTTGAAGCTGGGTAGTTTAGTAAAGAAGTGCTCGCGCCAGAGGTACCAGCGCAAAGAGCGGTATTTGGATTTTTGCCCCGCTTCAAGAGCGCGGGCAATCCTGGGAATGTCGGCGGCAAGATGTCGACGCGAGGCTTGAAACCACTCATTGTCTTCAATCCTTCCGTCTAAATAATTCTTGTTTTTCTTCCAGGCTTCCTGAAATGCCGTTTTATCATTCAGCAGCACATAAGCCTCAGTTTCAGTAAAGGCCAGGAATCTGGCGCAGTGATCATGGGCCAGACCGGCAAGAGCGTCGTGGCACGCGGCAGCGATAGCGCGCAGGTGTTTACGCCGGAGCGGGTTGTAGCAGATGACCAGGTTCGTTACCACCCACATCCGTATTCCAGGACGTTCACGCCAGTCCGCCATGAACTTGATCATTTCCCGCTTGTGGTGTTTCAGAGCAGCAAGGGCGCGGGCGACCTCTGACCATGCGTTTACGTCTGCCTGCACCTGCTCTTTGTGTTTCCTCCAATAGTTGACAACGCGTCTTTGGTATCCAAAGTCGCTCAGCTCCCGGAGCAAAGGGCCGCGTACTGGGCATTGAATAGCATTCGCATCAAGAATTTTCAGAAGTCCCAGTATTTCGCGTGGACCAACGGTTGGGAGTAACGTACGCCATAGTGGTTGCAGGACACGCTTTTGCGTTCCATTTTTTTCAACCAGATGATGGGCGAAAATCGCTATGCTGCGCAACGTGGGATTAGCACCTTGCTGCATGCGGGCTTTGGCCTGGACAAAGGCTTCAACTTCATAGTGCGCTTTGCACAATGCCTGCCAGGCATAGTTGGGCGACCAGACAGATGGTTCAGTGGACGCAAAGAACAGAAGGAGTGCGGTTTGAATCGCCTCATTCTTTTTGCCGGACTCGGCAAGCACTTCAACAAGACGCGCCAACATCCAGGGATTCTCCGGCTGTAGAGCACGGACTTTTTCCACTTCGGCAACTGCTTCAGCAGTCCGCTTTCTCTCATGGAGAAAGTCATAGCGGAGCAAGTGCAAGGGCGTATCTTCAGGAAAATCGCTTAACAACGCGATCCATTCAGAGTCCAGCCTGGCATCAGTGAAGCCGGCTTTGTCCATTAACTGCAGGCGTTTTTGCCGGAACCGCAAATCGGTACGCACTTCTTGCGGAATCTCGCTTAGTAGCTGCCGCGCAGTACCCCACTCTTTATCTTCTTCCAGCCACGTAATCAGGACGTTCCATCCCCAGCGATAAGACGGCCAGTCGGTCATCAACGCCGTCAACTCTGCCAGAGCCTGGCTCTTCTTGCCTTCTTCACGATGAATCCAGGCCAGGCGTCCCAACGGAGGGCTGGGATCATCAAGCCGGTTCACAATCTTGTGCATCAAGTCAGCCGCTTCCGCGTAACGGCGCTGATCAACAAGCAGCATGGAGAGATAATCGGCGGTTTCGTAAAGTCCGGGATTTAAGGCGAGGCTCCTGCGCAAAATAGATTCAATTTCACCCTGCGCAGCAAAGCGATTGTTCTCGAAGAGGGTCCGCCCCAGCAGCAACCATAGATAAGCGCCATCTGGATAGACAATGATTCCACCACGCGCGGCTCGCAGAGCTGCTTCAACATCATCGCATTCCACAAGCAGCCGAATGCTTTTTTCCCGCCAGCTAACGTTCCCTGGGAACCTCTGCAACGCCGCGTTAATTACGTCCACAGCTTGCTTGAACTGGCGCACGCGCATCAGGATTTCTATCTTCACTTCGAAAAGCGCGGTATTTTGTGGATCACGAAGGATAGCTGCATCCAGCCTGCGCAAGGCTTCTTCCACCTGCCCGCGACGGTCTTGCACCCTGGCCAGTTGAATCTGCGCCTGGGAGTTATCAGGATGCCGGCGTGCAATCTCAGCCAGCACATCCTCAGCTTCCTGGAACCTGCCAAGTTTCCTGAGAGCATCAGCCTGGGAAAATCTGAGATCAGAGTTGTAAGGGAAGCGCTGTGTTGCTGGTCCCAGCATTTCCAGGGCGCGTTCAAAATCTGTACGGCCATGGCCGTGCTCAAGCAGCAAGTCAGCATAGGCTTCAACTGCACCGGGATCGTCAGGTCTGGCCTTGCTCCACTGTGCTGCTGCCTGCTCCGCCACCGCAACGCCAAATCTTTGTGCGGCCATCAGCACAAGGTCACGCGCAATCTGCAATGATCCACTACTTGTGAGGAACGCGGCCTGCATGCGTTCCCAGATTTCCTGTCGCCTTGCAGAATCCAGATGGCTGGCACAATCCCATGCGTGCCGGTAGCTGTACAAAGTTTTCGGATCGCGATCAATCGCTTCCATCCAAAGATCGATTGCCTGTGACCAGCCGCCCTGCTCCTGCATCCATTCCGCATGCAGCCGCATTGTTGCCACATTTCCGGATGACGTGCGATCGCATTGTGCAATCAATCGGTTTATCCGGCGCTTCATTCTTTCCTGTCGTTTTCCAGCAAGCGTGCTGTATTGATAAGCACATTGGAAAGCCAGCTCACGCCATGCCCACGCATCTTCAGGATTGCGCTGCACGCGACGCATGAGGACTGCATATCTTTTCCCTATGGCCGCCTGGCTGCGATCCAGTTGCTGATAGTAGAGCGCCTCTAATTCGTCGTGTCCCGGACGTTCGTCCATCCACTTCTTGGCTAGTTCTGCAGCCGCATGAAAACCATCCCGTTTTGCGATCAGCGAAATCAGCTCATTGCGAGCGTCCATGGCAAGCGGGGCCTCGGCCATCCATTGCTCCGCATGCTGGATGGATTTTTCCAGGTCACCCTGCATTCGGTAAAAAGCAACAGCTGCTTCCCTGGAAAGAACTGTGTTCCCTGACGATTGAAGGCGTGGAAGCAATGCTTCCGCTTCGTCCCATTTCCCCATGCGGGCAACAAAAGGCACAACATAGGAAAGCAACTCCGGAGAATCAGGATGCTGCGCGAGCGCTTTGTCTGAAGCCGCCAGGGCTTGCTGAGGATGGCCTGATCGTTCCAGCGCATTCATCCAGGTAATCCATGTCGCAACCGCGCTTGACGAAGATCCATGTTGCCGCACACGGTCTTCAAGCCATTTCAATCCTTCTTGCTCACGTCCGGCATCCACAAGTGCGTCACAATATGCGGAGGCATAATGCTCATGGCTTTCAGAAAGACAGGAAGCTGTCCGGTAAGCCAGCAGCGCCCCTTCGGTGTCGTGTTCATGCCAGAGTAGATCGGCCAGTATGTGCCACGCCGGACCATAAGAAGGCTGATGACGAATCAGGGTGTGCAGCAAGGTCCGCGCCTTGCGCCGCGTTTCACCAGAGTAGCGTAAAAGATCGGCATACTCAGACACATAACTGGCTGGTGGCTGAACCCAGTCTTGCTGCGACTGCACGCCGGGCAGCCTTCCGCGCTCTACTACATCAGCAAGCACACCACGCATGACTGCGGTGTTTTGTAACGACCTGCAGCTGGCAAGTAAATTTGACCTGACAAAAGCAGCATTCGGATATTCAACTGCCAATGTTTGGAAGCCCGCTAATGCTCTGCCTGTTTGGCCTTCATTCAGTTCCTGTATCGCTTGCAAATAGCGCGTGACAGGATGATCAGGATAACGTTCGGTTAAATCAGCGAGCACAGCCCGCGCAGCTACTGGGCCGTGCAGAAGTTTTTCCCGCCTGTGTGCCTGCTCCAGGCGAATAGTTTCAGCATTGTCAGCCGGAAGAAGTTGATCGACCAGGGCAGCCCTTTCAGGCGGCACAACCACTGTGCCCAGAGGCCCAAGTGGCGCCTGCCCCTTACCCATACTTTCCAGTAAATACTCAGTCGTGCGAAAGCTCTGAGGATCATGGATGATGAGCGTACCCGCTGCTTCATCAAGCCCGACAGCTGCAACCGCGTGCGCACTTGAATCGCCTTCAAGCGTGATGACAAAAGCTATTCCATTGCGGATCAGTTTTTTTGCAATCTCCGGCGTGACGGCAAAGAACCTTGTCACCAATCCACGTTTTTCCAGCCATTCCGCCGCAGCCCACTCGCGCGTTCCACCAAAAGTAATCTCTGCCGCCATGGTATCCGGATCGATATGGATCTCCTCCACTGCCATGGCTGACGACAAGCTTGTGGGTAGACATGCATTGTGCTTTTGTATGGCCCGGCGAAATGGCAGGCGAATACGCTGGCCTTGCGGATTGGCGTGCATATTCTCAAGCACAGTCCGATGAAAAGGCGACTTGGCCTCCGCCGCCCAGCGCTCCATGGCCGCGTGATCATCAGACATCTCTGCAATGTCCAGATGGGTACGCGCTATTGAAACCCGTGTATCACGGTCCGCGAGCGGGGTAAGGCCCTCCAGTCTTTCTGCAAACTGTTGTGCGCGCTGAAGGATACTCCTGCGTTCGTCGCCAGTGCTGGTTTCCGCCTGCGCACAGAGATACCAGCATGCCAACGATGTTATTTCATACGATTGCCCGCTCTCTGCGTGCACAGAAAGACGATCGGCAGCTTCCCGCACACGACGAAGATTCAGCAGGCTGCCCGTAAGGCTTCTGGCGACAAAAGGCGTTCCCGGGCTGATCTCCCAGGCTCGTTCCGCAGCCTTCAATGCTTCAGTCCAGCGATCTTGATAACCCAGGACATCGGATTCACAGCTGAATACCCAGCTGTCATGTGTCTTATATTCCCGGGCACGTGCAATGTAATGATGAGCGCGGGCAAAGTCACGCAAAGAAGCGCAGATCACAGCATGGTAAGCAAATCTGCTTGATTGGACTTCAGCGTCAGCGCCGGTGAAGTCCTGGTTCGCGTCAAATTTGCGCAACTCATCTAAAAGGTTTGTGCCACGGCGGTAGATACCCGCATAATAAAGTGCCGTTGGATTGGCGGGTTCACGTTGCAACGCTGTCTTAAACAAATGCCGTGACAGGCGCGAGCCACCTAGCCTTGATGCGAGCCTGCCGCCAAGAATGAGCTCCGAAACGGACAGGTCTTCCAGACGAATGGATGGTTTCCAGTATTCAGCGCTCTGCTGAAACGCATCGAGAAATAGATTGCGATCATAGAGCTTCTGTATTCGCTCTACAGCGAGCATGGGCTTTGTAGAATCCATGGACATAAGTACTTAAGTAGAAGGGGTTGTTAGAAGGAGTGAACTACCCTCATCCAGCATTATTTTTTATTGATTGTGGCAAATAGAGTGCCACAAAAAGATAGTTTTAGGTAGTTTATTTTTGCAGCAATAACTATCTTTAATGATTTATTGGAAATCTTGCAGGGTGCTCTGATTTGCAGCTCTACTACTCTCCCGATCTTGCCAACTCCACTGCTCTGATCAGTGCCTGCGTTTTGTTCAAGCATTCCTGATATTCGCTCTCAGGGACTGAGTCGGCCACGATTCCAGCGCCGGCCTGCACGTAGGCTTTCTTGCCTTTCACCAGCATGGTGCGGATGGCGATACAGGAATCCAGGTTCCCGGCAAAGTCGGCATAGAGAACAGAGCCACCATAAATGCCGCGGCGCACGGGCTCCATCTCTTCAATGATCTCCATGGCACGAACTTTTGGCGCGCCAGTGAGAGTGCCGGCGGGGAAGCATGCGGCCAGCGCATCAACCGGGGTGAGACCTTCACGCAGCGTGCCTTCCACGGCGGAGACCAGATGCATCACGTGCGAGTAGCGCTCCACGAACATGAGGTCGCGGACCTTGACGCTGCCGAATTCGCTCACGCGGCCAACATCATTGCGGCCCAAGTCCACCAGCATTACGTGCTCGGCGCGCTCTTTTTCGTCATGGCGCAGCTCGTCTTCCAGGCGCAGATCGTCGGCTTCATCTTTGCCGCGCTTGCGCGTTCCGGCGATGGGGCGGTACTCAAGCTTCTTGCCGGTGACGCGAACTAACATTTCAGGCGATGAACCGAGCACCGTCATCTCGCCCATGCGGAGAAAATACATATACGGCGACGGATTCACGCGCCGAAGTGCTCGATACACGTTGAGCGGATCAACGCCAGGCTCAAGCTGCAGGCGCAGCGAAGGAACGGTCTGGAAGACATCGCCAGCCATGATATATTCCTTGATCTTCTCCACTTTGCGGATGAACTGCTGCTTGGTGACTGAGCAAGAGACCTTCAGCTTGCCGTTCTTTACTTTCGTCGGCTGCAGATATTTTTTGGGAAGCGGAGCAGCAAGCTGGCGCTCAATGCGTTCAATGTCTCGGACAGCCTGGTCATACGCTTTCCGCGGCGATTGCTCTCGCACATCAGCTGTGGCGATGATGAAGATCTCATGCCGCACATGGTCAAACGCCAGCAGACGGTCAAAGAACATTAGCGTGCAGTCTGGAATTTGCAGATCGTCTTTGGCGATTTCCGGCAGCTTCTCTAATTGCCGAACAGCATCGTGACTAAAGAATCCAACGGCGCCTGCAGTAAACGGAGGCAGTCCAGCAACGTGTGCCGGCGTGTGCTCGCGCAAAAGACCGTCGATGGTCTTAAAGACGCTGCCTTCGATCTTCGTCTTTTTGCGGCCACGCTCCAGCGAGATCTGCTGGCCGCGCGCACGAAGCACCATATAAGGTCGCGCGCCAAGAAAGGTATACCGACCAATCTTCTCGCCGCCTTCCACTGACTCCAGCAGAAAGCAGTTGGGCTCGTTCGCGGCAATACTCAGAAACGCCGAAACCGGCGTGCGCAGATCAGCAGCCACGGTCTTGGCTACTGGCACCAGCGTTGCACTTGCGGCTAGCCGGGAAAACTCGTTGTAATCCGGGAATAACATGCGTTTTTATCTTAATCGATTCTCATATTTCCGCCGCACGCACCAAACCAACGTACAAGTCCTGCTGTCACCCCAAAGTACTCATTTGATTATGTCTCTAAGACGCTAATCAGTGGTTCGCCCATGCCAAATTGGAATATACTTCCGTTAATTACCAGTTATTTAAAGGATTATTCTCCTTCGCAAGCTGTTGTTTCCCCCTTGTAGCCTTGCGAAGAACGAACGCGAAAGCTAGAGGCGCAAGCAAAGCAAGCGCTGGCGCCGACGGGTGAATTAAGGATGCTGGTCAGATTCTGGGGCGTACGCGGCTCAACGCCAACTCCCCAATCAGAAAACATGCGCTATGGCGGCAATACCTCCTGCGTTGAGGTGCGCGTCAACGGGCACATCTACGTCTTTGACTGCGGCACCGGATTCCGCAACCTGGGCAAGCAGCTCACGCAGGAACAGGACGCGCAAAAAGCAAACAACGGACGCACAGAGCATCCCATCAACGCACATATTTTTCTCTCGCACTTTCACTGGGACCATATCCAGGGCATCCCGTTTTTCACTCCGCTCTATGGCGACCGCAACAACTCATTCGTCTTTCACTCCTCCAGCCGCACGCGCGGATTGCAGCAGGCTCTCGAAGAGCAGATGACCGATCCCTATTTCCCGGTCAACATGAGTGAGATGGCCGCACGCCGCCAGTTTTCCAATATCGACGAAGGCCGCATTGAGTTTGATCATTGCACCGTCCACACCAAATGGCTCAACCATCCGCAGGGATGTCTCGGCTTCCGCATGGAAGCCGAAGGCAAAGTCCTGGTCTACGCCACAGACAATGAACCCGGCCATACCGTTTTCGATAAGAACGTCCGCAAGCTTGCTGAAGGCGCTGACGTGCTCATCTATGACGCACAATATCTCCCCGACGAATATGCCGCTCGCAAACAAGGCTGGGGACACAGCCACTGGCGCGAAGCCGTAAACATCGTGATGGAAAGTGGCGTAAAAGAGCTCATCCTCTTCCACCACGACCCCGACCATTCCGACTCCTGCATCGACTCCGTCGTCACCCAGGCTCGCAATTACTATCCCAAGGTAAGGGCCGCGAGCGAGGGGATGGAGATTGTGCTGTAAGGGGTAATGCGATCTGATTTTTTAGACAACCTGAACAACACCGGCTGTTGAATAGTGTTTCCTCAGTTGATAGGCTGCACGTACCCATTTATCCCTATCTATCTCTTCTGTCTGCTTCTCGGCGATAGCATTCAACAGAGGAAGCACATTAAGAACCCAATCAGAAGGGGCATTTCTAACAAAAATCGCGCGTTGAAGCTCGGATAAAAAATCAGTTTGGCTTAATTTATCTACCCGACTCATTAACGCTTCAAACGCCCTTGCACGCAAGCTTGGTTCGCTTGATTTGCCGGCAAGTTCGATGATGGAGCGCACTGCACCATAACGCGGCCACGCAATCCGCGTATTGTCGAATATGCCAAGTAGAAAATTCAGATTTTCAATACTCGGGAATGCACCTATAACATGGACTATGCGCCACAAGACAGAGCTATTCGAACTGTTTTCCTTCGCCCATGATCGCAACATCTTTTGTCGCTGATCTGTGCTCGGAGTTCTTTTTAGGACATTGGCAAGCGTCCAACCCATAATGGAATTTGCTGATGTAATATTAATGATTTCTTTTTCTCCCACCATCTGATCTGATGGGGTGGTAAAAAGCCTTCTCCAATCTTCGTAGGGTTCGGCTAAGGCTGGCGCAGTTGAAACATAACGAAGCAACTCCTCAACTGAAGAAATACCAAGAAAAGCTCTTGCTCGTGACTGTGGCGAAAAGACTGATAACGCATCGGTCGCTTTCTGCGCAGTTGCAAGTATATAATCCCATCTTTTTTCGGCCAGCATGGAGTAAATTACAAATTCCATATCTTCGCTAACTCCAGTTGCCCCTCCAAACTTTGCTTCGGATAGAGCATATGCAGGAGCATAAACATTCCAGTCATATAAAGCTCGAAGAAAGGAGTCTGACTCTCCTTGACTTCCGACTTCCTCAAGCGCAAACGCTAAAGCATCAAAAGATGCCGCTTTGAATGTAAGAGCATCAAAACCAAGCTGCGTCCAAAGCGCCTTATTCTGGGATAGATGATGCGCAGCGAGATAATCATGATGTAGATGGTGGTAGAAATAGGCAAGACCGTTTGAACTGATTCTTAGAACCGACGCTTTTAGTTTCTCAGTAGTTGCTTCGCCAGCAACTTCAGTAAAACTCTCAATCAAGAATGTGCGTGAGGGGTTCGGAGAATTGTACATTGCGAAGCTCGCCTCTGAAGCCGCCCGCATTTCCGATTCACTTAAGCCAATCTGTTTCTCGAAATAATAATGCAGTTCCGCCTGGGTTGTGACAACATTGCCAATCATCTTTTCTGATTTCAAGAATTGATCTAAAAATAAGGGAGTTCCTAACATCTGCTTTTGCTCTACTCGCAGCAAATCGAAAGCAGCGACTTTGTCGCTGCTTATCAGCAACTGTTTTCGTATTTCCTCAATTGAAATCGGTCTTACAGCACACAGCTGCCATCTTTTGGGTTCATCAAGAGAACGCCTGACGACTCTATCTGTCATAATCGCGACGCTTTGTGCAGCGCGACGGATATATACGTCAATAACGCGAATGATCTGGGCAGCAACATCTGACCTGATTTCATTGAGGCCATCTATCAAAAGCACTCTTAATATCCGCTGATCTACTCCCTCCAGCACTGCGAGATTAGTGCTTGGATGTGCTTTTCTTAGAAGTACATTTAATCTAAAGCTATTATCTTCAGGGGCCGTGGCCCATGCTTCATAATCGGGAGCGCCCCAACGCTTTAGATTAATTAGCACTGGAAAAACATTTGGCTCCTTGAGTAACTTCTTAGCCAATCGATAAATTATAGTGGTTTTAGCTGACCCGGCTCTTCCGGATAAAATTACGCGCCCTGTATTCAAAGAACGGTCAATAATTTCATCGCTGCTACTAGTTCCACAATCAAAATTTTCTAAAAGCAATTGATCATAGCTACTACTCCACCCCACTTCAAACTCGAATGCTGGTTGTGGCTCCTGCCATTGGAGTAAAAATTGACTTAGCTCATCTATTGCATCAACTAATTGATTTGACTTAAGTGAAGTATTTACCATATTTTCCGCCGATCAAATGAGAAGCTAGGTTATGCTAGTGACTTTAACGTACTCCAGCACATCTTCGGCTAAAGTCAAAGCAAAAGCAGCTGCGGCTTCCGCCGCATATACTCGCCAAGCATCTCGCATTTGTTGGTTTGTATTATTTTTTTTGTCCGGGACTAGTTTCGAAAATAATTTTGATAGCTTATTTTCTTGAATATCCACTTCTACTAAGTCAGATATACCTCGAACTATCAAAAACTGTGGATTGTAATAAGGATCCTGTCTCTGATAGAAAATTTCTCGCCCCACTCCCATTGATTCCATGTCTACAGCTTGTGCGGTGTAGTAGTTCTCTAAAACAATTTGCTGATAAATATTGCCAGGATCCCCCAAAAGGGTCTCTCCCGTTACAAGATTTTCAATTCGAGCAATTGGGTCACACGTCGCAGGCGGTTTTGTTTTGATTTTGGAGCTCCAACGGCTTGTTTGGGTTCTCAACGGATCAGCGAAATTTACCCGTAATAAATAAGAAGGATGATCATGTGGCTTAAAACGAAAAGAGGTTTTCCCACCTGAGAGCTTTTTCAACTCGGAGTAATGCAAATAGTCAGCGACTATTACATTTCCAAGCTGAATAGGTTCGCGATCACCTTTCCGAACTATTCCCCCCGCAATTCCTACAAGAAAAACGAATTGCGGACGAAAATCTTCGATCGCAGAGTTTACAGCCTCTCCAGAGGCCATGTTGCCCCATCCATCCGCGCGACACGCCACTATGTCATAGTCGTGCGACGGCGCCAATGTGTTTACAAAGTAACGGCCAAAGCAAGTCTGATTAAGATTTCCTACGTCACGAAGTGCCTGCAGCTCTTCGTCAATTACTCCCACTAATACAATTTTCGCAATTCCGAAACGTTTTCTTTTCATTGAACAAACTCATGAAGGATTCTGGATAACTCCGTAAACGCCTGAATTTTGTATTTTGCAACAGCTCGAAGATCTCTATGTGCCGCGTACGCAACCGACAAGGGTGCAATTCGAGCAATCGGAACATCATTAGCCCCATCTCCGACAAAAATCCAGTCGTCGGCACCAAGACCATACTCCCGAAGCATTAATTGGATGAAATCGATTTTGCCATGAAAATCACAGGGAAGAAGATTGTAGCCTCTTAACACCCCAGCCTTATCAAACATATACTCGCAAGCTGCGAAAGCATGATGTATGTCGAAATCAATCTGGGCGCGAGCAGCAAGTTCACGAAAACCTCCTGATATTAATACAATCTCAAATTGGGAGCGGTCAATCTTCCTGATAGTTTCGGGCACTCCGATGTTATACTCCGCCGATAAAATCAAGTTTGAGAACTTATTGCCGGTCAAACCAAAGTTTTTATGAATCTGAATGGTATCCTTCATCCAGTCCAGATAGCTAGGATATGAGCCGCAGTGCCATTTTTCGTGTGTGTGGACTTCTGCTGCCATCGCCTCAGGCCCCAGAGCTTCAGCAATACCTTGCCAAATAGTTGAATCAATGGATGTACCCGGTAAGCGAACCTTGGTCTGGTAGAGCGTACCTTCGACGTCGAAAACCAGTAATTTCAAATCGAACCTCTCAGGCCAAAATTTCAGAAACGTCATTGAATTCGTACTATATTCGCCCTATTATATCAAGTTCAATGTGCTTCCATCAGCGATTCGAAGGGTTAAAAGATCAAGTCATATCTGGTTTTGAGAATTCAGGGAACTGCTATTCTAGCTTACTTTTTTCGTACTTGATTCGCTCAAACCAACCAGCTATATTCCGGCAGCGCCTCAGGGTGTGAGCAGCAATAGATCTTTGAAAAATTAAGCTTCTGGGATTTCTATTCGCTTTAGGTTGTTGCGACGGAAAACCAGTAAATTCGCGCGAGACGTTCCGACAGGTGCAAGCGGTTGAAAGCAAACAAGAACGCAGAAAAGTTTACTCAACAGTAAACAGTTGGGTAACCGTTGGGTCGAATGGTGGAAGTGCCTTTGTTATCAGCAAATGGATTTGGGGAGGGGTATCCCCCCGGTCTATCCAGTTGATTATTGGCTAAAAAATAAACAGGTGAAATTTGCTCGAGCTGGTTGAGCTTATTGCTTTTTCGTGTGGCCATTCGATCCCAACCCCGCTGAGCCTCTACAATCAATCCATGCCCACCGCCGCGCAATCCACGGGAGTTCTGAGCTTTGAGGATGGCTACGAACTCGTGCAGCAGCACTGCCGGCAAATCCTGGGTTCACGATCAGCGCCAGCGGAAGAAGTTCTGCTCGCGCAGGCCCTGGGCCGCGTGCTGGCCGAGCCCGTTCTCGCCGACCGTGACTTTCCGCCCTTCCCCCGCGCCACGCGCGATGGCTTTGCCGTGCGGGCCGCCGATTCACAGAAGGATTCGCGGAATGGAGCCGCAACTCTGCGCATCGTCGGCCAGGTACGCGCTGGCGACAGCTACGATCTGCCGGTTGCCGAAGGCGAAGCCGTAGAAATCATGACCGGAGCTGCCGTGCCCGCAGGCGCGGATGCCGTGGTGATGGTGGAATACACGGAACGCAAAATTGTAGAAATCGAAAACAAGCCTGACAGCAAAGGGCACGAGCAATCCGAAGAGCCGACAGACGACCGCATCCTCGACATTCCGGGTGACCCGCCGCAGCCTCCCGAGAAACGAACGGAAGAGCTGGTCGAAATTCAAAGACCAGTCGCAACCGGCGAAAACATTGTCCCTGCCGGAGCCGAGGCCCGCGCCGGGCAGGAGCTGTTGCCGCGCGGAATCAGGCTTGGTCCGGCCCAAATCGCCATGGCTGCGGCCGCTGGGGCAGCGCGCGTAAAAGTGCATTGCAAACCGCGCGTCGCCATTCTCTCCACCGGCGACGAACTGGTTGACCTGATAGAAAAGCCCGGCGTCAGCCAGATCCGCAACAGCAACAGCTACTCACTGGCCGCGCTGGTGGCCATGTATGGCGGTGAGCCGGTGCAGTTGCCCATCGCCCCGGACGAGGAACACAAGCTCACTGAGCTGGTGCAGGAAGGCCTGAAGGCAGACATGCTGCTGCTCTCCGGCGGCGTCTCCATGGGCAAGTTTGACCTGGTGGAACAGGTGCTCAAAAACCTTGGCGCACAGTTCTTCTTTACCGGTGCGATGATCCAGCCGGGCAAGCCAATTGTTTTTGGCCGGCTTGGAAGCGTCCCGTTCTTCGGACATCCCGGAAACCCCGTCTCCGTAATGGTCACCTTTGAATTGTTTGCCCGTCAGGTTGTGGAAGCCCTCGCTGGCGCTGAGCCTTCGCGGCTGAAATCAGCCAAAGCAGCGCTTAAGAAAGAATTTAAGACCAGGACCGGACTCACCCGCTTTCTGCCCGCAGCGCTCACCGGTGGCCTGAATGATCCGCAGGTAGAAATCGTTCCCTGGCAGGGATCAGGCGACATGCTGGCGGCAGCGCGGGCAAACTGCTATCTTGTGGTTCCCCCAGACCGGGAGAAGCTGGAAGCCGGTGAGATGGTCACGGTGCTGACGCGATGAAAAACAAACCCAACAAGCTTTCGCACTATGACTCTGCCGGCCGCGCCACCATGGTCGATGTCTCCGGCAAAGCCGCTACCCGCCGTGAAGCAGAAGCCTCTGCCTTCATCGAGATGTCACCTGAGGTGTTGAAGGCGCTGCCCAGCAATCCCAAGGGAAATCCGCTGGAAGTGGCCAGATTTGCCGGAATTTCCGCGGCCAAACGCACGAGCGACCTGATACCGATGTGCCATCCGCTCCCCCTCTCCTTCATTGATGTGACTACCGAGGTGTGCGAAAATGGCGTCCAGGTTAACTCCAAAGCCGCTACAACTGCCCAGACCGGCGTGGAAATGGAGGCCCTGATGGCTGCCACCGTCGCCGCGCTAACGGTGTATGACATGTGTAAAGCCCTGGATAAAGGCATTGCCATTCGCGAGATAGTTTTAGAGCGCAAATCAGGCGGAAAAAGCGGAAATTTCCGCCGCCAACGCACCACCAACCATCGCAAGAAATGAAGAAATAACCCCATGCCGAGCGCTGTCAAGGTATTGCTGGTCGATGACAATCCCATGGTTCTGGAGATGCTCAGGCAGTCGCTCGCCCATTTTTCCAATGTCCAACCTCTGACTGACGCCGCCGACGCCCTGCTCAAGGCCATTGAAGATAAGCCTGACCTGATCATCGCCGACTACGCCATGGACGGCATGGACGGCCGCGCGCTTCTGCAAAAGATCAAAAGCCGCAATGCCAGCGCCGGCATTCCCGTGATGCTCATGGCCAGCAAGACTGATATCAATGAGAAGCTCAAGAGCGTTCAGGATGCCGTGGAAGACTTCATCGAGAAACCATTTTTCCTGAAAGAAGCCACCGCCAAGATCAAGAAGGTTGTCGACAAGATCCTGCTGGAAAAGATGGCCAAGGAAGCTCCCGGCGAATCAGTGTTGCGCGGCAATCTGGGCCAAATGAACGTGCTCGATCTTCTGCAGTCGCTCGATATGGGCCGCAAAACCTGCGCGCTTACTCTGACCAACAATGGCGACAAGTGCAAAATGTTTTTTACTGACGGCCAGATCAACCACGCTCTCTATGGCGACCTGAAAGGCGATCCTGCGGTTTACAAAGTTCTGAGCTGGGCCGCCGGAAACTTTGAGATCGATTTTGCCGGCAGCAGTGAAGAACAAAGCACCACGCAATCCACGCAGGGCTTACTGCTGGAAGGCCTGCGGATGCTCGACGAATCCAACCGTGACTCGGAAGAGAACGTACTGGAAGCTTAGAAAGAAATCCGCTTGACTCCAGGCCCACTAAAGACCGCCGCAGTACTCACCATCAGCGACTCTTCATTTCTCCGCAAGCGTGAAGATATCTCCGGCCCGGCCATTGTTCGCGAACTGGAAAACGCTGGGTTCAAAGTCGTTCACACCTCAATATTGCCCGACGAAAAAGATGCCATCGCTGCCCGCCTGATTGAATGCAGTGAGCTGACGCGATTGATAGTCACAACCGGTGGCACCGGCATCGCCCCGCGTGATGTTACCCCTGAGGCTACTCTGGCAGTGATTGAAAAGCGCATCTTCGGAATTGAAGAAAAGATGCGTCATGAAGGTACAAAGAAGACGCAATTCGCCGCACTGAGCCGCGCTGTTTGCGGTACGCGAAGCAAATCTCTCATTCTCAATTTGCCCGGCAGCCCAATCGCCGCCACGGAATCCCTGCTGGCAGTCATTGAGATTTTGCCGCATGCGCTGGATTTGCTCGATGGTAAGACAGATCACTAACAATAAAAAATGACGCCATTCGCGGCGTCATCTTCTACTAATTTTTTCGCAGATCGGTTATGCGTCTGCTGTGACCTCTGGGAACTTCAGCTTGCACTTTGCTAGCGCTTTAGTCAGTAGATCTTCAATTTCTACTTCTTCAATGTTTTTGGCCATGGCGAGCTCGGTCACCAGGAGATAGCGTGCGCGATCCAGCATCTTTTTCTCGCGGAAGGAGAGCGGCTTATCTTTCGCCAGCAGGAGCAGGCTTTTCAGCACCACTGCTACTTCCAGCAGGGAGCCGGTCCGCATCTTCTCGGAGTTTTCCTTGAAGCGGAACTTCCAGTCCATATTGTTGTCGCATTTGCCGTCCACCAGAAAGGTGAGAATCTTGGTGACTTCGCCATTCTTTACCACCGGACGCAGTCCTACCGTGCCCACATTGCCAAAAGGCACTTCTACTTTGAGGCTGCTGGCTTTGATTTTAAGGAGGTAAAATTTATGGACGTTGGGGCCAATCGTACGGCTGCTGATCTGTTCTATCACCCCGACACCGTGATTCGGGTAAACTACTTTGTCGCCAATTTGGAAGTTCAGTTGCGCATTCATGAAAACACCTGGATGGGACATTCTGCGGGGAGCAACAGACAGAAAACATTATAAACTTTTTATCCACCTTTAGCAATAATCGGTAGTGGTGCAGTTTGAAATATTTTAAATTGTTTTAGAGTCATGGGCTTAGGACTGTGGAAAAAGGTCACCATGTCTTGTAGTTTTGGAATTTACGTAGGTTTTGGGAAAGAACCTCTTCAGCGTCATCCCTATCAGGAACCACGCGAAATTCTTTAATCAGTAATTGGCAAAATTCCTCAAAGGCAAACCTGTCAGTCCGAAAGTGGATGTTGCGTATTTCTTGTCTTATATTGTCCCCTGCTCCCTGATAGATATGCATGTGGGGATATTGGATATCTGGGGTATTTTCTGGATGCCAATGGAATCCGAGAATTTCTTGATGGTTTGAATTTTCGAGCTGGTAAATGTACGAACGGGTACGTACTTTATATCTGCCAAACTTGGGAAACAGCGGTTGAATTATTGAGAAACCCTGTACAAAGGACAGGTGCAAAATTTCTCCTCCTACCGTCATGAGTTCGACGGTAGGATAAGAAAAAGTGGCTTGGAGAAGAATATCTGTATCGTACCCGCTTGGACGCAGAATTCCCGGGCTAAAGCAGGAAAGTGATCTCTGAAGAGGTGCTATATATTCGTCTACTGCTTCACGCGGATTTCTTCCTGGCACTGGTTTTCCGTACGATAGGAATTAAAATCGCAACACGCATGGCTCGAGCCTGAGACTCAGAATCGCGAAATTCTCCGTTATCCCATCGTTGCAAGAATTCGTCTCCTGAAATCCCCATATAGCGCCGTGCAGTGGCATCAAATAAATTATTTGCTTCTTCGGGAGTGAAAGCATCACTGGTTTCGCCGGATTTTACTTGACGAGATTCTAATAAGGCTGGCATGTGCATTCTCCCTTTCCGTGGAAACCCATCATTATCGTAACAGATTCTAGGGTTAAATACTTAGATTCTCTTGGAATGCTAAGAGATTCCCACAAACGGAAGTATAGCCAGAAATAATTTGCTTGCGAAGGCCCAATATATAGGCCGTAATTACGGTAGTCACCCCTCTAATTGAGTAAATTGATTAAATCTTCTAATGTCCAAACGCGATCTGTAAGACCCGCTTCCATTGCAGGAGTGACTCTCAGCGTTTTGTGGACGCGACAAAAATTGTAGTACATGAAGTGAAGCGCAACCGCATGGCCGTGATTCTCAACCTTTTTAGAAAAGCCGTTTGTAAGCCGCGTGAAACGGCGCATCGCCATTCGCATTGTTAGATTTTGCCGCTCAACAAAACTAGTCGAAATGTGATTCTGGTCAGGTTCGCCGCTCAGGATGCCAGTGCGGCATCCGATGCATGTTGCTGGACTGTAGCGGCTCTCAGGTGAATCGCCAGATGTGCCGAATACCTTGACCAGCATTGCATAATCGACATCGCCACCAAAGGCCTTTTCCACGGCATCGGCATACATTCTGTAACCGTCTGTAGTGAGCTGGATTTTATTGATGATTCTGCTGGCCAAATCCTTCATGAATGCTTGGGCTGCGCTGGCATTGCGGGTTCCGATTAGATAGGAAATGATGAGCTTGGAATCAGCATCAATTCCTGTCCATGTCCAGACATCTCCGAATCCGAATGTGCCGCGTTTATCTTTAGGAACGTTCTTGTCTTTTGAATAGCAGAATGCCCAAATCTCATCACATTGGACGCGGCGCACTTTCAAGTTGCGGATTGTCTTATTGTGGTATTCGGCGCAAGCGCAGCCAAGATCGCGGAGCAGATTTAGAACGGTGTGCTTTGCAACTCCGGTCATGCGGCAAGTGGCGTTAATGGAAACCCCTTCGACCAGTGCGGCAACTACTTGGGTGCGTTTTTCAATGGAAAGCCGATTCATGATGTCAGCATTATGGTGCATGCAAGCAAGCATGTCAATAGAAATCAACTATGCATGCAAGATTATACTTGCAGCAAATACACTCATGCTTTATTGTAAGCATACGAGGTGAAGCTATGGGCGAAGACAACAAGATGCAAAAAATGGGCGGGGATGCGAGAGCCAAAAAACTATCCCCAGAAGAGCGCAAAAAAATTGCCCGGAATGCAGCTAATGCAAAGTGGGAAAAGGCTGGCAAGGTCATCCCTAAGGCTAGCTATGAAGGCATACTGGAAATTGGAGATATGGAAATCCAGTGCGCCGTTCTGGAAGACGGTACGCGGGTTCTAACGCAAAGCGGGGTAATGATTGCCCTTGGAAGAGCACGCCAAGCCAAGGGACGCCAGTATTATGACGCAGACGTCGATTTACCTGCTTTTTTGACCGCTAAGAACCTTAAGGACTTCATTCCACAAGAGTTAACCGTGACGTCAAGCCAGATAGAATTCAAAACTATCGGGGGGCAGAGAGCGTTCGGTTATCGAGCTGAATTGCTTCCAAAGGTTTGTGGTGTGTTCTTAGACGCCGATGCTGCGGGCGTTCTTGACCATACCCAAAAACATATTGCCGAACGTGCCATGATGCTGATTCGCGGGTTTGCCAGTGTTGGCATTATCGCCTTAATCGATGAGGCAACCGGGTATCAATATGAGCGGCCCCGGCGCGACCTTGAAGAATACCTGAAGAAATTTCTTTCAGAGAGTTTGCGCCGCTGGGTACAAACATTTCCTGGTGACTATTTCAAACACCTTTGCCGCTTGAAGGGTGTACAGCTTCGTCCTGACATGAGACTTCCTCAATATTTTGGACATCTTACGAATGACCTTATTTGGAGAAGGATTGCGCCGGGATTACTCAGAGCGCTGAAAGATCGCCGAAGTGAGCGCGGAAGTCCTAGCAATAAGCTGCATTCATGGACGAGTGCAGAACTGGGGAAGCCTGAATTATTAATGCATTTGGGGACGGTTGTTGGACTCATGAAACTCAATACCGACTATGACACGTTTCATGAGCAATTGAATTTGGTTGCGCCGATATTTCCAGATGAACCGGGGTTGTTTGATGATCCCAAGGATTGGGAAAAGCCAGAGACGGTCAATCCTGAGTAGCTTGCCTGACGATCCGCGCTGCGGTCTGGTTTACGTCTTCCCGGCGCGTTGTTTTCTTTTTAGCGGCTTTTTTCGGCGTTTTCTTTTTCGGCATAAACGCATGATTACACACTTGAACTGCCAAACGCCATAGGCCTAAGATTCAAACTGCACCACTACCCAATAATCATTTTGCCAGACGGGATTTCGGTCAAAATAATTCAGCCGGGGCGGCAACCCGCAGGTTAACGCATTCAGGCTGAAAGGTTTATAATTGGCGTTCGGAAGCGCTGCGGATTTTCCACCAGAGGAGTATTTCCCGCAAATATGCCGGAACATATCAAAAGGAAGCTGGAAGAGGAGATTCGCGCTCTGGAGCATGAGCTCACACATGAGCTTCCCAAAGAGATCAAAAAGGCCGTGGCCATGGGCGATCTCAGTGAGAACGCCGAATATCACATGGCCAAGCAGCGCCAGGAGTTTGTAAACGCCCGCCTGGGACAGCTCAAAAAGCGCATGGCGGAGCTGGCTCTGGTGAATCTGACCAATATCCCCAAAGATCGCGTGGCTTTTGGATCCAAAGTGAAAGTATTTGACAATACCAAGGAAGAAGAGCTCATTTATACCCTGGTTACCAGCGAAGAGACAGATGTAGCCAAGGGGCTGATCTCCACCACCTCGCCGATCGGAAAATCCTTGATGGGCAAGAAAGTGGGTGATACGGCAGTTGTTATCACACCCAATGGGAATCGCGAACTGGAGGTCCTGCATTTGACCACCATTCATGACGAGGCTTCATGACCTGGACCGGCTCCTTTGGACGTGGATGTCGCGTCCTGCTCAACGCCATTGTGCGCGGACTTGCGCTCACCCGGATCTCTCCCAACGTACTCACCTTCATCGGCCTGGTTATCAATACAATCGCTGCAATTCTTTTTGGTTATGCCAACACCGCCAACCATGTGCGCCTGTTCCTTTATGCCGGTCTCGTCATTATCGGCGCCGGAATCTTTGACATGGTGGATGGTCGCGTGGCGCGCGCTACGGGACAGGTCACAACCTTCGGTGCCTTCTTTGATTCGGTGATCGATCGTTATAGTGACGTAGCTCTCTTCTTTGGCTTGCTGGTTTATTACGCGCGCGGCAATCATTTCTTCTATCTGGTTTTGGTAGCGTTCGTCATGGTCAGCTCCGTCATGGTCAGCTATACTCGGGCACGGGCTGAGTCGTTGATCGGCTCCTGCAAGGTTGGCTTCATGGAGCGTCCGGAGCGCATTGTGCTGGTGATTATCGGCGCACTGTTTTCACGCTGGGGAGCGATGGCGCCAGTCCTATGGGTGCTGGCAGTTCTTTCCACCATCACCATCATCCATCGCATCGCTTACACCTACCAGCAAACACGCATCATTGACCTGAAAGCCGCGGAAGCGCGGGCTGCGGAAGTGGCAGCACAACAAAAAGTCATTGCTGCTTCCCGTGAAAACCCCAAGCCGGAAAACGCCAAGCCCCAGGGACGGCAAACCCCCGCAACAGATTCTGCAATGTAATCATTCATATACTAGATAGGGAATCATCGCATGAGCTTTCGCTCCTTCGCTGTGCTGTTATCTTCGCTTGTCATGGCTCTCAGTTCATCCGGAATTGCAGCAGTAACAGACCCGATTCGCGTTGAACAGGGTTTGCTCTCTGGAACCAACGGTTCTTCAGGTGATGTCCACGTCTATCGCGGTATCCCATATGCCGCTCCCCCTGTTGGTGACCTACGCTGGAAAGCGCCGCAGCCCCCAGCTTCCTGGCAACGCGTTCGCCAGGCAACAGAGTTCTCCAAAGCCTGCTGGCAGACACAGTACCCTGCATCTGCAGCTATCTATCAGGCCAAGCTGCCGCCCCTCAGTGAAGACTGTCTCTATCTCAATATCTGGACCAGTGCAAAATCTTCCAAAGACCGTTTGCCCGTGATGGTATGGATCCACGGCGGAGGCTTCACTCGCGGCTCAGGCACCACAGATGCTTATGACGGCGATATTCTCTCCCGCAAGGGCGCGGTGGTTGTAACCATCAACTATCGTCTTGGCGTATTCGGCTTTTTTGCCCATCCTGCCTTGACCGCCGAATCCGGTCACCATGCCTCCGGCAACTATGCCATGCTTGACCAGATCGCCGCTTTGCAATGGGTGCAGAAAAATATCGCGGCCTTCGGTGGCGATCCCAATCGCGTGACCATCTTCGGTGAATCCGCCGGCTCCTGGGCGGTGAATGTCCTGATGGCAAGTCCTCTTGCTAAGGGTTTGTTTCAGCGAGCTATCGGCGAGAGCGGCGGCTCATTCTCTCCCATGAAGACGCTTGCTGACGCGGAAAAAGAAGGCGGGTATCTGGCCGATTCGCTGATTAAGCCATCACATGCAGCGGCAGACCAAAAAGCCCCGGTGAAAACTCCCGACGATGTCCTGAAAAGCCTGCGCGCCATATCGGCAGAAGAACTCCTCAAGGCCTCAGACGCGGAGACCATGCGAGCCCTTGTGGACGGGTGGGTATTGCCGCAAGACATCGCAACAATTTTTTCCGAGGGTAAGCAAAATGATGTCCCGCTGATTGTCGGCTACAACTCTGACGAGGGCACCGCGCTTGCCCCCCAAGCCACTCAGTTGCAAGCAGGATTGTTTATCGCGGCCGCAAATCAGCGTTATGGGCAGCTCGCCAGCCAGATGCTGAAGATATATCCCGCCGGTTCAGACCAGCAAGCCGTCTCATCGTTCTATTCCGCTTATCGTGACCAGGCATTTGGCTGGGAGATGCGCACTTGGGCGCGTATGGAAACCAAGACCGGACATCAACCGGCTTACCTTTACTATTTCAGCCATCACCCGCCAGGCCCACAAAGCGCCAAACTCGGCGCATTTCATGCCTCTGAAATTGCCTACGTCTTCGGAACGTTCCCGTGGCCATTTCCCTGGCAGGATTCTGACAAGAAGCTCAGTGACGCTATGACCAGCTATTGGGTGAATTTCGCCGCAACCGGCAATCCCAACGGTGGAGACCTGCCGAAATGGCCCGCCTATAACGCGAAAGATGATCAGTCACTAAATTTTGGCGATCAGATCGCCGTGCAATCTGATGTGAATAAAACGGGGTTGGATTTCTTTGACAGCTACTATCAGGCTCTGGCCCAAAAGAATGCCGGCACTCCAGCGAGCACGAAATAATGCCGCTGAAGATCTGTCATTCTGTCTATAACAATGACGCTGCAAGGCGCGCGAAGTCGAAGTTGAGCCGTATTGCGGGCGTTTGAGACCGCAGGTGAAATCTCGAGCGCAGTCGAGGGAACTTTATAGAATTTAGAAATATTTCGTTCTTCCACGACCATCTCAGGGAGCTCTCACGAGAATCTGGGTCCAAACGAGAAGGACTTTTACATATTCCAAAATAACTATGGAGAGCTGGCAGACCCTCGCCTGCTTTGCATTTCTCCGCTTCTCCGTGTTAAAAAAGAAGCCCTTTACTCCGTCACCAGAATCAATGCCAATCCGTCATAACCTTTACTGCCAACAGTCTGAATGGCCGTCACCGTCACGCGCTTTTCTGCCGCCAATACTTTATTGAAACGCTGTATCCCCTGCACACTTTCATCTTTACTGTTTGGATCAACCACCGCGCCATCGCGAACAACATTGTCAGCGGCAATCACAGTCCCGCGACGCGAAAGCTTTAAGGCCCATTGCAAATACTCGGTGTATCCCTGCTTGTCCGCGTCGATAAAGATCAGGTCAAACGGTCCACGGCCTTCCTTCACCAGTGCAGCCAGCGAATCTAACGCGCGCCCCAGGCGGATCTCCGCTTTCTTCCCCACCCCGGCCCGGTCCAGGTTGGCGCGTGCAACCTCTGCGTGCTTTGGATCCAGCTCGAGTGAAATTAAGTGGCCATCCGTTGGCAAGGCGCGGGCTAGCCAGATTGTGCTGTAACCACCCAGCGTGCCTATTTCCAGAATGTTGCGCGATCCCTGAATGCGCGCCAGCATGTGCAGCAGCTTGCCCTGTACGGCCGAAACATTAATCGGCGGAAGGCCGGCAGCTTCACTGGAGCTAAGCGCCGCATCAAGCGCGGGGTCAGGTGGAATAAAAAGATCGGCAAGGTAGCGATCAACCGCTGTCCATTGTTCTTGGCTCATGGATTCATCATAAAAGAAAACCATTCCACGTCCGCAACATCGCTGCTGCAAGATTCGTTAAAAGTCGGCGAATACGGTTTGCCTTGACATGGCGCCTCTGTTATTTCATAATTTGAACATGTTCAGTAACTCGATTGACCCAGCCCTGTCGCCTCGCAAACTGCGCATTGTGATTCCAGGCGGCAATGGACACGTGGGAAGGCTTCTGGCGAATCGATACCACGCTCAGGGTCATAACGTGGCTGTCCTCTCCCGCAATCCACAAGCGATGCCATGGCAGGTAGTGTCATGGAACGGCCGCGATCTGGGAGATTGGGTAAAAGTAATCGACGGCTCCAACGTTGTGATCAATCTGACGGGCCGCAGCGTCAATTGCCGTTATAACGCTGCCAATCGGCGGGAGATTACAGAATCCAGAGTTCTTTCAACCCGCGTCATCGGTCGGGCAATTGCCCAATCAACCAAGCCTCCTGCGCTCTGGATGAATGCCAGCTCTGCCACGGCGTATCGCAACTCTTTGGATAAGCCTATGAGCGAATACACCGGTGAAATAGGTGAAGAGAAGTCTGCTCCCTCGACCTGGCATTTCAGCATCGATGTGGTGAAAGCGTGGGAGCAGGAGTTCTTTTCTGCCGCGACGCCATCCACACGGAAGATTGCTTTACGCATGGGTATGATCATGAGCCCAGATTCCGGTGGAACTCTGGAAACATTGCTGAATCTTGTTCGCTTCGGGTTGGGCGGCAAGGCAGGTTCAGGCAAACAATATCTGTCATGGATTCACGAAGACGATTTCGTGAGAGCCATTGAATTTCTGATCCATCGTGAAGATCTGGATGGCTGCATCAACGTTACCGGCCCAAAACCAATATGTAATGCAGATTTCATGCGTGAACTGCGACGTGTTACAAGTGCGCCGATCGGGTTGCCAGCCACCAAATGGATGCTGGAAGTTGGAACATTCTTTCTGCGAACGGAATCTGAATTGATCCTGAAGAGTCGCCGCGCCGTTCCACAGCGTCTTCTTGATGCCGGCTTTACCTTCACCTTCCCTGACTGGTCAACCACCGCCGATGATCTGGTCAAACGATGGAAAGAAAATCGCGCACGCGCTGCCTAGCTTTCTACTTCGCAGCCAGCGCTTCCTGCTCCTGCCGGCTCTTCTTACCTGCCACTGCGTTATCAATCACAAGCTTTGCAATCCGCTCGCGATGAAACGTCGCATCGCCCAGCATGGTCTCTGAAGCCTTGGCGCGGCGATAGTAGAGATGCAGATCATTCTCCCAGGTAAACCCCATGCCGCCATGGACCTGTATGCCGCGGTTGCCAACCGTCCGCGCCGCGTCGCTGGCGTATGTCTTGGCCACTGAAACTGCTGTCGCTGCGTCTTCAGTATTTTCTTCCAGCGCCCAGGCGGAATAATATGCCGCCGAACGCGAACTCTCCGTTTCCAGATACATGTCGGCGCAAAAATGCTGCACTGCCTGAAAGATGCCGATCGGCTTGCCGAACTGTTTGCGCGTCTTGGCGTATCCCACCGTCAGTTCAAGCGTGCGCTGCATGCCGCCCACCATCTCCGCACACAACGCTGCGGTAGCAACATCCAGCGCTTTCGCCAGACCACTCGCGTTGCCCAGCATTTCGGCCGGTGTGTTATTGAACTCAACAGAATAGATCTTTCTCGCCAGGTCCATTCCTTTCATAGGCTTAATGATGAGGCCAGCAGCCTTGGCTTCCACAACAAAAACGCTATCGCGCGCCACCACCACAATAAAGTCGGCAATGGCCGCATCCGTGACAAACAGTTTCGTTCCGGTGAGTTTGTTGCCAGACACCTGAATCTGAAGACTCGTTGGGTCCCAGCTGCCTGCGGCCTCAACCAGCGCGACACTCGCACGCGCCTGCCCATTGGCAATCTGGGCAAGATATTTTTTCTTCTGCTCCGGCTTCGCGCAGCCATCAATCACCGCTCCAGCCAGCGCCACGGTGGAGAAGAACGGTCCCGGCAACAACGCATAGCCGGCATCTTCCATCAACAGGACCAGTTCCACTTTCCCCAGGCCCATGCCGCCGTACTCTTCCGGCGTGATCACTCCAGTAAAACCCTGCTCGGCCAGCTTTGCCCAGAGAGCGGCATCGTACGCAGTCTCCTTCTCCATGCTTTTGCGCACCGCAGCAATGGGACACTCTCCGGCGAAAAACTTATGCGCCGTGTCTTTCAACATCTGCTGGCTTTCCGATAATCCAAATTGCATATCGATCTCCGATTAACTTTTGTGATCAGTGTTGATCAGTGCAAATCAGTGGTAAAGGTTAGTAACTCTTCGGCAATCCCAGAACAAAATGCCCAATAATATTGCGCTGAATTTCTGATGTGCCCGCCTCAATCGTGTTGCCGCGAGTGCGCAGATAGCCATAAGACCACATGCCATTGTCGATGGCGTGATCGTCGCCAGCCTCAAGCTGTCCGTACGGGCCAAGCAATTCCTGCGCGATCTGCTGGAAGCGCTGGTTCAACTCACTCCAGAAAATTTTCTGGATCGATCCTTCCGGCCCGGGCACACCTGTTGCGCTGATGCGGCTGAAAGCGCGCATCTGGTTGTAACGCATGATTTCAATCTCTGCATAACACTGCGCCAGCTTCTGCCGGATGATTGGATCCTCCGCCGCCGGTCGCCCATTGCGCTTCTGTGTTTTTGCCAGGTCGATCAGGCGCTCCATGTTCCGCCGGTACGTAATCTGCAGCCCCGCGCCAAACGTGCCGCGCTCATGCATAAGCGTGCCCATGGCCACGCTCCAGCCTTCATTCACCTTGCCCACCACGTTGGTCGCAGGCACACGTACGTCATGGAAAAAGATTTCGTTGAATTCAGTCTCGCCGGTCATCTGCCGCAGCGGCCTTACATCGACGCCCGGACTTTTCATATCCACCAGCAGCACCGTTAACCCTTTGTGCTTGGGAACGTTTGGATCGGTGCGCACAACCAGCTCACACCAGTGTGCTGCCCAGCCGTAGCTGTTCCAGACTTTCTGCCCATTCACCACATAGTGATCGCCTTCAAGCTTGGCCTCGCAGCGAACATTCGCCAGATCAGATCCAGCATCCGGCTCAGAAAATCCCTGGCACCAGATTTCTTCCGCGCTCAAGATCTTTGCCAGATGGCGCTTCTTTTGCGCTTCAGTTCCAAACGCGATAATCGTTGGCCCAATGATGCCCAGACCGAGCACATTCGCCAGCGGAGGCGCTGACGCCAATGCCATCTCCTGCCAGAAAATCACCTGCTCCATCAGGCTCGCGCCGCGGCCGCCATACTCCTTGGGCCATGAAATTCCTGCCCAGCCGCCTTCATAGAGCTTACGTTGCCAACGCTTCAGATATTCAAAGCGCAACTCCAGTGACTCCTCGCGGCGCTCATCCCAATCTTTTGGGACGTTGGCCGCGAGCCATGATCGCAGCTCATCGCGAAATTTAATTTCTTCCGGGCTTAGATTCAGATCCACTGTTTCCTCCAACGCGTGATGCAAATGCTCATCACGCACTCCGCTCAAAATGAATGGCCATTCATTTTGGGAGACAAGTGTACATCTTTCGCAAATTTCGTGCTCATCAGGGAAAAGTGATTCAGCGGACGAATTACACAGTCTTCGTCATATGAATGACCGGCAGCGTGATGCTGCCTTCGAGTGGAACCTCAAGCCGTTTCACGGCAACATATCCGCGCTCTTGAAACAGCTTCACGCCCGTAAGAGTTGCTCCCATTTCGAAGCGGGTAAATCCCGCTGCACGCGCTGCATTTTCGCAGGCATCCAGCAGCAGAGTGCCGATACCACGGCGCGCCCAGTCCGGATGAATGAAGAAAGCACGTATCTTCGCGGCATCCGTGCGTGGATCCAGCAAATCATCCTTGCGATCTCTCCAGCGATCTCCGCCATAAAGCGTTTTGCGTTTGCTCCAGCCGCCGCAGGCCACAATCATCGCATTATCTTGATTCGATCCGGGCTCTGGCGTGGTCTCCACCAGCAGATAAGTCCCGTCGGCGATGAGCTGGCTGTCAACGCCAAAAACAGTCCGCAGCGCGCTTTCAATTTGTTCTGGAGAATAATCGCTCGACTGCAGGCGCCGCACTGAGCTGTTTATGAGCTCGCGCAGAACAGGCACATCAGCAGAAATGGCAGGACGAATCTGGAAGCCCAGCGGCATGCGAATTGATTTTATCCAAAATAAAAAGCGGCCCGAAAGCCGCTGCTTTAAGAGAGTTGATTCTGGCTTACTGGGATCCCATCTGTGACAAGAATTCTTTTACCTCATCGGCATGTGCGCCGGTAGGTTCAAGCTGCAGATATTTATTGCAGGTGTTTTTTGCCTCATCGAACTTTTGCGCTGTGTACTCTACTCCGCACAAGTTGTACTGGCCAATGGCAGAGTTTGGCTCCAGATCGGCTGCCTTCTTCAGGGACGCAATAGCATCATCTGGCTTTTGCAGCTTTAAATAAATGTTTCCCTGTGAGGTCAACATTCTTATTTCTCCGCTTTTGGCCGCTGCTGGAGTTGAGTTTGGGTTCTTTGGATCTGGCGGTGTAGCTCCTGTAGCCAGTGATTGCGCCACCTGGATCCCCTTCTCATAGGTCTGGGCTGCATCTGGCAATTCATTGGAATGGCTCTGCGCCTCCGCCAGTGCCGAATAAAACTCCCAGCGGCTGGAATCCGGTGCAGCCGCTATCAGCTTCTTGAGTGAATCTTCTGCCTTTGGCCAATCCTGTGCCTGGCGCGCTGTTTGTGCATCACTGATCAGGGAATTCAACTTGGCGATCTTTTCGTTGTCGGACTTTATTTTTGCCAGCTGTTCCTTGCTGAGTTTGGGTGCGGGCGCGCTGGAATCACCGGCGGAAACGGCAGGTGCGTCGCCGCCCTTCGGTACGTCAATGGCTATGAAGTTCGTGCTTGCCGGGTCGCCCTGAATTGACGCCTGCTGGCTATGCAGTTTTTCGCCCTTTTCTCCCAGTACATCCACGCGAAAATTGCCGAATGTAACGCCGGCCAGGGTAAATTGTCCGCTCTTGTTCGTTTTTGCCTTAAATGTTCTGCCTGTCTCCAGATCAGTCAGTACAATCTGTACGTTTGCCAGTGGCGCACCGGCTTGGGTGACTTTACCTTCAACAGCCATCATCCCCATATTTTGTGCCTGTGCCGGAAACGGCCCGGCAACCAGAAACACCGCCAGCAAAACAAAAACAGCGCAAATATTTTTCATCGTTGTCTTGTGGTCTCCAAAACTGAAAATGGCCCGCCAATATTTTTGACGGGCCAAAAACACCTTATTTTTTCTTCTTGTAATTCGTTTCCACTTTGGCTCCAATGGCGCCCAGCATCTGCTTTACGTCGTTGGCATGAGGGCCGTCAGGTGCGAGCTCAAGATATTTGTTTAAAGCTTCCGCCGTGCCTTCAGGCGCCTCAAGTTTTCCGTCTTTACTCTGCTTGCTCTGGCCCATCATCAGCGACCCCTTGATGAAATAAGCATCAGCGCGGTTAGGATCGGCCGCAATCGCCTTATCGCAGGCAACTATGCCTGCCTCGGAATTACCGCTGTTGTAATTGGTTGCACACAAATTGAAATATGCCGTACCCGGATTGGGATCCATTCCAGCCGCCTTGGTAAAGGCTGCGATGGCTTGATCATTCTTTTTCAGTTTTAAATCAGCTGTCCCTTCATTGGTGAGCATCTGGCCGATGGCTGTCTTGGCTTTCGCCGGATCAGCCTTCGTGTCTGTCTTCATGGAATTCTCTGCCAGTGGAATGGCCTTTTCGTAGGTGGCAACAGCGTCGTCATACTTCCCTAGATTCAACTGAGCGTTGCCCAGGGCCTGCTGGTAATCCCAGCGATTCGGATTCGACGCTACCAATTGGGTAAGAATCGGCTCTGCGGTTTTCCAGTCTTGTGCCTTGAGAGCGGGATTGAGTTGCGCAATCAAAGCGTTTTCATTCTTAATTTTTTCATTGCCCTGCTTTATCTTCTCAACCTCTTCCGCACTGGGTCCGGTGGTCTTTGAAGCAACGTCGATTGACAAATCTTGCGGCAGGCCATTATCGCCCTGGTTTGCCAGCTGAACTTTGACTTTGTAAAGTTTCTCTCCCGACGAATCAGTTACCTCTTCTTCATAAATGCCAAAGACAACTCCGACACCCGCGAATTGCCCGGCTTTATCGGTCTTCATGGTGTAAGATTTGCCATTCTCGGTATTGGTCAAAACCACAGTTGCATTCGCCAGTGGTTTTCCGCCATTCGTGATTTTTCCCTGGACCTTGGCCGCTGTAGCTTGTGACCACGCCATGGTAGCTCCCAGCGCAAAAACCAGGGTTGCCATTACCACATACGTCAATTTCGTTTTCATCGTTAGTCGAGCCTCCGGCTTCAACATAATTTTTTGAAATTTTCAGCCTGCCACTTTGTGCGAACGGCCCTGTGGCAAATACGGAATTGGATCTTCTGCATTCACTTCAGCAAATGCACGCTGGCGCAACACACAGCTCTCACACACGCCGCATGCCTTATCTTCATGGCTGTAACATGACCACGTCAAATCAAACGGTGCGCCAAGCTCAAGCCCCAGCTTTACAATCTCCGCCTTGCGCAGCGCAATCAACGGAGTAACAACCTCTATCTTGCCCTCGCGCGTACCCGTTTTTATCACAGCATTGAACGCCTGATAATAGGCAGGACGGCAATCCGGATATCCTGAGCTGTCCTGCTCAACCGCGCCAATATAAATCTTCTCCGCGTCCAAAACTTCTGCCCAGCTTACTGCAGCAGAAAGAAAATGGGCATTGCGAAAAGGAACGTAGGTAACCGGAATTTCAGCGCCAATCTGCTCTCCCGCTTCCGGAACATCAATGCCCGAATCAATCAGCGCCGAACCGCCAATCATCTTGAATGATTCATCTCTAATTGTCAGACGCCGCGTGATTCCCAGCCGGTCGCAAATTCGCTCAAATGCCTGGCGTTCACGCTTCTCCGTTAACTGCCCGTAGCTGACGTGCAGTGCTGCGGCATCCGTGTCGCGCATGGCCAATGCCGCGCAGACGCATGAATCCATGCCTCCACTCAGCAACACCACCGAACACACTTTTTTGCCGCCCAAGAATGACTCCTGTTCTAATGAATTCCTACGTGTCAGATGATCGAACAGGCGAAATTGCTGCCCTTCTCCGTTTCCTTAATTATCGCAAACTTGCTGGTTTGATTGGTTTCGGGGGACCAGTTCAGGAGGAACTCTCATACTCCTTTGGTTGCCGGCTCCCAGACAAATTTGTGGATCTGCAGCCCCAACCGCACGTTCAGCCCGTCCTCCAAAATCCATTCCGCCAATATGCGCGGATCAAGTTGACAGTTTGACGTATCACGTTCGCGGCTGGGGCTTTTCAGAAACACAGGCGAGAACAAAACGTTCCCCACTGCCTGCTCTAACCCGTGCCGTCGTGTGAAGTCGCGGGCAAACTCATAGTCAACGCGATCTGCCAGCACAAACTTGACTTCATCCGCTTTCGTGAGCGTTGCCAGATTGCTCATGCGGAAGCTTTCCCTTTCGCCCGAACCCGGACATTTCACGTCAACAATCTTGTGGACCGCTTTCGGCACATTCTCCAGCGGACGCTCACCACTGGTCTCCATTAGCAGCGTATAGTCGCGCTTCATCAGCCGGTCTATCAGTGGAACAAGCTCGCGTTCCTGCAGCATCGGTTCGCCGCCGGTGATCTCTACCAACCCGGCTGGCGCAAGCTTTATTACCTCTTGCTCCACTTCATCGATCGTCATTTTTCTACCGCCGGTGAATGTGTACTCACTGTCACACCACGAGCAGCGCAGATTGCACGCAGTCAGACGCACAAAGATACAGGGCACGCCGGCAAATGAAGACTCGCCCTGAATGGATCGATAGATTTCAATAATCTGCATGTAGAAATGAAGAGGACGCTGTTTGCCCTCTGAAAATACCATTTACTTTTGACTGACAGGATTCGTTATTCCGAATAACGCGCGGTCGTCGTGTCTGTCTCCCAGATCGTCACGTCCTTCACCACAACCCGCCCACTGGTCCGGGATTTCAGGCGATCATTGGTCTGATCATAAAAATACTTCGCCAGATTTTCCGCTGAAGGATTGAGCACAATGAACGGCTCTATCTCATTCAACATCTGGTGGTCCAGGCGGTCAATCACATGCTTCATGACCTCTTTCAGGTCTTTAAAATCCAGCAGCAAGCCGGCCTTATCCAAAGAGGCCCCAGCCAGCGTAACTCTCACTTTATAGTTATGGCCATGTGGGTTCTCGCATTTTCCTTTGTAGTCGCGCAGGTAGTGCCCTGCGGCAAATGAATCTTCAACAGTAACTTCGTACATCCGCTCCCCTTATGTGTATAAAGGCGCATCTAGCGCTTTTACTCATATTGTAAATCCTGAGCACACCGATAGGCCTGCAGCAAAGGCGGCAAAGGCATTTATAGTGTCTTCATGGCTTTGCTCTCCGCCAGCGACCTGGTCAAGGTTTACCAGACTGACGACGGTCTTTTTGGGAAAACCAAGCGTGAAGTCCGCGCTGTAAACGGGGTCTCCCTGGAGGTTAGTCAGGGAGAAACACTCGGCCTGGTAGGTGAGTCCGGCTGCGGAAAGACCACACTTGGACGCATGCTGCTCCGGCTGATTGAGCCTACGTCAGGCAGCATCGCCTTTGACGGCAAAAGCGTTTCCGCTGCGTCCGCAGGTGAACTTCGCCGGCTGCGCCGGGACATGCAGATCATTTTTCAGGACCCTTTTGCCTCGCTCAATCCGCGTATGCGCGTGGAAGAGATTGTGACTGAGCCTCTGGTAATTCATGCTGAGGCGAAGCGCCACACCACAGAGGAGCTGCATACGGCTGCCACGGAGATGATGCGCGCTGTTGGCCTGGATGAATCAGCTTTACGCCGCTATCCGCATGAATTTTCTGGCGGACAGCGCCAGCGCGTTGGCATTGCACGCGCTTTGATTCTTCGGCCAAAATTTGTGGTCTGTGACGAACCAGTTTCCGCGCTCGATGTCAGCGTGGGCGCTCAGATCGTGAATCTGCTAAAAAAACTTCAGCGCGACTTTGGCCTGACCTACCTCTTCATCTCGCATTCCATGCCGGTAGTGCGCTACCTCTGCGACCGCATCGCCGTCATGCGCAGGGGTGAAATTGTAGAGATTGGCTCTTCAGAACAGATCACTTCCAAGCCACAACATGAATACACACGGACTCTGCTGAATGCCACGCCAGAACCGGAATTCAAATTGAACTAGTTTTAGAAGATGTTTTTTGAGCTTGATATATTCGGCTCTATTTCGAACCGCCGCTCTTTTCCTGCTTCCCCAAGAACCGGATACGCCCATTCAATGAGCGATGATCGCTGCCAAAGAAGCTTAGAAAAGTCGGCGAGTTGATGTTGTTGTCCACGCTGAATGGATTCTGGCTGTTTGTGACGTTTTCTATTCCAATTCGCGCTGCCCAGCGGTACCCGTGAAAAGCAAATTTGCGCTCAATGGCCGGATTCAAGGTGAAGAAGTCAGGGAATCGGAACTGCCCTGGCCCGGAGACAATCTGGCCGAACTGATCCACGGTCACAAAAGGAAAACCTGTGTGCCAGATCACGGAGAAGGCAAAATCGAACTTCCTGAGCTTCCAGAAAAGCGGAGTTGAGCCCCAGGCCGTTACCTGATTGGGCGCATCCCACGGCAGTGCGCCTGCAGCCTGGGCTCCTTCAAGAAACGCGTCGAGTGAAAAATCCACGGTGCGATTTGATGTGGCCTTTGATCTTGTGTATGAAATCAACCACGGATAACCACTCTTGAATTCCTTGCGCAGCGTGATTTGTGCCGCGTCATATTTGTCTTGCCGCTCACCCAGCAGCGTAAAGCCACTTCCTGGCTGTCCTTCAAAAGCCCAACCGTGATTGCCATGGCGGCTTAGGTACTCCAGCCGCGCATAGATTTTTGCCGGCAGCCGGCGATCAATCGAAACGCTCCAGTTGGTATAACGCGGCATGGAAAGCAGCCGCGGATCGACGAAAAATGAATCAGTAAACACCTCAGGCGTGGGAGCAAAAAACGTGTTCGTTCTTACTCCTTGCAATGAATTGCTCAGTAGTGAGAGGTCAGTGCGATCATAATAAATGCCTATGCCGGCGCTGATCTTCGTCTCACTCTCGCGCGCTACCAAAACGGTTCCGGCAATGCGCGGCGAAACAAAGCCTCGCGACAGAAAACTGTCATGATCCCAGCGCACGCCCGGCTCAATCAGCACGCGCTGCATCGGTATCCAACGGTCCTGCACGTACGCGCCTGACTCCAGCGTGTTCAGCCCGAATGCCGGAATCTGTGAGAAGGTGACTTCACGAACAAGATTGTTGTTTGCGTCGAGAAATTGAATCGGGCCACGATTGATATCAGCGTGATAGCTCACGCGGTCTGCCCGGCCGCCAACGGTAAACTGATGTGTTCCGAAAAACTTCCATGGCCGCAGAAACAAATTGGTAAATGCCTGCGTGCGCATGGAGTAATTCCGGTTGGTCATGTAGTAGTTGCCGCTTCGTCCATCCGCGCCCTGTATATACGGCAGGTCGCCTTCAGGAAGGGTGGAATTCTGGCTGCGATGAAACGCTGTACCAATCTCCAGCAACGTGTCTGGTGCAACCGTAATCTGGTCCTTCAAACTCAGAAAATACAGATAGGAATGATTGTTGGTTGAGACCGTGATGGGATCGAAAGGTGATAGCCCGGAGTCTTGCGAATCCAGAAGATCCAGCAAGGCATTCCCGGTAAGCACATTTCCCGGCGCAAGATTAATGCGCAGCCGCGCCAGATCAGCGGTCTGCCAGACACGGTTTGTATCTGCGGCATCCGGCAACTGTTTCACCACGTTGTAATCGATTTCGTTTTGGTGCGAGAGATCAAACCAGATCTTGTCTTTCACCAGAGGTCCGGAAATATAAGCGCGGGGCGTCCAGTTATTGATCTGAAGGCCCTTTACATTCTGGATGGTCGGAACAAAATCCGTTGCGTTCATGCGGAATCGATTGTCGCCATCCTGCAGCTCGAGATCGAGCAAACCGCCGGAAGCCTTACCAAACTGCGTCGAATAACGGCTGTTGCGCACCTCCACTTTGCGCAACGAATCAGGATTGAGGCGCGCGGTCAGAGTTCCAAAAACCGGCTGGCTGATCTCAAAGCCATCGAGATAATCGCCTATTTCTTGAGTATTCGATCCGGCAATGTGGATCTGGCCGCCACTATCTGCAATCACACCGGGAATGTAAGGCAACACATTTCGATAATCGCGCGTACTGGGATAAGGGATATTGGAAATATCGGCCGCGGTGATGGAGTGCGAACTGGAGATTTCTTCCGGATCAATTGGCGAAGGCTCGGCGCTTACCTCAACTTCTTCTTTGTATTCCCGCACCGGTTGCAAGCGCACTTCCAGCGGAACCTGCTGGCCGGAAATAATCTCCACGTTCGGCACGGCCGTGGTATAAAAACCATCTTTCTCGACCAGTACTTTGTACGTTCCGGGAGCGAGCTGTTTCAGAGCGGTATTGCCGGAGGGAGTGGTACGTTCCCGGGCAATGATTTTGTCATTCTGCTGCACAACGACGGCGACCAGCGCCAGTGGCTGGCCATTCTGGTCCATGACGGTTACCTGCAGCTGGCCGGAAGGCAGTGACGACTCTTGCTGCTCCATACTGAAAGCGCATTCCCTGCCGCATATCAGGACGGAACAAAGCAGCAATGCTGCAAGAGAGCGCCGGTAGATTTTCCAAGACATCGTTAAGACCACGGGTAGGCCCGCTTTAAACGAAATTTACATCTGTTTTAAGCGGTAAGCTGCTTCATATTGTATGTGAGCTGCAGGCTGATAACCAGATCAGATTTAGCCATGGACTGAAGTCATGTGGCGTTTCAGCAGCGCCACAGTCAATCCCTCTGTGTACCTACTCTGGTTGCGTATGAGGCGCGGATTCCACAATGATCGGCTGCGTCTTCCGTATCTCCGCCGGTTTTCCGGTCTCTGGCTTGGGCTCAATGCGCTCTCCCACACGGCTGCGCTCATCAAACTTGCCAAAGATCATCTTGCCGGCCGTGGTTTGCAGCACTGAGGTCACGGCAATGTCAACATTCTTGCCAATGAGCTTGCGGGCGTTATCCACCACCACCATGGTTCCATCGTCGAGATAGGCCACACCCTGGTTGTATTCCTTGCCTTCTTTCAGGATGAATACACGCATGGTTTCGCCCGGCAACACAATTGGTTTCAGGGCATTGGCCAGCTCATTAATATTCAGGACTTCAACGCCCTGGAGCTGCGCTACTTTGTTGAGGTTGAAATCATTGGTGATGATTTTCCCTTCATAGACCTTGGCCAGCTCAATCAGCTTCAGGTCCACTTCACGGACCGCGGGAAAGTCATCTTCGATGATTTGCACGTTCACAGTTGCCATTTTCTGCACGCGCTGCAGAATATCCAGGCCTCGCCGGCCGCGATTGCGCTTGAGAGAGTCCGCGGAGTCTGCGACGAGTTGCAATTCGCGCAGAACAAATTGAGGAATCACCACCACGCCATCCAGAAAGCCCGTATCGGCAATGTCAGCAATGCGTCCATCGATGATTACGCTCGTGTCGAGAATTTTGAAGCTTTTGCGCCCTTGTTTTTCTGAGCCAAAAACTCCGCCCAGAGCCGCAAGATTCAACAGATCACCCTTGTTTGCCCCAATAATCAAGCCCACATAAGACATAAGAAGCATGACCATAAGCATGAGAAAGCGCTGCGTCTCAGAATGCGTGATGCTGTTCTTGATGACAACGCTGAAAAGGTAGGCGCCTAAAATTCCCAGAATACTGCCAATCACGGCTCCGATGAGGCGTTTGAGGCTCACGACCCGCAGGCGTATTTCAAACCACACCACCAGCAGGCCGATCACGACACCGGCGCACGCCGCGATCCACGGAGAAAAATTGGCCAGTCCAAAAGGCCGCAGATGATAGCAAGCAACTGCTACAACTGAAATAAAGACAAGACGAATAATAAACAGGTCCATAAGGACCCTCCCAACCGGGGCAGTTCTTAATTTAGTAAGAAAGTTATGACGCGTTCTACTAACCCCCAAGTAAGTAGCCGAGCCGATTATCAACTTGCGGGATTTAAAAAATATCTTAGGAAAGTCCCGCAAATCATTAAGTTCGGGACAGTATACATCAGCTTTACCCAATCAAGGTCATTCCATTCGTTATCAACTGAGTAAATACCACATATTTCCTTTGGTATTGACCGCCGCATCGCCAGCAAGGCATCTTTGATTCATCGGAAGTTTTCGTACGGACCCATCGCAAACAAAGTTGGCCGAAAGTAGATGAGCGGCCTGGCTTTTCCGGTTGCCGGGAAGGCCTTTAGAGCCGGCGCTGAAAATCTCGGGGGAGAATAAGCGCCGGTTTTAATTTGAGCTGTTTTGCAGGCGTAAGCGAGACGAAGTCGAGCGGGAGTCTGGAGGCGAAATCCCGAGCGCGCGTGGCGAGTCGGGGACCTATTTCTTAAAGCAGGCCTGTTTCTACCTAGCGCTCCAACATGTCCTTATATGCATTTAAGGCCACTTTCTTGGGCTGCATAGGCAATGGAACATCCACACTGCGGCTGGCATTCCCTTTCATCCCAAGCTGGCCAATGCGCACCATGCCTTTACCGAAATCGGCAAAAACGGGACCAGCATAAGGAACTTGTCATCAACCTCGCTCTGGGTGATGGTCATATGCAGATTCACTTTTCCGCCATCGCCAGGCGTGAGCTGATAGTCCAGGTGATATTTCGGTATCTCGGTCCCATAAACCCACTCATTGAAGAACCAGTCGAGGTTGCCATTTCCCGCCAGATCCATGGTCTTGGACATATGCTTTTCAACAACGGCCTTGAAGGACTCAGTTGAGGCCGGCTTATTCTGATGGCTCTCGACAAAGTCGTGCATCATGTCAATGAACGGCTTGTCGCCATCCTGTGGGCTATACATGACGGAACGAAGCATTTGCAGAACAAACGCGCCTTTTGGATAGGTAACGTTCTGGTAGGCGTGCTCCGTGCGCGGAGATTCCAGGCGCTGCCCCATCCAGAGAGGCCCGGCATCATTAGGCGCGATGCCAAAATTATTTTTCTCCACAATGCGTTTTTGCAGCCGGTTCCAGAATTCAATGTAATCCTTGCGCCAGTCGCCGGCGACGGCTTGTTGCAGAAACAGCCCGGCGGAAAATTCGGCAAAGCCTTCTGAGAGCCACTGATCATGATAAGAAGCCCAGCCCACGGCGTGGCCCCACCATTGGTGTGCCACCTCGTGCGGCGTTACCTCCTGCACAAAACCGGTCAATTTGCTGTTGATGGTCCCAAACATCATCCACCGCTGCGTTGAGTCCGTATAGGCTGAGATGGGAAGATAGACCAGGTTGGGCCAGGATTGGCCAAAATTGAAATCTGGTTGTTCGGTCACGTAAATCTCATCATACGGAATCTTGCCAAAGAAAAAACTGCAAACCTGCATCTGGGCGCGTGTCTGCTCCAGCGCATACTTGGTCATGCTTTTCGGTGCCATCGTGCGAAGAACACTGTATTGGCTCAAATTATCAGGCAGCTCGGTCAGGTAATAGCCGGAAAGTTTGAAGCCAGTCTTTTCGTCCGCCAGTTCCAGCTTCTGATAGTTGCCATAATTAAATCCCGCCACCGCCACTGGCCCTGGCGTAACCCAGTGAGTAACCGCGTAATCCTGTTCCGTCGATTCATCCTTCAGTTTGCCCACGCTGATGACTTTGTATTTTTTGGGGACCTTGAAAGTAAGGGCATACAGCGAATGTTCGCCAAATCCATTCAGGTTGGGATACCACGATGTTCGTGCGCGTACGTAAAAGCTTCCATCACCGGCTGACTCCAGGACTTTGTCGCCTTCATATTGCACGGTAATGGAGTATTGCTTTCCTACTTCCGTAGTGCGGGGCAGAATCACGTAAAACGAACCGTCATCTTTGCAGCCTTCCTGAACGTAATAGAGGTCTTGTGATTGATCATCTATTACACGTGAGACGCGCAGGTTGGGTAAGAGCCCGAATTTAAGCACCCGTTCACCGGGAAGCAGCGGCTGAAATGAAATGCTGGCTGTGCTGAAGAGATGATCATTCTTTGAAATGATTGTCTCGATCTTGTAGGAGTGTGTAGCAAAAAGCCTGCGGTCCTCACTGGAACTGGCCTGGTGGTTTGCATATTCCGCCTGCAGATGGGCCAGGTACCAGATACCATCGTCCATCGCCGCCGGATCATAGTTAATCAGCGCCACTTCCTCCGGTGAATCAATCTGAGGAATCGCACCTACTCGCGTACGCACGAAAAAGCGCAGGTCTTTATGTTTCGTACCGCGGATATAGGCGTTCAAAAATGGAGGATGCGACGGGTTATAAAGGGCTGCCAGCAGATCGGCATCAACGTTGTCCATGGTTTCACCATGCAGCAGATATTCGCTATAGCCCAATGCCTGCTCGCGCCGCTTACGTACTCTGTCTTTCCAGCGGTCGAAAGCATTGGCAGCATCGCCTGGAGTATCCACTTTCTCCTTGGTTCCACGAAGAAATACCTGTTTCTCTTCTCCGGTGAAACGAAAAACAACTTCGGTAAAGTCTTCGTCAGCCTCCTGGCTCCCCGTACGCCGCTTGAGTTCGTCTGCATCAAGTAACGTGACCGGTTTGAGATTGAAATGGCCTTCTCCAGTGAAGATCGCGCCGGTAAAGATTCCATTCACTGGATTCAAGAACGTCAGCGTACCCTTCTGGAAATGGAACGTTCCCGTATCAACATGCGCGGTGAAATCATCGAGGCGGAAGGTTTCGCCGAGGCCAATATTGCGCAACTGCTTGTAGATGGGATCGCAATTGGCGTAAGAACGGCCCTTGCCGGAAACTGTGACCTCTTCCCGTTGTTTGGCGATAGCAAGCTTGAGTTCAAGTTCTGCCATGCCATGCAAATCGACAGTCTTTACCAGTGGCTCAAAACCTTCACGCGTCACTCGCAATGAGTAACTACCGGACTTCAGTTCAGGCGACACGAATTTGCCCTGCGCATCCGAGGAAAGCACAATCGGTTGCGCAAGCCCTCCGCCGGTGATCTCAACGTGAGCACCAACAATCACCGCGCCCGAAGGATCGAGGACTGTGCCCGAAATGGTTTCAGCATGCAAAAGTACCGGGCTCGTGATAAAGAGCAGAATTGTGGCAAGCCTCGGAAGCAAAGACCGTGAAGCACGGCGCGACATAATCGCACAACGGGCGGCACAAAACGCAATAGACGCAAGAATGACTGAGGTGATCGCGCGGCGAAACATCAAAACTCTCCGATAAACAATGAAGGGTGTCGAAGGATTATGCTTAAAACAACGCTCTCACACAACTATTAAAAGCTCAGTGATAAAGCGAAGTGTTTACCTGAGAAGAAAATTAGATGGGAACTGCTCCACTGGTCGGGGGTAACTCCCTGCCCAACGTAATGTTGCTGAAATTACCTCCAATATGCGAGAGTATCGATTCGCCTTCATTTACGGGCAACGGCATTGTTGTGCCCGGAATCGAACGGCGCAGGTGAGTTTATGGCAACCACAACAGAGAAGCGCACGTATGAAGAAGCCGTGAATTGGCTTCGCGATCATGGATTCGACATCCTGGAAGCTCCCGGCACGAAAAACCGCATCTTCCTCAAGAAGATGAACGTCTCCGCGGCAATTGAACGCGCCGATGACGGTGGAGCGCGCCTCTTTGCCAAGCCTGGCATCCAGATTGGCAGCGAAATTTCACGCCTGGTCGACAAGGGCTACCAGAAATTTCTCAAGACCACCAAGACGGAGGTTCCCGCCACTGCCGACCATCTGCAGGCCCTGCATCAATTTTCAGAGGAGCTGCGCGAAGCTACCGGAGCAACCAGCCTTTACAACCAGTCTCTTGGCACGGTGAGTGACCGTTATACCTATGATCGAGTGGAAAACCGCGACCTTCCTGAAGCGCAGCGTCCGCAGCGCGCCTGGGAAGAAAAGAAAGACGCGGGCAAAAGAGCTTAGTGTTTGGGTTTCTCACTGCAATCAAATAGTTTTCCTAAGTGCAACTAATTTACTTCCTTTTGACAATCTGGCGATCGATTTCCTAGACTCTCTGAGTTCTGCGAGAAGTGTTGACTTTCGCGAACAAGGAGATCTCTACCATGAACCGGAAGAATATTCGATTGTTTGCCGCGATCCTGGCGTTTGCCATGTTTGCCACTTTGACCTATGCGCAGAGCGGGTCCGCTGCTGGCAGCGCCAGTGCGACCGCACAAAAGCCAGCCAAAGCCGATTCCGGCGCCACAGCCAAAACCAAGAAGGCCGATTTAGTTGACATCAATTCCGCAACCAAAGACCAGCTCACCGCTCTTCCTGGAATTGGCGATGCTTACAGCCAGAAAATCATTGATGGCCGTCCTTACAACACCAAGAAAGATCTGGTAACCAAAAAGATCATTCCACAAGCCACCTATGATCAGGTATCGAGCAAGATTATTGCGCACCGCGCAGCAAGTTCCAGCACCAAAAAGGCTGCTCCAGCCACTAAGTAGAAGTTTTTCTCGATCGAGAGGCGCTCTTTCCCGAGCGCCTCTTCTTTATTACGACCGTGGTTGGCGGCTCTTCTTTCCAGCCCACCCGGAACACCGGCACTGCTTCGCTGCGTCCTTTCACCTTCAGTTCAGGAAGCCTTTCCAGATCAAAACTTCTGTTCAGCTTTTTGGCAGTTGATTCTGAAATCAGAACCTGTCCACCGCTGGCATTGGCCATAAGACGTTGCGCGGTATTCACAGCGTCGCCCACTACGGTGTAATCCAACCGGCGCGGCGATCCGATATTGCCTGCGATGGCGTTTCCGGTATTGATACCAATCCCTACGCGCAGTTCAGGCCAGTTGCGCGCGGCGGCGTCACGGTTTAACTCAACCACCAGGCGCTGGATCTGAATCGCGGAATTCACGGCATTAGCGACATCATTTCCCTTGGAAATGGGAGCTCCGAAGACCGCCATCACTGCGTCGCCAATATATTTATCCAGCGTACCGTTGTTATCGAAAATCACATCTGTAACGCGCGTGAAATACTCGTTGAGAATTTCTACTACGCGGCCCGGTTCCAGAGCTTCACTCATGGCAGTAAAGCCGCGGATATCGGCAAACATTACTGTAACTTCCTGGTTCACCCCGCCCAGCCGGATATCCGGGTTCGCAACCACCATCTCAACAACTTCTGGAGCAAGGAAGCGCTCTAGCGCTGAGCGCTGCAACACCTGCTGCGCAATTTTTTCATGCGCAACCGCATTGTCGATCGCCGCTCCTGCTTGCGCTGCCACTAGGGCGAATACGTTTAGTTCCTCCTGTGTAAAAGCTGCTGCACGCTCCAGGTTATCCACATAGAGAATGCCAAACAGTCTATCTTTGCCTACAAGCGGCGCGCACATAGCCGACCGCAACCCAGAGATTCTCATGCTTTCGCTGCCGCTAAAGCGTTCATCCTCGCTCACGTTTTCAATCAGGATTGGCTGCTTTTCCTTGCGGACCATCTCCAGCACGCTCTTGCTCAGGATGATCTGGTGTTCGCTGCCTCTGCTCGCCGGATCGCGATACTTAACCTCGCTCTGGCGGATCACCTCGCCATGCTCATCAAACAACATGACAAAGCCGCGCTCCACGCCTTCAATCAAACAAGCTAAAGAAACCATCTGCTCACAAATCTGGTCCAGTCCCAGCCTGGAATTAAGCGCTTTGCCGGCCTCATACAAAACCGTAAGAAGATAATTCTCCCGCTCCAGCTTCTTGACTCGGACAGAGAGATCAGTGATCGTCTCATTGGAAATTGCGGCGCTTCTGGGTAAAACGGCTTCTGCGTCATGCCCATGCATGAGATTGTTCAACGTAGAAGGCCATTCGCCGCGACGGACATGAATACCAGCATCTTCCACGTTTTCCAGCAATAACTTGTAAAGGCCAACGATCGCTACATCGCCGCTCTTGAGCTCTACTTCTCTATTGATCTTCTTGTCATTGAGAAGAATGCCGTTGGTGCTGCCGCGGTCAGCGATGAAGATTGAGTTGTCGCGAAGTTTGATGACGGCATGAAAGCGGCTGACGCTTGAGTCGTTCAGGACAAGGTCATTGGCATTGCCCCGTCCAAGGGTAGTGACGGACTTGGTGAGTTCGAGTATCCCGTTCCTGCCGTCAGGAGAGGAGATGATCAGCCGGGCCATAAGACAATGGTTACTGCTTCTCTAGTATCTCGTCAACGTTTACGACTTTGCCTTTTTGTACTTTGATATTTTTGTGGATCGGCTTGTAGCCGTTCATGAGCAGCACAACGTTGTAAGCGCCGGGATCCGCAGGCCAGCGTGCATTCGTCTTTTTAGGCGCTTCTTTTCCATCTACCAGGATGGTTGCGCCTTCTGGCTCCGTTCGGATGTGGACGAGGCCTTTGCCGTCAGGAATTGCGTCAGCGCCAAAGATACGCCGCAGCAGGTTCTGATTTTTGCCGTCCTGTGGCTGCGCCTGTGGGTCCATGCTGATTAGCACCGGCGAAAAACTCAGCGTCTGGCCTTCAGAAAGTGTCTGCTCCGTGGAGGCATCTTTGTATCCAGCCTTGCGAACCATAAGCCGGTGCAGCCCTTTTTCTACGTTGAGCTGGGCTGGCGTAGTCATGCCGCTGTCTTTGCCATCAATCCAGACATTGGCTCCCTGCGGATTGCTGGTTACAACAATGGTGGAAACCTCTGGCGCGAGCTCTACAGAGACATCTACACTCTTGCCAGCCGCGGATTCAATGCTGCGAGTCTGCGGCAAGTAACCTGGTTTGGTAAAGACCAGGGTATGATTTCCGGCCGCCAGATGCGACGCCAGAAATGGTGTGACCCAGTTGGGCTCGCTCCATCCATCAATCTCAACTTTGGCCCCATCAGGCTTTGAGAGCAGTTTCAATTCGCTCTGTTGAACAAATACCTGGTTTGGTGAGCTGGTGGCCTTCTGCGGGACAGGCAGTTTCACGCTGCTCTGCTGGGGCTGTTTCTTCGTCGGAAAAAATTTGACTACTGTGTCCGGCGCAATCACTTCCTGCACCGGAGTTGGCGTTGGGATAGCGATTGGAATCGGCTCGCGGTCGGCTTGCAGCTTGGCAGCCGCTTTTGCTTCAGCAAGCTGGCGCAGTTTTACCTGTGTCCGATGATAGGACCATCCGCCCATGGCGGAGCCCAGCACCAGAATAGTTGCAATTGCGGCAAAAAGTAGCCGGTGCTTGTGATTCAGAATGGCCGTCGTGGGACGGAGCAATGGAACCGGCTTTCTAGCCGGAGCTGCAGCCGCCGCTGCAACCCGTGCCGTATTGCCAGTCACAACTCGTACTGGCAACACAACAGTTTTTTCCGGTGGAGTTGAGACAGGGCCTATCGCGCCGGTTGATCCAGTGCGAAGCGGTCCTGCCAGTTTGTAATTTTCAAGATCACGAACCAGTTCAGCTCCGGTTTGATAACGATCGTCAGGCGCTTTGGCCAGTGCCTTAACGACAATCGCGCTCAAACCAGGGTGAACTGTTACATCCAGATCGCGTGGCGTGATCGGGTTTTCGTTGACGATTTTGTAAATGATCGTCGTAACATTCTGACCGACGAATGGTTTCTCGCCGGTCATCATCTCGTAAAGAATCACTCCCAAACCAAAAAGATCGGAGCGGCCATCCAACTGGCGTCCTTTGACCTGTTCAGGAGACATGTAATTTGGTGTGCCCAGAACCTGACCGGTATTAGTGACTTGGCCGCCAGATTTCGCGATGCCGAAGTCCATGATCTTTACCGTGCCGTTCGCGGTGATCATGATGTTGGCCGGCTTTATATCGCGATGAACAATTCCGTTTGAATGAGCATAATCCAGGCCGCGGGCAATCTGCCGCGTATATTGCAGAACTTCTTCCGTCGATAAGACCCGCTTTTCAGCGAGAATCTCATGGAGCGTGGTGCCTTCAATGAACTCCATGGCGATGTAGAAAATGCCGTCATGTTCGCCGGCGTCATAGATCGTAACAATGTTGGGATGATTCAGGACACCCGCGGCGCGTGCTTCATTCTGGAAACGGCGCACCATCTCCTGCGCGTCCAGACCATGGACGTCGAGCCGCATCGTTTTGAGTGCCACGGTCCGGCCTATCGTCGGATCCAGCGCCTTGTACACGACGCCCATGGCGCCGCGACCAAGCTCACCGGTAATCTCGTATCTGCCAACCGTCTGTATAGACATCATGGGCTTAAATTTCTTTAATGACTCTGTGGCGCCCTGCTTGTCTTGGGGGAGAGACGTAAACTTCTATATCGTCAATTTTGCTGGACGATAAACACTTCAAGTGATGCGAAAATATCCCATTCCGTTACTCAGGGTCAATGCTCACCTACGTCTGATACGTGACTTTAGTTTGCAGCCAAATTCACCAGGAGGGTACGCCGAAAAAGTCTTTCGTGTGTTGGGCTCAGTAACGCTTACAATCCTTGCTATGCGCCTCTATCTATTGGCTTTATTGCTCATGCCCTTTTTGCTGCCTGTGCAGCCTGAATTAAACCTCGCATCAGCCCAAACCGCCTCCCACCCGCGCTCCACCAGTAACCAGGATGGCGAAGTCACGGGTAAGCAGCGTATGGAGCTGGCAAAAGAAATCGAGGGTGTACTGACTACACAAGCGCGTGCCTGGAACCAGGGCAATGTGGAAGAGTTTATGCAGGGATATTGGCGGTCGCCAAAACTGGAATTTTACTCAGGCGGCAGCATTACCCTTGGATGGGAGCAAACTCTTGCGCATTACAAGCAGCGCTATCAGTCAGAAGGCAAAGAGATGGGCAAACTTGAATTTAAAGATCTGAATATTGATCTGCTCAGCCAACAAGCAGCTGTTGTGACGGGAAAATATCAACTGACTTTGTCTGACGGCAAAACGCCACACGGTATCTTCACGCTGATTTTCAAGCGCATGCCCGCTGGCTGGAAGATTGTGCATGATCATACGTCTGTGGCGGGGGAGTGATCACCGGCTCTTCTTCCGCTGCAATTCACGATAGGCTTCACTCTTGGAAAGACCGCGCTCTTTGGCCACGACTTTCAGTGCAGCTTTTTCATCCAGCGCCTGCTCACGCATGATTTCTTCCAGGCGAGCTGCAATATCTTTAGTGACTGCCTGAGATTTCTGCTCGGCACTCCTACCGATCAACAGAGTAATTTCGCCTTTCAATTCACTCTGCCTCACACGTGCCAATAGTTCGGCTGCTGTGCCGCGGATAAATTCTTCATGGAGCTTGGTCAGCTCACGCGCGATCACAATCAGACGATCTGCGCCAAGGATCTCCACGATGTCCTGCACTGTCTCCGTGATGCGATGAGGTGCCTCATACACCACACTTGTCTGCTCTGCATTCCCCAGCGACTCGAGCGCTGTGCGTCGCTGGCCTGCTTTTGCCGGCAGGAAGCCGAGGAACTGAAAGCTATCGGTAGGCAAGCCGCTGGCAGCAAGTGCCGCAACCAGCGCGGAGGCTCCGGGTATGGGAACCACCTGAATGCCACGTTCAATTGCCAGCTTGATCACGCGATAGCCGGGATCGGAAATTCCGGGCATGCCGGCATCCGAAACCTGCGCCACATTCATCCCCTGCTCCAGCTTGGTTACCAGCTCTTCCGCCCGTGAAGCCTCATTGTGCTCGTGATAGCTGACCGTTGGCCTGTCGATGCCATAGTGCTGCAGCAGCTTGGCGGTATGGCGAGTGTCTTCACAGGCAATGAGATCAGCCTCACGCAGCATTCGCACGGCGCGATAAGTGATGTCCTCCAGATTGCCGATGGGAGTTGCCACCACATGCAGCGTGCCGGGTTTTCGTGCTTCAGACATCATTGAAGCCGTAAGAATAGCATCTGTGCTGTGTCTTATTCTGCCGGGCTTTTTCCTGGGAATATGGCGCTCTGTTAAAATCAGAGCACAATAACAACTAGTTTTGAGGGTTTGTCCGAGTGCCTCTCCACGAATATCAGTGTAAAAAGTGCAAACACAAATTTGAAAAGATCCAGAAATTCTCCGACCGTCCGATAAAAAAGTGCCCCGAATGCGGCGGCCCGGTTGAGCAGCTTCTGCATGCGCCCGCGGTCCAGTTCAAGGGCAGTGGCTGGTATGTAACCGATTACGGAAAAGGCGAAGGCTCCAAGCCTGATTCCGGCTCAGAGAAAAAGGATACGGCCAAAGAAAAAGACGACGGTGCAAAAGGAAAAGAGAAGGACAAAGAGTCTAAGCCAGAGTCGAAATCAAAGAAGGCTGAGAAGTCTGAGTCGAAAAAGTCGAGAGACTAGCCGGCGGCGTTTCTACTATTCGAGCGCAGCGCACAATCCAAGATAAAAAGAAAGGCCGCAAATTGCTTGCGGCCTTTAAGTTTTTAGCTGACCTTGCGTTTAGTCTGTTCAGCTTTAGCTTCGGTCCGGCCACTTACCGTAAACACCATCTGGCGTTTTGAAATATCAGCATCCACGATCACGTGATCGCCATGCAAAATCTCGCCTTCCAGAATCTTCATGGCCAGCGGGTCCTGAATCATCCGCTGGATCGCGCGCTTCAACGGACGCGCACCGTAAGCCCGATCATAGCCCTCCAGGAACAACAGCTCCTTGGCCGGCTGTGTAAGCTCGATGGTGATTTTGCGGTCGGCTAACAGCTTGCGCAGATCATCCAGCCGCAGCTCGGTGATGCGCGTCAACTGCTCTTCGCCCAGCGGCTTGAACACGATGATGTCATCCACACGGTTCAGGAACTCCGGACGGAAATGCTGTCGCAACGCCTCCATCACATGATCGCTCGCCTCGGTAAATGCCTCCGCCGAACTAACACCTTCCGCCTGCAGATAACTCGCACCGATATTTGAGGTCATGATGATCACCGTGTTCTTAAAGTCCACGGTACGGCCTCGCGAATCGGTCAAGCGGCCGTCATCCAGAATCTGCAGCAGGACGTTGAACACATCCGGATGCGCTTTCTCGATTTCATCAAACAAAATAACGCTGTAAGGTCGGCGACGAACGGCTTCCGTCAGCTGTCCGCCTTCGTCATAACCCACGTATCCCGGAGGCGCGCCAATCAACCTTGCCACAGCATGCTTCTCCATGTATTCAGACATATCAATGCGGACCATGGAGTGCTCGTCGTCAAACAAAAACTCAGCCAGCGCACGCGCCAGCTCGGTCTTGCCTACGCCCGTGGGGCCCAGGAAGATGAACGAGCCAATCGGCTTCTTGGGATCGCTCAATCCCGCACGCGAACGCCGCACCGCGTTCGCCACGCGCTCCAGCGCTTCATCCTGTCCGATTACACGCTGGCGCAAGCGCTCTTCCATGCTTACCAGCTTACGTACCTCGCCTTCCAGCATCTTTGACACCGGAATGCCGGTCCACTTGGAGACGATCTTGCCTACATCTTCCTCATCGACTTCTTCTTTCAACATGCGGCGCTGCTTGTCGTCTGCCTGCGCGCTCAGCTTGGCCAGTTCGGCTTCAGCCTGGCGCAGATCGCCATAACGTATGGCCGCTACGCGCTCCAGATTGCCGCTGCGTTCTGCCTGCTGCTCGTCGATTTTCAACTGCTCGATCTTTTCTTTCAGCTCGCGAATGCGCGTAATACCGGACTTCTCTTCCTTCCAGCGGGCCTTCAGCGCATCACTCTGCTCGCGCAGATGCGCCAGCTCTTTTTCAACTACAGCCAGACGGTCCTTTGAGTTGGAATCGTCTTCTTTCTTCAGTGCCTGCTTTTCGATCTCAAGTTGCGTGGCTCGGCGCTCAAGCTGGTCAATCTCCGTCGGCATGGAATCAATCTGTATGCGCAGTGATGACGCAGCTTCGTCGATCAAATCAATCGCCTTGTCCGGCAGAAAGCGGTCTGTGATGTAACGATTGGAGAGCGTTGCCGCCGCCACAATCGCTGAATCTTTAATACGCACGCCGTGATGGACTTCGTACTTTTCTTTCAAGCCGCGCAGAATTGAAATGGTATCTTCCACCGTCGGCTCACTTACCAGCACAGGCTGGAAGCGGCGCTCAAGAGCTGAATCCTTCTCAATGTACTTGCGATATTCATTCAGAGTGGTGGCGCCTACCGCGCGCAGCTCTCCGCGAGCCAAAGCCGGCTTGAGCATGTTGCTGGCATCGATCGCGCCCTCAGACGCACCTGCACCTACCAGCGTGTGCAACTCGTCAATGAACAGAACAATCTGTCCATTCGAATCTTCAATTTCCTTCAATACAGCCTTCAGGCGATCTTCAAATTCGCCACGGTACTTGGCTCCAGCCAGCATTGCGCCCAGATCAAGCGCAACCACCCGCTTGTTTTTCAGGATCTCCGGCACGTCGCCAGAGATAATGCGCTGCGCCAGGCCTTCTACGATCGCCGTTTTACCCACGCCCGGCTCGCCGATGAGCACCGGATTGTTTTTGGTCCGGCGTGAAAGCACCTGCACCACGCGGCGAATCTCTTCATCACGGCCAATCACCGGATCAAGCTTGCCGCGCCGCGCTAGCTCCGTGAGATCTTTGGCATAACGTGAAAGAGCCTGATATTTGCCTTCAGGATTCTGGTCAGTCACGCGCTGTGATCCACGCACAGAGGTCAGCGCTTTCAGGATTGCATCATGCTCTGCGCCCGCGGCGGCAAGAAGCTGCCGTGCTTCATTGCTCTTGTCTTTATCCGCCACAACAGCCAGAAGTAGATGCTCGGTGGAAACATATTCATCCTTGAAGGTGTCTGCTTCTTTAAAAGCCTGGTCCAGAACTTTGGCCATGGCAGCGGAGAGCTGTGGCTGGGCGGACGCGCCAGAAACTTTGGGCAGGCGATTGATCCGCTCCGTCACCTGTGACTGCAAAGTCTGAGCGTTAACGCCCAGCTTGGCCAGGACCGGCACAACAATGCCTTCACTGTCCTGCAGCATCGCCGCTAAAAGGTGCAGCGGCAACATCTCCGGATTACCGTGATCGCTGGCGATCTCATTCGCCTGCTGGATCGCCTCTTGCGCCTTGATTGTGAACTTGTCCCACCTGATTGCCATTTCTTGCTCCTAAAACTTTTTGTTGTGTGAGATCCTTCCCTTCGGTCAGGATTTCGCCTGGCGGCTCAGACGCCGCCGTTCCGGCTCAACTTGTCCCACCTGATTGCCATTTCTTTCTCCTAAAACTTTTTGTTGTCTGAGATCCTTCCCTTCGGTCAGGATTTCGCCTGGCTGCTCAGACGCCGCCATCCCGGGCGCAACTTGTCCCAACGAATGGCCATGTCTTACTCCTACTAAACCTTCTATTGTCTCTCTCAGGCGCTACTTTTGCTTGTGATGCAACGCAGCCCAAGAGAATTCTTTTATTCAAAAGAAACGGGAGATGAACACCATCTCCCGTCCCAACTTTCTTAACTATCCTCAAAAACCTTGCTTATGCCTGCAGAGTCTTTTCTCCTGCCACACCGACTTTGATCTGTTTGGGTTTGGCTTCTGCGCGCTTGCCCAGAGTAACCTTCAATATGCCCTTGTCGTAGTTGGCTTCCACCTTTTCTCCGTCAATCGTGTTAGGAAGACGGAAGGTGCGGAGGAAAGAGCCATAACGCCGCTCAATGCGATGGAAGTTCTCTTCCTTCTCCTCTTTCTCAAACTTGCGCTCGCCCTGAATGGTAAGAGTGTTGTTTTCCAGGCTCACATTCAGATCGGCCTCATTCACGCCCGGGACTTCCAGCTTCAGAACCAGGTTTTGTTCGTCTTCATAAACGTCAACCGGGGGAACGAAATTGCCCGCCGAGGTCAGCTGATCTTTGCCTGTCGGCTCAAAGCTGCCAAAAAAGCTGGCCAGTTCGCGAAAAGGATCAATTCGGGTGATGGTAGTCATGATGCTTGTTTCTCCTTCAAAGAAGTTGAGTTTTTTATGATTGCTGTCCTGCTATATAACATTCGATGCATAATTAGCGCAAAGGAAGCATAAAATATGAGTGCATTACTGTCAATACATAAATGAGAGCATACATTTCCATATTTATCAGTTGTTTAGGTGATTTAGTAAGGCTGGGTTATTCCACGGAGAGCACAAAACACTTCAGATAATAGGTCTCTGGAACACCCAAAACGATGGGGTGGTCTTTGGCTTGGGTTCGCTTTTCCAGAACTCTGACGGCTCGATGAGAGTCTTGAGCAGCTTGGGCCAGCATGGCGGAAAAATCCGCTTCGCTGACGGCAAACGAGCAGGAGCATGTAACCAGAACGCCTCCCGGACGAACCATCTTTAAAGCCCTCAGATTCAGCTCTTTATAGCCGCGCATGGCAGGTTCCAGGTGCTTTTTGGACTTAGCAAAGGCTGGCGGGTCGAGCACGATCACGTCATACTGCTTGCTGGAAGCGGCATAGTCTTTCATCAGGTCAAAGGCATTGCCCTCAATCCACTCAATCTCCGGTTTGCCGGAATTGGGATTGAGTTTTTCATTCTGTTCGGCCGTTTCCAGCGCCTCGCGGGAGATATCCACGGCTGTGACTGATTCGCAGACACGAGCCAGGTGCAGAGCAAATCCACCGTGATAGGTGCAGACATCCAGCGCCTGGCCGCGAGCATAACGCGCGGCAGCGGCATAGTTCTCCCGTTGATCAAGGAACGCGCCAGTCTTCTGCCCGCCCAGCGCGTCATAGTGAAACTTAATGCCGTTCATGGTGACGATGCTCTTGCTCTTGGCACCACTGATCTGGGCTGAATCAATCTCCGGCAGCTGTTCCAACTCGCGGATACGGGCATCGATGCGCTCAACAATGTTTTCTGCACCAGCCTGCTTCTTGAGCGTCTCAAGAATGAGCTGCTTTCTCTGCGGCTGGTCCCATGCCTGAGTAAGAATCTGAAAGGTGTAAACGTCGTTATAGCGGTCGATAATCAGCCCCGGCAGACGGTCTGCCTCACTAAACACGAACCGGCAAGCGTCCGAATCCTGCACGACCTTCTTTCGATATTCGATGGCCTCAGCCAGACGCTGCGCCAACAGACCCAGGAGTTCGTCTTCTGAGTTGAGAACTTCCTGCCCCAGCAGCCGCAGTTTGATCTGGGAAGACGAGCTGTAAATGGCCGATCCCAGCACCCTGTCTTTTGGTCCCACAACATGTACCAACGCGCCAGGCTGGATACCGGAATCGTTGAGCACGTCAGAGCTATAGACCCACACGTGGCCATCACGCAGGCGCTTGGCCGCGCGTTCATTGATGATTACTTTTTTAGGAGAGCTTGCCATCAGGCAAACAGGATATAAGATTGCGCGCTATTGCGTGGTGGTAGGCTCGGTAGCATTTTCTGCCTCGGCAGGCTCCGCAGCGCGGGACTTGCTCTTCTTTTTAGGAGGATCGGGCGGTGGCGGAGCTTCCTGGGCAGGATCATAATAGAGAATCCGGCCGCAGGAGTTACAGGTAACAATCTGATCATTCGTGCGGATCTCCTGCCATATCTGTGGACGCAGCATCACAAAGCAGGCCATGCATTTTTGCCCGCGCGCCTCAGCCATGGCAGATTTGCGCTGGCGCATCACGCGATCGTAGTGCTGCAGGGTGCTGTCATCCACGCTGGAGCGCAGCTCCGTGCGCTTTTCTTTCAGCCCAGTGAGAAGCTTTTCATCTTCCGCGGTGCGGACGCGGGCTTCGTTCTTTTCTCTCTCCACGTCAGCGGACTCGGTCTTAAGCTCAGCTTCAGCGACTTTCAGGGCTTTTTCTTCGGCTTCCATGCCCAGCATCAGCTCCAGGATCTTGTCTTCACAGCCGCTGATCTGCTTTTCCGCAAACTCTACTTCGTGCATCAGGGCACGGTATTCGTCATTGGTCTTTACGCTGGATGACTGGCTGCGGTATTTGGCGATCTTCTCTTGAAAGCCTTTAATATCAGCATCTAGCTGGCGGCGGTTTGCTTCATTCCCCTTGATCCCGGCCTTGGCTTTTTCCACAGCGGCCTTGTGTTCAGCCAGTTTCTCTTCAATTACGGCCACTCGCTTGGGCAGGCCGGCCACTTCTTCAGACAGCCGGGTGGCTTCCCGGTCTACTTTTTCCAATTCGATGAGTTTTTCCAGGTTGGCATTCATGGAGGGTAACTTTGATTCTAACACGCACGAACAGCGCCTTGAATGCTACTTTCGTGATGTGGACTAGGTTTTTCTACCGATTGTGAGCAGGCTGGGCCATGCTTAAACTTTCATATATATGATCGTGGAAATGACAAGATTATTGCTGGGTGTGATGATCGCTCTATTTCACCGTCCGCTGGCCAGCATGATTATGCATCACGAGCGCAATCTTGACGGGTATTTCCGCAGCCGCGGCGTAACCCTGCCGGCGCCTCCCAGTGATGCCACCGCACAGAATCTTTATTTCGGCATCGGGATATTCATCTCCCTGGTTGAAGCCGGACGCATCTGGCTCACGATGTACTCTTAGAGTTCTTTGCGACTGTACTTTCTTCTAAACTTACAGCTTAGTCTCTCGGCAACGGCGGCGTTGCGTCGGGTTTTCGGCCAAAACCAAAACGCCCGATCAGCACCAGAGCTATCGCGCTATAGCCAACATACTTTGATATGTCACGTATATGTGCATCAGCCGATGACCGCATCATGTAGGAAGCAATCAACGCTGCAACGGCAAGAAGAATGCAAATCCAATAACCTGCTGGTCTGTTTCCCATAGTTTCCTTTCTACGTGCAAGCGCAAGAAAAGTTACGCCCAATGCGGGAACAAAACATAAGCGCTGACTTCAGCCAGCGCCCGCTGTTTGACTCTTACTTTTTCTTGCCTCCATTGCCTGCCGCAGGCACACCTTCAGACTGGTTGTGATAATTCGGGAATGTCGGGCGCTTGGCTACCGGCAGCGGCGTCTTGCTGAGGGTATCCATCACCAGTGAGACGGCTTTCTCCAGTTGCGGATCATGTCCGCTCATCCAGTCCTTGGGAGTAATTTCAACTTCAACATCTGGAGCGACGCCATGGTTTTCTACGTCCCAGTCACCGGTGCGGTTATAGAACGCCACGCGCGGTGCGGTAACAGAGCCGCCATCCATGAGATTGGGATAGTCATAAATTCCCACCAGGCCGCCCCAAGTCCGCGTGCCCACCAATGGACCCAGCTTGGCATCATGGAAATACCAGGGCAGCGCATCGCCGCCGGATCCGGCATACATGTTGATAATCATGGCCTTGGGGCCAAAGATTGCGCCCACGGGCGTGGTGAAATCGTGACCTTCGCGCGTCATCCAGTAGTTTTGCAGCGGACGCTTCAAATAGTCGATGACATAGTCCGCCGCAGAACCACCGCCGTTGAAGCGCTCATCAATCACAGCGCCTTCACGGCCAACCTGAGCAAAGAAATAGCGGTTGAATGATGTGTATCCGCCAAAGCCGGTGTCTGGCAGATAGACATAAGCTACCTTTCCGCCGCTGAGCTTGCTTACTTTCTCAAGATTTCCTTCAATCCATGCGCGATTGCGCAGCGCAACTTCAGAATCGATCGGCACAACTGTAACGGTGTGCGCGCCCTTGCCATCCGCCGAGGGGCCAACTCTCAGAACGGTTGATTTGTCTGCGGTGCCTTCAAACAACTCAAACACTTCGTCGGTCGGCTTTAGCTCGCGGCCATTCACCGCGAAGAGATAATCTCCTTGCTGCACCGTAACTCCGGGCTGGGTAAGCGGCGCACGCAGCTGCGGGTTCCAGTTTTCACCCTGATAAATTTTGATGATCCGGTAATGCCCGTTTTCAATGCCGTAATCCGCGCCCAGCAACCCAACCTTGCCTTGCTCTGACGGCGGATCAGTTGGCGTGCGGATATACATGTGGCCCACCGTGATTTCGCCCAGCATGTCAGAAAGCAGATAACTGAAATCAATGCGGCTGCCAACGTTTTCCAGATAGGGCTCGTAATGCTTTCTGGTGGCCGCCAGATCCAGACCATGAAGGCTCGGATCGTAGAAGAAGTCGCGCTCAATGCGCCAGACTTCGTTGTACTCCTGCTTCCATTCCGCACGAGGATCCACCAGCACTTCCATGCGGGCAAGATTCATCGGTGTGTCGGGTTTGCCGGCTGCTGCCGGGCCTTCACTACGCGCCGGCGCAACAGCGGAGCTGACAAACCATTTGGCGTTTTCGCGGCGGCCCTTGCTGTAAAGCATCTTCTTGCCGTCAAATGAAACCGTGAAATTATTCACTCCTTCCATCAGCTTTTCTGGCTTGCGCGATGTCAAATCAAAACGCCACAGCGTTGTCTGCTGGTCGGGGCCAGGACGAAGCGGATCTTCTATCAGGAAAATGGTCCCCGCTTTGCCAGCCACCAGCTTGCCGTAGTCTCGCGGCGGAATTGGCAGTGCGAGAATCCGCTGGCTGATGTTTTCTGCATCAATGCGGACGATTACACCTTCATTCTTGATTGCCCTGACGGCGCGTGCATCCTGCGCTTTAGCTTTCTCCTCAGGATTCACCGGCTCCTGATCTGGTTTCTCTTCTGCTTTTGGCTGCGGTTTATCAGTATCTGGCTTAGAGTCGTCTGAAGCTGCAGCTGCAGATTTCTCTTCATCACTCTCCGGGGCCAGAGGTGATGGCTGATCTTTGCGCAGAACAATCAAGTAAGCGCTGCGCGTGACTGGCCGATTGATGCTGGAGAGATCAAGCCATCCAGTGGTTGGACCAATATCAGTGCTGGCCACGAAGTAGAGATATTGCCCCTTCTGGTCGAAGGCAGGAAAGCGAGCGTCACTTAAGCCGTCAGTTAGTTGAAGGCTTTTTGCCTGCTCCACGGAGTAAGCAAAGATGTCATGCATGTGGCTGACAAGCGTTTTGGAATAAGTAATCCAGCGGCTGTCTGGTGACCAGGTTGGATCAAGGGTGCGCGTGGGACTGTCGTAGGTATCGGTATCAATCTTTACCGGCGTGCCCTTTGCCAGGTCGACATACCAGAGGTTCAAACGCTTATCAGAGAATGCAATCTTCTTGCTGTCAGGAGACCAGACGGGCTCGTAATAAAAAGATGGCGGCGCGCCGAGAGAAATTTTCTTTGCCTCACCCATGCCATCAGGGTTTTTCAGAAAGAGCTGATACTCGCCTGATTCGTCAGAGAAATACGCGATCCATTTGCCATCAGGCGACCACGCTGGATCACGCTCCATAATTCCGGGTGTGTTGGTCAGATTGCGGATGTCGCCTTTTTCTGCAGGTGCGGTAAGAATTTCACCATGGGCTTCAAACACAGCCCGGGCCCCGCTGGGCGAGAGTGTTGCGCCTGCAATTTCATTTTCAACCTTTTTGAAATGCGGCCTGACGTTAGGCAGATCAGCAGGCACGGTGACCGCTACAGCTTTGGAATTGCCTGTTGCTGGATCAAAAAGATTCAGTGAGCCAAATTGTTCATAGACAATGGCGCCAGGACCCGCGGAGGCAGATTTGATATCCGCGCCGTTCCCCTGCAATGCCTGCTGAACCTTTTTGGTTTTTGGGTCATACACAAACAGGCTGAAGGGTCCGTTGCGATCAGACAGGAAATAAACTTTTCCATCCAGCCACATCGGATTGCCGTCATTCGAGGTTTCGCGCGGCAGCTCGTCCAGATTCAGGTCAGAGAGGTCGGCGATCCAGATGCGTGAGGCTTTGCCACCACGATAGCGCTTCCAACCAATGGCCGAGAGGCGGCGATTGTTGTCCACCGGAACATAGGCAATGTGCTTTCCATCGGCAGAGAACGCCCCGAACTCAGCAGTCGGCAGCGGGAGCTCATGCGGCAAGCCGCCTTCGAGCGAAACCGTGAATAGACGGTTGAAGCGCGAATAGCTATTGCGGGTGGAACGGAAGAGCACAGACTTTCCGTCAGGCGACCAGCCCACCACTTCATCAACCGAGGGATGATACGTCAGCCGCCGGGGGACGCCGCCGGAGCTGGGCATGACGTACACGTCCACGTTGCCGTCATAGTCGCCAGTGAAGGCAATCATACTTCCGTCTGGCGAGAAAACCGGGTCACTCTTGGTGCCACTGCCGCTGGTGAGCAAGCGCGCCTCGCCGCCCTCACGAGGAACCAGCCAGAGATCGCCGGCATAAGCAAAGGCGATGTGCGTCTTGGAAAGCGTGGGTGTCTGCATAAGCAGGGGGCCAGCAGCCTGTGCGCTGTGAGTGGCGGCAAAGACAACGATTGCAACGAAGACAAAGCTGAAAAGTTTTTTCATAGATACCACCGGAAGTGAAATGCCGTTCGCAGAAAGCAGCTTAGGGTAGCAGTACTCCTCGAAGGAAACAAGAGAACATCTTTGAAACACAAAGGAACTAAGGAAGCAGAGGAAAATGGATAAGATTTTTATTGTTATGGAGAACCTTTCGAACCGCACCATTGCTTTGAAAACAAATTCTTGTTCTACTTTCCTCCGCTTACTTCTTTCCTCTGCGTTTCAGGGTTTTGCTTTTCTTTGAGCCTGATTTGTTAGCAGCCGATCTTTTGGGAGAAGCGGCTGTCTCCTTCGCAAGCTCTAGTAAGACAGCAACATGCGCGATCGCAGCATTATCTGTACCCATCCCCTCAGGCGTCTTGGCTTTGATGCCTACCTGATTGGGCTCAACGCCCAACAATTTCGCTACGCGTGCCTGGATTTTTTTTGCATGCGGCACAATCTTGGGCTCGGCCAGAATCAGAGTTGAATCGACATTGGAAACTTTGTATCCGGCAAGGCGAATCTGCTTCAACGCCTCTTCCAGGAAGATCACAGAGTCTGCGCCTTTCCATTTTGGATCGGTCGGAGGAAAGTAGCTCCCAATATCGCCTGCGGCAACGGCCCCAAGTAAAGCGTCAGTGATGGCATGGAGAAGTACGTCGCCATCAGAATGGCCGGAGAGGCCTTTGTCATGTGGCAGCTCAATGCCGCCAATCTTTAGGGGAACGCCGGATTTAAATTCGTGGGAATCCCAACCGTAACCAATTCTCATTCAAAAACCTCACCACAGATAAACACGGATAAAACGGATTTTCACTGAAATCAAAATGCACCGCCAATACGTTGAGCTTTAGCTCGTTTGCGGTCGTTGTCATATAGCAGGCGTCTAATTTGGGCCTTTGGTCCAAAGTTGAGAATTAAACCAAGTTTAAGTGAAGTGGCTCTTAGATAATTTAGAAGCTGGGCTTTCATGAGCAATGATGATTGTTTCTGCTGTTTTCAGTTCCAGCAGAATACATTTGTTGACCAACAAATCTGCCCGAAAGTCTCCAACGTTGACGCCTCGAAACATGACGGGAACCGGAACCTCAGCCTCAACAGATAGTCCACGCTCAGACAAAGCTAAATGAAGCGATTTTCGGTAAACCGATTCAAGAAATCCAAACCCCAATTCGTTATAAACCTCGTAAAAAACACCGATAATTAATTCGCTCAATTTCGCGTGTTTTAAATGAGAACCACTTTCCGTATTAATCCGTTCCATCCGTGTTTATCCGTGGTAAGGTTTTGATTTTTTTAGGAATGAGACTTCATTAGATACTCCGCCAGCTCTAAATCCCCCGGCGTTGTGATCTTGATGTTCTTCGCCGAGCCCATCACTACCCACACGCTTTCGCCGAGACGTTCCACCAAAGATGCTTCATCGGTTCCGGTGAAGCCATCGGCTGTGGCGTTGTCAAATGCGCGTTTGATCAGGGCGTAGCGAAAACCCTGCGGCGTTTGTGCCTGCACAACGCGTTCTCGCGGAATGGTAGAGGTAATAATCGCGCCTTCGGCAGCGCGCTCCACCTGCTTGATCGTGTCCACGGCTGGCAGGCCGGCGATAGCTGCGCCGTGTCTTTCCACTTCATGAATTACGTTGGCAATGATCTCATCGTCAACAAATGGACGCACCGCATCATGGACCAGCACAACATCGTCAGGAGAGGCTTTGAGCTGGGAGATGGCGTTCGCCACGGATTCCTGACGATGCTCACCGCCCTCAACGATTTTGACTTCGCTGCTGAGGTTTTCCTGCTCCAGTTGCTTGCTGAAGCGATCCATCTCGTTTTTGCGGAGCGCCACAACAATCTGGCTGACCTGTTGATTGCGGGCAAAAACGCGCAGCGTGTGAATCAAGATTGGTGTGCCATTGATCTCAAAAAACTGTTTGGATGGCGCGCCTTTTTTCGTGGACGCCATACGCGTGCCCAGACCTGCTGCGGGAATGATTACGATCACCTTCATCGGGGTGAAAAGTATAACAACTTTAGCTGGGACCAGCTTTGGCAAGAACTCAGTTAGCTAAATCCTACCGCGGATTTTCGCCGATGACGCGGCTCAAAAAAACCATGGTCCAAGTTTTCGAGTCAGATCTTACGCGTGGAACCAGCGCATATGAACGACCCAGGACGCAAGACTTGGGAGTTACGCGGCTGATTTTGACTTGGAGTTTGGTGGCTGGTCTGCTGCAATTTCGCCGGGAAGCACTTCTTTCAGTGCCCATTCAATACGGCGCGTGCTTTCCTGGATGGTGCGGATCTGTTCTGCCTGCTCCTTCAAAAATGGAGAATAGACGATTGGCTGTAGCGCATTGCGGACATGATGGTTCATGTCTGCGATGATGCGCATACGCTCCAGCATGGCCTTGTGCTGATGCCTTTCATAGAAAAAGACCAGAAGGCCAGCTAGGATAGCGGTCATAATATCGTCCACAATCGCAATAAAGCCGCCGACATTCAGCTTGTCCAACATTGTCCTCAGGCCGACACCAAGCAGAAAAACCACAAAGCCCAGGACAAAGCTGTAGACGGTGCGGCGAAACATTGAAGGTGGTTTTCTGTACATAAGGTCTTCAATTATTCCACAATAGTGCAGGTCCGCATCGCAATTCCGTATGGAAAAAGTGCTGAAATTAATTCGGGAGCAACGGTTACTTCGTCCCGGAGACCGTGTGGCAGTCGCCTGCTCCGGCGGGGCGGATTCCGTCGCGCTTCTCAGGGCCCTGCTGGATTTGCGCAGCGAGCTGGGCATTGTGCTCTCAGTGGCCCATTTTCATCATGGAATTCGCGGCGCTGAAGCAGACAGCGATCAAAAATTTGTGCAGGAGCTGGCTACTCAGCACGGGCTTGAATTTTATTCGGGCTCAGGCGATGTACCGGCCCACGCGACAACTCACAAACTGAGTATTGAAACCGCGGCAAGAAATCTGCGCCTGCAATGGTTTGCCGAGCTTATCCAGCAAAAGAAAGCTGACCTCATCGCCACTGCGCATACGCTGGATGATCAGGCAGAAACGGTGTTGATGCGGATGCTTCGCGGCACCGGCGTGCGGGGACTGGCTGGCATTGCTCCAATGCATACTGAAAAGCACCTGATCAGGCCACTTTTAAGCACCAGCCGCCAGGAAGTGGAAGCCTACCTGAAAAGCCTGAATCAGCCATGGCGTGAGGATTCCACGAATCAGGACCTTGTTCATACAAGGAATCGCGTCCGCCATACTCTTCTGCCTTTACTGGAAAGGGAATTCAATCCGACTATCCGACAGACTCTGGCGGACACTGCCGAGTTGGCGCGAGCCGAAGAGGAGTATTGGGCCAGCCAGCTTTCCCACCTTTTACCGCGCTTAATCTTGGAAGGTAAGCCTAGCCGCAGCGGCAGAAGCACTAGCGGAGGCTCGCAGAGCGTGCTGGCTTTGGATATTGCAGCGCTTAGAAACCTGCCGTTAGCGCTGCGAAGGCGGATCTTTCAAGAGATGGCAGAGAAGTTCGGCGTTAGCCTGGAATTTAAGCATATTCAGCAGCTTACAACACTATTAGACCAATATAAGCAGGGCAAAAACCTCGATTTACCAAGTGGATTAGAGGTAATTCGTACCTCAAGAGAGATCCAATTCAGCCAAAAAATGGATCATTCTCAGGAAAACTATAGTTATTTACTGCCAATACCTGGAGAAATAGCTGTTCCGGAGCTCCAATGCACCATCTGTGCAACCCCAATAAATACTGGAAAACAAAAGGTTTCAGGCTATAATGCGGCATCGCTTTTGAACCCTAGCCTGCTGGAACCAAAGCTTACGGTTAGAAACTGGCGTGCGGGTGACAGATTTTTTCCGGCGCACAGCCAATCTCCAAAGAAAGTAAAAGAGCTGCTGCAGCCAGACCGTCTGGGACAGCTGTTTTCACTTGCCGAAAGAAAGATATGGCCAGTGATTGAAAGTGCCGGCCAGATCGTGTGGATGCGGGGCTTTCCAGTACCGGCCGCGTTTGCCGGCAGCTCTGAAAACGCAATCCTGATTGAGGAGAGAAAAATGAGCGGCGAGGCACCGGAGTGAGCGGCGTTCAGACGGAGTATCCAAAAATCCTGCTGTCGGCGGAACAGATCAGGAACCGCGTGCAGGAGATGGCACGCCAAATCTCCAGTGATTATCGGGGTAAAACCGTCTATGTAGTGGGCGTAATGGAGAACGGCTTTATCTTTATGGCCGACCTGGTCCGCGAACTCGAATTACATGTGATTTGTCAGTTCGTGAAAGCCGAGTCCAAAGACACTAATTCCACGACGACAGAGATCTTCTTCAGTCCTGAGCTGGATGTCAGCGGGCAGAATGTGCTCCTGGTGGAGGCCCTGGTTCAATCCGGAATCACCAGCGAATTCCTGATTCGGAACCTGGTAAGCCGCGGCGCTGCCAATGTAAAGCTGGCAGTCCTGTTAGATAAACAATCCGGACGGAGGGTATCTCTCCAGCCAGATTACTTTGGTTTTCTTATGAATGAGAGTTTTGTCGTAGGCTATGGGCTGGGAGACCACCATTTTGGCCGCAATTTACCTTATATCGCCGGGCAAGGAGAACCGGGGTAATCCTTTGCCTGTTCTTAAGCGTTTTACTGCACCCACAGGGGTTGCAATGGGTATAAAATCTTGACAGTGAGAAAGTTTAAGACCGAGAGCCAGCTGTCAAGCATCTAATCGCTGTTGGTACCCCTCCTTAACAACGGCTGGGGAACTTTTTTCATTACATAGCGTCTTAATGGATGCGATTATTTTTCGATAAAGTAAGAAGGTCAGCTTTGTGTCTGATCGGGAATTTAGGAGCAATCAGTGAATTCGACATTTAAAACGGTGATCTTATGGGTAACGCTCGTAGCGGTCGCCTTCGTTCTCTGGCATATGATTCAAGGTGGGACGGGCGGCGGCAAGGACCAGGAAATCCCTTACACCGAATTCATGTCGCAGCTAAATCAGGGGAATGTTGCCGACGTAACAATTGAAGGCAATGTGGCCCGGGGTAAGTTGCGCAATGGCAGTATCTATCACTCAGTTGTACCGGCATCCAATCCGGCGCTATTGAAAGCGCTTGACGACCACCAGAAAGAAACCAAGACCACATTTAAAGACAGCCAGGGCTGGAACTGGTCAGTTGCACTGATTCAATTCTCACCATTCATTTTGCTGGGCGTGCTCTGGTTTGTGATGATCCGCCAGATGCAGACCGGCGGCAATAAGGCACTCAGCTTCGGCAAGAGCCGGGCGCGCCTGCTCTCCATGCAGCAGAAAAAGATCACATTTAAAGATGTGGCTGGCGTGGATGAGGCCAAAGAAGAGCTGCGCGAGATCATTGAGTTCCTGCGCGAGGCACAAAAATTCCAGAAACTTGGCGGACGCATCCCGAAGGGCGTTCTGCTGGTTGGCCATCCGGGCACCGGTAAGACCTTGCTGGCCCGCGCAGTGGCTGGTGAAGCTAACGTTCCGTTCTTCAGCATCTCCGGTTCAGACTTTGTTGAGATGTTCGTTGGCGTAGGCGCAAGCCGCGTCCGCGACCTGTTTGAGCAGGGCAAAAAGAATGCTCCCTGCATCATCTTTATCGACGAAATTGACGCTGTGGGCCGCCATCGTGGCGCTGGCCTGGGCGGCGGACACGACGAGCGCGAGCAGACGCTTAACCAGTTGCTCGTCGAGATGGACGGCTTTGAGTCGAACGAAGGCGTGATCCTGATCGCCGCAACCAACCGGCCTGATGTGCTGGATCCGGCGCTTCTGCGTCCGGGACGATTTGATCGCCGCGTTGTGGTTCCACTTCCAGATGTTCGCGGACGTGAAGAAATTCTCCGTGTTCATACCCGCAAGAGCCCGCTGGCGGATGATGTTGATCTCTCCATTCT
>Ga0210397_10000019_pt1 | contig 197438 bp, 209 predicted proteins | sample IncBWH2OmetaG_FD_160126 | JGI IMG/M metagenome (GOLD analysis project Ga0210397, IMG submission 160126) | Forest soil microbial communities from Barre Woods Harvard Forest LTER site, Petersham, Massachusetts, United States - Inc-BW-H-2-O ... | reverse complement strand
CACCTCCTTCAACATGGCGAACTCCATCGCCCAGGGCACGCTGACCGCGACCATCGTCTATGACGGCGACCACATGCGCTTCAAGATGTCCCACCTGACCAGCGGCACCACCACCGACAAGACGCTTTACCGCAACGATCCGATCAGCGGCGGCGCGGAGGAGCTCTTCATCAATAGCAGCGCCATCAGCTGGAGCGATTACATCCGCGTCGACGGCCAGATCGTCGCCCAGCGCTCCTGCCAGACCATCCCCGGCGCCTCCTCCTGCAGCGCGACCCCGACATGGCTTTATTTTGTGACGGACAATCTGAGTTCGACCACGGTCCTCACCAACGCCAGCGCGGCGGTCAGCGAACGCGACAGCTACGACGCCTGGGGAAGGCGGCGCAACACGGACGGCACAGACAACAGCGGCTGTTCCATAACGTCGGCAACCACGCGCGGCTTCACCGGCCATGAAATGCTCGACAATCTGTGCCAGATCAATGCCAATGCAAGAATCTACGATCCGACCATCGGCAAGTTCATGAGCGCGGACCCGGTGGTGCAGGATGCGCTCGACGGCCAGACTTATAACAGCTACGCCTATGTCGAGAACAATCCGCTCTCCCTGACCGACCCGAGCGGATACGATAGCGAGGGCTGCGGCACCAAGCAGAACCCCTGTCTTAACACCAGCGGCGGCACCACTATCGAGACCGTCGTCGTGACGGCGAACAAGATTCAAGATGGTCACTCGGCGGCGTTACTGGGTGTCATCTCTGGCGGCGGCGGTGGCGGACGCCCCGGCAATATCGGTTCTGGCCTCGGACGGCTCAATACTACCGCCCCCAATAGCCAGATGATTGAACTCGTCACCGTCGTTGGCGAATTGCCGGCGGCTGCGACACTTCACGCCAACGTTCCAGGCAGCGTTATCTTTACCCCTTCTAGTTTTGGAGGCCTACAAACGGGTGGTGCATTAGGCACAGGTGCAGCGCTGCAAATACCTTACACGCCTTGCAGCGCCTTGACACGCATAATGAAAGGGTCGTTCGGCGCATGGTCTACGCTCGATGGGACAGCCGCGTTTGGTATGGGATTTGGCCTAGATGTAATCGGAGGTGGTGCAATTGCAGCTGGGTGCGGCCAGCCCGCCGCACCTGCCACCTGTGGGCTCTCAGTTGTTGCCGGAGTTAGTATTATCGCTGCGTCTGGTGGAGCTTATTGGACGTCGTACGAAGTATATAAGAACGAAGCGATTCCCGAACTGGGAGAGGCTTTTGGTACTTGCCACGCGTAGGGAGCGAATAATGAAGCCGTCTATCCAACAATCACAAGCAAATATTTGGATGGGGATATTCTGGGACATCTGCGTTTATCTGACCTTCGAGCTTGCATCGGCACTCATGGTCAAGTTGATTTTTCACAAAACCGCTGGACAGCTTGTAGGTCCCTATTTGTCTATTGCGGCGCCAGGAGTGAGTTTCCTGCTGCTGGTTAGATGGCTATGGAGGTGGAAGGAGCGTGGTCCATCGCCTAAGCAGCTGGCGTTGGGATGGGGCCTCTCTATCGCGCTCTTTTTCTTGGCGTTAAGCGCCGCATTTTTCTACTCGAGCGTGGAACTCCGCTTTGTCAACTCAAGCGACGCAGTTTGGGTATTCGGTATGATGGGGGTGGGGGGCACAACAGCAGGTTTCTTGGCAGGGTATACTATGACGCTACAGCGTATTTCCGCGAAGGCAGTCAACAACGCGGACGGAAAGTAAGGTGACAGAGTAAAGTCTGCTTTCAGCAAAACGAGCGCACTGGACTGATCATTCAATGGCGAATGAGGCGATAGATACCTTGTGTGTGCCTTTCGAGTGACCCTGAACAAATGGAGCGGGCTTCGTTGAGTTGTATGTGTCCCGTAAGGGCCACTCGGCCAAGTAGACCTCAAAAACAATACGATGTAGCCGAGAGGGTTCCGCACCCACCACATCTGCGATGGCGCGGGAGTTCGCCGCGCCGGAGCGGCGCGGTCCGCACCATGGCCTATGACAGCATCGGCCGGTCGTCGCAGACCACGCTGGCGCAGGGCGCCACCACCGGCACCTACACCACCGCCTACAACGCCACCAACGGCCGGATCGACACGCTGACCTACCCGTCGAGCTTCGTCGCCAAATATGTCTACACGGCGCTGGGCTATCTCAGCCAGGTCGAGGACAACGCGACCAGTTCGGTGCTGTTCACGGTGAACACGCGGGACGCCGAATTGCACGCGACGCAGCAGACCGCCGGCAACGGCGTCGTGACCAACCTCACCTATGCCGCGACCACCGGGCAGGCCACGGCGATCAATGCCGGCTCGGGCGCGGTCGCCGCGCTGGGCTTCAGCTACGACACGCTGGGCAACCTCACCGGCCGCAGCGACACCAACCAGGGCGTCTATGAGAAGTTCTGCTACGACAATTTGAATCGGCTGACGAACTCGGCGACGGCCGCGAGCAGCCCCAGCCTGTGCAGCTCGACCGGCGGCGGCATCACGTCCAAGACCGTGGCCTACGACCAGCTCGGCAACATCACGTCGAAATCCGACGTCGGCAGCTACACCTACAGCGGCAGCGGCGCGGGTCCGCACGCCGTCACCTCCATCACCGGCACGGTCAACGGCGTGACCAATCCGACCTACACCTACGACAACAACGGCAACATGACCGCCGGCGCCGGCCGCAGCGTCGGCTACACCTCCTTCAACATGGCGAACTCCATCGCCCAGGGCACGCTGACCGCGACCATCGTCTATGACGGCGACCACATGCGCTTCAAGATGTCCCACCTGACCAGCGGCACCACCACCGACAAGACGCTCTACCGCAACGATCCGATCAGCGGCGGCGCAGAGGAGCTTTACATCAATAGCAGCGCCATCAGCTGGAGCGATTACATCCGCGTCGACGGCCAGATCGTCGCCCAGCGCTCCTGCCAGACCATCCCCGGCGCCTCCTCCTGCAGCGCGACCCCGACATGGCTTTATTTTGTCACCGACCACCTCGGCTCCACGTCCGTCCTCACCAACAGTGCCGGCACGGTGACCGAAAGATTGAGCTACGACGCGTGGGGAAGACGGCGCAATGCCGACGGCACCGACAACAGCGGCTGTTCCATCACGTCGGCGACCACCAGAGGCTTCACCGGCCACGAAATGCTCGACAACCTCTGCGAGATCAACGCCAACGCGAGAATCTACGATCCGACCATCGGCAAGTTCATGTCGCCGGACCCATTCGTGCAAAATCCGCTCAATGGGCAGTCGTTCAACCGCTACAGCTATGTCCGAAATAATCCACTCTCGTTGATCGATCCCAGTGGATACATCGATAACGACCAGTGCGATAAAGGCGCGCAACATTGCACGCCGGTCTCGGGTGGCGACGACGACGGCGACGACAGCGACGACAGCGGCAATAATCTGGATGGGGGTCGAGAATGCCTCAGTTGCTCGCCCTATTACGGCTATGGCGTCGAGCAGCACAGTGATGACGTTCACTACCTCGTGGCTGGCAACAGCGCGGGCAATCAGGCGGGGTCAGGGGACGCACAAGCAGCGGTAAACGGCGCAGCACCGGGCGCTAGCTTCACCGATGACTCTGGAGGCGTATTCAAAACCGGGATTATCACTATCTGTGACCCCGAGCCTGACTGTACAAGCACAAGCGATCAGTACTTTGTGCCAGGTGACACAGATGAGGGATTTCAGCTCGCCGACTACTCGCGGCCAGAGATCAGACCTTATCCAAGCATAATTGGTTACATTGGTGGCGGAGTATTTGACGAGGACAAACCCCTAGCCATCCGGACAGATGCCAAGAACGGCTATGTCTACCGGATACATGGGGTCGCATACAGTATGACAATATTTGGTCCTGATGGGTTCCCCAACCCAATTGGCCCAGCAGATTACTCTGTAATGAATCTTCAAAATAGCTTGACTATACAGCAGGGAACATTCGACATTTCCGTTGGGCCAGGGCATGACACATACTTAACGATTTATAATCTGCCGAAATCCGATTCTGGTTATCCGGTCTCTATTGAGTTCGACTTCAGTCAAGCTCAGGGTGGCCCCGAGGGTGGTGGCATCGTAGCGGTCTATAGAGTCCATTGAGGTGACAATGAGGTTCGTGATTGGATTGCTTGCGGTTCTTATCTTAGTCATGGGCGTGAACATACCGCCGGCTAATGCAGTCAGTTCGGTTGAGCAGAGCGTTCCTGAATTTGTGATATCCAAACCCTCAAAAGAATATTGTGAGTTCGTTATACAACTTTCTCCATCGGCTGCAGACGTCGCGGAAAGTCGATTGTTTGATTTTATGGAATCGGCGAATGCTTATACGAAAGGATGGAGAGCGACGTTTGCAGTTGTCGACGTGAACTACGACACTAACACCACATTCAGCTTGATTTCCTTTACCGGCTGCCCAGCAGCAACAATTGCCTTGAATTTTGTCACTCGTTTTTTCGATCGTTGGCAGAAACTTCATTGTTCAGGAAAATGTGAGCTGTGGCTGCCGCATATTACATCTCGCGCGAAATTGGATTTCACCATCCCATATGAGGGCTACAAGTTTAAGTCTCAAATCGATGAGTTTCTACATTATCGTCAAAAAGATGCTCTCAAGTCATGCACAATAGAAATTGATCTTATGCCAGCGATGGCGGTGGATTTCGCGCACACCGACTTATTTGGTGCCGTTATGGAACTGCAGAGGAAATTTCGATATCCAATATTGGACATTTCGCAAATAGATGGAAAGTTATATGTTCTTCTATCTCGACAATGTCTCGACAAGGAGACTCTGTACGCAAGAATGATATGGAATTTGAAACATCGGGGTTTTGATGTTGGCACGCTTCGGACAGTGAATTTTCGTCCGGATGTTTCCGATTATCTTTTCTCTCAGACTGGGCAGAGATAAGATAAAAGTGGGGAGTCTGGATTATAACTCAACCACCGTCGTTTCACACTTCCGCGAAGTCGTTTTTGGCGGTTGGGATACCGGTGCGATGCATGGATTCATCGTCGTCCGAAATAATCTCACCGGCAAACAGTGGGTGAGCCAAGGCGGTCCCTCATACGATGTGCCGTGCGCCTACTGTTTGCTCCCGCTGCCGTCAGATCAGTCGTGGACAGAGCCGTATACGAGCAGCAACACGGGCTACAGTCAATTTTATGTGTCGGTATCGAGCTTCACGACAGACCTGTCGTCAGATGCTATCGTTGGACAGTTGTCGCAGTTCTCTAACGAATTTAATTCGGAGGAACTGCCATATCTCTATCCTACACCAAACAGCAACTTCTACGCCGGTGAAGCTTGGCAGAATCTGACCGGTTGTTCCGGCATTGCCATCAAGCGTGAACGCACCAGGATGGCCGGGGCCACAATGAAACGAGACGAAAACAAAAGCTCTAATCGGCGTCGAAATGTTCGGTCGCTGTTGTTCTCTCTCGTCGGAATCGCGGCGTTGGCGCTTGTTATTGTTCTGGTTCAGCAAGGTCTGGCACGCACCGGAGCGCATTTTTTCCCGCCCCCAATGGCTGATGGCATCAAATGCGATAACTGGAGGAATTGCAGCCAAGCCAACGCTGCTTTCACTGAAGTTTTGCGTCGCCGTTTTCCTCTGGGCACGCCCGAAAATGTTCTGAGATCGACGCTACTTGCTCAGGGCTTTCGCACTCTTCCTGTGTCCATAACGGCGTGCCTGCCACGCGGACAAGAAGCACCAATTGGTAAGCTAGTGATCGAATGTCCTGCGTGGGACTTCAACTGGAATCCCAGAGATTATCTCGCATATGGCTGGGGTGGACCGCCATGCGGAACCGATTTGAGCGTGAAATGGTCGGCCGATAAAAGTGGAAAGATCACGCACCTTGAAGGCTATTACGATTACACGTGCCTCTAAAGAGCTAGACACTTCTGCGCACTGAATAGTATCGGGATCGGCGTCGGAATTGATGTTTGCGCGCCAGATTTTTGCGCCTCGGCGAGCTCAAGACCCAGAACGACGCCAGGAGCCAGGCGACCACGCTGACCTACGACCTCATCGGCCGCGCCACCGGCCGCAGCGAAGTCGACATGACGACGACCTGGACCTGGGACACCGCGACCCACGGCGTCGGCGCGCTGACCTCGGTGTCGGCCATCGGCACCGCCGCCGGCTCGACGACGGCGCCGTTCGTCCGCACCATGGCCTATGACAGCATCGGCCGGCCGTCGCAGACCACGCTGGCGCAGGGCGCCACCACCGGCACCTACACCACCGCCTACAACGCCACCAACGGCCAGATCGACACGCTGACCTACCCGTCGAGCTTCGTCGCCAAATACGTCTACACGGCGCTGGGCTATCTCAGCCAGGTCGAGGACAACGCGACCAGCGCGGTGCTGTTCACGGTGAACACGCGGGACGCCGAGCTGCACGCGACGCAGCAGACCGCCGGCAACGGCGTCGTGACGAACCTCAGCTATGCCGCGACGACCGGGCAGGCCACGGCGATCAGCGCCGGCTCGGGCGCCGTCGCGGCGCTGGGCTTCAGCTACGACACGCTGGGCAATCTCACCGGCCGCACCGACACCAACCAGGGCGTCTACGAGAAGTTCTGCTACGATGCGCTCAACCGGCTGACCAACTCCGCCACCGCCGCGAGCAGCCCGAGCCTGTGCAGCTCGACCGGCGGCGGCATCACCTCCAAGACCGTGGCCTACGACCAGCTCGGCAACATCACCAGCAAATCCGATGTCGGCAGCTACACCTATAGCGGCAGCGGCGCGGGTCCGCACGCCGTCACCTCCATCACCGGCACCGTCAACGGCGTCGTGAACCCCACCTACACCTACGACGCCAACGGCAACATGACCGCCGGCGCCGGCCGCACCGTAGGTTACACCTCGTTCAACATGGCGAATTCCATCGCGCAAGGCACGCTGACCGCAACCATCGTCTGTGACGGCGATCACATGCGCTTCAAGATGTCCCATCTTTTCGCGTACGAATGCCTGGAGGCGAGGCGATGGTTTGAGGCGTCTCTTGCGGTGTGCGTTAACTCCGACACCGATACGGGCTAGCCATTTCGCGAACTCACCGCGGACGGATACGTCAATTTTCCGCCGAAATAACACTCGATCGTCTCGATCCTTTGGTTCCGCACGCGAAGAAATTCCACATTGCGGAAGGATTTTCCGTTCGTGGTGTGGCAAAGATATTTCACGAGCGCCGCGTCGTTCTTCACCGCCACCAGTTCCAGATCGAATCCCTTGGTGAATCCGATCTGGGTCTCCCAACAGTTCTTTTTGAAGGCGGCCTTGCTGATGCGATCGTCAACGGGACTCGAAAAGGTAAAGTCGTCGGCCAGCGCGGCGTCGAAAGGACCCCAATCCTTGTCCTTTCTCAGCCACAATTCGTACCACGCACGGATGACAGCCTCATTTGCCGAAGCTTCGCCATCCGACACAGCCGCGCTCGCAGCGTCCGTCATGAGTGCCGTTCCGGCCAATGCACAAGCGCTGGCTTTGAAAATGTTGCGGCGTGACATTGCACTTGCTGACATGATGCTTTCTCCCTCAGACGCGCTGACAGTCCAGCGCTGGATAATCTCCGGTTCGGTCTCGATGGCCCGTTTGAATCCGCTTCAGCCGGGCTCGTGGTGGTAATGCGACGCCCGTTCCATGGTCTGTCTGTCGCGGTGGACCCGTATTCCATTGCGCGCGCTCCGAAGCGACGTGGACGGCAGATTGCCTGAATACCTACTAGTCGGTATGCTAGTATTTGGGCCTGATTCGGTCAAGAGGCGCGATGGTCGATCCGCATCACAAATCGAAGATCAAACTGCTGGAGGCGGCGCTGAATGTGATCCGCGCCAGGGGCTATAATGCGGCGCGTGTGGAGGACATTTGCGCGGCCGCCGGGGTTACGAAAGGCAGTTTCTTCTACCATTTCAACAGCAAGGAAGACCTGGCCCTCGCCGCGGCCGCCTATTGGGACGAGACGACCCGACGGGTTTTTGAACAGGCCTCCTATGTCGCGCTCACCGATCCCCTCGAGCGAATTCTGGCTTACATCGATTTCCGCAAAACGCTCATCCGAGGCGAAACGCACGCGTTCACCTGCTTTGCCGGGACAATGGTGCAAGACGTCTTCGACACGCATCCGGCGATCCGCGACGCCTGCAGGTCGAGCATCTTCGGCCACGCCGGGACGCTTGAGGCGGACATTGAGGCCGCGATGCGACAGTGTGCCCCCGATGGCGATTGGACCGCCAAAAGCCTGGCACTTCACATGCAAGCCGTCGTGCAAGGCGCGTTCGTCCTTGCCAAGGCAGAGCACGGTTCCGACGCCGCGCGCGCGTGCATCGATCATCTGCGTCGGTACGTAGAACTTCTTTTCGCGCGTCGCGCTCTATAGATCGCCGATTGGGAAGTTCGACTCTCGGCATCGTTCCGAGAGCGAGGATCTGGCTCGTCTCACTTCTTCGGTTTTTTGGCCGGTTTTCCGAAGTTCTTCGTCGCGCTCTTCTTCTTTTCCGCTTTGGCAGCGCGCGACTTGGCGGCAATCTTTCGTTTGGGTTTCGCGGGCACCTCAGCCATCGGGCGCACTGCCGCGGAAGACTTCAGTGGCTGAGGCGGCAGATCGGGCCCTTTGCCGTCGACTTCAGACAGCGCTGCGAGCGGTTCACCCCTGATTAGGGCTGCAATGCGCGGCGACAGCGTCTTTGGTTTCGGCGCAGCAGCCTGACCGCCTCTGTCCAGAAATTGCCGAGCGTCCTCCGGCGATTTGCAAACGCGCGCTTTGCCGGGGAGGACCAGCACCGGGCCGTCGATAAGTGTCGGATGTTCGGCGATCGCCGTCCAGAAATCCTGGTCGCCGATGAAGCGGTCGTCAAGCCGTAACGCCGAGAAGAGCGGGTCGTGGCGCCGCACGAGACTTTTGCCCGAGCCACTCAGCAAGTGCGACAGAGCCCGCAACTGGTCTTGGCCCAGCGGCGTCGCGATGTAATCCAGCAGCTGCAGCTGGTAGCCCGCGGCGCGGATGACACTCAAAACATCGGCAACGACATCTGAGCTGGGATCACAATAGACCTTGACCCGCTCCGGGGCGGGCGCAAGGGCTTTGACGACCGGTTCCCCCAATAGTTGAAGCGCGACGACTTTGGGGCCTTTCTTGTCCGCGACTTGCTCGAATGCCACCCGCTGACCGGGATTGACCATTGCGATACCGCAAGCCGTCAGTGTGGCCGCCGGAAGAAAAATATCTGCGCTGCCACCATCGGGTGTGACAAAGCCGAAACCCTTGCTCGCGTTGAAGAACTTGATCGTGCCTGTGGTCATGCCGACTCAAAAGGTAGGGTTCTTGGCAGTGCAATCGCAAATCCGGCCAGTGGGATCGTGCGTCTAAAGCACCCGGCCTTGGGTGGCAAGCGTGGACCGGCGCCACGCCGCACCCTGGTCAGAGCTGCCGCAACGCGCTTCGGACGCCGCCGGCCTTGAAGGCGACCAGCCAGCCATGGAGCGCTGCCATGAGTCGCGTGTCGCGCCCCAGATCGCCGAACAAAACCGCGACCGCCAGCAGCGCCGCCGGATCGCCGCCGCCGTCCGCTGCACGCTGCTGCAATTGCGGGTTCGCGTTGGCGCCGGCTACGGTCTCGCCGCGCTGCACCTCGTCCCGCACGCGCTGGCACCAGGCCGCCAGAGCCAAGGCGAGAAGCGAAATCGGCGCCTGGGCGGCAAGCGCGTCCCGCAAGGGCTCGAGCAGGAGGTTGATCGGCGCGTCGCTGTTGATGCGCCGTACCGTGTCGCGGATGGCCGGATTTGCGAACCGCGCGATGAGCGCCGCCTTGTAGCGCGCCAGATCGATCCCGGGAACGGGCGCGAGCAGCGGCCCGATCTCCTCGTCCATCAGCCGCCGCATATAGCGTCGGACGGCGTCGTCGCGCATCGTCTGCTCGACGGTTTCATGACCCAGGAGCGCTCCAAGCCCCGCAATTGCCAGGTGGCTCGCATTGAGCAGGCGCAGCTTCATGGCTTCATAGGGCGCGACATCGGACACGAACTGCGCGTCCACCTTCGACCAGTCGGGCCGGCCGGACGCGAAATCGTCCTCGATGACCCATTGGCGGAAACGCTCGCTGAACACCACGGCGTCGTCGGCAATTCCCGTTGCGGCGGAAAATGCATCGATCTGCTGACGTGTCGGGACCGGCGTGATGCGGTCGACCATGGAGCTCGGAAATCTCGCATGTGCCGCGATCCACGATGCGAGTCCGGCATCGCTCTGTTCTGCCAGCGCGACAACGGCATCGCGCAAGACGCGGCCGTTCTGCTGGATGTTGTCGCAGGAGAGCGCGGTGAACGCAGGTAGTCCGACGTCCCGCCTCTGCCGCAACGCTTCGACCAGGACGCCGGGCATCGTCCGCGGCGCGCGTGGATTTGCGATGTCGTGGCGGATGGCCGCGGTATCGAATGCAAGCTTTTTGCTCGCGGGGTCGAGATGGTATCCGGCTTGCGATACCGTGATGCTGACGATCCGGATCCGTGGCTGGGCGATGGCTTCCAGCAGCTGCGACGTCGACACCGAAGCGTCGATGACGCGCACGATGGAACCGATCATGCTCCTGGTCTCGCCTTCGGCATCGCGTTCGACCAGGGAGAAAAGCCCGTCCTGGCGTTCGAGCGCGCGCAGCAGGGGGCCATCGCTTTCCCGCAGGCCGCTGCCGACGATGCCCCAACGCAGAGCCCCGGGATCGATCTCCATCAAATCGTGCACATAGCGCGCGAGATGGCTGCGGTGAAACCCGCCCAGCCCGATATGCACGATACCCGGTGTGATGGCACGAACGTCGTATCGCGGCGCCGCGACATCGCCGGGAAGCGACAGCGCCGTCTTGCGCGTCAGGGACATCATGCGCGTTTCTGCTCGGCCGGCGTCCCGCGCGCGCCCCCTTTGAAGCCGCCTCTCACGATTTCGTAGAACAGCGGCACGAAGAAGATCGCAAGGATCGTCGCCGACAGCATGCCGCCGATCACGCCGGTGCCGATATCGTTCTGGCTGGCGGCGCCGGCCCCGGTCGAGACCGCGAGCGGGATGACGCCCGCGATGAAGGCGAGCGACGTCATCAGGATGGGGCGCAGGCGCAGCCGCGCGCCTTCGACGGCGGCATCGCGAATCGTTTCGCCGCGCTTCTGCGCATCCACCGCGAATTCGACGATCAGGATGGCGTTCTTCGCCGCCAGGCCCATCGTCGTCAGCAGGCCGACCTGGAAATAGATGTCGTTGTACAGCCCGCGCAGCGTCGCGGCGACGATCGCGCCGACGATGCCGAGCGGAATGACCAGCATGACGGACAACGGAATGGACCAGCTCTCGTACAGCGCGGCCAGCAGCAGGAACACGATCAGGATCGAGATGCCGTACAGCGCGTAACTCTGCGCTCCGGCCTGGGTCTCCTGATAGGACAGTCCCGTCCATTCCAGGCCGATGCCCGGCGGCAGCTTCTTGAACAGGGCCTGGACCTCGGCGAGGGCCGCGCCGGAGCTTTGCCCCGGTGCCGGCGCGCCCTGGATCTCCAGCGCGCCGACGCCGTTGAAGCGCTCGAGTGTCGCTGGCCCCAGCGTCCAGCGGAACGTCGCGAAGGACGAGAACGGCGCCATCTCGCCGGACGACGAGCGCACATACCAGCGGTACAGATCGTCGGGCACCATGCGATAGGGCGCGTCGGCCTGCATATAGACCTGCTTGACGCGGTCGCGATCCACGAAGTCGTTGATGAACAACCCGCCCCACGCGGCGTTCAGCGTGGCGTTGATGTCGCCGATGGAGAGGCCCAGCGCGGCCGCCTTCTCCTGGTCGATGTCGATATGAAGCTGCGCGGTGTCGTCGAGCCCGTTGGGGCGCACGCCGGCGAGCACCGGGTCGTGCGCCGCCAGGCTAAGGAATTGATTGCGCGCCTTCATCAGGCCGTCATGGCCGATCCCGCCGCGATCCTCCATCTCGACGTCAAAGCCGGAGGCCTGGCCGAGTTCCTGAACGGCGGGCGGGACCAGCGCGAAGACCCGCGCGTCGCGATACTGCGAAAAGGCCTGCATGGCGCGCTGCACGATGGCCGGCGCGTGGTTCTTCGCGCCGGAGCGGTCGTTCCAGTTCTTCAGATGGACGAACACCAGACCCGAGTTCTGGCCGGCACCGGCGAAGCTGAAACCCGCGACCGAGAAGACCACGTCGACGTCGGCCTTCTCGTCGACCATGTAGTGGCGCTCGACTTGCCGGGCGACGTCGAGGGTGCGCGCCTGCGTGGCGCCGACGGGCAGGGTGATCTGCGTCAGGATCGATCCCTGGTCTTCCTCCGGCAGGAACGCGGTGGGCAGGCGCAGGAAGAGCAACACCATGACGACGACGATGGCCGCGTAGATCAGCAGGGCGGGGCGGATCCAGCCGAGGAACCAGGTCAGGCCGCTGCGATAGCGGTTCATGCCGTGTTCGAAGGTCGTGTTGAACCAGGTGAAGAAGCGGCCATGGCGCTCCTTGACGTCCTTGGGGATGGGCCGCAGCAGCGTCGCGCACAGCGCCGGCGTCAGGATCAGGGCCACCATGACGGACAGGACCATGGCCGAAACGATGGTGACCGAGAACTGGCGGTAGATGACGCCGGTCGAGCCGCCGAAGAACGCCATCGGCAGGAACACCGCCGACAGGACCAGCGCGATGCCGATCAGCGCGCCGGTGATCTCGCTCATCGATCTCTTGGTGGCATCCTTCGGCGACAGGCCTTCCTCGCGCATCAGCCGCTCGACGTTCTCCACCACGACGATGGCGTCGTCGACCAAGAGGCCGATGGCCAGCACCAGCGCGAACATCGTGAGCGTGTTGATCGAATAGCCGAAGGCGGACAGCACGGCGAAGGTGCCGAGCAGGACGACCGGCACGGCGATGGCGGGGATCAGCGTGGTGCGCCAATGCTGCAGGAACACGAACATCACGACGACGACGAGGATCGTCGCCTCCACTAGGGTCTTGATCACGTCGTTGATCGAAAGCCGGATGAAGGTCGTGTTGTCCACGGGAAAGGCGAGCTTCACGCCGGGCGGGAAGGTCGACGACAGATCCCGCGCCTTGGCTTTCACGGCGTCGGCAGTGGTGAGGGCGTTGGCGCCCGGCGCCAGCTGGATGGCGATGCCCGCCGCCGGCTTGCCGTTCATGCGGCTGACCACGGCATAGCTCTGCGCCCCCAGCTCGACGCGGGCCACGTCGCCCAGATGGACGATGCCGCCGGCGGTGCTGCTCTTGAGCACGATGGCGCGGAATTGCGCCGGCGTCTGCAGGCGCGACTGCGCGGTCACAGTCGCATCCAGCTGCTGGCCCGGTATCGTCGGCTGGGCGCCGAGCTCGCCCGCCGAGACCTGGGTGTTCTGCGCCAGCACCGCGGCCTGCACGTCGGACGGCGTCAGCCCGAAATTGTTGAGCTTGAAGGGATCGAGCCAGATGCGCATGGCATAGGGCGCGCCGAACACCTGCGCCTGGCCGACGCCGGAGACGCGCGACAGCGGATCCTGCAGCTTGCTCGCCAGGAAATCGGAGATGTCGTTGTTGGTATAGCGGCCGGTGTCGTCGTACAGCGCCACGATCAGCAGGAAGCTGCTTTGCGACTTCTGGACGACGACGCCCTGCTGCTGCACTTCGGTGGGCAGTGTCGGCAGCGCCTGCTGAACCTTGTTCTGCACCTGCACCTGGGCGATGTCGGGATTGGTGCCGGGCGCGAAGGTGACGGTGATCGCGATCTGGCCGCTGGAACTGCTGGACGAGGAGAAATAGAGCAGGTTGTCGACGCCGGTGAGCTGCTGCTCGATCACCTGCGTCACCGAGTTCTGCACCGTTTCGGCGGAGGCGCCGGGATAGGTCGCGGTGATGGTCACGGCGGGCGGCGCGATCGTCGGGTATTGCGTGATCGGCAGGGTCTCGACCGCCAGCAGGCCGGCCAGCGCGATCACGATCGCGATCACCCAGGCGAAAACCGGCCGCTCGATGAAGAACTGGGAAAGCCCCATCAGCGCGGGCCCGGATTGGCGGGGCCGGCGAAGGACGCCGCAACGGCATGCACCGGCTGGTCCGCCGCCACGTTCTGCAGGCCTTCGACGATCAGCCTGTCGCCCGCCTTCAGGCCGTCCGTCACCAGCCACTTGTCGCCGATGGCGCGCGACGTCTTGATCGGGCGCAGCCGCGCGATGCCCTTGGCATCGACGATGTAGACGATGGGGTCGCCCTTCTCGTTGCGGCTGACGCCTTGCTGCGGCGCCAGGATGGCGTTTTGCGCCACGCCTTCGACGATGGTCGTGCGCACGAACATGCCGGGCAGCAGGACGCCCTGCGGGTTGGGGAAGATCGCGCGCAGCGTGACCTGACCCGTGCTCTGGTCGACCGTGACCTCGCTGAATTGCAGCGTGCCGACCTGGTCGTAAGCGGTGCCGTTGTCCAGCTGGATCGTGGCGCGCGCCGCCATCGGGCCGTTGTCCGTCATTCGGCCGTTCTGCATCGCCTGCTTGAGGCTCAGCAGCTCCGTGCTCGACTGGGTGATGTCGACATAGATCGGATCCAGCGTCTGGATGGTGGCGAGGGCGGTCGTCTGGTCGGCGGTCAGCAAGGCGCCTTGCGTGACCGACGAGCGGCTGATGCGGCCCGAGATCGGCGCGGTGATTTTGGTGTAGCCGAGATTGATCGCGGCGGCCTGGGCATTGGCCAGGGCCTGTTGATAGGCGGCCACGGCGTCGTCGTAATCCTGGCGTGCCACCGCCAGCAGCTTGACCAGCGCGGCATAGCGGTCGGCCTTGGCTTTCGCCGCCACCAGGACGCCCTTGGCGTTGTTATAGGCGGCGACATAGGGCGCAGGATCGATCTGGTAGAGCACCGCGCCCGCCTTCACATTGCTGCCTTCCTCGAACAGGCGCGCCTTGAGTATGCCGCCGACCTGCGGACGCACGTCCGAGACCGCGTAGGGGCTGGTGCGGCCCGGCAGCAGCGTCGTCAATTCGACCGGCTGGGGGCGGATGACGACCACGCCGACATTGGGCGGCGGCGGCTTCGGCGGCGGCCCTTTCGAGCAGGCGGCGGCGGCAAGGCAACCGATCAGGACCAAAGCGCGGCCCATTCTGTTGGCAGTCTTCGAAATCATGCGGAACCACTCGGAAGCTATTTGGAACAAGACGGTCGGCGCGTGGATTCGCTCCCGGCGTACTCTTCGCAGATGCAACATTCCAGAGGGCAGGATGGCCCATTTAGGATGGCCCATTGAAGAGCGAAGCGCCCGTCCCCCGCCTTTGGGCATCGCGACGGACATAATATTTCGCAATCGGGAGGGTTTCGCCGGTTTGGTTCAATCCGCCAGGACGCTCAGCGGGTCAGGAAAACCATGCAAAGAACTGATCGACCGCGAGTTTCAGGCAGGGGACGGAGACCGCGATGATCCCGACCACGACCAATATCAGGCCGATAAGGGATAAATCCTGCGACCGGCCCTGATGACGGACAAGTGCCATAATGTCCTCCCGACGCGGATTCTGCGACCCGCTAGCGCGACAGGATGCACCCATTTCGAACCGCGCGCCAGACGCGCGATCGCGCGACAAAGACCCGCCCGCACGACCGGTTCGCCGTCCACAAAACCAACGCCGATGGTTTACCTGTCGAACGCGGCGTCGATCTGCTCGACCAGATTGTGCAGCGGCGACGATGCAAGAACAGGTTCCGGGGTCGTCAGCAGCAGCGCGATGGGCGGCAAAGCCTCGCGCACCCGCAAGGCGATCAGCGCCCTCGACGCAAGCTCCTCGGCGACGGCGTAAGCCGGCAGGACGCCGATGGCGTCGCTGCTCCGTATCCCGCGTTTCACGCCGTCGATGCTGCCGGCCGATTCGAACTTCGGGCCGTGCGCCGAATCCTTGAACCAGGCGCGCAGGAGCTCGTTGAACGCACCACCGGGATCGGCCAGCAGGAACGTGCGCAGAGCCAGATCCGGGCGGCCGACGGTTTTTCGCGCAAGCGGATTGTGCGGCGCCACGACGAGACGGAGTTGTGTCGGCGACAGCACGCGGCCCTCCGCGCCGTCGCCGGCGCGGTCGGCGCCCTCGATCGTCAGCGCGGCGTCGAGTTCGAGACGTCGAACGCGCCGGCGCAGGTCGTCGCACAAACCGATCGTGATGTGCACATCGACATGCGGCCAGCGCTGCCGAAAAGCGCCGAGCGGCGCGGGCAGCAGGAAAGAACTGATCGATTCCACCGTGCCGAGCCGGATGGTTTGCCTGCCGTTCCGCACGAAGGCGGCCAGCGCCGCCTCCGAGGCGCAGATCAACGTCCGCGCGGCGGGCAGCAGGCTTTCGGCAGCCGCCGTGAGCGCCGCTTCCTTGCCGGGGCGGCGCAGCGTGACCGGCGCGCCGAGAACGCGTTCCAGCGACAGCAGCGTCTCGGAAACCGTCGACTGCGCAAGTCCCAGCGCGCGCGCCGCCGCCGCGACGCCGCCGTGGTCGGCGACCGCGACGAGGACGCGGCAATGATGGACTTCCAGGTCTTTGCCCGACACCGTGTTATCGGTTTTTCCGATGGCTCCATCGCCGTTTTGGACCTCCATCGCCCGTCGCACAAGGTCCGGCTGCAAACAGGCGAAGGGTGCGAGACGTGAAGGCGCTGGAACGCAACGCCGCCCTGCTGGTGGTCGACATGCAGCTTGGCTTCGACGACCCTGCCTGGGGCGCCCGCAACAATCCGATGGCGGAAGCCAATGCCGCGGCCCTTCTTGCCGCGTGGCGAGCGGCCGGCGCGCCGGTCGTTCACGTGCATCACGATTCACCCGCCGCCTCGGGCCGCCTGCGGCGCGGCACGCCGGGAAACGCCGCCAAGCCCGAGACGGCGCCGCTGGCGAGCGAGCGGGTCTATCGCAAGAGCGTCAACAGCGCGTTCGTCGGGACGACGCTCGAGGTCGACCTGCGAGCCCTGGGCATCGCGTCGCTGGTGATCGTGGGCTTGACCACCAACCATTGCATTTCGACGACCGCGCGTTTCGCCGGCAATCTCGGATTCAAGACCTTTGTGGTATCGGACGCGACGGCGACCTTCGACCGTCGCGGTCTCGATGGACGGCTGCGTCTCGCCGGCGATGTCCACGACGCCGCTCTCAGCGATCTGCAGGACGAGTTCGCGCAGATCCTCGACACCAGATCCGCATTGGCGGCGCGCGCAGCGCCCGGCGCGGTTCGCGGAGCGGCGCATGTCTGATTTTCGCAGCCCTGTCCTCGTCCTTGCGGCCGTCATCGTGGTCCTTGCGGCCGCGGCGCCCGCCACGCCCTTCGCGACGCCGTCGAACCCCGATACCGGCACCGACACGACCATAAGGCCCGGCGACGATTTCTATCGCTTCGCCAACGGCCCTTGGCTCAAGGCCACGACAATTCCCGCCGGCAGGTCCAGTTACGACACCTCCGCCATGCTGCGGGACGAGAACGCACGGCGCGTCCGCGAATTGGTGCAGGGCGCGGCGGACGCCGTCCCCGCCGGCGGCAACCCGGTGGAGCGTGCGCTCGCGCAAAAGATCGGCGATTACTACGCCAGCCAGATGGATGCCGCCGCGATCCAGGCCAAGGGCCTCGCGCCCCTTTCCGACGAATTGGCAGCCATCGCCGCCATAACGGATCGCGACACGCTGTCGGCTTATCTCGGCAGCACGCTGCGGCTCGACGACGGCTCCGATACCCAGGACGACAATGTCTTCGGCGTCTGGATTCACCAGGGCTTCCATGACCCCGATCGCTATGTGCCGCATCTGGTGCAAGGCGGCCTTGGCTTGGCGGACCGCGAGGACTATTTCGCGTCCGCTCCCGAAAAAGCCGAACTGCGCAGCACCTACCGGGCGCACATCGCCGCGGTCTTCAAACTGGCCGGTTTTGCGGATCCGGACGCGCGCGCGGCGCGGGTCCTGGATCTGGAAACCGCTCTCGCCAGGTCGCACGCCTCCCGCGCCGACACGGACGACGTCTTCAAGACCGACAATGCATGGCGGCGTGCCGACTTCGACGCCAAAGCCCCCGGCATGAACTGGGATGCTTATTTCAAAGCGGCGGGCCTGGACCGGCAGCTCGACTTTGTCGTCTGGCAACCGTCGGCGGTGACCGGCACGGCGGCCTCGGTGGCCGGCCAGCCCATCCAGGCGTGGCAGGACTATCTCGTCTTTCATCTCATCGCGCATTATGCCGCCGTCCTGCCGCAGGGGTTTGGCGCGGACGCGCCGGACCGTGCGGGGCAGGCCATCGCCGACACCACCGCGGTACTCGGTGAGGCGATCGGCAGACTATATGTCGCGCGATATTTTCCGCCCGAGGCCAAGGCCGCGGCCGTCGTCATGGCGGAAAACATCCGCGCCGCCTGGCGCGCGCGCCTTGTCCATCTCGCCTGGATGTCGCCGGGGACCAGGGCGAAGGCGCTGGCCAAGCTGGCCGCGCTCAAGATCGGCGTCGGTTATGGCGATACATGGACCGATTATTCGGCGCTCGCCGTGATACGCGGCGATGCCTTCGGCAATATGCGCCGGGCGGAAGCTTTCCTCTATCGGCACGATCTGGCGAAGCTCGCTCAGCCGGTCGATCCGGCCGAGTGGAGCCTGTTGCCGCAGGTGGTCGGCGCCGTCATCAATTTCAGTCCGAATTCGTTGCAATTCTCAGCGGGACTTCTGCAGCCGCCCTATTTCGATTTCGCGGGCGACGCGGCTTCGAACTACGGCTCGGCCGCCGCGGGCATGGCGCATGAGATCGGCCATAGCTTCGACGAGCTCGGAAACATCTACGATGCCGGCGGACGGCTGGGCCAGTGGTGGACGGCGCAGGATCTGGCACGCTACCGCGCCGCGGCAGCGCCGCTCAGCGCGCAATACGATGCCTATTGTCCGCAAGCCGGCTTCTGCGTGCGCGGCAAGCAGGTTCTGAGCGAAAGCATCGGCGATCTGGTGGGCTTGCAGGTGGCGCATGCCGCGTATCTTCTGGCGTTGAACGGCCGGCCCGATGCCGTCAAGAACGGCATGACAGGCGAACGGCGCTTCTTCCTGGCCTTTGCCCGGCGGTGGCGCAGAGTGCAGAGCGATGCCGCGCTGCGCCAGCAGATCGCCGGCGACAGCCATCCGCCGGGCGAATACCGCAGCGACACGGTTCGCAATGTGGATGCCTGGTACCGGGCCTACGACGTCAAGCCGGGCGACAAGCTCTATCTGGCGCCCAAAAATCGGATCCGGATATGAGGACGCGACCGCTCAGATATGCAGTTTGGCGTGCCGCTTGCAGACGGCGAGCAGGGCCGCGCGGTCGCGGATATGCAGGCCGGTGCGGGAAAGCTCCACCCAGCCTTGCCGGCGCCAGCTTTCGAGCTTGCGGTTGACCGCTTCGCGCGACGCGCCGATGTGGTGGGCGAGTTCCGACTGATTGTGCAGAATCCGGCCGTTGACGCCTTCGATCAGGAGAAAACGCGCCAGCCGCTTGCCGAGCTCCATGGACGAGGTGCGTTCGACCAGCGCATCGGTCTCGCGCAAGCGCCGGATCAGGACGCCGAGCAGGGCCAGCGTCGCCTTCGGCTCGGCCAGCATGGCATCGAGAATGAACTGGCGGTCTATGCGCAGCAATTCGCAGCGCCGCGTCGCGGTCGCGTCGGTCACCCGCGGCGTACCGTCGATCGCGCCCATCTCGCCGATCATCGCGCCCGAGCCGATACGCGCCAGCCACACCGGGCGGCCGTCGATGCCCGGTATCGCGATCTCGACCTCGCCGACGAGGACCGCATAGGCGGCATCCGAGCGGTCGCCGTGGCTGAACAGGCGCTGGCCCTTTTGCAATTCGAAGAAGGTGCCCGACTTCGCGAGGGCTTCGAGCCGCGCCGGCGGCAGTGCCGCGAACACGCTGTCGCGGGCCAGCGCATCGGCGATCTTGGCCGACCGCTTCGCATCCGCCCCGGGAATCGCCGTGATCGCCTCGCCCATCGCGCGACGTTAACAATCGTACGCGCGGTCGCAAGACGGCGGAATAATGTCGGTCACAGCGCCGCGCGATCGTGGTTAAGGTGGCGGCGCTGTCATGTTTTCGCAACCGGCGGCTGCGCCGGCCGGCTAAATTATTGGACTTCAAGAGTTTTTTGCGGTTCGGGGCGTGACGCCCCCGGGGCCGGCGCCGTCCTGCGGCCGAAAGAACGTCACGGGCTGTGATCGACTTTGCTTGACGGTTCGCCGTCCCGCGACCAAGTGTTGCGCACCGTGAACCTTAGGGGGAATTCCGCATATGAGTAACTCTCGTCTCGGCAAGGGTAAGTTGCTGATGGGCGCCGCCGTTCTCGCCGTCGTTGCCGGCGGTGTCGTGGTCGGCAGCCAGTACTTCCCGGCAAAGTCGGGCCACACGGCGGGCACCGTCGCGCCTATGGGCCGTTATCACGCCGGTCAGGTGCATGAGGGCGACGTCGTCACCGGCGATACCGCCGTGCCGACCATGATGCAGACCGATTCCTTCCAGACCCTGTCGAAGGACACGCAAGCCGCGTCCTCCGCCGCGAGCGCCGCGGCCTCGTCCGCCGCGTCGCAGGCTTCGTCGCAGGCGGCCAGCGTCGCCGCTTCGCAGGCTGCGGGTGCTGCCGCTTCGCAGGCCGCCGGCCAGGCCGCGGCCCTTGCCGCGTCGCAGGCGGCCATGAGCGCGGCTTCGCATGCCGCCTCGCAGGCGGCCTCGTCGGCCGCTTCGCAAGCCGCCAGCGCCGCCAGCGCGGCGTCGCAGGCCGCGTTCAACGCCGCTTCGCATGCCGCTTCGCAGGCGGCCTCGCAGGCCGCGAACGCCGCCGCTTCGCAGGCCGCTGCCATCGCCGCCTCGTCGGCCGCTTCGCAGGCCGCGTCGCACGCGGCTTCGCAGGCCGCCGCCCTGGCCGCCTCGCAGGCGGCATCGCAGTCCGCCTCGCAGGCCGCCGCCGCTGCCGCCTCGCAGGCTGCGTCCGCCGCCGCATCGCACGCCGCTTCGGCGGCAGCGTCTCAGGCCGCCGCTCTGGCCGCGTCGCAGGCGGCCTCGCAGGCCGCTTCGCATGTCGCATCCGCTGCGGCGTCCCAGGCTGCCGCTTTGGCGGCGTCCCAGGCTGCGTCTCAGGCGGCCTCTCAGGCTGCATCGCAGGCCGCAAGCCAGGCCGCGGCCGCGCAAGCGGCTCTGAACGCCGCCTCGCAGGCTGCGTCGGCGGCATCGTCGCAGGCGGCTTCGCAGGCTGCCGGCGCCGCGGCATCGCAGGCGGCGGCGTCCTTCGCGGCGTCGCAGGCCGCTCTGTCGGCGGCCTCGCAGGCTGCTTCGCAGGCGGCTTCGCAGGCGGCCAATGCCGCTGCCTCGCAGGCGGCGGCGCTTGCCGCTTCGCAGGCCGCTTCGCAGGCGGCATCCGCGGCCGCTTCGCAAGCCGCCTCGCAGGCTGCTTCGCAAGCCGCGGCCCTTGCCGCGTCGCAGGCCGCTTCCCAGGCTGCCTCGCAAGCGGCGTCTCAGGCCGCCTCCCAGGCGGCGGGCGCGGCGGCTTCGCAGGCATCCTCGCAGGCCGCTTCACAGGCAGCCTCGCAGCAACACTGAAAATAGAATTGAACGCAGCAGCCGCCGTCCTCTGGACGGCGGCTGTTTCTTTTTGCATCTAGCTGCCAGTCTGGCTGCTGGCTGTGGGGGTTCGAATCGTGTCGGTGAGGAGCGTAAGCCGCCTGGCGTTGTGCCTGGGGTTGCTGGTATTCGCGCGCGGTCAGGCGCTTTCGCCGTCCGTGGGCCTGAGCCGGCTCGAGACCAAGGATCTCGAACTCCTCTATTACGATCCCATCCAGACCTATCTGACGCCCTATGTGGCGCGCGCCTACGAGAATTCCTTCGCCTTCCAGCGCCGGATGTACGACTGGACGCCCTATGACCGGCCGGTCGTCCTGTTGCGCGACCTGTCCGACAACGGCCGCGCCACGGTGCGCGCCACGCCGAGCAACGCGCTGACGCTCGACGTTGCGCCGATCTACATTCCGTTCGAGACCTTCAGTCCCGGCGAGCGCTTCTTCACCTTGATGAACCACGAGCTGACCCACATCGCGACGATGGATGTGGCGAACCGTGCGGACAATTGGTGGCGCGCCGCCCTGCACGGCAAGCCGCTTCCGATCGTCGATCATCCCGAATCGATTCTCTACAACTACCTGGCGGCGCCGCGCACCACCGTGCCGCGCTGGTATCTGGAAGGCAGTGCCGTCTTCATGGAGACGTGGATGGCGGGCGGCCTCGGCCGCGCGCAAGGCGGCTATGACGAGATGGTGTTCCGCGCCATGGTGCGCGACGACGCGCGGTTCTACACGCCGCTCGGTCTGGAAGCGGAAGGCAATTCGGTCGATTTCCAGGTCGGCGCCAACGACTATCTCTACGGCACGCGGTTCTACTCCTACCTCGCCATGACCTATGGTCCAGAAAAGGTCATCGCCTGGCTGAAACGCGGCGAGGACAGCGACAGCTACTACCAGACGGATTTCGCGCGGGTCTTCGGCAAGCCGCTGGACGACGCCTGGGCCGACTGGATCAAATGGGAGCACGACTTCCAGGCCAAGAATCTGAAATCGGTGCAGCAATATCCCGTGACGCCGACCACGCCGCTCACCGCGCAGGCCCTGGGATCGGTCTCGCGCAGCTATTACGACGCAGCCACGGACAGCCTGATCGCCGGCTTTCGCGCGCCCGGCGTCATCGCGAATATCGGCCTGATCTCGCTGAAGGACGGCAGCGTGCGCAAGCTGACGAACCTCAAGGGGCCGGCACTCTACCGCGTGACGTCGCTCGCCTATGACGCGGCCGAGCACAAGGTCTACTACACCACCGACAACAACGATTTCCGCGACCTGATGGAGATCGACCTGCCGAGCGGCAGCACCAGGATGCTGATCCATGACGGCCGGGCCGGCGATCTCGCGCTCAATCCGATCGACCATTCGCTGTGGGGCGTTCGTCCGCTCAACGGGCTGGACTCGCTGGTGCGAGTCGGGCCGGAGCACGACAGCTGGAAGCTCGTCCACGCCTTTCCCTATGGCCGGATCGTGTTCGACCTCGACATCTCGCCGGACGGCCGATATCTCGCCGCCGCCATCGGCGAGATCGACGGCGAGCAGCGCATCGACGTGTTCCGCCTGGCCGACCTTGAGGCCGGCGTCGTCAAGCCCATTGCCACGATGAAGCGCGATCCCGCGGTGCCCGAGGGCGGCGTGTTCTCGCCGGACGGCAAATATCTCTACGCGACGGCGTTCTACACCGGCGTGTCGAACGTCTATCGCCTCGAGCTCGCCACCGGCAAGGTCGAGGCGGTCAGCAACGCGGTCACCGGCTTCTTCCGGCCGCTGCCGATGGCCGACGGCTCGCTCATCGTCTACGAATACACCGGCCAGGGCTTCAGGCCGGTGCGGATCGATCCCAAGCCGCTCGACGATCTGGGCAATGTCAGCTTCCTCGGCACCGAGATCGCCGACAAATATCCGGTGGTGAAGACCTGGGCCGTCGGACCGCCTTCGCAAGTGCCGCTGGATTCGATGATCACCGACCGCGGCGAGTATATTCCGCGTGACGAGCTGCACCTGATGGCGCTCTACCCCACGATCATGGGCTACAAGGGCCATGCCGCCTTCGGGCTGTACGCCGATTTCGAGGATCCGCTGGGCTACAACCAGCTCACCGCCAACGTCTCGTTCTCGCCGGCGAGCAATATCACGACCGGCGAGCAGTTCCATGCCGACCTGTCGTATCGCACGCTCTACTGGCATGTCAGGTATTGGCACAACAATGCGAACTTTTACGACCTGTTCGGCCCGGTCGACCGCAGCCGCAAGGGCGACGCCCTGCTCGGCGGCTATAGCGAGGCGCTGATCTTCGATCCGCCGCGGCGCCTGGATTTCACCGCCGACCTGGAGCTCTATTCCGGCCTCGACACGCTGCCCGGCGCGCAGAACGTGACGGCCGTCGATCCCAGTCTGGCCACCGTCCGCCTGGCGCTCAACTACGACGATATCGACCGGTCGCTGGGCGCCGTCGACTACGAGGAAGGCTATCACCTGCGCGGCGAAGTCAGCTCCGACTATTCGCACGGCACGTTTTTCCCCAAGGCGCGGCTGGAGGCCAATGCCGGCCTCGCGCTGCCCTGGCAGCATTCCTCGCTCTGGGCCTACACCGCGGCGGGCTATGGCAGCGGCAATCCGCGTGACGGCCTCGACTATTTCTACTTCGGCTCCTTCGGCAACAACTATGTCGACGACGGCGACGTGAAGCGCTATCGCGATTACGACAGCTTTCCCGGCTTCGACATCGATGCCATCAGCGCCCAGAGTTTCGTGAAAGCCGTGGGCGAGTGGAACCTGCCGCCGGTTCGCTTCAGCGACGTCGGCACCACCGCCTTCTTCCTCAGCTCGGTCCGCCCGGCCGTGTTCGCCGGCGTGCTGCTGGGCGATCCCGGCCGCACTGCGTCGCACACCTATGAGAGCCTCGGCTTCCAGCTCGACTGGAATTTCACCATCGCGGTCCGCCTGCCGATGACGTTCTCGATCGGCTACGCCAGGGGCTTCAGCGACAGCAGCATCACCAGCCGCCATGACGAGATCCTGGCTTCGCTGAAGATCCTCTAACGACGCGTGGCGCAGCATGACGACGCAATTTCTCATCGAGGCGCCCATCGCCCTGGCGCCGGTGCTCGCCTTCCTGGGGGTGCTGCTCTATTTCGACAGCTACCGGCTCATCAACCTGATCGAACTGGTCCAGGCCATCGTCGCCGGCATCGCGCTGGCGGTCGCGGCGTACTACATCAACGGCACCGTGCTGCAGGCTCTGGCGCTCGACTATACCGCCTATAGCCGTTTCGCCGGACCGGCGGTCGAGGAGACGCTCAAGGCCGCGGCGCTGGTCTTTCTGTTCGCGCGCAATCGCATCGGCTTCATGATCGATGCGACCATCCTGGGCTTCGCCGTCGGCACGGGTTTCGCGCTGTTCGAGAACGTCTTTTTCCTGCAGGCGCTGCAGGACGCCGACTTCGGCACCTGGATCATCCGCGGCTTCGGCACGGCGATCATGCATGGCGGCGCGACCGCCATGTTCGCGGCGCTCTCAGAGTCGCTGATCGAGCGGCGGGGCGGACCGCGGCCGGTGTATTTCTTCCTCGCCCTTGTGGCCGCTATCGTGGTGCATGTGGCCTACAACCTGCTCACCGGCATGCCGCTGCTCTCGACCGTCGCGGTCCTGCTGGGCCTGCCCGTGATCTTCCTGCTGATCTTCACCAAGTCCGAGCATGCCGTTCACCAATGGCTGGTGGACGACTACAAATCGCATCGCCAATTGCTCGACGAGATCGACAGCGGCCAGTTCGCGCACAGCGAGGCGGGCCGTTTCGTGGTCGGCCTCGCCAAGAAGTTCGACCAGGCCGTCATCGACGACATTTTCGAATATCTGAAGCTGCACACGCAGGTCGTGCTGCGCGCCGAGAGCATGTCGCTGGCGCGGGAGAACAACCAGAAGCCGGAGCCGAGGACGTCGATCCGCGACGACCTGAAACGGCTCGACGTTCTGGAAAAGAAGATCGGGCGTGTCGCCATGATGGCGCTGTGGCCCCATCTGCATTTCAGCCGCCGCGAATTGTGGGAACTCCACGAATTGCAGGGATGAGCCGGCCGGCGAACGCGCCTGCCGGGGCAGTCCGGTTCGCGACGCGTGCCCATGGCCTTCTGTCCCGGCACATGGATCTCGACGGACAGCTTCTTGTCGAGAATCTTCCCGGGCTCGACGCGGAAGTCGCACGCTGCCCTCCCAGCGCCGGCAGACGTAGAGCGGCATCAGCAATTGAAAATTCCGCGTAGCTGTGCGACCACGCCCTGGCAGGTCGCCAGGTCGACGCCCTTGGCACCCATATGGTCGATGTCCATTTGCGTGAAGTAATGGCGGATATCCGCGTACCAGGTCGGATGTGCAACCGGCGGGTCGCTGTCGGTATTGGCCATGGCCGTTCTTCAATCGTCGTTTCGCGCGCAACCGCTCCAGGGCGCGTCAACTGCCCCGCAAGACTGGCCTGTGGCATGGTTCAGGCCGCCGCTTCGATTCGCGAGGGACGCCATGCTCCGTTGGATTCTCGCCGCGCTTGCGTTCTCCTTCTGCCCGCTAGCCGCACAGGCCGCGACCTATTCGCTGGTCGCGGGGCCGACGACGGTGACCTGGGGCAATTACGACGCGGCAAGGGCGCCGGTGCTGCGCATCCATTCCGGCGACACCGTGGTCTTCCGCACCCTGCTGACCAACAGCCCCACCGGGCTCGAGAAGGCCGGCGTCGCACCCACCGCGGTCGAGCAGGCCTTGCGCGACGTCTATGCCGCGGTGACGGACAAGGGCCCCGGCGGGCACATCCTGAACGGCCCCGTCTATATCGAGGGCGCCGAGCCCGGCGACACGCTGGAAATCCATATCCGCAAGATCGAGCTGGCGATCCCCTACGCCTATAACGGCTTTCGCTACGGCGCCGGCATCCTCACCGACGATTTCCCCTATGCGCGCATCAAGATCATTCCGCTGGATGCCAAGCACATGCTGGCGGATTTCGCGCCCGGCATCGCGATTGCGCTGCATCCCTTCTTCGGCAGCATGGGCGTGGCGCCGCCGGCGGCGTTCGGGCGCTACGATTCGACGCCACCCACCATCAATGGCGGCAACATGGACAACAAGGAGCTGGTCGCCGGCTCGACACTGTATCTGCCGGTCTTCAACCCGGGCGCGCTGTTCGAGATCGGCGACGGCCATGCCGGGCAGGGCAATGGCGAGGTCGACGTGACGGCGATGGAGACCTCGCTGATCGGCACGCTGGAATTCGTCGTGCGCAAGGACCTGAAGATCTCCTATCCGCGCGCCGAGACGCCGACGCACTACATCGCCATGGGCTTCGACGACGATCTTTCCATCGCCGCCCACAAGGCGGTGCGCGAGATGGTCGATTTCCTGGTGAACGAAAAGCACCTGAGCCGGGACGACGCCTACATGCTGACCAGCGTGGCCGGCGACGTCGACGTCACCGAAATCGTCGACCGCAACAAGGGCGTGCATGTGATGCTGCCCAAGGCGATCTTCAAATAAAGCGGCTTGCCGCCCGAACGCAGCGCTAGCCGTTATAGGTCACGAACTGCATGCGCTCGAAGTGAAAGACGTCCTTGGTGTCGCACAGGTCGTTGGCGGCGGTCACCACCGGAACGATCGTGATCGTCGCCTTCTTCTTGGTCCGGGCGGCGGCGCGCAGCGCCGCGGTCACCGTCACCCGTTTCGAGGCCAGCGTCAGCGGATGGGGCGCGCGGAAATCGTAGGGATCGCGGTTGTGCTCGTTGATGTCGCAATGCCCCGGATCGCCGAGGCAGCCGCCATGGCCGAAGATGTTGAACGAGCCGGCATAGCCTTCCTCGATGGTCTTGGGCGTCTTGGCGTTGGCCTTGGGGTTGTCGAGGAAGATGCGGCCCTCATAGGAGGCCTCGCCATGCGCGATGCCGTTGATCTCCAGATCGGCGCGCACGAAGCGATGGCTGGCGTCGGCGAACTCGATCGCCACCGGCTCGGAGGTGAAGGATTTCGCCATGGTCTCGGGGCGGCGCGGCGCCGCCAGGCGCTGCGGGCGCGGGGTCTTCCTGGCCGATGCTTTCGCCATTAGCCTTTTCCTCTGGTGGCGATGAGCGCCGCCGCCGCCGCGTAATCATAGCCCAGATCGTTGACGTTCAGAACGTCGCGCACGCGGAAATTGAAGGGCGCCAGCGGGACGTCCAGCAAATCCGCGGAAATGTTGCCGTTGCCGTGCCGGGTCTGCCACAGCCACCAGATCCGGTCGATCATCGCGTGATGCGACCAGAATATGGGATCGAACGCGGCGGTTCCCACCACGCCCATGTCGCCGGAGACCCAGCCATGGACGCTGTCATGGATGTCCTCGAGCTTGTCGGTGAAATCGTTCCAGTCGGTCCGCGCCAGCGCGTCGTTGACGTCATCCGTCGTCGGCAGCCCGCTGGGCGCCTCCGGCGAGCGCGACGTGCCGCGCACGATCGGCGGGCGCGCATTCGGCAGATCGACCTTGAAGCTGCGCAGCGGATTGCTGCCGCCGCCCGGCGCCGCGGCGTCGGTGAAGATCTTGGGCAGGCCGCTCTGCCGCGGCGGCAGCAGCGTCCAATCCCACCACGGCAGCGTCACGTCGGCGACGCGGTCGCGCATCGCCATTTCCCAATTGTAGAGATAGGCGCGGTGCCAGGGCAGGAACAGCTGCATCTGCTGCGCCGAGCGGGCGTTCTGCTGGTGATGCCAGCAATACCAGCTCGGCACGCCGTGCAGGCCCGCCAGATACTGATAGCCGCGATTGTCGGAGATCGCCTGCATCTGGCGATAGGATTCGCGAAACGCCGTGACCATCGGCGCGGTGAGGTCATGGACGCCGAGCCTTATTCTAAGACCTTTGGCCACTGTTCTTCGCCCCTTGCAGCCCCGCATTTACTATATTTTGACTTGGCGAAATCTGCAACTGTTCTATGGCCGCCCGCGCGACGGGGCAGGTGCCGCGCAAGGCGCGCCCGAAAGGCGTGAACGTCGCACCGGGCCGCGGCGATGGCGCGCCGCCTCGGCCGCGCCCTAGACTGGCCGCGAAGACGCCGGCGGCAGACCGGCGCGACGGGGAGACGCGACCATGGCCAGCATCGCCGCGACGGACCAAAAGACCGGTCGCAAATTCTATCTCGACGATCCGGACGACCTGCAGCCGGGCGAGAAGGTTACGTTCCTGCTCAGCCTGCATGGCGGCGGCTCGGTCGGCGCCTGGCAGCGGGCTTACTTTCCGGCCGTCGACGTCAAGGAGAAATATCGCCTGGTGATCGCGACGCCGTCGGCCGCGACCAAGGAGCCGGCGCGGCGCTGGGTCGGCGAGGCGGACGACGCGCATCTGCGCAACATCGTCGATTTCGTGTTCGACAAATACGGCAAGGCGAATATCGCGCGCTTCTGGCTGGTCGGACACAGCCAGGGCGGCATGACCTCGCGCCGCCTGCTCGGCAGCGATCCGTTCTTCCAGGCGCGCGTCGACGGCTGGCTCAGCCTCTCCGGCGGGCGTCTCGGTGCGGCCGAGCGTGCGCCGGGCTTCGCGCTGCCCATGCCGCCGGGCGCCGAGCGGACCATGCCGGCCTTTCCGCCGCCGCCGCCGGTCACCACCGACCTCTCGCACATCTTCACCACCGGCGAGCACGAGATCGCGAGCCTGCCCACCACTTCGCCCGTGGCGGAGAAATACGCCGCCGGCTCGCGCCGGCAGCGTCCCGACATCGTCGACACGGTCGGCGGCAAGATCCACGACACCACGCGCGAGAGCTATTCCAACAAGGGCTGGGGCTTCAAGCCGGGACCGGGCCGGGCGGAGGTCTTCGTCTATCCGAACGCGCAAGGCGGGCGGGTGATCGCCGACGTGGTGCGCATCGGCAAGGGCCACACCGAGGGCCTCGAGCCCAACGTCACCGAGGAGCTCGTCAAGCTGATCCTCGCCTCGCCCGGCGGCAAGGCGCAGGCCGCGTAACGCTTGGCGCTCAGGCGAACAGCAGGCGGTCGGCGCAATGCGTGTCGCTGCTGTCGAAATAGGACTGGGTCCATTTGTCGTCGGTGTCGAGATACCATTTGGCGTCGAGCGCGGCCTGCGTCTGCGAGGTCGGTTTTTTCTTCGCCGGGGCTTTCGCCTTGCTGCCCTTGCCGGCCTTGGCGGCCTTGCCGGCATATTTGTCGAGGAAGTTGAAGTGATCGACGAGGCCGAGCGCCTCGATCGCGAATACCGTCGCCACGTCCTGGTCGTGGATGGCGATCAGGTTGTCGCCGTTGGAGGCTTCGCCGCCCGGCGCCAGGTTCGATGAGCCGCAATAGACCACGGCATCGTCGTCGTTGAAGCCGCAGACCACGAATTTGTGGTGTACCTGGTGGCCGAGGCCGACGCCCGGCACCTGGTCGAAGGGCGGCGGCAGCACCGTGCCGGCCGGCTTGCCGGTCACCAGCACGCCCGACTTGTTGCCCGGCGCGTAGAGCGCGATGCCGCTGGTGGTGTCGGAGATGCCGAAGCTGAAGACGCGCTGGTTCTTGTGCACCGCCGCGAGCGCCTTGTAGACGGGGCTGTCGCTGCCGTCGAGCTGCATCACCGCGAACAGCACGCTGCCGTCGGCCTTGGGCTTCTTGCCTTCCTGCGTCACGCGATCGGCGATGCCGCCGAGGATCTGGTCGGCGTAGTCCGCTTTGTGCGGCGAGAAGGTGACCTCCATCTTCGGCACGCCGCCGCTGCCGCCGAACGCGAACGATTTGCCGGAGAGCGGCGAGGCGAGGAACGCCTTCTCCTGCACCTTGCCGGTCCAGGCCGCGTTAAAGACCTGCGCATACGTCCCCGCCACGGTCGGATCGTCGAACACCAGGACGTGGTTGGAATTGACGTACAGGCCGGTGACGGAAAAATTGGTCGAGCCGGTCAGCACCTTGCTCGCGGTCGCGGGCGTGCCGTCCGTGGAGACGATGAAGATCTTGTCGTGGGCGAAGCGCTGGAACTTGCCGCGCAGGATGGCGGCCTTGCCCTTGGCGGCCTTGGTGAACTGCGTGGTGAACTGATCCTCCGGCTTGGGCGGGCTGGCGTGATGCAGCGTCGCATTGTCCAGGATGATGCGGATGCGCCCCTGCGCCGCCAGCTTCAGCAGGATGGTCAGGACGTCGGGCTCGTTGAGGTCGTAGGCGAACATGTCCAGATGCAGGCTGTGGTCGGCCAGCACCGCGTTCAGCAGCGCGAAAATCTGCTGCCGCGCGGTGAAGCCGAGCCATTCGTATTCGTCCTGGTAGGTGTATTTGTCGCCCTGGGCGTTGGCGCCGGACTGCGCCGAGGTGTCGAAGATCAGCTGCTTGACCTTGGGCCGGATCAGCGCCGCCTTGCCGAAATGATGCACGAAGGCCTGGCTCTGGGTGAAGCCGCGCGTGAAACCGAGCGCCAGCTTGCCGCTTGCGAACGGCTTGACGTCGACGCTGACCGCGGCGCTCGTCTTGGGATCGAGCGGCAGCAGCGAGCCCTTGCCGTCGAAATAGCGCGGCGTCGCGGTGTAGGTATAGGCGCCGAAGGACGGCTCGGTGCCCTGGTGCGCGGAGCCTGGCACGTGCAGCCAGCGGAATTTTCGATAGGGCGCGTTGATGCTCGAATTGGCCGGCTGCGAGTTGTCCTGCGCGTGGTCGGCAGGCGTCTCGAACTGCAGGCTGTTGAGCAGGTAATAGGCCGGCCCCGATGCGGGCTGGCACTGGATGGTGAAGCCGGCGAGGTTCTTGGCGCCCGGCTTGTCGATATTGAAGGCCAGCAGCGTCTTGGCGTCGCCGATATAAGCCTTCACCGTGAACGCACCGTTCGCCTTGCTGACGCTTGCCATGACCGCCTCCGCCCGAAGTGAAAGGCCAGAGTTCCAGCGCGCGGAAACAGAGTCAAATTGCGTCTTCCGGCCTCAATATTTGCCGAGTTCTGCCCGCGCTCTGTCTTCGTCGCACCGGTTGCGACCGAATCGGGGGCAGATATTCAGACATGGTCAGGCCGGCCGATAAATCTGCGCCACAGCGCCGCCCGGAAAGGCCTTCGCGCAGACCAGCTTGAGGGACCTCGGTGCGGGCAGGTCGGAGAAGATCGGCAGGCCTTTGCCCAACGCGATCGGATGGACCATCAGGGCGTATTCATCGACCAGGTTCTCGGCGATGAGGCTACGTGCGAAGCTGGCGCCTCCGTGGGCGATGATCGGCTTGCCGTCCTTAGCCTTCAGCTTGGCGATTTCGCGGGCCAGGTCGCCGCCGGCCACGTAGGCCTCCGCCCAGCTTTCCGCGCCGGGTTGAAGCTGCTCGATTTGGGTGTCGCCGGCCCTGTCCAGCGCGTCTCTGAGCCCCTTGGTCGTGACGGCCGCCTTCAGGACGGCCGGTCCCTGTTTGGAAAAGACCGCCTTGGGGATCTGGTTCATCGATGGCGCGAACACCATGGTGGACGTTGGCCAGTAGGCGGCCATGTCATGGAAGGTGCGGCTGCCCATGATGTGCAGGCTGGCGTTCCACACGGTCTCTAGGGTCCAGGTCTCGGCTTCTTGGTCGGCGCCGAATACCCATCCGATTTCGCCCTCGGGTCCGCCGACAAAGCCGTCGAGCGACATGGACATCTTCAGGATCAACTCTCTCATCGCTTTCTCTCGCGCTGGTCCGACCCGAGGATGGGCCAGATCGATCGATTTCGACAACGCGCTTTCGCCAAGCGCAAAGAATCACGACCAGGCCCGCTCCGGGCCGTTGATCGCCCGTGCCGGACGGCCGTTGACGAAAAAACGGGCAGGCGCGGAACTTACCCGCGGACATCTCGTTCCCTGACGGCTCACCTTGGGGATTGCAGATGAATTTCATGACGAAGATCAAGACGTCGGGGCAGAAGCTCGAACGCGCCCTTGCGCCCAAGTCCGGGACCAGCCGCCCCGACGACATGGATATTCTCGACAAGCTCAAGAAGGAGCATGAGGAGGCGTCGGAGCTGCTCAAGAAACTGGTCGACAGCGACCGCGCGGTGGAGCGCAAGGCGCTGCTCAGGAAGCTCAAGGCGGCGCTGGTGCCGCATCTGCGGGCCGAGGAAAAGGTCGTCTACGACGCCATCCTGGCGCTCAAGGACAAGGACATCAAGATCGACGGCGAGGAGGGCTATCTCGAGCACGCGCTCGGCGACAAGGTGCTGGGCAATCTCGGCAAGATCCAAAACGCGATGTCGCCGGAGTTCTCGGCCGCCGCCAAGGTCCTCAAGGAATTGGTCGAGCACCATGTCGAGGAGGAAGAGCGCAACGTCTGGTCCGACGTGCGCAAGAATTTCTCCGCCGAGGACCGCATCGTGATGAACCGCAAATTCGAAGCGGCGAAGAAGAAGGTGAAAGTCTGATGCGCTCCGGATGTCTGTGGCTTATCGGCGTGCCGATCCCGATCATCATCCTGCTCTGGCTGCTGACCGGGCATCTCTAGGTCCGATTGCGTTTCGCCGGCCTTGCGCCATGATGTCCCCGTCGAAGGCGGGGATGGTCATGCGGCGTACGAACTGGCGGCTCGTCATAGTCGGTCTGGTCCTGGTCGTGCTGGCGGCCGGATTTTTCGTCGTCATGCTGGGCATGGCGCCCAAATCCAACGATCCGGTGACCATGTTGCGGACGGTCGGCCAGGTGTCCGGCGCGGTCGGCGGCATCGCGCTCGTCATGGTCGTTGTCGGATTGATCGGCAAAAAGCGCTGACGCGCCGCGCCCCTGCGGAAAGGGGCGATTTACCCCCTCCCTCCGGTCAAAAGGGAAGTGTAGCCTGAACGGGACTCGCGCCGCGTCATAAGTGCGGGCTTCAACCAGGGGGTCTTCATGATGTCGTGTCGCCATGCCGGTCTTGCGGCGTTTGTCGTCCTCGCGCTGGCAGCCTGCGGACCCGGCGACGGCGGCAAGCAGGCCGCGACCGCGCCCAAGCCGGCGCCGGCTGCCGCGCCGCAGCCTGCCGCGGACAACGCGTCCGACCCCGCCGCCCGTCTCGGCGATGCCGCCAACATCGACGGCGACCGCATCGTCCATGCCGACGACACGCCCGGCGACTGGCTGGCGCATGGCCGCACCTATTCCGAGCAGCGCTTCTCGCCGCTCAAGGACATCAACACCGACACCGTCAAGCAGCTCGGCGTCGCCTGGGAGTTCCGCACCAACACGGTGCGCGGCCTGGAGAGCACGCCGATCGTCTCGGACGGCATCATGTTCGTCACCGGCTCGTGGAGCAAAGTCTGGGCGCTCGACGCCAGGACCGGCAAGCAGATCTGGTTCTACGATCCCGAAGTGCCCGGCCAGTGGGGCCGCTATGCCTGCTGCGACGTCGTCAACCGCGGCGTCGCGGTGTGGAAGGGCGCGGTCTATGTCGGCACGCTCGACGGAAGGCTGATCAAGCTCGACGCCAAGGCCGGCAAGCCGGTGTGGGACATCAACACCATCGACCGCAACCGGCCCTACACCATCACCGGCGCGCCGCGCATCGTCAAAGGCATGGTGCTGATCGGCAATGGCGGCGCCGAATACGGCGTGCGCGGCTATCTCACCGCCTATGACGCCGACACCGGCAAGCAGCTGTGGCGCTTCTTCGTGGTGCCGGGCGATCCCAAGCTGCCGCCGGAAGACAAGGCGATGGCCGATGCGATGCACACCTGGAACGACGGCGGCACGCCGCACAAATGGTGGGAGCAGGGCGGCGGCGGCACGCCGTGGGATTCGATGGCCTACGATCCGGATCTCGACCTGATCTATCTGGGCACCGGCAACGGCGCCTCGTGGAACCGCAACCTCAGATCGCCGGGCGGCGGCGACAACCTGTATCTGTCGTCCATCGTCGCCTTGAAGCCGTCGACCGGCGAGCTCGTCTGGTACTACCAGACGACGCCCGGCGACGACTGGGACTACACCGCGACGCAGCACATCATCCTCGCCGACCTGACGATCGACGGCGTCGTGCGCAAGGTGCTGATGCAGGCGCCGAAGAACGGCTTCTTCTACGTCATCGACCGCACCGACGGAAAGCTGATCTCGGCGCAGGCCTACACCACCATCACCTGGGCCAAGGGCGTCGACATGAAGACCGGCAGGCCGATCGAGACGCCCGGCGTGCGCTATGCGCACAATCCCTCGGTGCAGGTCCCCGGGCCCATCGGGGCGCACAATTGGCAGCCCATGGCCTTCAACCCGCAGACCGGGCTCGTCTACATTCCGGTGATCGACGGCAATTTCATCTACGCCCAGCAGCACACGCTCGGCTACAAGCCCGGCGCCTGGAACGTCAGCGATTTCGCGCAGCTCGGCCAGATGGTGCTCGCCGGCATCGCCAAGGGCCAGATTCCGGCGCCGGCCAAGGGCTATATCCGCGCCTGGGATCCCATCGCGCAGAAGATGGTGTGGCAGGTCGCGATGTCGGGCGGCTGGAACAGCGGCCTGCTGACGACGGCCGGCGGCCTCGTCTTCGGCGGCGGCTCGGACGGCATCTTCGCGGCCTATGACGCCAGGAACGGCGGCAAGCTGTGGTCGATCGACCTCAAGACCGGCATGACGGCGCCCGCCATCACCTACACGGTCGACGGCGAGCAGTATGTCGCCATCGCGGCGGCGTTCGGCGGCTCGGGCGGCCTCGGCGCGACGTCGGATCCCAACACCGCGCTGCAGAAATACGGCAACAACCAGGGCCGCATCTTCGCCTTCCGGATCGGCGGCACCAAAACCGTGCAGGCGATCACCGCCGACATCCCCAGCACCGTGCCGCAGCCGCCCTCCGAGGCGGTCGATCCCAAGCTGGCGGCCAAGGGCTTCGCGCTGTTCCACAACAATTGCGCGGTCTGCCACGGCGTCCTGATGATGTCGTCGGGCGAGGTGCCGGATCTGCGCATGGCGGCGCCCGAAGTGTGGGGCCAGTACGACAACATCCTGCTGGGCGGCGCGCTGGCCGACGCCGGCATGGCCTCGTTCAAGGACATCCTCTCGCCCGACGACGTCAAGGCGATCCGCGCTTACGCGCTGCAGCAGGCCCAGGCGCTGTACGCGAGCAAGCATCCGGCGACGCCGCCCGTGCCGCCGACCACGCAAGGCCCGACGCCGACGCCCTGAGGAGCGATCATGCGTATGCGTTCCGTCCTCGCCTTCGCCGTCGGGCTCGTACTCCTGCCGGCGGCCGCCGCCGCGGACGCCGCCGCGACGCCTGTGGCTGCTGTCCGTCCCTGGCAGAGCGCCGGCGCGGTGCTCGCCGCGACCATCGCCGACGTCAATGCCTCCGACATCCGGGCGGTCGAGCGGCACCTCGCCGATCTCGAACAGGCGCTGGCCGGCGCCAAGGACGCCGTGCTGGCGACGCGGCCCGCCACCGGCGACCTCACCGTTCTCACCGACGGGACGGCCGATGTTCTGATGAGCCTGACGGCCGCTTCCCTGGCCGCGAAGAAATCGGGCTCGGCGCAGAACGCCGTCGCGGTCAACGATCCTTATCCGCTGATCGCCCTGTATCTGGGCTCCTACTACGACGAGATCGGCAAGCCGGACGACGCCGCCCGGGTGCTCGACGCGGGCCTCGCGATCTACGGCATGGACGGTTACATCTCGCCCCTGGGCGAGCATAAGAGCTGGCTTATGCTCGAGCGCAGCGCCGCGTCCAACTCCCTCAAGCGCTTCGACGACACGCTGGCGATCACCGACAAGGGGATCGCGATGACCGGCCAGCCGGTGCAGATCCAGGCGCATTTCTATCGCAACCGCGGCTTCGCGCTGACCGAACTCGGCCGGCTCGACGAGGCCGAGCAGGCCTATCGCGACTCGCTGAAGCTGGTGCCGGACAACGCCACCGCCCTGGACGAGCTCAAATATATCGCGCAGCTCAGGGCCGGCGGCGCCAATCGCCCGGGCGGCCTCAAGCCGTTGGCCCACCCCGCGCCGGGGCCGTAGCCGCCCGCTTCCTTGCCCCCGGACTCCCGAGCCTTTACAAACCCGCTCCACCCAAAGGCGTGCCATGGCGAGCGACAAGCAATCCCGGCCCAAGGCCCGGACCGTGCGCGGTTTCCGCGACCGGGCCGCCGGCGAGCTCGCGGCCGAGCGGCGCATGCTCGACACCATCCGGCGCACCTATGAGTCCTATGGCTTCGACGCGCTGGAGACCCCGTTCGTCGAATACACCGATGCGCTGGGCAAATTCCTGCCCGATATCGACCGGCCCAATGCCGGCGTGTTCTCGTTCCGCGACGACGACGAGCAATGGGTCTCGCTGCGCTACGACCTGACGGCGCCGCTGGCGCGCTACGTCGCCGAGAACCAGCAATTCCTGCCCCGCCCCTTCCGCCGCTACCAGATCGGCACCGTCTTCCGCAACGACAAGCCGGGCCCCGGCCGCTACCGCGAATTCATCCAGTGCGACGCCGACACGGTCGGCACCGCATCGCCGAGCGCCGACGCCGAGATGGTGATGATGTTCGCCGATACGCTGGAGGCGCTGGGGCTGAAGCGCGGCGAGTACGCGATCAAGGTGAGTAGCCGCAAGATTCTCGATGGCTTGCTGGAAGCCATCGGTGTTGATCCGACCGCGAGTGACGGCAAGCGCGGAGTTGTTTTGCGTGCCATCGACAAGCTCGACCGGTTGGGGCCGAACGCGCTCTATCAGCTGTTGACCACGGGTCGAAAAGACGAGAGCGGCGACTTTACCCAGGGCGCCGAGTTGCTCAGCGCGCAAGCGGACAATGTCTTGCGCTTTCTCGGATACACTGGAAAAGCGGTTGCGGGAAACCGAACCGAGTATGTTGAAGAAACGGCTGGCCGATACAGCCCGGATAATCTGGATGCCGGTCTGGATTGGTTCGCAGGACGCGTCCAATTAGGTCCTAGCGGGCAGCAAGGATTGTTCGATCTAAATAGTATCGCCCAACTCGTACGAGGCGAGGGCTATGGCGACGGACGAGTTCATATCGATCCTACAATCGTGCGCGGCCTCGACTACTACACCGGCGCCGTCTTCGAAGCCCAGCTCACCTTCCCGGTGCAAAACGAAAAAGGCCAGACCGTCGTGTTCGGTTCGGTCGGCGGCGGCGGGCGCTATGACGATCTCGTAGCGCGCTTCACGGGGCAAAAGACGCCGGCCGTCGGCTTCTCCATCGGCGTCAGCCGTCTCCTGACCGCGCTGCAGATGCGCAAGGCCGCCATCGCCGAAACCGCGCCCCTGGTTGTCGTCACGGTGTTCGACAAGGCCAATGCCGCGCCGGCCTTCGCCATGGTGCGCGAGCTGCGCGCCGCCAAAATCCGCGCCGAAGCCTATGTCGGCACCGGCAAGCTGGGCGACCAGTTCAAATATGCCGACAAGCGCGGCGCCGCGCTCGCCGTCATCGAAGGCTCCGACGAACGCGCCAGGGGCGAAGTGACGATCAAGGACCTGGCGCTCGGCGCCGAACTGGCCAAATCGATCGAAAGCCGCGCCGCCTGGACCGCCGAGCGCCAGGCGCAGGTCTCGGTCAAGCGCGCCGATCTCGTCGCCGAGATCGCCAAGCTTCTCGCGCGCGGACATTAGCCATGCCCGCTTTTCCCTATTACGACACGGCGTCCATCGACGCGCTCAATGCCCAGGCCGTCGCGCTCCTCAAATGCTTCGCCGGCCGCGGCTACCGGCGCGAGGAGCCGAGCGTGCTGCAGCCCGCGGACATCTTCCTCGACCGCTCGGGCGAGGAGATCCGCCGCCGCACCTTCACGCTGACCGACCCTTCCGGCCGCGAGCTCTGCCTGCGGCCCGACCTCACCATCCCGATCTGCAAGATGGCGGTCGATAGCGGCGCCGCCTTGCCGGCGCGCATCTCCTACAACGGCCTGGCGTTCCGCCATCAGCCGAACGAGCCGCAGCGCCCGACGCAATTCTTCCAGGCGGGCACCGAACTCCTCGGCCTCGAAGACCGCGCCGCCGGCGAGATCGAGATCCTGTCGCTCAGCGTCGAGGCGCTGCATGCCGCGGGGCTCAAGGACTTCGACATGAAGGTCGGCGACCTCGCCCTGTTCGGCGCCCTGGTCGACGCGCTCGACGTGCCGGCGCAGTGGCGCGCGCGCCTCAAGCGCCATTTCTGGCGCGCCGGTTATTTCGAGGCGCTGCTCGGCCGCCTGACGCACGGCGCCGCGACCGACACGCAGCGCCTCCTGGGTTCGCTCGGCGGCCTCAGCCCGCAGGAATCGCGCGCCGCCATCGAGGGCCTGATGGACCTGGTGGCCGACGCGCCGCAGGGCGCCCGCACCCGCGACGAGATCGTCGAGCGGCTGATGGAGCAGGCGGCCGATGCCGCGGCGCTGCGCCTCGACCCCAGGATCGCCGGCGTCATCACCAGCCTGCTCAACGTTTCGGGCAGCGCGCAGTCGGCGCTCGGCGAAATCCGCGCCCTGACCAGGGCCGCCGGCATCGCGCTCGACGCGCCGCTGGCGGCGATGGAGGCGCGGCTCGCGGCGCTGAAAGCGCTCGGCATCGATCCGGCGCGCGTCTCGTTCGCCGCCCGCTTCGGCCGCAACATGGAATACTACACCGGCTTCGTCTTCGAGCTGTGGTCGCGCGACGCCGAAGGCGCGGTGCAGGTCGCCGGCGGCGGCCGCTACGACACGCTGCTGGAGGCGCTGGGCGCGCGGCAGCCGACACCGGCCATCGGCTGCGCCATCCGCACCGAGCGCGTGCTCGCCGCGCGCCGTTTCGCGGGAGCCGCCTGATGGCCGCGCTGACCCTCGCCATTCCCTCCAAGGGCCGCCTGCAGGAGCAGGTGGGCGAATATTTTGCCGATGCCGGCGCGGCGCTGAAGCAGTCGGCGGGCGCGCGCGGCTACCGCGCCACCATCGCGGGCTTCGCCGACATCGAGGTCATGCTGCTGTCGGCGTCCGAGATCGCCTCGGCGCTGATCTCCGGCGACGTGCATCTGGGCGTCACCGGCGAGGATCTGCTGCGCGAACAGGCGCCCGAGTTCAAGGGTCGCATCCATCTCGTCAAGCCGCTCGGCTTCGGCTTCGCCAATGTCGTCGTCGCGGTGCCGCAATACTGGATCGACGTGTCGACCATGGCCGATCTCGACGACGTCTGCGCCGCCTTCGCGCACAAGCATCGCCGCCGCCTGCGCATCGCCACCAAGTACCTGCAGATGACGCGCGGCTTCTTCGCCCATATGGGGATATCGGACTATCGCATCGTCGAGAGCGCCGGCGCCACCGAAGGCGCGCCGGCCGCCGGCACCGCGGAGGCCATCGTCGACATCACCACCACCGGCGCCACGCTTGCCGCCAACGGGCTTAAAATACTGGAAGACGGCGTCATCCTGGAAAGCCAGGCGCAGCTGGCCGCATCGCTCAGCGCCGATTGGTCCAGGGGGGCGCGGGCCGCCTGCGAAGGCCTGCTGGCGCGGCTCGGCGCCCGCGAGCGGGCCCGGACGTCCCAGATCCTGCGCGTGCGTCTGGACGGCGATGCCGACCGCGTGCTGGCGGCACTGGCGAAAGCTGCGGAGGCCACGGTGCTGTCGCGCCCGACCGCTGCGGGCGGCGAATATTCGATCCTGTGCCCGCGGCCCCGGCTGATGGACGCCATCGCGGAGCTGCGCGCGCTCGGCTGCGACGCGCCGGCCACGACGCAGGATGCGGATTACGTCTTCGACACCGCCAATCCGCTCTACGCCGCGCTTGCCGCGGCGCTCGACCAAAGCGCGCCGGGCATCGTTTGATCCGTGCCGAGCGCTCCAGCGCCTGACAATCTGTCAGAAATAATTCCCGGTGTGGGTCTTGAATGCAACTATGGATTGCGTAAATGTCACAACGTAACCGGGAGAAGTGACATGACCGAGCGAAGCTGACGCGGGCACCAGAGGCAGGACCTCAGGGGGAGCTCGCGCTTGCCGGAGCGGACCGAAGCCGCCGCGTCCTCGAAAGCTGGAGGAACGCGGTGCCTGGGTCTGCCGGGTCCACGGAAGCAGGAGAGAAGGTGTTTCGCCGGCCGCGCCCTGAAAAGCCCAGCCGCATCCGCCGACGCACTCGGCCGATGCGGATTTCGCGACGGCGAAGTCCGCATCTTTTTTTGGGCCGGCGAAACGATTCTAGACGTGAATGGCGCCGAGCAGCCACAGCACCAGGAAGATGATGAGGATGGTGCCGACGATGCCGCTGCCGCCGGCCATGCCGTAGCGGCTGTAGCCGAAGCCGCCGCCGCCGAGCAGGAGCACCAGCAACACGATGACGATCAAGAGAGTCATGAAATTCCCCGATTGGTATCGGGAGTGGTAATGCCGCGCCCGCCCGGAAGTTCCCTTGCCTTCAACCGAGGGCTTCGGCCACGCGCTGCGCATCCGCGTCGCTGTGATAGATGCCGAAGCCGATTCGCAGGCGGTCGCCGCGATGGTCGGCGATGATGCCGCGCGCCGCCAGGCGTGCGACGACGGCCCCGGCCTCATCGGTGCGAAAGGCGAGAAAGCGGCCGCGACGCGCCGCGTCCGGCACCAGCAGGTTGGCGCCGGCCGCATGCGGCGAACGGCTCGCCTGCAGGAAGACGCGCTCGAGGCCGCGCACCTGTGCCAGCATGCGCGTGACGTCGAGGCCGTCGCGCGCCAGCCAGTCCTGCACCGCATTGAAGCGGTACAATGCGGTCGCGTCGAACGTGGCGCCGAGGAACCGGCTGCCGTCGCGCGCATAGCCGACGCCCGAAGCGCCGGCTTCCAGCGCCGCGAAGCCGGCATACCAGCCGGTGTCGCGCGGCCTCGGCCCATAGTCCGGCGGGCAATGCAGGAAACAGACGCCTTCGCCCGCCATGGCGTATTTGTAGCCACCGGCGAGATAGAAGGCGCGGCCCGCCACGGCGCCAAGGTCGGTCGGCACCGCCATGAAGCCGTGATAGCCGTCGACCACGACGAAGGTCTGCGGCTCTGTGACGGCGCCCGCGATCCTCGCCAGGTCGCGCACCACGAAGCCGGAATCGAAGAACACCTGGCTGAAGAAGACGAGGTCCCAGCCGCCCGCGCCCGCCGCCGCTGCGAAGCGCGCCTCGAAGGTCTCGAACGGCGCGGTCGCGACGCGCATGACGCGTGCGATGCCGTCTTCCTCCAGCCGCGCCATCTGCCGCGCGAAGCTCATGAACTCGCCGTCCGTGGTCAGCACGGTGAGCGGCCGGCCCTGCGGCAGGCAGGACAGGATGCGCAGCACCAGGGAATGGGTGTTCGGCGCAAAGGCGATGCTGGCGGGATCGGGCAGGGCGAGCTGGCGCGCGATATGGCGCTGTGCCGCCGGGATCACGCTTTCGAAGATATGGTCCCATTTGCCGTCGAGCAGCCTTGCCGCATCCTGCCAGGCCGCGATCTGCGCGTCGTAGGAGACGTCCGGCCAGGGATGATGACTGTGCGCCGCGACATGCAGCGCCGCGCCGGCGCGACCGACCGACCGGCTGAATTGTTCAATGGCGCTCGCGTGCATGGCCGCTCGCCTTTCCCGCGCGTCTCATTGCGGCGATTGGGGTCCGGCCTTGATGTCGGGATCGTTCAGGTGCTCAGCCTTCCAGCGCATCATCTCCCAGATGCGGGTGCGGCCCGAGGGATGGTCGTAGAAGATCGCTTCTTCCCACGGCGCCGGATCGAGCTTGCGATAGCTGCTGAGCTTCAGCACCGCGGTGGCGAAGGCGTCGGGCTTGCGCGCCGCGTTGATGCCGAACATGTCGGCCTGCACTTCCATCGTGCGGGTGATCGAATTGGTGATCGGCGTCGCCAGCAGCAGGAAGATCGCCGCCAGCGCCGCCAGCAGCGGCAGTCCGGCCGGATCGTCGACGGTCCGCACGTCCCAATTGCCGCCGAACAGGCTGGTGGCGAGGCTGAAGCCCGCACTCATGAACGCGAAGCCCGCCAGCGCGAGCAGGCCGAACAGCGCCAGCCCGCGGCTCTGGTGGTCCAGCACGTAGTGCCCCATCTCGTGGCCGAGCACCGCCAGGATCTCGTCATGCGTGCCGTGCTTGAGCAGGTTGTCGTTCAGCGCGATGCGCGTCGTGCCGAGGAAGCCGGCGACATTCGCCGAGATGCGGTCGGACTGTCGCGAGGCGTCGACCAGGAAGACGTCATGCGCCGGAATGCCGTTGGCGCGCGCCAGCGACAGCACGTCGCGTTTCAGGGGGCTGTCGGGCAATGGCGTGTATTTGTTGAACAGCGGGTCGATCACGACCGGCGAGATCACCGTCACGACGGTGTTGAAGGCGATGAACAGCGCCGCCGCCCAGATCCACCAATTGCGGCCGGCCTGCCGGATCGCCCAATAGCCGATGGTCAGCGCCACCGTCGTCAGGATCAGGTCGACGCCGGTCATGGTGAGGAAGTCGCCGAACCAGCCCAGGAAGGTCTGGTTCATCAGGCCGTAGGATCTTTCGCGGAAGAAATTCTCGAACAGCGTCAGCGGAAAGCTCAGCGCCGTGGTGATGAGGATGTACGGTCCGGCATAGAGCGGCACCTGCCAGAAGCGCGAGCGCGTCTGGCGCTCGGCGAAGTCGCGGATGTTGGCCGAGATGCGAAACCACAGCAGCAGCGCCGCCACCGCGATGGCATAGAGCGTGTCGACCAGGATCAGCGCATAGCCGCCCTCGAAATAGGCGTCCGAGCGCGCCCTGGCCGTGCCGCTGACGCGTGCGAGATACGCGTTGGTCGCCTTTTGCGGATCGAAGACGACCGGTTTGTCGGCGCCGATGGGCGGCAGGATGCGGCTGTCGATCGTCGCGGTCGGCGCCGCGGCGGGTGTCGCCTGCGCCAGCGCGGCGCCGCTCCACAATACAAACATGCACGCCAACAGCGCCGTCAGTCTGGCCATGAGATCCTCCCGTGGCGAGACTAGCAGATGAGGCGGCGCATGCCAGTTTGCCGCGCCGGCGGCGTTCGGTTATGCGAAGGATCATGACTGAACCCGTTCTGCTGGCCGGCGAACACGGCACGCGAATCGCCTACCGCAGGCGCGAGGGCCATGCGCCGGGCGTCATCTGGCTGGGCGGCTTCAAGTCCGACATGACGGGCACCAAAGCGGCGGCGCTGGACGCCTGGGCGCAGGCCGGGGGCCGCGCCTTCATCCGCTTCGACTATTTCGGCCATGGCGCGTCCGACGGAGATTTTCGTGACGGAACCGTGACGCACTGGCTGGCGGATACGCTATATGTGCTCGATCGCCTGACCGAAGGGCCGCAAATTCTGGTCGGCTCCAGCATGGGCGGCTGGCTCGCCCTGCTCGCGACGCTGGCGCGGCCGGCGCGCGTCAGGGCGCTGCTTTTGATCGCGCCGGCGACGGATTTCACGCAGACCCTGTTCTGGGACACGTTCCCGCCTGACGTGCAGCGGCAAATCCGCGAGCAGGGCGAATGGAAGCGGCCGTCGCAATACGATCCCGATCCCTATCCGATCACCCGGGCGTTGATCGAAGACGGACGCAAGCATCTGCTGCTGGACCGCGGGCCGCTCGCGCTGTCCTGCCCGGTCCGCATCGTGCAGGGCATGGCCGATCCCGACGTACCCTGGGCGCATGCCTTGAAGCTGCTGCAGGCCTTGGGGCCGGACAGCGAGATGACGCTGGTCAAGGCCGGCGACCACCGCCTCTCCAAGCCGCATGAGATCGCGCTGATCCTGCGCACGCTGGACGCGCTGCTCGCGGCCTGAAAAAAAAAGAACCCCGCCGGCGCGGGGTTCGATCTGTTACCAGTTGCGGGCGCAATGGCCCCAGCGGTCGCGGTGATGAAAGCGGTCGCACCCGTCGCTGCGGACGTGACGATCGTTCCAGTCGTCGTCGTTCGCCACGCAGCGGCCGTGGCGGTTCTGGTGGTAGCCCCGGCCGCAGCCGTCGCGGACGTCGATAATGCCGTGCGCGCTGGAATGCGGCGCCGGGGGCGCCAGCATCGCCGAGGCGGACGTCGCGCCGGCCAGCAGGAGACCCGAGATGAAGGCCAATGATAGAAATAGTTTCATGCGTATCGCTCCGTCCTATCCGTTAAGCCTGTCATGCTAGCCCAAAGGTCGCCCCTGTGAAGGCTCTCTGTCCGATGCGTTGCAGACTATTTATCCTTGCCGGCGCCGTGCTGGCCGGGCTCGGCGCAACCGCCGCGAGCCAGGCCGCCGCGCCGGCGCGCAACCCGTATGAAGCCTGCCTGGCGCGCGTGCAAACCGATCCGGCCGGCGCCCTGGCGCTTTCGGAGTCCTGGGCCAGGACGGGAGGAGGCGGAGCGGCCGATCATTGCGCCGCACTGGCCCTGGCGGGGCTCGGCCGCTATCCCGAGGCGGCGGCCAAGCTCGACGCGCTGGCCCGCGGCGGTTTCGCCACCAATCCTGCGGCGCGCATGGACCTTTACGACCAGGCCGGCAATGCCTGGCTGCTGGCCGCGCGCCCCGACAGTGCCGTCGCCTCGTTCTCGGCGGCGCTGGCCATCGATCCGCTCGACGCCGACCTCTTGTCGGATCGCGCCCGGGCCTTTGCCGTCAAGCGCAACTGGGCCAAGGCCGAGTCCGACCTGACGGCGGCGCTGCTCGTCAGTCCGGACCGCGCCGATCTCTACGTCCTGCGCGGCAGCGCCCGGCACGCGCAGGGGCGCAAGGCCGATGCGCGCATCGACTTCGACCGCGCCCTCAAGCTGCAGCCGAACAATCCCGACGCGCTGGTCGAGCGCGGCACCACCAAGTTCGAAGCCGGCGACGTCGCCGGCGCGCGCGCCGACTGGCAGCAAGTGGTCACCTATTATCCCGGCAGTGCCGCCGCCGACACCGCGCGCCAGCACCTCGCCGATAGCGCGCCGGCCACGCCTACGCGGCCATGACGCGCTGCCACTCGGCGCGTACACCCGCGTCGTCCTCGCGCGCGGCGCGATCTGCCAATGTCTTCGCGGCGCCGAGCCGTCCCAGCGCCCACACCGCCATCGCGCGCACCAGCGGCGAGGGATCGTCCAGCAATCGCACGGCTTCCGCGCCAAGCGTCGCGTCGCCCGAATTGCCGATGGCGATGAGCACGTTGCGCACGAAACGGTCGCGGCCGATGCGCTTGACCGGTGATTTGCGGAACAGGGCGCGGAACGCGGCATCGTCGAGCCGCACCAGGTCGCGCAGCAGCGGGGCGCGCAGTTCGTCGCGCGCCGCCAAGCGGTTCTCATGCCCTTGGGCCGCGAACTTGTTCCACGGGCATACCGCCAGGCAGTCGTCGCAGCCATAGATGCGGTTGCCGATGGCGGCGCGGAATTCCAGCGGGATGTGGCCTTTGTGCTCGATGGTCAGGTACGAGATGCAGCGCCGCGCATCGAGTTGGTAGGGCGCCGGGAACGCCCTGGTCGGGCAGATGTCGAGACAGCGCGTGCACTGGCCGCAATGATCGGCTTCCGCCGCGTCCGCCGCCAGCTCCAGCGTCGTGAAGATCGAAGCCAGGAACAGCCAGGAGCCGAAATCGCGGCTGACCAGATTGGTGTGCTTGCCCTGCCAGCCGATGCCGGCACCCTCGGCGATCGGTTTTTCCATCACCGGCGCGGTGTCGACGAAGACTTTCACCGCGCAGGCGAAGTCGCGCGCGATGGCGCCGGCGAGGCGCCTGAGCTTGGCCTTGATCACGTCGTGATAGTCCTCGCCCTGGGCATAGACCGAGATCGCGCCCACGTCGCGCCGCGCCAGCACCGCCAGCGGATCGCCATCCGGCCCATAGTTCAGGCCGAGCACGATGACGCTTCTCGCGTCCGGCCACAGCACGGTGGGATCGGCGCGGCGTTCGGCGTCGCGCGCCAGCCAGTCCATCGTGCCCTGCCGGCCGTCGGCGAGGAAGGCACCGAGGCGCTCCGGCGCGCGTGCCGGCGCCTCGGCGCGCGCGATGCGCACGACGTCGAAGCCTTCGGCGCGGGCGCGTTCGGCGATCGCCGCCTTGGGATCGGCTTTAGAAATCGAGCTCGGCATAGCTCGCCGTCGGCGGTTGCCCGGGCACGCGGTCGCCCAGCAGCGTGCGGAACGAGGGTCGCGACTTGATCCGGCCGTACCACTCCGCCGTGTGCGGATAGTCCGTCCACGGTACTTCTCCGAAATAGTCGAGCGCCGACAGATGCGCCGCCACCGCGAGGTCGGCGATGGTGCAATCGCGCGTCGCAAGGTTGCCGCGCATCTCCGCCGCCTCCCCCAACGCCTTCAGCGTGCCGCGCAGCGCCTCGCGGCCCTGGCGGATGACGTTCATGTCGGGCGCCATGCGCTGCGCCGCGCCGGTGAAGCGCTGGGCGCCCTTCTCGAACAGGATGCGCCGCGTCACCTGCTCGTGCAGCGGCCCGAAGGCCCAGTCCAGCCAGCGCAGCGCCTCGCCGCGCGCCACCGGATCCTCGGGCATCAGCGGATGTTCGGGGTAGGTGCCCTCGAGATGGTCGACGATCGCCCACAGGCCGGTCGCGGTGGTGCCATCCAGGTCGATGAAGGACGGCAAGTGGACGAGGGGATCGTCCGACAGGACGGGATCGCAGGTCAGCCGCTTCTCGCCCACCAGCAGCCGCGCCAGCCGCGAGGCGGGCGACAGCGTCAGATGAATCAGTTTGCGCATGGCGCGTGAATGTAGAGCAAAACGGCTATTTCACACACCAGTCGAGATAGTCGCGCACCACCTGGTGCTGGCGGGTGACCAGTGTGCCGGTCCGCCGCCGGATGTAGCGGCCGGGGTTGTCGGCCTTGAGCCGCTCCGGGTTGGGCAGGACCGCGGCGAGGCGCGCAGCCTGGGCCTGGGTCAGCGCCGAGGCCGGCACGCCGAAATAGCTCTCGGCCGCCGCCTCCGCCCCGAAATTGCCGTGGCCCCAGTCCACCACGTTGAGATAGGCGGTCAGGATGCGTTTCTTGGGCCACAAGGCCTCGATCAGCACGGTCAGATAGGCCTCGGCGCCCTTGCGCACGAAGCTGCGCACCGGCGTCAGGAACAGTTCGCGCGCTGTCTGCTGGGAGAGCGTGCTGGCGCCGCGCAGCGGCTTGTGGCGGACGCGATAGTCGCGCCAGGCATCGTTCATCTGCTTCCAGTCGAAGCCGTTATGGTTGCAGAAATTCTGGTCCTCCGAACCGATCACCGCCCGCCCCAGATAGGGCGAGATCGCGTCGGCGCCGCGCCAGGAATAATGCACCGGATTGAAGGTGACGAGGTCGATCAGCATCTGCGGCGTGAACGGGATCGGCGCGAAGCGGAAGACCAGCAGCAGCAGGACCGGCGCGGGCAGGGCGAAGAAAAAGAGCACGGACAGGATGCGCCGCGCCCAGGGTGTCTTGCGGCCGTCCCGCCCGTGCCAAAGCCAGCGGAAGAACGTGCGCAGCCGCCCGGCCGGCGCGCGGCTTTCCCCCTCTTCGTCCCACTGCCCATCCCCGGCCATGCGCGCAGCATAGCAAAGTCCGGGCGCCTCGGCTCGGCCATGACCGCAGGGCATTATTTGATGCTGGTCGACACCGTCTGGAAGGTGGTCGACAGATTTGTGCCGACGACCGACACCGCGCCGATGATGACGACGGCGATGAGGGCGGCGATCAGGCCGTACTCGATGGCGGTGGCGCCGGCTTGGTCGCGCAGGACGTCCTGGAACAGCTTGGTCATGTTGAACCCCGATTTCAAAATGCAGGATCGCGCCTAAGCCGGCGCGGCGACGAGAATGCCGCCCGCATCTTTCGGCGAATTTACGGTCGGCGTCCGAAATCGAATTGAATTTTCCGAGAATGAAGTGCAAAGGTCGGGGGCCTGCCGCATTTCGCGGCTTTTTTGCTGTTTGCGGCGTTTTGAGCGAAGGGGCGTAGAACCACCCATGCACGATATTCTGAGTTCGATCATCCTCGGCATCGTCGAAGGTCTCACGGAGTTTCTTCCCGTCTCCTCGACCGCCCATCTTCTGATCGCGCAGGAATTGCTGGGCTTCGATCCGCCGGGCGAGGTTTTCCCCATCGTCATCCAGCTCGGCGCCATCCTCGCCGTCGTCGCCGTCTACTGGCGCCGCTTCTGGGACGTGCTGGTGACGCTGCCGTCTTCGAAGGAATCGCGCCGCTTCGCGCTCGGCATCGTCATCGCCTGCATCCCCGCCGCCATCGTCGGGGCCGGCCTGCACGACGTCATCAAGCGGGTGTTCTTCGCGCCCGGCGTGGCGCCCAAGATCATCGCCGCGACCCTGATTCTGGGCGGCATCATCATCCTGATCTTCGAGCGCATCGCGCCGGCGCCGCGCTTCCTGGACGGCAATAAGCTGCCGCTCGTCAAGGCGTTTCAGATCGGCCTGTTCCAGGTGCTGGCGGTGGTCCCCGGTGTCTCGCGCTCGGGCGCCACGATCCTCGGCGGCGAGATGGTCGGCATCGACCGCAAGGCGGGCGCGCTGTTCACCTTCTACCTCGCGGTGCCGACCATGCTCGGCGCCACGGTCCTCGATCTGTGGAAGAACCGGCATGTGCTGAACCTGCATGCCGGACTCGACATCGCCATCGGCTTCGTCGTGGCGTTCGTCGTCGCGCTGTTCGTGGTGCGCGGCTTCATCGCCTTCATCGGCCGCTACGGTCTCAAGCCCTTCGGCTGGTACCGCATCGCCGCCGGCCTCGCGATCGTCGCGGTGCTGGTGCTGCGTTAGGCCTCGACGCGCTCGCGCACGATCTCTTCGTATTGGCCCTTGGCGCGGAAGCGCCACAGATAGGACGGCACCTCGGCTTCGACCGAGGTGGGCACGATACCGAGGCTCGCCAGCGTGTCCGGCCCGGTCACGACATTGTCGGATTTGAGCAGCGTCACATGGTCCGGCGTCAGCAGCGGCCGGGGCGCGAATTGCAGGAACATGGCCTTCAGCGTCGCCAGCGCGAACGGCACCGGCAGCAGTAGGCGCTTGCGGCCGGTTTCGCGCAGCACGATCTGCATCAATTCCTTGAAGCTGTAGACCGTCGGTCCGCCGAGTTCGTAGACCTTGCCGCCCAGCGCCGGATCCTGCACCAGGCGCACGACCGCCGCCGCCACGTCGCCGACGAACACCGGCTGGAATTTGGTATGGCCGCCGCCGATCAGCGGCAGCGCCGGCAGGATGCGCGCCAGGGCCGCGAAGCGGTTGAAGAACTGGTCCTCGGGCCCGAACACCAGCGAAGGCCGCAGGATCGTCGCGCCGGGAAAGGCGTCGCGCACCCGCGCCTCGCCTTCGCCCTTGCTCGCGGCATATTTACTGGCGCTTTCGGGATCGGCGCCGACGGCCGACATATGCACCAGCGTCCGCGTGCCGGCCGCGGCGGCTGCTTTGGCGATGGTCTGCGCCGCCTCGACATGCAGCGCCTCGAAACTCTGCGCGCCGCGCGAATGCAGCACGCCGGTGAGATTGATCACGGCGTCGGCACCGGCCACCGCCGCTGCGACCTGCTCGGCCTCGCGCACATTGCATTTGATCAGGGCGATCTGGCCGACCGTGCCCATCGGCGGCAGGAAGAAGCCCTTGCCGGGATGGCGCACCGCGACTCGGATGCGATAGCCGGCCTTGGCCAGCGCGCGGACCGTGTGGCGGCCGACAAAGCCGGTGCCGCCGAAAACCGTGACCAGGGAGGTGTTCATGGCTGCTTCATAGCGGGGCCCGGCCACGAGGAAAAGGCCGCGCTTTGCCGCTATTCGCGGATATAGGCCCGCTCACCCGTCCCGGGCTCGATATAGACCGTCACCATCTGGCCGCTGGCCTCGTCGACGAAGCGTTCCGACGTGCGTTCCCAGCCGGGACCCGGACGGGCCGCCGCGATGGGCTTGTAGATCACGCGCTCGCAGACGATGCCCAGCACCAGCACCGCGCCCCAGAAGGCGAACACGGCGGCCGGCGGGAACAGTCCGGCGGCCAGCGCCACCAGCCCGCACAACATGCAGAAGCCTCCGACGGCGATGAGGACCGTGCGCAGCACGCTCAGGTCTCCGGCTCGAGAATCACCGCGGTGCCGTAGGCGACGATCTCGCTCATGGTCTGCCCGATCTCGGACGAATCGAAGCGCATCATCACCACCGCGTTGGCGCCCATGGCGGTGGCGTTCCTGACCATGCGGTCGATGGCCTGGCGCCGCGTCTCTTCCAGCAGCTGGGTGTATTCGTGGATCTCGCCGCCGACGATGGAGCGCAGGCCCGCCATGATGTTGCCGCCGAGGCCGCGGGAGCGCACCACCACGCCGAACACCTGGCCGAGCGAGGTCTTGACGCGCTGGCCGCGCACATTCTCGGTGGTCGTGACGAGCATGTCTGTATCCTCGCTGGCGTCAGTCGCCTTGGTTGTCCCGGTCCCGCGGGATCATCAAGCTGCTGCGCCGATCGAATTTGTAGCCGGCGTTCGGGCCGTCCCTGTCAACATAGTGCAGGAAGGCCTGCACCAGCATCGACCCGGCATAAGGTTCGCGCCAGTGAAAACGCTCGCAGCCGCGATAGAGGAGGCCATCGCCCGGCGCGAGGTTCGCCGCGTGCGGCCCTTCGGCGCCTTCCACGAACAGCGGCCAGGGTGCCGCCGGCGTCTGCCCGACATTGAGGCTGACGCTGACCTCGCAGGACGGCCGGTCGCGATGGCGGGCGAGCGCGTCGCCCTTCTTGTAGATGCGGAAATAGGAATAGGTTGGATGCAAGGCATAGCCGGTCAGGGCCTCGATCCGTGGCCGCAGATGCTCGAGCAGGCCCTCGAAGGCCGGATCGGCATAGGCCGCGGGCGTCCCCGGCACCAGCCGGTCCTTGGCGGTCATCGTCCGGGAGGCGAATTTGGTGCGCGCATAGGACCACAGGAAGGCGGTCAATTCGGGCCCGATCAGGCCCTGCGCCGTGGCATAGCCGCGGGCCGCAAAGTCCCGCTTGAGGGCCGTGTCGCGGACGTCGGTCTGGCTCACTTTGGCTCCGCCGATTTGTGCTGCCAGCCTAGTCGCGGCGCCGCGTTGACACCACTGGGCCGCGCTTCTAAACATCCGCCCCCTAAGCTATCTGCCCAGATGGCGGAATTGGTAGACGCACTAGTTTCAGGTACTAGCGCCGCAAGGCGTGGAGGTTCGAGTCCTCTTCTGGGCACCATTTTGTCTTTCGCTGCCGTTCGCGAAAGACTGCAGATCCCGCTCCCTGGTCCACTCCTGCTGAAGCCCAACCGCGCCCGGTCTGCCTCAGTTGGAACTTTTGTTCGTTAGCGTACTGGACGGGGGTGCATCAGAGCCGAAACTTCCGTAAACTGGGATTCCAGCCGCTGCCGTCCGGGTGCCGATGCAAGCCCATTCCCCATCCGGTCTCCAGGCCGTCCCCTACCTCCAGTGGGGCAGTCACCTGACCCAGTTCTTTGGATCGGGTGACGAATTGCGCGACCTGTTGGTCCCCTATTTCAAGGCCGGTCTCGAGAACAACGAAAGCTGCCTCTGGGTGACCGGCTCGGCGTTCAATGCCGAGGACGCGCGAGCCGCCTTGCGCGCGGCGGTGCCCGACCTGGATCGGCGCGAACGCAATCGGCAGATCGAAATCGCCAATGCCGAGGAATGGTATGCGGCGGGCCAGAAGCTTCAGCCGAACGATATCCTGGCGGGGCTGTTGCAGCGCGAACAAGACGCGCTCAGGGCCGGATTCATCGGACTTCGGACCAACGGGAATTGCGCGTGGGTCTCGCGCGATCAATGGGACGACTTTCAGCAATATGAAGTTCTCGTCCACCAGGCCGTTCGCGGCCGGCGCTTGATCTGCATGTGCAGCTATTGCGTGGATCAGTTCCACAACGGCGAATACCAGGAGGTCATGGCGCGGCACGATATGGTCGTGCAAAGTGCGCTGCGCCCTCCAGTGAGACGTTCGAGCGCAATTGGCGCACCGGTTGACGTGACGCCGGAGCGGCAGAAACGCACCTTCGATCTCGCGATGACCGCGTCACAGATGGGGACGTGGCGCTACACGCTCGCGGACAATGTCTGTTTCTACGACGATAACGCCCAACAGCTTTATGGGCTGTCGGAAGCGCGCTTCCTCCATGACGAAGAGGGCGTGAAGGACAAGTTTCACCCCGACGATCTGGAACTCATGTGGTCACGAGTGGCGGGCGCGCTCGATCCCGCGAGTGACGGGCGCTACGACGTGGAATATCGGGTGAAGCAGGCCGATGGGCGTTGGCGTTGGCTGAGCGCGTGGGGCCTTGTTGAGTTCGACGGCGATGGCCCGGAGAGAAAGCCTGTGGCGATCGCCGGGGCGAGCAGAGACCTCACCGAGCAGAAGCAGGCCGAGGAACTGCAGCGGCTGCTTCTCAACGAGTCGAATCACCGCGTAAAAAACACCTTTGCCACGATTCAAGCGATCAACGCGCAGACGCTGCGTTCTGCCCGCGATCTGCCGTCGGCGAAGCAAGCGTTGGATCATCGCATTCGCGCGTTGGCCCAAGCCCATGATCTGCTGACGTCGCGCTCTTGGGCCGGCGCGAACTTGAACGATCTCGCCGTGCGCACACTGGAAGCGTTCGCGCCGACTCAGGTGACGATGTTCGGAGATCCCGTCGACGTCTCGCCGAAGCATGCCCTCGCGTTATCGCTGGCGCTGCATGAACTTGCCACGAATGCGATCAAATACGGCGCGCTCTCATGTCCCGAAGGCCGTGTGAGCCTGAAATGGCATGTGCACAGGGGCACGTTGCATTTGGATTGGGAAGAGAGCGGAGGCCCGCGCGTGGTCGAACCAACCAGAAAAGGCTTCGGCAGTCGGTTGCTCGAACAGCTTGTGGCCGGCGATCTGGGCGGACACACAAAGCTCGATTACGCCGTATCCGGTGTGCGCTGCAACATCGCCGTCAGCATCTAACGCGCATTACAGCCGGTGGCGGCAGCGTCAACCGATCGGCCCGATGCCCGCCACTTGCGTGGCGCTTCAACGCGCCTTTGCGACCTCGGCTTCCAGTTTCGTCAGGATCGAATAGGCGGTCGTCACCCGTGCCGCGATCGGATAATTCTTGTTGGCCAGCAGGATGACGCCGAGCTTCTTCTTGGGGATGAAGACGACATAGGCGCCGAAGCCATAGGTCGAACCGGTCTTGTTGATCAAGACGTCGTCCTGCGGGCGCAGCGGCGGGGTGAGCCTGGTCGCCGGATTCGCCTGGAGACTCATCCGCCCGGAATTGCCCGCCAGCAGATCCTGCAACGCCGCGGGATAGCGGTACTGTTCCCAGATCAGGTCCTGGGTCATCGCTCCAAGGCCGAAGTAGCCGGTGTGCGTCGCGACGAGGGCGCGCTGCAACGTCGGGTCCAGAGCGAAAAGGCCCATGTTGTCTGCGACAAACCGCGTCATGTCGCGCGCCGTCGTCCTGACCCCGTAGGCCTCCGGCGCGAGGACGCCCGGCGCCATCCGGACCGGTGCGTCTGCCGACGTGTAGCCTTGCGCGTAGTGCGTCGTCTCTGTCGCGGGGACGTCGATATAGGCATGCTGCAGGCCCAGCATGGGAAACAGGCGGCGTTCCATCAGGGCGGCGAAATCCGCGTGCAGGCTCTTGGCAGCAATGACGCCGAGCAGACCGATACCGGGGTTGGAATAGGTGCGGCATGCGCCCGGCTCGCAAAGCGGCTTCCAGGTCTGGAAGTAGCGCATCAGTTGGGCGTCGTTCTGGATCTCGTCGGGAAGCTGCAGCGGCAGGCCGCCCGATGTGTGCGTTCCCAGATTGAGCAGGCTTACGCGGTCGAAGCTGCTGCCGCGCAGGACCGGAAGATACCGGCTGGCGCTGTCCGCCAGCGACAGATGACCGGTGGCCTGCGCATAGGAAGCAAGGGTCGCGGTGAAGGTTTTGCTGATCGAGCCGATCTCGAAAAGCGTTTCGTCCGTGACGGGCTGTCCGGTCGCCTTCGACATCACGCCGTAATTGTAGACATAGCTTCGTCCGTCCACGACGATCCCCACGGCCATGCCGGGGATGCCGTACTGCGCTATCGCCGGCTGGACCGCGCCCGCGACAAGCGTCCCGACATCGCTGTTCTCGTCGGCGGCGGCCGGGCCGGCGACCGCGAGCAACACGCAGACGCACAGCGCGAAGGCCGTCGTTCCGGGAAAGCGCAGCCGCATTGTCCTGACCTCTCCATCGAACGGGCCTGCACGCCTTGGCGCCGCCCATGCCTAATCCTGCCTTGCGCCATTCTTGACGCGCCGTCGCCCTACGTCTAGTTTTACCACTCGCCGCAACCGGCAGGAGGAGGTGTCCATGACTGTATTCGCCACACACGCTCTTCGCTGCGTCGCCCTGCGGCTTTCCTGAATCGCTTCACGGAAAATTCCGCCGTCGACGCCTCTTGAGGCATCTCGACCGAAGGAATTTCACGTGCTCGAACGCTATGGCTGGAGCGATGCGCTCCGGGAGCATTTCAAACCGCACCGCGCCGCCGGCCTGTCGCCGGGCCGCGTCGTCATGCAGCAGCGCGGTCAACACCGCCTGATCACCGAAGAGGGGGAACTCGACGCTACCCTCGCCGGCAAGTTCGTCCATGAGGCGGCGTCCGGCGGCTTTCCCGTTGTCGGCGACTGGGTCGCGGCGGCGCTGCGCGCGCGCGAAGGTTCGGCGACCGTCCGCGCCCTCCTGCCGCGCAGCAGCGTCTTCGTGCGCCGCGCCTCGGGCCCGGCCGGCGGCGTGCAGGCGGTGGCCGCGAACATCGACGTCGCGCTGATCGTCACCTCGCTGAACGGCGAACTCAATCCGCGCCGCCTCGAGCGTTATCTCGCGGCGGTGCGCGAAGGCGGCGCGCGGCCGGTGATCGTGCTGACCAAGGCCGATCTCGCGGGCGACGCGCCGGACGCGCTGCAGCAGGTCGAAGCGGTGGCCGAGGGCGCCGCGGTGCATGCGATCTCGGCGCTGACGGGCGCAGGGATGGACGGCCTCGCGCGCGAGCTCGTCCCCGGCGCTACCGCCGTGCTGCTCGGCAGTTCCGGTGTCGGCAAGTCGACGCTGGTCAATGCTCTTGCCGGCGCGGCGCGCATGGCGACGCAGGCGATCCGCGAGGACGACGCGCATGGCCGCCACACCACGACGCATCGCGAACTGGTGCTGCTGCCGGGCGGCAGCTTGCTGATCGACACGCCGGGCATGCGCGAGCTCGGCCTGTGGGAGGCCGACGAGGGCGTCGCGGCCACCTTCTCCGACGTCGAGGCGCTCGCCGGCGCCTGCCGCTTCACCGATTGCCGCCATCGCGGCGAGCCGGGCTGCGCCATCCGCGAGGCCATCGGCGCCGGCACGCTGGCGCTGTCGCGCTGGGAGAGCTACGAAAAGCTGCAACGCGAGCTCGCCTTCGAGAGCCGCAAGGAGGATCCGCTGGCCCGCGCCGCAGCCCGCAAGGTCTGGATCCGCCGCCACAAGGAAGGCCGCGCCAAGAAGAAGTGGGACGAGGAGGCCTGACGCCGGCGCCTCAGCCCATCGCAGCGTTGACCGCATAGACCAGCGCCGCGCCCAGCACCGTCATCGCCGTGGTGAGGAATTTGGGATGGGCGTGATGGCTCTCCGGCACCAGGTCGCTGGCGCCGAGATAGAGGAACAGGCCGGCGAACACGGCAAGCACCGTGCCGAACGACGCCGCGGGCAGGCGCAGGAAATAGGTCAGCGCGATGCCGACTGCCGGCGCCAGCGAGTCGGCCAGCAGCCAGCGCAGCCCGTCGCGCCGCGTGCCGCCGTTCTTGAGCACCACGTTCATCGTGTTGATGCCGTCGGAGAAATCGTGGGTCAGCACAGCGATGGCGACCGCGAGGCCCACTGCGCCCGAGATCTGGAAGGCAAAGCCGATCGCCAGCCCGTCGAACACGCTGTGCGCCACCAGCGTGATCGCCGCCAGCGGCCCGCGCGGCGCGGCATGGCTGTGGCCATGGCCGTCGTCATGCTCGTGCCCGGCGGCATGCAGCAGCGCCAGGCGGTCGAGCAGCAGGTAGAAGAGAAAGCCGCCTGCAACATACAGCATGGTCGTGGACGGCGCTGCCGCCGTCAGGTGCAGGGCCTCGGGCAGCAGGTCGAAGAAGGCCACGCCGACCACTGCGCCGGCACTGAAGCCCAGGATCAGGTGCAGCCGGTCCTTGAGGCGCAGCGCCACCAGGCCGCCGAACATGGTCGCGCCGAACGCGGCCGGCGCGAGAAGAAGGGAGATCATCGGGTGGGCGCTGTTGTGTGTCGCTCGCCTCATACCATAGCATCGCCGCCGTCAACGCATGGGACGGCCATGGCCACCAGGAAAAAGCGTCCGGCAGCCAAAAAAGCGCCGGCGAAGAAGAAGCCGGCGGCGAAGGGCAAGCCTCGCGCCAAGGCCGGGGCGGTGCCGAAGCGGCCGGGGCGCGAGACGCCGCCGCCCAAGCCGGTTCATGCCTCGGCCGCACGCCGGCGGCGGACGCCGGATACCGTCGACGAAGCCTCCCGCGAGAGCTTTCCGGCCAGCGATCCGCCGAGCTGGACGCCGGTGACCGGCGAGGAACGCTGAGACGTTGACGCCGCGACGCCGGCGTTTCACCACTGGGCGATGCAGCCCGTTGCCGCCACCGCCGACGATATCGCTTCCTGGCTCGAACTCGCGCGCCAGGTCGAGCCCCTGTTCGGGCCGATGCCGCTGTTCGACGTGACGCTCAGGACCAAGATTGCCGAAGGCGCGGCGCTCTGCGTGCGCGAGGGCGCCGTCGTGCTCGGCGGCATCCTGTTGGGCGGCGAGGCACCGGACCACTGGATCCGCTGGCTGGCGGTGCGCACTTCGGCGCGCGGGCACGGTGCCGGCGCGGCGCTGCTGGGTGCGGCCCTGGCGCGCATGCCGAGCCCGTGCACGGTCTCGCTGGCAACCTTCGGCGCCGACATCGCCGACGGCCGCGCCGCGCGTCGGCTGTATGCGCGTTTCGGCTTCGTCGCGGGCGAGATGCTGCCGCGCGGTCCCGAAGGCGGCAGCCGCCAGCGCTTCACGTTGGCGCGGCCATGAGCCCGCTCGCCCGCCGCAATATCCGCCTTCTCAGCGCCTTCAGCTTCTGCAACGACTTTCGGGTCTACGCGCCGATCATGGTGATCTATTTTACACAGGTCACGGGCTCGTTCGCGCTGGCGACGCTGTTGTTCTCGATCGCCAAGATCGCGGCGTCGGCCTTCGAGGTGCCGACCGGCGTCTTCTCCGACCTGGTCGGCCGGCGCTTCACGCTGGCGCTCGGCCAACTCGCCTCGGTGGTCTCGATCGCGCTCTACGCGCTCGGGCATGGCTTTGCCGTGCTCGCGGCGGGCGCGGCGCTCGAAGGCCTCGCCTTTTCCTTCTTCAGCGGCAACAACCAAGCCTTGCTCTACGACACGCTGCGCGGCGAGGACGCCGAGGCCGATTACGTCGAATGGCAGGGCCGCGTCAGTTCGATGTTCCAGCTGGCGCTCGCGGTTTCCGCTGCGGCGGCGATGCTGGCGCTGTTCTGGCTGTCGCTGCGCGCCATGTTCGTGCTCTCGCTGCTGCCGCAGGCGCTCGGCCTCTTCTTCGCCGTCCTGGTGACGGAACCGAAGCGGAGTGCGGCGATCCCCACCAATGTCTTCTCTCACCTGCGCGAAGCGCTCGCCGGCTTCGCGCGCGACGCCCGCCTGCGCCGGCTCAGCCTCGCCGCGATGTTCGGCTACGCGCTCGGCGAAGCCAAGCACATGTTCCATCCGGCATTCTTCGCGCTGTTCTGGCCGGCCTGGGCGCTCGGTCTCGCCGGCCTGCTGGTGCATGGGCTGGGGGCGCTCGGCTTTCGCCTCGGCGGCGCCGTCGCGCGGCGCTTCGGCGAGTTGCGCGTCCTGGTCGGCACCAATCTCGCCGGCATCCTGCTTGGCGCCGGCGCGGTCGCGATCCCCGGCGGCGCCAGCCCGGCGATCGTCTCGCTGAGCTCGATCCTCTTCGGGCCCGCCATGGTGGCACAGGGCAGCCTGATGCAGAAGGCCTTCAGCGACGCCCAGCGCGCCACCATGGCCTCGCTGATCTCGCTCGGCGGCAACCTGCTGTTCGCAGCCGCGGTCTTCGCCATCGGTGCGCTGGCCGACCGCATCGGTGCCCGTTTTGCCTTGCTGACGGCGGAGCTGGCGACCGTCCCCGTCGCATTTCTCTATTGGCGGCTGTTCGCAACGCGGTTGCGCTGAGGGATTATTTCCGCGCCAGGGTTATTTGTACTTGCCGCCGGTGGCGGAAAGCGCCAAACACGGGCTGTGAAAATAAAACTCCACAAGGGCGATCTGCCGGCCGGGCTCGATCTCGGCGCACTCGTCGCCATCGACAGCGAGACGCTCGGCCTCAACCCGATGCGCGACCGGCTGTGCCTGGTGCAGCTTTCGTCCGGCGACGGCGTCTGCCATGCGGTGCAGTTTGCGCCCGGCGAATACGCCGCGCCGCATCTCAAGGCGATGCTTGCCGACCCCAAGGTCGTCAAGCTGTTCCACTTCGCGCGCTTCGACGTTGCGATGTTCCGCCGCTATCTCGGCGTCGTTACCGCGCCAATCTATTGCACGAAGATCGCGTCCAAGCTGGTGCGTACCTATACCGACAAGCACGGCCTCAAGGACCTGGTGAAGGAGCTGCTGAGCGTCGATCTCTCCAAGGAGCAGCAGAGTTCCGACTGGGGCGCGCCGACCCTGAGCGAGAAGCAGCTTGCCTACGCTGCCAACGACGTCGCCTACCTGCACAAGCTGAAGGACGTCCTCGATACCATGCTGGCGCGCGAGCACCGCACCGCGCTGGCCCAGGCCTGTTTCGCGTTCCTGCCCTTTCGCGCCGAATTGGACCTCGCCGGCTGGGAAGACGTCGATATCTTCGCGCATTAGAATTCGTCATGGCGGGGTAGCGACCCCGCACTTGCGGGGAACGCGCGACCCGGCCACTCAACTTTTCTGGGTAAATCCCTCATTTACCGCGCCGCAATAAAGTAACTTGAACCGGTCCCGCCGGTGGGACACATTTGGCACGAATTTCGCCTATAGCCGGTTCGCGGGGTCGAGTGCGCTGCAGACCGGCGCGACCCCATCGCAATTGGGCGAACAAAAACAAGGTTCTGCATGGCATCTGCCAAGATAAAAGCGCTCAAGCCGGCCGCCGCGCGCAGCCGCGACTTGGCCGCCGCGCGCCGGGTCCTGACCCACGCCACCGACGCCATCGCGGCGCTGAGCGAGGGGCTGAACGGCGAGTTCTCCCGCGCCATCGATGCCATCCTGTCGGTCAAGGGCCGGGTGATCGTCAGCGGCATGGGCAAGTCCGGCCACATCGCCGGCAAGATCGCCGCCAGCCTCGCCTCGACCGGCACGCCGGCGCTGTTCCTGCATCCCGCCGAGGCCAGCCATGGCGACCTCGGCATGGTGACCCGCGCCGACGCGCTGCTGATCCTCTCCAACTCCGGCGAGACCGCCGAGCTCGCTGACGTCATCACCTATGCCAAGCGCATCGGCATTCCGATGATCGGCATGGCCAACAATCCGGACTCGCGGCTGCTGCAGGCCTGCGACGTGGCGCTACTGCTGCCCAAGGCGCAGGAGGCCTGCCCGATGGGCCTGGCGCCGACCACCTCGACCACGATGATGCTGGCGCTCGGCGACGCACTCGCCGTCGCGCTGATGGAGCGGCGCGGCTTCTCCGCCGACCAGTATCGCGACTTCCACCCCGGCGGCGCGCTCGGCAAGAAGCTGATCCGCGTCAGCGACATCATGCACCAGGGCGCCGAGCTGCCGCTGGTGGCGCCCGACACGCCGATGCGCGAAGTCCTCATCATCATGACCTCGGGCCAGTTCGGCTTTGCCGGCCATGCCGGCGTCGTCGATGCGCGGGGCGCGCTGATCGGGATCATCACCGACGGCGATCTGCGTCGCCACATGGATCCGGGCCTGCTGGACCGCAAGGCGCGCGATGTCATGACGCAAAAGCCCAAGACCGTGCCGCCCCAGATGCTGGCGGCCGAGGCGCTGACCGTGATGAACGCGAAGCCGCCGAAGGTCACGCATCTCTTCGTCGTCGATCCCAAGGCCGAGGTCGGCCGTCCGCTCGGCTTCCTCAGCGTGCACGATATCCTGCGCGCGGGCTTGTCCTGAATGGCACGGCGCACGGGTGTCAGCGAAGCGGTGGCGCAGCCGATTTCCGGCGGGCCGGCGGCGGCCACGCGTACGCGCCGCGACTGGACCGCCCGCACCCGCGATACCGCGCTCAACGCCCTGCGCTATTCGCGTTTCGTCATGGTGATGAAGCGCGCCCTGCCGCTCGCCGCCGGCGGGCTGATCGCCGCGGTGATCGTCTACGCGCTCCTGCCGCGCCAGTCCGACAAGCTGTCGCTGACCTATCAGAGCCTCGGCACCATCAACAACGATCTGACCATGACCAAGCCGCGCCTGACGGGCTCGGACCGCAAGGGCAATCCCTTCCTCATCACCGCGGATGCGGCGGTACAGGATCCCGCCAATATGCGCCGCGCCACGCTCAGGGGCGTCCAGGCCGACCTGACGCTCGACAAGGGCCGCTGGCTCAACGCCACCGCGGCGGGTGGTTTCGTCGACATGGACAAGGGCTGGCTGACGCTGGGCGGCGGCATCGCGATCTACTCCGACGACGGTTATGAGCTGCACACGGCGCGCGCCGATGTCGATCTCAAGAAAGGGCTCTTTCAGGGGCCGGCGCAGGTCACCGGCCACGGTCCCGCCGGCACGCTCAGCGCCGACAGTTTCGAGGTCGACCGCAGCACCAGCCAGCTCGTGCTGGTGGGCCATGTCCGGATGACCATCCTCCCCGGCGAGGTGCACCAATGACGCGCGCCGTCCTGCTCGCGCTCCTGCTGTCGTGCGGCGCGGCGGCCGCCGCACCGGCGCCGGCGGCCATCCCCCGCCACGACGCCAACCAGCCGATCGCGATCTCCGCCGACCGCTTCGTCGCCGAGAAGAACCCCGCCGCCGGCGCCGCGGGCGCCATCACCGGCACCTATTCGGGCAACGTTGTCATCACCCAGGGCGACATCCGCATGCGTGCCAACACGGTGCGCATCAACGTCATCGCCGGCAAGCCGAACAAGATCTTCGCCGACGGCAATGTGGTGGTGAACTCCGCCTCGGGCACAGCGACCGGCGATGCCGGCGTCTACGACGTGGCGCCGCGCCTCGTCACGCTGACCGGCCATGTCGTGCTGACGAAAGAGAAGAACGTGATGCGCGGCGCGCAGCTCACCGTCAATCTCGTCACCGGCGTCGCCCAGCTCGGTGGCGGCGGCCGCGTGACGGGTACGCATGGCGGCAATGGCGGCGGTCGGGTTCAGGGAATCTTTACCCCTCCGCCCCAGTCGGGCGGCAGGTAAATGCAGTTCATCCTTCCTTAAAGACGAATAGGCATGGTTCTTGCCGGATAGCGATTGAAACATGAGCAGCGACAGCACCATCACCTCCGACGTTCCCGGCCGGCCGCGAGTCATCGAGGGCGGCAAAGGGCTGGTCGCGACTCGCATCGCCAAGAGCTATAACCGCCGCCCGGTGGTGCGCTCGGTCAGCCTCAGCCTCAGGCGCGGTGAGGTGGTCGGCCTGCTCGGCCCCAACGGCGCCGGCAAGACCACCTGCTTCTACATGATCTCCGGCCTGATCGCGGCCGACGCCGGCACCATCGAGGTCGACGGCACCGACGTCACGCGGCTGCCGATGTACCGCCGCGCCCGCCTCGGCATCGGCTACCTGCCGCAGGAGGCCTCGATCTTCCGCGGCCTGACCGCCGAGGAGAACATCCGCGCCGCCGCCGAGCTGATCGAGCCCGACCGCAACCGCCTCAATGCTATGGTCGAGGAACTGCTCGCCGAGTTCGGCGTCACCCATGTCCGCCACACCCCGGCCATCGCGCTGTCGGGCGGCGAGCGCCGCCGCGTCGAGATCGCCCGCGCGCTGGCGACGCACCCGTCCTACATCCTGCTCGACGAGCCGCTGGCCGGTATCGATCCGATCGCCGTCAATGAAATCCGCGACCTCGTCGTGCATCTGAAGGACCGCGGAATCGGCGTCCTGATCACCGACCACAATGTGCGCGACGCGCTCGACATCATCGACCGCGCCTACATCCTGCATGACGGCCAGGTCCTCAAAGAAGGTACGCCGGCCGAGATCGTCGGCGACCGCGAAGTGCGCCGCGTCTATCTGGGCGAGAGGTTTTCGCTGTAACGCCATGCGCACGGGGGCACTCACATGGCGGGCGTAGGGCAAAGGCTGGAGATCCGGCAGGGCCAGGGCCTTGTCATGACCCCGCAGCTGCAGCAGGCGATCAAGCTGCTGCAGCTGTCGAACGTCGAGCTCGCCGAATATTGCGAGCAGGAGCTGGAGCGCAATCCGCTGCTCGAGCGCGACGACAATGCGCCAGCCGTCGGCGAAGCCGACATTCACATAGAGCCGGCCGTCAAATCCGAGGCGCTCGACACCGAACTGGCACGCGAGGATTTCTCCAAGGTCGCCGACATGGATGCCGGCCACGAGAACCTCTACGACGGCGACACGCCGCAGCCCGCCGCCGCGGCACAGGCCTCGCCGCTCACCGACTGGACGACGGTCAAGTCCGGCAATGCCTTCGAGGGCGACGAAGATCTCCTCGAATCCACGCTCGCCGACGGCGGCACGCTCAAAGACCATCTGCTCGACCAGGTCTCGATCGCGGCGTTGTCGGCGGAGAAGCGCCTGATCTGCCTGCAGCTGATCGATGCCGTCGACGAGGCCGGCTATCTGCGCGCCGACATCGGCGAAGTCGCCGAGCGCCTCGGCATCGAGCTTGCCGCGGTCGAGGAGGTGCTCTTCACGCTGCAGGGCTTCGATCCCATCGGCGTGGCGGCCCGCGATCTTGCCGAATGCCTCGCGCTGCAGCTGAAGGCGCAGAACCGTCACGACCCCGCCATCGCCGCACTGCTGACGCGCCTGGATCTCGTTGCCCGCCGCGATCTCGCCGCGCTGTCGGCGCTGTGCGGCGTCGACCATGAAGATGTTGCCGACATGATCGCGGAGATCCGCGGCCTGACGCCCAAGCCCGGTCTCGCCTTCGGCAGCGAGCCGGTGCAGCCCGTGGTGCCCGATGTCTTCGTACGCGTCGGCGCCGACGGCGGCTGGGCGATCGAGCTCAACTCCGACACGCTGCCGCGGCTGCTGGTGAATTCGCGCTACTACACGCAGGTCTCCAAGGGGGCCCGCGACAAGGATTCCAAGGTCTATCTCACCGAGTGCCTCAACAACGCCAACTGGCTGGTGAAGAGCCTCGACCAGCGCGCCCGCACCATCCTGAAGGTGGCGACCGAGATCGTGCGCCAGCAGGACGGCTTCCTGACCTACGGCGTGCGCCATCTGCGGCCGCTGAACCTGCGCACCATCGCGGATGCCATCTCGATGCACGAATCGACCGTCAGCCGGGTCACGTCGAACAAGTACATCTCGACGCCGCGCGGCCTGTTCGAGCTCAAATATTTCTTCACCGCCTCGATCCAGTCGGTGGGCGGCGCCGAGGCGCACAGCGCCGAAGCGGTGCGCGACCGCATCAGGGAGATGATCCAGAACGAGGAGCCGATCGAGATCCTGTCGGACGACCGGATCGTCTCGCTGCTCACCGCGGACGGGGTTAACATCGCCCGCCGCACCGTCGCCAAGTACCGCGAAGCCATGCGAATCCCGTCTTCCGTCGAGCGCCGCCGGCTTAAGGGGGGTACCGAATCCGCCTCTTCGGCCTTTCGATAATTGCAAGAATTGACATTCGGTAATGGCGGGCCTACACACCCGCGCCTTCGAACAAGGCATGTCGAGAAAGACGGAACATTTGTGACGTTTAGCGCGTTCAGGCCAGCACAGAAGAAGGCCATGCGGGTTCGGGTTTCAGGCAAGCAAATCAAGATCGGCGAGACGCTCCCGGCGGGCGTGCGCGTGCGTCTGGAGGAAGCCATTGCCAAGCATTTCGACGGCGGCGCCGAGGCGCATGTGGTGTTCAGCCATGACGGCCCGTTCTTCCGTGCCGACTGCACGCTGCACCTGGATTCCAAGATCATCATCAAGGCGGACGGCGAGGGGCCGGACGCCCACCGTGCCTTCGACACCGCCTTTGCGCATATCGAGGCGCAACTGCGCACCTACAAGCGCAAGCTCAAGAACCATCGTGCCAAGGTCCGCGCGCGCCCGCGCGCCGACGCCTGACGCATTGCCAGAAGGTCGCCCATGAAGATCTCCGATCTGCTCCAGCCGGCTGCCGTCATCGCCTCGCTGAAGGTGCACGGCAAGAAGCAGTTGCTCCAGGAACTGGCGGCGCGCGCCGCCCAGGTCGTGCGCCAGCCCGAGCGCAAGATCTTCGAGACCCTGATGGAGCGCGAGCGCCTCGGCACCACCGGCGTCGGGCAGGGTATCGCCATTCCGCATGGCCGCCTCGCCGACCTCACCGACATCGTCGGCGTGTTCGCGCGGCTGGAGACGCCGATCGACTATGACGCGGTCGACAAGCAGCCGATCGATCTGGTCTTCCTGTTGCTGGCGCCCGAAGGTGCCGGCGCCGATCATCTCAAGGCGCTCGCCCGCGTCTCGCGCCTGTTGCGCAACCAGCAGGCGACCGAGAAGCTCCGCGCCGCCAAATCGGCCGAGGCGCTTTACGCCATCCTCACCGACACCACCGGCATGGCCGGCGCCCAGGCGGCATAGGCCGCGTTCCCAAGGCCCTGGCGAGAAAAAGCCGGCTGCCCTTTCGGACCGCCGGCTTTTCCCGTTGAACCTGACCGTGCAGGAGGGGGGCTAATGCACGGAGACAGGCGTCAATTCGTTCTGCACCGCCGCGCCATAGGCGCTGGCATAGGCGTCGGTATAGCCCAGCACGCTGCCGTCGACGGCATGCAGGACATAGAGCTTCACGCCGGGCGGCAGGGTGATGCCGGCCGGGATCAGTCCCAGGCGGTGCGCTTCCTCGTCGCCGGTCGGCTTGATGTAAGTGATGCGGCCGCCACCCAGGCTGGGCGCCCCGCCGATGTCGAATTTCGGCTCGTTCGCTTCGTCGGTCATTTCTGGTCTCCTTCGCCCTTCACGTGCGTCTTGCCGGCCACCGCTGCGGTGTGCGTCCGGATGTCTATCGTTCGAACCACGCTGTCCGCGGCGGGCCGGGCGAGCTCGACCATGAGCAACCCATTCTGCAACTCCGCCCCGATGACTTCGATCCCTTCGGCGAGCACGAAGGCCCGCTGAAATTGTCGTGCGGCGATGCCGCGATGCAGGAACTGTTTGTCGTTTGCCTCAATCTGCTTGCCGCGAATCACGAGCTGGCGGCCTTCGACCGTCACGCCGAGCTCCTCGCGCGCGAAGCCCGCGACCGCCAGCGTTATGCGCAGCGTTTCTTCGCTCGACTGCTCGATATTGTAGGGCGGGTAGCCGTCGCCGGCGCTCTTGGCGGTGCGCTCGAGCAGGCGTTCCAGATGCTCGAAGCCCAGCAGAAACGGGCTGTTGAAATAGACGTTGCGGTTCATGGTCAAAGCCCTCCTTCAAGCGGCTCTGGTCGTCGTCCGGTCCTCGCGGGAGCAGCCGGTATGCGTTTTGTGACCCCGTAAAGGCATCACGCTCTGGTAAGGATGTGGGGTGTGCCGGCGGTAAATCAAGGGATTGGCCGGCACGGGTCTTAAACTACAGGTTTTTTGGTGGACAATAAGGCGACCATCATCCTCGACGATGCCACCCCCGGCGCCGAGCGTCTGCTGCGGTTCGCGGCGCCGGCGGCGGTCATCCAGGCGCGTGCGCCGGACGAGGTCGCTCCGGCCCTGGCCGCGATCGAGGCGGCGCTGGCGGAGGGCCACCATGTCGCCGGCTGGTTCGGCTATGAGTTCGGCTACGCCCTGGAGCCGCATCTGGCCGCGCTGCAATGGCCGGCGCGCGACCTGCCGCTGCTCTGGTTCGGCGTCTTCGATGCGCCGGCGGCGATTGCCCGCGCCGATCTTGCGGCCGCCGGGCGCGCCTATGCCGGGCCGCTGCGCCACGAATGGGACGAAGGCGCCTACACCGCGCGCTTTGCCCGCGTCCGCGACTACATTGCGGCGGGCGACATCTATCAGGCCAATCTCAGCTTCCGCTCGCGCTTCGCCTTCGCCGGCGATCCCTTCGCGCTGTACCTCGCGCTGCGCGACCGCGCCCAGGCGCCGCACGGCGCCTATATCGACGACGGCACCCGCCAAATCCTCAGCCTGTCGCCCGAGCAGTTCTTCGAGATTTCGCCGTCGGGCCGGATCACCGCCCGTCCGATGAAGGGCACGGCGCCGCGGGGTGCCGACGAACTCTCCGACGCCCGCGCCAAAGCCGCGCTCGCCGCTTCGCCCAAGGACCGCGCCGAGAATTTGATGATCGTCGACCTGGTGCGCAACGACGTCGGCCGCCTGGCGCTGATCGGCAGCGTTGCCGTGACGGACCTCTTCGCGGTCGAGACCTATCCCACGCTGCACACCATGGTCTCCACCGTCGGCGCGCAGCTGAAGCCCGCGACCCGCGTCGCAGCCATCGTGCGAGCACTGTTTCCCTGCGGCTCGGTCACCGGCGCGCCCAAGATCCGTGCGATGCAGGTCATCCGCGAGCTCGAGGCCTCGCCGCGCGGCCTTTATTGCGGCGCCATCGGCTATTTCGCGCCGGACGGCGCGGCCGCCTTCAACGTCGCGATCCGCACCATCACGGTCGCAGGCCGCGAGGGCACGCTCGGCATCGGCGGCGCCGTGGTGCAGGATTCGAACGCGGCGTCCGAATACGCCGAATGCCTGCTCAAGGCGCGCTATTTCGACAGCGTGCGCCGGCCCATCGGCCTGATCGAGACGCTGCGCTTCGACGGCGACTTCATACGCCTCGAGCAGCATCTGAGCCGGATACAGGCCTCGGCGGCGTTCCTCGCGCTGCCGTTCCGGCGCGACAAGGCGCTGGCCGCCCTTCGCGATGCCGTCAGCGGGGCGCGCGAGGCCTTGCGCGTGCGCCTCGCGCTGGACGAGGCGGGCGCTTTCGTCTGCACCACCGCGCCGCTCGGCCCGGCGCCGGTGCGCTGGACCTACGCCGTCTCGCGGCAGCGCGTCAGCAGCGCCGACGCGCTGCTGCGCCACAAGACCACCTGGCGCGCCTTCTACGACGACGAGCAGGCCCGCCTGGCAAAGACCACCGGCTGCGACGAGACGCTGTTCAGCAACGAGCGCGGCGAGCTCACCGAAGGCAGCCGCAGCAATCTGTTCCTGCGCCGCGGCGGCCGCCTGCTGACGCCGCCCCTGTCCGCAGGCCTGCTGGACGGCGTTCTGCGGCGCGCGCTCATCGAGGCCGGGCAGTGCGTCGAGGCCGTACTGACGCCGGACGATCTGGCTGCCGCCGATGAGATTCTGCTCGGCAATTCGTTGCGCGGCCTGATCCGCGCCGAGCCGGCCGCCGCCCGGCGCGCCGCGGGGCAGGGCTGACGATGACCGAGGTCGCGCTCGCCGCCACCATCCACGACAGCGACGGCGTCCTCATTCCGGCCATCGTGCGCTGCGCCGGCGAGCTGGCGCAGATATTCTCGGGCATCGCGCTGAACGTCAGCGACGCCACGGCGCCGGCCGTCATCGACGCCGCGAAGCGCCTGCTGAACGCCCGAGTGATCGTCCATCCGCAGGGCGAGGCCGGCATCGGTCGCGCCCGGCGCGGCGCCGTCGCGCTGGCGCTGGACGATTCCGCGCCGTTCCTCCTCTACAGCGATTTCGATCATCTTCTGCGCTGGCTGGCGGCGAAGCCGGAAGAACTGCGCGCCACGCTGGTCGCCGCGCCCGCCGCCGACCTGCTGGTGGTCGGCCGCTCGCGCCAGGCTTTCGCCGCCGAGCCCCGGCGCCTCCAGGAGACCGAACGCCCCGTCAACCACGCCTATGCCTTGATGACCGGCCATGCCTGGGACCTGATGTTCGCGGTGCGCCGGCTCTCGCGCCGCGCCGCCGAGGCTATCGTGCGGGACGGCCGGGTCGACACGCTCGCGAGCGACGTCGAATGGCCGCTGCTGGCGGCGCGCGCCGGCCTCAGCCTCGCCTATGCCGAAGCCGACGGCCTTTATTACCGCACGATGGAGGGTTTCGCTGCGCCGTCTGACGACGGGGACGGCGAGGCGCTGCAATGGCTCCGGCGCATCGCATTCGCCGCGCAGCACGCTGCGGTGCTGCGGGACTACCTGCCGAAGGATTAGCTTTCGAGCGCCGCCAGCATGCAGAGCATGACGAGGGTTATCGGCATCACCCAGCCCTGCACTTCCACCAGGAAGCCTTGTGCCAGGTCCGAGTCGGTCACCTCGGCCAGGGTGCGGCGTTCGAGCCGCTGGCGCAGAACTTTGGCCAGCGCTTTTTGATCGGGGCCTTGCGGTGGAGCGCTGCGGGCGGATGACTTGATCGTCGCGATCGCGGCCTGTCCCACCCGCACCGCCGCCTCGCGATCCACCAGCTGCGCCAATAGGTCGTCATACCGGCTCTGGCGATAGTGCCGGCCCAGCAGCCGCGGCACGGTGAGGCCGAGCGCACCGATGCCGAGCGCCGCCGCGATGCCGCCGCCGATCGCCACCGCGCGGCGGCTGAAGCCGCGCTCCTTGTCCGAGGGACCGCTCATCGCAGCACGCCTCTCAGGTGCTGGCCGAGGCGCAGCGTCAGCGCCACCAGGTTGAGCGTCGGGTTCGAGGCGCTGTAGGTCGGGAATACGCCGCTGCCGGCGACGAACAGGTTGGCGAGCCCGTGTACGCGGCTGTTGGCGTCCACCACGCCCTGTTTGGGATCGACGTGCATGCGCGTGGTCCCCATGTGGTGGTCGCCCCAGTCGAGCGCGCCCTCCCACGCGCTGCGCGTCCCGTAGTTGAGCCGGATCATGCCGCTGCCGGCGCCGAGCAGCTGCCGCCCGAGCTCTTTCATCGTGTCGCGATAGCGCTGGAAGTCCGCGTCGGACACCCGGTTGGTCAGCTTCAGCCGCGGCATGCCGAGCGCGTCGCGCGCCTGCGTCAACGTCAGGCGGCGCTCGGGATCGGGCTGCAGCTCCAGGCCGCAACCGACCGAGAAGGCCTTGGCGTTGCTGGCATCGGCGCCCACCGCCAGCGCCGCGCTGACGATCGCCGCCTTGTCGAGATCGTTGAGCTCGACCGGATTTTCCACCGTGGTCAGCGAGCCCAGCACGCGACGGCCGCGCTTGAACTCGTCGCTCGGCGCATAGGCGGCGCGGACGATCGCGTCGCCCACCTGGGTCGGATTGAAATAGTAGCCGGCCATGTCGCCGGCGAACGACACCAGCGTCGCGGTGTCGCGCGGAATGGGGTGATCGGCGAAGAAGCGTCCCACCAGATCGTTCTGGTTGCCGACGCCGGCCGCGCTGATGCCGCCCGACGCCAGCATGAGGCGGGCATTCTCCACCGCGCCCAGCGCCAGCACGGCGATCTTCGGCTTGACGGTGAAACTATGCCCGCCAAGCGTCGCGACGTTCAGCGTCTCGAGGCGCGTCGCATCTGCCGCAAGGCCCAGATCCGTCGCATTGGCGTGCAGGAAGACCTTGAGATTGGGAATGTGCCTGAGGTCGTCGCCATAGCGCTCGCCGAAATGCGTCGGCAGCACGTTGTCGCGCGTCTTGGAGAACTGGAACCAGCTCGTATAGACGCCGCCGTCGCCGAGCCTGAGCAGCGGCGCCAGCGCCACCATGGACGGCGTCGCGTCGTCGTAGCGCCAGGTCCCGGCCTCGACCAGCGCCTGGGCGCGGGCGAAATAGGGCTTCAATTCGCCGATGCCGAACGGCCAGCCGGAATAGGGCAGCCAGTCGCGCTTCTCGAAATCGATGGCGTCGAGCGGCCGGCACCAGCCGCCCCAATGGTTGGTGCTGCCGCCCAGATAGCGCATGCGCGAGGCGTCCAGCGGCAGGTAGCGCAGGCCGGCATTGCTGCCGGCATAGAGCGCCTGCGTCGCCGTGTCGAAATCCAGGCCGCCGCTCTCGAACAGCATGACGCGAATCGGCGTATGGGCGAGTGCCAGCGCCAGCGTGATGCCGGCCGGCCCGCCGCCGACGATGGCAAGATCCGGCTCCAGCACGGTGCCCGCGGGCAGAGTTCGGGCGTCGATGAAAGCGTTCAAAGCTGGACGTCCGAAGGAGCTGCGCCGCGGCGACGTTATTGCGGATGGGCGAACCTGTCTTGTCGCAATTGTCGCCTGACATCAAGCGGGGCGCCGCCCTTTCGGAAAACTGTGCATTGGCATGCCGGAAGAGCCGCTCGGCTCTGGACGCCCGCGCCGCGGCGGACCTAGGATGACGACCGGCGATCCGTTCAGAATCGCTGTGCGCGCCGTGCAACGCATGTCGCTGGGTTGCGTTCCTGCTTATGCGGTCGAGATTTCCGGAGGCGCGACATGAACCCGTGGTCGGTAATGAAATCTGGATTGTCCGCGGCGGTATTGTTCTCGTCGCTGCTGCTGGCCGGCTGCACGGACGCCGATTGGGCGAATGTCGTGAGTTTCTCGCCGTCGCCGGCACAAGAATACCCGGTTGGCGCGACGCCGGTCGATTATCGCGCCGCCACCGCCAGCCCGTCTGCGACGGCGACCTGCAGCCGCGCCGCCCGCGAGCGCTCCCAGGACGCGGCGGTCCAGCAATTCGACGAGACCGTCCAGCAACAGGTGCGTGACAGCGCCTACGCCGACTGCATGAAATGGGCCGCCCGCGCCACGGCGGGCTGACGCCCGCAGCCCGCGTCTTCGTGAAAAGACTTCGCTTCCGCTTCGCGATGTTGAGATTGGTGGAGCCTAGCGGGATCGAACCGCTGACCTCCTGCATGCCATGCAGGCGCTCTCCCAGCTGAGCTAAGGCCCCGTTCCAGAACCGGCGTTGGGTCGCCGGTGTATATCCGTACGCGCCTGCCGCGCCGAAGCGCAGCACAGGCGGGTTTAGCGTTCGTCCTTTTCGATGTCCGCGTCGATGATGCCGCTGACGTCGTCGTTCTCGTCTTCGTCTTCTTCGAGAAGGCTGTTGTCTTCCTCCTCTTCCTCTTCGTCCTCGACGACGATGTCTTCGATGTCTTCCTCGTCGACCACCGACATGCCGGCGCCTTCGGTCTCGGTTTCCTCGGCGGCCTCTTCCTCGTCCTCGTCCTCGCCGGTGGCGGCGACCTGGATGGGGGCCTCGTCGGGAATCTTCTCGATCACCTCCTCGGCTTCGGCCTCTTCGCCGTCTTCGTCTTCATTCTCGTTCTCGTCGTCCTCCGCATCGGCGGGCACCGGCTGGGCGGCGACGGCTTCGGGCTGGCGCGGCCGGCGCTGCTTGTACATCGCCTCCGGCTCGAACGAGAAGGAGCACTTCGGGCACTCGATGGGACGCTTCTGGAGGTCGTAAAAACGCGCCGCGCAACTGGGGCACACGCGTTTCAAACCGAGTTCTGCCTTGACCAAGCTTTTGCTTCCCATGGAAAGAAGGGTTTCTTTGGAAGGCGGGTCGTTTGCCACGCCTGCGACGGCCTGTCAAAGCATCATTTCCGGCGGAATTCCCACATTTTCCGAGGCGGAGCGGTTTTCCGGCCTTAAGGCCCGCAGCCCGCGCCCGCGCCGGTGGCAAGCGTCGTTGCATCCGGCGCCGCGACCGTTCAAGAAAGCGCCATGACGGGTTCCGCAAATTCCAGGCCGCTGAAGGCCCGCCGCAGCGGCGCGCTGCGCGGCACGGCGGCCGTTCCGGGCGACAAATCGATCTCCCACCGCGCCCTGATCCTGGGCGCGCTGACGGTCGGCGAGACCGCCATCACCGGCCTGCTCGAGGCCGAGGACGTCCTGGGCACCGCCGCGGCGATGCGGGCCTTCGGCGCGACCGTCACCCGCAAGGGGCCGGGCGTCTGGAGCGTCCGGGGCACCGGCGTCGGCGGCTGGGCCGAGCCCGCCGACGTCCTCGACTTCGGCAATTCCGGCACCGGTTCGCGCCTCGTCATGGGCGCCATGGCGACGACGCCGATCACCGCCGTCTTCACCGGCGACGCTTCGTTGCGCGGCCGGCCGATGGCGCGGGTGCTCGACCCGCTGCGGCAGTTCGGCGCCACCTATACCGCCCGGGCCCGCGGCCTGATGCCGGTGACGCTGACCGGCGCCGCGCGGCCGATCGCGGTGGAGCATCGTGTCGCCGTCGCCTCGGCGCAGGTCAAATCCGCCATGCTGCTGGCGGCGCTGGGCGCGCCCGGCCGCTCGTGCATCGCCCAGGACGCGCTGACCCGCGACCACACCGAGAAGATGCTGGCCGCCTTCGGCGCCGAGATCGCCGTCGAGACGCTCGAACAAGGCGAAGCGGTTTACGTGACCGGCGAGGTCGAGCTCAAACCCTGCGCCGTCGACGTGCCGCGCGATCCCTCCTCGGCCGCCTTCGCATTGGTCGCGGCGCTGATCGTGCCGGGCTCGGACGTGCGCATCCCCGCCGTGCTGCTCAACCCGCGCCGCACCGGCCTCATCACGACGCTCAGGGAAATGGGCGCCTATATCGCCGTCGAGAACGAGCGCGAGAGCGGCGGCGAGGCGATCGGCGACCTCGTCGTGCGTTCCTCCGTGCTCAGGGGCGTCGAGGTGCCGCCCGCGCGCGCGCCGGCGATGATCGACGAATATCCCATCCTCGCGGTGGCGGCGTCCTTCGCGGAAGGGCGCACCGTCATGCGCGGCCTCGACGAACTGATCGTCAAGGAGAGCGACCGCTTCTCCGCCATCGCCGACGGTCTGAAGGCCTGCGGCCTCGCCATCGACGTCGTCAACGACGGCCGGGACGCGACGCTCACCGTCCACGGCAAAGGCCCCGGCGGCGCCCCCGGTGGCGCCCGCGTCGCCACGCATCTCGATCACCGCATCGCGATGAGCTTCCTGTGCCTGGGTTTGGCCGCGAAAAACCCCGTCAGCGTCGACGACGTCTCGATGATCGCCACCAGCTTTCCCGACTTCGAAAAACTGATGCGCGACCTTGGCGCCGATTTCCAGGCGGTGAATACATGAGCATCGTCATCGCCGTCGACGGCACGGCCGCTTCGGGCAAGGGCACCCTCGCCAAGAAGCTGGCGCGGCATTTCAACTTCGCGCACATGGATTCGGGCGCGCTTTACCGCCTGACCGCGCTCGCCGTGCTCGAAGCGAACGGCGACCCCGCCGCCGAAGCCGACGCGCTCAAGGGCGCCCGCACGATCGACCTGGGCCGCGCCGACGACCGGGCGATCCGCAGCGATGTCGTCGGCAAGGCGGCCAGCCAGGTCGCCGCCATCCCGGCCGTCCGGGCCGCGCTGCACGACTTCCAGAAATCCTTCCTAGAGCATCCGCCCGGCCACAGCGCAGGCGCCGTCATGGATGGCCGCGACATCGGTACCGTCATCGCCCCCGCCGCCACGGCCAAATTGTTCATCGACGCCGTCCCCGAGATCCGCGCCCGCCGCCGCTGGCGGGAGCTTCTCCTCATGGGAATTTCCCGCAACGAGGCCGAATTGCTGGCCGAGATCCTCGCCCGCGACTATGCCGACCACACGCGCGCCGTCTCCCCCCTGAGACAGGCCGCCGACGCCGTCTTGCTCGACACCTCCGAACTGGGTATAGAGCCCGCGTTCGCGGCTGCTCTCGCCCTGGTCGAACCCAAGGTTCGGAGCGCGCTCAAGGATCGCCACAGGGGTTAGGAGACCCGGCGGACCTCTACGAGCTACCCGGACTTTGCTGAAAACCCAACCGCCCGCGCGGGACGCTGTGTCCGTTCGGGAAGTCCATTGGCGAAAGCCGATCGGCACGAAAGCACGAATTGGAAATCTGAAGAATGGCTCGCCACGCGACCGCAACCAAGATCCACGAACACGCCAACTCCATGGCCTCGCCCAGCCGCGACGATTTCGCGGCCATGCTCGAGGCCAGCTTCGTCACCCAGTCGCCACAGGAAGGCGCCGTCATCACCGGCACCGTCGTGGCGATCGAGAACGACTTCGCCGTCGTCGATGTCGGCCTGAAGACCGAAGGCCGCGTCAGCCTCAAGGAATTCGCGATGCCGGGCATGCCGGTCAACGTCAATGTCGGCGACCAGGTCGAGGTTTACCTGGAGCGCGTCGAGAACGCGCTCGGTGAGGCCGTCCTGTCGCGCGACAAGGCGCGCCGCGAGGAAAGCTGGATCAAGCTCGAGCGCGCCTTCAACGAGCAGACCCGCGTCACCGGCATCATCTTCGGCCGCGTCAAGGGCGGTTTCACCGTCGATCTCGACGGCGCCGTCGCCTTCCTGCCCGGCAGCCAGGTCGACGTCCGCCCGATGCGCGATGTCGGCCCGCTGATGAACCAGCCACAGCCCTTCCAGATCCTGAAAATGGATCGCCGCCGGGGCAACATCGTCGTCAGCCGCCGTGCCGTGCTCGAAGAGCGCCGCGCCGAGGAGCGCACCAGCCTCGTCGCCAGCCTGCAGGAAAAGCAGGTCGTCGAAGGCGTGGTCAAGAACATCACCGACTATGGCGCCTTCGTCGATCTCGGCGGCGTCGACGGCCTGCTGCACGTCACCGACATCGCCTGGCGCCGCGTCAGCCATCCGACCGAAGTGCTCAATGTCGGCCAGACCGTCACCGTGCAGATCATCAAGATCAACCACGAGACCCAGCGCATCAGCCTCGGCATGAAGCAGCTGCAGACCGATCCGTGGGAAGGCGTCGCCGTCAAATACCCCCCGGGCGCCAAGTTCACCGGCAAGGTCACCAACGTCACCGATTACGGCGCCTTCGTGGAGCTGGAGCCGGGCGTCGAGGGCCTCGTCCACGTCAGCGAAATGTCGTGGGTCAAGAAGAATGTCGCCCCGTCCAAGATCGTCGTGCCGGGCACCGAAGTCGAAGTGCAGGTGCTGGAGGTGGATTCCAACAAGCGCCGCATCAGCCTCGGCCTCAAGCAGACGCAGGACAATCCCTGGGAAGCCTTCCTGCGCGACCATCCGGTCGGCAGCACGATCGAGGGCGAGATCAAGTCGATCACCGAGTTCGGCCTGTTCGTCGGGCTCGACAGCGAGATCGACGGCATGGTCCACCTCTCCGACCTCAGCTGGGCCAAGTCCGGCGACGAGGCGGTCAAGGACTACGAGAAGGGCCAGGTCATCTCGGCCAAGGTGCTCGATGTCGACTCCGAGAAGGAACGCGTCAGCCTCGGCGTCAAGCAGCTCGGCGACGATCCGATCGAGAAGGCCGGCGCCGGCGGCGGCGCGCTGCGCAAGAACCAGGTCGTCACCGTCACCGTGACCCAGGTCAATGACGGCGGCGTCGAAGTCGAGCTGGCGGACGGCGTCAAGTCGTTCATCCGCAGGAGCGACCTTGCCCGCGACCGCGGCGACCAGCGTCCGGAGCGCTTCCAGGTCGGCAACAAGGTCGACGTCCTCGTCACCCAGGTCGACAAGTCGAGCCGCCGCGTCTCGGTCTCGATCAAGGCGCGCGAGATCAGCGAAGAGAAGGAGGCCGTGGCGCAATACGGCTCCTCCGACTCGGGCGCCAGCCTCGGCGACATCCTCGGTGCCGCCCTCAAAAAGCGCGGCAAGGCCGACGAGGAGTAGCCGTCGGTTTCAACGAACCACGGAAAAGGCGCGCAGCGATGCGCGCCTTTTTCCTTAGGGCTTGCGCGCCAACTTATCGAACACACTCGCCGTGATGGTATGATCGCGGCATGAACCAGCGCCGCTTTCATCTGAGCCAGCAAAACCGGTCGCGCCACGCCTGCGCGACGTCGCGCGGGCGGTCGCCGCGCGTCGCATTTGCACTGCGCTGCGCGTCGATAAAGGCTTTGCGCGTCCATCATTCGGAAAGGTTCGGGTTTGCGATGGGAGGGGCCCGTCTTTTTGCAAAGCAACTATGTTGCCGAAGAAGCCGACCCCCCACCCCCCCTCACGCCAACCCATGGTTCGAATGTACGCCGATTGAACATTTTCAAGTACTTAGGGCGCGCCGGCCTCGGTCACGGGACTGTAAGCGCCGCATCGCGCTCCTGCCAATATACTGACAGAACCCTGGCAGCAGCGCCGCGCTACGGTCCGTTTCCATTGCGGGAGAGGACCATGAAAATCGTCGCCATTGCCGCGGGCTTCGTGCTCGCCACGCTCATCACCATCGGTGCCGCGGCCGAACCGTCCGGCGCCGCCGAACGGCTGCCGCCGGCTCCGCTCGCCGTCTGGTCCGGGAAATAGGAGCGCGCCATGCCGCATAAGCCCGCCGACCTGCAGAAGAAGATGCAAGCCGCGGCGCCATCGCATGTCGAATGGCGCTACCGGCCGATGTTCGGCGGTATCGGCGTCTATGCCGACGACCGCATGTGCGTCTCGCTGTCCGATGTCGGGCTGGCGGTGAAGCTCGCGCCGGCCGAGCAGGCGAAGCTCCTTGCGCTGAAAGGCGCCAAGCGTCTGCAATACGAGCCTGCCATGCCGCCCAGCAAGACCTACATCGTCGTGCCTGACGCGATGCTGTCGAACGCCAAGGCGCTCGGCCATTGGCTCGCCGCCAGCGCCGCGCATGCCGCCGGCGCGGCCGCAAAAAAACCGCGTAAACCGAAGGTTAAAGTGCGGCGCCGCGCGGCGTAGTACTCCAGGGCCTTAACGAGCCGTTATCTCCGCCGCCGCTATGCTCGGGTGTCGCGCCAGGGTTGCACTTTTCGTGAACGCATCCGCCCAGTTGATTGCGCCTGCCGCACGCGGCGAAGGCCGCAGCACGCCGCAATTCCTGGCGTCGTTCACGCTGCTGATTTTTGCGACGACCTGGGCCTGCATCGCGCTGGTCCACCATTCGGGCCGCATCTCGACGCTGTGGATCAGCAATGCGATCGTGCTGGCCTGCCTGCTCAAGCGGCCGCGTCGCGCCTGGCTCGAGCTTGTCGGCATCGCGACGCTCGCCAATTTCGTCGCCGACGTCCTGGTCGGCGACATTGCTTTTAATGCGGTCGGCTTCTCGCTCGCCAACACCATCGAGGTGCTGGTCGTGGCGCTGCCGCTGCGCTGGCTCGGCTTCGACCGCGCCTTCAGCCGCAGCGAGGTGCTGCTAGCCTTCTACGGCCTCGTCATCGCCGCCTGCACGGTCTCCTCGGGCATCGCCGCCGCCACCTTGCTGGCGTCCGCGGGGGCGTCGTTCTGGCTGTCGTTTCGCAGCTGGTTCGGGGCCGACGCGCTCGGTCTCAGCCTGCTGGTGCCGTTCTTCATGTGCGTGCGCTATGCGGCGTTCAAGGAGATGTTCACCTTCGGCCAGCGCCTCGGCACCGTGGTGCTGCTGGGCGCCGTGTTCGGCGTCGGCTATGTCTGCTACGCGCTGCCGAGTTGGACGCCCAGCTTCCTCTATTTCCCGGTGCTGATCCTGCTCACCTTCCGCCGCGGCTTCGCCGGCGGCGCGCTGGGGCTCTTCATCGCGGTCGCCATCTCCTTCGCGCTGGCGCTCGGCCATCACGCCTCGGCTTCGCTCGCGGCGCACACCGCCTCGGAGCGCATCGCCATCATCCAGCTCTACTACGCCGTGATCGGCTTCACGATCATCCTGACCGGCGCCGCGCTCGACGAGCGGCGGGCGCTGGAGCGCGGTCTCGGCCTCGCGGTGCGCCGCGCCGAAGCCTCGCGCGAGGAAGCGCTGCTGGCCAAGGAAGTGGCCGAGAAGGCCAGCCACGCCAAATCCTCCTTCCTCGCCAATATGAGCCACGAGCTGCGCACGCCGCTCAACGCCGTGCTCGGCTTCTCGCAGATCATCGCCGCCGAGATGTACGGCCCGGCCGGCGACGTCCGCTATCGCGATTATGCCGGCATGATCAACAGCGCCGGCACGCATCTGCTCGATCTCATCGGCGACATTCTCGATATGTCGAAGATCGAGGCCGGCAAGCTCGAGCTGCACCGCGAGCGCCTCGACACCGCCGCCGTGGTGCACGAATGCGCCGAGCTGATGGCCGAGCGTGCCGCCGCCGGCGGCGTCCGCCTCGACGTGGCGCCCACGGGCGCTCCGGTGGTGATCGACGCCGACAAGCGCGCCGTGAAGCAGATCCTGCTCAACCTGTTGTCCAATGCGGTCAAGTTCACGCCCAAGGGCGGAACGGTGGCGGTGCGGATCAGCGACGAAGGCGCCTGCTGCCGCATCGCGGTGATCGACACCGGCATCGGCATGCCGGCCGGCGAACTCGACCGCATCGGCAGCCCGTTCGTCCAGCTCTCCAACAATTCGGGCAAGCATTCCGGCACCGGCCTCGGCCTGGCGCTGGTGCGCGGCCTTGCCGAGATGCATGGCGGCAAGATGCGGATCGACAGCGCCGAGGGCCAGGGCACGACCGTCACGGTCCTGCTCCCGGTCAACGCCCCCGCAGCCACGGCCCAGGCCGCCTAGCGGCGGACAGGCCCCACGCGGCCGGGGTCGGTACGCCAGCGCACCAACCCGCAACCGCAGACGCCAGACGGCGGCTTACCAGCCCCAGTGGCGGCAATAATGGCGATGGCGGCTCCAGTCGGTGCAGTGGCGGTGATGATGCCCGCCGATATGCGCTCCGACGCCGATGCCGCCGACATGGACGCCGAGCCCGATGCCGGCACTGGCGGCCGTCGTGCCCAGCAGGGTCAGGGCAAAAAGCGAAGCGATCAGGGTCTTCATGGCTGCGTCCTCATTGGAAATGAAAAGGGCTAGGCGATGGCGCCGACGAGGAAACGCCCCGCGACCCATCCTGTGCGTTGCGACTCAGTGTAGCCGGTTTCCGCGGCGAATTCGCTTTTCCGGGGCGAAGGCTGCTAGGTCGCGGGAACTTTGCCACAGTCTCAAGAAAGTGCTGACCTTTCAGGGACTTCGATTGACGCCCGGTCCCTAACTTGCCAAAGTTAAGCATGCCGGGGCGGGGGATTCTGCTGTTCGGCGTTTCCCTCAGGGGCAGGGGATGATCAAGTCCGAACTGGTTGCAAGGCTCACGGCTCGCTATCCGCACCTGTATCACCGCGATATCGAGCGGATCGTGTCCACGATGCTGGACGAAATCACCAAGGCGCTGGCCGAAGGTCATCGCGTGGAATTGCGCGGCTTTGGCGCGTTTTCGGTGAAGGTCCGCCCGGCGCGGCAGGGCCGCAATCCGCGCACCGGCGAGCCGGTCTCGGTCGACGAGAAGCGCGCACCTTTCTTCCGCACCGGCAAGGAATTGCGCGAGCGCCTGAACAATGGCGACGGCCGGGAGTAGGCTGGGCCGGCCGTCGAATCTGCGAAAGCCGGACCGCCATGCGGCTCACCACCTGGATCGTCGCCGTTCCGGTCGCATTGCTGGCGATCTGGCTCGCGCTTGCCAACCGCCAGCCGGTCGTCCTGAGCCTGGATCCGTTCAGCCAGTCCGCGCCGGCGCTGACGCTGCAGATGCCCCTCTATCTGCTGCTGTTCCTGGCGGTCCTGATCGGCGTCCTGCTGGGCGGATTTGCCATCGGCTTTCGTCGTGTGGCCCGGCGCAGCGCCGAGTTGGCCGATGCCGCTTCGGCCAGGGCCGCCTCGCTCTTGCCCGCGCGCCTGCGCCGGACTAAGGCTCCCACAGAATGAGCCCGCAGCGATTCCGCAACCCTGTCTTCGTCGCGCTCGACACGCCCGATCTTGGTCGTGCACTCGCGCTCGCCGAGGCGGTGAAACCCCATGTCGGTGGCTTGAAGATCGGCCTCGAATTCATCACGGCCTTCGGGCCCGACGGCGTCCGCCGCATCGTCGACATCGGCCTGCCGGTCTTCGCCGACGTCAAATTCCACGACATCCCGAACACCGTCGCCGGTGCATCGCGGGCGCTCGCCGGGCTGGGCGCCCAGATCTTCAACATTCACGTCTCGGGCGGCGAGGCGATGATGTGCGAGGCGGTGGCCGCGGCCCGCGCCGTCGATCCCAAGGTCAAGGTGATCGGCGTCACGGTGCTGACCAGCATCGACGAGGACGTGCTCGCCTCCGTCGGCCAGCGCGGTCCCGCCGCCGACCAGGTGGTGCGCCTCGCCAGGCTCGCGAAAGCGTCCGGCCTCGATGGCGTCGTCTGCTCGGCACACGAGATCGCCGCCATCCGCAAGGCCTGCGGTCCCGATTTCCTGCTGGTTGTTCCCGGCATCCGCCCGGCAGGCGCCGACCTTGCCGACCAGCGGCGTGTCATGACACCAGCCGAGGCGCATCGTGCCGGCGCCGACATCCTGGTTATCGGCCGCCCGATCACCGGCGCCGCCGACCCCGCCGTCGCGGCCAAAACCATCGCCGCGGAGCTCGCCGAAACAACGGCTTAAGCAACGGTTGGGCCGTTGCTTGATTGGCCGGGCAGGGCGGTTCATAAGGCCCGTCCCATGGGCGTCCTGATCAAGATCTGCGGCATCACCAGCGCCGAGGCGGCGGACGCGACCGTGCGCGCGGGCGCCGATTTCGCCGGGCTCGTTTTTCACCCGAAGTCGCCGCGCCATCTGGTCCCGGAGCAAGCCGCTTCGCTGGCGGCACGGCTGCGCGGGCGGGTGCGCCTCGCGGTCATGTTGGTCGATCCGGCGGACGAGGCGATTGCCGCCGCCATTGCCGCCGTGAAGCCCGACTTTATTCAATTGCATGGCGCCGAGACCCCGGCGCGCGTCGGCGCCATCCGTTCGCGCTTCGACGTGCCCGTGCTCAAGGTGATCTCGGTGGCGGACGCCGCCGATTTCACGGACGTGGGGCGCTTCGAAGACGCCGCCGACATGCTGATGTTCGACGCCAAGCCGCCGCCGGGCGCGTCGCGCGAAGGTGGCCTCGGCGCCCCCTTCGACTGGCAGATCATGCGGGGCCGCAAATTCGCCAAGCCTTGGCTGCTCGCCGGCGGGCTCAATGCCGAAAATGTCGCACGCGCACTGAACCTCACCGAGGCGCCTGGCGTCGATGTGTCCTCCGGCGTCGAAACCGCGCCCGGAATCAAGAGTCCTGAACTGATCTCCCAATTCACCGCCGCCGCGCGCGCCGCGCAGTTCGCCAGTGAGACCCGCGCATGAGCCAGCCCAATTCTTTCCGCTCTGGTCCGGACTCCAGGGGCCATTTCGGCGCCTATGGCGGACGCTTCGTCGCCGAAACGCTGATGCCCAATGTCATGGCGCTGGAGCAGGCATACGAAGATGCCAAGCGCGATCCCGCCTTCCACGCCGAGCTGGGCGGCTTGCTCAAGCATTATGTCGGCCGCGAGAGCCCGCTCTATTTCGCCGAGCGTCTCACCGAACATCTCGGCGGCGCCAAGATCTATCTCAAGCGCGAGGACCTCAACCACACTGGCGCCCACAAGATCAACAATTGCCTGGGGCAGATCCTGCTCGCGCGGCGCATGGGCAAGACGCGCATCATCGCCGAGACCGGCGCCGGCCAGCACGGTGTCGCCACCGCCACGGTCTGCGCCCGCTTCGGCCTGCCTTGCATCATCTACATGGGCGAGGTCGACATCGAGCGGCAGAAGCCCAATGTCTTCCGCATGAAGCTGCTCGGCGCCGAAGTCCGCGCCGTCTCGTCCGGCTCGCGCACCCTGAAGGACGCGATGAACGAGGCGCTGCGCGACTGGGTGACCAACGTCTACGATACATTCTACATCATCGGCTCCGCCGCCGGGCCGCACCCATATCCTGCGATGGTGCGCGATTTCCAGACCGTTATCGGCAACGAGACGCGGGCCCAGATGCGCGAGCGCGAGGGCGCTTTGCCCGACCTCGTCGTCGCCTGCGTCGGCGGCGGCTCCAACGCCATCGGCATGTTTCACCCGTTTCTCGACGACAGCAGCGTCGAGATCCACGGCGTCGAGGCCTCGGGCGACGGCACCGAGACCGAGCGTCATGCTGCCACCCTGACCAAGGGCACGCCCGGCGTGCTGCATGGTGCGCGCTCCTACCTGCTGCAGGACCGCGACGGACAGATACAGGAGGCGCACTCCATTTCCGCCGGCCTCGACTATCCCGGCGTCGGGCCGGAGCATTCCTGGCTGAAGGACCAGGGCCGGGTGAAGTATTTCTCTGCCACCGACAAGCAGGCGCTGGAGGCCTTCGTCCTGCTCTCCAAGCTCGAGGGCATCATTCCGGCGCTCGAATCCGCGCACGCCATCGCCCACGTCATGCGCGTCGCGCCGCAGATGGAGAAGGACAAGCTCATCGCCATCTGCCTCTCCGGCCGCGGCGACAAGGACGTGTTCTCCGCTGCCGCGGCGTTGGGGGAGACGATATGAGCCGCATCGCCGCAACCTTCGCCGCGCTTAAAAAACAAAACCGCGCCGCCTTCGTGCCGTTCGTGACAGCGGGCGATCCCGACATGGACACCTCGTTCGAGATTCTCTCCAAGCTCCCCGCTGCCGGCGCCGACGTCATCGAGCTTGGCATTCCGTTCTCCGATCCGATGGCCGACGGGCCGACCAACCAGGCCTCCTACCTGCGCGCCCTCAAATCCGGCATGACGCTGCTCAAGATCGTCGAGTTGGTGCGCCGCTTCCGCAAAGCGGACAAGAAGACGCCCATCGTTCTTATGGGTGCCTACAATCCGATCCACGCCTACGGCACCGCCCGCTTCATGAAGGACGCCGCCGAGGCTGGCATCGACGGGCTTCTCATCGTTGACGTCCCCGCCGAGGAAGACGAGGTCCTGCGCCTGCCGGCCGCGGCCCACGGCATCGACATCGTGCGCTTCCTTGCGCCTACCACCGATGCGGCACGGCTCAAGACCGTGCTCGAGGGTGCGACGGGCTATCTTTACTACGCCTCCATCGCCGGCATCACCGGCACCAAGAGCTACGCCGAGGGCGATGTCCGCGCCGCGCTCGCCCGCATCCATGCCGCCACCGATCTGCCTTGTGTCGTCGGCTTCGGCATCAAGACCCCGGAACAGGCGGGCGACATTGCGCGTTTCGCTGATGGGGCCGTGGTCGGTTCCGCGATTGTGGCGAAAATAGAGTCGCATGCCGCAAAGGGCAGCAAACATGCGCAAATGGTGGCCGATGTGACCGAATTCTGCGCCGCGCTGGCGAAATCCGTGCATGCGGCGGTGAGGGAATCCGTGCTAGGCTGAACCCATGAACTGGATCGCCAATTTCGTCCGTCCCCGCATCAAGAGCCTGATGGGCGGTGCCGTGCGCGGCGCCGAGACGCCGGAAAATCTCTGGAAGAAATGCAACGCCTGCGGCGAGATGATTTTCCACCGCGACCTGGCGGTGGCGCAGTTCGTCTGCCCGCAATGCGGCTTCCACATGCGCATCGGACCGGCGGAGCGCTTTGCCGCGATCTTCGATGCCGCGAGCTTTGAGGAATTACCCTATCCCGAAGTGCCCAGCGACCCGCTCAAATTCCGCGGCGAAAAGCGCTACGCCGACGAGCTCAAGGCCTCGCGCAGCAAGACCACCCGCAATGAGGCGCTCAGCGCCGCGCGCGGCACCATCGAAGGCATGGGCGTCATCGTCGCCGTGCAGCCGTTCGACTTCCTCGGCGGCTCGCTGTCGATGGGCGTCGGCGAAGGCCTCGTCCGAGCCATGGAGGTCGCCATCGCCGAGAAGCGGCCATTCATCCTTTTCGTCTCCTCCGGCGGCGCCCGCATGCAGGAAGGCATCCTGTCGCTGATGCAGATGCCGCGCGTCACCATCATGGTCGACCGGCTGCACGAGGCGGGCCTGCCTTACATCGTGGTGCTGACCGATCCGACCTATGGCGGCGTCAGCGCCTCCTACGCCATGCTGGGCGACGTCCAGATGGCCGAGCCGGGCGCGCAGATCGGCTTCGCCGGCCCGCGCGTCATCGCCAACACCATTCGCGAGCGCCTGCCCGAGGGCTTCCAGCGCGCCGAATACCTGCTCGAGCACGGCATGATCGACATGGTGGTACATCGCCATGAATTGCGCGCCACGCTGGCCAAGCTGACGCATCTCGTCATGAAGCGTTCGCGTCCCCGCGCCCGTCCCGTCGCCGTGCCGCCGGTCGTCAGCGCCACCGCGACCCGCGTCATCCCGCAAAGCGCGCCAAGCTCGGGGAATATCGGTGCCGGCAGCAGCACCGCCGCGGAATGAGCGTCCAGAACGACGCCGCCGATTTTCGCAGCACCGCCGTCCTCGAGCGCCTGCTGTCGCTGCATCCCAAGAAGATCGACCTGGCACTGGAGCGCATCCTGCGCCTGCTGCATGAGCTGGGCGATCCGCAAGATCGTATGCCGCCGACCATCCATGTCGCCGGCACCAACGGCAAGGGCTCAGCCTGCGCCTTCTCCCGCGCCATGCTGGAAGCCCAGGGTCTCAAGGTTCATATGCACACCTCGCCGCATCTGGTGCGCTTCCACGAGCGCATCCGCATCGCCGGCGAGCTGATTTCCGAGGATGAACTCGTCGCCACACTCGAGGAAGTCGAGCGCGTCAACGCCGGCCGGCCCATCACCTATTTCGAGATCACCGACGCGGCGATGTTCCTCGCCTTCTCCCGCCACGCCGCGGACGCGCTCGTCCTCGAAGTCGGCCTCGGCGGCAAGTTCGACGCCACCAACGTCATCGCCAGGCCGGCGATGACCATCGTCCAGCCGGTCGGGCTCGACCACCAGGACTTCTTCGGCAGCGACATCCGCAATATCGCCGCGGAGAAAGCCGGCATCATCAAGCCGGGCGTGCCGGTCGTCGTTGGGCCGCAGGAGGACGCCGCGCTCGAAGTGATCCTGTCGCGCGCCGACCGCCTCAGCGCGCCGGCCTTCGTTTTCGGCCAGGATTTCTCCGCCCATCAGGAGCACGGCCGCATGGTCTATCAGGACGATTTCGGCCTGCTCGACCTGCCACTGCCCAAGCTGATCGGCCGCCACCAGATCGAGAATGCGGCCGTCGCCATCGCCGGCCTGCGCCATGCGGGTCGCGGCTGGGGTGCCGACAAGGCCGTCGAGACCGGCCTGCGCACCGTCGACTGGCCGGCGCGGCTGCAGCGCATGACGCGCGGTCCCCTGATCGGCATGGCGCCGAAGGGCGCGGAGGTCTGGCTCGACGGCGGCCACAATCCACATTGCGCCGCCGCCGTGTCGCGCGCCATCGCCGATCTCGAGGAAAAGTCCGAGCGGCCCCTCTATCTGATCTGCGGCATGCTCAGGACCAAGGACGCTGTCGGTTTCCTGCAGGCCTTCCGCGGCCTCGCCCGCCACGTCGTCACCGTTACCGCGCCCGGCCCCAGCTTCGGCGCCGGTGCGCTCTACGACATGGCCCGCACGGCCGGCCTCGACGCCGCGCCGGCCGAGGATATGGAAGACGCGATGCTGCAGCTGCAGGCCTGGAGCCGCGCCCATCCCAAGGAACCGCCGCCACGGATCCTGATCTGCGGCTCGCTGTATCTGGCGGGCGCTGTGCTGGCTGAAAACGGCTGAACTACTTCACAGACTGCGCCATGCAGTCGCGATAGGTGTCAGCCTCGACCTTCGCCTCGTCGGCGGGGGCGGCGCCGAGTTGCCGGGCGTCGTCGGCGCGCTGACCGGCCAAAGCGCGGCAACGCGCGCCATAGTCCGGTGCAGGCGGCGGAGGAGGCAGCGCGGCCGCCGGAGGCTGCGGCGCCAGCGCGGCCGGTTTTTCAGACGGCGGCTTCGGCCGATGCGGTTTGGGTTCCGGCCTAGCGGCGGCTGGCGGCGGCGGAGCGACCGGTGTCGCGAGTTCCTGCCGGACCCAGGTGCAGCCCGACAAAAGCAACACGGCGGCAAACGCGGCGACGACACGCATCGGCGAATCCGATTGAGCGACCGCGTTACGCTACAACGTTTGCCGCGTCCGCGCGCCTATTGGTCGAGCGGCTCGTTGGTGTACTGGTCGCATTCGTATTGGACGGCGCCGTGATCGGCCGGCTTGTCGGCCTCGCAATCCTGCTGGGTCTTGTAGGCGCCGCGATAGAGCGAGCCCTGCTTCACCGGCGTGTTCATGACGACATACCAGCCGGGGCCATGCCAGCCGAAGCCGACCGCAGAGGCGGCAGTGGTCGCGGCGACGATGAAAAGAACGGAAAGGACTAGACGGCGCATGCGCATCCCTCAGGTTTTACGGCGTCCTAGAATAACGGATTTGCCGGTAAATTCCGTCCCGAGGAAGATTTGCCGGAAATAGGACTATACGGCGCGCGCGCCTGAACCGCTCACATCGACCGACGATTCGATCCATTCCTTTATCTTGGACTTGGGCAGCGCGCCAACCTTGGTCGCGGCGACCTGGCCCTGGGCGAAGATCATCATGGTGGGTATGCCGCGCACGCCGTATTTCTGCGGCACATGCGGGTTCTCGTCGATGTTGATCTTGGCGATCGTCACTTTGCCGCTCATCTCGCCGGACAGTTCCTCGAGCGCCGGCGCGATCATCCGGCAGGGACCGCACCATTCGGCCCAGAAATCCACCACCACTGGCGTCTTGGAGTTGAGGACATCCGCCTGGAACGAAGCGTCTGTGACTTTGAGGGGTGAGGCCATGGTAAACGTCCTTGGGTTCGCTGGACGTTATACTTAGGAACGCACCCCCGAAGGGTCAAGGCGCGCGCGGATACGCATCATTTCCGCGTCCAGCAGGCCATTGGACAGCTGCATCAGTGTGGGACCCTCGGTCCACACCAGGCCGCAGACGATTCGCTTGTTCGGAAATATCTTCTCTGCCGCAGCGCGGTAGAGCGCCATTTGCGTCCGGTAAAGCACGGCGACGTCGTCTTCGCGCAACGGCGGCGGCCGGTTGGTCTTGAAGTCGACGATCAGCACAGTGTCGTCCGCGACCGCCAGCCGATCGATGCGGCCGTTGACCCGCGCCGCCAGTCCGAGCTCCGGCAGGTCGGCGACGATGGCGACCTCGGCGCGGCTGTCGGCGGTAAAGGCCGCGGCGAAGATCGGATCGTCCAGCACCGCCAGCGTCTCTCGCACCAGCGTCTCCGCCTCGACGTCCGGGACGTTCCGTGCCCGGAGGAATTGTCGTGCCAGGCTGGCACGTGCCGTCGCGACGACCTCCGGCAGGTGCGCCAGCAGCGCATGCACCAGGAGTCCGCGCCGGAAACGCTTGTTGTCGGCGAACGGCGACAGCGTCGCCGGCTCGTCCATCCCTGCCGCATCGAACGGCCGGACCAGAAGCGGCGCCGGGGTATCGTGCGGCGCGGGTGTCGCCAGCCAGGGCTTTTTCGCCACCGACGTCTCTGGCGGCGCAGGCTGCGGCGGCAGGATCGCGTCCGCGGCGTCGCCGACGACCTGGATGATCTCGTCCCCGCGCGCCAGCGCTACGCCGATCTCGTTTGCGGCACGCTGCGCCAACGCGTACCACGAACCCTCCTTGAGGCCGCGCAGGCCTTCGAAGCCGCAGACGATCAGCCGGTCGCGCGCCCGCGTCAGCGCCACATAGAGGAGCCTGCGGTGCTCCTCCAGCATCCGTTGCTTGGCCGCTGCCTTGGCCGCCAAAACGGCGCGCGGCGCTTCGCGGTCGGCCATGGGGTACAGAACGCCGTCATCCGTATACAGAAGATTGCCGCGGTCGTTGGCGAGGCTCGGCAGGCCTGTCGTGTCCGGCAGCACCACGATGTCGGCCTCCAGCCCCTTGGCGCCGTGCACCGTCATGACGCGGACCTCGTCGCGCGCGCGCTCCATGTCGCGCTTGATCTCGGCACCACCGCGTTCCATCCAGGCCAGGAAACCCTCGAGCGACGGCGTGTTGCCCGCCTCGTAGGCGAAGGACAGCGAGAGGAATTCGTCGATCGCGTCGCTGGCCTCGTGCCCCAGCCGCGCCAGCAGCGCCCGCCGCCGGCCGCACGCGGTCAGGGCATGGGCGTAGAATTCGTAAGGCGGCACGAAATCGGCCTTGTTCCACATCACGGTCAGGAAATTGTGGGCCGCACGGAACGTCGCCGTCTCGCCTTGGCGCCGCTGCAGCTCGCTCCACAGCGAACCCTTGCGATCATGCGCCAGCGCAAACAATTCCTCTTCGCTCACCGTACAGAGCGGCGAGCGTAGCACGCAGGCCAGCGTGTAATCGTCCTCGGGCAACAATACGAAACGTCCCAAGGCGATCAGGTCCATCACCGCGATCTGCTCGGTCAGGCGGATGCGGTCGGCGCCCGCCACCGGCACGCCGCGCTGCTTGAGCTCACGGATGATGGCGCTGCCGAACGGCTCGCGCCGCGGCAACAGGATCATGATATCGCCGGCCTTCACGGCCGCGCCATGTCCGGGCAAAGTGACGCGCCCGATCCAGCTCTTGATCTGTTCCGCCACGCGCCGGGCCAGCTGTGCCACCGGGCTTTCCTTCGCCACCACGTCGATCGGCGGCAATTCGTAGGGATCATCGTCCGGCACATCGGCAGGCTTGACCGTCGGCCACAACTCCACACGGCCCATGTCCTTGGCGCGATAGGCCTCGTGATGCAGCAACGTGCCCTCCGAGGTCAGACCGGCCCGCGCCTCGTCGGGCCGAAACACCGCGTCGACAAAGGATAGCACTTGCGGCACCGAGCGACGCGATTGTGTCAGCGGCTGGAGAGCGAAGTCACGCTTCGCCGCGACGGCCGCGTCGTGGAAGAACCGGCGGTGGCGGTCAAACTGCGTCGGATCGGCGCCCTGGAAGCTGAAGATCGACTGCTTCTCGTCGCCAACCGCGAAGATGGTGCGAACGATTCCATCGTCGATCCCGGCGCCGGCGAAGAACTCGGCCGTCAGCGCCTTGACGATGCGCCACTGCTCGGGGCTGGTGTCCTGCGCCTCGTCGATGAGGACGTGATGGATGCCGCCGTCGAGCCTGTAGAGCACCCAGGCCGCGGCGTCGCTGCGTTCCAGCAGCATCTGCGTCCTGACGATCAGGTCGTCATAGTCGAGCGCGCCGCGCGCCCGCTTGGCCCGAGCATATTGGGCGCGCACCGCGTCGGCCACGGTCAATGAGGCTTCCGCAAGCGCCGCCGCATGCGCCGCGCGGCGCTGTTCCTCGACGGCGAGCAGTTCGCCCTGCAGGCGGTCGATCAGCGCGCGCAGATCGGGCCGCGTCGCCGAGTGTTTTTTGGTCACCGGATCCTTGCGCGGCTCGCCGGCCTGGGTCAGCAGCACGATCTTGTAGGCGTCGTACATCGCAGCGCCAGGTGTCATCGCCAGCGCCGCGCCGAGGTCCGCCGCGCGCTCCTTGTCGGTCTTCGAGCCGCCCGCCATCCACGCGGCCAGTGCCCGCAAGTCGTCCGCGACCTCAAGCAGTCCGACACAGAATTCGCGCAGGATAGTCCTCGCATCGCGTGCCGCGTCCGCGCCATGCGCTCGGCGCACCGCCGCGGCGACGCTCTCGCCGCCGAGACATTCGAAGAAGCGCTCCAGTTTGCGCCGGTCCGCGCCCAATGCCGCGTCGAGGATGTCGTTCAGCATCGCCTCGCTGGTCTGGGTCAGCAGGAACGCCAACGCCGCGGCGCGCGCCGCATCGCCGTCGCCGGCGCGCTCCAGCACCTTGTTGCGCGCCACCGCCATCAATTCGCGCGCCGTCTGCTCGTCCAGCACGTCGAATGCTGCCGGCACGTCGGCCTCAAGCGGAAAGCGCGACAGCACGTTCTGACAGAAGGCATGAATGGTCAGGATCTTGATGCCGCCCGGTGTCTCCAGCGCCTTGGCGAACAGCCGCCGCGCGCTCCTGAGTTCCTCCGGTCCGCCGAGATCGGCGCCGATCTCGACGATCTTTCGCTGCAGCGCCTTGTCCGGCAGCATCGCCCATTCGCCAAGCTGCTTGAACAGCCGTCCCTGCATTTCAGCCGCCGCCGCCTTGGTGTAGGTAAGACACAGGATGCGCCCCGGCTCGGTCCCCGCCAGCAGCAGCCGTGTTACTCGGTTGGCGAGCGTGTACGTTTTGCCGGCGCCGGCATTGGCCGCGACCCAGGCGGATCGCACGGGGTCGGCTGCGATGATGGAGGGATCGCCGGCGCTCATTCTTCCGGCGCCTCCCAGCCGCTTAGCGACCATTCGCGCACCCGCGCCAAGTGATCGTAGTCGCCGGCGACGCGCGCCTGCTTGGGATGCAGCCGCGGTTCATACGCGGTCGTCGCTTCGCGGAAGTCCGCGACGCGTTTCTTGAGTTTCTCCAACGCCTCGCCGACCAGCGCGATGTCGACCTGCAGGATCGTTCCCGGTACGCGTCCGCCACTGATCTGCACATAGAGCAGATCCCGCGTTTCGCGCTTATCGATGCCGGGAAAGGCGCCTGCCGCCAGCATCGCCGCTTCCAGCAGCAATTGCGGCGCCAGGAAACTCTCGATCTGTTTCCGGGTCGGCAATTGCCCGGTCTTGTAGTCGAGGATCGCGGCGCCGCCGTCCATCAGCACGTCGATGCGGTCGGCGATGCCGTATAGTTTGAACTCGGGCGTCACACTCATCTCGCCCGCGATTTCGGTGTGCGAGGCGGCGATGTCGTCGCGCCGCATTCGCTCGAGGTCCACGAACCATTCTGCTGCCCGCGTGAACCGCGGCCGCCACAGCGCCAGCGCCGCCTTGGGCGTGCCTTCCTCGGCGAACACCTTGTCGGCGACGGCGCAGAGCTGCACCGCCGCGTCCGGCGGCAATGCGCCGGAAAATTCCCGCACGAAGCGCTCCAGCGCCGCATGCACGGCATTGCCGCGCTCGAGGGGGCCGATCGGCGCCTCTAGGGAATCGAGAATCCGCAAGCCCAATATCCGCCGCGCATAGATCGCATAGGGATCGCGCACCCAGGTCTCGATGTCGGTCACGGGCAGCCGCAGCGGTCGCGCCGCCACCGGCGGCGCGGGTCTGGGCATCTTGATGCGCTGCGGCGCGCCGGCCGCATCGAGCTCTTCGGCCAGCAGGGCGTAGTCCTCATCCGGTCTCAGTGCGTTCTGTAGTCCAAGGCCGTTCGTGATCTGGATCAGGCGCTGCACCCAGCGCGAGGCGACAGCCGGGATACCGTCGGACTTCTGTGCCCGCGTCAGCACCACGCGCGGCCCCGCGCTCAGCATCGCGAAATCATGCGCTGCCTGGCCGATGGCACGCTCCGGCTGCTCCAGTCCCAGCGCCGAGCGCATCGGCCGCGAGAACCACGGATCGGCACCTGGCGTGCGCGGCCAGGAACCTTCGTTCAACCCGCCGAGCACGACAGTGTCGAAGCTCTGCAGCCGCGCTTCGAGCGGCCCCAGGATGGCGATGCGCGGATGGCTGGCGCGCATCGGCCGTACCGCCTTGGCACCGGCGAGCTTGCGGAACAGCGCGGCATAGGCGCCGGAGCCGATGGGCGGAATGCCGTCTGCCGCGGCGATCATCTCCTCGATGAAGAGAGCTGCCGCTTCGCCGGCCTGCGCGTTCCACAGGCCGTTGCCCGCCAGCGTCTCCGCCGCCGCCAGATGCGCCGCGATGATGCCGGCGAGTGCCGCCTCACGCTCCACCAGTGCCGCTTCGAGCGGCGCCAGGCCTGCGCTCACCACGGCGAACCAGTATTGCAGCTTCGACAGTCGCGCCTGCGACATCTCGCTGGCTTCGGCGCGGCGCCGCGCGATTGCCGCGCGCACGCCGTCCAGTCCTGGATTGGGCCGCGGCCCGCGCAACGCCTTGTCCAGTTCGCGCACCTGCGCGCGAAAGGAAGCCACGTCGTCACCCATGGTGCACAGAGGATGTTTGAGCAGCGCCAGCAGCGGCACCGGCGCGAATCCCGCATCGGCCGCTTCCGCCAGCAGGCATAGGAATGTTCCCGGTGGTGTATGCGCCAGCGGCTGGCCGGCGGAATCGTCGGCCTCGACGTCCCAGCGTGCCAGCTCGCCCGCCACCCGGCGCGCCAGCGCCCTGTCGGGAGTCACCAGCGTCGCCGTCTGGCCGGGCACTTCCAAGGCTTCGCGCAGCACCAGCGCGATCACGCTCGCCTCCGCCGCCGGATCTGGCGCCTCGATCAGCGACAGGCCGCGTGCGCCGTCGCCGATGAGGGCCTCCTGCTTGTTGTCGGCGATGGTGCGCCAGGCATCGGTAGTCGGCGCCGGGCGCAACGCCTCGCGCAGCAACCGCTCGCGTGCTCTGCCGCGCATACCGCCCCAGTCGCGCACGGCGGCGCGCGCCACGCCGAGATGCCCCAGCAGCTGCTTCATGCCGAATTGCGGATGGCCGGGATCCAGATTGTCCCAGCTTGCCGCATCCAATTCGCGGTCGAGGCCCGGCAGCACCACCGCGCCGTTCGGCAGGTTCGCGATGGCCTTGAGCAGTTCGGCCGTCGCCGGAATGCTGCCGGTCGAGCCCGCCGCGATTACAAGCCCACGGGGCGGCGTCTTGGCGATCTGCGCCGCCAGCGCGGCCAATGCCCGGTTGCGCCGCTTCGCGGGGCTGATGCAGCCCTCGGCGGCCAAGAGCTTCGGCCATTCGGTGTCGAGCAGAAGCAGGAAATCGTGCACTTGGTCCCAATGCGCCGCCAGCGCGCCCGGCACCACGGCGTCGAGATCGGACAATTTCGCGCCTTGCGTCTCGACCTCGTCCATTACGCCGGCGAGGCCCTCGGCCAGTGCGGCCGCCTGCGCGAAACTCATCTCTTCTGCGTGCGTGCGCCGGTGCCAGCGCCGCACCATCGCCGACAGCAACAGCAGGCGCCGCAGCGACGTGATCGCCGGCGGGAGGTCAAGCGCCTCCGCCTCGAACAGGAACGCGTCTTCGTCGGCGTCGCCAAGCGCCTTGAACTGAGGCAGCAGCGCCGCGCCACCCAGCACCTTCGCGAAGGCGTCGCCGAAGGTGCGCTGGGCGCGCCGCGTCGGCAGGTAGATCACCGCGTCGGCCAGCGCCAGAGGAGCCGTACCGAGTTGCGCGACCAGGCCTCGGGCAAGCGTTTCTGCGAAAGGGGCGCTGGGAGAAATCGTGAAGACGGCGGCGGCCACCGTCAGAAGCGCCGGTCGGCCAGGAACGCCTCGGCCTCCGCGACCGCCTCGGGCGTCCCCACATGGATCCATACGCCGTCGAGCCTGACGCCGAACAGCCGGCCTTTCTCGATGGCGATGTCCCAGACGCGGTTGGTCGAGAAGCCGCCCTTCGGCGCCCTGTCGAACAGGCGCGGATGCACGATCTGCACACCCGGATAGGCGAACGGCGACAGGCGGCCTTCTTCGACGCGCTTCAGCGCGCCGTCTGCCGCCAGGTTGAAATCGCCCGGTCCCTCGAAGCCCAACGCCGTCGTCATCGCCGCCATCAGCAGCAGCGCGTCCATCGCGTCGGGGTTCCAGCGCCCGATCATGCGATCCAGCGCGTGGCCGATGCCTTCCACCCATACCGTGTCGGAGTTCATGATGAAGAACGGCTCGTTGCGGAAGTGCGGCAGGGCCTTCACCACGCCGCCGCCGGTGCCGAGCAGCGCGTCGGTCTCCTCCGAGAACACGATCTCGATGTCGCGCCGTGCCGCCAAGTGCGCCTTCACCATCTCGGCCTTGTAGTGGACATTGACCACCGCGAACGTCACGCCTGCCGCCACCAGCCGGTCGAGCGCGTGATCGATCAACGTCCTGCCCGCCACCTTGACCAGCGGCTTGGGCTTGTCGTCGGTCAGGGGGCGCATCCGCGTGCCCAGTCCCGCCGCCATGATCATTGCGCGTTCCGGTCTGCTCACGCTCTGGCTCCCTCGCGCGGATCGCCGCGTCGTGCCATTGGAATCCGCGCGTCATACCATGCCTTGAGCGGCGCCAGCGCCGGATGGTCGAGATCGCGGTTCAAATAGCCCCAAACCCGCGGCAGGTAGCCGAGATAGCGTTCCTTACCGTCGCGCTTGAAGAGGCGCGCGAAGATGCCGACGATCTTGGCGTTGCGCTGCGCCGCCATCACCGCCATCTGGGCCCGGAAGTCCTCCTCGTCCAGCGCCGTGCCCTGTGCCCGCATCGTTTCGAGATAATGCGTCGTCGTCGCCGCGCCGACCTCGGGCGCCACGTCGCGCCGCGCATCCTCGACCAGCGAAATCAGGTCGTAGGCCTTGGCGCCCGCCACCGCGTCCTGGAAATCGATCAGCCCGACGCGCGCGATGCCCGAACGCTGCGGTAGCCATAAGAGGTTCTGCGCGTGATAGTCGCGATGCACGAATACCGGCGGTGCGGCCAGCATCGGCGCCAGAACGCTGCGCCATAAGGCGCGATGGCTCTCGACCTCTTCAGGCGTGGCTGCGCGGTTCATGCCGACCGGCAGGAACCAATCGGTCAACAGGTCGACCTCCGCGAGCATCGCGGTCTCATCGAAGGCGTGCAGGTCCTTGTCCGGCGGCAGCACTGCGGGCGCGCGGTCGGCATGCAGCGTTGCCAGCACCTCGGCCGCGCCGCGATAAAGTTCGAGTTCGTTGCTGCTTTCGACGACATCGGCATAGAGCCCGTCGCCGAGGTCTTCAAGCAGGACGAAGCCTTCTTTCGGATCGGCCGCGAGAATTTCCGGCGCGCTGAGGCCGCGCCGGCGCAGGTAATTCGCCGCCGCGACGAAGCGGGCGCAATCGGCACCTGCCAGCCGCGCCACCGCGTTGTAGCCGAGCGCGCGGCGTTCGTCAGGCGTCGCATTCGCCGCCGCGGCCGGCGTCTCGGCACCCGGCGGCTGGTCCATCAGCATCGCCCGGCGCCCGTTCTGCGCCAGGCGCACATAGCGCCGCGTCGAGGCATCGCCGGGCAGGGGCCTGCGCGCCGCCCCACCCCAGCCGGCGCCAGCGAGGAACGTCTGCATCGCGTCCGTGCGTTCAGCCGGCATGCGTCACCTCCGCCATCGGCTCCGCCCAGCGCGGCGGCCCGCTGATCTTCGCGGTCCGTGTCCCGTTCTTCAGACTCAGCGCGACATGCAGTCGGTCGGCCGGCAGGAAGGCCAGCGCCCGCTCCGGCCATTCGATCAGCGCCGCGCCGTCGTCCAACGCCTCGTCGAGGCCGAGCTCGGCGATCTCGGCGGGATTCTCGATGCGGTAGAGATCGTAGTGCCGCACGTTCAGCTTGGGAGTTTCGTAATGCTGGACCAAGGTGAAGGTCGGGCTCGGCACGTTTTCGCTGACGCCTAGGCTGCGCAGGATGGCGCGCGCCAGGGTCGTCTTGCCGGCGCCGAGGTCGCCCTGCAGCGCCACCGCGTCACCGACATTGAGGGCTGCGGCAATCCGCGCCCCCAAGTCCTGCGTGGCCGTCAGGCTGGCCAGCGCGATCGTCCGCTCAAAGCGTTGAGAATCCTCGGGCATGGTCTCGTTCTAGCAGTCTCTAAGCGGTTGATTCCAGTACAACCCTCGGCCATGTTGCGGCCTCTTTGGCGGCTGGTTTCCAACTGGATCAATGATGTCCGAACGCATCGTCATCGTCGGCGCCGGCCAGTCCGGCGCACAGGCCGTCGCGACCCTCAGGGTCGAGGGCTTTGCCGGCACCATCACCCTGGTCGGCGACGAGCCTTTCGCGCCTTATCAGCGCCCGCCGCTGTCCAAGGCGTATCTGATGGGCACGATGGAGCGCGACCGCCTCTTCCTCAAGCCCGACGCGTTCTACAAGGACACGCATTGCGAACTGATCCTGGATGTCGCGGTGACCGGCATCGATCGCGCCGCAAAGACGGTGACACTCGCCGACGGCCGCACGCTTGCCTACGACAAGCTGCTGCTGGCTACCGGATCGCGGGTGCGCAAGATCCGCTGTCCTGGCGCGGATCTGCCCGGGATTCACTATCTGCGCGGTATCGCCGACGTCGACGCGCTGCGCGGGGTTTTCGAGCAAGGCAAGAAGCTCGCCATCGTCGGCGGCGGCTATATCGGGCTCGAGGTCGCCGCCGTCGCCGCCAAGCGCGGCATCGACGTGACGGTGTTCGAAGCGATGGACCGGCTCATGGCTCGCGCCGTCTCGATCCCGGTCTCGGATTTCTACGAAAACGTCCATCGTGCCGCCGGCGTCAAGCTGCTGCTCAACACTGGCGTCGAAGCCTTCGAAGGCGCCGGCCGGCTCGAAGCCGTGCGCGCCGGAGGCACGCGCCATGCCGCCGACGTCGCGCTGGTCGGCATCGGCATCGTGCCGAACGACGAACTCGCCAGGGCGGCCGGTCTCGGTTGCGACGACGGCATCGTGGTCGACGAGAAAAGCAACGCCACCGGCGATCCTGCGGTCTTCGCGGCCGGCGACTGCACGCGGCACATCGGCCGTGAGGGCAGGGCGCTGCGCCTGGAATGCGTGCAGAATGCCATCGACCAGGCCAAGCACGCCGCGCTGCACATGGCCGGCAAGACGGGTACCTATCGCGAAGTGCCGTGGTTCTGGTCCGACCAGTACGATCTCAAGCTTCAGATCGCCGGCCTGGCGCGCCCGACCGACCAGATCGTGTTGCGCGGGGAGCCCGCGGCGCGCAAATTCGCGATCTTCCACCTGCGCGACGGCGCCGTCGCCGCGGTGGAGGCCGTCAACGCCGCGCCGGAATATCTCGTCGGTCGCAAACTGATCGCCGACAGCACCAAAATCGCGCCCGCGCGCCTCGCCGACACATCCATCCCCATGAAGACCCTCGCTTGAGCGGAGAAATCATGCCGAAGATCAAATATGTCGAGCACAACGGCAAGGAACACGAGGTTGAGGTCCCGGCCGGTTGGTCTGTCATGGAGGGCGCGGTGAAGAACCTCATTCCCGGTATCGACGCCGATTGCGGCGGCGCCTGTGCCTGCGCCACCTGTCACGTCTTCGTCGATGCAGCCTGGCTCGCCAGGCTGCCGGCCAAGGACGACATGGAAGTCACCATGCTCGACTTCGCGCCGGACGTGGCGCCCGAGAGCCGCCTGTCCTGCCAGATCAAAGTAACGCCCGAACTCGAGGGGCTGACGGTGCGCATGCCCAAGAGCCAGCACTGAGATTTGCTTTCCCCCCGTTTGTTGCGGGGAAGGAAACATTTCAATTCACACGCTGCACCGAGCCGCCGCCCGAGACCGCCTGGCTTACTGCCGGGTTGCCGCGATAACCTATTCTGCCGCCGCCGTTGACGGCCGCGTTCAGGGCCCCGCTCGCCGCCACCAGGATTCGGCCGCCGCCGTTCACCGCCGCGTCGACGCTGGCCGCATCGATGGCGCTGACGTCGATATTGCCGCCGCCGCTGACCGCCGCCGCCAAGCGGTTCTGGGCGGGGAACGAACCTTGCGTTGCGATCGCGCCGCCGCCTTCTATCGCGACGCCTTCGATGTCTGGCGAGACGATCTCGATTTCCAGGTCGTAGTTGTGCGGACAGTTCTCGTTGCAGGCATCAATGTTCAGCCCACCGCCATGCTCGATGGTGAAGCGCGTGTAGTCGGTGCTGCCCTTGAGCAGTGTCACGCTCTGCACAGCACCGTGCTTGAGCGTGATGTGCCCGCCGCCGCGTAGGCCCACCGAGTTGAAATGCTCGAGCGGCACCACGGTGCCGGCGAAGGCGGGTGCCGCGAGCAGGGCGCTGGCGGCGGCGAGGAACAGGATATGGGCGCGGTTCATGCGGAACTCCGGTGCGTAGATTTCGCTGGAATGCTACGCCCGGCGCACTAGTTTGGCCGCATCGCAGGCCACCGCCGCCGCCATGCCGGCGGCGAATGGCTTGCCAGGATCGACGCGCTCAGATCACGTTTTCGATAGCCCAGGTTCCGCGTGCCAGCACGAATGCCATCGGCAAGCGCAGGCCTTGCCACAGGGTGAAAGCCTCGGCACCGGTACGGCGTGCAAGGAAGATGCTGAGTGCCGTGCCGCCCGTCACCGCCGCCACGGTTCCGGCCTCGTGCACCAGCGCGCTGTCCAACGTCGCCGCCAACCGCGCATAGGTCATGTTGGCGCTCTCCTCGCCATAGACGATCTCGCCCGGCCGCGCGAACAACGCTCGGATCGCTGCCTCGAACGCCGCCTTGTCGGTGAATTTCGTCGTGCGCCGCGTATGTTCGTTAAGGCCACCCAGATGCTGGACGGCGATGCCGAGTTGCTCCGACAAAACCTTGGCTGTCCCCGCCATCTTCGGCTCCGAGCCGCACAGGATTCTCCTGGGCGCATACCGTGCAAGCGCTTGCGCCAACAGCGCCGTCGCCGTGCGCCCGTCATCCGACAAGCCCCAGGTCTCCGAAGGCCGGTCCGGCTCGATCACCGGCGCCGCATGGCGGATGAGAATGACGTGAGACATAAGGCACGCAGCACTGCGATTTCGGAGCGGGACGGTGTCGTTTTACGCGGGCGTTGTCGAGACTGCCTATGCCGTCTGGCGCTCGGGCGTCGCCGGATCTTCATCGTGGATGCGGCGCGGGAGGTGGCAGCGCACCAACGTGCCCTCGTCTGTTCCATCGACGCCGCTCTCGATCTCCACCCAGCCGTCATGCAGCTCGACGAAGCGGTTGACCAGTGCCAGGCCGAGGCCTGCACCGGCGCGCTGGCCCGAGCGGTTCTTGGATGCGAAGCGCTCGAACACCTTCGCCTTGACCTCGGGCGCCAGGCCCGGCCCGGTATCGGCCACCGCGATCTGCACGTCCTCGCCCGCGATGGTACCCGAGAGTGTGATGATGCCGCCACTCGGCGTATATTTGAACGCGTTGGAGAGCAGGTTGAAGACAATCTGGCTGATGCGCCGCTCGTCGCCGAGGAAGACGCCGGCGTCCTCGGCGCAGTCGACGACGAGTTCCAGGCTCACTTTCGCCGCCCAGTCGCGCGCCGTCGCCGCGACGCCGGTCAGCAGCACATAGAGATCGATCCGCTCGAGTTCCAGGCGCAGCGCCCCGGACTCGATCAGCGACAGATCGAGGATATTGTTGATCAGGTCCTTCAGCGTGTTCGAGCCTGAGACGATGTCCTGCACATAGCCGGTCTGCGCCCGGTTGAGCTCGCCCGGAATGCCGCTTGCCAGGTGCTCGGCGAAGCCCAGGATCGTGTTGAGCGGCGTGCGCAGCTCATATGAGACATGCTTGATGAAGTCCGATTTCAGATTGTCCGCCGCCTCCAGCGCGTCGTTGCGTTCGCGCAACGCCGCCTCGATGCGGAAGCGGTCGGTGACGTCGGCGAAGGTAACCAGCGTTGCGCCGTCCGGTAGCGGCGACAGCGCCAGCGACAATATCGTGCGGTCGTTCCGCTCGATGTCGCCCCAGTCGCGCCGCGTCGGCGCGCCCGAGACGATACTCTGGATCAGCCGCTCCCACACCGCCTCGTCGCCGAACTTGTCGGCACAGGCGGCTGCGATGCTGCGCACATGCGGCTCGCCGGCAACGTCCTTCGGCGTCAGCTCCCAGATCTTCAGGAACGCGGCGTTGTGAAGCTTCAGCTTGCCGTCCGGCCCGAACACCGCCACCGCCTCCTGCAGCGTGTCGAGTGTCGCCGATTGTACTTTGATCAGCGTGTTGTACGAGCTTTCCAGCGCCAGCTTCTCGGTGACATCCTCGTACAGGAAGGTCAGCCCGCCGAACGGATGCGGCTGCGCCACCACGCGCAGCGTCTTGCCGCCAAGCACGTGCCACAGTTCCTCCGACGGGTATTCGCGCGGATTGCCGTAAAGCGCCAGCCGCTCGCGCTTCCACGCCTGGTAGTCGCGCTGCTCCGGCAGCTTGCGGCCCTCGCGCAGCCGGTCGAGGATGTCGCCGTCGCCCGGATGGCTGTCGAGCCATGTCTCCGGCAGGTCCCACAGCCGCGCGAAGGCTCGATTGTAGAAGGCGAGCTTTTGTTCGCGCCCGAAGATCGCCACCGCCGTCGCCAGGCGGTCGAGCGTATCGGCGTGGGCGTCGATATGCTGTTGTAGCTTGGCCTCGGCCGCCGCCACGTCGGTGACGTCGATGGCGCTGCCGACGACGCCGTCGCCCTCCAGCGGCACTTCGCTGAAGGCCAGCGCCCGGCGCTGGCCGCCGATCACCGCGAAACGCCGCGCCTCATAGGCCGTGCCCTGGTTCTTCGCTGTTGCCGCCAGGTCGCGCTCGGTCTTGTCGAGACTGGCCTGCGCCACCGAGTCGAGATCCTTGGCGCCCGCCGCGGCGAGGAAATTGCGGTTGCCCCACACCAACGCCAGCGTCTTGTCGCGCAACCACACCGGCAGCGGCAACGCGTCGAGCACGGCGCGGTAATCGATGCCCTGTTCGACGGCGAGCAGCGGCTCTTCCTCAATCCACACCGCCGCCATGCCGCCGACGGCGCGGCCGCGCAGCGTGAAGGCGCGCGCATCCTTGTCGTGGGCCGTCAGCGCGAAGCCGGCGCCGCGATCCGACAGGCCGTCGAGCGCTTGCGAGACGGCCGTCGCGTCGGGGCCGGCGAGACAGGCGTCGAGCTTTGCGTCTGCACCGCCGAAGGTCATCGGCGCGGCGTCGTCGCGGCCCCACACGATCAAGCCCTCGCGTCCCGCCGACAGCAATGCATCGCGTTCGCCGACCGCGGCCCGTGTCCGTGCACCCGACTGGCGTAGCGCACGGCGCAATTTGCCGGCGCGGTTCTGCTCGGCCAGTGCCCATAGGCCGGCGGCAAGCGCCAGCGCCACGGCGCCCGTCGTCACCGCGCCCAGAACGAGAAGTTGCTGCGTCGCCGCGTCGGTCGCCGCCAAAGCGGGTGTGGGCGCCAAGAGGAATCCGACCAGCGCGGGCCACCTGGCCCGCCACTTCCCGAATCCTCCCCTGACGCCAGGGCTGTTTTTCTGTCCCATGATGGGACGCATTCCCGGCTGCCCCCGATTCGATCCACAGCGACGAATCACTGTGGAATCAACATGATACGGTCGTTAATGAGCCGCAAGGGAATGTGGTTAAGAAAGTGTAAAAAACCAGATGTGGCGTCCAGCCCCAGATTTTGGGCTCGAATTTCCAATTCCCGAGTCAAATCAGTGAATTAGGAACTCCGGGTACGGAGGGTTGTGTACCGAAGGCGAGTCGCCCACCGATTCGTGGGCGAGCGCGCCGACGCTGCGCCGCCTGCCGGTCTCGCGGCAGTCATAAATCGGCTCGATCCCAGTCTGCCGTGATATCGTGAGCGGTATGGGATAGTTCGGGGCCTTCCATGCATCAGACACGTCGCCAGTTCGTCGGCACGGCGGCCGCCATCGGTGCGCTGACGCTGATCCCCGGCCGCGCCGCGACACCGTCCGGTCCGCGGCGCCAGTCGCTCGCTGCGTTCTCGGCCGATCCGGTGCGCGTCGCCGTGCTGCGCCGCGGCGTCGCGGCGATGAAGGCGTTGCCGGCGTCCAATCCCGGCAGTTGGTTCTTCCAGGCCGCGACGCATGCTTATAGCGATGCGCTGCTCAAGGCCGAACTCAAGCGTGATCCGAAATTGCAGGCGTTCGACCGCGACAAATATTGGAACAAGTGTCCGCATTTTGGCCAGTGCTCGGCCGATTTCGCCATCTGGCACCGTGCCTTCCTGCATTTCTTCGAGCGCACCTTGCGTGCCGCGTCCGGCGATCCCACCTTCGCGCTGCCCTATTGGGACTACGGCAACGCGGAGCAGCGCGTCTTCCCCGCCGTCTACGCGCCGGAATTCGTGGACAATGCGAAGACGATTGCGAACCCGCTGTTCCATCCCAACCGCGAGGAGTCGTTCGCCCGTGGCCTGCTCGAGATCAGCGGCGCCATCGGCGAAGCGCCCAAAACCGTCGGCGCCGCCACCTTCTTCCACCAGCCGGGCGTCCTCGGCTTCGGCGGCGACACGCTCGATTCCGACCACACCCAGATCGGCCTGCTCGAGCAGCGGCCGCACAACGATATCCATCTCGCGGTCGGCGGCGTGATCGATTCCGCAAACGGCGCCATGGCCGAGATCACCACCGCCGCCTTCGATCCGGTGTTCTGGGTGCATCACGCCAACATCGATCGCATGTGGGCGCAATGGGCTGCGACGCCGGGCAAAAGCTGGGGCATTGCACAGTCACAGGATTGGTTCGACGAGCGACCCTGGACCTTCGTCGACGCCGACGGCAGTGACGTGACGCTCAGCCGGCGCGAGGCCATCGAATTGCCGGTCGCCTATGACGTGGACTACGGGCCGCAACTCCCCGTGCCGGCCTCTCCGCCACCGCCACCACCGCCAAAATCGGTCGCCGCTGCAGCCAGTGGCGCAGGCAGCGCCGACAGCGCTGCCGTGCAGGCCGCCCCCGCGCCGCCGCCCGTTGGTGCTGCTCCTCCGGTCGCCTTGGGTGCCGCCGCGCCGAGCGATGAAGTGGTCGCGGCTGAGGGCCGTCGTACACATACCGCGCGTCGCCGGCCGCGCGAGCGTGAGTTGCTTGCCGACAGCCATCCTATCACCGTTACACCGCACAGCGGCGCTCACCGCCAGATCGGCGGAGCTCGGTCCGCTGCCGCCGCGCATCGCGACACCCGCCCTGCGAGCGAAGCCGCGCCGGCCGCGCCGACTCTGGACGCGCCCGAACTGTCCGATGCTGGTGCAACGGTCCTGCTTGAGCTTTCCGGCATCAGCTTCACCTTGGTGCCGTCGTCGGGCTTTGCCGTCTATCTCGACCGCGCCGGCAAGCCCACGTCCGCCGATCCGGTCGGCCTGATCGACATTTTCGGCGCGACGCATCATGGTGCCGGCCTGGACCCCATGCCCGGCATGCACATGATCAAGGCGGCGCAGCGTTTCGACGTCACCGCCATCGTGCGCCGGTCGCCCGGCCCGTTCACGCTGCGCGTCGAGCCCTACGACCTGCTGGTGACCCATGACGGCCGGTCTGTCCGCGGACGCGCCGACGCGGTGACTATCGAGTCCGTCAGGTTCGTGGTGCTCAGCTAGCCCCGGAAACGTCGGTTCAGCTTGCGCATGCCGCCGATCCAGCGGCCGTAGTCGTTGGCCTTGTTGCGCATATATTGCAGCACTTCGGGATGCGGCAGGATGAGGAATTCCTCCGCCGCGATGGCGCGCATGCAGGCATCGGCGACGGCGTCGGGCTCCATCATGCCGTCGACACTGGCGACGCCGTCGGGATTGCCGGCGGTCATCGCCGTTCGCACAGCCTGCGGGCACAGGACCGAGACCTTGATGCCCTGGTCGCCATGAGTGATGGCAAGCCACTCCGCCAGCCCGACCGCTGCGTGCTTGGTCACGGCATAGGGCGCGGAGCCGATCTGCGACAGCAGGCCTGCCGCCGACGCGGTGCTGAGCAGATAGCCGCCGCCGCGGGCGATCATGCGTGGCACCAGATGCCGCGCCGCCCAGACATGCGCCATCACGTTGATGTCCCAGATGCGCTGCCAGCCTTCATTGGAGGCCTCGGCGCCGCCGCCGATGCCGATGCCGGCGTTGGAGAAGAAGAGATCGATCGGCCCGTGCTGGTGCTCGACGGTTTCGATCAGGTGCTGGATGTCCGCCTCCTTGGCGACATCGGTGGTGAAAGCGACGCCGCCGACCGCTTTGGCCGTCGCCGCAGCGCCCTCGCCATTGCGGTCGGCGCAGACCACAAGCCTGGCGCCGTCCCGGGCGAAGCGTTCCGCCAGCGCCTTGCCGATGCCGCTCGCCGCGCCCGTCACCACAACGATCTTGTCCCCGATTTCCATCGCTTTGCTCCCGGTTTCTCTGCCCGAAGCATACGTTGTAGGCTCCGGTCATCGCAATTGATGGAGAGAACCCATGGACGGACTGCAACTTCGCTCGCTCGTGACCGACAAGGGCGAGCTGGAGCTTTCGCTGGCAAGCGTGCCCGTAGCCGAGCCCGGCCCCGACGAAGTCGTCGTGCGCATCCAGGCGTCGCCGATCAATCCCTCCGACATCGGTCTGCTGTTCGGTGCCGCCGACATGCGCGCTGCGAAATTCTCCGGCACGGCGGCCGAGCCCGTCGTCGTCGCGCCGATCCCCGACGCCTATCGCCGCGCCATGGCAGCGCGGGTCGGCCAGTCGCTGCCCGTCGGAAACGAAGGCGCCGGCATCGTCATCAAGACGGGTGCTGACGCGCAAGGCTTGATGGGCAAGACCGTCGCCATTCTTGGCGGCGCGATGTACGCGCAATATCGCACGCTCAAGGCGCGCGATTGTCTTGTGCTGCCGGCCGGCACGACGGCGGCAGAGGGCGCCTCTTGTTTCGTCAATCCGCTCACCGCGCTTGGCATGGTCGAAACCATGCGGCGCGAGAACCACAGCGCGCTGATCCACACCGCCGCGGCCTCCAATCTCGGCCAGATGCTGAACAAGATCTGTCTCAAGGACGGCGTCGCGCTGGTCAACGTCGTGCGCAGCCCGGCGCAGGTGAATATCCTCCGCGACCTCGGCGCGGTGCATGTCGTCGACTCGTCCAAGACGTCGTTCATGGAGGATCTGATCGCCACGCTGGTCGATACCGGCGCCACCATCGCCTTCGACGCCATCGGGGGCGGCAAGCTGGCCGGCCAGCTTCTCACCGGCATGGAGATCGCCGCGACCCGCAAGATGACATCGTTCAGCCGCTACGGCTCGACGACCTACAAGCAGGTCTACATCTATGGCGGCCTCGACACCGGCCCGACCGAACTCAATCGCGCTTTCGGCATGTCCTGGGGCCTCGGCGGCTGGCTGCTGACGCCGTTCCTGATGAAGATCGGTCCGGCCGAGACCGAGAAGCTGCGCCAGCGAGTCGCGAATGAAATCAAGACAACCTTCGCCAGCCACTATACGCAGACGGTTTCGCTCGCCGGCGCGCTCGGCGCTCCCGCCATCGCCGCATACAACAAGCGCGCCACGGGCGAGAAGTATCTCATCGACCCGAGCCTGGGTGGCTGATGGGCTAGCCGAGACGTTCGACGTCGGTATCGATACCGACCCATGCATGCTTGCGCTGCTCGTACACCGAGAATTTCGGCGCCGGGAACAGCGGATCGGCGAAGGCGCCGACCGCGACGGCGACGAGATCGGACTGGTTGTCGAGCTGGTAGTGCACCGTCGAACCGCAATGCGGGCAAAAGTGAAAGGTGAGGCCGTTGCCGCTGTCGGCGACACGCGCATATGCCGTCGAGACGCCCTCGATGCGCACCTGTGTCCGCGGCCAGCGCGCCTGCACGCCATAGGTGCTGCCGGTGCGCTTCTGACATTCCAGGCAATGGCAGACCGAGACGCGCACCGGCGCGCCGCTGCAATGCACGCGAAGCTGGCCGCAACTGCAGGTCGCGGTACGCTCGGTCATGTTCGCTCTCGCAAATTTTCGTTCTTGCACGGAGTCTAACACAGAAGTAATCATGTTGCCCAGAATGCGTGTTCCGTTCGAACTGTCGTGACCGCGTCGGGGCGCGCGCACGGTGTCGGTTCTCCATCGAAAACAGCTTGTTGTTTACAGGGGGCAACCATGCGTCATTCGAGCGCGTTCGCGCTGGCATCGTCGATTCTCTTTCTCGTCACAGCGACACCCGCTTCGGCGCAGGCCGTGCCGACCGTCGCGATCGTCCAGACCGCCACGCACCCGGCACCGCCGCCCGGCTGGAAAGTCGCCTGCATGCCCAACGCCGTGAACGGCGGCGCCAGCCCGACCTGCCCGGTGCTGCAGTTCAACGGCTACACCTATTGGGCCTGGAGCGACGACCAGAATGGCATGGCCATGGCTATCGTGGCTTATGATGCCAATGGCGTCGCGGTGAAGCAGTGGAACAAGAGCGGCGCCCGTTATGTCTGGAACGTCACGGTCGACACGACGGCGCAGACCGTCGCCTTCGTTGGCCAGGCCAACAACCAGGCGGTATTCTCATGGTCCGATCTCTTCATTCCCGCGGTCTCCGGCGCGCTTACCTTCGTCAATGTTGGTGCGCCCGCGATCAATTGCGTCTTCAACATCGCCTGCACGGTGACCGTGACCGACTCGCTCGGGGCCATTTCTTTGGAGCCCGGCGTCAGCGGCACGGCGCAGTTGCAGACGCGCACTTTCATGGGTGCGGCGGGCGCGCCCGGCGCCGGCCTCACGTCCTATGAATATCGCGTCGACATGACGGGCGCCTCAAGCGATGGCGAAGTGCCCTGCGTCACCGATCTGGCGGTGGATTTCGGCGCCGTCTCGCGGCTTTCCTTTGACGGCACCGGCCAGGCCTACGACGTCTATGTCGTGACGCAGGGCGCGGTCGGCACAGTTGGCCTGTTCAGCGTCACCAAAACCGGCAACGTCGTCGACTTCGTCTTCAACCAGCCGGTCTGCGCCGGCCACAGCGGCGGCGCCGGCCTCTCCAGCGACTTTATCGGCATCGCGTCCGCCTTTGTGCCGAAAACGGTCACCGCCAATCTCGGCTGGCCGGGCACGCTGGGCCTCGCCGTCGCCGCGCGCGCGCCGGCACATCCCGGCACCCTGATGTCGGTCGTGCCCAAGAAGCCCGTCCCGCTCAAGAAGAAGCCTGCCGCAAAGCCGCCGCACAAGCCGGTCAAGCCGCATTAGGCGCGGCGCAGCACCTCCGGATTGACGACGTTGATCGGCCGGCCCGCGGCATAGGCCGTGATCTGGTCGAAGATGTCGGCGAATTGCAGTTCGTATTCGTCGCGCGTCACATAGCCGATATGCGGCGTCGCAATGACATTGGCGAGCTGCAACAGCGGATGCCGGGGATCGCGCAGCGGCTCCTCCTCGAACACGTCCACCGCCGCCATCCCCGGTCGTCCCGCTTTGAGCGCCTGCACCAGCACGCCGGGCGCGATTAGCGGTGCGCGCGACGTGTTGACGATCAACGACGCCGGTTTCATCCGCGCCAGATCGTCCGCCGTCACGATGCCGCGCGTCGCCGGCACCAGCCGCATATGCAGTGACAGCACGTCGCTCCGTTCGAAGAAGGCCGCTTTGCTTTCCGCCACCGCGTGGCCGTGGGCCCGCGCCCGTTCCAGCGATGCCGGGCGCCCCCATACCAGGACGTTCATGCCGAAGGCCCGGCCGTAACCCGCGACCGCGGCCCCGATCCGGCCATAACCGAAGATACCCAGTGTCTTGCCGCGCAACGTGATGCCGACGCCGGTCTGCCATACGCCCTGTTTCAGGGCGGCGACCTGGCTCGGCAGGCGCCGCGCCGCCGCCAGCACCAGCGCCCAGGTCAGCTCCGCCGCCGCATAGGACGGCGTGTCGGCGTGCAGGTTCGACGACACGACGACGCCGGCACGCGTGCAGGCCTCGACGTCGATATGCGGATAGACGCTACGCTGGCTGATCAGTTTCAGCTTCGGCAGGCGTGCGACGAGGTCGGCGCCGACCCTGGTGCGCTCGCGGATCAGGACCAGAGCCTCGGCACCCGCGAGCCGCGCCGCCAGCGCCTCCGTTTCCTGGATGTGATCGATCCACACGGTGACGTCGTGGCCGTCGAGCTTGCGAAACGCGTCCAGCGTGCGCAGCGTATCGAAGTAATCGTCGAGGATCGCGATGTTCATGGCGCGTACCCTTCCGGCAACTGCGAAATTAGGGCGGCCATGGGCAGTAACAGAACGGGCAACATACCAAGGCAGAAAAGAAAACGATTGCGATACATCAGACCTTTGACGTCAGTGAACGCGTTTGCCGGGAGATACATCGGATACAGGCCGCGAGACCCCTTTCGCGTGCCTGGTTTGATATAAGGCGCCATCGCCGCCATGAAGACGATGATGGCCGCAAAATCCAGCAGGGTCATCAGGGCAAGAAACCTGATGACAAAGATCACGGCCTTGCCTGCGCGATAAAGGCCCGCCCCTTGGCCGTCGCGCGCACCACGGCGCCCTGCGGCGTGCCGACCCGCGTCACCAATCCGCGCGCATTGGCCTCTTCCCACACCGGCAACCGCGGACAGGATGTGCGCCAGGCGTCCATGAGTTCGAGATAGGGCCGCTCCTCGCGCGCGACGAACGCCACCAGATCGACCAGCAGTGGCTCGACGATATCGCTCATCGACGTTCTCCCTCAAGCGTCCAGCAAGCCAATCGCTTCCAGCGCCCGCGCCCCGTGTTTGGCCTCTTCGATGCCGTTCTGGCGGAAGAGCACGGCGGCCTCGGCGTTGGTGGTGTTGTCGGCCCAGGTGTCGTAGAGCGTCTTGCCGAAATTCTCTGCCTTCACGAGGCCCTCTAGGATCGCGCGGTCGACCCTGCGTCCCGACTTCTTCGCGTAAGGATTGTCGGCCGGCGCCGGCACCGCGAAGTCCTCGCCGGTGATGGCGCGTATCGCCTTGGCGACGCGATGGGCATGCGCCACTTCCTCGCGGCCATTGGCGTTCAAAAGATTGGCGACCGCCCGGTTCGGCGCGCCATCGGCGAGATCGCCATAGCCGACTTCGCCTGAAGCCTCGAGATAGACCATCAGCTTAAGGTCGTCGACTGTCGGCGTGGTCACCGCATTGATATGCCTGAATGCCTCGCCGGCGCTGGCGGGCAGAAAGGATGGCTTGCTCACAGCGTTCCTCCGGATGTCGAAGGTCTAAAGTAATTCGGGCGGCACCTTCTGTCGAATGTGCCGCCCGATCTTTTCGCAACTAGTACCGGTAATGATCTGGCTTAAACGGTCCGGCCTGCGGGACGCTGATGTATTCAGACTGCTTGTCCGACAGCACGGTCAGCTTGACGCCAATCTTGGCGAGATGCAGCCGCGCCACCTTCTCGTCCAGGTGCTTTGGCAGGGTGTAGACTTTCTTGCCGTACTTGCCTGTGTTGGCGTGCAATTCCATCTGCGCCAGCGTCTGGTTGGTGAACGACGCCGACATCACGAAGGAGGGATGCCCCATGGCATTGCCCAGATTCACCAGCCGTCCTTCCGATAGCAGGATGATGCGCTTGCCGTCCGAGAACTCGACCTCGTCGACCTGCGGCTTGACGTTGTGCCACTTGAAGTTCTTCAGCGCTGCGACCTGGATCTCCGAGTCGAAGTGACCGATGTTGCAGACGATGGCGCGGTCCTTCATCGCCCGCATGTGGTCGATGGTCAGCACGTCGACATTGCCGGTCGCGGTGACGAAGATGTCGGCGCGCGGCGCCGCATCTTCCATCGTCGTGACCTCATAGCCTTCCATCGCCGCCTGCAGGGCGCAGATCGGATCGACTTCCGAGACCATAACGCGGCAGCCGGCCTGGCGCAGCGAAGCGGCCGAGCCCTTGCCGACGTCGCCGAAGCCCGCGACCATGGCGACCTTGCCGGCCATCATCACGTCGGTGCCGCGGCGGATGCCATCGACCAGGCTCTCGCGGCAGCCATAGAGATTGTCGAATTTCGACTTGGTAACGCTGTCGTTGACGTTGATCGCCGGGAACAGCAGCTTGCCGTCCTTCTCCATCAGATAGAGGCGATGCACGCCGGTCGTGGTCTCTTCGGAGACGCCGCGGATGTTCCTGGCGAGTTCGGCGAACCAGCCCGGCTTCTCCTTCAGTGTCTTCTTGATCAGAGCGAAGAAGACTTCCTCTTCCTCATTGCCGGCCTTGTCGAGGAACGCGACATCGCCCTTCTCGGCGCGCAGGCCGTGATGCACCAGCATGGTGGCGTCGCCGCCGTCGTCGAGGATCAGGTTCGGCGTGCCGCCGTCCGACCATTCCAGGATGCGGCGGGTGTAGTCCCAATAGTCCTTCAGGCTCTCACCCTTGATCGCGAACACCGGAATGCCGGCCGCCGCGATCGCCGCTGCGGCATGGTCCTGCGTCGAATAGATGTTGCAACTGGCCCAGCGGATGTCGGCGCCGAGCGCCTTCAGCGTCTCGATCAGCACCGCTGTCTGGATCGTCATGTGCAGCGAGCCCGCGATGCGCGCGCCCTTGAGCGGCTGCGCCTTGGCGAATTCCTCGCGTGTCGCCATCAGGCCGGGCATCTCGACCTCGGCGATGTTCAATTCCTTGCGGCCCCATTCGGCGAGCGTGATGTCCTTGACGACGTAATCGTGTTGGTCGGCCATGGGGCAGGGTCCTTGGAAAAGCGGGGCGGATATAGCAGCCGGATTTGGCGGGGGCAAGGAACATATAAAGAAATATGCATGTCTTTATGAGGCGCGCAAAATTGCAATTTTCTTTCGTATACGGTCCGTGGACTTTGGATTTCACGCGTCGGATTTCGCTCCAATAGGAATATTTCCAACAAAATCCATGCCGACATGATTCTTTTGACTTGAGGATTCTCCTGCGCGGAGCTTCATGCACCATAGCCACAAATCCGAGGGACCATCATGCGATTCACCCGACTGACGCTCGCCGCGCTGACCGTTCTCGCCGCCTCTGTTTGCGCCGCAGGCGCCGCGCCCGACGCCGCTTCGGCCCGCGCCTTCGTGCAGAAGATCTATGCGCACTACCCACAGCCCGCGAACGGTCCGGTCTTCAGCCCGACTGACAAGAATGCCGCGGACGTGTTCGATCCCGGCATGGTCGCGCTGTTCAAGGAGGATGTGCGGCTGGCCAAGGGCGAAGTCGGCTTCGTCGATGCCGATCCCTTGTGCCAGTGCCAGGACGATAGCGGCCTCAAGGCGAAAATTCTCTCCGTGACCATGAAGGGCGCCGGCGCCGCGATCGCGGTGGTCGATCTGCGTTTCCCGGGCGGCGGGCCCAATCCGCTGACGCTCCATCTCGTCGCCGTGAACGGCGCATGGCGCATCGCCGATCTCTCCTCCAAGGACACGGCGAGCTACCGCGCCGACTTCATCAAGGCGAACAAGGAACACGCGGCAGGCCATTGGTGATGACGGCGGCGCTGCTCCTTGACCAGCCCGACCTGATCGCGCCGCACAAGGCACGGCGGATGCATTTCGGGCCGGACCATGGCCCGCGCCTCGCCATCCTGAACGCCCGCGGCGCACGCTTCGAAGGCGGCGGTGACGAGCCGGAGCTGTCGCTCAAATGGATCCCGCGAGGCGCAGCGCGCTACCGCGTCGCCGGCCGCAGTTTCGTGCTCGGCGCCGGCACCCAGCTGCTGCTCAATCGCGGCCAATCCTACAGCCTCGACATGCGCGAGTCGTCCGAGAGCTTCGTTGTGTTCTTTCCCAGGGCCCTCGCCGACGCGGCGTGGCGCACGCATGGCGCAAGGGACGAAGCCTTTCCCGAAATTCCGGCCGTAGCGAGTTCGCCAACGCCCCTGTTGCAGGCTTCGCTGACGCGCCTGCGTGACGAGGCACGCCGTGCCGCGCCGGCGCAGGCTGCGCTGGTCGAGGGGGCCTTCGCGCTGCTCGCGGACGTTGCCGCACTCGCCTTCGCGCGCCGCGGGATGGCGCAGCGCGTGCCCGCCCTGCGCCGCACGACAAGGGACGAGTTGCTGCGCCGCGTTGCGCGCGCCGAGACCTATCTGGTCGAAACCCAAACGCATGCGACGCTCGAAGGCGCCGCGGCGGCCGCGGCCCTGTCGCCGTTCCATCTGATCCGCGTCTTCCGCGCCGTCTATGGCCGGCCGCCGCTCGCTTTCGCGGCAGCGCGGCGTCTCGATGCCGCGCGTGACGCCCTGATCATGACGGCCGACGCAATCGAGGATATCGCCCGCGCCGCCGGGTATGAAAGCCGCAGCGCCTTCGACCGCGCCTTCGTCCGCCAGTTCGGCGCCACGCCGGGGGCGGTACGTGCGGCCCGCAACTGAGATTCGCAATTTCGGCGGATGCGAGCGGCGCGCAGGCCCCCTAGTCTGGTGGCGAAACAGGGGGAAGGACGGCGATGCCCGAGACGACGACATTCTTCAAGCTGGCCGAGGCCGACGATGCCGAAGGTCTCGCCGCCGTGCTGGGTGACCGCAGCGATGCGAGCCGCATCCGCAACGACAACGGCGAGTCGTTGTTCCTGTTCTGCACCTTCCGAGGCCGGGTGAAGTGCGCCGCAATGCTCAAGGCACGCGGCGGGCTTTCGCTGCATGAGGCGGCGCTCGCCGGGGACGTTTCTCGGCTCGATGCGCTCTTGAAACAGGCGCCCTGGGCCGTCGACCTGCTATCGCCGGACGGCTGGACCGCGCTGCACCTCGCCGCCTTCGTCGGCAATGACGACGTGGTGATCCTGCTGCTCGAGGCCGGCGCAAGCGGCCGCATCATGGGCCGCGCCTTCGAACAGAATCTCGCACTGCACGCCGCCTGTGCCGGACGGCGCATCGGCAAGCCGGCCTTCGAAAGGCTGATTGCGGCGACCGGTGTCGATGCGCTGCAGAAACAGGGCTATACCGCGCTGATGATCGCCGCCGGCAATGGCTACGAGACCTGCGTCGATGCCTTGCTTGCGGCCGGCGCCGACAAGGCGATCAAGCTTGCCGACGGCAAGACGGCGGCCGATCTCGCCGGCGAACGCGGCCACGCGGATCTGGCCAGGCGGCTCGCGCCTTAGACAGTGCGAACATGGCTGTGCGTGTGATGCCTGCGCTTACTCCTCGCCGAACTTGGCTTCGATAAGCGCCAGGATCGCGGTCAGGGCTTCGCCGGAATCCGCGCCTTCGGCGGAGACTTCCACCTCGGCGCCGAGGCTCGCGGCCAGCATCATCAGCCCCATGATCGAGCGCGCGTTCACCTCCTGGCCGTCCTTGGCGATGATGATCTCGCATTGGAAGCGCGCCGCCGCTTCGACGATCTTGGCCGAGGCGCGGGCGTGCAGGCCGCGCTTGTTGGTGATCCTGGCGATCGCGACGCGCTTGGCGGGTTCGCTCATTCCTTGGCGACACCGGCGAGGTCGGCCGAGCCGGCGCGCATATATTTGCGCCCCGCGGCGATGGCGAGTTTCACCGCTTCGTCCAGCGGCAGCTTGGCGCGCACGTCGATCAGCTTGATCAGGCTGGGCAGGTTGACGCCGGCCAGGACCTCGATCTTGCCGCGCTCCAGCACGGTCAGCGCCAGATTGCAGGGCGTGCCGCCGAACATGTCGGTGGCGATGACGACGCCGCGGCCGACATCGACCGACTTCGCCGCCGCCGCGATCTCGCGCTGGCGGCGCTCGATGTCGTCCTCAGGGCCGATGCAGACGGCCCGCAGATGGGTTTGCGGGCCGACCATATGCTCCATCGCAGCGATGAATTCCTGCGCGAGGCGGCCGTGCGTGACGAGTACGATACCGATCATGGGATGCCTCTGATGTGGTGTCACGATAGCAAGGTTCAAGGGGCGGCACAGGCCTCAATTGCGCTTGACAGGGGCGCGCGCACCCCGGTGTCGCAGGGCTGCGATAACCTTGTCGGGTGCCGACGCCTCGAAAGCATTGAGCGAAATCAAGGTGGGACGCGTGGCGGGCGCCAGCGGCGAAGGCGGCGCATAGGTCCGGTGTTCCGGCAGACGTTCCGCCCTTGCCGACAGATCGACAACGAGGGCGATGCGGGCGCTGCGGAGGTGCGGCACCGCGACGATGCCGAGGCCGCGGACTTCCAGAAGGCCGGCGATGGTTTTCGGCGCCTGGGCGACGAGCGCGCCGCGCACGACCGACAGATCGCAGCGGTCGTCCGACACCAGCACGGCGCCGCGCCCGATCAGGCGCAGCGCGAGATCGGACTTCCCGGCGCCGCTCCTGCCCAGCAGCAGCACGCCGGCGCGGCCGAGCCGCACGCAGGTCGCATGGATGTTGACGCGGTGGGCCATTCAGCGCGCCAGCGGCAGGACGACGATGAAGCGCGCGCCGCCCGCCTCGCGGTTCTCGGCCGTGATGCTGCCGCCGGCGCTCTCGGCGATCTGGCGCGCGATGGACAGGCCGAGGCCGGAATTGTTGCCGAAATTCGCGTTCGGCCGTTCTGTGTAGAAGCGCTCGAAGATGGTCTCCAGATTGTCCGGCGGGATGCCGGGGCCGTCATCCTCCACCGTGACGCGGGCATTGCCGCCTTCGGCCCGCGCCGCGACCGTGACGGTCGCGCCTTCCTTGCTGAACGACACCGCGTTGTCGATCAGGTTGCGAAACACCTGGCCGAGCCGCTCGTCGCGGCCGAGCACGCGCGCCTGCGCCGGCAACTCGATAGCGAGTTCGACATTGACGCCCTTGGAGATCTCGGTGAAGCGATAGACCTCGACGATGGTCTCCAGCAGATGCGCGAGATCGACGCGCTCGCTGGTCTCGCGGCTGAGCTCGGCATCGAGGCGCGAGGCGTCCGAGATGTCGGTGATCAGCCGGTCGATGCGCTTCACGTCGTTGCGCACGATGCCCATCATCCGCGTCCGCGCCGCATCGTCGGTGGCGCGCGTCAGCATCTCCACCGCGCTCTTGAGCGAGGTCAGGGGGTTCTTCAGCTCGTGCGCCACGTCGGCGGCGAAGCGCTCGATGGCGTCGATGCGGTCGTAGAGCGCGCGCGTCATCGCCGCCAGGCTGGCGGCAAGGTCGCCGATCTCGTCGCGGCGCTCCTCCATGCTCGGAATGGTGCCGCGCCCGGCATGGCCGCTGCGCACTTCGTCGGCCGCCTGGGCGAGGCGCTGCACCGGCTCGGCGATGAAGCGCGCCAGGAACAGCGAGGAGATCACCATCACGGCGACGGCCACCAGGAACACCTGGATCAGCGTCTTGCGCTCGTCGCGCAGGATGTCGTCGATGTCGCCGCCTTCGGTGGTCACCAGCAGCACGCCGTAGATCGCCTTGAAGCGCTGGATCGGCATGGCGATGGAGAGCACCAGCTTGTTGCGCTCGTCGACGCGCTCGGCCGAAGCGCTGTCGCCGCCGAGCGCGGTGGTGACTTCGCCATAGACGCGGCCGTCGTCGCCGGCCTCGAAATAGGGATCCAGGTGCGTGAAGGGGCGCACGCCCATCACGCCGTCATAGAGGCGCGCGACGCTGGCCTTGAAGCGGTCCCAGCCGTCGATCGGCGGCAGGTCCTGGACCTGCACGACGTTGCGCGCCAGCAGGTAGCGGGTGTCGACCAGAAGGCGCCCATTGGTGTCGTACAGCCGGGCGCGCAGCCGGGTCGGCGCAATCAGCTGGCGCAAGAGCGGCTTGGCCTGGCTGACGAAGACCATGTGGTTGTCCTCGTCGGTGGTGTATTCGGCCAGCGTGCTGGCGACGATCTGGGCCTGCTGCTGGATGCCGCTGAGGCGCTCGTCGACCAGGCTGGCGCGCTGCGACTGCACCGTCAGCACGCCGGCGATCAGCACGACCAGCGCAAAGGCGTTGAACAGGATGATGCGGCGCGACAGCGCGGAGAAGCGCGAACGCCGGAGGGGCGCGGCCATGCTCAAGCCCGACTGCGCGGCGGCTTAAGCCTCGCGATAGCGGTAGCCCACACCATACAGCGTCTCGATGGCGTCGAAATCGTCGGCGGCAACCTTGAATTTCTTGCGCAGCCGCTTGATGTGGCTGTCGATAGTGCGGTCGTCGACATAGACCTGGTCGTCATAGGCGGCATCCATCAAGCTGTCCCGGCTCTTCACGAAGCCCGGGCGCTGCGCCAGCGCCTGGAGAATGAGGAATTCGGTGACGGTGAGGCGGACCGGCTTGCCGTCCCAGGTGCATTCGTGGCGCTGCGGATCGAGCGCCAGCTTGCCGCGCACCAGCGCTTCCTTCTTGCCCTCGGGCCCCGGCGGCAGGCCCTTGTTGGCGTCGGCGCGGCGCAGCACCGCCTTGACCCGCTCCAGCAGCAGGCGCTGCGAGAAGGGCTTGCGGATATAGTCGTCGGCGCCGGCGTTCAGCCCCATCAACTCGTCGATCTCCTCGTCCTTCGAGGTCAGGAAGATCACCGGCAGGTCGGCGGTCTGGCGCAGCCGGCGCAGCAGCTCCAGACCATCCATGCGCGGCATTTTGATGTCGAGGATGGCAAGGTCGGGCGGATTGGCGGTCAGCGCGGTCAAGGCGGAGGCCCCGTCGGAGAAGGTGCGGACATGGTAGCCCTCCTGCTCCAGCAGCATGTTGACCGAGGCGAGGATGTTCTTGTCGTCGTCGACGAGGGCGATGTTGGCCATGATTCGAAAACCCTTGCAGCGGCTCGCACTATAAGGTGCTGCGGCGCAAAGCAAAGCCGCCCCGGCGGCGGCGCGGCCGTCGCCGGACCCTGGCCGCTGCGCGCCAGGATCGCGAGCAGGCGGGTGAGCTCGCGCGTAGCGCAGAGCTGCGCCCAGGTGGCGGCCCGGCGCGCACGGAACGCAGCGCCATAGCGTCCATGGCTGAGGCGGTTGCGGTTGCCGGGCTGAGCGCCGCGCGCCCGCCTCGGCAGACCCAGCGCAGCGCGCAGCCTTTGCACTGCCCGGCGGGACAGGGGCGCCTCGCAAGCGATTGAAATGTTTCGCCCGGCGTACATTCGAACCCCTACTTCGCTTCAGGGGGGTGGGGGGTGTCGGAAGCGGGCGCAGCGTCGTCCGAAGCGGGCGCCGGCCAGCCCTTGCCGGCCAGCCCGGCCAGCCGCCGTTCGAGCTCTTCGACCGCGGCATCGGACGACTGGCCGTCGCCATGCCGCGCCGACATCTCCGCCGCGAAGCGCTGCGCGATGTCGGCAAGGCCGGGGCTCAGTCCGCTGGCCGGCGACGGCAGCTCGCCGGCGCCGTCGCCCGGCGCCGCCGGCAGCGAGAAGCTGTGCACGACGGTCGTCGCGCGCTGACGGTGCTTGGCCTTGGCGCCGGCGCGGCGGTCGCTGTGGCGGATGGTGAAATCCTGGCTGAACTGGCCGCGCAGCCGGGCGAAGCCGGTCAGCAGGCGGGCGCTGGCCTCGGCGAGGCGGGCGGCATCGCGCAGCTCGGCCGAGCGCGCCGCCTGCCAGCTGGTGACGGCATTGACGCTCGGGCGGGCGAGGGCGTTCGGCTCCTGCGCCGCGCCTTCGGTCAGGTTGGGAAAGGCGCCGGTGGCCAGGATCATGCAGTCGGCGACGCCCTGGGTGAGGACGCCCAGCTGCATGTCGACCCGCTCGGCGATGGTGCCGCGATAGAAAAACGAGGCCGGATTGGGGGCGGGGTCGAGCACGGGGTCGGTGGATTCGTCGTCGTCCATGGAAGGGTCTCCTGATTGAAACCGTTCATGGTATGTTCATTGCAACGCGGAGTCAACCTTAGGTTGTAGTGGGGTGGTGGCACTGTTTGAGTTTTCTCAGCGAACGTGCCCGAGGACACGAAGTGCGTGCCCGATCGATTCAATGGGAAATTTCCCCAATCCGGCGAGAATGGAGGCTGCCTGTTCAATATTCTGTTTTTCGAAACTAGATGGCATGCGGCCCTCGCCGTTTGGCGAACGGCGCTTGAACTCAGCAACCGCTGGAAATTCAATCCACTCGATCGAGCGCAGCGCAAAGGGGCCAAATTCAACCGTGTCTATGTACGGCCAAGGCTTCTTGCCGTAGGCGTAGGCTCTCGGGCGGTTGATAGTATGCACCTCGTCCGCATCAACAAATTTGATGCGGGCCTGCTTCAAGTTCAAATCCGGTCTATCAAGCGCGGTAAATAGCTTTCGCCATTTGGTATCGGACATGAGAGAGGCGGTGAATCCGCGTGGATTGCGGCGCCCTTTGGAAATTACGCTTGACCTAAGCTGCATCTCGGTTCGCTTCCCAATCCTCTAGCACCTGCACCATATCAGACATTTCCCAAAGCTTGGGAGCGACGCCAGCTGCCATTGCTATTGCGACGGTCCCCGAAGGGGAGTGGGAGAAGTAGAGGGATTGCGGTGATATAGAGTCTCGCAAGCCAGCAACTAAGGATCAGCCGTGAGCCAACCCTCCAGCACTTTCAATCCGCGCAGGTTTCGCTCGACCGTGCCGTTTTATGCGCGCTATCGGCTCGGCTATCCCGAGGCGTTGATCGCGCGCGTCGCCGAGACGGTCGGGCTTGGGCCCGGCGATGCGGTGCTGGATCTGGGCTGCGGGCCGGGGCTCTTGGCGGTGCCGCTGGCGCGGCTGGGGTTCAAGGTCACCGCGGTCGATCCCGAGCCGGACATGGTCGCGGCCTGCCGCGACGCGGCGGGCGCGGCCGGCGTCACGCTCGATGTGCGCCAGGGCAGTTCGTTCGACCTGCCGGGCGGCATCGGGCCGTTCCGGCTGGTGACGATGGGACGCGCGTTCCACTGGATGGACCGCGAGGCGACGCTGAAGACGCTGGACGGCATCGTTGCGGCGGACGGCGCGCTCGCCTTCTTCGACGACGACCATCCGGCGACGGCCGAGAATGCCTGGCGGCGCAGCCTGCGCGATCTCGGCGATCGCTATGGAAGGGGCCTGTCGTCGCATATGCAGCAGGCGCGGGCGCCCGGTTATCGCAGCAAGGAAGCGCTGCTGCTGGATTCGGCCTTCCCGCGCCTCGCCGGCCTCAGCGAATTCATCCGCCGCACGATCGGCGCCGACGCGATCGTCGGGCTGGCATTCTCGCTGTCGACGACGTCGCCGGAACGGCTGGGCGAGAAGGCGGCGCCGTTCGAGGCGGAGCTGCGCGCGGCGCTGGCGGCGCTGTCGCCGGACGGACGCTTCACCGAGATCGCGGAATTGAGCGCGCTGGTGGCAAGGCGGGGGTAAAGCCGTTCACAACAGAGCGACGAAGTCGTCCACCGACAAGCCGGCCTGGCGAATGATCGCGCGAAGGGTGCCCGGTTTGAGATCGCGATTGCCATGGACAGGGACAACGACCGTTCTCGACCGGTCGCCGGGTTGCGTCAGCAGATGGTGGCTTCCGGATATGCGCACAGAGACGAAACCCGCCTTGTACAGCGCCTGAATCACGCGTTGACCGCTCGTGATCGGCAGCCGCGCGGCCGCCATTCATGCCGCCACGGTTACGCGACGAACTTCGGGCAATGCATCGGGTGGAATGGCGAGACCTTGCTGGCGGCGATAGGAAAGCACGAGGTGAATTGCGTCTTCGGCATTGGCAAGCGCTTCAGCTTCCGTGTCGCCTTCTGTGATCACTTCAGGAAGGGCAGGGACCAGCACGGTGAAGCCGCCGCCTTCCTGCGGTTCCAGCACAACCGTAAAGCTGTAGTCGTTCGCCATCGTCAGCTCCCGCTCAAACGAACTCGACCTTCAGGATCTCGTACGACCGCGAGCCGCCGGGGGTTGCGACTTCGACGGTGTCGCCCTTGCCTTTGCCGATCAGGGCGCGGGCGATGGGCGAGGACAGCGAGATGCGGCCGTGCTTGGCGTCGCTCTCGACGTCGCCGACGATCTGGTATTTGCGCTTGGCGTCGGTGTCCTCGTCGACCAGCGTCACGGTGGCGCCGAACTTCACGGTCGAGCCCGAGAGCTTGGAGACGTCGATCACCTCGGCGCGGCCGATCTGGTCCTCGAGTTCCATGACGCGGCCTTCGATGAAGCTCTGGCGCTCCTTGGCGGCATGGTACTCGGCGTTCTCCGACAGGTCGCCATGGGCGCGCGCCTCCGCGATCGCCTTGATGATCTCATGGCGGTCGACGTTCTTGAGCTGATTCACTTCGTCCTCGAGGGCCTTGTAGCCCGCGGCGGTCATCGGAATGCGTTCCATGGCAGTCGTCCTGTAATCGGCAAAGAAGCTCCGCCCGGCCCCGCGTGGCGGGATTGCCGGTGGCGGAAGTCTGCGGTGTTTTTAGTAAGTCCTTGTTACGCCTTGGTTTATTCGTCCCAACAGGGGGCGCCAACAGGCAAATTGTAAGACCGGCGGGGTGCGACTTCAAGGGCACACCGGCAAGGGCCCGCTTTATGGTTAGGCGTAGCTTTGCAGCGTGCGGACGCCGAGGTCGCCGTGCTGCAGCGCCGCGATGCCCTCCGCGGCGGCGGCGGCGCCCGCCATGGTGGTGTAGTAGGGCACTTTCATCGTCAGCGCGGTGCGGCGGATCGACAGCGAATCGGTCAGCGCCTGGCTACCGTCGGTGGTGTTGAAGACCAGGTGGATCTCGCCGTTCTTGAGCGCGTCGACGACATGCGGGCGGCCCTCCAGCACCTTGTTGATGCGCCTGACCGCAACGCCGGCGGCCTCCAGCGCGTCGGCGGTGCCGCGCGTCGCCAGGATGTCGAAGCCGAGCGCGATCATCTGGCGCGCCGGGCCGACGGCATAAGGCTTGTCGGCGTCGCGCACCGAGATGAAGACGCTGCCGGCGAGCGGCAGCTTGAGCCCGGCGCCGATCTGGCTCTTGGCGAAGGCGCGGCCGAAATTGGCGTCGAGGCCCATGACCTCGCCGGTCGAGCGCATCTCCGGCCCCAGGATGGTGTCGACGCCGGGAAAGCGCGCGAAGGGCAGCACCGCCTCCTTGACCGCGATATGCGCCGATCGGGACGGCGTGAGATCGAAGGTCTTCAGCCGCTCGCCGGACATCACGCGGGCCGCGATGGCGGCGACCGGCAGGCCGATCGCCTTGGCGACGAAGGGCACGGTGCGGCTGGCGCGGGGGTTCACTTCGAGGACGTAGATGTCGCCCTCCTGCACGGCGTATTGCACGTTCATCAGGCCGCGCACCTTGAGCGCCCGCGCCATGGCGACGGTCTGGCGCTCGATCTCGCGCAAGGTGGCGGGTTTGAGCGAATGGGGCGGGATGGCGCAGGCGCTGTCGCCCGAATGCACGCCCGCTTCCTCGATATGCTCCATGATGCCGGCGATGAAGACCTCGCCGTCGTGGTCGCAGATGGCATCGACGTCGACTTCGGTGGCGTGGTGCAGAAAGCCGTCGATCAGCACCGGATTGTCGCCGGAGATGCGGAACAGCTCGCCCGATTGCACCTGGGTCTTCAGATGCGCCTCGTCGGCGCACACCACCATGCCGCGGCCGCCCAGCACATAGGACGGGCGCAGGATCACCGGATAGCCGATGCTTCGGGCGGCGGCGACGGTTTCCTCCGCCGTCATCGCGGTGGCGTTGCGCGGCTGCTTGAGGCCGAGTTCGTGGAGCAAGACCTGGAAGCGCTTGCGATCCTCGGCGAGGTCGATGGCGTCGGCGCTGGTGCCCAGGATCGGCACGCCTTCGGCGGCCAGCATGTTGGCGAGCTTGAGCGGCGTCTGGCCGCCGAACTGGACGATGACGCCGGCGAGGGTGCCGTTCGACTGCTCGACGCGCACGATCTCCAGCACGTCCTCGACGGTCAGCGGCTCGAAGTAGAGGCGGTCCGAGGTGTCGTAGTCGGTCGACACGGTCTCCGGGTTGCAGTTGATCATGATCGTCTCGAAGCCCTGGGCCGAGAGCGAGAAGGCGGCGTGGCAGCAGCAATAGTCGAACTCGATGCCCTGGCCGATGCGGTTGGGGCCGCCGCCGAGGATGATGATCTTCTTGTTGTCCGTGGGTTTGGCTTCGCATTCGGCTGCGCCGCCGAAAGGGGTCTCGTAGGTCGAGTACATATAGGGCGTCAGGGCGGCGAATTCGGCGGCGCAGGTGTCGATGCGCTTGAACACCGGGCGCACGCCCAGCGCGGCGCGCGCGGCGGCGACCGCCTGGCGGGTCGAGCCGGTCAGCGTCGCCAGCCGCGCGTCGGAGAAGCCCATCTGCTTGAGGCGGCGCAGGCCGATAGCGTCCTTCGGCAGGCCGGCGGCGCGCACGCGCGCTTCGGTGGCGACGATGGCCTCGATCTCGCCGAGGAACCAGGGGTCGTATTTGGTGATGGCGTGGATTTCGGCGAGCGGGAAGCCGTAGCGCATCGCCTGCGCCGCCAGCAGCAGGCGGTCCGGCGTCGCCCGGCCGAGCGCGGCGCGGATGGTGTTCTCGTCGTCCTCCAGCGCGATCTCGTCGAAGCCGGTGAGGCCGGTCTCCAGCGAGCGCAGCGCCTTCTGGATCGACTCGGCGAAGGTGCGGCCGATGGCCATGGCCTCGCCGACCGATTTCATCGAGGTCGTCAGCAGCGGCTCGGCGCCGGGGAATTTCTCGAAGGCGAAGCGCGGGATCTTGGTCACGACATAGTCGATGGTCGGCTCGAAGGCGGCCGGCGTCACCTTGGTGATGTCGTTGTCGAGCTCGTCGAGCGTGTAGCCGACGGCCAGCTTGGCCGCGATCTTGGCGATGGGAAAGCCGGTGGCCTTGGAGGCCAGCGCCGAGGAGCGCGAAACCCGCGGGTTCATCTCGATCACCACCATGCGGCCGTCGGCCGGGTTGACCGCGAACTGCACGTTGGAGCCGCCGGTCTCGACCCCGATCTCGCGCAGCACCGCGATGCTGGCGGAGCGCATGCGCTGGTATTCCTTGTCGGTCAGCGTCAGGGCGGGCGCCACGGTGATGGAATCGCCGGTGTGCACGCCCATGGCGTCGACGTTCTCGATCGAGCAGATGATGATGGCGTTGTCGGCGCGGTCGCGCACGACCTCCATCTCGTATTCCTTCCAGCCGAGCACCGATTCCTCGATCAGCACTTCGTTGGTCGGCGAGGCCTCGAGGCCGCCCTCGACGATGCGGTAGAATTCCTCGCGGTTGTAGGCGATGCCGCCGCCGGTGCCGCCGAGCGTGAAGCTGGGGCGGATCACCGCCGGCAGGCCGACCAGCGCCAGCGCGTCGCGGGCGCCGTTCTGCGACTCGGCGGCGAGCTCGATGATCGGGTTGTTGCGGCTGTCGTAGAGGAATTCGCCGTGGGCGTCCTTCTTGTGGCGCAGCTCGCCCTTCAGCGTGACGCCCTTGGGGACCTCCAGGCCGATGCGCAGCATCGCCTGGCGGAACAGCTCGCGGTCCTCTGCCTTGTCGATGGCGTCGGCGCTGGCGCCGATCAGCTCGACGCCGTATTTCTCCAGCGTGCCGCGCTTGCGCAGCGACAGCGCGGTGTTGAGCGCGGTCTGGCCGCCCATGGTCGGCAGCAACGCGAAGACGCGGCCGGGCGGCACGTTGGGCTTCTCGGCGGCGATGATCTGCTCGACGAATTCGGGCGTGATCGGCTCGATATAGGTCGCGTCCGCCATCCCCGGATCGGTCATGATCGTGGCCGGGTTGGAATTGACCAGCACCACGCGGTAGCCCTCGGCCCTGAGCGCCTTGCAGGCCTGCACGCCGGAATAGTCGAACTCGCAGGCCTGGCCGATGACGATGGGCCCGGCGCCGATGATCAGGACGGTGTGGATGTCGGTCCGCTTGGGCATGCTTTATCCCGGTTGTCCTGGGCCTCTCGGCCCAGGCGGCTCACGCGCGTGAGAGCGCCACGCGGATGCGCGGTCGCTCGGCCCTATTTGCAGGTTAAGGGGATCGTTTAGCGAGGAGTCGGGCGCGCGGCAACCCTTGCGATCCGCATTCGCTTCCCCCAGCAGGGGGCGAGGCAGGGCGAGACGGTGTTTCAGCGCGAGAAGCTGTGAATCGAAAGAGATTTGCCGGCGCAGCCACCACGTTTCGGCGATTGCCGCTTCGCTTTGCCGCTCCCTCGCCGGCCGGCCCGGGGGGCAGGCGCGCGAGGGCTCATTTCAACCCCGCCGCCGAAGCGACGGCGGTCCTGGCGTGGCGCTGCGCCACCCGCCCGGCGAGCGCGGCGAGGTCGGCGCGCAACGCGGGCGGGCTCAAGATCTCGATCTCGTCGCCGAAACGCAGCAGATCGCGCAGGCCGTGTTCGCCGGGCTCGACCGGCAGCGTGCAGCGGACGAAGCCCCGGCGATCCGGCCTGGCGGCGCTGCGCCTGGCGGCATCGTTCGCATGAGGACCGAGCAGCGGCAGCAGCGCCATCCCTTTGGGCGACAGCCGCACCGACGCCGCATCGCGATAAAGGCTGGTCTCGTAGGCGCGCGAGGAGGCTTGCCAATGGGCGGCGAGGTCGAAGCGTCGGGGCCGCGCGAAGCCTTCGTCCGTGATCGTGGCGTCTTCGATCGCGGCGACGCGATAGGTCCGGATGGCGCTGCCGCTTTGCGCCACGAGGTACCAGATGCCGGCTTTCAGCACGAGGCCGAGCGGTGCGAGCTTGCGGGCATAGACCTGCCCCGAATTGCGGTAACCGGCCTTGAGATAGCGCGCGCTCCACACGGCGCGCGCCACGGTCTGCAGCGCGGGCAGCGGATCGGCGCCGCGGAACCAGCCGACCGGGTCGAGGTGGAAGCGCGAAGCGATGCGCTCGGCCTCGCCCTGCATGCGCGCCGGGAGCGCCGCCGTCAGCTTGAGCCGGGCGGCGGAGAGCAGATCGGCAAGGCCGAGTTCGGCCGCCGGGCCGGGCAGGCCCGCCAGGAACAGCGCCTCCGCCTCGTCCTGGGTGAGGCCGGTCAGCCGCGTGCGGTAGCCGTCCATCAGCTCGAAGCCGCCGCTGCGCCCGCGCTCGGCATAGACCGGCACGCCGGCGGCGCTCAACTGGTCGATGTCGCGGTGGATGGTGCGCACCGAGACCTCGAATTCCCCGGCCAGCGCGGTCGCGCTCAGGCGGCCCTTGGACTGGAGCAGCATCAGGATCGTGAGGAGGCGGCTGGCGCGCATGATTTTCAGATCGCACGGAAATCATGACATTCGACGTCATGTTTAGGGGCTTACACCGTCTTCCGCAACAGACGGACAAGGACGCAACACCATGAAAACCCCAACGCTTGCCAAGATCGCTTCGCTCGCCGCACTGCTCGGGCTGGCCGCGGCGCCGCCCGCACGCGCCAATGCCGATGCGCCGCCGCCGGCCGCCGACACGCAGGACCTCTCCGGCCTGCACGCGTTCGACTTCCTGGCGGGAAGCTGGCGTGCCCATCACCACGTGCTCAAGGAGCGCCTCGCCGGCAGCCATGACTGGTGGGATTACGACGGCACGGCGACGGCCTGGCTGACCCTGGACGGCTACGGCAATGTCGACGACAACACGCTGAACAAGCCGACCGGCTTCTATCGCGCCATGACGCTGCGCACCTACGATCCCAAGACCGGTCTGTGGTCGATCTGGTGGGTCGACGGGCGCATGCCGGCGATCAATCTCGATCCGCCGGTGCGCGGGCGCTTCGCGGACGGTGTCGGCACGTTCTACGCCGACGACACGTTGCGCGGAAAACCGATCAAGGTGCGCTTCATCTGGAAACCGATCGACCACCGGCACGCCCATTGGGAACAGGCGTTCTCGCCCGACGGCGGCCGGACGTGGGAGACCAACTGGACGACGGATTTCGAGCGGGTGAAGTGAGCGTCGGCAAAATCTCCCTCTCCCTTGTGGGAGAGGGGGTGCATCCAGCTCTGCCCTCGCCCAGGCCTTCCTGAGGCGATGGGCGGCGCATCCGAATCCCGAGCGGCCTTGAAACGGGCGTTCTGCGGCACCAATTCTCTCTTGCGCATGCAAGCATCCGAGGGGGATTCATGCTTCGTTTCGGCGCGTTGACGGCTTTTATCCTCTGTTTTGCTGCGGGACCGGCACTCGCCGACGATCTGCAACCGGTTCTGTCAGCGGCTCTGCAGGGGACGACGGTTCCGGCGGCCGGCGTGCTCGTGATCCGCGACGGGAAAATCGATGCCATAGCGGTTGATGGCGTCCGCGAACTGGGCCAACCCGAAACCGTGCGGCCCGACGATCTGTGGCAGATCGGATCGGACACCAAGCCGATGACCGCGGCGCTGATTCTACGGCTGGTGGAGCAGCATCGGCTTTCGCTGGATGCGCCGCTCTCGACCACGCTGCCGGAGCTGGCGGCGAAGGCGCGACCGGAATATCGCGCGGTGACGCTGCGCGAGCTGCTGCACCACACCTCGGGCCTGCCGCATGACAGCTCGGATATCGCGCAGGCCTACGCCGCCGGTTTTCGCGATATGCGCTCTGTGCCGGGGCAACGCCTGGACTATCTCGCGACGGCACTGAAGGATCCGCCGGTCGCGCCGCCGGGCAAGGAAGCGCATTACAGCAACACCGGCTTTCTCCTCGCGGCGGCCATCGCGGAGCAGGCCACGGGCGTCTCGTACGAAGTCTTGATGCAGCGCGAGATCTTCACACCGCTCCACATGACCCGGGCGCGCTTCGGTCTGACGCCGGAAAACCACGGCCATATCGGCGGCCGCGTCGTCACGCCCGACGAGGAGGTCCCGCCGCTGTTCGATCCGGCCGGCGGCGTGTCCGTCAGCCTTTCGGATTGGGCGAGGTTCTGCATCGACCAGCTTGCCGGCGCGAAGGGGCAGGGGCGTCTGCTGACGGCGGAGAGCTACCGGCTCATGCAGTCGCCGGACCTCGCGACAGGCAACGGCCTGGGCTGGGGCGTCGATGCGACGTTCATGGATCGGCAGGGACCGATGCTGTCGCACACCGGATCGGATGGCGCCTGGTATTCGATGGTCGTCCTGTTTCCGGCGAGCGGCAACGGGCTGCTGGTCAACGCCAATGCGGGGGCGGACATGGGCGGCGAAAAGGCCGACAAGGCCGTTCTCAAAGCGCTGCTGTCGAGCCTCGCGCCGCCCGCGAAATAGACGTCAGTTGTGCTACCTCGCCAGGCGGATGCACGTCTCTTGTTCAACTCGCGCTGTCATCCCCGGCTGAGCGATGCGTAGCATCGCGAAGGGAAGGGGACCCAGGTGCCAACCACCGTCACAGTGTTTACCGCCTGGGTCCCCTTCCCTCGCTTCGCTCGCCGGGGATGACAGTCATATTTAATTTGACGAGCGTACGGGTTTTAACTCTTCCACCTGAGCGTCCTTTCCGTCACCGGGTTCACGAAGGGCGTGCCGTTGGCCACCGATTCCGCCCAGGCTTTCTTGAGGCGGTGGTACCACATGGCGGGGACGTCGGAATCCTGGATCAGCATCAGGGGCGGATTGAACTTCAGGCCTTCTTTCTGCAGCTCGACGATTCTGCGGTCGTCGCCGAGGAAGGTGGGGCCGAGCGCCATGAAGAACGGTTTGATGAAGCCGAGCCAGGCCGGCCAGTAGAAGATTTGCGTCACGCGCGTCGTCTCGGCATCGATCGGCGTGCAGGTGGTGAGGCCAACCACCGCGATGTGCTTGCCCGCCACCGTGCCGGCGATGTTCTCGAAGCGGATGCTGGGGAGCTCGAAGGTGATCTCGGTCGAGACGTCGGCGCCGAGCAGGCCGTAGACCGGCTTGCTCGGCTTGTGGCGCGTCATCACGAAGCCGTTCGGCAGCGGCGCGTAGGTCTTGGTCTTGTCGCGCGGCGTGCGGCGCCACCACCAATGGCTGTGGACATAGGGGCCGTGCGCCGGGTCCATCAGGCCGAGCACGGCGTGATCGATGCCGCAGGCGAAGATCTGGCTTTCGCTCCAGCGCGGCCTGGCGTTGGGCACGCCGACCTTCGGTGGTTCGCCGCGCGGCGCCGCGCCCTCGCGTCCCGCCGCCGCCATGTAGACCCAGATCAGGCCGTCCTGCTCGCGCAGCGGGTAATTCCGTACACGGATTTTCGCGGCGTCGATGGTTTCGTCGCCGACCAGCGAGGGGATCAGCGAGCATTGGCCGTCCTTGCGGAAGCGCCAGCCGTGATAGGGGCACTCGACCGTGTCGTCGGCGAGGACATGCCCCGCCGACAGCGGCACGCCGCGATGCGGACAGATGTCGCGCAGCGCGAACGCCTTGCCGTCGCGGCCGCGGCCGATCAGCACCGGCTCGCCGAGCAGCATCTCGCGGCGCAGGCTGCCCCGGGCGACGGTCGCAGCGAGCGCCGCCATGTACCAGCTGTCGCGCAGGAATGTGGGAACGTCTTCGATTCCCCCTCCGCCCTTCGCACCTGACGGTGCTACGGGCGGCGGCGTGGCCGTCTCGCCGATCACGGCTGCGGCGGCGCGCCGGGCGGCGCGGCCGGCGGTGCCTTGAGCAGGCTGTCGAGCGTCGTCATGAAAAGCTGGCCCTTGAAGGCCGGCAATTTATACGCCCATCCCGAGGCGCGCGCATTGATGGCGCTGGCCTCCTTGGCCGCGTCGTTGCCGGCCGGTCCCAGCGCCTCGGCCGACAGTATGGCCCAGTAATCCTGGCCTTGCTTCAGGACATTCACGGTTACTTTCAGCCCGTCGAAGGTCTTGGTGACGAGGCGCGCCGTGGTCGCAGGGTTGCTGAAATCCAGCTCGCGCGCCAGGCGCACATCGTCGAAGCCGAAGCCGGTGATGGCGGCGGCGACGCCGTCGGGGATGGTCGGATCGCTGACCGCTTTGCCGGCCGGGACCGGCGTCAGCGTGAAGTCCGCATCGCTCGGCCTGGCGCGGGCCACCACAAAGGAGGCGCTGCCGGCCGGATCGACGTCGACTTCCTGGATGCGGGCGCGGTCGACGTCCATCACATGCTTGTCGAGCCAGTCGGCCAGCGCGGCGCGCGGATCGAGCACCGAACGCACCAGCCAGCTCTGGTCTTCGCCGGTGTGGCGCACGAACAGACCGGTGGCGCCCGAGGGATCGCCGATGTCCTCGCTCTTGCCGGCGATCAGCGAGGCAAGTTCGTGGCCCTTGTCGTCGGCGACCGCGATCAGGACGCCGTCGCCGGCGGGCGGCGCGCCCAGGCCGACGAAATGCAGCCAGTCGGGCCGCGCCGTCTTGGGCTCGATGGTCTGCAGGGCGGCGAGACCGACCACGGTGCGCTGCACCAGGTCGAACGCGGCGGGATAGTCGCTGCGCTCGGGCACCACCCAGCCCTTCTCGGGCACGAAGGTGACGTCGAAGGCGCCGGCCTTCGAGGCGATGTGGATGCGCGCGACGTTGCGCGCCTCGCCGGCGAAGCCGGGGAAGAATTGCGCCGGCGCGCTGCTCGGGCCTTCTTCGCGCGCCTGCTGCCACACGGCTGCGAGCGCCAGGAGCAGGCCGACCAGCGCGGCGGCGCCCAACACCGCGAGATTGCGGCGGCGCGGATCGGCGAGGAAGCGGTTCAGGTCCATCGCGTGCCTCAATGCGCCAGCGCGCGGGCGCGGCGGCGGCGCCGCAGCCAGGCGAGCAGGACCGCGAAGCCCGCCACGAACAGCGGCACCAGCACGATGTTGACGATGGCGAGGATGTCGCCCAGCGTGTCGATGTCCTTGCGCAGATTGTGCTGCACATTGCGCAGCGCGGTGCGCGTTTCGGTCAGCTCCTTCTTGAAGCGGTCGATCTCGGCCTGCTGCGCGGCGGTGAGCCCTTGCGCGTTGCTCGGCTGGCCATTGGTGCTGCCGCCCTGTTCGAGTTCGTGCAGGCGCTGCTGCACCGCCGTCATGCGCGCCTGCAGCGCCTCGGCCTCGGTCTGGAACTGCGCCTGGGCCTCGGCCTGGATTTCCTTGACCACGGTGAAGGGGCGGTCGTTGGTGGCGCGGGTGCGCAGCGAGATCAGGTCGCTCGAGCCCATCAGGTTCTCCACCGCGTTCATCACGAAGGCGCCGTTGTCGGCGAACGGCGTGGCGACGCGCTTGCCGAAGGCGTTCTCGACATGCACCCAGAAGCGGTCGTCGAAGATGTCGCTGTCGGCCATGACGATGACGTTGATCGCCCCGCTCGACTGCTTCAGCTGCGGCGGCAGGGCGGGCGGCGGCGGCTGGCCGGCCGTCGTCATCGCCGCCGGCGGGCCTTCGGGGAAGGCGGTGCCCGCGGGACCGGAAACGCGCGCCGCGATGACGAACGCCTCGCCCGTCGGATTGATCGCGCTCATCAGATCCTGGGGCCGCGGATTGAAGCGCACGGCCTCGGTGTCGAGCAGGGCGGCCTCGTCCGAGGAGCGCACCAGCGGCGCGAACGTCGTGCCGGCGCCCTTCAAGGGATGCAGCGCGCCGGCGCTGGCGAGGTTGAGCGATTGCAGCGAGGCGGTGACGATGTCCTTGGCGTCGAACTGCGCCGCGCCCAGATGCAGCCAGATCGGGTAGCTCGCCACCGGGTTGCGCGGATCGCTCGACACCTGCACGCGCTGCGCCAGCGCCTTGTCGGCGACGACCTTGCCCGGCGTATAGCCGATGCCCCAGGCGTGGAACAGCTGCGGCAGGTCGGAGGCGGGCGCGCCGCCGCCCTGCGGGTCCATGCCGCCGCCGCCGGCCTGCGCCAGCTCCGAATTGGGATCGACGAACACCAGCGCGTGGCCGCCGCGCAGCACGAACTGGTCGATGGCATAGAGCGCCGCGGCGCTCAGCCCGGCCGGATGCACGATCATCAGCACCGCGATGTTGTCCGGGATGCGGTTCGCGGCGGGATCGAGCATCTGCGTGGTGTAGCTCTCGGCGAGCTCGGAATAGATCGCGTAAGGCTGCGCGTTGCCCTGCATCGCCGCCTGCATGCCGCCGGCCCCGGTGTCGAGCGGCAGGCTGGAGAGGATGCCAAGCGCCGCCTTCTGCGGCTGCGACAGGTGGTAGATCAGCGTCGACAGGTCGAATTCGAGGTATTGCTCGCGCTCGGGCGTGAAGTAGGGGATGACCTCCTTGCCGTCGATGCGGTTGGTGCCGACCAGACCGAAATAGACCGTGTCGCCGGAATCGGTCGGCGCGCCGGTCAGCCCGTTGCCGGTGGCGTCGTCCTCGGCGGCGGTGAAGGGCTCGGGATCGACCTCCTCGAGGACGATCTTGCCGTGGCTCAGCGCGGCATATTCCTCGAGCAGGTCGTGGACTCGCGTCGCATAGGCCTGGGTCTGGGCGTAGTCGGCGGCGACCTTCTTGGAATAGTAGAATTTGAGCGTGATGGGTTCGGGGATCTTGGCGATGATGGCGCGCGTGCCGTCGGCAAGCGTGAACTGGCCGTTGGCGGTGAGATCGAGCTTGGCCGTCGTGATAAAGGTGGCGGCCGCGATGTTGAGGGTCACGAAGACGATCGTGGCCAGCACCAGCGCGAGGACGGCATAGAGGCGGCGGGAGATCGGCGGCATCGGCTCAGCCGCTCTTCTTGAGGTCGACGACCACGACATTGGCCGTCAGGAACAGGGCGATCAGCGAGAAGAAGAAGATCACGTCGCGCAGGTCGATGACGCCGGCCGAGATCGCGGTGAAATGGGTCAGGAAGCTGAACGACGAGATCGCGTTGACCAGCACCAAGGGCGCCCAGCCGCGGAAGAAATCGAGCACCAGGGGGGCGCCCGAGATCGTGAACAGGAAACAGACCACCACGGTGACGACGAAGGCGATCACCTGGTTGTTGGTGGTCGCCGAGATGCAGGCGCCGATGGCGAGATAGCCGCCGGCCATCAGCAGGCTGCCGACATAGGAGGCGACGATCACGCCGTTGTCGGGACTGCCCAGATAATTGACCGTGAGCCAGATCGGGAAGGTCAGCGCCAGCGCCACCGCGATGAAGGCCCAGGCGGCGAGAAACTTGCCCGCCACCGTCGCCCATAGCGGGATCGGCAGGGTCAGCAGCAATTCCATCGTGCCGGTGCGGCGCTCCTCGGCCCATAGCCGCATGGCGATCGCCGGCACCAGGAACAGGTAGAGCCAGGGATGGTAGCCGAAGAACACCGACAGGTCGGCGATGTTGTTGTCGTAGAAGCGCCCGACATAGAAGGTGAACGAACCCATCGCCAGGAGGAAGATGACGATGAAGACATAGGCGAGCGGCGTCGCGAAATAGGCGGCGAACTCGCGCTTGAAGATCGGCCAGATGTATTTCATGCCGCGTTGGCCTTCGGGCGCGCCGCGTCGTGCGTGGTGATGGCGCGGAACACCTCGTCGAGCCGGCCGGCCTCGGCGTGCAGCTCCTTGACGTCCCACTTTTCGCGCACCGCGAGCGCGGCGATGTCCTCGATCGGCAGGGCGCCGTTCCTGGGGAAGGCGGTGATCTGCACCGTGCCGCCGTCGCGGCTCTCGGCCTCGAGGCCGGCGACGGTGGCGAGCGCCTTGATCTTCGCCAGCGCCGCGTCGCGCTGGCCCATGGGCAGAACGATGGTCACGGCGTTGTGATAGCGCGAGCGCGCCAGGAGCTGCGCCGGCGTGCCGTCGGCGACGATCTGACCGCGGTCGATGATCACGGCGCGGGTGCAGATGGCTTCGACCTCTTCCAGCAGGTGCGTCGAGACGATGATCGCCTTCTCGGCCGCCATGCCGCGGATCAGGGCGCGCACGGCGTGCTTCTGGTTGGGGTCGAGGCCGTCGGTCGGCTCGTCCATGATCAGGACCGGCGGGTCGTGCAGGATTGCCTGGGCCAGGCCGACGCGGCGCTTGAAACCCTTGGACAGGGTCTCGATGGGCTGATCGAGCACGCCTTCGAGCTCGGTCTTGCCGACCGCGGCGGCGACCCGCGCCTTGCCCGCGGCGCCCTTGAAGCCGCGCACTTCGGCGATGAACAGCAGGAATTGCTGCGCCGTCATGTCGCCATAGGCCGGCGCGCCTTCCGGCAGGTAGCCGATGGCGCTCTGGGCCGCGAGCTCGTCGGTTTCCACGTCATGGCCCAAGACCCGCACGCGTCCGGCGCTGGGGGCGAGGAAGCCGGTGATCATCTTCATGGTGGTGGACTTGCCGGCGCCGTTGGGGCCGAGAAAACCCAGGACTTCGCCCTTCGCGACCGTGAGCGACAGATTGGCGACGGCCGTATAGGGCCCGAAACGCTTGGTCAGTCCCTCGATCTCGATCATGTCGCCTGTGCGGAGAAAAGCTGGGGTTTGCTTAGAGAAAACGGCTCCAACCCGCAAGTTCTCCCGGCTTAAGTTTCAGTCACGCCAACGCAAATCACCTCAAACCGTCATGGGCGGCCTTGAGCCGCCCATCCAACTTGGACATTGGGTGGTCGCAGGGACGTTGGATGGGCGGGTCGAGCCCGCCCATGACGCAAGTAGAGATGGAGATGCAACTCTTGACTTAGTTGAATGCTCAATCAAGTATCCTTCCATGGCCGAGGATACGCGCGAGAGACTGGTCATGACCGCGATGCGGCTGTTTTCGGAGAAGGGCTATGGCGCCGCCAGCATCGCCGACATCCTGCGCGGCGCCGGCGCCAACAGCGGCAGCCTCTATCACTTTTTCCCGACCAAGCAGGACCTCCTGATCGAGGTGCTGCGCTGGTACCGCGACGGCATCCACCCGATGCTGCTGGCGCCGGCCTGGGCGGGCGTCGCCGATCCCATCGAACGCGTCTTCGCGCTCCTGGCGCGCTATCGCGAGGCGCTGGCCGGCAGCGATTGCGTCTATGGCTGCCCGATCGGCAACCTGGCGCTGGAGATCCACGAGCCCGATCCGGCAGTGCGCGAACTGATCGCAGTGAATTTCGACGGCTGGGTCGCGGCCATCGCAGGCTGCTACGCCGAAGCCGGCACGCGCCTGCCGCGCGACCTCGACCGCCACGGTCTGGCGGTCTTCACGCTGACCACGATGGAAGGCGGCGTGATGCAGTCGCGCACCCACCGCACGCTGGCCGCCTTCGACCGCTCGGTGGCGATGCTGCGCGACTACGTCACAAGGCTCGAACGCGAAGCCGCAAGGGAGGGGAAGAAAAAATCATGATGCGAAGCCTTCGAAGGGCGTTCGTCGTCGCCGTGCTGGCGTCGCCGGCCGCGGCGGCGGTGAAGGACACGTCGTATGCGGACGCGGGCGGGGCGCGGGTGCTGCGCGAAGCCGTCGTCGTCGATGCGGACCGCAGCGCCGTGTGGCAGGCGTTCACGACCGATGCGGGTTTCGCAAAATGGGCGGTGCCGGTCGTCCACATCACCCCGGGCAATGGCGGACTGATCGAGTTCGCGCTGTCGCCCAACGGCAAGATCGGCGACCCCGGCAATGTCAGGAACCGCATCGACGTGTTCCTGCCCGACGAACTGCTGATCTTCCACAACGAGTTCGTGCCCGCGGGCGGGCCGTTCGATCCGGCGACCTTCGGCTCGGTGCGCACGCTGCTGTCGTTCGACGATGCCGGCGGCGGCAGGACCAGGGTCACCGAAACCGTGGTCGGCTTCGGGACGGGCGCGAATTACGACCAGCTCTACGCCCATCTGCGCGGCGGCAATGCGCAGTATCTGACGGCGCTCGCCGGCAATTTCACGAAGAAAAACTGAGGGGAACCGCCATGCTGAACAACAAGGCCCTGCAAACCGCCACCATCGCCGGCACCGTGCTGCAACTGGCGATGGTGATCGCCGGCCATTACGTGCCCTACATCGCGCTGCATGTCTTCATGTTCGGCGGCATGGCGATCTCGCTGGTCGCGGGGCTGCTCTACGGCCGCGCCGCGGCGGGGCTGGCCGGCGCGGCGCTGGGCGGCGCCATCGCCGGCGGCGTCTGCGCCCTGATCGGCATCGCGCTGTGCGTGGCGCTGGGCGACACCGCGCCGATCATCCTGGTGTTCGGGACCATCGGTTCCACCGTGTCGGGCGCGCTCGGCGGCGCGCTGGGGCGCCTGGTGGGCGGAACCGGCAGCGCTTCGTCCGCCTGAGCCTGCCGTTGAACCGCCATCTTCGCGCGCTAGGATGCCATCCGAGACTCGCGAATTGGGTGCAGGCGTGTTCGACGGCAAGCTCATTCAGCGCGCGGCCATCACCGGCATCGCGCTGCAGGTGACGATGGTGGTGGTCGGCCATTACGTGCCCTGGGTGCGGCTGAATTTCTACGAATTCGGCGCCATGATGTTCGCGGGCCTCGCGGGCCTGTTCTACGCCCGCGACTACGGCAAGGGCTACGCCAGGGGCGCGCTCGGCGGCGCCATCGCCGGCGGCACCAGCGGGATCATCGGCATCAGCCTTGCGAATATCCTGGGCGACGTCGCGCTGGTCGTGCTGCCGTTCGGCGCCGCGCTGACCATCCTCACCGGCGCCATCGGCGGCTTGTTCGGCCAGATGGGCGCCAATATCCGCAAGCTGAGCGCGTAGCGCTTTCTAGATTCGCAGCGTCAGGCCGCCGTCGATCACCAGGCCGTGGCCGGTGACGAAGCCGCCATCGTCGCTGGCGAGGAACAGCGCGCCGCGGGCCAGATCGATCGGCTGGCCGACGCGCCGCAGCGCCGCTTTCTTCGCCCAGATGTCCTGCACCTCGGGCCGCGCGTCCCACAAGGGCCGCGTCATGCCGGTCTGGATGGCGCCGGGTTCGAGATAGTTGGCGGTGATGCCGAACTTGCCGAGCTCCAGCGCCAGCGTCCGCGTCAGGCCCGCGACGCCGGCCTTGGAGGCGCAATAGGCGGCGAGGCCGTAATCGGTGCCTTCGGCCATCACCGAGGCGACGTTGATGATGCGCCCGAACTTGCTTTGCTTGAGGTGCGGGATCGCCTGCTGGCAAAGCCGGAACTGCGCCGTCAGGTTGACGTTCAGGACGCGGTCCCACTGCTCCTGCGTCATCGCCTCGACGAGGGCGTTGGCGCCGATGCCGGCATTGTTCATGACGATGTCGAGGCCGGCGAATTTGGCGACCGCCGTGTCGACCATGAGCCTGGCCGCGTCGCCGTCGCCGACGTTCTTTTCCAGCGTGGCGATGCCGTCCTGGCCGTCATGCGCCGCGGCCAGGCCCTTGCCCGGCAGATCGACGGCGAGCACGCGGGCGCCCTCGCGCGCGAACAATTGCGCCGTCGCCTGGCCGATGCCCGAGGCCGCGCCGGTCACGATGGCCACCCGTCCCTGAAGGCGCATGCGTCTCTCCCGCCTGTTTTGCAAAGCGTGGCCGAGATGCGCGGTGGTGGCTAGTGCGCTTTGCTGAAAGTTGGGAGGCGGCTCAGGGCCGCCCATGGAAAAAAAGTCGGCGGAGCGATCGAGGCGCCCCAAAAGGGAGGGCTGGGGGGCTTGATTCGCTTCCCGGGCGCCCGTCAACTCAGCTCCGCCGAGGAACGCACTATCGGATTCGAACGCGGCCGCGCCGTGGTCCAATCGTGACCGTTTGGTGGCGGCAGATGAGGAGAGTTTCATGGGACGCTTCGTGCACGCTACGGAAACTTTGATGACCTATCTCAGCCAGATGGGCGCGCGCGAAGCGCCGGCGCAAATCCGCTGCCGCGAAGAGACCGCCAGGATGCCCAACGCGATGATGCAGATCGCGCCGGAGCAGGGGGCATTCCTGGGCGTGCTGGTCAAGCTCACCGGGGCCAGGAAATACGTCGAGATCGGCACCTTCACCGGCTACAGCGCGCTCAGCGTCGCGCTCGCCATGCCCGCCGACGGCAAGGTGGTGGCGCTCGACGTCAGCAAGGAGTTTACCGACAAGGCCCGCTCCTACTGGAAGGAGGCCGGCGTCGAGGCCAAGATCGATCTGCGCCTCGGCTCGGGCCTCGAAGCGCTCGACAGGATGATCGCGGCCGGCGAGGGGCCGATCGACCTCGCCTTCATCGACGCCGACAAGTCGAATTACGACGGTTATTACGAGCGCGTGCTGAAGCTGCTGCGGCCGGGCGGCCTCGTCGCGCTCGACAACATGCTGTGGAGCGGCGCCGTCGCCGATCCCAAGGTCACCGACAAGGATACGTCGGCGCTGCGCGCCCTCAACGCCAAGATCCACGGCGATGCACGCGTCGACATGGCGCTGGCCACGGTCGGCGATGGGGTGATGCTGGCGGTCAAGCGGTAACGCATGGGCGTCCCGACGCTGGAAACGGCGCGCCTCGTCTTGCGTCCGCTGCAGCTGAGCGATGCGGCCGCGACGCAGGCGCTGTTTGCGCATTGGGGAATCGTGCGCTACGTGCCCGACATTCCCTGGCCGTATCCGGCTGACGGCGCGGAAAGCTATTATCGCAACGTGGCGTTGCCGCAGATGGAAAAGGGCACCGCCTGGCGCTGGTCGCTCAGGCTGAAATCGGCGCCGGAGGAGCTGATCGGCGCGATCCATCTGATGGACGGCGACAACAACCGCTTCTTCTGGCTCGGCATCGCCTGGCAGGGACAGGGCCTGATGACCGAGGCCTGCGAGGCCGCGACGCAATTCTGGTTTACGACCCTCGAGCGGCCGCTGCTGCGCACCAACAAGGCGGCCCTGAACACCGCCTCGCGGCGTATTTCGGAGCGCGGCGGCATGCGCGTCGTGGCGGTTGAAACCAAGGACTATCCGGCCGGCCCGCTGCCGACGCAGATTTGCGAGATCACGCGAGAGGAATGGCTGGCGGGGCAGGCCAAAAAGTAGCGCCGGCAGGCTTGCGACGGGTTCGTGACAGGCTCACACTCTTGGCGATGGCGGAAGAAACCATAGTGTTTCTCCGCGCGGATTCTTCGCCGGCCGCGCGGAAAGTTTCTACAGGCGGATACAGTTCCATGGCTGCGTCCGGCGGCGGGGCCATCACGGCCGCGCAGGTGCGCTTCGACCGTGCCGAGCTCAACCGCATCCTCACACTCTACGGCCGCATGGTCGCGGCCGGCGAATGGCGCGACTACGCCATCGATTTCCTCGACGAGGTCGCGGTATTCTCGATCTTCCGCCGCGCCAGCGAGATGCCGCTGTTCCGCGTCGAGAAACGCCCCAAGCTGCGCGGCCGCCAGGGCATGTACGCGGTGATCGCCGCCGGCGGCCACATCCTCAAGCGCGGTCACGACCTGGTGCAGGTGCTGCGGGTGTTCGACAAGACCGTGATGAAGGCGACGAGCGCGTAGAAAACCTCTCCCGCTCGCGGGTGCTGTCACGGTTTGAATGGTCGGCAGACCTCAAGCGGCATCCGGCGCCGTCCGCCGCGTCTTCGCCTCCGCCAGCCATTCCAGGAACCGAAAGCCCGTCTCGCGTCCGGGCTGCTGCCGCCGGTCGACGATCGCCGCACGCGTCTTCTGCCAGACGATCGCGATCGCATGGTGGAAAAAATCGTCGGCCACGTCGGGCGCGACCTCCTTGCGGAAAACGAGAATCCCCAAACCATCGAGCGTGTTGATCAAGGTGAACACGGCAGTCCAGCGCTCGCCGAGTTGTGTCTGCAATTGCGACCACGTCAATCCTTCCGGCAGATCGTTCAGGGCGCTCAGGCCTTCCATCAGATCGCGCGAATTCAGCATTTCGACGAGATGAAGCGAGACTTGCGTGGCCCGCGCCCTGGCGGCGACGCGGATTTGCCAGGCGCCGAAGATGACTCCGCCGACCACGGCTACGGTTGTTGCGATATTGAGCGCGAGTGCCAGATCCATGATTCGTCCCCCGAAACAGCCAACAAACTTACGACCCGCTCGCCGGAGAGGTCAGCTTCCGGTGTATTTCGGCTGGCGTTTTTCGGCGAAGGCGAGCATCGCCTCGCGGGCGTCGTTGGCGGCCCGGCGGCCCATGGCGAGGCCGACGGTCTCGTATTTCATCGCGGTGTCGAGATCGGCCTCGAAATTGTGCTGCAGCACGCGCTTGGAGACGCGCAGCGCCAAGGGCGGCCACTGCGTCATCTGAGCGGCGAGCTTGACCGCTTCTTCCAGCAGCGCCGCGTGCCGGACGAGGCGGTCGAGCAGGCCGAGGCGGAAGGCTTCTTCCGCCTCGACGGTGCGGCTGGTGAAGATCAGGTCGGCGGCGCGGGCATAGCCGACGATGCGCGGCAGGAAATAGCTCATGCCGGAATCGGGCGACAGGCTGCGCTCGATGAACACGGTCTTGAAGCGCGCCAGCTCCGAACCGATGCGCAGATCGGCGGCCAGCGCGGTGCTCATGCCGGCGCCGGCGGCGATGCCGTTGACGGCGGCGATCACCGGCTTGTCGAAGGCGTGCCACATCCTGGCCCAGCGCCCGACCCAGCCGTCCTCGTCCAGCCGCTCGGCCTGCGTCGTCGGCGGCGGCAGCGTGCCGCGGATGCCGGAGGCGACCGCCGAAAGATCGGCGCCGGAGCAGAAGCCGCGCCCCGCGCCGGTGACGATCAGGGCGCGGATGTCGTCGTCCGCGCGCGCTTCCGCGACGGCGGCCGCGACCTCGCTGCGCAGCGTCGCCCCGATGGCGTTCAGCCGCTCCGGCTTGTTGAGCGTGAGGATCGCGACATGCTCGCGCTTCTCGAACAGGATTGCTTCATGGGCCACGGCGTCCTCCCGGCGGTGTTTTGCGGGAAAGCGTACAAGCAAAAAGGCCCCGGTGCATCCACCGGGGCCTTTCGCATTCGATTGTTCGCTGCCTCAGCGGCGGCTGCCCATCAGGCGCAGCAGCATCAGGAACAGGTTCACGAAGTCGAGATACAGCTTGAGGGCGCCGAAGATCGCCTTCTTGCCCGCCGTCGCCGCGTCGTCCGAGGCGAGATAGTTGTTCTTGATGTACTGCGTGTCGTAGGCGGTCAGCCCCGTGAAGATCAGCACGCCGGCCACCGAGATGATCCACATCAGCATCGTCGACTGCACGAAGAAGCTGACCAGCGAGGCGATGACGATGCCGATCAGGCCCATGAACAGGAACGAGCCGAAGCCGGTGAGGTCGGTCTTGGTCGTATAGCCCCACAGGCTCATCGCGCCGAACGTCGCCGCCGTGATGAAGAAGGTCTGCGCGACGCTGGCGCCGGTATAGGCGAGCACGACGGGCGCCAGCCCGATGCCCATGATGCCGGCGTAGAACCAGAACGTCGCCTGGGCGGCGCCGAGGCTCATCTTGTTGAGCCGGAACGACAACAGCAGGACGAGGCCGAGCGGCGCGAACAGCGCGATCCAGCCCAGGATCGACATGCCCATGCGGCCGGTCTGCGGATTGAACGCGAAGAACAGGTCGCGGATCTGCGGCACGTCGGCGACGAGGTAGGCGGTGGCGCCGGTCAGGACCAGGCCCACCAGCATGTAGTTGTAGACGCGCAGCATGTAGCTGCGCAGGCCGGCGTCGATGGCGCCGGCGGTGCTCGCCTGGCCAGGCAACACGCGGTTGTCATAGTCAGCCATGTTCAAAACCCTTTCTTTCCGGCGCAGAGCCGGTTGCCTGCATTATATCGTGCTTGGCGCGGCCCTTATCAAGGCGCCCGCAGCTGTACCGCAGGCCGGGCCGAAAGCGCCGAAATGGCGCCCAGGAGGCCGAACAGCAGCGTCGCCGCGCCGCCGCCGAGCACCGTCAGCGCTGCCGCGCCGGCGTCGAAGGCGAGGGGAACCTCCAGCACCTGCTCGCAGATCAAGTCGGCCGCCAGCGTTCCGGCGCCCAGCGCCAGGAGGCCGGTGAGCAGCCCGGTGACGCCGTATTCCACGATGTAGACGGCGGCGATGCGGGCCCGCGTCGCGCCGAGCACTTTGAGCACCGTGGCGTCGTAGAGCCGGCCGCGGCTGCCCGCCGCGATGGCGCCCGCCAGCACCAGGAGGCCCGACAGGATGGTGAGCAGGCTCGCCGCGCGCACGCCGTCGCTCAGTTCCTGCAGCAGGCTGTCGACCTGGGCGATGGCGTCCTTGACGCGAACGGTGGAGATGTTGGGGAACGCGTCGGTGATGGCGCGGTAAAGCGGCGCCTCGTCGGCCGGCGCCACGCGCACCGTCGCGAGAAAGGAATGCGGCGCGTGCGCGATCGGCTCGGGCGACATCACGATGATGAAATTTTGTCCACCCGTGGTGAAATCCACCTTGCGGAAGCTGGCGATGGTGGCTTCGATCTCGCGCCCCAGCACGTTGAGCACCAGCTTGTCGCCGAGCTTGAGGTTCATGCCCCTGGCCAGCGCTTCGTCGAACGAGACCAGCGGCGGCCCGGCATAATCCGCCGGCCACCAGGCGCCCGCGGTGAGGTCCGTGCCGTCCGGCGGCGCCGCGGCATAGGTCAGGCCGCGGTCGCCGCTGACCGCCCATCTGGCCTCGGGCGCCACCGGCGCGTCCTTGGCGGCGACGCCCTTCAGCGAGACGATCCGTCCACGGATCATCGGGGTGCGGCGGTAGTCGGCGGCCGAGCGAAAGCGATGGATCGCGGCGTCGAAGCGCGCCGCCTCGTCCGGCTGGATGTCGATGAAGAAGAAGCTGGGGGCGCGGCCGGGCAGGCGGTCCTTGACCTGCGCCGAGATCGTGTGGTCGAGCAGCGAAACCGTCGCCAGCAAGGTCAGCCCGAGGCCGAGCGCCGTCACCACGCCGGTGGTCGCGGCGCCGGGCCGCGTCAGATTGGCGAGCGCGAGGCGCAGCGTGGCGTCGCGCGGCCGGGGCAGGCGGCGCAGCGCGGCGCGGAACGCTTCGGCGACGAGGCGCAGCGCGACGAGGCCCGCCGCTGCGCCGCCGAGGAATTCCGCCGCGAAACCCGGCGACGGCGCCAGCAGCAGCGCGAGGCCGACGACCAGCGCGCCGGCGAGGGCGGCGCCTGCGAGATAGGGCAGGGCGCCGCGCACCGCGGCGGGCGCGACGTTGTCGCGGAACAGGCTGGCCGGCGCGATCAGCCGCGCCCGCGCCAGCGGCGGCACGGCGCAGGCGATCGCCGACAGCAGGCCGAAGGCCGCGGCAAGCAGCAGCGGCTCGGCATAGAGCGCGAAATGCGCCGGCGCCGGGATGTCGCTGCCGTAGAAATATTCCACTGCGAACGGCAGCAGCGCGCCCAGCAGCAGTCCGGCCAGCACGGCGACCGCGGCGATCGCCATCACCTGCAGGAAGAAGATCCAGAAGATCAGCGTGCCGTCGGCACCGAGCGCTTTGAAGATCGCGATCTCGGCGCGCTTGGCGTCGAGGAAGGCGCTCACGGCCTGGCCGGCGCCGACGCCGCCAACCGCGAGCGCGGTCAGGCCGACCAGCGTCAGGAACATCGTCACCTGCTCGACGAAGCGGCGGATGCCGGGGGCGGCGTCGTTGCGGTCGCGGATGTCCCAGCCGGCGTCGGGAAAGGCGCCGGCCGCCGCGGTCTTGAAATCCTGGAGCGACGCGGTGGGCGGCAGCACGACGTGATAATTGTAGTCGATCAGGCTGCCGAGCGTGACGAGCCCCGTCTGCGCCAGCGCCGCGTCGGCGATGAGGATATGCGGCCCCAGGCTGAAGCCGCCGGAGATGCGGTCAGGCTCGCCGTTCAGCACCGCCGTCAGGCGAAAGGTCTGCGCCCCGATCCTGACGAGGCCGCCGGGCGCCAGCTTCAGGCGGTCCAGCAGCGTCGCTTCGGCGACCGCGCCGCAGATGCCGCCGCTGCAGGCCAGCGCCCGGTGCAAATTCAGCGCCGGCGTCAGCGACACCGCGCCGAAGAACGGGTAGGCGCCGTCGACGGCCTTGAGCTCGACCAGCTGGCGCTCGCCCTCCGCGCCGTGCTGCAGGGCATAGGCCATGGCGCGCAGCGACACGGTCTGCGAGACGCGGCCGCGTTGGCCGAGCCAGGCCCGTTCCGCATCGCTCGCGGTGCGGTGCACCAGATGCACCACGACGTCGCCGCCGAGCAGCGTGCGGCCCTGCTCGGCGAGGCCGGTGAGGAACGCCGCCGACAGCGATTCGACGCCGGCGATGGCCGTCACGCCGAGCACCAGGCAGGCGAAGAAGATGCGAAAACCGGCGAGGCGCGTGCGCATCTCGCGCCCGGCGAAGCGGAACGCCAGCGCGATGCGGCTCATGCCCTGGTCTCGTCCGCCGCGATGCGGCCATCCTTCAGCCGCACGATGCGCCGGCAACGGCTGGCCAGGGCCTCCTCATGCGTCACCAGGAACAGCGTCGCCTGCGTGCGTTCGTGCAGCGCGAACAGCAGGTCGGCGATCTCGGCGCCCGTCGCGCCATCGAGATTGCCGGTCGGCTCGTCGGCGAACAGCACCGCCGGACGCGGCGCGATGGCGCGCGCCAGCGCCACGCGCTGCTGCTCGCCGCCGGAGAGCTGCCCCGGGTAGTGCTCGAGCCGGGCGCCGAGGCCGACGGCGGCGAGTTCGCGTTTCGCCCGCTCGAAGGCGTCGGCGGCGCCCGCCAGCTCCAGCGGCACGGCGACGTTCTCCAGCGCCGTCATGGTCGCGATCAGGTGGAACGACTGGAAGACGATGCCGACGCGGCCGCGGCGAAAGCGTGCCAGCCCGTCCTCGCCCATGCGCGTGATGTCGGTGCCGGCGACCGTGACCCGTCCCGAGGTCGCGGATTCGAGGCCCGCCGCGACCATCAGGAGGGACGATTTGCCCGAGCCGGAGGGGCCCAGCAGCGCCACCGTCTCGCCCGCCGGCACGGCGAGCGTGACGCCGTTCAGGATGTTGACCGGCCCTGCGACGCTTGCCAGCGTCAGCCGCACGTCTTCCAAATTGATGGCGGGTGGGGAATTGTGCATCGATGACTCGCGGGCAAGGCACTACAGGCGATATGGGATGAACAGCGCCCGCTTCAAGCGCATGCTTAGCATGATCGCGGTCCTTGTCGTCGCGGCCACCGCCGCGCCGGCTGCGCCGGTGAAGATTCTCGCCCTCGGCACCAGCCTGACGCAGGGCTATGGCGTGCCGCCGGGGCTCGATTTCACCGCCGTGCTGGAGGCGCGGCTCAAGGCGTCGGGGATCGACGCCAAACTCGTCAATGCCGGGGTCTCGGGCGACACCTCGGCGGGCGGCCGGGCGCGGCTCGACTGGTCGCTGGCCGACCGTCCCGACGCCGCCATCGTCGAGCTCGGCTCCAACGACGCCCTGCGCGGCCAGGCACCGGCGCAGACCGAAGCCAACCTCGCCGCCATCCTGACGCGGCTGGCGGCGGCGCATGTTCCCGTGCTGCTGACCGGCATGCTGGCGCCGCGCAATTTCGGGCCGGAATATGCCGCGGCGTTCGACCCGATCTATCCCCGGCTCGCCAAGCGCTTCGGCGTGCTGTTCTATCCCTTCATCCTCGACGGCGTGGCGATGAACCCCAAGCTCAACCAGGCCGACGGCATCCATCCCAATCCGGCCGGCGTCAAAATCGTCGTCGAGCGCATCCTGCCCTTCGTCAAACGTCTCGTCGGCCAAGTGAAACACTAGATGTTCAAGCGGCTCCTTTCGGTCGGCGGCTTCACCTTGCTGTCGCGCGTCACCGGCTTTCTCCGGGATATCCTGATGGCGTGGATCCTGGGCAAGGGCATCCTGTCCGACGCCTTCATCGTCGCCTTCATGTTCCCAAATTATTTTCGCGCCATCTTCGGCGAGGGCGCGATCAATCCCGCCTTTCTGCCGCGCTACGCCGCGTTGCACGCCAGGGGCGAGGACCGCGCCGCGGCGCTGTTCGCCGACCAGATATTCTCCTGGCAGATGCTGGCGCAGCTCGTGATCCTGCTCGGCGGACTGCTCGCGATGCCGGCCATCGTGCACGTCCTGGCGCCCGGTTTCGCCGACAATCCCGGCCAGCTGGCGCTGACCGTCGATCTGGCGCGCATCACCTTTCCCTATCTGATCCTCACTCTGGTCGCGATCCAGCTCTCGGCGATGCTGAACGCGATCGAGCGGTTCTGGGCCGCCGCCGCCTGGTCGAATTTCCAGAACCTCGGCATGGTCGCGACGCTGATCTGCTGGCGGTGGTTTCCCAACGCGGCCTATGCCGCCGCCTGGGGCGTGCTGCTCGGCGGCGTCGCCCAGCTGTTCTTCATGTTGTGGGCGGCCCGGCGCGACGGCCTCGATCTGCGCATCGCGCGGCCGCGCTGGACGGCGGACGTCAGCGGCTTCTTCAAGGCCCTGGGCGCCGTCACTGTCGGCACCGCGACGACGCTGATCGCACCGATGGTCGATACCGTTCTGGCGAGCTTCCTGGCGACGGGCAGCCGGACCGCGCTCTATTACGGCGACCGGATCAACCAGCTGCCGCTGGGCGTCCTCGGCATCGCGCTCGGCACCGTGCTGCTGCCGGAAATGTCGGCGCGGCTGGCGAAGGGCGACCGCGCCGGCGCCGATGCGGCGCAGAACAGCTCCGCGGCGCTGACGCTCCTGCTGACGCTGCCCTTCGCGGTTGTGTTCTTCGCCATCCCCGACACCATCATGAAGGCGATCTTCGCCCATGGCGCGTTCGACGCGAAGGCCGCCGCGCAGTCCGCCGTCGCGCTGGCGGCCTACGGCGTCGGCCTTCCCGCCTTCGCGCTGGTCCGCATTTTCGCCTCCACCTTCTACGCCCGCCACGACACCGCGACGCCGGCCCGCGTCACCTTCATCGCCTTCGGGGCGAATATCGCGATGAAGCTGGTCCTGGTCTGGGGCTTGCACCTCGGCATTGCCGGCATCGCGCTCGGCTCGGCCTTCGGCGCCTGGCTCAATGTCGCGCAGCTGGTCTGGCTCGGCCGCCGGCGTTCGCTGCTCGTCCTCAGCGACGGCTTCCGCCGCGCGCTGGCGCCGATTCTGCTGGCCGGCGCCGCGGCCGGTGCCGGCGCCGTCGCCGGCGCGCGCGCCGCCCGTTACCTGCACATGACCGGCTTGTGGCAAGATCTGCTCGCGCTGGCGGCCGCCGGTATCCTTGGCGTGCTTCTCTACGCCGCCGTGGTCTTCGTTTTCCGCCGATCGCTGCCGCTCGGCCGCCTGTCGCGGGCGGGAAACTGAGCCATGCAACGCCTGTTCGTCGCCCTTCCCATTCCCGACGACGTCGCCCGCTCGCTGGCGCCGCTGCAGGGCGGCGTGCCCGGCGCGTCGTGGCAGTCGCGCGAGCAACTGCACCTGACGCTGCGCTTCGTGGGCGAGGTCGACGGCCGCGCCGCCGCCGCGCTGCACGACGCGCTGGCCGCCATCGCGGCGCCGCCCTTCACGCTCGACCTGCATGGCGTCGGCAGCTTCGGCGGCAAGCGTCCGCGCGCGCTGTGGGCCGGGATCCGGCCCAATGCGGCGCTGCTGCACCTGCAGCGCAAGGTGGAGACGGCGGTGCAGCGCGCCGGCCTCGCCGCCGAGCGCCACAAATACACGCCGCATGTCACGCTGGCGCATCTGCACGGCGCCGATCTCGGCCGGGTGATGGAATATCTCGGCGCGCACGCGCTCTATGCGGCGCCGCCGATCGCGGTCGGCGGCTTCATCCTCTATTCGAGCCTGCTCAGCGGCGACGGCAGCGTCTACCGCGCCGAGCAGGCCTACCGCCTGCGCTAGAGCCGCATTCACGCAATTTGAATCGGAATGCGGCTCCAGCTTTTTGAATGGTCGCGCAATTTTACGGAAAACCGTCCATACGCTGCCGCTATGGACCCGTTTTTCCGAATTGCACTCTAATCCGCTGCGTCTTCCAGGGCTTCCATGGCGGCGTCCGAGAGGCCGAAATGGTGGCCGATCTCGTGGATCAGGACGTGGCGCACGACGGTGCCCAGCGCCTCATGATGCTCCGCCCAATAGTCGAGGATCGGGCGGCGATAGAGAAAGATCATCGTCTGGCTGGCGTGGACATGGCCGGCGACATGATCGGCGAGCGCCGGTCCCTGGAACAGGCCGAGGATGTCGAACGCGCTCTCGAGTTCCATCTCGCGGACGATTTCTGCGTCGGGAAAGTCGGTGATGCGGAAGACGATCGCGCCGGTCAGGGCGCGGAATTGCGCCGGCAGGGCGCCGAACGCCGCGCGCGCCAGCGTCTCGATGTCGCCCAGCGACGGCGATTCGATTTGGCTCCAGTCCACAGTTCCAAATCCACGGTTTGATTTTCCAATATAACCACTACTGTCATCCCCGGCGAGCCGCGCACTTCGCGCGGCGAGGGAAGGGGACCCAGGCTTGCGTGCGCCTGAGGCGTTGCTAATCCTGGGTCCCTTCCCCTCGCTACGCTCGGCCGGGGATGACAGGGAGGTCCAAGATGAAAAAGCTTTCGCCCGCCGCCCGCGCCGCTGCGCTCAAGACGCTCAAGCGGTGGAAGACAGTGGCCGGTCGCGACGCCATCGCGCGCAAGTTCGAATTTGCCGACTTCAACGAAGCCTTCGCCTTCATGGCGCGCGGCGCGCTGCTGGCGGAGAAAATGGATCACCATCCCGAATGGTTCAACGTCTACAACAAGGTCGAGGTCACGCTTTCGACGCATGACGCCGGCGGCGTGACGCAGAAGGACGTCGACATGGCGACGGCGATGGAGCTTTACGCCAGGTGATCCGGCTGCTGGCCATTTCCGGCAGCCTGCGCGCGGTCTCGACCAACACCGCGCTGCTCGAAGCCGCCGCGCGTCTGGCGCCGCCGCAGATGCGCGTCGAACTGTTCGGCGGCGTCGGCGGGCTGCCGCATTTCAATCCCGACCTCGATTGTGAGCCGCTGCCGGCGCCGGTCGCTGCCTGGCGCGCCGCCGTCGCGGCCGCCGACGGCCTGCTGTTCTCGTCGCCGGAATATGCCCGCGGCGTGCCCGGCAGCCTCAAGAACGCCGTCGATTGGCTGGTGAGCGGCCCGGAGCATCCCGGCAAGCCGGTGGCGTTTTTTCACGCCTCCGAGCGCGGCGTCGCGTCCCAGGCCGCGCTGCGCCTGATCCTGGAGACCATGGGCGCGCGCATCATCGACGCCGCGACGATCGCCGTGCCGCTGCTGGGCAGGCAAACGGATGCGGGGGAGATCGCGGGGGATGCGGACGTTGCGGCCAAGATCAGACGCGCGCTAGACGCTTACGCACAGGCGCTCGTTTGATCCTGAACCAGAAGTTCGCCGAATTCAAATTAAGGTGTCATGGCCCGCGACTGCGGGCCACCCAGGTGACATCTGCGCCGGCGCAGGCTTCACCTGGGTCCGCCGCATTCGCGGCGGATGACACTTTGGGGTGAGCTTTTCAATACGCTACACCGCAAACCTGAACGTCTCCCCGTCGCGCACGATATGCCCCGCGGTCGGCGCGGCGAAATGCGTGCCGATGATCAGGATCGGCTTATCGGCCCAGTCCTTCAGCATGGCGCGGCGGGTGACGCGGGCAGCGTCCTTGTCGCTGTCGAAGCTCGGCGACCATTCGGGATGCCCGATCTGCGCCGGATGATGCATCATGTCGCCGGTGATGATCGCGGTCTCGCCCTGGGACTCGATGACGACGCTGACATGGCCGGGCGTGTGGCCGGTGGTCGGCATCAGCCGGACTTCGCCGCAGATGCGGTGATCCATCTCCACCATCTGCGCCACGCCGGCATCGAAGATCGGTTTCACCGAATCCGCCATGATCGCCTTCTGCTCGGCGTCGTCGTCCCGGATCCAGTGCTCGTATTCCTTGCGGCCGATGAGGTAGCGCGCGTTGGGAAAGGTCGGCAGCCATGCGCCGTCGTCGCCCAGCATCGTGTTCCAGCCGACGTGGTCGACATGCAGATGGGTGCAGACGACGGTGTCGATGCTCTCGCGCGGGAAGCCGGCCTCTTCGAGATGCTTGAGGAAGGGGCGGTGCAGCGGCCGCTGGCGCGTCATGTTGCGCGGCTTGTCGTTGCCGACGCAGGTGTCGACGATGAGCCGGAGGTCCTTGGCCTCGACCAACAGCGCATGCACCGACAGGTTCAGCGTGCCGTCGTCGCTCGCGAAGTGCGGGTACAGCCATGGCATGGTGCGCAGGACTTGCGGCGTCGCCTCGGCGAAGAACGGTGTGTCGGGGTTGTAAGGCACCGGCGATTCGAACTCGACCACCCGCGTCACGGTGACGTCGCCGATCTTCCATTTGAGCATGGCTGTTCCCTCCGGTTCCCGCGCCGCAGGTTAATGCAAGGAACGTAGTCGTGCGACGTCCGTTGTCAGCGGGGGCATTGCTTGGAGACACATATGGCAACCGATACAAATGCCGGCAGCGGCGGCGGCAATACCTTCCTCGCCTTCATCGTGGGGGCAGTCCTGATTGCCGTCGTGGTGCTCGGCTTCTTCATGTTCACCGGCGGTCATTTCCCCGGGCAGAACAGCGGTACGTCGCTCAACGTGAACGTCCACGCGCCGTCAGTGCCCAAGCCCTCGGGCGGCTGAGCTATAACTTCTTCGCCGCGTTCCTGACCAGGTCGTCCACCACGCCGGGATCCGCCAGTGTGGAGGTGTCGCCGAGACTGCCCATGTCGCCTTCGGCGATCTTGCGCAGGATGCGGCGCATGATCTTGCCGGAGCGGGTTTTGGGCAGGCCGGGTGCGAACTGGATGATGTCGGGCCGCGCGATGGGGCCGATCTCCTTGCCGACCCATTGTTTCAGCTCGTGGTTCAGCGCCTCCGTTGCCGCCACGCCGACCTTCAAGGTGACGAAGGCATAGATGCCCTGGCCCTTGATGTCGTGGGGATAGCCGACGACAGCGGCCTCGGCCACCTGCGTGTTGCCGACCAGCGCGCTCTCGACCTCCGCGGTGCCGAGCCGGTGACCGGAGACGTTGATCACGTCGTCGACGCGGCCGGTGATCCAGTAATAGCCGTCGGCGTCGCGGCGGCAGCCGTCGCCGGTGAAATACTTGCCGCGATAGGTCTTGAAATAGGTGTCGATGAAGCGCTGGTGATCGCCATAGACGGTGCGCATCTGGCCGGGCCAGCTTTGCGTCAGGCAGAGATTGCCGCTGGTAGCGCCCTCCAGCACCTTGCCATCGGCGTCGACAAGTTCGGGTACGATGCCGAACAGCGGTTTGGTTGCCGACCCGGGTTTCAGATCCGTCGCGCCGGGCAGCGGCGAGATCAGGATGCCGCCGGTCTCGGTCTGCCACCAGGTGTCGACGATCGGGCAGCGGCCGTCGCCGACGACGCGGTGATACCACAGCCACGCTTCGGGATTGATCGGCTCGCCGACGCTGCCGAGCAGGCGCAGGCTGGCGCGGCTGGTCTTCTGCACCGGTCCGTCGCCCTCGCGCATCAGCGCCCTGAGCGCCGTCGGCGCGGTGTAGAAGATGTTGACCTTGTGCTTGTCGATGACCTCCCAGAAGCGCGAGCTCGTGGGGTGGTTCGGCACGCCCTCGAACATCAGCGTGGTGGCGCCGTTGGCGAGCGGGCCGTAGACGATGTAGCTGTGCCCCGTCACCCAGCCGACATCGGCGGTGCACCAGTAGACGTCGCCGTCATGATAATCGAACACATATTGATGGGTGAAGGCGGCATACATCGCATAGCCGCCCGAGGTGTGCAGCACGCCCTTGGGTTTTCCGGTCGAGCCCGAGGTGTAGAGGATGAACAGCGGGTCTTCGGCGTTCATTTCGACCGCGGGGCAGTCGGTGGACGCCTTCGCCGCCGCCTCGTGATACCAGACGTCGCGCCCCGCTTTCATCGCGATCTTGCCGCCGGTGCGCCTGACCACCACGACGCTCTTCACGTCGGGGCATTTGGCGAGCGCGTCGTCGGTGTTTTTCTTGAGCGGGATCGGCTTGCCGCCGCGCAGGCCCTCGTCCGCGGTCAGCACGATCATCGAGGCGCAGTCGGTGATGCGTCCCGCAAGGCTGTCCGGCGAGAAGCCGGCGAACACCACCGAATGCACCGCGCCGATGCGGGCGCAGGCCAGCATGGCGTAGGCGGCTTCGGGGATCATCGGCAGGTAGATGGTGACGCGGTCGCCTTTCTTGACGCCCTGCGCTTTGAGGACATTGGCGAAACGGCAGACCTCGCGGTGCAGTTCCTCGTAAGTGATGTGCCGGCTGTCCTTCGGATCGTCGCCCTCCCAGATGATGGCGGTCTGCTTGGCGCGCGCCGGCAGATGCCGGTCGATGCAGTTGGCGGCGACGTTCAACGTGCCGTCCGCGAACCATTTTATATGCAGGTTGTCGGGATCCCAGGAGACGTCCTTCACCGTGGTGAAGGGCTTGATCCAGTCGAGCCGCTTCGCCTCTTCGCCCCAGAACCCGTCCGGGTCTCGCAGCGAGCGGGCATACATCGCCTCGTATTTCGCGGCGTCGATCAGCGCGCGCGCCTGCCAGTCGCGGGAAACGGGGATCACGGTGTCGGACATGGCGCTTCCTGGGCTCTTGCGGGGGCAGGGATATTGGCCGGGCAGGGCGACGTCTTCAAGCCGGCGCGGCGCGCCGGCGGCCGCGCCAGAAGAAGACGGCAGCCACGGCGACGATGAGGAGCGCGCCGGCCGCGAATATCGTCAGCAGGCGCCGCGTATCGTAGAAGATCGCCACGATATCGACATGGCCGGTCTGCCAGAACACCCAGTCGCCGCCGATCTCGCTGGCCAGGGTCGGATTGCCGGTCTCGAGCACGACGATGCCGTTGCCGGTCGCCGGATCGAGCCGCGCGGTCGTGTTGATCGCGGGATAGTTGTTGCCGTCATGGCCGACGACGAAGCCGCCCGCGTTGTTGCTCGCATAGAGCGCGTTGCCCAGGCCCCACATCGGCAGCAGGAAGAGGCGCGCCTGCGGCTGCCGCATCAAGGCGAGCGTCGCCGGCCGCAGCACGCCGCGGCCAGGCGGTTCGCCGCTGGCGCCCGGCACTTGCGCCTGCAGGAAACGCGTCATGTCGCCGGTCGAGGTGTACAGAGACGCGGCGGCGAGCGCGGTGAATTTGTAACGAATAGCCTGCCCGCCCCTGGCATCGAAGACATCTGCGAGATGCGCCGGATCGGGCGCGACGAAGGTCGATTGCCGCATGCCGAGCGGCAGCAGCACGGCACGGCGCATGTAGTCGTTGAAGGGCTCGCCGGTGACGTCTTCGATCAGCAGCTGCAGCAGGACGAACCCGCCCCCCGAATACCGCCAGGCCGATCCGGGTTTCAGACCGACGCGAACCGCCCCGGGCGCGCCCGGCATGGCGTCGGCGGCATGCGTCAGCGAGGCGGGAAGCGTCTGAAGCTTTTCTCCCGGCGCGAAGCCGCGATAGCCGAGCCCGTCGGTCAGGCCCGCCGTGTGGCTGAGCAGCCGGCGCACGGTGACGCCGTCGTTGTCGAATTGGCTCGGCGGCAGCGTCCAGCGCTTCAGATAGCGCGACACCGGCGCGTCGAGGTCGATGCGGCCGCTCTCGACCAGCGTCATGACGCCCCAGGCGGTGAGCCATTTGCTCATCGACGCGACTTGGAAAAGCGTATCGCGATCCACCGGCGCCGCGCGCGGCGAAATATTCACCGGCGATGCGGCCATGCGCGATCAGCGCCAGCGCGATGTTGCCTTTCGACTCCCGCGCGATCCTGAGCCTGGCGGCGTCGAGAAAGGCGGCCGTGTTGCCCGCCGGTGCCGGCGCGGTCCGCCACCAACCCTCGCGCGCGCCGACCAGCATTGCCGCTGTCCACAGCAGGAGCGCCACGAGCGTCGCGAGCGCGATCCTGAGGACACGCACGCTAGCGTCCCTCTTCAGCGACGGGTGGCGGGGTGTGAGGCATGGCGGTCACCTGGCTTGAGCGTCGGCGATATTGGCGGGCGCCGGCGGCGGCTTCAAGATTGGGGCGAGTGTCTCGGCCATTTTCGCGAGGTATGAAAGACGCGAAGCAACAGAATTTCGCTTGCCGCCTCGGCGCGATAGATCGGCTTGAAAGGCGTTCGTGGCACGAAGAATTGGCGCGTGCCGATCTCGGGTCCCGGTCGTCCAAGTCCAGGAAAGCGATCCAATCTGTTCGCCGCCTCCGTCAGTCGGGCAACGACACGATCTGCGGCCGCCTCGTTATCGGCGGCGATGAAGCTCCAGGCTTCGCCGATGTCGGTCAGCGACTCGGGACTCCAGACGACCACTTAGGCGGCCCGGCGTCTCTCACGTTTGCGCCTCGCGATGTCGGCACGAATCCGGCGCAGCGCCTCTTCGTGCGGAATCGACTCGCCGCGATCCGTGGACGCGATAGCCTCGCGGACGCCGCGAAGCACCCAGCTGTCGTAGTCGAGATACTGCTCGAGAATGCCCTCGACGGCCTTGGATTTCGTCTGTCCATAAAACCGCGCATAGGTCTCGAGTTTCTTTTCGAGCTTCGGAGCGACGCGTGCGGTGACGGTTGCGGACTTCAACGGACGCTTGCGCATTTTGTTCTCCAGCTATCGTACACATTGTACACAATTTCGAGACCGCGCGCCAGCTACTCCGCTGCCTTGGTTTTGATCTTGCCCAGCACCGCCGCGTTGCTGGCGCCGGGCTTCTGCGGGTTGCCGCGCACGCTCGCCGGGGTCTTGGAGAAACGGATCGGCGGCTTCATCGAGCGCCATTCGCCTTCGGTTTCGTGCGGCAGCACTTCGAAGAAGCCGACCGCCTTCAGGTGCGGATCCTCCAGCACGTTGTCCATCGTGTTGGCGCGCATGATCGGGATGCGGTGCCGCTCGCCGAGCTCCATCCACGCCTCGGTGGTATGCATCGCCGCCGCCTGGCGCATGGCGACGTTGTAGAGCGCGACCTTTTCCCTGCTCGTCTTGGCGGTGACGAATTCCTCCGACTTGTAGAAATCGGCGATGCCGCCGAGCTTCATGAAATTGTCGGCGCCCTCCTTGCCCGACGGCATGGTGGCAATCCAGCCGTCCCTGGTCCTGAAACAGGCGCGGTCGGGCGCCAGCGCCGGCGTCGAACCGACATGGCCGACCGAAGGCTCGAACGCCGCGCCGTAGAGATGCTCGACCATCAGGAAGCTCGTATAGCTCTCCAGCATCGGCACTTCGACGAACTGGCCCTCGCCGGTGCGCTCGCGGTGGAACAGGGCGGCCAGCGTCGCGTACAGCGCGTGCAGGCCCGACACCTTGTCGGCGACATAGCTCGGGAACATCCGCATCGTGCTCGCGCCGGCCGCGTCGAGGATCATGTCGGCGCCGCCCGAGGCCGCCTGCACCAGGTCGTCGAACGCCTGCCGCCCGCCATAGGGCCCATCGCTGCCGTAGCCGACGCAATGGACATAGACCATCGCGGGATTGATCGCCGCCACCTGCTCGTAGCCGAAGCCGAGCTGGTTCATGGCGCTGGTGCGCACATTGTGGATGAAGACCTGCGCGGTGGGCAGCAGGGCGCGCAGCTTCTCGCGATCCGCCTCGACCTTGAGGTCCAGCGTCACCGACTTCTTGTTGCGGTTCAGCATCATGAAGGTCGAGCCCATGTTCTTGGACTTGTTCTGCTTGAGGCCGAAGCGCTGCTTGTCGCCCTCCGGCGCCTCGATCTTGATGACCTCGGCGCCGAGATCGCCCAGCGTCTGGGTGGCATAAGGCCCGAAGATGAAGCTCGTCAGGTCGATGACCGTGACGCCGTGCAAAGGGCCATGTTTCTCGGCGGGCATGGGCGAATTCCTCGAAAAGTCTTATGATCGGATGGCGATTGGGGGAGATTAAGCCATGGCGGGCCAAGCGCAAAAGACCTGGCAAGCGGCGCTTTTGGCGTTGGCCGCGGTGCTGTTCACCGCCTCGCCGGCGGCGGCCCAGTGCAGCCTCCGGGATATGCAATGGCTGCAAGGCGTCTGGCAGAGCCGCGACGGAAAAACCGTCGTCGAGGAGCGTTGGACCGTGCTGCCGTCCGATCAGTTGATGGGTTCGGCCTGGAGCGCCCATATCGAGGCGCCGGGCGGCTCTGCCGAAGCCGAGACGATTCTCGACGATGGCGGCACGGTGACGCTGCGCCTGCGCCATTTCGATCCCGCACTGGCGCATGCGCGCGAGGACAAGGACGCGCCGATGGTCTTCACCTCCACGTCCTGCGGCGCGGACCAGGTCGTGTTCGACGGCCAGGGCGACCGCGCCGGCGAGCACATCGCCTATCGCCGCGCCGGCGATACGCTGACCTTCATCGGCGATTTCCTGCATCAGCGGGTGCCGATTCATGTCGTGCAGAATTTCGTGAGAGTGGCCCCATGAGCAAAACCGGATCCAAGCCCAAGGCTGCAAAGCCTATCATGACCGATGCGGGGATCGCGGCTAAGACCGGGCATGGCTGGGACTATTGGTTCGCCGCTCTCGACAAGGCGGGCGCCGCCAAGCTCGATCACAAGGGCATCACCGCGCTGCTCGACAAGAAATTCAAGCCCGGCCCATGGTGGGGCCAGATGATCGCGGTGTCCTATGAGCGCGCCCGCGGCATCCGCGCCATGAATCAGAAATGCGACGGCGAGTTCTCCGTCAGCGTCACCAAGGTGATGCCGGTCGGACTGTCCCAGCTGTTCGATGTCGTGACGGACGAGACGAGTCGCAAGAAATGGTTTCCGCCCGGCGCCTTCGAAGAGACGAGCCGGACCAGGGACAAATACTGGCGCGGCAAGTGGAAGACGGACGCGCGCCTCTCGGCGGGCTTCTACGCCAAGGGCGACGGCAAGGCGCAGATCGCCATGGACATCGGCAAACTCGCCGATGCCGACGCCGTCGAAACGGAACGAGCCGCCTGGAAGAAGGCGCTGGAGAAGCTGCAGGGGCTGCTTTCCGCATGACGAACGATCATGCGGCGGAGATGGTCGCGCGCCGGGATACGGTATTGGCGCGGCTGGTCGCAATCGCGTCCGCGGACAACCGCATCGCCGCCGTCTGGCTGCAGGGCAGTCTGGCGCGGGGCAACCATGACGCCTATTCCGATATCGATGCCTACCTCGCGATCGACGATGCCGCGTTCGCGGCCGTGTGGGGCGAGCGCGCCTCACTGCTGGCGCAGATCGCGCGGCCCTTCGCCTGGTCGGACGCGACGACGCCGGGCCTCAAGGCTATCCACGCGCTGCTCGACGGCGGCGTGAGGCTCGACCTGTTCTTCGAACCGGTGTCCAAGCTGGAGCAACAGAAACGCCCGGCGGTTCGCGTGCTCCACGACCGCGCCGGTTGCGCGCCGCGCCTCGTGACCGGCTGGGAAGCACCGACCGCCAGCATCGCTCCTGTCGTCGGGATCATCATCAAGATGACGCGGCAGGGCGCCACCTGGCCGCTGCGTCTGCTGCATCGCGGTCAGTGGTCGACGCTTGCGATGATGGAGCTCGACCTGATCAACCAGCAGCTGGCGCAGCTCATGGCGCTGCAAGTGGACCCCGGCCACTTCTACATGAACGCGTTTTCACTTTATCGTTTGTTGAACGCGGGCCAGCAGACCGAGCTCGACCGGCTCACGCAGCGCGCCCTGGCGGCGGTCGCCGCGCGCGACACCGGCCAGCTGAAAGAGGTGCATCTGCAGGTCTATGACGCATTGCTGCGCGAGGGCCGCGCCGCCTGCGCCGCGCTGGGGACGCCGTATCCCCTGAACGAAGCCGACGAGCGCGACCTGCGCGCGCTGCTTGAGCGCGAATGGTGCGGCTGATACACCTTCGACATGCAGCTCCATCTCTCCGCCTGGCCCGAAGTCGAGGCCTATCTCGCCAAGTCCAAGGCGATCCTGATCCCTATCGGCTCGACGGAGCAGCACGGCCCCAACGGCCTGCTCGGCACCGATGCCCTGTGCCCGGAGATCATCGGCAGGCGCGCCGGCGACGAGGCCGGCATCCTCGTCGGCCCGACCTTCAATGTCGGCCAGGCGCAGCACCATATGGGCTTTGCCGGCACGATCACGCTTAGGCCCTCCACCATGATTGCGGCGATGACCGATTGGGCTCAGTCGCTGACCAAGCACGGCTTCGAGCGCATCTATTGGCTCAACGGCCATGGCGGCAACATCGCCACCATCACCGCGGCCTTCTCCGAGATGTATCACGGCATCACGTTCGGAGACGCCGGCTCCAACCGCCCGCCGCTGCGCTGCATGCTGCGCAATTGGTGGGAACTGCCGGGCGTGATGGATCTGTGCCGCCAGCTGTTTCCGGTGGGCGAGGGCAGTCATGCCACGCCGTCGGAAGTCTCGGTCACCTATTTCGGCTATCCGGAGGCCATCAAGCGCGTCGAGATGACGCCCCGGATCGCGCCCAACGGTCCGATCTACGACGCCGAGGACTACCGTCGCCGCTTTCCCGACGGCCGCATCGGCTCGGACCCCAGCCAGGCCAATGTCGAGGCCGGCGCCAAGATCGTCGCCGCCTCGGTCAAGGGCGTGATCGCCGAGTTCCGCGCCTTCGCGGCGTCGTAAATGTCAAAGCTGGAATGCCAATCCGGCGACGGATGGGTCGCCTATTCGGCCCCGCCCCTCTACCGCATCGAGTCGCGACAGAACGGCGAGCGGGTCGCCGCGACGGTGCCGGGCGGCGATCCGATCATCCTGGGCAAGCTCTGCGCCTGTCTGGAGGCACCGCTTTTCATACTTTACGTCCTGCACACGCCGCGCGGCGAGGGTGAGCCGGGCCGATATCAGAGCGAAGAAATCGATCATGACGCGTTGAATGCATTTTTGGCGCGATTCGGCGACTATCTCTCCGAGGATGGCCGCTTCGATCTTTGGGTCTACGCGCCGTCACAGAACGCGACCGTGGCATGGGACCGGCACAACGTCATCTTCGCCTATGGCGCAACCCCTTGCTATGAGCAGGCGTTGCGGGCGCTGGGCTTCGATCGCGGCGAACTGCCCGTGCTTGGCGATCACATGCACCACTACAAGGGCGAATATGACGCCGACGCGGCGGCCCTACTGACGGCGTTCGATTGGCACCGCACGCCGCTGCGCCCGGAAGATGAGCAGTGAACGTTCGCCGAAAAACCGAGGCCGACGTTTTGCGTCTCACGGCGCTATAGACCGAGCATTTCGGAGCACCAGTTGTCGTCGCGCGCGGGCGGCGGCATGATCCAGCGGCGCTCGACGGCTTCGTGGCGGAGGAGGACGGTCAGCTGCTGGGCGCCCTGACGTTCCTGCACGAAAGGGACGCGATCGAGATCGTCACGCTCGACAGCGTGATCGAAAACCGTGGCGCTGGGGCTGCGCCGCTCGGGGCGGTCGCTGCGCGGGCGCGGGCAGACGTCGTGCGCCGGCTGTTCCTCGTGACGACAAACGACAACATCTATGCCATCCGCTTCTATCAGAAGCGCGGCTGGGACATGGCGGCGCTCCACCGCGACGCCGTCGCCGCGGCGCGCTTGTTGAAGCCGGAGATTCCTGCAACGGGGGAAGACGGCATCCCGATCCGGCACGAGATCGAGTTCGATCTGATCCTGGCCTGAACGCCTAACGCCGGCGCGGCTTGATCCCGATCTTGTGGAGCACGAGCTCGTCGATCTCCAGCCTGCCGATTCGCGCTCGGCCGATCCCCAGCGATCCGATTGCCATTCGGCCGATGGCGAGGGCGCCGATCGCTGCTGCCCCGATCGCCAGCGCGCCGATGGCGACCGCGCCCAAGGCCCGCGCCGGCGGCAGGCGTCGCCGGATTCTTCGGAGCGCGACCCCGGTCATGAATCGCTCCTGTTATTTCGCCGGCCAGACATACAGCGCGTCGGGCGTCTTCTCTTCGTTGTCGGCGCCGTCGGTCAGCCGCACCAGGGCGCAGCCGTGCCGCTCATAGAAGCGCCGCGCCCCCGCATTGGCCTGGAAAGTCCAGAACTGGAAGCCGTTGGGATGCTGGCGGGTCGCATGCTCGAACAGCTTGCTGCCGGTGCCGCTGTTGTGGCGCGACGGATGCACGTAAAGCTGCTCCAGCCAGCCGCCGTCGAGGCAGGCGAGGCCGACGACATGGTCGTTGCGCACCGCGACCCAGGTCTCCTTGTCGGCGATCAGGGCGCGCACGAACGCCTTGTCTTCTTCCGCGCTGTGCAGCTTGGGCACGAAGGTCATGCTCTGGAAAGCGGCGGTGAAGACGGCAGCGGTTTCTGCGGCGTCGTCCAGCGTTGCGCGGCGGATGGTTGTGGGCATGGGTCCTCTAAGGTTGAGCAGGTTCGTGCCGGGCCAGCCAGTCGCGCAGCGGCGACAGGCCCGACGGCGTGGTGCGATAGACGCGGCGCCTGCCGTCGACCGCCGCGTCGACCAGGCCGTGACGGCGCAGAACCGTCAGGTGCTGCACCACGGCGGTGCGGGTGACGGGCAGTTCCTGCGCCAGTTCGCTCGCCGTGGACGGCTTTTTCGCCAGCCGCTGGAAGATGACGACGCGCAGCGGCACGCCGAATATCCGAAAGAGGGGAATGGCAGGATGCCTCCGCATGACGGCCAAGTGTCACGCCGGACTAACACATTTGGCAAGCCCCAATCGCTCTTCCAGAATGACCGCTTTCAAAGGAGGACTTCATGATCAACGGCGCCCACGTCATCGTCTATTCCAAGAATGCCGAGGCCGACAAAGCCTTCTTCAAGACCGTCCTCAAGTTCCCCAACGTCGATGCCGGCCATGGCTGGCTGATCTTCAAGCTGCCCGATGCCGAGGTCGCGGTGCACCCTTCGGACGAGAACGACAGCCACGAGTTCTACCTGATGACCGACGACCTGGACGCCGAGATGGCGCGGCTGAAGAAGGCCGGCGTCGCCTGCTCGGAGCCGTCGCAGCAGGGCTGGGGCCGCCTCACGCGAATCAAATTGCCGGGCGGCGGCGAAGTGGGACTTTATCAGCCCCGCCATGCGCGGCCGTGAGTTTCGCTTGAACTGACGTTCGTCGGGGCGGATAATAGCGCCATCCCAGGGGTGCTCCTTATCGGAGCTGAGATCGCAATCCCGCGAATCCCTTTGAACCTGATCCGGCTAACACCGGCGTAGGGAGAGGTCCGATGAACAAGCCCGTTACCAATCCGGCAGCCGTGACGCGTGTGACCCAGGGCGCCTTGCCCGGCTCGCGCAAGGTCTTCGTGGACGGCGTGCCGTTCCGCGAGGTCGCGCTCAGCGGCGGCGAGGCGCCGGTGCGCCTCTACGACACCTCCGGTCCGTATACGGACGAAACCGTCGCGGTCGACATCGACAAGGGCCTGGCGGCGCGCCGCCGCGACTGGATCATGGCCCGCGGCGACGTCGAGGAATATAACGGCCGGGCGCGCCGGCCGGAGGATGACGGCCTCAAGCGCGGCGAGCTGCTCTCCGTGCCGCAATTCGACCGCGCCGGGCGCCGGCCGTTGCGCGCCAAGCCGGGCCGCAACGTCAGCCAGCTCCATTATGCGCGACAGGGCCTGGTCACCGAGGAGATGCGCTTCATCGCGGCGCGCGAGAATCTCGGGCGCTCGGCTATCCGCGACGGCAATTCTTTCGGCGCTGCGATTCCGGACCACATCACGCCCGAATTCGTGCGCGACGAGGTCGCCCGCGGCCGCGCCATCATCCCGGTCAACATCAACCACCTGGAAAGCGAGCCGATGATCATCGGCCGCAACTTCCTCACCAAAGTGAACGCCAATATCGGCAACTCCATCGTCACCTCCGGCGTCGCCGACGAGGTCGACAAGATGGTATGGTCGATCCGCTGGGGCGCCGACACGGTGATGGACCTTTCCACCGGCCGCCACATCCACACGATTCGCGAATGGCTCGTGCGCAATGCGCCGGTGCCCATCGGCACCGTGCCGATCTATCAGGCGCTGGAGAAGGTCGGCGGCGTCGCCGAGGACCTCACCTGGGAGATCTACCGCGACACGCTGGTCGAGCAGTGCGAGCAGGGCGTCGACTATTTCACCGTCCATGCCGGCGTGCGCCTGGCGCATATCCCGCTCACCGCCGAGCGCGTCACCGGTATCGTGTCGCGCGGCGGCTCGATCCTGGCGAAGTGGTGCCTGGCGCATCACAAGGAGAATTTCCTCTACACGCATTTCGAGGAGATCTGCGAGCTCCTGAAGCAATACGACGTGTCGTTCAGCCTCGGCGACGGCCTGCGCCCCGGCTCCATCGCCGACGCCAACGACGCGGCGCAGTTCGCCGAGCTCGACACGCTGGGCGAACTCAACAAGATCGCTCAACGGCACGATGTCCAGACCATGATCGAGGGCCCCGGCCATGTGCCGATGCACAAGATCAAGGAGAACATGGACCGCCAGCTCGCTGCCTGCGACGAGGCGCCGTTCTACACGCTCGGGCCGCTGACCACCGACGTGGCGCCGGGCTACGACCACATCACGTCGGCCATCGGCGCCGCGATGATCGGCTGGTTCGGCTGCGCCATGCTTTGCTACGTCACGCCCAAGGAGCATCTGGGCCTGCCCGACCGCGACGACGTCAAGGCCGGCGTCATCGCCTACCGGATCGCCGCCCACGCGGCCGATCTCGCCAAGGGCCATCCCGCGGCGCGCATCTGGGACGACGCGATGAGCAAGGCGCGCTTCGAATTTCGCTGGCGCGACCAGTTCGCGCTGGCGCTCGATCCCGACACGGCGCAGGCCTATCACGACGAGACGCTGCCGGCCGATGGCGCCAAGGTGGCGCATTTCTGCTCGATGTGCGGCCCGAAATTCTGCTCGATGAAGATCAGCCAGGAAGTCCGCGACGCGGCGCGCGGCACCAACGATTCCCTCTCCACCGCGCAAATCCGCGCCGCGATGGCGCAGAAGGCGCAAGAGTTCAAGCAGGGCGGCGGCGAGATCTACGTCCACAAGCCGGCGGCGGGGTAGGAGAACGGCGATATGGCGTGATCGATCCACGCCGGCGCCCGATCCGCAACGGACCGACGGCGCCCGTCAACCCCCGGTGAGAAATCCCATCGCCATCGCGGTGGCGAATTCGTCGCCCGCGGCGGTGCCCCACAGGCTCTGCGTCTCGCCCGCCGCTGCTTTTTCGGCGCGGCTGTATTTGTCGTTCGGATCCGTCGCCACCGTGGCGCCGTTCGTATCCAATCCGATCTCGCGGGCGACAACCTTGCCGTCCGGCCCAATCAGGATGTTGCAGGGGATCGCGAGTTGCGAGCCCTGGCGCGCCATCTTTAGCAACAGCCTGTCGCCATAGCGGTGCTCCAGCATCGGCGCGAAGACGCCGGCGTTCAGCGATCGGTAGAAGTCCGCGAGAAAGGCGGGCGTGAATTGTTTCCTGGTGCCGCTCAGCACCGGCAGGATCGCGAACTTGTCCTTGCCATAGACCTGCTGCAACCGCGCGAAGTCGGGCAATTCGATGAGGCAGGGCACGCACCACTCGGCCCATACCGGCATCAGCACGGTGCGTCCCTTCAGGATGTCGCCGATCGGCACGGTGCCGCCCAGCGTATCCACCAGGATATCGGGCAAGGCATCGGGGGCGCTGATGAAACTCCGTGCGATCGGATTCTTCGCCAGCAGGCCGTGCGCGATCGGCGAGTCGTTCGCGTCGTCGGCCAAGGCCGGCCGCGTCAGCGCCACGCCCGCCATGCCGCCGAGCAGCAGTCTGCGGTCGAGCATCACCGCAGCGTCCTGTTGCCCGTCACCGCGTGCCACAGGAACAGCACCACCACCGCGCCCAGGATCGCCACGAACATCGAGACCAGGTTGAAGTGGAAGACGTCGAAGCTCGAGATGCCGCGGAAGATCATGCCGCCGACGAGGGCGCCGACCAGGCCGAGCACGATGTTGACGATGCAGCCTTCGCCGCGCCGGTTGACGATCTTGCTGGCGATGAAGCCGGTGATCGCGCCGAAGAAAATCCAGCCCAGGATCGACATGGCAGTCCCCTTGTCCGTGCCCGCGCCCGTAACATGGGAACGACCGGCGCCAAGTGCAAGCGGCGATCTAGAAGGACGTCACGAACATGGCGATGGCGGCGGCCAGCATGACCGCTGTCGATATCCAGCCCAGGCTCTTGAGGAGCCATCCGGCGGTGAATTCGCCCATCAATTTGCGGCTGCCGACGACATACATCATGGCGAACATCATCGGCACGGCGATGACGCCGTTGACCACCGCGCTCCAGAACAGCGCCTTGATCGGATCGAGGCCAACCCAGTCCATCACCACGCCCAGCGCCACGGCGAGCACGATCACCGAATAGAACCCGACCGCCTGCCACGGCTTGTTGTCGAGGCCTTCGGTCCAGCCCTGCAGCTCCGCGACCGCATAGGCGGACGAGCCGGCCAGCACCGGAATGGCCAGCAGTCCGGTGCCGATGATGCCGAGGCTGAACAGGGCGAAGGCGAACCTGCCGGCGGCCGGCGCCAGCGCCCGCGCCGCGTCGGCGGCGGTCGCGATGTCGGTCTTGCCGGCGGCGTGCAGCGTCGCGGCGGTCGCGATCATGATCGCCAGCGCGATCAGGTTGGAGGCCGCCATGCCGGCCAGCGTGTCGATGCGCATGCGCCGGAAGGCGCCGGGCGCCTGCTCGGGACTGTCTTTGAGGGCGTGCTGGGCGTCGTCCTGGTCGACCTCCTCGACCTCCTGCGCCGCCTGCCAGAAGAACAGATAGGGGCTGATCGTGGTGCCGAAAATGGCGACGATGATGGTGGCTGCCGCCGGCGACAGGGTGATGCCGACGCCGACCAGGGCGAGGCCGACCTGGCTCCAATCCAGCTTGACCAGGAACACCACCGCGACATAGGCGAACAGGCTGAAGGTCAGGACGATCAGGAAGCGCGAATAGCGCCGGTAGGGCGCGAACATCTGCAGCACCACCGAGACCGCGGCGAACAGGATCGTGAAGAGATGCGCCCAGCCGCCGGCGAGCAGGCTCGCCGCTTCGCCCATCGCCGCGACGTCGGCGCCGAGGTTTATGGTGTTGGCGACGAACAGCAGCGCCACCAGCACCGCCACCAGCCAGCGCGGCATGACCTTGATCATGTTGTAGGCGAGGCCGCGGCCGGTGACGCGTCCGATATGGGCGCTGACCAGCTGGATCGCCGCCATCAGCGGAAAGGTCAGGACCAGCGTCCATAGCAGGCCGAAGCCGGCCTGGGCCCCGGCCTGGCTGTAGGTTGCGATGCCGCTAGGATCGTCGTCGGCCGCGCCGGTGACGAGCCCCGGCCCGAGCTGCGCGAACAGCGCCGCCGCGCGCAACCGTCGCCCCACAGACGGCGTTTCCTCGCGCGGCCCGCGCGTCTTGTCTGCCATGATCCCCCGCTTGGCGCGCGTCTACATCGTTACGACAACTTTTCCCATCGCTTTTCGATCCATCAGCATGCGGATCGATTTTCCGGCCTCGGCCAGCGGGAAGGTCGCCGAGACGTCGGGGTGCAGCTTGCCCTGCGAAATCATCTCCATGATCTCGCGCAGGCTGTCGTTCGCCGCCTTAGGATTGCGCCCGGTGAAGGCGCCCCAGAACACGCCCAGCACGTCGCAGCCCTTGAGCAGCGTCAGGTTCAGCGGGATCTTCGGGATCTCGCCGGCCGCGAAGCCGATCACCAGATAACGCCCCTCCCAGTTCATGGCGCGCAGACACGGCTCGGCATACTGGTCGCCGACCGGATCGTAGAGCACGTCGGCGCCCTGGCCGCCGGTCAGCTCCTTGATCTTGTCCGAGATCGCCTTCTGCTGGTCGCGGGACAGCGGCAGCCTGGGATAGACGAAGCCGGCCGCCGCGCCGTGCTTGATCGCGAGGTCGACCTTCTCCTGCGTCGAGGCGCCGGCGATCACCTTGGCGCCCATCGCGACGCCGAGTTCGACGGCGGAAAGCCCGACGCCGCCGGCGGCGCCCAGCACCACCAGGTGCTCGCCCGGCTTGAGCTTCGCGCGGTCCTTCAGCGCGTGGTACGAGGTGCCATAGGTGACGATGAAGGCCGAGGCGACGTTCATGTCGACATTCGCCGGCACCGGCACGCAGCGCCGCGCGTCGGCCAGGATCTCCTCCACGAAGCCGCCGCTGCCGACCGAAACCGCGACGCGGTCGCCGATCTTCATGTTCGTCACGCCTTCGCCCAGCGCCTTGACGATGCCGGCGACTTCGCCGCCGGGCGGGAAGGGCAGCGGCGGCTTGAACTGGTATTTGTCGGCCAGCATCAGCACGTCCGGGAAGTTCACGCCGCATGCCTTGACGGTCAGCAGCACCTGATTCTTGCCCGGCGTGGGCGAGGGCAGCTCGCGCAATTCCATTTCTTCCGGCGGCCCGTAATGCGTGCAGAGCATGGCTTTCACGGCGTTCTCCCGATGGCTTACAGTGTTTTAATATCTATTGGCTGCGACCTTAAGCGATGCTCGGCCGCCCGCAAAGGGATCAAAACCACGCCGGAAAGCGTATAGTGGATGGCGGGGCAACGCTTACGAAGGACGATCCGCCATGCGCAAATTGTTTCTGGCGTTCTGCGGTCTGGCGCTCCTGGGCACGACGCCCGCGCTCGCCGATTCCTGCGTCCGCCGCAACGACATCCGCGACTGGAACAGCCCGGCGCGCCGGACGCTGGTCCTGGAGAACTACGCCCACCAGAAAATCCTGCTGACGATGAACGGCACCTGCCTCGGCTTCGGCGTCTACGACTCGTTCCAGGTCACCGGCCTGATGGCGGCGCCGGCAAGCTGCATCGTCGCCGGCGACATCGTCCGCACCCACTGGGCCGGCGAACCCGGCGTCTGCACGATCCTGTCGGTGACGCCGTACACCGGCGAGATGCATCCCAAGGGCCAGCGACATCTGGTGATGTAGGGATCGGAACGCGCCTCTCGCGCGTATAATGTGGTGGACGGGCGTCTCAGTGAAGGAAGCCTTTGACATGCGCAGACTGCTCGGGGCGGCCCTTGCCGCAGCCACGCTTCTAGCCGGCGCGCCGGCGTTCGCCACGGACGCGCCCTGCGTCCGCCAGGACGACATCCGCAATTGGAACGCGCTCGACGACAAGAACATCGTGCTGGAGAGCTATCATCACCAGAAGGTGCTGTTGAAGCTGATCGGCACCTGCTCGGGCTTCAAATTCAGCGAGGCGCTGCAGATTCGCGCCCGCGGCGAGAGCGGGCTCAGCTGCGTGCAGGCGGGCGACAGCGTCGTCACGCGCACCGGCATCGGCGGCCGCTGCGCCATCGTCTCGGTCACGGCCTATACGGGCGACATGAAAGCGCATCACGACGCCGGCGACAGCCACGGCACTTCCGGTCACAACAGCTATTAAAGCCTTCTTGCCGCGCGGTCAGGGCCGTATCCGCAGCTCGTTCAGCGCTGCCGCCGGCCGCCGCTCGCCGACCACGGTGCCGCGCGTGTTGAGGATCGACGCCCGCAGCAAAGCCTTCGCCTTGGGATCGTCGCCGAGCAGGCCGAGCCGGTCGAGCACCGCTGCGATCGCGGTCTCCGCGGCGCGGCCGGCGCCGTCGTCGATCTTGAGCGCAACGCCGAGGCCGAGCGTCGGCAGCCAGCCGCCGAAGAAGCCTTCCGCGCCGGTCTTCACCGCCGCGCGCCCGCCGCTCGAACGGATCAGGACGGCGCAGGCGCGGCCCGTGCCTGACATCAGCTCGGGATGCTGGGTCATGGCGCCGAGGATGCGGCGCGCCGCGTCGGCGCGCCGCTTGGCGAGATTGTCCGGCGCCGCCATGCGGGCCGCGGCATGCGCGAACTGGGTCAGGGAGGTCGCGAAATTGGGCGCCGTGCAGCCGTCGATGCCCCAGGCGAGTTCGCCGGCGCCGCTGAGTTCGCGCAGCGCCGCCGCGACGGCGCGCTGCACCGGATGGTCGACGCGCTCATAGCCCGCCGTCGCCACGTCCCAGTGTCGCGCCACAGTGAGAAAGCCGGCATGCTTGCCGGAGCAATTGTTGAAGATCTGCGTCGGCTTCTGGCCCGCGCGGATCATCGCTTCCGCCACCGGCTCGTAGCGCGCGGGATGCGCGCCGCAGGCGAGATCGCTCTCGCCGAGCCCGATCCGCGTCAACCACGCCGCCACCCGCTCGGTGTGCATCGGTTCGCCCGAATGCGAGGCGCAGGCCAGGGCGATCTCCTCGTCGCCGAGGCCGAATGCCTCCGCGGCGCCGGATTCGACCAGCACCATCGCCTGTATCGGCTTGAGCGAGGAGCGCGAATAGACCGCGCTCGTCACGTCGCCCAGCGCCAGCTTCACCACGCCGGCCGCATCCACCACGGCGATGGAACCGCGATGCACGCTCTCGACCAGCTCGCCGCGGGTGATTTCGACTAGAATGGGATTGGTCATGGACTCTCTATACCATTACCGGGGTATCGGACGGCAAGAACAGGCCCGCCTCCGCCGCGCGAGCGCAGCGAGCTGTGGGGGAGGTGCCGTAGCACCGTCAGGTGCGAAGGCGGAGGGGGAAACAAGCAATGCGCGGATATTTTGCAGCCGGCGTCGACGGCATCTCCAAGCCCATGAATCTCGGCAATCTCATGCGCATCGCCAATGCGTTCGGCGCAAGTTTCTTCTTCACCATCAATGCCCAGGTGAAGCTTTCGGAGGCGCAATCCGACACCGCGCGGAGCGACGGCGCCCTGCCGCTTTATTCCTACAAGAGCGCCGACGAGTTCCGCCTGCCGGCCGGCTGCCGCCTGGTCGGCGTCGAGATCACCGAGGATGCGATCGAACTGCCCCGCTTCCGCCATCCCCAGCGTGCCGCCTATGTCTTCGGTGCCGAGCGAATGTCCCTGTCGCCGGCGGTGCTTTCGCGCTGCGAGTTCGTGGTCCGGATTCCGATGAAATTCTCCATCAATGTCGGCATGGCGGGCGCCATCGTGCTCTACGACCGGCTGATCAGCACCGGCGGCTACGGCAGCCGGCCGCTGGCGCCGGGCGGGGCGGCGGCCGACCTTCCGCCGCCGCATAAATGGGGTGCGCCGATCATGCGTACAAGAAAGTGACAAGGCTTTCTTAGCCTGTATAGTCCGCCCCGCTCATGACACCCGCCCTCGAAATATCGCATCTGCGCAAGGTTTACCGCAGCGGCACCGTCGCCGTCGAAGACGTCTCGCTGACCATCCAGCCGGGCGATTTCTTCGGCTTTCTCGGCCCCAACGGCGCCGGCAAGTCGACCACCATCCATTGCGTCACCGGCATCTCGAATCCGACCTCCGGTTCGATCAGGATCTTCGGCGTCGATGCCGTCGCGGACTACCGCGAGGCGCGCAAGCTGGTCGGCCTCAGTCCGCAGGAATTCAACGTCGATCCTTTCGCCAGCGCCCGCAACATCGTCGACTGGATGGGCGGCTATTTCGGCATCCCGGCCAAGGAGCGGCACAAGCGCGTCGACATGCTGATCGAGCGCTTCGAGCTGGTGCCGCATGCCAAGAAGCCCTTCCGCGAACTCTCCGGCGGCCTCAAGCGCCGCGTCATCCTTGCCCGCGCCATGGTCAACAACCCAAAGCTGCTCGTCCTCGACGAGCCGACGGCCGGCGTCGACGTCGAGCTGCGCATGGATCTGTGGCGCTATCTGCAGGAGCTCAACCGCGACGGCACCACGATCCTGCTCACCTCGCACTATCTCGAAGAGATCGAGCGGCTCTGCCGCACCATCGCCATCGTCGCCAAGGGCCGGATCGTGCGCAACGGCCCCAAGGAGGAGTTCTTCACCGAACCCGGCGGCCTCGAGCGCGCCTATCTCTCCGCCACCGGCAAGACGGCGGACCACGCCCAGGTGGCCGCGCGATGACCGTCAACTGGATCGGCCTGTGGACGATGGTGCGGCGCGAGATCCAGCGCCTGTGGCGGGTGCCGATCCAGGCCGTGGTCGCGCCGCTGATCTCGGCGCTGCTCTTCATCTTCATCTTCGGCTTCGTGGTCGGCGGGCGCATCGCCAGCATCGGCGGCTACCGCTATCTCGAATTCGTCCTGCCCGGCGTGGTGATGATGAACGTGGTCAGCGCCTCGTTCCTGCAGGCGACCTCGCAGATATATTTCCAGCGCTTCCAGAAGAGCATCGAGGAAATCCTGGTCTCGCCGCTTTCCTATGTGGAGATGATCGGCGGCGCGGTGTCCATCGTGATCCTGCGCTCGGTGGTCACCGCGCTCGGCATTCTCGTCATCGGCACGATCTTCGGTGCGGTGCATATGCATTCGCTGCCGGAGTTCCTGTTCTGGGTTATCATGGTGTCGATGATCTTCGGTTTCCTCGGCATCATCGTGGCGCTGTGGGCCAAGACCTTCGAGCAGCTCAACGTCCTGATGGTGTTCTTCATCCAGCCGCTCTCCATGGTCGGCGGCGTCTTCAACACCGTGGGCATGCTGCCGCCCTGGCTGCGCTGGCTCGCCTATGGCAATCCGCTGTTCTATTTCATCAATGGCCTGCGCCACGCGATGATCGGCTTCAGCGAAGGCCCGATGGCGTTCGGCGCGATCTTCACCGTCGCGCTCGCCGCCGTCCTCGGCGCCATCGTCTGGCGGCTTTACGCGATCGGCTGGGGTTTGCGGGAGTAGTTGTCCCACCACCGGTGTCATGGCCCGCAGTTGCGCCATGACAAACGAATTTGTTTATTATATTATGCCCATCATGTAATCCACGGAGGCCTCTCATGCCGCCCCGCAACGCCACCGCTGCCATCATCGGCGCCGGCGACTATATCGGCTCCGCCATCGCCAAAAAATTCGCGGCCGAGGGCTACACCGTGTTCGCCGGCCGGCGCAGCGCCGACAAGCTGGCGCAACTCAAGGCCGACATCGAGGCCGGCGGCGGACGTTGCGAGGCGCGCGCCCTCGACGCCCGCAAGGAAGAGGACGTCGCGCAGTTCCTGGCCGAAGCCGACGCGCAGGCGCCGCTCGAAGTCTGCGTCTTCAATCCCGGCGCCAATGTGAATTTCCCGCTGCTGGAAACCACCGAGCGGGTCTTCCGCAAGGTCTGGGAGATGGCGTGCTATGGCGGCTTCCTCACCGGACGCGAGGCGGCGCGCCTTATGCTGCCGCGCGGCAAGGGCACGATCCTTTTTACCGGCGCGACGGCGAGCCTGCGCGGCGGCAAGGGCTATGCCGCCTTCGCGTCCGCCAAATTCGGCCTGCGCGCCGTGGCGCAGAGCATGGCGCGCGAGCTCGGGCCGCAGAACATCCATGTCGCGCACCTGATCATCGACGCCGGCGTCGACACCGCCTTCGTCAAGGAGCGGATTCGCGCGCGCGGCGGCGACGAGGCCGTCGCCAGAATCGAGCCGGACCAGCTGATGCACCCGGACTCGATCGCCGAGGCCTACTGGTACCTGCACGCCCAGACGCGCGACGCCTGGACCTTCGAGCTCGATATGCGGCCCTACAAGGAGACCTGGTGATGAGCGCCCGCGCGGAATTCCTCTTCGACTTCGGCAGTCCGAACGCTTTTCTCGCGCACCGCGTGATCCCGCAGATCGAGCGCCGCACCGGCGCCAAATTCGAGTACCTCCCCGTCCTGCTCGGCGGCATCTTCAAGGCCACCGGCAACCAGTCGCCGATGCAGGCCTTCGGCCACATCGCGAGCAAGATGGCCTATGAGCAGCTCGAGACAAGCCGCTTCATCCGCCGGCACGGCATCGCGGATTTCAAATTCAATCCGTTCTTCCCGGTCAACACGCTGAACCTGATGCGCATGGCCGTCGTGGCGCAGGCCGAGGGCATCCTGCCGCGCTACATGGATGCCGTGTTCCGTCACATGTGGATAGAGCCCAAGAAGATGGACGACCCGGACGTGGCCAAAGCGGCGCTCATAGCGTCCGGCCTCGACCCCGCCTTGCTGGAGCGCGCCCAGGCGCCGGACGTCAAGGCGAAGCTCATCGCCAACACCGAAAGCGCGGTCGCGCGGGGCGCCTTCGGCATCCCGACCTTTTTCGTCGGCACCGAGATGTTCTTCGGCAAGGACCGGCTGCGCGACGTCGAAGAGGCCATCGCCGCCGCGCGTTAACGCTTTGACGCGCCGAATCTTTTTGACTTTTGTCGTGGACGGGCGGGCGGCCAGCCCTTATTCTGTGCGCGGCCTTCGCTGCCACCATAGAAGTGCCTGATTCCGCTGGCAGAAGGGGAATAGGCCAGCATCAGGAGCCGTCTTTTCATGATCCGACCGTCCCGTTTCGCCTTGGGCGCACTGCTCAGCGGCGCCGTTCTCGCCCTTGCTGCCGCGACGCCGGCCTGGGCCGCCGACACGCCGACCCTGCTGGGCGTGTCGAGCGCCTGGTCCGCCTTCACCAGCGGCAGCGGCTCGGCGAAAATCTGCTACGCGATCTCCAAGCCCACCGCGACGTCGCCGAAGGCCAAGCGCGATCCGATCTATTTCCTGATCACCGACTGGCCCGGCCGCCGCACCAAGTCCGAGCCGGAAGTCGTGCCCGGCTACCAGTACAAGGACGGCAGCACCGTCACCGTTGCGGTCGGCTCCGACAAGTTCGAGCTCTTCACCAAGAACGAGGATGGCGCCGGCGCCGCCTGGGTGCGCCAGCGCGCCGACGAAATCCGCATGATCGAGACCATGAAGCGCGGCCAGCAGATCCTGGTCACCGGCACCTCGCTGCGCGGCAAGCTCACCCGCGACACCTATTCGCTGGCCGGCCTCTCCGACGCCCTCGACAAGATTCACGCCGGTTGCGGGATGTGATCCTTTGTCCTCCCCGTTGTTACGGGGGAGGTGGCTCGCCCATTTCGGGCGAGACGGAGGGGGATTGGGCTCGATTTCCGCGGCGTCGCCCCCTCTCCCGTAACAACGGGGGAGGAAAACATGGCGCAATCGTCTATATACACCCCATGTCCCCCACCAACCTCCTCGGCCTTGCCCCCCGCGACCTCACGGCCGCGCTGATCGAAGCCGGCGTGCCGGCGAAGGCCGCGCCGATGCGCATGCGCCAGCTGTGGAACTGGGTCTATGTCCATGGCGCGCGCGATTTCGCCGCCATGAGCAATCTGGCCAAGGACTTCCGCGCCCAGATGGCGGAGCGCTTCACGCTGGCGCGGCCCGAGATCGTCACCGAGCAGCTCTCCGGCGACGGCACGCGCAAATGGCTGCTGCGCACCGGGCCGGGCATCGAATTCGAGACCGTGTTCATCCCCGAGCCCGGCCGCGGCACGCTGTGCGTCTCCTCGCAGGTCGGCTGCACGCTGAACTGCCGTTTCTGCCATACCGGCACGCAGAAGCTGGTGCGCAACCTGACGCCGTCCGAGATCCTCGGCCAGATCCTGATCGCCAAGGATTCGCTTGCCGACTGGCCGTCGACCGGACCCGACCGCCGCCTCACCAACGTCGTGATGATGGGCATGGGCGAGCCGCTTTACAACTTCGATAACGTCAAGGCCGCGCTGGCGCTGGTCACCGATGGCGACGGCCTCGCGCTCTCCAGGCGCCGCGTCACGCTGTCCACCGCCGGCGTCGTGCCGATGATCGGCCGCGCCGGCGCCGAGATCGGCTCGTCGCTCGCCATCTCGCTGCACGCGGTGCGCGACGAGATCCGTGACGTCATCGTGCCGATCAACAAAAAATATCCGCTGGCCGAACTGCTCGAGGCCTGCCGCACCTATCCCGGCGCCTCCAACGCACGCCGCATCACCTTCGAATACGTCATGCTGAAAGGCGTCAACGACAGCCTCGGCGAGGCCCGCGAACTGGTGAAGCTGATCAAGGGCATCCCGGCCAAGATCAACCTGATCCCGTTCAACCCCTGGCCCGGCGCGCCCTATGAATGCTCCGACTGGGAGCAGATCGAGAACTTCGCCGAGATCGTCAACCGCGCGGGCTATGCCAGCCCGGTGCGCACCCCGCGCGGCCGCGACATCATGGCGGCATGCGGCCAGCTCAAGAGCGAAAGCGTGAAAACGCGCGCCAAGGACCGCATGGCGGAGATCGAAAGCGCGGCGCTGGCGCGGATGCCGGGTTAGCCATGGCGGACGGCAAAAAGCCGTTCTGGTTGCGGTTTGTCGCGAGCGGCGACGCTGGTACCGATACGCGTCCGGCATATACCGTCTACACCAAGAAGTACGACGTCGAGATTGACGCGGCGAAGCTCGACGACGTGCTCGGTCCGCTCACTGGTCCGCAGCGGGAAGCCTTCGATGCCGCCTACAAAGCGTTCGAGCAAGGACTTGCCGGCTGGCGCACGGCGTTCGACATCGAATGCATCGAGGCTGCGCATCGGCTTGCGCTGGCATTGAAGCCCGAGCAGCGACGCGACACGGTGATCTCGGTCCTGATCGACCATTCTGGTTCAATGAAGGGTCAACGCTTGCTAGTAGCGGCCGCCATGATCTCCGGCTTGGCGGAAAGCCTGGTCTCGCTCGGTATCAAGGTCGAAATATTGGGTTTCACCACCGTGTCGTGGAAAGGCGGTCGAGCGCGGGCAGACTGGAAACTCTGGCGCACTCGTGGTCCGGGACGGCTCTGCGAGCTGCTGCACATCGTTTATCGCGAGGCCGCGAGCATCGATCCCCATGCGCCTAGGAGCCTGCGTCAGATGCTTCGCCCCGATTTACCCAAGGAAAACATCGACGGTGAAGCGGTTGAATGGGCGGCGCGGCGGCTGGCCGGGCGTCCCGAGGCCCGCAAGGTGTTACTCGTGCTGAGTGATGGTGCGCCTGTCGACGACTCTACCATCATGGCGAACCACCAACGATATCTTCCGGCGCATCTCAAGCGCGTAGTCGCCGGAATCGAAACGGAAGGCAATATCGCGATCGGTGCGGTCGACATTTGCAGCAGCGGCTTTGCCAAGAGAAGCTTCTCGATGGTCGCCGATGTCGACGATCTCCTGTCGCTTGGCACCGTGACGCTTGGGATAATCGAGGGGCTCGTCGTGCCCCAGCCCAAACTTCCGCCTGGGAATGCTTGACCGGACGCGTGCCGCCACCCAACAATCGATCCATGACCAATCTCTTCGACCTCACCAACAAAATTGCCGTCGTCACCGGCGGCTCGCGCGGTCTCGGCCGCGCCATGGTGCTCGCCTTTGCGCGCGCCGGCGCGGATGTCGTGATCGCCAGCCGCAAGCTCGCGGCCTGCGAGGAGGTTGCGCATGAGGTCGAGAAGCTCGGCCACCGCGCGCTGCCGGTCGCGGCGCATGTCGGCAAGTGGAGCGACAATGACGCGCTGGCGGAAGCTGCCTACAAGCATTTCGGCCGAGTCGATATCCTGGTCAACAATGCCGGCATGTCGCCGCTGGCGCCGTCGCTGACGGCGACGACCGAGGAGCTGTTCGACAAGGTCATCGATGTGAACTTCAAAGGCCCGTTCCGGCTCTCCTCGCTGGTCGGCGAGAAGATGATGGCGGGTGCCGGCGGCGCGATCATCAACCTGTCCTCAACCGCCGCCTTCCTGCCGATGCCGCACACCATCCCCTATGGCGGCGCCAAGGCGGCGGTGAATGTGATGACGGTTGCCCTGGCAAAAGCCTTCGCGCCCAAGGTGCGGGTAAATTGCATCGCGCCGGGCCCGTTTCTCACCGACGTCTCGACCGCCTGGCGCGACAACCAGGCGGCGAAGAACGCGCTCGGCCTGAAGCGCTTCGGCGAGCCGGGCGAGATCGTCGGCACCGCGCTCTATCTCGCCAGCGACGCGTCGAGCTACACCACCGGCCAGGTCATCCGCGTCGACGGCGGCAGCTGGTAGCTTGACGTTGCGCCCCGGCGCGGCGTAAATCGCCTCCCTCCCCACACCCGTCCGTCTTTCCCATCGCCGTCGCGCGTCCGCGCGTCCGCGCAACCCGTGAGGCATCGTGCACAGAGACAATTTCCACATTTTCACCGGCGGCCCCGGCGCGGGAAAGACCACGCTGCTCGAGGCTCTGCGCGCCCGCGGGTATCGCTGCGTCGATGAAGCCGCGCGCCAGGTGCTGCGCCGACAGGCGGCCAGCGGCGGCAATGCGACCCATGACGGCGACCGCGCGGCGTATCGCGACCTGATGCTCCAGACGGCGCTGCACGACTATCGCGCCGTTGCCGCGGTCGCCGCGCCGGTCTTCTTCGACCGCGCGATCCCGGAACTCTCCGGGTACGGCAACGCACCGGGAGAAGACGATCCGCCGGCGCTCACCCGTGCCATCGCCGATTGCCGCTACAATCAGGCCGTCTTTCTGTTTCCGCCGTGGCAAGCGATCTACGTCCATGACGAGCTGCGCAAGCACAGCTTCGCCCATGCGGTCGAGGTTCATGTGCTGGTGTCGCAAGTATATGCCCGGCACGGCTACCGCATCGTGGACGTACCGCGCGCCACCGTCGAAGATCGCGTGGCATTCGTGCTGGGTCATATTGGCGGGTAACGCCGAAACACCATGCGGAGCCGCGGCGTTGCCCGGCTTTCAAATGCGTATTCGGCATTGCCGCCCTGCCGCGCCGGCATGGGCGGGGCCTGTAAAGCGCCGCACCGCCGCACTACCTTCCGTCCACCTTCGGGCGGTTTGCTGGAAAGCCGCCGGGCAGGCCGCGCTCTCCGCGGCCATAGAAGGGTTTTCCCATGTTCTATCTTGAAGTCGCTGCCGTCACGGCGGCCGTTTACGCGTTGCTGGGTTTGTGCATCGCGCAGGAATATGAGCGCGGCGTGGTCTTCCGGCTCGGACGCTTCCGTTCGGTCAAGGGACCGGGCCTGTACTGGATCGCGCCGCTGTTCGACCGGCAATGGCGGCTCGACCTGCGCACCCGCACCGTGACCGTCGAGCAGCAGGAGACGATCACCCGCGACAGCGTCACCATCAAGGTCAACGCCGTCCTGTGGTACCGGATCGATAACCCCGAGGCCGCCATCGTCGCGGTGCAGAATTACAGCACCGCCGTCTACCAGCTCGCGCTGACGGCGCTGCGCAACATCATCGGCCAGCACGTGCTGGACGAGGTCCTCAAGGAGCGCGACCAGATCAACGAGACGCTGAAGCGGATCGTCGACGAGGCGACGCGCCCCTGGGGCATCCACATCGAGATGGTCGAGATGAAGGATGTCGAGATCCCCGAGGCGATGCAGCGCGCCATGGCGCGCGAGGCCGAGGCGATCCGCGAGAAGCGGGCCCGCCTGATCAAGGCGGAGGCCGAGTCCGAGGCCGCCGAGAAGCTGGCCGCGGCGGCGGTGATGGTCGCGGCCCACCCCGCGGCGCTGGAGCTGCGCCGCATGCAGATGGTCTCGGAGATCGGCGCCGAGCACAACACGACCACCATCGTGCTGATGCCGTCCGAAATGGTCGGTATGGGTGCCGCCCTCGCCAGGCTTGCGTCATAGGTCCTCTGCGGGCATCGTCATCCGGCGATGCCCGCTTGACGCTCCGGCGCGTGGGCTATTTAACCGGACCGGTTCTGCCGCCCTTCGAGCCCCGCCAGGGGAGGGCTGCGCAACCTTCGGCCGCGCCGGCGGCCTCGGCGATATGGGATAAGTCATGGTGCAAAAGGGCGTCAAGAAAGTCGTGCTGGCCTATTCGGGCGGCCTCGACACCTCGGTGATCCTCAAATGGCTGCAGACCGCCTATGGCGCCGAGGTCATCACTTTCACTGCCGACCTCGGGCAGGGCGAGGAGCTGGCGCCGGCGCGCGCCAAGGCCGAACTGCTCGGCATCAAGCCGCAGAACATCTTCATCGAGGACGTGCGCGAGGAATTCGTCCGCGATTACGTCTTCCCGATGTTCCGCGCCAATGCGCTGTACGAGGGCGTCTACCTGCTGGGCACCTCGATTGCGCGGCCGCTGATCGCCAAGAAGCAGATCGAGATCGCCGAGCGCCTCGGCGCCGACGCCGTCAGCCACGGCTCCACCGGCAAGGGCAACGACCAGGTGCGCTACGAGGTCAGCTATTATGCTCTCAAGCCCGACATCAAGATCATCGCGCCGTGGCGCGAATGGGATCTGACCAGCCGCACCAAGCTGCTCGAATTCGCCGAGACCCATCAGATCCCGATCGCCAAGGACAAGCGCGGCGAGGCGCCGTTCTCGGTCGATGCCAACCTGTTGCACTCCTCGTCCGAGGGCAAAGTGCTGGAAGACCCCGCGGTCGAGGCCGACAGCATCGTCTACCAGCGCACCATCGCGCCCGAGGATGCGCCCGACAAGGCGACCGTCGTCGAGATCGGCTTCGCGCGCGGCGACGCGGTGTCGGTCGACGGCCAGGCGCTGTCGCCGGCGACGCTGCTGGCCCGGCTCAACGAGCTCGGCCGCACCAACGGCATCGGCCGCCTCGACCTCGTCGAGAACCGCTTCGTCGGCATGAAGTCGCGCGGCATCTACGAGACGCCGGGCGGCACGATCCTGCTCGCCGCCCACCGCGCCATCGAATCCATCACGCTGGACCGCGGCGCCGCGCATCTCAAGGACGACCTGATGCCGCGCTATGCCGAGATGATCTATTACGGCTTCTGGTTCTCGCCCGAGCGTGAGATGCTGCAGGCGCTGATCGACAAGAGCCAGGAATTCGTCGCCGGCACGGTGCGGCTCAAGCTCTACAAGGGCAATGTCATGGTGATCGGCCGTGCCTCGCCCAATTCGCTCTACAGCCAGGATCTTGTCACCTTCGAGGACGATCAGGGCGCCTATGACCAGAAAGACGCGGCCGGCTTCATCAAGCTCAACGCCCTGCGCCTGCGCACGCTGGCCATGCGCAAGCGCAAGCTGGAGCGGAAATAGCGTGGCCCAGGCCGCGCGCGTCCGTGCCGCGAGGGCGCCATGAGCCGTCGGCTCATGTTCGGCGTGGCCATAGCCGCGATGGTCGTTTTCGTCGCCGCCTATGTCGCGTCGCCCTATTGGGCGTATCGCGAGCTTCAGGGCGCGGCGCGCTCGGGCGATCAGGCCGCGCTGGAATCGGTCATCGATTTTTCGGCGGTGCGCAGCGACCTCAAGGCCCAGCTCAATGCCATGCTGCTCGCCAAGATGCAGTCCGATCCCAAGCTCCGCGACAATCCGTTCGCCGAACTCGGCCTGCTGATCGCGCCGGCGCTGATCGACAAGATGGTGGAGAGTTACCTCACGCCGCAGGCGGTGAGCGCGATGATCGTCCATGCCAGGGCGCCCAAGCCCGATGCGGAGCGAACCGCGGGCGACGCCGATTCGGCGCATATCGAAACCCATTACGGCTATGTCTCGCCGGACCGCTTTCGCGTCACGCTGACCGATCGTCGGTCGCCCGACCGTCAGCTGTCCTTTATGCTGGCGCGGCGCGGCCTGTTCGGCTGGAAGCTGATCGCCATCGCATTGCCGCCACAGCTGCTCGATTAGCACGAGGAAAGCGCATGACCGAACCTGCCAATGCGGACCAGATCAAGTTCTGGAACGGCCCGACGGGCCTTAAATGGACGCAGTTCCAGGCCGACATGGACCGCAATCTCGCGGCCGCGACCGCCGGCATCCTGCCGTTTGCCAAGGCCGCGCCCGGCGAGCGCGTGCTCGACATCGGCTGCGGCGCCGGCGAGACCAGCCTGAAGCTGGCCGAGGCGGTGGGGCCGAACGGCCGCGTTACCGGCGTCGATGTCTCGGCGCCTTTGCTGGGCCTCGCACGCGCCCGCGCCGGCGCCGCGAAGAATGTCGCCTTCGTCGAGGCCGATGCCGCGTTTTATCCTTTCGCGCCGGATCACGACCTCGTCTTCTCGCGCTTCGGCGTCATGTTCTTCGACGCGCCGGCGGCGGCGTTCGCCAATATCAGGACGGCCCTGAAGCCCGGCGGCCGCCTCGCCTTCGTCTGCTGGCGTCCCGCGCCCGACAATCAGTGGGTCGCGCTCCCCGCCGGCGCGGCGCGCGGCTTGCTGCCGCCGCAGCCGCCGCCCGATCCGCTGGCGCCGGGGCCGTTCGCCTTCGCCGATCCGGGGCGCGTCGCAGCGATCCTGACCGCCGCCGGCTTTCGCGATGTGCGAATCGAAAAGCTCGACGGCCACATGGATCTCGGCCGCGACGCCGATCACGCCGCGTTCCAGATGACCAATCTGGGTCCGCTCAGCCGCGCGCTCGGCGACGCCAGCGTCGACGATGCCGCGCGCGAGCGCGTCCGCGTCGCGGTCAAGGCCGCGCTGGAGGACATCCGCACCCCCGACGGCATCCGGCCCGCCATCGCCTGCTGGCTGGTGGGCGCGCGCGTCTAGCCGACGCCCGGAATCGCGCGTCGCGGCGTGTCGACCACGGTGGCCTTGCCGTCGCTCAGCGCGACGACCGAATGCGTCACGTTCGGCGGCACGATGCCGACGAAGCCCGGCCCGGCCTCGACGGTCTCACCGCCAATGGTGATCGCGAGGCGACCCTCCAGCACATGCCAGACTTCTTCCTGCTCGTGGGCGTGCGCATGGATGTCGGCGCCGGTGTCGAATTCGTAGTGCCCGAAGGTCATGGCGCCGGAATCGAAGAACCGCCCGCGCCAGCCGGGGCGACGTTCGACGACGTTGAGTGCGGATGTGTCGATGAAAGTCATGGCCGACGGAGCCTATCACACATCCAGCGTCGCGTTGAGGGCGTGGTCCTGGATGAATTCGCGGCGCGGTTCGACCACTTCGCCCATCAGCTTGGTGAAGAGGTCGTCGGCCTCGTCGACATGCTCGACCTTGACGCGCAGCAGCGTGCGGGCGTTCTCGTCCAGCGTGGTCTCCCACAGCTGCTGCGGATTCATTTCGCCCAGGCCCTTGTAGCGCTGCAGCGACAGGCCCTTCTTGCCCCAGTCCAGCACCGTGTTGAGCAGTTGCGTCGGCGCATGCACCTCGACCGTGTCGTCCTTGCGCCGCAGCTGGCCGGCCTTGAGATAGGCGAGCTGCAGGTCGGCCGCCATGCGGTCGAGCTTGCGCGCGTCGGCGCTGTCGATCAGCGCGCCGTCGATCGCCACCGCCTCGCGCACGCCGCGCACCTCGCGCCAGAATTTGAGGCCGCCATCCGAAGTCGGCTCGCCGTGCCAGCCGCGCTCGAACTCCTCCGACAGGTGGTCGAGGCGCGTCGCGATATAGGCGGCGGCCGCCGCGGCCTTGGCGCTGTCGGCGAGGATTTCGGGATTGAGTGCGCCGGCGATCGCCGCCTGCTCCAGCACGAAGCGCGGATAGTGGATCGGAAAGCCGTTCAGCGCCGCCACCGCGCTGCGCGCCTTGGCGACCAGCGCGTCGAAGTCGGCGCCGGTCAGCACTTCGCCGCTGTGCGAAGTGAAGGCGGCGCCGTCCGAGCCCTCGGAGACGAGATATTCGTCGTACTCGTCCTGGTTCTTGAGGTAGCGCTCCGACTTGCCGCGCGAGGCTTTGTAGAGCGGCGGCTGGGCGATGAAGATGTGGCCGCGCTCGATCAGTTCGGGCATCTGGCGATAGAAGAACGTCAGGAGCAGCGTTCGGATATGGGAGCCGTCGACGTCGGCGTCGGTCATCAGGATGATCTTGTGGTAGCGCAGCTTGTCGGCGTTGAATTCCTCGCGCCCGATGCCGGTGCCGAGCGCGGTGATCAGCGACACGATGCTCTCGCTGGTCAGCATGCGGTCGAAGCGCACGCGCTCGATGTTCAATATCTTGCCGCGCAGGGGCAGGACGGCCTGGTTTTCGCGGTTGCGCGCCTGCTTGGCGCTGCCGCCGGCGCTGTCGCCCTCGACGATGAATATCTCGCACTTGGCCGGGTCGCGCTCCTGGCAGTCGGCGAGCTTGCCGGGCAGCGAAGCGCCGTCGAGCACGCCCTTGCGCCGCGTCAGCTCGCGGGCCTTGCGCGCCGCCTCGCGCGCCAGCGCCGCTTCCAGCACCTTGCCGACCATCGCCTTGGCTTCGCCCGGATGCTCCTCGAGCCAGCGGCCGAGCTGGTCGATAACGACGCTTTCGACCACCGGCCGCACCTCGGACGAGACCAGCTTCTCCTTGGTCTGCGACGAGAATTTTGGGTCCGGCACCTTGACCGACAGCACGCAGGTCAGGCCCTCGCGGCAATCGTCGCCGGTCAGCGGCACCTTGTCCTTTTTGGCGCTCGACATCTCGTCGGCGTATTTCGTCACCACGCGCGTCAGCGCCGCGCGGAAGCCGGCCAGATGCGTGCCGCCGTCCTTCTGCGGGATGTTGTTGGTGAAGCACAGCATGCTCTCGTGGTAGCTGTCGTTCCAGGTCAGCGCCACTTCCACCGTCATGCCGTCGCGCTCGGCCTGGATCATGATCGGGGCGGAGATCAGCGACGACTTGGCGCGGTCGAGATATTGCACGAAGGCCTTGAGGCCGCCCTCATAGTGCAGCGTCGCTTCCTTGGGCTCCACGCCGCGCTTGTCGGTCAGCACGATGGTGACGCCGGAGTTCAGGAAGGCGAGCTCGCGCAGCCGGTGCTCCAGCGTCGCGAAATCGAACTCCGTCCTGGTGAAGGTCGCAGGCGAGGGCAGGAACGTCACCTCCGTGCCCTTGCGGCCCGGCGCGTCGGCCACGATCCCCAGCGGCGCCACGGCGTCGCCGTGGCGGAACTGCATGTAGTGCTCCTTGCCGTCGCGCCAGATGCGCAGGTCGAGGAATTCGCTGAGCGCGTTGACCACCGAGACGCCGACGCCGTGCAACCCGCCGGAGACCTTGTAGGCGTTCTGCTCGAACTTACCGCCGGCATGCAGCTGGGTCATGATGACCTCCGCCGCCGAGACGCCTTCGCCTTCGTGGATGCCGGTCGGGATGCCGCGCCCGTCGTCGCGCACGGTGCATGAGCCGTCGGCGTTCAGCGTCACGTCGCAGCGCGTCGCATGTCCGGCCAGCACCTCGTCGATCGCGTTGTCGACGACCTCGTACACCATGTGATGCAGGCCCGAGCCGTCGTCGGTGTCGCCGATATACATGCCCGGCCGCTTGCGCACGGCGTCGAGGCCCTTGAGGACCTTGATGCTGTCGGCGCCGTATTCCTCGGTCACCTTCTTGTTCTGCGTGCCGAACGGACTCTCGTCCGGCGTGTTGCTGGGAATGTCGGACATCGGCTGACTGTCTACTCCTGACGGACGAATTGTCCGTCGTTGACATGAAACACGTCGGCGTGCGCCTGCAGGCCGTCGAACAGCGACAGGTCGGTGCCCGTCATCCAGGCCTGCGCGCCGAGCGCCAGGATTTCCGCGAACAGGGCGGCGCGCCGCACCGCGTCGAGATGCGCGGCGATCTCGTCCAGCAGCAGCAGCGGCGCATGGCCGCCGCGCGCCTCGCGCAGTTCCCAGGCGTCCGCCAGCACGATGGAGATCAGCAGCGCTTTCTGCTCGCCGGTCGAGCATTCGCGGGCGTCGGCGCGCTTCTGCGTGTGGCGCACGGCAAGGTCGGTGAGATGCGGGCCGAAGGTCGTGCGCCCGGCCTCGGCATCGCGGATGCGCGCCCGCGCCAGCTTCTCGCGCATCGCCTCGGCCAGCCCGGCGCCGAGTTCGGCGAGCAGCAGATCCGTCTCGCCGTCCAGCGCCAGCTGTGCTGCCGGGAACGCCCCGGCCTCGCCGCGGGCCGCCAGCGCGCGATTGAGCCGCTCCACCGTCTGCGCCCGGCTCGCGGCCATCGCGATGCCGGCGTCGATCATCTCGGCCTCCAGCCCGTCCAGCCAGGCCGGATCGCGGGGCCCGAATTTCAGCAGCCTTGCCCGCTCGCGCATCGCGGTCTCGTAGCGCGTCGTGGTCCGCGCATGGCCGGCATCGAAGCCGAGCACGAGCCGGTCGAGGAATTTCCGCCGTCCGCTGGCGCCCTCGATGAACAGCCGGTCCATCGCCGGCGTCAGCCACAGCATCTGCACCAGTTCGCCGAGGTCAGCCGAGTTCTGCGCCGGCGCGCCGTTCAGGCGCACCGCCCGCCGCTCGCCGCCGCCCGGCCCCAGCGTCAGGCCGGTGCCGACGTCGTAGACTTCGCCGCCGCGCGAGACCTGCGCCGCCACGGCCCACAGCGCGTCGCTGGGGGCTGCACTCGGCCCGCGCCGCACATGTTCGCCGAGCCGGGCGCCGCGCAGGCCGCGGCCCGGCGACAGCAGCGAGATCGCGTCGAGCAGATTGGTCTTGCCGGCGCCGTTCGGACCCGCCAGCACCACCGGCGTGCCGCTGACGCAAACGTCGAGCTCGGCATAGGAGCGGAAATTGCGCAGGGTCAGCCGCGTCACGGCCAAGGTGTGCTTCGGGGCTGTCGATACGCTGTCGCTATCGACTGCTCGCACCCCAGCATGACGACGGATGAATCCGTCATCCTGAGGTGCGCCCAATTCGGGCGCCCCGAAGGATGGAAGGGTGACCAACCTCAGACCCGCATCGGCATGAGGACGTAGAGCGAACGGCCGTCCTCTGCGTCTTCGATGATGGTCGGCGAACCGGCGTCCGAGAGCAGGAAGCGGATTTCCTTGCCCTCGATCTGGCTGGTGATGTCGAGCAGGTATTTGGCGTTGAAGCCGATCTCCATGCCCGCCGCGCTGTAGGTCGCGCCCAGCTCCTCGGTCGCCGTGCCGCTCTCGGGATTGACCACCGACAGCGTCACCTTGTCCTTGGCGACGGCCATCTTCACGGCGCGCGTCTTGTCCGCCGAGATGGTCGAGACGCGGTCGACGGAGTGCGAGAACTCCTTGGACTCCAGCGCCAGCGATTTGTCGTTGCCGCTGGGAATCACCCGTTGGTAATCCGGGAAGGTGCCGTCGATCAGCTTGGAGGTCAGCTCCACGCCGCCGAAATTGAACTGGATCTTGGTGTCCGACAGCGAGATCTCGATCGCGCCGTCGGCGTCGTCGAGCAGCCGGCGCAGCTCCGTCACCGTCTTGCGCGGCACGATGATGCCCGGCATGTCGCCGGCGCCCTCGGGCAGGTCGAGCTCGAAGCGCGCCAGGCGGTGGCCGTCCGTTGCCACGGCGCGCAGCACCTTGGTCTTGCCGTCCTTGGCCGCGTGGATGTGGATGCCCATCAGGTAGAACCGTGTCTCGTCGGTCGCCATGGCGAAGCGGGTCTTGTCGATCAGCCGCTTGAGGTCGTCCGCCGCCAGCCGGAAGCGGTGCGGCAGGGCGCCCGCCGCCATCTGCGGGAAATCCTCCTTGGGCAGGCAGGCGAGCTCGAACCGCACCGAACCGGCCGAGACCGCCAGCCTGCCGCCCTCGCTGGTCAGGAGCTCGGCCTGGACCTGGGCGCCGTCGGGCAGCTTGCGCACGATGTCGTACAGCATGTGGGCCGGCGCCGTGGCCGAGCCGTTGCGCAGCACGTCGGCGGGGATGGCCTCGACGATCTCGATATCGAGATCGGTGGCGGTCAGCTTGAGCTGGCCCTTGCCGGCTTCGATCAGGACGTTCGACAGGATGGGGATCGTGTTGCGGCGTTCGACGACACTCTGCACATGGCTCAGCGCCTTCAGGAAGGCACCCCGTTCGACGTTGATTTTCATCGTTCCCGCAAGCGTTTGAGAGCCGTTTGAAAACCCCAGGCCCAACCCACCCGAGCGGGCCGGTAACCTATTGATTTCCTTGAGTTTCCAGGCGGCCGAGACTCAGGTTTCCCACTATATCAAATAGCCCCCTGAAAAGTAGAAAATAATGCGCCGGCAACGCTCCGCGCGGACGGCCAAACCGGCACCGTCAGGGCGTCACGCCATAGGTCTTGTAGAGGTCCGAAACCGCCGGATCGGCCTTTAGCGCCGCGGCTATGTCGGCCTCGCCATCCGACGTCCGGCCAAGGCGCAATTTCGCGATCCCGCGCATGTAGCGCGAGGCGGCGACCGCCGGCTGCAGCGCGACAGCCTGATCGAGGCTCGCCAGCGCCGCCGCATAATCGCCGAGCCGGAACTGGACGAAGCCCAGCGTATCGACCGTGGGGCCGGCTTTGGGCCGTAGATCGAGCGATTTGCGGCAAAGATGCAGCGCCGCGGCAAGGTCACGATTGGCGAGGCCGCGGGCCCAGCAGGCGTTGTTCAGCGCCACGGCGTTGCCCGGCGACAAGGCCACTGTGCGGTCGTAGTCGGCGATGGCGGCATCGGCCTTGCCGAGCAGGATCTGCGCCGTGCCGCGCCGGGAATAATAGTTCGCAACGCCGGGGCTCTGCCCGATCGCGGTTGTGAGGTCAGCGATCTCGGCGGGATAGTTCTTCTGGTGCGAATAGACCCGCGAGCGGTCGTAGTAAGCCGTGGTGTTGTCGGGGCGCAACGCGATGGCGGCGGTTTCGTCCGCGACGGCCGCATCCAGATTGCCGCGGTCCATGTTGGCGAAGCCGCGGTGCATGTAAAGCAGATCGTCCTTCGGCGACAGCGCGATCTGCGCGGTCAGCGCGGCGATGGCGCGGTCGAAATCCGCCAGCGACCCCGCTTTGTCGCCGACGCGGTCCTTCAGCACGCCACGCTCGGTCCAATAGCGCCCGATGCCGGGCGACAGCGCCACGGCCTGGTCGAGGTCGGCAAGCGCCGGCGCATAATCGCCCTTCATCTCCAAGGTCTGGCCGCGCTCGAAATGGTCATAGCCCGCGTTCGTGGCGAGCGAGATCGCCTTGCTGAAATCCGCGATGGCGCCGTCCCAATTGCCCGCGCTGCGGTAACAGAATCCGCGGTTGCGATAGGCCGGCACGAAATTGGGCTGCAGCGCGATCAGCGCGGTGAAATCCGCCTCCGCCTTGGTGCAGTCGGCCAGCCCGGAATGCGCGTCGCCGCGCACGAGCAGCGCCGTTGTGTCGTGGGGATCGGCGCTCAGCAATTGGCCGCTATCGGTCAGCGCGTCGGCATAGTGCCCCTGTGCCTCGGACAACAGGGCGTGGTTGCGCAGCGCGGTCTTGTCGGCTGGATCGAGCGCCGCGGCTTTCGCGTAATCGGCCAACGCGCCGGCGGCATCGTTGCTGCGGTCCCGCGCTACGCCGCGGTCGTTGTAGACGCCGGCGTCCGGTCGGCCCGCCAGGCTCGCGGTGAAATCGGCGATGGCGCCGGCGAAGTCGCCGAGCGCCGAGCGGCTGCGGCCGCGCTGGTACAGCGCCTCCGTGTGGCCTGCATTGCGCGACAGCACCAGGTCGAAATCGGCGATGGCGCCCTCGTGATCGCCGCCGCTGGCGCGTGCTAGGCCGCGATTGAAGAACGCTTCGTCGTCGTCGGGCGCCAGCGCGATGGCCTTGTCGTCGTCGTCGGCCGCCTTGTCCCAGGCCCCGGTCGCGGCATAGCTCATGCCGCGTAGGCGCCAAACCGGTTCGAACGCGGGAAATTTGGCGATGACGGCGCTGAGATCGCGGATCGCCGCATCATGCTCGCCGGACATCTCGTAAGCCCGGCCCCGCTCATACAGCGAATCGTAATCGTCCGGATTGACCTCTATGGCGGCCGTGAAGTCGTCGATGGCGGGCGCGTAAGTCTTCGCTTGCAGATGAATCATGCCTCTGTCGAACCGCGCGATGCCGGAGAACGGCGCCAGCTTCAGCGCGTCGCCAAGATCGGACAGCGCCGCATCGGTGTGGTGCAGCGCATATTGGACCTGGGCGCGCACGATCAGCGCGTCGGCGCCGGCGCCCTGCGCGACGCAGGCATTGGCGGCGTCCAGCGCTTTGGCATAGAGCGCCGCCGCGCCCTTGCCGGCGCTATCGGCCTGACGCGTGAGGTCGGTCGCCGCGCCGCAGGCCGCGACGGCCGTGTCCGGCGCGGGCAGTGCCGGTTGGCTCGGCACCGCGCTCAAGGCAGCCAGCAGGACAAGGTGTTTCATCGAAGCCGCGCATTGTTGCCTTCGCCAGCCTACGCCAATTCGCGCCGCCGCGAACGCGGCAAATGAAAACGGCGCCCCTTTGGGGAGCGCCGCCGTTCATGACGCGGGCCGCCCTATCACCCGGACCGCGACAGCACCGTCTGCAGGAATTCGACCTGCTGCTTGAACGCCTTGTCCTCCTTGCACAGCGCCTCGACGCGCCGGCAGGCGTGCAGCACCGTGGTGTGGTCGCGGCCGCCGAAGCGCCGCCCGATCTCGGGCAGGGAGCGCGTGGTGAGCTTGCGCGACAGGTACATCGCGACCTGGCGCGGCCGTGCCACCCGCCGGGCCCGCTGCGGCGAATGGAAGTCGCGCACGTCGAGCTCGTAATACTCGGCCGTCTTGCGCTGGATGTCCTCGATGGAGGTCTTGGCGCCTGGCGCGCTCCTGAGGCCGACGACGTCCTCGATGGTCTCCAGCGTCACCGGTTTCTTGGTCAGGTCGGTGTAGGTGGCAAGCTTGGTGAAGACGCCGATCAACTCGCGCGGGCTCGCGTCCTCCATGTCGGCGATGTGCTCGAGCACGTCGTTGGGCAGCAGCGCCTGCGGCTTGTGGCGCGCGAAGTCGGCGGCGCGGGCCTTGAGGATGGCGAGCCGCGTGACGCGGTCGGGCTTGTCCAGGGTCACCACCAGGCCGCCGGCCAGGCGCGACTTCACGTCGGCGCCGAGGCCTTCGAGCGCCGCCGGCGCGCGGTCGGCCGCGATCACCACCCGGCGCCTGAGGTCGGCGAACGCGTTGACGGTGTAGAGGAACTCGGACGCCGTCGCCGTCGAGCGGCAGATGTGCTGCAGGTCGTCGATCAGGAGGACCTCGGCAGTGCGCAATTCCTCCTTGAAGGCGAGCGTGTCCTTGCGATACAGCGCGCCCAGGAAATGGCGCATGAAATCTTCCGAGCGCAGGAACAGCGAGCGCTTGCCGCGCTTGCGGAATTCGAGTGCCGCGGCGTTCAGCAGATGCGTCTTGCCGTAGCCGAAGCCGCCATGGATGTAGAGCAGGGTGGCGTCGCTCTGCGCTCCTTCGGCGAAGGCGCGCGCCGCGCCGAGGCCGAACTCGTTGGCCGGGCCCGAGACGAAGCTCTCGAAGGTCTGCTGGGGATGCAGCATGCGCGTCCACAGGCCCTTGGCGGCTTCGCCGCCAGGCTCGTCGTCCGCGGCGCCGCCGCCGAACGCCGGCGTCGCCGGCTCGTGGCGGATGGGCTCGCGCGCCAGGCCGCCGCCGACCACCGGCACGGGCGCCGACAGCACGATGGAGATCGAGGCCGGCTCGCCGCCCTCGGCCCGCAGGGCGCGCTCGATGCGCGCCACATAATGGTTCGACACCCAGTTGCGCACGAACGGCTTGCTGGTGCCGATCCGAAGCTCGTCCTTGTCGAAGCCGTCGAGCGTCAGCGGCCCGATCCAGGCGTCGAACACCGGATCGCCCAATTCGCGGCGCAGTCTTTCGCGCGCGCCCAGCCATGCCGCGGCCCAGTCGGGCCGCACCGATTTACTCGTCATCTGTCCCATCGCCACACCCGCTTCATGTCCGGTACCGCGCCAAGCGTCGGCACCGGCGAGCCCTTGTTTTCGTCCGGACTTTGCGTCCGGTTCCTAAGCAAATCCTTGCGGCTTTTCAGGCCGCCACTCCTCGTCGCATACGTGTCTCCCCCCTGGTTATGTCTGCTTCCATGGCAGGCCCGCGGCCTTCCATCCGTTCTTGCCGCCGCGATGGCGCGCGCCGTCGAGGTCGCCCTCGAAGCCGCCCGCGACATTGTAGGCCCTGGTGTAGCCGGCCTGCGTCAGGGCGATGGCGGCGCTGCGCGAGCGCGCCCCCGAGCGGCACAGCAGCAGCACCGGCGCGTCCTTGTCGGCGCCGGCGCCCTGCTCGGTGTCGGCCACGAAGGCCGCATTGGGCTGCATGGTCGGGAAGACCTGCCATTCGACCAGCTGGACGTCGCGGCCGAGCGCGCCGAGGTCGGGCAGGCCGACGAAATTCCACTCCGCCGCGGTGCGCACGTCCACCAGGCGCGCCCTGGGATCGCTTTTCAGCAGGGCCCAGGCCTCTGTGGCGCTCAAGTCTCCGGCATAGTGCGGGGAAGGATTATTGGCGGTCATGGCGTCGTCGTTCCGGCATAGCGTGCCGCCGACCGGGGCATCTCCCAGTCTGCAAGGCCAGCAATTTCAAGGATTCAGTGGGTACTGTATTTACAGGTGAGGCCCGAATACCGGACCAAGGCATCGAATACTGTTCTTATGTTATTGGAAGTGTTCGACATCTTTTTCTCATGCCCACCGAACGAAGGTTAATGTCACGCATTTCCGAATCAGTGGCAAGTGAACGAAGGCGGAACATGACGATTCTATTTCACGCTAACCCGTTTGTCCGTATAAGGATTTTCGTTTGGACCGTGTTGCGCCGCCGAATCAGACACTTAGGTGAAGGTTCCGTGATTTTGCAGTGCAGCAATGCGACGGTACAATGAATATCAGTCTACGGACAATAAAAGCGTGGCCGCCGTGCCCGCCGTCTACAGCCGCGCCGAATCGGTCAAACGGGCCAGCTATTTGGCGAGTTTGGCGACCCGCTTGCTGAGGCGCGAGACTTTCCGGGCGCCGGTATTCTTGTGAAGGATGCCCTTGGACACGCCGCGCATGATCTCGGGCTCCGCCGCCTTCAGGGCCGCCTGGGCCACCTTCTTGTCGCCCGTCGCGATCGCTTCCTCGACCTTGCGGATATAGCCGCGGACGCGGGTCTTGCGCGAGGTGTTGATGGCGGTGCGCTTGGCCGTGGTGCGGACGCGCTTCTTGGACGAGGCGATATTGGGCATGGGTCTTCCTGCGGTAAATCGGACCGGGCGTATACCCCTGCAAGGGGCAGGGGTCAAATGGGCTATTTCGGCGATCGCCGATCAGCCGACGACCGCCGCATACAGGAAGCCAGCGGCGAATACCCCGAAGAAAATCTGGCCAAGCCAGAACCAAAATGGGTCATCGGCGCGTGTCGCCGGAAATGGAAAGCGTATGAGCGACTTTCCCGCCCGCGACTGCCAGAAGATCGCGAGCAGAAAAGCGCAGAAATGGCCAAGGGCACCAATCGGTTCGCCATCGCCTATTTGTCCGTGAAGTTCGCTTTGCGCTTCTCGCCGAACGCGGCCATGCCTTCCTTCTGGTCCTGGGTCGCGAACATGGCGTGGAACAGCCGCCGCTCGAAGCGCACGCCTTCGGCCAGCGTCGTCTCATAGGCGCGGTTGACCGTCTCCTTGGTCATCATCGCGATGGGCAGCGATTGCTGCGCGATCTTCTGCGCCGCCTTCATCGCCTCGGCCAGCAGGTCCGCCGCCGGCACGACGCGGCTGACGAGGCCGGCGCGCTCCGCTTCCGCCGCGTCCATGTTGCGCCCGGTCAGGCACATCTCCATCGCCTTGGACTTGCCGACGAAGCGGGTCAGGCGCTGCGTCCCGCCGATGCCGGGCATCACGCCCAGGGTGATCTCCGGCTGGCCGAACTTGGCGGTGTCGGCGGCGATGATGAAGTCGCACAGCATGGCGAGCTCGCAGCCGCCGCCCAGCGCCCAGCCCGCCACCGCGGCAATGATCGGCTTGCGCACATTGGCGATGCGGTCGTTGGCCTCGGCGAAGAAGTTGGACTTGTACATCTCCATGTAGGATTGCGGCGCCATCTCCTTGATGTCGGCGCCGGCGGCGAAAGCGCGCTCCGAGCCCGTCAGCACGATGCAGCGCACGGCATCGTCGCGGTCCCAGGCCTCCAGCTGCGTCACCAGCTCGCCGAGCAGTTCGGCGTTGAGCGCGTTGAGCGCCTTGGGCCGGTTCAGCGTGACGACGCCGACCGCGCCGTCGGTGGTGGCGACGATGTTGAGGTGGTTCATCGAAATCTCCCTATCCGGCGCTTCCCATAGCGCCGCTCTTGACATGCAACCAAATGGTTGCATATTAGGGCCATGAGCATGGACCTGGTTTTCAAGGCGCTTGCCGATCCGACCCGGCGGCAACTTCTGGACCGGCTGCATGCCCGCAACGGGCAGACGCTGAACGATCTGTGCGAGCAGATGGAGATGACACGGCAGGCGGTGACCAAGCATCTCGTCCTGTTGGAGGCGGCCAATCTTCTTTCGACCGTGAAGAACGGCCGCGAGAAGGCGCACTTCCTCAACCCCGTCCCCATCAACGAAATCGCCGAACGGTGGATCGGCAAATACGAGCGCGGCCGCCTGAAGGCGCTCAGCAACCTGAAACGCAACCTCGAAAGGCAAGAGCCATGAGCAGCCGGTACATCTATGTCACCTATATCCGCACCACGCCGCAGAAATTGTGGGATGCGCTGACCCGGCCGGAATTCATCAGGCAGTACTGGTTCGACATGACGCAGGAATCGGAATGGAAGCCCGGCGCCGCCTGGGCGATGAAATTCTCCGATGGCCGCGTCGCCGACGCCGGCGAGGTGCTGGAGAGCGATCCGCCGCGCCGCCTGGTGCTAAAATGGCGCAACGAATTCCGCCCCGAGCTGAAGGCCGAAGGCTTTTCGCGCTGCGTCTACGACCTGGCGCAGGACGGCGACGTGGTGCGTCTCACCGTCACGCACAGCATCGAGAAGGACGGCGCCAAGCTCATCGAAGCGGTTTCCGGCGGCTGGCCGAAGATCCTGTCGAGCCTCAAATCGTTCCTGGAAGGCGGCGCGCCCTTGCCGCGCACGCACAACACGCCGGCGACGTGAGGCGGCGATGGCGCACAGCAAATTCGTCTACGTCATCGTCATCCGCTCGACCCGCGAGAAGATCTGGGAGGCGCTGACCAAGCCGGAGTTCACGCGGCGATACTGGGCCGGTACGACGCAGAAATCGGCATGGACGAAGGGCTCGTCCTGGAGCGTCTACACCCCCGATGGCCGGCTTTGGGACAGCGGCGAAATCCTCGAGAGCGACTATCCGGCAAAGCTCGTGCTCAGCTGGCGCAAGGAGCCCGCCGACAAGCCGTTCCTCGCCGAGATGCACGCGGAGGGTTTCAGCAAGCTGACCTATGAACTCAAGGATGTCGACCTTGGCGTTCAGCTCACGCTGACGCATGAAATGGACGTCGATGGCTCCAAGTTGATCGGCGCGGTGTCGCAGGGCTGGCCGTCGGTGCTGTCGAGTCTGAAGACCTTCCTCGAAACCGGCACGCCGCTGCCGAATTCCGACAAATGGCCGGAGGGGCTTTGATGAAATTTTCCTTTCCCGTTGTTGCGGGGTGGAAAGAGCACGGCGCTCGCGACCGCTACCTCTGGCACTTGGGACAGTAAAACGTCGAACGCCCCGCCTGCACGATGCGCTTGACGGTGCCTTTGCAGTCCGGGCACGGCTTTCCTTCGCGGCCATAGACCGCGAAGTGGTGCTGGAAATAGCCAAGTTCGCCGGTCACCTGTTTGTGGTCGCGTAGCGACGATCCGCCGGCCTTCACCGCTTCGCGCAGCACCGCCTTGATCGCGATTACGAGTGCAGCGGCCTCCGCCGGCTTCACCTTGGCAGCCATGCGCTTCGGCGAGATGCGGGCGCGATACAGCGCCTCGCAGACATAGATATTGCCGAGCCCGGCGATCACCCGCTGGTCGAGCAGCGCCGATTTGATCGGCGTCTTCTTTCCTTTCAGCGCCTTGGCGAGGCTGGCGGCATCGAACGCCGCCGACAGCGGCTCGGCGCCCAGCCCCTTGAACAATTTGTGTTCGTCCAGTTCGCCGGTCTCGATCAGCAGCATCAGCCCGAAGCGGCGATGGTCGTTGAACACGATGCGGGCCGGCGCGTCGGTATCGAACACGACATGATCGTGCTTGCCGTCGCCGGCGCCGTCTTCGCCCATGTCGTGGACATAGTTGCCGAGTTTCTTCTTGGCCGCGCCTGCATAGACCGTCATCCGCCCGCTCATGCCCAGATGGATGACCAGCGTCTCGCCGCTGTCGAGATCGCCCAATATGTATTTCGCCCGCCGCCGCAGCGTCTTGACCAATCGCCCGGTCAGCCGCCCGGCGAAATCGTTGGGGAACGGCACGCGCAGGTCGCCGCGCCGCGTCTGCGCATGCGTGATCCGGTGTCCCTCCATCACGGGAACAAGCCCCATCCGCACGGTCTCGACTTCGGGCAATTCGGGCAAAAGGACACCATTAAGAGTCGCAGCAGGCGACCGTAGCCCACCGAATCCCCAGCGGCTATTCTCCCGCCCATGACTGCTGACACCACCGCCAGTTTCGGCTTTCGCGACGTGCCGGAGGCCGACAAGGAAGGTCTCGTGCGCGAGGTCTTTTCCTCGGTCGCGGGCAGATACGACCTGATGAACGACCTGATGTCGGGCGGCGTCCACCGGCTGTGGAAGGACGCGTTCGTCGAATGGCTCAATCCGCGCCCCGGCTGGCATGTGCTCGACGTCGCCGGCGGCACCGGCGACGTCGCCTTCCGCATCGCCGATCTCGTCCGATCGCGGGGCGGCGAGGCGGCGATCGCGGTCTGCGACATCAATGTGGACATGGTGGGGGAGGGCGTGCGCCGCGCCGAGACGAAAGCCGAGCGCGCCATCGCCTGGGTCGCCGGCGATGCCGAGGCGTTGCCGTTTCCCGACGCCAGCATGGACGCGTATACGATCGCTTTCGGCATCCGCAACGTGACGCATATCGACACGGCGCTGCGCGAAGCACGGCGCGTGCTGAAGCCCGGCGGGCGGTTCCTGTGCCTGGAATTCTCCCGCGTCGAGGCGCCGGGCCTCGATGCGCTTTACGATGCCTATTCGCTCAACGTCCTGCCGCGGCTGGGCGCGATGGTGGCCGGAGATGCCGACGCCTATCGCTATCTCGCCGAAAGCATCCGCCGCTTTCCGCCGCAGGCGAAGTTCGCGAAGATGATCGAGAAAGCGGGACTCGGCCAGGTGAAGGTGCGCAACCTCACCGGCGGCGTCGCGGCGATGCATTCGGCGTGGAAGATATGAGCAGGTTCGCCGACCTCCGCCGCCTCTGGCATGCCGCGCGTGTGCTGGCGCGCAACGACGCGTTGTTTCCCAAGGAGTATGAGGCGCTGCTGCCGCGGTCGGCGCGGCTGGCGCGCCGCCTGCTCGGCAGCGGCCGCGCCGTGCACGATCCCGCGCCGCCCGGCGTGCGGCTGGCGCGGGCGCTGGAGAGCCTCGGCCCCGCCTATATCAAGCTCGGACAGGTTCTCGCCACGCGTCCCGACATCGTCGGCGCAGAGGTCGCCGCCGCTCTCGAGCAGTTGCAGGATCGGTTGCCGCCGTTCCCGACCGCCCAGGCGCGCCAGGTGATCGCGGACGGCCTCGGCCGTCCCGCCGACGCTTTATACAGTTCGCTGTCCGAGCCGGTCGCCGCCGCCTCCATCGCGCAGGTGCATGACGCCATGACGGCCGACGATCCGCCGGTGCGCGTCGCGGTCAAGGTGCTGCGCCCCGGCATCGCGGTGCAGTTCGGCCGCGACATCTCCGCCTTCGCGCTGGCGGCGCGCCTTGCCGAGCGTCACCTGCCGGCGGCGCGGCGCCTGCGGCCCAGGGCGATGGTCGATATCCTCGCCGTGTCGGTGGCGCTCGAGCTCGACCTGCGCATGGAGGCCGCCGGCGCCTCGGAGCTCGAGGAGCGCACCCGCGGCGACGCCGATTTCCGCGTCCCGCACATCGACTGGAGCCGCACCGCGGACCGCGTCCTGACCAGCGAATGGATCGACGGCATCTCCATCCGCGACCGCTCAGCGCTCATCGCCGCCGGCCACGACCCCAGACGCATCGCCAACCTCGTCATCCGCAGCTTCCTCACGCAGGCGCTGCGCGACGGCTATTTCCACGCCGACATGCATCCGGGGAATCTTTTCGTCGATGCGCAAGGCCGCCTGGTCGCGGTCGATTTCGGCATCATGGGCCGGCTCGACGACGCCATGCGCCGCTTCATGGCCGAGACCCTGGCCGGCTTCCTCGCCCGCGACTATCGCCGCATCGCGCAGATCCATTACGACGTCGCCTTCGTCCCGGCGCATCATCCGGTCGAGACCTTCGCCCAGGCCCTGCGCGCCATCGGCGAGCCGATCTTCGGCCGCCCCGCGCGGGACGTCTCGATGGCGCGGCTGCTGGCGCAGCTGTTCGACACCACGCGCCGCTTCGACATGCAGGCGCAGCCGCAGCTCGTTCTCCTGCAGAAGACCATGATGGTGGTGGAGGGCGTGGCGCGCAGCCTCGATCCCGAGTTCGACATCTGGGAGGCGAGCCGCCCCGTGGTCGAGAAATGGATGATCGAGCGCATGGGCCCCGAGGGGCGCCTGCGAGACGCCGCCGACAGCGTCAGCGCGCTCGGCCGCGTGGCGCAGAACCTGCCGCAGCTCCTGAAGAACGCAGAGATCATCTCCGCCATGCTGGCCGACGGCGGCGTCCGCCTGCATCCGGAGTCGGTGGCGCTGATCGCCGCCGCGCAGGTCTCGCGCACCCGCCACGTCCGCATCGCGATCTGGATCGCCGCGGGCGCGTTGGGCCTCCTCGCGCTGGCGCCGTTTCTTTAGCGTTGATTTGGGTAGGATTGAATCACCCAAAACCGTCATCGCCCGCTTCACGCGGGCGACCCAATTTGTTTCTGGCCGAGCAAAATGGGTTGCCCGGACAAGCCGGGCAATGACGTATTGGATTGGATAAATTCAAACCAAAACGACGCTAGCTCAGGGCTTGTCGAACAGCGCCTTGCGAACGGCGGATACGAACGATTCGGCATTGCCTTTTTGCCAGACGCCGCCGGTCGAGGTGCGCAGGTCGTTGCCCGCGGTATTGATCGTGACGGCCGGCCAGCCGATCAGCAAAAGAATGCCCAGTGCGAGCGCGATCAGGCCGAACAGCATGGCAATGGCGGCGCCGCTGTACAGAAAGCCGGCGCCGATCAGCGTCAGCACCAGGCCTCCGAACACGTTTCGGCTGGTCTCCAGCCGCACGGACGTGACGTGGCGCATCGGCAGCTCTTCCAGGACGCCGCCACCAAACCAGCCCTTCTTGGCATAGAAGGCGATGCGATCCGGATAGACCGCGCCAAACTCGTTGTCGAACATCGGTGCACTCGCCGCCATCGTTTCCCCCTCTGGCTGTTGTCGGGGAAGACTAGGACGCGTCTTCGAGACATGCAACAATAGGTTGCATTTCGGACGACGGCCCAGCAGCCATCGCGGAAAGGCACGGTGCGGGCGGGCTTCGCCTAGGCGATATGCACCTTGCCGGCGTCGCAGGCGTGCGTGCCCTTGGCATCGGTGACGTAGACCTTCACGATCACGGTGTGATTGGCGAGGTCGGGCGTGTCGGGCACCTGCACATGCACGGCGTGGCGCGCCACGGTCTGGTTGGTCACCAGCACCGAAGAGTAGCCGGTTGGCGCCTCGCCCGGCGGATTGGCCAGCGACATCACCACGCTGACATTGGCGCTCTGCGCCTTGATGTCGTCGCAGGCGATGGCGAAGCGGTCGCCGCGATTGACGGTGAGGACCCCGGCGCCGCCCGTGTCCATGGTGGCGTAGGGAATGATGTGGCCCGGCGTGGCCATCACGCCCGCCGCGGCCGCCGGAGCGCTCGTTACCAGCAGAGCCGCGAAGCCGATCCACAAAGCGCGCATGGCATGCTCCCCATTGCCTTCCGTCGAATCCACTATAACCCGGTTGTGTGGACTTCCCAATAGCGGTTCTTGGTAAACCGCGACAAATCTTGGCGTCCTCCCCCGCAGGCGTTGGCGGGGGAGGTGGTCGTAGCCGCGTCAGCGGCGAAGACCGGAGGGGGAGACTAATCCCTCGACAACCGCCAGAACCGCCAGCACATCAGCACCGCCGCGACCACCAGGCCGAAGGCCAGCCCGTACCAGATGCCCAGGCCCTTGAGGCCGAAGCCGAAGGCGAACAGCATGCAGGTGGGAAAGCCCGCCAGCCAATAGCTCGCGCCGGCGATCCACATCGGCGCCCGCGCGTCTTTCAGGCCGCGCAGCGACAGCGCCGCCGTCACCTGCACCCCGTCGACGATCTGGAACACCGCCGCGACATGCAGGAACGTCACCGCCAGCAGCAGCGACGGCATGTTGGCCGGCGTCGGCGGCAGGTACAGCGAGGCGATCTCGAACGGCCAGGTCCACAGGACGCCCGAGGTCACCGCCATGAAGCCGGTGGCGACCGCGATCGCCGCCCAGCCGGCGCGCCGCACCGCCTCGCGGTCGGCGGCACCGGCTGCCAGCCCGACGCGCACCGTCGCCGCCATCGCGATGCCGAGCGGCACCATGAAGGTGATCGACGGTATGTTCATCGAGACCGTATGCGCCGCAAGATATTCGAGCCCGAAATGCCCCATGAAGAAATTCGAGGAGAAGAACAGGCACGCCTCGAACATCATGGTCAGCCCGATCGGCAGGCCGAGGACGTAGATCTCCTTCAGCTTCGCCCAGTCCGGCGTCCGCAGGTCGCGGAAGATGCGGTGAAGGTGCAGCTTGGGCGTCAGGCGCACCACCGCCAGCATCAGCGCGAAGCTGACCGCGAACGACATCGCGCTGGCGACGCCTGAGCCCAGAAGACCGAGGCGCGGAAAGCCGAAATGCCCGAAGATCAGCGCATAGTCGAACAGTGCATTGAAGAATACCGCCATGCCCATCACGATCAGCGAGGCCCTGGGCTTGGAGAGCGCGGTGGCGTAGTTGCGCAGCACCTGGAACCCCAGGCTGAAGGGCAGGCCGAACGACAGCGGCACGACGAAGGCGCTGGCTGCCGTCGCGAGCTGCTCGGATTGCCCCAGCGCCATCAGGATCGGCCGCGCGAACTGCAGGAACACGACCAGCGGCACGCCCACCATCAGCACCGACCAGAAGCCCATGCGCACCACGACGCGAACATGCGTGCGGTCGCCCGGATCGCCGCCCAGGATGTGCGCGATCATCGGCGCCACCGCGGCGGACGGCCCCGAGCCCAAAAGCCAGCAGAAATAGAACATCGTGTTGCCCAGCACGGCGCCCGCCAGCGCCATGCTCGAGAAGCGCGCCAGCATCAGCGTGTCGGTGGTGCCGATCGCCATCTGCGCCAGCTGGGTGAGGATCAGCGGTCCCGCGAGCTTTAGCAGCTCGCGGGTCTCGGCGGCCCATGCCCGCGCGCCATGGCCCGCAACCCGGGCACCGGCGGTGGCAACATCGAATTCGGTTATGTCGGTCATGATACGGACTTGTCTTTTAAGTCCGAGCGCGGCCTGAGGGTGTCAGCAAGCAACAAAAAACCCTCCAGAGCAGCGCTCGGAGGGTCGAAACCTACGCGGATCCAGGCAAGCCTAGAGCGCGCTCTCCTCTCGAGCGGATGCAGCGGTCCCCCCGCCCGGAAGGGCGACGGGTGCGGCAGTTACGGTCTTTCGCAACGAACTGTGCATCAATCTCGCTCGAATCGCTCCGCTGGCCCGATGCCCGCGAACGCGGAATTTGGGTACGCCTGGGGCAAAATGAAGTCAACACATCCCCGCGGCATGGCTGCACTTCGTAGGCGGGCTGTGCCCGTTACGCCACCACCGCTGCTGCAATGCACAAAGCGCGCGCTCTATTTGAACAGCCCGCAGCGGCGTGCGTCCACGCCGACGCGGAATGTCTGGTAGATCCGGCCCTCGCCGAGGCTGCCGCCGTAATGGCGCGTCGCCGAATGCAGCATGCCGCTCGGATAAGCGACCATGCGATTGTATTTGTAGCCGGCGCGGTCGATTTCCTCCCAGCGCGCGCGCCGTTCGGAATCGCGCTCGAGCCGCTCGCGCAGTTTGCGCAGCGTGGTGCCGAGCCGCCGCGCGTCGGCGCGATCCGGTTCGAAGATGAGCCCGGTCGCCTTGTGCCGCCACAGCGAGGTGCCATAGGCCGCCGGCAGGCCGGGCGTCAGATAGACGACGATCGTCACGTCGTCGGCCGGTTCGTCCGTGTGCACGCCCGGCGTCTCCTTGCGCGCGCCGCGCGACAGCCCCATGTAGAAAATGCCGTTGCCGTCGTCCGGATCGGTGTCCCAGCGCGTGATGCGGGCGCCGAGGATCCGCTCGATCCGCCGCCGGATGCCGGGCTCGTGATGGACGCGGTTGGAGGAATAGCCGGTGATGCCTTCGGGGATCGCATAGGCCATCGCCTGGGCGCGGGCGCGCACCGCGTCGGGATCGCGATAGAAATCGTCGCGCACGAGAAGGAACGGCTTGGTCCTGGCCCCGCGGTTCATGGCGATTGCCGCCCCCGGCTGTAATCGGGAGCGAATATATGGCCTGGCCGCATTCTATACTACAGAAACT